>Ga0153994_1000005_pt1 | contig 521327 bp, 534 predicted proteins | sample TSNC078MetaG_FD_104735 | JGI IMG/M metagenome (GOLD analysis project Ga0153994, IMG submission 104735) | Attine ant fungus gardens microbial communities from North Carolina, USA - TSNC078 MetaG | ecosystem: Host-associated > Fungi > Mycelium > Unclassified | place: USA: North Carolina, Lumber...
CCCCCCCCCCCGGGGGCCCCCCCCCCGCGCCCCCCCCCCCCCCCCCCCCGACCGGTCACAACACCCCGCTCAGCTCCGCCGAGTGGCCGCAAATCGTCGTTCGGCGGGTTCTCGGCCGACGTTCTGCGACCGGTCGGAGCTGAGCCAACGGGGAGTCGTGACCACTCGAGGCGCCGCGACTGGTGCGGCGTGCTCGGCCTCATGCGGCGGACCGACGATCTGTGCCCAGTCGCTGCTCGAACGCCTGGCGGAGACGCTCGAACACGACGGCGGGACGATGCGCGTCGGCTGATGTGGCGTGCACGGCGATCCAGCCGTTGACGACGAACCCGTTGTCGCGCCGCTGGTCGTGCTGAAAGACGTCGCGCGCGCGATGATGATCGCCGTCGTACTCGAACGCGATGCGCAACTCGGGCCAGGCCATGTCCACGCGGCCGAGCAACTGCCGGTTCGCGTCTCGTACCTCGACGTTCAGCTCCGGCTCCGGGAACCCGGCGTCGACGATCGCCAGCCGGAACCAGGTCTCCATCGCCGATTCCGTGCCGACCCGCACGAGGCCGACCGCGGTCCGCGCTGCGATCGAGGACCGCGAACCCGGGATGATCGCGTCGGCCAGGTCCGCGATGGTCGTCTCGAAGTGGCTCCGCCCCACGAAGTGGTCCCCGACGGCGACGAGTGCACCGGTGCCGAGGAGCGAGGCACACTGTGCCCAGGAATCAGCCGGCGTGGCGAGCCGTCGTCCGCCCGACTCCGTGACACCGGCGGCAGAGAGGCGGTGGCCCCGGACGTTCGGGCGGCGCATTCGTGGAGCGTCCGAGACCGTCGACACATGGACGGCCGGATCGTCCTGCACCGCCTTCGGCAGGGGTGCACCCCAGAGTCGCGCGGCCGTCGTGTGGCTGAAGAACTGATCGGGCCGCAGCACGAGGGACAGGGCGGTGACGAACGACTCGAATCCGTGACTCTCCACGGCGGCCCTGACCCCGTGGACGGGCTTCGACAGGTCCGAGCGACGGAGCCGTTCGGCGTTCACGCCGTGGGCGGCAGCGTCGGAGACGCGGAAGGCGCGGTGCAGGAGGACATCGGGCAGCGGTCGTGGGTGCGGCATCCCTGATCGTGCGTCGAGATGCACGGAAGCCGCTCAGCGCCGGACGAAACGGTGGAGAGCGACGGGATTGGAGCCTCCTGTGTGGGACTCAGCTCGCGGGCGGGCGCTCACTACTGGTCACGACACCCCGTCAAAGTGCTGCCCACTGGTCACGGACCGTCGCCTGAAGCCTCGCCACCCGACAACTTGTGACCACTCGGCGGAAGTGAGCGGGGTGTTGCGCCCGGCCGCGTGCACCCGGCCGCGTGCACCCGACCCCGCACGCGCGCCCACGCCCGCACGCGGAAGCGCCCGCGCACGCGGAAGCGCCCGCGCACGCGGAAGGCCCCCGCACGCGCAGCGTGCGGGGGCCTTCGGAACGACGGACTAGAAGTCCATGCCACCCGTCGGGTCGCCGGCGGGAGCAGCAGGGGTGCGCTCCGGCTTGTCGGCGACGACGGCCTCGGTCGTGAGGAACAGCCCGGCGATCGACGCGGCGTTCTGCAGCGCCGAGCGGGTCACCTTGGCCGGGTCGATGATGCCGGCGGCGATCAGGTCGACGTACTCACCGGTCGCGGCGTTGAGGCCCCAGCCCGACTCGAGCTCGCGGACGCGAGCAGCGACGACGCCCGGCTCCATGCCGGCGTTGAGCGCGATCTGCTTGAGCGGCGCGTCGATCGCCACGCGGACGATGTTCGCACCGGTCGCCTCGTCACCCTCGAGCGCGAGGGACTCGAGCGCCACGGCACCGGCCTGGATGAGGGCGACGCCACCACCGGCGACGATGCCCTCTTCGACGGCTGCCTTCGCGTTGCGGACGGCGTCCTCGATGCGGTGCTTGCGCTCCTTGAGCTCGACCTCGGTCGCGGCACCCGCCTTGATGACGGCCACGCCACCGGCGAGCTTCGCGAGGCGCTCCTGGAGCTTCTCGCGGTCGTAGTCAGAGTCGGTCGCCTCGATCTCGGAGCGGATCTGACGGACGCGGCCGGCGATCTGCTCCTCGTCGCCAGCACCCTCGACGATGGTGGTCTCGTCCTTGGTGATGATGACCTTGCGGGCCTTGCCGAGCAGGTCGAGCGTGGCGTTCTCGAGCTTGAGGCCGACCTCTTCCGAGATGACCTGGCCGCCGGTGAGGATCGCGATGTCCTGCAGCATGGCCTTGCGACGGTCGCCGAAGCCCGGCGCCTTGACGGCGACGGACTTGAAGATGCCGCGGATCTTGTTCACGACGAGGGTCGCGAGCGCTTCGCCGTCGACGTCCTCGGCGATGATCAGGAGCTGCTTGCCCGCCTGGATCACCTTGTCGACGACCGGCAGGAGGTCCTTGATGTTCGAGATCTTCGAGTTGACGATCAGGATGTAGGCGTCCTCGAAGACGGCTTCCTGACGCTCGGGGTCGGTGACGAAGTACTGCGACAGGTAGCCCTTGTCGAAGCGCATGCCCTCGGTGAGCTCGAGCTCGGTGCCGAAGGTGTTCGACTCCTCGACGGTGACGACGCCTTCCTTGCCGACCTTGTCGATGGCCTCGGCGATGAGCGCGCCGATCGTCGGGTCCGCGGCGGAGATCGACGCGGTGGCGGCGATCTGGTCCTTGGTCTCGATGTCCTTGGCGTTCGCGAGCAGCTGGTCCGAGACGGCCGCGACGGCCTTCTCGATGCCGCGCTTCAGCGAGACGGGGTCGGCACCGGCGGCGACGTTGCGGAGGCCTTCGCGGACGAGGGCCTGGGCGAGCACGGTCGCGGTGGTCGTACCGTCACCGGCGACGTCGTCGGTCTTCTTGGCGACCTCCTTGACGAGCTCCGCACCGATCTTCTCGTACGGGTCGTCGAGCTCGATCTCCTTGGCGATGGAGACACCGTCGTTCGTGATCGTGGGGGCGCCCCACTTCTTCTCGAGGACGACGTTGCGGCCGCGCGGGCCGAGCGTCACCTTCACGGCGTCGGCCAGCTGGTTCAGGCCGCGCTCGAGGCCACGGCGGGCCTCCTCGTCGAAAGCAATGATCTTAGCCATGTGAGTTTCTCGTCCCTCCCGGACGTCGTGGGGGTCTTCTGGCACTCAGTACGACCGAGTGCCAATCCCGATTCTGGCACTCACCCCCTGAGAGTGCAACACACGCCGCCCCACACGAACGACGCGCCGCACCACACGAACGAACGCGCCGCACCACACGAACGACGCCCCGCACGAACGAACGCGCCGCCCCGACGGGACGACGCGTTCGCGAGTGGTTCGGCGACTAGGCCGGACGCACCGACTCGGCCTGCGGGCCCTTGGACCCCGTGCCGACGTCGAACGTCACTGCCTGACCCTCTTCGAGGACCTTGTAGCCGCTCATGTCGATGGCCGAGTAGTGGACGAACACGTCCTGGCCCCCTCCATCGACGGTGATGAAGCCGAAGCCCTTTTCAGCGTTGAACCACTTGACGGTTCCGTTGGCCATGATCTGTTGCTCCCTGCGGTACTGCTGTTGCGATCGACGGCACCGTCGGGAGGCGCCGCGGGTCCGAGTCCCGGGCTTTCCTGGCGTGCGTACCGAGGTGCGACGACATTCCGATCACGGGGTGACCACTTGTGACTCTAATCAGGAAGCGCGATTCGGCAAGGGGTGTGACGGGTATTTCACGACGATTCCGCCGGAACTCAACGTGCCGGAAACACAGTTGTTACAAAAGGAACGCTCAACCGCTGAAGTCGGCCCCGAGCACGACACTGATGTCGGCATTCGGGAACGCCGCCGACTGTTCCACGGCGGTGACGCCGAGGGACTGCGCGATCCCCTTCGCGAGCGCGGCCTGCGACTCCTGCTGGTAGTACACGATCGTCGACGCGGTGCCCGTGGTCCCGGCGTTGCCGCTCGAGGTCACCTTCCACCCAGCGGCGGTCAGCTTCGACGTGCCCGAGGCGGCGAGCCCGGGCGTCGACGTGCCGTTCAGGACGACGAGCGTCGTGCTGCCCTGGTCCGACGGCGTCGCGGCAGCGGGCTCCGACGACGAGGACGACGAGGAACCGTCCGACGGCGACGAGGACGAAGACGACGAAGCGGACGACGACGCCGACGCCGACGGCGCGGACGACGAGTCGCCGGTGAACGAGTAGCTGCCGTTCAGGAGCGCGAGGACCAGCACCCCGATGCCGACCAGCACGCCCGTCGCGAGCGCTGCCCACGCGAACGCGATCCAGCCGCGTCCCCGCCGGTGCATGCCGCGGTGCGCACCGACTCGTGGCCCGTCGGTCACGTCGTCGAAGCGGTCATGGGGGAATCTCGTCATCGTTCCTCTTCGGTTCCGGTGGCGGTCGCCGGCTGGACGAAGCTGCGGTTCGCCCGCGCGCTCGTCCGCGCACGGCGCAGTCGCTGCAGTCGCCCGACGAGCTGCGGGTCGTACGCCAGCGCCGCCGGGGAGTCGATCACCCGGTTGAGCACCTGGTAGTAGCGCGCCGGCGACATGTCGAACTCGACCCGGATCTCGGCTTCCTTCGTCCGGTCGTGCCGCGCACGCTCGTGCTCGAAGGCGAGCACGTGCTTGGCGAGCTCGCTGAGCTCGTCCGCGGGGATGGTGGTCACGACGGTCCGATCACATTCGGGTAACGGGTCTCGCACATCGTAGGGGTGCCGTCGATGTCGACCCTGGCATGGCGCTGGACTGTCGCGGAATCGGCCGCTGGCCCTCTCAGAACCAGCGGATCGTGGTGCCGAAGGCGTCGGACACCGCGACCGCGACGCCGTCGACCGACAGGGTCGCGAACGCTCCGGGAGCCGCGGCGTCGACGTCGTCCGGCAGCGTGGCCGCGACACCCGTCAGGATGCCGGTCCGCTCGAGGGCGATCCAGCGCACGCCGCGTTCGGCGACGCGGTCGACGAACCGTTGGCGGTCCGGCCCGGGGACGTAGACGAGGGTCCCGGTGGTCAGCACGACCGGCTCGCAGTCGTCCGGCAGCAGGTCGAGTGCACGGTCCAGGTCGTCCGGCACGCGGCCGGCGACCCGGACGGGAGGCACGGCGAGCGTCGCGCGCGCCGCCGCACGCATCAGGGCGGTGCGGTCCAGTGCCTCCGGCGGCACCGCCTCCACCACCCGGTCGAACGCGTGGGGCACGGCGAGGTCGATCGGGTTCGGGTCGAGGGCGACGCGCGCCGCGATCCGGATCGGCGCCGTGGCCGGCGCCGGGACCGCTCCCGATGCGTCCGCGACGAGGTGGATCGACGGGTCCGCCGCGGCGGTGGCCATCCGCACGGTGCGGGATCGCGCCCCCTGATGGTCATCGCGCCCGGTCGTGACGGGGTGCGATGTCCAGGACGGGGCGCGATCCGGATCGGCCGCGACACGGTAGTCGAGCGTCACACGGTCGGGGATCGAGCACAGCCCGGCGGACGCACCGACGTCGACGAGCCCGATCGGCCGCGAGACCGTCGCGGCGAGCGCCGCGAACAGCGGGACGACCGGACCGAGCCGCCGCGGGTCGTTCGCCTGCACCGTGGCGGAGGCGAGGGCCGCGACGAGCGTGGGGCGAGCCTCCCGTCCGAGGGCGCGGAGCGCTCCCGGATCCGACGGATCCGCGCCCAGCCGACGCGCGACCGCGAACAGCAGCTCCGGTTGCCGTTGGGCCGCCGGGACCTCGTCGAGGAGCCCGACCAGGTGGTCGTCGAGCGAGCGTGCCCATGCGGCGTAGGTCGGCGAGACGGACGCGATCCGGTCCGCGTACGCGGCGTAGCGGGCGCGGGTGCTCACCCGCGGTACATCCCGAGGTGGCGGATGCCCGCCTCCACGTACGGTTCGCCGAACCGCACGAACCCGTGCCGTTCGTAGAGCGCCGCGACGTACTCCTGCGCGTGCAGGACGAACGGTTCGTGCCCGTGGGCCTCGAGCACCGCCGCGACCAGTCGTCCCGCGATCCCGGTGCCGCGGTGGTCGGGATGCGTCGCGACACGACCGATCACCCACGCCGGGGCTGCCGTGCCCGCCGGGTGCACCTCGCCGGGTGCCGGACGGATCAGCCGGAGGTACCCGACCGCTTCGGCGTCGGTTCCGAACCACCAGTGCTCGGTGTCGGGTTCGCGGTCGCGGCCGTCGAAGTCCTCGTCCGAGACGCGTTGCTCGAGTGCGAACACGCGATTGCGCAACCGGACGATGCCGTACAGTTCGTCCGTCGTCAGACGGTCCCACGAGGCGCGTTGCACGGAATGCTCGGACACCCGGGCGAGTTTACTGACAGTGGCTGCATCCCAGAGCCAGAAGCAGGAGGCACATCAATGGCTTACAACGTCGAGAAGTCCGACGCCGAGTGGCGCGAGGAACTCTCCCCCGAGCAGTACGCCGTCCTCCGGCAGGCCGGCACCGAGCGCCCCTGGACGGGTGAACTCCTGGACGAGGAACGCGCCGGGATCTACACCTGTGCGGCATGTGGCGCCGAGCTGTTCAAGAGCGGCACGAAGTTCGACTCCGGCTGCGGTTGGCCGTCGTTCTACGAGTCGGTGAACCCGGAGGCCGTGACCCTGATCGAGGACAACTCCCTCGGCATGGCACGCACCGAGGTCCGCTGCGCGAACTGCGGCTCGCACCTCGGGCACGTGTTCCCCGACGGCTTCGGCACGCCGACCGGCGATCGGTACTGCATGAACTCGCTCTCGCTGAACTTCTCCGAGCAGAGCGAATGAGTCACCGACGCGCTCACCGGTAAGATGATGCGCGTCAGCCGGCATGGCGCAATTGGTAGCGCACCGTACTTGTAATACGGGGGTTGCGGGTTCAAGTCCCGCTGCCGGCCCCAGTGCCGTCGCGATACCCTGACGGAGCGAGAGCCCCGGCGACCATGTCGCTCGGGGCTCTCGGCGCAGATGGAACACGGATCAGGGGGCGTTCCGGGGCGCTCGGCGCGGTAACCAGCCGGCCGTACCGGGATGATGACACCTCACCCAACCGCCCGTCCAGACTCGCTGAGCGACCTCGCGGTATCCCGCAACGAACGCTCAGCGACCGCCGCGGATCTTGCGCTCCCGCTGTGCGACGCCGGCTGTGCCGTAGGGGTAGTCGTCGATCCGCGGGGCGCTCGCGTCCGTCAGCGCCTGCAGTTCATCGTCGGTGAGCACGAGGTCGGCCGCACCGAGGTTGTCATCGAGCTGCGACACCGTCCGCGCGCCGAGGATGACGCTCGTGACGGCCGGGCGGGCGAGGAGCCACGCGAGCGCGACCTGCGAGCGCGATGCCCCGTGCGCATCGGCCACGCCGGAGAGCACGTCGAGCACCTCCCACGTCCGCTCGTCGCCGTTCCGGGCCTCCCACGCCTCCATGCCGCGCTCGGGGTTCTCGCCGAGGCGGGTGGAGCCGGTCGGCGCCTCGTCGCGCTGGTACTTGCCGGAGAGCCACCCACCGGCGAGCGGCGACCACGGCAGCAGTCCGATGCCGGCGTCGAGGCACGCGGGGACCACTTCGTGCTCGATGTCGCGGACGAGCAGGTTGTACTGGGGCTGCAGGGTGACGGGCGGTGCGAAGTGGTGGGCACGGGCCTCGTACACGGCCTTCGTGACCTGGTACCCGAGGTAGTTCGAGAAGCCGTACGAGCCGATCTTGCCCGCGGACACGGCGTCGTCGAGGAACCGCAGGGTCTCCTCGATCGGGGTCAGGGCGTCCCACGCGTGCATCTGGTACAGGTCGATGTGGTCGACGCCGAGCCGCTCCAGGGAGGCGTCGAGTGCGACACGGAGGTGCCGGCGCGACAGCCCGAGGTCGTTCGGCCCGTCGCCCTGCGGGAAGCGGCCCTTCGTCGCGATGACGACCTGCTGGGCCTCGGTGGGGTGTGCCGCGAGCCACCGGCCGATGATGCGCTCGGACTCGTTGCCGGAGTACACGTCCGCCGTGTCGACGAGCGTGCCGCCCGCTGCGACGAAGGCGTCGATCATCGCGTGCGAGGTGGGTTCGTCGGCTTCGCTGCCGAACGTCATGGTGCCGAGGGTCAGGGTGGACACCGCTGTCCCGCTGTTCCCGAGGAGTCTGTATTCCATGCGGCGGACGCTACGCCGCGTCGCCGCCGGACCGAGAGGCCCCGGCAGTACCCGTCAGCGCGTGGTGGACAGGGCGGTGCGGTCCAGGAACGCGATCGCCGCTTGCCGGAACGCCCTCGACGTCGGGGCGCCGAACGATGTCACTGCGTGGTTGCGCCCAGGAACGCGATCGCCGCCTGCCGGAACGCCCTGCTCGTCGGGGCATTGAAGTGGTTGCGCCCCGGGATCTCGAAGAACGACGCGTTCGGCGCCGCCTCGGCCAGCCGCACGGCGCTGTCCCTGATGCCGTCCTCGCTGCCGGCCGCCATCAGGATCGGCTGACCAGGTGCGTTCGCCGGCGTCGGCTCGATGCTGTTCCGCATCCCCTCGACCATCGCCACGAGCGCGCCGAGGTCGTTCCCCTCGACGTTCCCCGCCATCGTCAGGTAGCCGTTCGTCACGCGGTCCTCGATCGGCGTGCCGTCGGCGATGAACGCCCTGGCCTGGTCGACCTGCACACGCCGCATCGGGTCGGCGTCGGGGATCCCGCCGAACACCGCGCGGGATATCCGGTCCGGGATGCGCTCGGCGGTGTGCCAGCCGACGCGGGCACCGAGGGAGTACCCGAGGAACGCGACGTCGTCGAGCAGGTACGTGTCGATGACGGTCGTGACGTCGGCCACGAGGAGGTCCATCGAGTACGCGCTCGGCTCGTGCGGCTTCGACGAGGCACCGTGCCCGCGCTGGTCGAGCGCGACGACGCGGTACCCGGCCCGCACGAGGTCGCGGGTCCAGCCGGAGGCGTGCCAGTTGAGCAGCGCGCCGGACGCGAACCCGTGCACCGCGACGACGGTCGGGGCGTCGGGGTCGCCGAAGTCGTACGTGGCGATGCGCTGCCCGTCCGGGGACATCACGGCGCGGGGTCGGGGTGCTTCGGGGACGAGTGACATGTCCTCTCCAGGGTATCCGGGCACTGTGGTCGCCATGGACGGCTACGGCGGCGATCAGATCCGGGCGGCGGAGCGGCCGCACCTCGACGCGGGTGAGCCGCTGATGCAGCGGGCGGCAGCTGGGCTGGCCGAGCACGTGGGTCGGCTGCTCGACGACCCGGCCGAGCGGCCGGGTGACGGCCGCGGGTCGGTCCTGCTGCTGGTGGGCAGCGGCGACAACGGCGGCGACGCCCTGTTCGCGGGTGCGGGGCTGGCATCGGACGGGAGGCACGTGGAGATCCTGCGCGTCGGCTCGCGCATCCACGAGGCGGGCCTCAGGGCCGCGCTGGATGCCGGTGCGGTCCTCCTGTCCGACGGTGGCGACCCGGCCGCGACCGCGTCCGACGCGGCGCTGCGCGCCGACCTGGTCCTGGACGCGATCCTCGGCATCGGCGTGCACGGCGCGTCCGCCCTCCGCTCCCCGGCGCGCGAGGTCGTGCAGGCGATCCGCGAGCTCGCGCGCGACCAGCGCGCCCCGTTCGTCGTCGCGGTCGACGTGCCGAGCGGCATCGACGTCGACACCGGCGCGATCGCCGACGACCACGTGCTGCAGGCCGACGTCACCGTGACGTTCGGCGGCGTGAAGGCCGGCCTGCTGACGGGCCCTGGCGCGACCCTCGCCGGACGCATCGAACTGGTCGACGTCGGGATCGGCGCGGAGCTCGCGCGGACGGAGCCGCTCATCCGTCCGTAGGTTCGGTGGCATGACGTTCAACGACGACTCCCAGCTGCAGGGCGGCAAGGTCAAGCGGCGTGGGCGGACGACGGCCATCGCCGGGGGCGGTGTGGGCGCAGCGGCCATCGTCGTGTTCCTCATCGCGCAGTTCACCGGCTTCGACCTCAGCGGGCTCGTCGGGACCGGCGGCGGTCTGACGCAGATCCAGGAGGCCGGGTCCGACGCGTCACCGGTGGCCGAGTGCCGCACGGGACGGGACGCGAACCTCAGCATCGACTGCCGCATGGAGGGTGCAGCGGAGTCGCTCGATGCCTACTGGACGACCGAGAGCCGGCAGCTGGGGATCTCGTACTCGTCGCCCGACTTCTACCTGTTCGACGGGTCGACGAACACCGGGTGCGGGACGGCCTCCGCCGCGACCGGCCCGTTCTACTGCCCGCCGGACCGCGCGATCTACCTCGACACCGCGTTCTACGACGACCTGCAGTCGAAGTACGGCGCGTCGGGCGGCCCGCTCGCGCAGATGTACGTCGTCGCGCACGAGTGGGGCCACCACGTGCAGCAGCTGCAGGGCACGTTCGCCGACACCGACCGGAGCGGCAGCGGCGCCTCGTCGGGCAGTGTCCGCGTGGAGCTGCAGGCGGACTGCTACGCCGGCGCCTGGGTGGGCGACGCGGCGAACACGAAGGCGGCGAACGGGCAGACCTTCTTCAAGCCGATCACCCGTGCGCAGATCGCCGATGCGCTCTCAGCGGCGAGCGCCGTCGGCGACGACAGCATCCAGCGGAGGAGCAGCGGTCAGGTGGACCCCGACTCGTTCACGCACGGGTCGAGCGCCCAGCGGCAGCGGTGGTTCGAGCGGGGCTACGAGCAGGGCGCGACGTCCTGCGACACGTTCAGCGTCCCCGGCTCGTCGCTCTAGGACGCGCTGGCGCTCGGGCTGGCGCTCGGCGTGGGCGTCGGGGTCGCGTCGCCGGACCCGGCGGCCGTGATCACGAACGTGCGGAACTCGTCGTTGGTGAACGGCTGCGAGTACTCGTAGCGCTGTCCGTTCACGAGCACGAGCGGCGTCCCCGGGAACTCGGTGAGGTCCGAACCCGGGATGTCGCCCCCGGTCACCGCCGTGGTCCGTTCGTCGACCCACTTGCCGAAGCGCTGGTCGTCGATGCACTTCGTGATCGCCGACTTGCCCTGCACACCGGGGACCCCCGTGACGATCTTCGTGAGCTGGGCGTCGGTGAGCCCGGCGGTGCCTTCTTCCGGCTGCTTCGCGAAGAGAGCCCGGTTCACGGCGAAGAACTGGTCGGGCGACGAGTCCGCGACGCAGGCGGCGGCGTTCGCCGCGCGGAGCGAGTACTTCGTGCCCTGCGAGCGGTTCGACAGGATCGCGATCGGGTGGATGTCGACCGTCGCGGCCCCGGAGTCCACGAGCCCCTCGATGTAGCTGCTGTTCGTCTTCTCGAACGCGCCACAGATCGGGCAGAGGTAGTCGACGTACATGGTGATGCGGACGGGTGCCGCACCGTCGGAGGCGGACGGCTGCGGGGAGGTCGAACCGGACACGGCCTTGAGGTCCTGCCCGATGGTGATGCCGCCCTGCGACATCGACGACGGGCCGGGGCCTGCGGGCTTCGTCGAGTCGACGAGCACGAGGGTGACCACGGTCGCCGCGGCCAGCAGCACGACACCGAGGCCGACCTGCAGCCCGAGGCGGAGTCCGCGCTGGCGGCGCTTCTGCTGGAGGCGGGCGCGCTGGGCACGCTCACGTGCCGCTGCTCGGCGTTGGTTCCGCTCGGCGCGGGCATCACCCTCGGGGCGGTTCGTCATGCTCGATGGTCCTCCTGATCGGGGTCCGCTCGCGCTCACCCCCGCACGGCGGACGGACCCGACCGATGGTAGTGGGACGCTCTGGGAAGCGCCCAATCCCGCAACTGGCACTGGCGCACCGCAGGGAAGTCGTGTTGTATGAACCTCGATGGTCGACGGCGACCATCCGGGGCCCCCACGGGCACACCGCTTCACTCGGATCGTCCGGCACGTACCTGCCGGTGGAGAAAGGACCGAACGCTCATGGCGTCCGTCACCTATGACAAGGCAACCCGTCTCTACCCCGGAGGCAACCGCCCCGCGGTGGACTCCCTCGACCTGGACGTCGCCGACGGCGAGTTCCTCGTCCTCGTCGGCCCGTCGGGCTGTGGGAAGTCGACCTCGCTGCGCATGCTCGCGGGCCTCGAAGAAGTGAACTCCGGCGCGATCCGCATCGGCGACCGCGACGTCACCGACGTCCCGCCGAAGGACCGCGACATCGCGATGGTCTTCCAGAACTACGCGCTGTACCCGCACATGACGGTCGCCGAGAACATGGGCTTCGCGCTCAAGATCGCCGGCGTCGGCAAGGAAGAGCGCGCCACCCGCGTGCAGGAAGCCGCCAAGCTCCTCGACCTCGAGCAGTACCTCGGCCGCAAGCCGAAGGCGCTCTCCGGTGGTCAGCGTCAGCGTGTCGCGATGGGCCGTGCGATCGTCCGCCAGCCGCAGGTGTTCCTCATGGACGAGCCGCTGTCGAACCTCGACGCCAAGCTCCGCGTCCAGACCCGCACGCAGATCGCCTCGCTGCAGCGCCGCCTCGGTGTCACCACGGTCTACGTCACGCACGACCAGACCGAGGCCCTCACCATGGGTGACCGCATCGCGGTGCTCAAGGACGGCATCCTCCAGCAGGTCGGCACCCCGCGTGACCTGTACGAGAAGCCGAACAACGTGTTCGTCGCCGGCTTCATCGGCTCGCCGGCCATGAACCTGCTCCCGGCCGGTGTGGTCGAGGGCGGCATCTCCTTCGGTTCGCTCAACCACCCGATCGACCGCGACACGCTCTCCAACGCGCGTGCCGGTCAGGTCACCGTCGGCGTCCGCCCCGAGGACATCATCGTGTCCCAGTCGGGCGAGGGCCTCCCCGTCACGGTCGACGTCGTCGAGGAGCTCGGCGCCGACGGCTACCTCTACGGTCACGCCGACGTCAACGGCACGCGCACCGACATCGTCGCGCGTGTGGACGGCCGCGCGCACCCGTCGATCGGCGACACGATCGTCGTGAGCCCCAAGCAGGGCCACGTGCACGTGTTCGACGCCGAGTCCGGCGAGCGCCTCGACGACAAGGCCGTCGTCAGCGCGTAAGCAGCGCACCCCTCGGGAGCCCGCGCCCGCCTCACAAGGGCGGGTGGCGGGCTCCCGTCGTTCCACCCACCGGACGCACACCGCACCACAGGAGCAACCGTGCCCGACTCGATGTCCATCACCGCAGCCACCGTCGACCCCGGCCTGCTCGACCTCCCGTGGGACCTGCCGCTCGACGAATGGCCGGACGAGACGATCGTCGCGCTCCCGAAGGGCATCTCGCGGCACCTCGTCCGGTTCGTGCACCTCAGCGGGTACGTCGTCGCGGTGAAGGAGACCGGCGAGGAGATCGCCCGCTCCGAGTACGAGATGCTCAGGACCCTGCAGCGCATGGACGTCCCGTGCGTGGACCCGGTCGCCGTCATCACGAACCGGATGAGCGCAGAAGGAGAACCCCTGCACCCGGTGCTCGTCACCCGGCACCTGCGCTTCTCGCTCCCCTACCGCGCGCTGTACTCCCAGACGCTCCGACCCGACACCGCGACGCGTCTCGTGGACGCCCTCGCCCTCCTGCTCGTGCGCCTGCACATCCTCGGCTTCTACTGGGGCGACGTGTCGCTGTCGAACACGCTCTTCCGCCGGGACGCCGGGTCCTTCGCCGCCTACCTGGTGGACGCCGAGACCGGCAAGCTCTACCCGGGCGGGCTGTCGAACGGGCAGCGTGAGAACGACCTCGAGGTCGCACGCGTGAACATCGCCGGTGAGCTCCTCGACCTCGAGGCAGGCGGACGCCTCGACGAGAACGCCGACGCGGTGGATGTCTCGAACCGCATCGTCGCCCAGTACCGGACGCTCTGGAAGGAGCTCACCGGCACCGAGCAGTTCGACGCCAAGGAACGCTGGCGCATCAACGACCGGGTCGAGCGCCTCAACGCACTCGGCTTCGACATCGAGGAGCTCTCGATCAACGCGGCGCCCGGCGGCGGCGAGGTACGGATCCAGCCGAAGGTCGTGGACGCCGGACACCACCAGCGACGTCTGCTCCGGCTCACCGGGCTGGACGCCGGAGAGAACCAGGCACGCCGTCTGCTCAACGACCTCGACGCCTACCGTGCGCGGAACGGTCGCGACGAGCTCGACGAGGAGATGGTCGCGCACGAGTGGGTGTCCCGCGTGTTCGAGCCCGTCGTGCGAGCGATCCCACGCGATCTCCGCGGACGGCTCGAGCCCGCCGAGGTGTTCCACGAGCTGCTCGAGCACCGCTGGTTCATGTCCCAGGAAGAAGAGCGCTCGGTGTCCCTGCCCGAGGCGACGACGGCGTACATCAACGACGTGCTGCGCCACCGTCGCGACGAGCGCCTGCTGATCAACCCGCCGACGTCCTCGATGACGCTGCCGATCCCGCTGGTCGAGAACGACGCCGACGTCGACGAGGCCGAGGACGTCGAGGACTGGCGCGCGAACGTCTGACCCCGGCCCCGCCGCGCCCCGCCGCGCCGCGCCCGCCGTGCCCGCCGTGCCCGCCGGTCACGACACCCCGCCCGGCTCCGCCGAGTGGCCAGGAGCCGTCGGCCGGAGCGTCGCGAAGCGGCGTTCCGCGACCACTCGGCGGCGCGCACTCGGGGTGTCGCGACCACTCGGACGGGGCGGTGAGCGACGCACTGGAGGCCCGGTGCCGGTCCGTCGGACCGGCACCGGGCCTCCAGTGCGTTCGGTGCTGCGCCCTACTCCGCGCGACGGCGGCGGGCGACCTCCCACAGGGTCACGCTCGCGGCGATGCCCGCGTTGAGGGACTCCGTCGCCGACGAGATCGGGATGGACACGATCGCGTCGCAGGTCTCGGTGACCAGGCGCGACAGGCCCTTGCCCTCGGAACCGACGACGATGACGATCGGCCGGTCGGCGAGCTCGAGCGCGTCGAGCTGCACGTCGCCGTCGCCCGCCAGGCCGAGCACGAACAGCCCCATCGACTTGAGCGACTTGAGCGTCTGCGTGAGGTTCGGCGCCATCGCGACGGGGGTGCGGGCGGCGGCACCGGCGGAGGTCTTCCACGCCGAGGCCGTCACGCCGACCGACCGACGCTGCGGCACGATCACGCCGTGGCCGCCGAACGCCGCGGTGGACCGGATGATCGCACCGAGGTTGCGCGGATCGGTGATGCCGTCGAGCGCCACCATCAGCGGTACCTCGTCGCGGGAGAACGCGCGCTCGACGACGTCCTCGGCCACGGCGTACTCGTACGCGGGGACCTTGAGCGCGACGCCCTGGTGCACGCTGTCGTGCCCGGTGATGCGGTCGAGCTCCGGGCGCATGATCTCCATGATCGGCACGCCGCGGTGGTTGGCGAGCGCCAGGATCTCCTTGACGCGGTCGTCCACCTCGATGCGGGCGGCGATGTAGAGCGTCGTCGACGGGGTCTTGGTGCGCAGGGCCTCGAGCACGGAGTTGCGCCCGGTCACCAGCTCCGAGTCGTCGCTCTTGCGCTGCGGAGGACGCCCGGTGCGGTTCGACGGCGCGCTCGACGCACCGTGCCGACCACGAGCGGCGTCGTATCGTTCCTTGGCAGCCTTGCGCTTGCCGGCGGGGTGGTACGGGCGGTCCTCCGCCTTCGGGGTGGGCTTGCGCCCCTCGAGCGCCTGCGCTCCCTGGCCGCCGGAGCCGACCTGCTTGTTGCCCTTGCGCCCGGAGCGCACGGCACCGGGACGGCCCTTCTTGTTGCCCGAGACGTTCTTCATGGTTCTCTCCTGTTCGGCACTGCCGTGGTCAGGCGATGCTCCAGCGTGTTCCGGCCGAGGTGTCCTCGATCGTGATGCCCGCGGCCGCGAGGTCGTCGCGAACACGGTCGGCCGTGGCGAAGTCCCGGGACGCCCTGGCGTCGGAACGCTCCTGCACGAGGCGTTCGACGAGGGCGGCGAGCGGTGCGGCGGAGGGGTCCTGACCGGCACCGGACCAGTGAGTCGCTCGCGGGTCGATGCCGAGCACCTCCACCATCGCAGCCACCTGATGGTACGCGGTCCCGAGCGCATCCGCATCGTCGGCGTCCAACGCGGCGTTCCCGGCGCGGACGGTCTCGTGCAGGACGGCGAGCGCCTGCGGCACCGAGAGGTCGTCGTCCATCGCTGCGGCGAACGCGTCCGGGACGTCCGGGGCGTCGGCGAGCGTGACGCCTTCGAGTCGCGACGCCGCTCGCGAGAGGAAGCCGTCGATCCGGTCGAGCGCTGCCTCTGCTTCGCCCAGGGACCCCTCGTGGTGGTCGATCGTCGACCGGTAGTGGGCGGCGCCGAGGAAGTAGCGGACGACGATCGGCCGCGCGGACCCGAGGAAGTCCGCCGCGAAGATCGAGTTGCCGAGCGACTTCGACATCTTCTGCCCGCCGACGGTCACGAGGCCGTTGTGCAACCAGTACGTCGCGAACGGGTCACCCGCGGCCGTGGACTGGGCGAGCTCGTTCTCGTGGTGCGGGAACCGGAGGTCGAGCCCGCCGCCGTGGATGTCGAACGCCGGCCCGAGGTACCGCCGGGACATCGCGGAGCACTCGATGTGCCAACCCGGACGGCCAGCTCCCCACGGGGAGTCCCAGCTCGCCGTCGTGGGTTCGCCGTCCTTCGCGCCCTTCCAGAGCGCGAAGTCACGGGCGTCCCGCTTACCGCGAGGGTCGGCGTCCGCGGCTTCGACCATGTCCTCGCGACGCTGGCGGGTCAGGGCGCCGTACGACGCCCAGCTCCCGGTGTCGAAGTAGACGTCCCCGGAGCCGTCGGCGGCCGGGTAGGCGTGCCCGCGCTCGATGAGGCGGGCGATGATGTCCTGCATCTGCGGGATGCTGGCGGTGGCGCGGGGCTCGTACGTGGGCGGCAGGATGCCGAGCGCGGTGTACCCGGCGGTGAACTCGAGCTCGACGCGGTACGCCCGCGCCCACCAGGGCTCGTCGGTCCCGGCGGCCAGGTCGAGCACCTTGTCGTCGATGTCCGTGACGTTCCGGACCAGCGTCACGCGGTACCCGCGGTGGGTGAGCCAGCGGCGCCAGATGTCGTACACCAGGGCCGAGCGGAGGTGCCCGATGTGCGGCGACGACTGCACCGTCGGTCCGCACACGTACATGCTCACCTGTCCGTCGACCAGCGGGACGAGGTCGACGACGTCTGCGGCACGGGAGTCGTAGAGGCGAACGGTCACGCCTCAACCCTAGACGGAGCGGTCGGCCCGGACGAGTGCCGTCGCGATCGCCGCGAGCCCCTCGCCACGACCGGTGAACCCGAGCCCGTCCGTCGTCGTGCCGGAGACCGCGACGGGCGCCCCGACGACCGCGGACAGTGCGGTTTCCATCTCGGTCCGCCGAGCACCGATCCGCGGACGGTTGCCGATCACCTGCACGGTGACCGAGGTCGGGACGAGGCCCGCCGATGCGAGCGCGGACACCGCACCGCGGACGAAGACGTCGCCGGTCGCTCCGGCGTACGCGGGGTCCGACGTGCCGAACCGTCCGCCGATGTCCCCGAGTCCCCCGGCGGAGAGCAGCGCGTCGCACACCGCGTGCGCCACGGCGTCCCCGTCGCTGTGCCCGGCGAGCCCCTGCTCGCCGGGGAACTCGAGCAGTCCGACCCGGCAGACCGCATCGGCGTCGAACGCGTGCACGTCGACGCCGAGCCCGACCCGGACGTCTCGAGCGGCTCCGGTGCGCTCCGACACCACGGCAGCGGCCCGGCGAAGGTCCCACGGCGTCGTGATCTTGAACGCGTCCGCGTCGCCGGGGACGAATCGCACGGTGCCACCAGCTGCCTGGAAGACCCCGGCGTCGTCGGTCTCGGACTGCGTCGACACCGCGTACGCCTCCCGGAGCGCGGCGAGCGGGAAGCCCTGGGGGGTTTGCACCCCGACGAGCGCCGACCGGTCCACGGTGGACACCACGACGTCGCCGGACACCTGCTTGACCGTGTCGGTGACGGGCAGCGCGGGGATGATCCCGTCCCCGGTCGCGGCCACCGCGGCGAACACGTCCTCGAACTGTGCAGCCGGCGTCAGACAGCGGGCGGCGTCGTGCACGAGCACCGTCTCGACCGACGCCGGCAGCGCCCGGAGACCCGCCTGCACCGACGCGTGCCGATCGGCCCCGCCCGCGACGACGGCCGTGTACCCGACGGCGGGTCCGGCCACCGCGGCGACCACGTCCGAGCACTCGGAGAGCAGCGCGGCCGGGGCGACCACGACCACGAACGTCGGCGTCGCCAGCGTGAACAACGGCGACAGTGCACGCTCCAGCATCAGCGACCCGGCGACGGGCACGAAGGCCTTCGGCGTCTCCAGCCCGAGCCGGGTGCCAGACCCTGCCGCAACGACGACGACCCCACGGACCGTGTCGGTCAGTGGGGTCGTCGAGGGGCTGCTGCTCAAGCCGGGGCGATCAGGAAGCGAGGACCTCGTCGAGGACGGTGGATGCCTTGTCCTCGTCGGTCTTCTCCGCGAGCGCGAGCTCGGAGATCAGGATCTGACGGGCCTTGGCGAGCATGCGCTTCTCACCAGCCGAGAGACCGCGGTCCTGGTCGCGGCGCCACAGGTCACGAACGACCTCTGACACCTTGATGACGTCACCGGAAGCGAGCTTCTCGAGGTTCGCCTTGTAGCGGCGAGACCAGTTCGTGGGCTCTTCCGTGAACGGTGCGCGCAGCACTTCGAAGACCTTGTCGAGGCCTTCCTTGCCGATCACATCCCGGACGCCGACCAGGTCGACGTTGTCCGCCGGTACCTCGATCGTCAGGTCACCCTGCGTGACACGCAGCTTCAGGTAGACCTTTTCCTCGCCCTTGATGACTCGCGTCTTGACTTCAGAGATGGTTGCCGCCCCGTGATGGGGGTAGACGACGGTCTCGCCGACCTCGAATTGCATGTATCAAGCTCCGTTCCGCAACACCCAGTTTACCACAAGGAAAATTCGGGTAAGGGGCGCCTAACCGCGAGCACTCCCAGGTGATCGGTAGGATGGAGGCCGCGCGAGCCGCTCGGCTGGCGCATCGTGATCTTCGGAGGAATCTCTTGCGAGCTCGGGTACTCGTGTCCGTCGCCGTTGCGGCAACCATCGCGATCGGCGCATCCGGCTGCGCGTTCTGGACGCCGCAGGACACCAAGACGATCAAGCAGATCACCGACGGCGTCAACGTGACGACGGGCAAGATCGACGTCCGCAACGCGCTGCTCATCTCCGACTCGGGCGACGACGCACGCTTCATCGGCACGCTCATCAACAACAGCGACACCGACGACATCACCGTCTCGGTCGAGATCGGCGGCGACACCGAGACCGTCGACGTGCCGGCCAGTTCGCACGTCGACCTCGCGAACGACAAGAAGCACGACACCCTCGACTTCGCCGACGCCAAGGTCACCCCCGGGTCGCTCGTGAAGGTCTACTTCTCGTACCCGGGCGCCGAGGGCGTCTCCGGCAGCGTCCCCGTCCTGACGAGCTCGCAGGAGGAGTACCAGACCCTCGCCCCGACCTCGACGCCGACGTCGGAGATCACCCTCCCCGTCGAGACGCCGTCGGCGACCCCGACGGACACCCCGATCAACCCGTAACGCGACGACGCGTCACGCACCGACGCGCCCACGCACGCACTGGAGGCCCGGTGCCGGTCCGACGGACCGGCACCGGGCCTCCAATGCGTTGCCAGGCCGTCAGGCCTCGATCCGGTACCCCAGACCACGCACCGTGACCAGCACCTCGGGCGCGGACGGCACCCGCTCGATCTTCGATCGAATCCGCTTGATGTGCACGTCGAGGGTCTTCGTGTCGCCGAAGTAGTCGGAGCCCCACACACGGTCGATGAGCTGCCCACGGGTCAGCACCCGGCCGGCGTTCCGGAGCAGCAGCTCGAGGAGCTCGAACTCCTTGAGCGGCATCGGCGTCTCGGACCCGTCGACCGACACCGTGTGGCGCTCGACGTCCATCTTGATGCCGCCGACCTGCAGGATGCCGCTGTCGGCGGGGTCGTCCTCGGTGCGACGGCGGAGCACCGCGCGGATGCGTGCCAGGAGCTCGCGGGTCGAGTACGGCTTCGTCACGTAGTCGTCGGCACCGAGCTCGAGCCCGACGACGATGTCCACCTCCGAGTCCTTCGCCGTCAGCATGATGATCGGGGCGTTCGACCGCGTGCGGATCTGCCGACAGACCTCGGTGCCGGAGAGCCCCGGGAGCATGAGGTCCAGCAGGACGAGGTCGGGGTTCTCCGCGTCGAACTTCGACAGCGCGGTCACGCCGTCCGCTGCGACGGAGGTCTCGTACCCCTCGCGCTGCAGGAGGAACTCCAGGGGTTCGCTCAGGGCCGGCTCGTCGTCGACGATGAGGATCTTGGTCACGATGGCTGCTCTTCCAGTTGCTCTTCGAGTGCTGTTGTCAGTTCGGTGTCCGCCTCGGGCAGGCGGATCGTGAAGGTCGAGCCCTTGCCGGGCTGGGACCACACGCGCACGTCGCCGCCGTGGTTGCCGACGACGTGCTTCACGATGGCGAGTCCGAGGCCGGTGCCCCCTGTTGCCCGCGACCGTGCTGGGTCGACGCGGTAGAACCGCTCGAACACCCGGTCGAGATCGGCCTCCGGGATGCCGACGCCCTGGTCGGTCACCGCGATCTCGACGAATCCCTTGCTGCTCCGGACACCGACGCCGACGCGGGTGTTGTCCGGGGAGTACTTGATCGCGTTCGCGATGAGGTTCGACACCGCGACCTGCAGGAGACCGGGGTCGCCCATCACGCGGAGCTTCGACTTCTTCGCCCGGACCAGCTCGATGTCGCGGGCGCGGGCGACGACCTCGTTCGCGTCGATCGAGGCCTGCACGACCTTGTCGATCGACGTCTCCTCGCTCGTGTCCAGCGTGTCGACGGACTGCAGTCTGGACAGCTCGATGATGTCCTTCGTGAGGGCACCGAGCCGCTCGGACTCGGTCACGAGCTGCGCGGCGAACTTCTTCACGTGCACCGGGTCGTCGGCCGCGGCGATGAGGGTCTCCGACAGCAGGCCGATCGCGCCGATCGGGGTCTTCAGCTCGTGCGAGATGTTGGCGACGAAGTCCCGGCGGACCTCGTCGATGCGTCGGGACTCGGTGAGGTCGTCCGCGGTCACGAGCACGTAGCGGTTCCCGAGCTGGGCGGCCCGGAAGCTGAGGTACCCGACGAGCTCCCCGCGACGGCCACGCGGGAGCTCCATGTCCTCCGAGCCCATCTCGCCGCTCGAGCGCACGCGGTCGACGAGCGCACGCAGCTCGTCGTGCACGAGCCGGCGCCGAACGACCAGTCCGATCGTCAGTGCCTGGGGCGACGCGGCCACGACGGTGTTCGACGGGTCGACGACCACGGCCGGGTTGTGCATCGTCGCGATGACCGCTGCGACGCCGTCCGGCAGGGTCCGCTCGGCGACGTCGGCTGCCCGTGCCGTGCGCTCGGCGGTGATGATGAGTCCGACGACTCCCGCGCCGAAGACCCCGCCGAGGAGCATCGACAGTGGCACGAGCCACGCGTTGTCCATGCCGTCAGTGTAGGAGTGGTCACGAGGGGTTCCGGTGCCGTTCACCCGCGTTCGCGGGCCTTCGCCCGGAGGATCGCGAAGCGTTCAGTCGCAGGTCACCGTTCGTTCACCTGGGCACTCGACACTCTCCCGGTACGCATCAGAGAGGCAATCCCCCATGCGCGAAGTGTTCCAGCAGGAGCTCCAGGACGTCCAGGAGCGTCTGACCGAGATCGCCGGGCTCGTCGAGTCCGCGATCACCCGGGCCACCGAGGCCTTCACCGAGTCGGACGTCGCCCTCGCGGAAGAGGTCATCGCCGACGACGCGAAGATCGACGAGGCGGCGAACAACCTCGACGAGGTCGCGATCGACATCCTCGCCCGCCAGGCTCCCGTCGCCCGTGACCTCCGCGTCGTCGTGACCGCCCTCCGTGTCAGCTCCTCGCTCGAGCGCATGGGCGACATGGCCGAGCACATCGCGCAGCTCGCCCGCCAGCGCTTCCCGGAGAAGGTTGTCCCGAAGGGCCTGCGCGGCACCTTCAAGAAGATGGGCCAGCACGACGTCGCGATGGCACAGAAGCTCACGCGCCTGCTCGCCACCGAGGACATCCAGCTCGCCGAGGAGATCCGCGACGAGGACGACGCCGTCGACGAGCTGCACGCCAGCGTGTTCGACTTCGTGCTCGGCGAGACCTGGAAGGGGGCGCCGGTCGACACCGTGGACGCGACCCTCGCGTCCCGGTACCACGAGCGCTTCGCGGACCACGCGGTGTCGATCGCGAAGAAGGTGCAGTACCTGGCGACGGGCGACTGGGCCGGCGCGAACGCCAACGTCTGACCGAAGGTTCTCTGCCAGGATCGTGGCATGGCCCAGGTCGCGATCATCGTCAACGGCATGCCCGGTTCCGGCAAGAGCACGGTCGGCGGCGCCCTCGCCGAGGTGCTCGGCTGCCCCTTCCTCTCGAAGGACCGGATCAAGGAACCGCTGGCGGACATCGCCGGCCCGATGATCGCCTCGCGTCCGCTCGGCGCCATCGCGATGACCACGATGTGGGCGATGGCCGGAGCGGTGGAGAACGGGGTCGTCCTCGACGCCGTCTGGCTGCCGTCCCGTGACCGCGCCTTCCTGGAGGCCGGGCTCGCCTCCGCAGGGTCGCCGCGCGCCGTCGAGGTGTGGTGCGACGTCGACCACGCGACCGCCGTGGAGCGGCTGACGGACCGGTACGACCCGGGTTCACCCGTGCGTCACGAGGTGCACGGCGACCTGGCGGACCTCCTGGCGTTCTGGGACGAGCACGGCCCCACCGCCGGACCGATCGGCCTCGGACCGGTCGTCCGCGTCGACACCACGGCGCAGTACGACGTCGGCGAGCTCGTGCAGGAGATCGCATCGCACTTCGTCTGAGGCGCGCCGTCGCCCGTCATCCGCGCTCTTCCGCGAAAGCGACAGTTCGCCGCGGATCTTCCGCGGCGAACTGTCGCTTTCGCGATGGGTGCTGGACTCGCGTCCTACTTCTTGGCGCCCTGCGCGGCGACGGCGGCAGCGCCGGCGGCAGCGGCCTCGGGGTCGAGGTAGCGCGACGGGCCGGTCGGGCGGAAGTCGTCGTCGAGCTCGTACACGAGCGGGATGCCCGTCGGGATGTTGAGCCCCGCGATGTCGTCGTCCGAGATGCCGTCGAGGTGCTTGACGAGCGCGCGCAGCGAGTTGCCGTGCGCCGTGACCAGCACGGTCTTGCCAGCGCCGAGGTCCTTCGTGATGTCGGACTCCCAGTAGGGCAGCAGCCGGTCGATCACGAGCTTCAGCGACTCCGTGCGGGGCAGCTCGTCACCGAGCTCGGCGTAGCGACGGTCGCCGAACTGCGACCACTCGGCGTCGTCGGCGATGGGGGGCGGCGGGACGTCGAACGAGCGGCGCCACTCCATGAACTGCTGCTCGCCGTACTGCTCGAGCGTCTGGGCCTTGTCCTTGCCCTGCAGGTCGCCGTAGTGGCGCTCGTTGAGACGCCAGTCGCGCTTGACCGGCAGCCACGCCAGGTCCGCTTCGAGCAGGGCGATGTCGGCGGTCTGGATCGCACGGGTCAGGAGCGAGGTGTACAGGACGTCGGGGACGATGCCGGACTCGGCGATGAGCTCGCCGGCGCGCTTCGCCTCCTTCTCACCGAGCTCGGAGAGCCGGACGTCGACCCAACCGGTGAACAGGTTCTTCTGGTTCCAGTCACTGTTGCCGTGACGGAGCAGGACGAGCGTGGAGGTCATGCTCCGATCCTACCGAGCGCCGTGCTCCCCGTACCCTTGACGCATGCCGATCGGGAACGTCACGCGCGGGACGACCGGGTACAACCGGCTCCGCCGCGTCGACCGGTGGATCGCGTCGTTGCCGGCCCTCCGCAAGGCGTCGGACCCGCTCGTCGCCGACGTCGGGTACGGCGCCAGCCCGACCACGACGCTCGAGCTCCGGGACCGTCTGGCGCGCGTCCGCCCGGACGTCGAGGTCACCGGGATCGAGATCGAGCCTTCCCGCGTCGCACTGGCGAACGCCGGCACGCGCGACGGGGTGACGTTCCGGCTCGGCGGCTTCGAGACCCCGACACCCGGCGGACGTCGGCCTACGGTGATCCGGGCGTTCAACGTGCTCCGGCAGTACGACGAGTCCCAGGTCGTGGACTCGTGGCGGATCATGCAGGACCGGCTACAACCGGGCGGCGCGCTCGTCGAGGGGACCTGCAACGAGGTCGGCCGGGTCGCGTCGTGGGTGACGCTCGACCCACTCGCACCACGGACGTTCACGGTCTCGCTCCGGCTCGCGGGGCTCGACGTCCCGAGCATCGTGGCGGAGCGGCTGCCGAAGGCCCTCATCCACCGGAACGTCCCCGGGGAGCGCGTGCACGACTTCCTGCGGGACCTCGACCTGTCGTGGGCCGTCGCCGCTCCCCTCGGCACGTACGGACCTCGGCAGCGGTGGCTCGCGGCCGTCGTCGGCATGCGCGACCGCGGTTGGCCGGTGTTGCACGGCACGTCGAGGTGGCGCCTCGGCGAGCTCAGCGTCCCGTGGTCGGCCGTCGCCCCGCGCTGACAGGATGGACGCATGAACATGCGCACCACTCAGCTCTTCGCAGTCGCCGGGCTCGTGATCGGAGCCGTCGCCCTGACGGGGTGCTCGGCCGCCGGGCAGCCGGACGTCCAGCGCCGCTCGGCCTCGGCGAGCCCGACCCCGACCGTCTCGGCGCCGCCGAGCACCCCCGTCACCGCGGACACACTCCGCGACGACGTGAGCGGGACCGTGGTGCGACCGCTGGCCATCGTGACGGACTTCCCCGTCCCCGCCGATGCCCCGGCCGGGGGTGTGAAGCCGGTGCTCGTCGAGATCCGCGTCACCGCCGGCACGAAGTTCTCGAACGACGTCATGGAGTCCGCGGTGTCGATCACGCGGCGCGACGCGAACCTGGACCTCGTCAGCCTGGGACTGTCGAACCCTGATGACCTGACCCCAGCGATGTCGAAGGCCGGGTACACGCCGATCGGCACCGTCCCGAACGGCACCACCGCCACCGGCTGGATCGGCGCCTGGATGAACCCGGACACGACCGACTACGACCTGGTCTACGACCGCCCGGCAGGCACGCTGCTCCATGTCGGCGGCTCGGACAACGGCAAGGAGATCGCCGGCAGCCGCTCGATCACGACGCTCACCGTCGGCTGACGACGCCTCGTCGCACCCGTACACGAACATCGCGCCCGTTCGTGACCGGGCGTGATGTTCGTACGGGGGCGCGACCCGGCCGGACCGGGGCCTACGAGCGACGGACGGCGCCGAGGCGGGGCAGGCGCGGGACGTTCGCGGTGGCGCCGGCGCCCGGCGGGACGATGGTCTCCTGCGCCGCGGTCACGACCACGTCCTCTGCGCTGATCGTCAGCGTCGCGGCGGGGTCCAGGGAGCGCTTGACCACGGCGAGGCCGATCGGCCCGAGCTCGTGGTGCACCGCCGACGCCGCCAACCTGCCGACGACGACGCCGTCGAGCGTCACCGGGGTACCCGGCGCCGGCAGCACGGCGTCCGACCCGTCGAGGTGCAGCATCACCACACGGCGCGGCGGGTGTCCGAGGTTGTGGACCTTCGCGACCGTCTCCTGCCCGCGGTAGCAGCCCTTGGTCAGGTGCACGGCGGACCGGAGCCAGTCGAGCTCGTGCGGGATCGTCCGCTCGTCGACGTCGGTCAGCGCGGGGCGCCACGCGGCGATCCGCAGGGCCTCGAGCGCGAGGAGCCCCGCGACGGGCAGGTCCGACGCGGCCAGGGCGGCGGCGGCCGTGGTGTCGAGCACGGCGATCCGCAGCGCCCAGTCGGCACCGGGGTGCCCCTGCTGCTCGGCGTAGCTCCACCCGCCTGGCGTGACCGTGTTCCACGGGTCGACCCACTCGACCGCGGCGTCGGGGACGAGCCCCGGAGCGAACGACCCGACCGTGACGAGGTCGGACGAGACGTCGGCGACCTCCACCCGGAGCATGAAGCGCATCGACGACAGCCACGCGGCGAGCGGTGCGGCATCGGCCGGCTCGGTGAGGAGCCACGTCGTCGTGCCGTCGTCCACCACGCGGGCGGCGTGCTCGACGCGACCGGACTGGTCGAGCACGAGCGTCTCGGTGCTGGTCCCCGGCGCGAGGCCGAGCAGCAGCTGGGACGTGATCGAGTTGAGCCACGACAGACGGTCAGGACCGGTGACGCTCACGACGCCGAGCCCGAGCTCGACGACGGCGGAACCACGGGCGAGGAGCCGTTGCTCACCGAGCGGGTTGCCGAAGTGCGCGGCCGGACCGAGGTCGGACGCGACGAACCCCGCGCGGTCGGCGAAGGCGGGCATCAGTCGACCTTCGCGAGCTGCCCCGAGGCGTGGGAGGTGAGCCCCTGGCCGAGCGCGGCGATGTCCCACGCCCAGAAGAGCTTGCCCTCGACGAGCCCGTACATGCGGGTCGCCGCGGAGTAGTCCTTCGCGTTGGCCGAGCGCATCACGGCGTCGGTGGCGAGGTCGATGCGCCCCTTGCGGACCTGCCCGACGTAGAGCTCGTTGACGCCGGTCGGGTGGATGATCGCCGCCTCGATGTCGAAGCCGTCGTTGGCGTTGCGGAGCGCCTCGACGCTCTGGGTCGTGGTGAACGGCACGTTGCCCTCGCCCATGAGCATCGCGGGGCCGCGGTCGCCCGGCTCGGACGGACGGTCGAGCCGCCAGTAGCCCATCTCGGCCGCGAGCGGCGTGTGCTCGTCGTCGAGCAGCCACGTCGTGGACGAGTAGTTGAGGTACGGCAGGCCGTCGTGGCTGAAGCTCACGCGCTGGCCGAACTCGTACGTCCGGACGTCGGGTTCGTCGGCGTCGGCGGGACCGACGGGGTACTCGACGACACCCGTACCCTCCCAGACGCCGACGAGCCAGGACAGGGGGACGAGTTCGGGCGCCAGGCCCTCCGGCAGTTCGATCAACGCTGACCCTTGAACAGCTTCACGACGACGGTCACCGAGACGAACGCGATCGCGAGCGATGCCAGACCCAACAGGCCGACGTAGAACAGCTCGAGCGCAAGCAGCGAATCCATGCCAGGAGTCTACGCGGCCACCATCGGAGCGCACCGGGTCAACGCGCCAGGAGCACCACCGCGGTGACGAGCACGACGACGAAGGACCCGGACGACGCGATGCTGATCCGTTCGACCAGGCCGTCCTTCGTCGCGGTGATGAGCTGCAGCACGAAGCTCACGAGCACGGACGCCACGAAGACGAGCAGCAGCCAGGCGAAGGAGTCCTTCTCGGTGAGGGTCAGGACGAGCACGGCGCCGACGATCGACAGCAGCCAGACGGGCAGCACGGACGTGAGCTTCAGGCGGCGCTGGTCTGCTGGCTGGACGGGCTCGGTCACCACCCCATCATTGCAGGCTGCGTCGAGGACGCTTGTCGAGCATCACTAGGATGTCCGCACGACGTCTCATCCGTTCTGGAGGTCCTGTGGCACAGCTCCTGGTACTCACTTCGGCTGCGCCCGGGGACGTGCTCCCGAGCCTCGGCCTCCTGAGCCACCGGATCCGCCACGTGCCGGCGGAAGCCGCGCAGCTGGTGAACGCCCCGCAGAGCGACCTGATGTTCGTCGACGCGAGGACCGACCTCGTCAGCGCCAAGGCCCTGTGCAAGATCCTCTCCACCTCCGGCTCGACGACCCCGATCGTGCTCGTCGTCACCGAGGGCGGCCTCACCGCGGTCAACAGCGAGTGGAACATCGACGACGTCGTGCTCGAGAGCGCCGGCCCGGCAGAGGTCGACGCCCGCATCCGGCTGAGCGCCGGCCGTGCCGCGAAGAACCAGACCGGCTCGAAGATCCAGGCCTCCGGCGTCGTCATCGACGAGGCGAGCTACTCGGCCAAGGTGCGCGGCAAGCCGCTCGACCTGACGTTCAAGGAGTTCGAGCTCCTGCGCTTCTTCGCCACGCACCCGTCGCGCGTGTTCACCCGCGAACAGCTCCTCTCCGAGGTCTGGGGCTACGACTACTTCGGCGGCACCCGCACGGTCGACGTGCACGTTCGACGTCTCCGCGCCAAGCTCGGCGACCTCGAGTCACTCATCGGCACCGTCCGGAACGTCGGCTACCGCTTCAACGTCTACGACGACGAGGCCGATCGGCTGATGGGCCAGTAGTGGTGGACCCCGCCCGGTTCACCGTTCCCGGCGAACCACCGCCGTTCTCCGACCAGACCCTCGTCGACGTGCGCGCGGGGCGCGCGGTCGTGCTGCAGGAACCCGACGGGGTCGCGGTGGTCAGGAACGGCGAGCTGGAGCTGGTCGTCGGACTGGAGGCCCGTGGCCACGGCGTCGGGACACGGCTCGTCGAGCAGGCGCTCGCCCTGGGCGGCGGGGCCGCTCCCCGGCTCGCCTGGGCACACGGCGACAGCGCGGCGGCGCGCTCGATCGCGACCCGGTACGGCTGGGCCGCCACCAGGACGCTGCTGCAGCTGCGCGCACCGGTGCCGACGTCGGCACCCGACCAGAGCCTCCCGGCCGGGTACTCGCTGGCCGCCTTCCGGACGGGCACCGACGAGGCGGACTGGCTCGCCCTCAACGCCGCGGCCTTCGCGTCGCACCCGGAGCAGGGCTCGATGACGCTCGAGGACCTGCGGGCGCGGGAAGCCGAGCCGTGGTTCTCGCCGGACGACCTGATCCTGCTGCGCGACGCCGACGGGGAACTCGCGGGGTCCTGCTGGCTCAAGGTCGAGGACGGGATCGGCGAGTTCTACGCCGTCGCCGTCCGCCCCGACCTGCAGGGGCAGGGGCTCGGCGGTGTGCTCATGCGCGCGGGGTACGCCCGCCTGGCCGGTCGTGACCTGACCGCAGCCGCACTCTACGTCGAGGGCGACAACGAACCCGCACTGGCGCTGTACCGGCGGTCCGGGTTCACGCAGCACGCGATCGACGTGCAGTACGCCGCTCCCTGAAACGTCCGGGTGGCAGGATGTGGGCATGGACACCGAACCGCAGCTCGACGGCGACTCCGTCGCGCCCGACCTCGACGACTTCGACGAGGTCGTGGAGATCGAGCACGAGTCCCTCCCCTCGGATCGGTACTTCGACCGTGAACTGAGCTGGCTCCGGTTCAACCAGCGCGTGCTCGAGCTCGGCGAGGACCGCACGGTGCCCCTGCTCGAACGCGCCAACTTCCTGGCGATCTTCGCGTCCAACCTCGACGAGTTCTTCATGGTCAGGGTCGCGGGCCTGAAGCGCCGCATCGACACCGGCATCGCGGTGCCCACGAACGTCGGCCGCGCCCCGAGTGACGTCCTCCGTGACATCGCGACGAAGGCGCACGAGCTGCAGGACCGGCACGCGCAGGCGTTCATGGGGTCGCTGAAGCCCGACCTCGACGCCGCCGGCATCCACATCGAGCACTGGTCCGACCTGGCAGAGGCCGACCGGCTCCGGATGCGCGAGTACTTCGCCGAGCAGATCTTCCCGGTGCTCATGCCGCTCGCGGTCGACCCGGCGCACCCGTTCCCCTACATCTCCGGCCTGTCGCTCAACCTGGCCGTGCGGGTGCGGAACCCGAAGTCGCAGCGGCAGGAGTTCGCACGCCTCAAGGTGCCGCAGAACTTCTCCCGACTGATCAAGCTGCCGGACGACAACTCCGGCCGCATGCGGTTCATCCCGCTCGAGGACCTCATCGCGAACCACCTCGACGACCTGTTCCCCGGCATGGAGGTGCTCGAGCACCACGTGTTCCGGGTCACCCGCAACGAGGACGTGGAGATCGAGGAGGACGAGGCCGAGAACCTCATCCAGGCCCTCGAGCGCGAGCTCCTCCGTCGTCGGTTCGGGCCGCCCATCCGCCTCGAGATCACCGAGGACATGGACCCGGTGACGCTCGACCTGCTCGTCCGCGAGCTCGACATCACCGAACAGGAGGTCTACCGGCTGCCGTCACCGCTCGACCTCGGCTGCCTGTTCGAGATCTCGAAGATCAGCCGCCCCGACCTGCACTACCCGAAGCACGTCCCGACGACGCCCGTGCAGTTCCAGCCGGGCGAGCCGAACACGAAGCCGGACCTGTTCCGTGCGATCGCGTCGCGGGACGTCCTCGTGCACCACCCGTACGAGTCCTTCGCGACGAGCGTCCAGGCGTTCCTCGAGCAGGCCGCCGCCGACCCGAACGTGCTCGCCATCAAGCAGACGCTGTACCGCACGTCCGGCGACTCCCCCATCGTCGAGGCCCTCATCGACGCCGCGGCCGCCGGCAAGCAGGTCCTGGCGCTGGTGGAGATCAAGGCGCGCTTCGACGAGCAGAACAACATCACGTGGGCGCGGAAGCTCGAGAAGGCCGGTGTGCACGTGGTGTACGGCCTGGTCGGGCTGAAGACGCACTCCAAGCTGGTGCTCGTCATCCGGCAGGAGGGCGGGACGCTCAAGCACTACAGCCACATCGGGACGGGCAACTACAACCCGAAGACCTCGCGCATCTACGAGGACATGGGGCTGTTCACCGCGGACGACACCGTGGGCAAGGACCTCACGCGCCTGTTCAACGAGCTCTCCGGGTACGCGATCGAGAAGAAGTTCAAGCGGCTGCTCGTCGCGCCGCTCCACCTGCGGAAGGGCCTGCTCAAGCGCATCCAGGTCGAGACCGACAACGCCGCGGCGGGCAAGCCGTCCGGCATCCGCATCAAGGTCAACTCGATGGTGGACGAGCAGATCATCGACGCGCTCTACCTGGCGAGCCAAGCCGGTGTGCCCGTGGACATCCTGGTGCGCGGCATCTGCTCCCTGAAGCCGGGCATCGAGGGGGTCAGCGAGACGATCCGTGTCCGCAGCGTCGTCGGCCGGTACCTCGAGCACTCCCGCGCGTTCGCGTTCCACAACGAGGGCGACCCCTACGTGTTCATCGGCAGCGCCGACATGATGCACCGCAACCTGGACCGCCGCGTCGAGGCACTCGTGCGGATGTCGGACCCGGCGCACGTCAACGAGATCCAGGAGATCTTCGACCTGGCGATGGCCGAGACGACGAGCTCCTGGCACCTCGAGTCGGACGGCGAGTGGACGCGCCACTCCACCGACGACGACGGACGACCCCTCGACGACGTGCAGAATGTCCTCATGCGGAAGATCTCTGCGCGGAAGCGTTCCACTCGGTGAGCGGCGGTCCCACGGGTCCCGTCGTCGCGGCGGGAGCGGTGGTCTGGCGTGAGCAGGACGGCGTCCCGCTCGTGCTGCTCATCCACCGCGAGCACCACAAGGACGTCTCCCTCCCCAAGGGCAAGGTCGACCCGGGCGAAGCGGTCCCGACGACGGCCGTGCGCGAGATCCACGAGGAGACCGGCTACCGCGTGCACCTCGGCGCACCGCTCGGCGTCGCGGAGTACGTGCTCCCGAACGGCCGCGACAAGGTCGTGCACTACTGGTCGGCGCGGGTCTCCAACAAGGAGTACGAGCGCGCTGGGGAGTTCCGGCCCAACGACGAGGTCGCCGCGCTCGAGTGGGTCACGATCGACCAGGCCCGCACCCGCCTGACGTACGCGCGTGACGTCGAGATCCTCGACCGCTTCGCCGCCCGCGCCGAGGTCGGGCACCACCGGACGTTCGCGCTCATCACGCTCCGGCACGCCAAGACCATCCCGGGCTCGGACTGGCAGGGACCCGACGCCACCCGTCCACTGCTGCCCGTCGGCCGTTCGCAGGCCAAGGCCGTGGCGTCGCCCGTCGCCGCCTTCGGGCCGCGCAAGATCCTGAGCAGCACGGCAGCCCGGTGTCTGGCGACCGTCGAGCCACTCTCGGACACGACGAAGCTCGGTGTCTCCAGCACGCCGGACATCAGCCAGGACGCCCACGACCAGGGTGCGGCCGACGTCAAGGGCGTCGTGCGCAAGCGGCTCGAGAAGGGGAAGACCGCTGTGCTGTGCTCGCACGGGCCGGTCGTCCCGGACATCATCGCGCGCATCGCCACCGCGACCGCCGACGACAGCGGCCGGTTCGACCTCCGTCGTGCCGCGATGCTCTCGGTCGGCGACTTCTCGGTGATGCACATCGCCGACGGGCAGCTCGTCGCCGTGGAGACGCACCGCAACCCGGTTTCCGCCTGAGGAGCACAGCGCGAGCAGGACCTGCGATCCCGGCCACGTGCCGGGGCCCCGCTGCGCGCCCGGCCGAGCCGGGCCTCCCGTCCGGTCCTGGGCACGCTGTTCCCGAGCATGCCCCCGGATCCGCACCCGTGTGCGCGTTCCGCGCGGGGACAACCCGTCGTTCACCTCCCGTTCACCAGTGGGCGTGATCCCGGTCACTTCGCGTCCCTACAGTCGCTCCCGGGTCGGCACCGGCCCGGGGACCAGCAGCGGTCCCACCTGCACTCCACATTCCCGAAGGGACCCCTGTGAACATCAAGCGAATCGGTACGGTCGCGGCAATCGCGATCGCCGGCGCGGTCGTGCTCTCCTCGTGCGCGGCGAACGAAGGCGGCGCGGGCAGCACCTCGTCGGCTTCGGCCTCGGGTGTCGACTACTCGAAGCTCTCCGGCACCCTCACCGGATCGGGCTCCTCCGCCCAGCAGACCGCCGAGGCCACCTGGGCCGCCGGCTTCCAGGACCAGGCCTCCGGCGTCACGGTGAACTACTCGCCCGACGGCTCCGGTGCCGGTCGCAAGAACTTCATCTCGGGTGCCGCGGACTTCGCCGGCTCCGACGCCGCACTCTCGGACGAGGAGCTCTCCGGCTCCTTCGGCCTCTGCGCCGCGGACTCGAAGGCCATCGACGTCCCGGTCTACATCTCCCCGATCGCCATCGCCTACAAGGTCGACGGCGTCAAGGACCTGACGCTCGACGCGAAGACGATCGCCGGCATCTTCTCCGGCAAGATCACCAAGTGGAACGACTCGCAGATCGCGGCGCTCAACGACGGCGCGAAGCTGCCGGACGCGAACATCACGGTCGTGCACCGCTCCGACGACTCGGGCACCACGCAGAACTTCTCCGAGTACGTCTCGGCGAACGCCGGCGACGTCTGGACCGAGGCCCCGAGCCAGACCTACCCGTACCAGGTCGGCGACAGCGCGAAGGGCACCTCGGGTGTGGCCTCGGCCATGCAGGGCGCCTCGAACGCGATCACCTACATCGATGACTCCGGCGCGGGTGACCTCGACAAGGCCAAGCTCATGGTCGGCGACACCGCCACCAAGATCTCGGCCGAGGGCGCCGCTCAGGTCGTCGCCGACTCGAAGACCGTGTCGGGTCGCGAGACCAACGACCTGGCGATCGACATCGACCGCAAGGACACCGCCAAGGGCGCATGGCCGCTCGTCCTGGTCTCCTACGCCATCGCGTGCCAGGAGTACAAGGACTCGGCCAAGGCCGACCTCGTGAAGTCCTACCTGACGTACGTGGTCTCGGACGACGCGCAGAAGGCCGCCGCGACGGAGGCCAAGTCGGCCGCCCTCTCGAGCGACCTCGCGAAGAAGGCCGCTGACGCGGTCGCGTCCATCAAGTAGCACCTCCTGAACGCCCGGGTGCCGGTCCACCGACCGGCACCCGGGCACTTCCCCGTCACCCGACAGGAGCCCCACGTCCCATGACGACAGCACCGGCCCACCCAGGGTCAACGACCACCCCGAAGCCGAAGGCCGTCGTCCGCGTCGGCGACCGGGTCTTCTCCGCCGCCTCGGTGATCTCCGGCGGACTCATCCTCGTCGTGCTCGCGCTGGTCGCGGCCTTCCTCGTGTGGCAGAGCATCCCCGCCTTCTCCGCGAAGGTCGGCGAGCTGCCGAACCAGGCGGCGAACTTCTGGGACTACGTCGGGCCCCTCGTCTTCGGTACCGTCTGGTCCGCGCTCCTCGCGCTCGTGATGGCCGTGCCGCTCTCCATCGGGATCGCGCTCTTCATCTCGCACTTCGCACCGCGCCGCATCGCGCCGGTGCTCGGCTACGTCATCGACCTGCTGGCCGCGGTCCCCTCGGTCGTCTACGGCCTCTGGGGCATCGTGGTGCTCGCCCGGTTCGTGCAGCCGTTCTACTCGTTCCTCAACGAGTACCTCGGGTGGTTCCCGCTGTTCTCCGGACAGATCTCCGGCACCGGACGCACCATCCTCACCGCGTCGATCGTGCTCGCGGTCATGGCGATCCCGATCATGACCGCCGTCATGCGCGAGATCTTCCTGCAGGCGCCGACCCTCAACGAAGAGGCGGCACTCGCGCTCGGCGCCACGCGCTGGGAGATGATCCGCCTGTCGGTCCTGCCGTTCGCCAAGTCCGGCATCGTGTCCGCGATCATGCTCGGCCTCGGTCGGGCGCTCGGCGAGACGATGGCGATCGCGCTGGTGTTGTCGGTGTCGACGAACGTCACCTTCCAGCTGCTCACGTCGCTGAACCCGTCCACGATCGCGGCGAACATCGCCCTGCAGTTCGCCGAGGCATCCGGAACCGCCCTGAACGCGCTGATCGCATCGGGTCTGATCCTCTTCGTCATCACCCTGGTCATCAACATGCTCGCGCGGTACATCGTGCGCAAGCGCGTCAGCTGAGAGGTCGCACCCCGATGTCCCTCGCACTCCGTCAGTCCCCCGGCAACGTCTTCGCCAACGGGAAGCTCCACAAGTCCGTCCCGTGGCTGCTCCTCGGCGGGAGCTGGGTCGCGCTCGCCCTCGTCTTCGCCCTGCTCAACGCCGGCGGCGCGGTCAAGGACTTCAACATCGTCGCCGCGCTGTTCCTCGGCACGGTCCTGTTCGACGTCCTCATCGTGGTCGTCTCGCGGATCGTCGAGGGCGGGCGCAAGGCGGTCGACCGGCTGATCACGTCGCTCGTCGTCACGGCCTTCGTCATCGCCGTCCTGCCGCTGGTCTCGCTGCTGTACACGGTCCTCGCGGACGGTCTCGCCCGCTTCGACGCGGCGTTCTTCTCGTACTCGATGCGCGGTGTGATCTCGGTCGGCGGCGGCGCACTGCACGCCCTGATCGGCACGCTCGAGATCACGTTGTTCGCGGCGCTCATGGCCGTGCCGATCGGCCTGCTGACCTCGATCTACCTGGTCGAGTACGGCCGCGGACCCCTGGCACGCGGCATCACGTTCTTCGTCGACGTCATGACCGGCATCCCGTCGATCGTCGCCGGTCTGTTCGCCTACTCGCTCTTCGCGCTGTTCCTCGGTCCCGGCGCCCGGTTCGGCCTGGTCGGCTCGGTCGCCCTCGCGGTCCTGATGATCCCGATCGTCGTCCGGTCCACCGAGGAGGTGCTGAAGATCGTCCCGATGGAGCTCCGCGAGGCGTCCTACGCCCTCGGCGTGCCGAAGTGGCTCACGATCATCAAGGTCGTCCTCCCCACCTCCCTCGCCGGCATCACGACGGGCGTCATGCTCGCCATCGCCCGCGTCATCGGTGAGACGGCTCCCCTGCTGGTCACCGCCGGGTTCACGACGAGCATGAACTACGACCTGTTCAAGAACCCGATGATGACGCTGCCGGTGTTCGCGTACACGCAGTACTCGCAGCAGGGCGCCAACCCGGTGCCGTTCGTCGACCGGGCCTGGACCGCGGCGCTCGTGCTCATCCTCATCGTGATGGTGCTCAACCTGCTCGCCCGCTTCATCACCCGCCTCTTCGCCCCCAAGCTCTCCCGCTAGAACCTCCGGAAGGTCCACTGTGTCCAAGCGCATCGAGGTCGACGGCCTCAACGTCTACTACTCGAAGTTCAAGGCGGTCGAGGGCGTCGACATGACGATCGAGCCCCGCACCGTCACCGCGTTCATCGGCCCGTCCGGTTGCGGCAAGTCCACGTTCCTCCGCACGCTCAACCGCATGCACGAGGTCATCCCCGGCGCCTACGTCGAGGGCTCCGTGAAGGTGGACGGCGACGACCTCTACGCCCCCGGCGTCGACCCCGTCATCGTCCGCCGTCAGGTCGGCATGGTGTTCCAGCGCCCGAACCCGTTCCCCACGATGTCCATCAAGGACAACGTCCTCGCGGGCGTGAAGCTCAACAACAAGCGCATCTCGAAGTCCGAGGCCGACGACATCGTCGAGCGTTCCCTGCAGGGCGCGAACCTCTGGAACGAGGTCAAGGACCGCCTCGACAAGCCCGGCATGGGCCTGTCCGGCGGTCAGCAGCAGCGTCTCTGCATCGCGCGGGCGATCGCCGTGCAGCCCGACGTGCTCCTGATGGACGAGCCGTGCTCGGCGCTCGACCCGATCTCCACGCTGGCGATCGAGGACCTCATCGAGGAGCTGAAGAAGGAGTTCACGATCGTGATCGTGACCCACAACATGCAGCAGGCCTCGCGCGTGAGCGACAAGACGGCGTTCTTCAACATCGCCGGCACGGGTGCTCCCGGGAAGCTCATCGAGTTCGACGACACGGCGACGATGTTCTCGAACCCGTCCGTGCAGGCCACCGAGGACTACGTCTCCGGCCGCTTCGGGTGAGCGTGCGGGTTCTGGGGTCGGTCTCGCGCTGACTCGGAACGACAACGCCGATGTCGTACGACATCGGCGTTGTCGTCGTCCGCGGGCGCCCGGGGTCGGCGCACGCAACGAACGACGAAGTCGCTGTCGTACGACAGCGACTTCGTCGTTCCGAGTCGGATGGCGACGCCAGCACGCGTCGGGCGCCCGGCGAAGGGCGCGGGCGGGACGAACCTACGCCGTGGGCACCGCGACGATCGGCGTCGTCGTCGGCTGCTTCGACCCACCGGCGGGCTCGACCGTGATGCCGACCGCCGCCCCGGCGGACTTCGCACCGCTCAGCACGGCCGAGCGGACACCGCCGTCGACGTCGTTCATCAGGCCGGCGGACTCGATCGTGCCGCCGGACGCCTCGGAGCCGATGTACCAGAGCTGGTAGGTCTTGTCCTTCGGCGCAGCGGCCACCCCGTCGAGGATGACGGCGGACTTGCCGAGCTGGTCCGACCACACGACCGTGGCCGAGCCGCCGCCGGTCACCGGGGAGGTGGACCGCTTGAAGTCGGCAGCGGCGTAGATCTGGTCGAGGCCGGACGCCGCCTGGGACGCGCTGGTCCCCGGGCCGGAGTCCTGGCCGAAGATCGCCCCACCGGCGCCGAGTCCGACGCCGAGGAACACGACACCGACCGCAGCAGCGGCACCGAGCATCGCTGCCGGACGCTGGAACCACCGACGGCGAGCCGCGGCACTGGCAGAGCCACCCCCGGAGGTGACGTCCGTGACGGAGGCGATCGGAGCCTCCTGGACGGTGGCGGGGACCGACTGCGCAGCCCGACCGGTGTCGGGAGCGACCTGCGGCGTGGTCTGGATCGCGGCCATCAGCGAGGCCTTGAGGGATGCCGGCGGCTCGATCGGCTCGACCGCGTAGGCAAGTGCCCTGGCGGTCTCGGAGAGCGAGTCGGCCTCTGCTCGGAGTTCGGGGAACTCGGCGAGTGCCGCTTCGACCTCGCGACGCTCGGCGTCACTCAGTGCGTCGAGCGCGTACGCACCCGTGAGGAGTGCGGGATCGTCGTGTCGTTCGGTCATGACGCCACTCCCATCTCGTCGCGCAGTCTGATCATCCCGTCGCGGAGACGGGTCTTCACGGTGCCGATCGGCACCCCGAGGAGCTCGGCCATCTCGCTGTGCGAGTAGCCGCCGTAGTAGGACATCTGGACGGCCTGCCGCTGGAACTCGGTCAGGCGGGCGAGTGCCCTGCTGACCCGTTCGTGCTCGATCCGGATCTCGACGGACTCGGACACCTGGTCGAAGCCGGACTCGAAGTCGCGGATCCCGATCTTGGTGTCGCGGTCACGGGAGGCCTGCGCGGCACGCACCCGGTCCACCGCTCGGCGGTGGGCCATCGTCAGCACCCAGCTCGAGGCACTGCCCCGGGTGGTGTCGAACTTGGCGGCCTGCTGCCAGACCTCGAGGAAGACCTCTTGTGCGACCTCTTCGGACTGGGCACGGTCCTTGAGGAGGCGCGTGATGAGTCCGAGGACGCGGCCGGCGAGTTCGTCGTAGAGCTCCGAGAAGGCCTGCTGGTCGCCCTGTGCGACGCGGAGGAGGAGGGAATCCGGCGACGACGGAACAGGCTCGGTCGAGCTCCAGCGTTCGGTGTCGCGTTCCACGATGGCAAGCATTGCAGGTTTTCCTCCTTCCGGTGTCCGGGTTGCTCCATGCTGCGTTGATTGGCAGCGAGGGTCCCGTGCGATCCGCAGGGAATTACTCCGGCCGGGTGAGCCGGGTCGGGTCGCACGGGGAGCCCCCGCTGTGTGACGGCCCATGAGTTCCGTCACGCTGATGATTCGGCACCCTCGTCCAGTCGGATTGCTCGGGATTCCGGCGAGGATCGTCACGCGTTCAGGGCGCGCCCGAGATCGATGTGTCCACCGAGAGTGAACACGGACGCGTTCACGGCTGGTGTCTCGTAGAATCGATGTAGCCGGGCCGCAGCAAGCCCCGGGCTCCAAAATTCGCCGCTTCGAGCGGCCTCGCGCCGAGAGGCGCTTCTGCGGCCCGGTTTTTCTCTGCCTTCCGGCCGGTGGTGCGGTCTTCGGTTGGTCCGGTGGTCCGGTGGTCCGGTCGTCCGGTTGGTCCGGTCGTCCGGTCTGGAGGCTCGGTGCGGGTCTTCCGCCCCGGTTTCGTCGGGTGGTCGGCTCAGTCCAGGGCGTCGCGGCGCCACAGCGCAGCAGCCGCGGACAGGTCCTCCGCCAGCTCGGACAGCCGGAAGGCACGGACCGTCAGCACACTCGCCCGCTCCTCTGCCGTGAGGTCCGAGTCGTCGGCGACGCTCGTGGCTCCCGCTGCGGCGAGGCGGCAGAACGCGGCGCCGCGATCGAGCGCCACTGCGAAGTCGCCCGTGTAGAGGCCGTGCAGGATGCTGTCCGCGAGCGTCAGGATCTCGGCGGGGCCCGTCGGTGCCTCAGCACCCGCGACGGCCTGGTCGATCGTGCCGATGCGCTCCGTGCCCCGCGTGAAGAGGAACGCGATCTCGTCCGGGTTCTGCCGGATCACCGTCCGCATGAGGTAGATCCGCCAGAGGGCGCCTGGCAGGGTGTGCGCCCCCACGCGGGCCCAGAGCTCCGCCACGGCCTCGATGCCGTGCACGTCCGTGTAGGTCACGAGTCGCTCGACCACCGCGGGATCCGGGTCCTGCCGGACGCGGTGGAGCAGCGCGTTCGCGGTCTCGTGCGCGACACGGTTCACCAGCGCAGGGTCCTCGCCGCCCTGGATGGCGGCGAACTCGGCGTCGGTGAAGTGGACGGGACGGTGGTGATCGCGAGGCACCGCAGCAGTGTAGGCGCCGCCGGTGACACGCCCGCCCGCCGTTCGCCCCGAACGGACAGCGGCGGTGACGGGTACCGTGCTCGTGCGTAAGGGAGGCACTCCTCCTGGACGTGGAAGAGAGGAACCTCGTGAACGCCCTGCTCATCATCCTGGCCGTGATCGCCGTCATCCTGCTGTTCGTCGGCGGATTCGCCGCGAGCCTGAAGTTCTTGCTGTGGGTCGGTGTCGTGCTGCTCGTCATCGCGATCATCGCCTGGCTGCTCCGGACCTTGACCGGCCGCCGGAGCTGACCTCGCCGGCGCCCGACGTGGTGCCGGCCCGAGATCGAACGAGTGCGCAGTAGCCGGGGGCTCCCATCGCGTGGAGGCCCCAGTACTGCGCACTCGTTCGTTGTCGGCGTGCTCGTCCCGGTAGCCTGGACGCCGAGGGCCTCTAGCTCAGTTGGTAGAGCACCGGACTTTTAATCCGAGGGTCGTGGGTTCGAGCCCCACGGGGCCCACCCGTTCACCGCCCGATCTTGCTACGGGGTACAAGCCGTCCCCAGCGAGCTCATGGCGTTCGCACTGCACAGTTCAGGTCTCGTTCAGCGGTCTGTTGGGATGCCGCCGATAGTGTCGTTCCCGCATCCACTCCTCGTGGATCGCCAGCACCACCTGAAGCAGAACGAACGGGGTACACCGTGATCGAGCACATCGACGCCACGCAGTCCAGCACCAGCGGGGACGCGCGCCGCATCGTCGAGCTCGCAGCAGCGACCAACACCACGATGAGCGACCAGCTGCTGCTGGACACGCTCCGCCGGAACGCCCAGGTCACCACCCGGCACATCCGCAAGGACTTCGTCGAGGTCGCGACCGCCTCCAGCGTGCTCGGCTACGTGTGCCGGCAGCGCAAGCAGTTCATCGCCCTCCGCGGCGACGACCCCGCGTGGGCGCACGAGATCGGGCGCTACGGCACCGAATCGCTCGCGGTGGAAGCCCTGCGGATGCGCCGCGGCTGATCAGCCCGCGAGGGTCAGGACCAGACGCGGCGGATGCCCCAGGAACCGGTCCAGGTCTCGTCGGGTTCGAGCCATCGGAGCCCCTCGCCGGAGTTCAGGGCATCGGCGGGCGCGGTCATCGGCTCGACCGCGACGGCCAGGCCCTTGCCGTCACCACGCGGGAACTCCCGCGACGTGAACACCTGCACGTAGGGGAACGACTCGTCCTGCCAGAGCTGGACGCCGTCACCCTCTGGCCCGTGCATGGTCGTGCGCCGGACCCCGCCGGCGTCCGGCGTCACGTCGGTGTACGCGGTGTCGAGGTCCGAGTCACCCGCACGACGACCGACGCGGAGATCGACACCGGTGCCCGCCACGGGCTCGGTGCCGTTCGGGATGCGCTTGTCGTCGACGGTGAACGCCGTCGCGGCGTCGAGCGTGATGACGAGGTCCTCTGCCGGGGTGTCCCCGGCGCGCAGGTACGGGTGCGCCCCGACCGCGAACGGGGCACGCACGCCGGAGCGGTTCGTGATCTCGTGCGTGATGCGGATCCCGTCGTCCACCAGCTCGTGGTGCACCCGCGTCTCGAGGGTGAACGGCCAGCCGTGCTGCGGGTGGATCGTCGCCTCCTGCAGGACGCTGGTCTCCGTCTGCGACACCACGCGGTACGGCGAGAACCGGAGCAGCCCGTGCGAGGCGTTGCCGTACTTCGGCTCGGAGACGTCGAGCTGCTGGGCCGTGCCGTCCAGCTCCCACTTCCCGCCGGCGACGCGGTTCGGCCACGGGACGAGCACGATGCCGTTCGCACCGGCCGGCGCCTCCGACGCCGGGAAGGGCTCGGTCAGGTCGAACCCGGCGACCCGGAGTTCGCGGATACCGGCTGCGACCTCGGTGACGACCGCCTCGACGACCCCGTCCGGGCCGGCGTGACGGAGGTGGTACTGGCCCCCGGTGGGTGCTGCGGTCATGCGCTGTGGTTCCTTCCCGATGCGGTGGTGTCCGACTGTCCGCCGTCGGCCACGACGACCTCGACCCCGGCGGCACGCACCTGCTCGACGAGCTCCGGTGGCGCTTCCGCGGTCACGACGACGTCGATGTCCCCGAGGCCGCTGACGACCCCGACGTGGGCGCGCCCGAACTTCGAGCCGTCCGCCACCACGACCGTACGCCCGGCGTGGGCGGCGAGCATGCGCTTCGCCTCGGTCTCGGGCAGGTTCACGTTCGTCAGCCCGTGCTCGACGTCCACGCCCGTCCCGCCGAGGAACACCACGTCGGCGGCGATCATCGGCAACAGGGTGTTGTTGAAGGGTGCGACGAGCGAGTGCTGGAGCGGGCGGAGCGTCCCGCCGGTGACGATGACCGTGAACCGGGGGACGGCGCGTTCGAGTGCGAGGGCGGTCGTCAGCGAGTTCGTGACGACGGTGACGTCCACGAGGTCCTCGCGGGCGACCAGTGCCTCGGCCACGGCGGCCGGGGTGGTGCCGACGTCGAGCACGACGCACTGGCCGGACCGCACGAGCGCGGCCGCGGCGCGGCCGATGGCGGCCTTCGCGACCTGGTGCTCGACGGCGGTCTCCTCGAACGGCCGCTCGCCGGAACCGACCCCGAGGCGGAGCGCGCCGCCGTGCACCCGCTTGACCCGAGCCTCCCGGTCGAGGACCGCGAGGTCCTGGCGGACGGTCACCTCACTCGTGCCGAGCGCCGCGGCGAGCGCCGTCGTGCGCACCATGCCGGGTGCGCCGTCGACGATGGCGACGATGCGCTCCTGACGCAGCGGGGCCGGCATCGTGCCGGCGAGGAAGAGGTCGTCGTCGCTCACACGGGTAGTTTCGTCTGCTTCCGATCACTTTCGCAATCCTTCGTTCATCGAGTAGGCTCGTCCGGTGATCACCAAGCGCGCGACGAAGCTCGCGGACGGCCGCGACCTCATCTACTTCGACGATGCGGACACGACACTGCCCGCCGAACGTCGCATCGACGAGCGGACCCTCGACCCGCGTCCGGCGACCGCGCAGATGCGCCAGGACGTCCTCACGGGCGAGTGGGTCTCCATCGCCAGCAGCCGGCAGAACCGCGTGTTCCTGCCCCCGGCCGACCAGGACCCCCTCGCGCCCCAGTCCGCGGCGAACCCGTCCGAGATCCCGAGCGTGTACGACGTGGCTGTGTTCGAGAACCGGTCGCCCTCGTTCGGTCCGGCACTGCAGGCCGACGACGCTCCGGGCTCGCTGCACTCGCTGACCGAGGTCGGCCTGAACCGGACGTTCCGGTCGGTCGGTCGGTGCGAGGTCGTGTGCTTCTCCCCCGAGACCGCCGGGTCGTTCGCGTCCATCTCCGAGTCACGGGCCCGCACCGTGGTCGAAGCGTGGGCCGACCGCACTGCTGCGCTCTCCGCGATGCCCGGCATCCAGCAGGTGTTCCCGTTCGAGAACCGGGGCGAAGCGATCGGGGTCACGCTGCACCACCCCCACGGGCAGATCTACGCGTACCCGTACGTGACACCGCGCACGCAGCGACTCCTCGACTCGATCGAGCGCTTCGGCCCGGACCTGTTCGAGCAGCACCTCGCGAACGAGCGCGACTCCGACCGGGTCGTCCTCGCCGGCGAGCACTTCACCGCCTTCGTGCCGTTCGCTGCTCGCTGGCCGCTCGAGATCCACATGCTCCCGCACCGCCACGTGCCGGACTTCGCCGGCCTGACCGATGCCGAGAAGGACGAGCTCGCGCACATGCACCTGCGGCTGACCCGCGGGATGGACCAGCTGTACGGCGACCCCACGCCCTACATCGCCGCGTGGCACCAGGCCCCGGTGCACACCGCGCGTGACACCGTGCGGCTGATGCTGCAGATCACGTCGCCGCGTCGGGCGGAGACGAAGTTGAAGTTCCTGGCCGGCAGCGAAGCCGCCATGGGGGCCTGGATCGGGGACGTCGTCCCCGAGCAGCAGGCCGAGTTCATCCGAGGAGGGATCGAACGAGCATGACGTTCCAGCAGGTGTTCGGGTACGAGCCGACGGTGCGGTACTCCGCCCCGGGGCGGGTCAACCTGATCGGTGAGCACACCGACTACAACGAGGGCTACGTCCTGCCGTTCGCGATCGACCGGCGCACGACGGCGTCCATCGCTCCGCGGACCGACCGGGTGCTGCGCGTCGCCTCGGCCTTCGACCCGGAGTCCGTCGTCTCGCTCGCACTCGACGACCTCGAACCGGACGCGATGAGCGGCTGGTCGGCGTACGTGCTCGGCATCGCGTGGGCCCTCCGGGAGCAGGGCGCGGATCTGTCGGACAAGACCGGCTTCGACGTCTTCATCGAGTCCGACGTCCCCGTGGGTGCTGGCCTGTCGTCGAGCGCCGCGATCGAGTGCGGCGTCGCGCTGGCGTTCAACGACCTGTGGGAGCTCGGCCTCGACCGCAAGCAGCTCGCACGCGTCGGGCAGTACTCCGAGAACCACGCGGTCGGTGCACCGACCGGGATCATGGACCAGTCCGCGTCGCTCCTGGGCGAGCGCGACGCCGTCGTGTTCCTCGACTGCCGCACGCTCGACACCGCCGTGGTGGACATGGCCCTGTCGGCGAACGGACTCGAAGTGCTGGTGATCGACACCCGCGTCGAGCACGCCCACGCGACCGGTGGGTACAAGGCCCGTCGGGAGTCCTGCGAGCGAGGCGCCCAGGCGCTCGGCGTCGAGGCACTCCGTGACGTGACGGTGGACGACCTCCCCCGTGCCGCTGCGCTGCTGGACGACGAGACCTTCCGCCGTGTGCGCCACGTCGTCACCGAGGACCAGCGCGTCCTCGACACCGTCCGTACGCTCCGTGAGCACGGCCCGCGAGCGATCGGTGAGCTGCTCGTGGCATCGCACGCGTCGATGCGCGACGACTTCGAGATCTCGGTGCCCGAGCTCGACCTCGCCGTGACCACCGCGATGGCGAACGGAGCCGTCGGGGCACGCATGACCGGCGGCGGGTTCGGGGGTGCCGCGATCGCGCTCGTCGATGCCGCACAACGCGAGGCGATCGGCTCCGCGGTGACGGCCGCCTTCGCCGAGGCCGGGTACCGGGAGCCCTCGGTGTTCACCGTGCACGCGGACCAGGGCGCGCGCCGAGACGGCTGAGCGGCGCGTCAGCGGGTCATGTGCTCCACGGTGACGGTCGCGCCGCCCCACGGGAAGGACGTGACCGGCAGCGTCTGACGCTGGACCTGGTCCAGCACGAACGCGGACTGCCAGAACGAGTACACCCCGACCCCGACGACGACGAGCACCGGGATCGCGACGAGTGCCACGACCCGGACGATCCGGCCGGCGCGGTCCCGGCCGTACCGGGCGAGCGTCGCCGGGAGCGTCACACCGAGGACACCGGCGAGCACGATCAGCACGAGGACGAGCGGCGACGCGTGTCCGACCACCGACACCGATGGTGGGGCGCTCGGCACGACGGCGCCCTGCGCATCGATCCAGTGGCCGTCTGCGTCGACGCCGCCGTAGTCCGCGCTGACGGTCCAGACCGAGACGGCGCGGAACACGAACACCGCGACGACGGCGACCGCCGCGACCATCCATCCGCGGATCCGGAATCGGCGCCCCTCGACGGACATGACCGGCGCGGTCGCCAGTTGCTCCCCCATGGCGCGACGCTAGCACGCTCGTGACCACGCGAAAGCGACAGTTCCCGGCCGGAATGCGGCGGGGAACTGTCGCTTTCGCGGGACGGACCCAGCGCGGAACCGAACACTGTCGCTTTCGCGGGACGGACCCGGCGCGCCTCCCGACGGATCCGGCGCGCCGACGGGACCGACCCGGCGCGCCTACCTCAGGTGGCGCTCCGCGGCCTCGACCACGTTCTTCATCAGCATCGCGCGGGTCATCGGTCCGACGCCACCCGGCGTCGGGGACAGGAACCCGGCGACCTCTGCGACCGCGGGGTCGACGTCGCCGCGCAGCTTCGCCTTGCCGGTCGACTCGTCGACCACACGACTGATGCCGACGTCGATCACGGCCGCGCCCGGCTTGACCCATTCCGGCTGCACGAGCCCGGCGACACCGGCGGCCGCGACGATGATGTCGGCGCGACGGCACTCTGCGGCGACGTCCTCGGTCAGGGAGTGCGTCAGGGTGGCGGTGGCCTCGAGCCGGGTGAGCAGCAAGCCCAGGGGCCGGCCGACCGTGAGCCCCTGCCCGATGATCGTGACGTGCTGCCCGCGGATCGGGACGCCGTAGGCCTCGAGCATCGCGACGATGCCGCGCGGGGTGCACGGCAGCGGCGCGTCGATCGTGCCGGCACCACCGGGGACCGCGAGCACGAGCTCCCCGAGGTTGGTCGGGTGCAGGCCGTCGGCGTCCTTCGCCGGGTTCATCAGCTCGAGCATCGGGATCGGATCGATGCCCTGCGGCAGCGGGAGCTGCACGATGAACGCGGTGACCCGGGGGTCGTCGTTCATCTGCAGGATCGCCGACCGGATGTCCGCCGGGCCCGCCGACGACGGGAGGTCGATGCGGACCGAGTCGAGCCCGATCCGTGCCGAGTCCTTGTGCTTCCCAGCCACGTAGGACACCGAGCCCGGGTTCTCGCCGACCATGATCGTGCCGAGCCCTGGTCGGAACCCGTGGTCGTGCAGCCGGTCGATCCGGACCTTCAGGTCGTCGAGCGTCCGGGCGGCGAGGGCGGTTCCGTCGATGCGGACGGCACTGCCCTCACCCGCCCAGAGCACCCGCGGCAGGTCGGTCACGGCGCCGCTCACGCGTAGAGCGGGAACGCGTCGGTCAGGGCCTTCACCCGCGCGGACAGCGCGTCGATGTCCGGGTTCGGCATGAGCGTCAGCGCGATGATGTCGGCGACCTCGGTGAACTCGGCGTCCCCGAAACCGCGCGTCGCGAGCGCCGGGGTACCGATGCGGACTCCCGAGGTGACCATCGGCGGGCGCGGGTCGAACGGGACCGAGTTGCGGTTCACGGTGATGCCGACCTCGTGCAGCAGGTCTTCGGCTTGCTTGCCGTCGACCTCGGATTCGCGCAGGTCGACGAGCACCAGGTGCACGTCGGTGCCGCCGGTGAGCACGTCGATACCGGCCGCGCGCGCATCGGGCTGCGTGAGGCGCTCCGCAAGGAGGCGAGCACCGCGCAGCGTGCGCTCCTGGCGGTCCTTGAACTCCGGCTGACCGGCGAGCAGGAACGCGGTCGCCTTGGCGGCGATCACGTGCATGAGCGGGCCGCCCTGCTGGCCCGGGAACACCGCGGAGTTCAGCTTCTTGAAGAGCGACTCCTCGTTGGACAGGATGATGCCCGAGCGCGGACCGGCGAGCGTCTTGTGCACCGTCGACGACACGACGTGGGCGTGCGGCAGCGGCGACGGGTGGAGGCCTGCGGCGACGAGCCCGGCGAAGTGCGCCATGTCCACCCAGAGGGTCGCACCGACCTCGTCCGCGATCTCGCGGAACTTCGCGAAGTCGAGCTGGCGCGGGTAGGCCGACCAGCCGGCGATGAGGACCTTCGGCTGGTGCTCGATCGCCTTCGCGCGGATGTCGTCGTAGTCGACCTCGAACGTCTCCGGGTCGACGCCGTAGGACACGGCGTTGTAGATGCGGCCGGAGAAGTTGAGCTTCATGCCGTGGGTCAGGTGGCCGCCGTGGGCGAGCTCGAGGCCGAGGATCGTGTCGCCGGCGGAGGCGATGGCGTGCAGGACCGCGGCGTTCGCGCTGGCGCCGGAGTGCGGCTGCACGTTCGCGTAGGCGGCACCGAACAGGGCCTTCGCCCGGTCGATGGCGAGCTGCTCGGCGACGTCGACGAACTCGCAGCCGCCGTAGTAGCGCTTGCCCGGGTAGCCCTCGGCGTACTTGTTCGTCAGGACGGAGCCCTGCGACTCGAGGACGGCGCGCGGGACGAAGTTCTCGGACGCGATCATCTCGAGGGTGTCGCGCTGGCGGCCGAGCTCGTTCTGCAGGACCGCGGCGATCTCGGGGTCGACCTCGGCGAGGGGGGCGTTGAAGGTGGACTGCGCGGTGTTCGACGGTGCGGACGGAGCGGGCAGATCGGTGATGGACACGGGACTCCTACGGTGTGCGGACGACCATGCGGTCGTGCTCGGACGGTCGGTGCGCGCTGCCCAGGCGTACGGCAGCGCACCGTGTCAGGTGTCGCTTCCCGATGGTGACCCATCCAACGCCAGTCGCGACGTGACGATCGTACCGAGCCGCCCAGCCTGTGTCACCCTGGAGACATGACCATGCTGTCGCCGGACGTGGACGAAGCCACGAGCACGCGCGCCGACGTGCCGTGGGTCACCGTGGTCTGGGACGACCCGGTGAACCTGATGTCCTACGTCACCTACGTCTTCCAGAGCTACTTCGGGTTCCCGGTGGCCAAGGCGGAGCGGCTGATGCACCAGGTCGACTCCGAGGGACGGGCGATCGTGGCGACCGGCCACCGCGAGGAGATGGAGCGGCACGTCGAGGCGATGCACGGCTACGGACTCCAGGCCACCGTCGACCGGGCGCCCGAAGCGTGAACGGGTACCGCGCGTGATCCCGTTCGTGCGTCGCGGGGACGGCATCCACCTCGGCCTGGCCTCCGGCGAGCGCGACGTGCTGATGAGCCTCACCGAGCAGCTCCGGCAGATCCTCGACGGCGACATGGACTCCGACCCGGTGACGCTCCGGATGTTCCCGGACGCCTACCCGGGCGATCGGGCTGCGAGCGCCGAGTTCCGCCGGTACACGCAGAGCGACCTCCGGACGGCGAAGTCCGCGAACGCGCAGGTCGTCCACGACTGGCTCACGGGTGCGAAGGACGGCGCGCTCACCGCGTCCGACGAGCAGTCCTGGCTCCGGTGCCTGACCGATCTGCGACTGACGATCGCGGACCGGCTGGGGATCGTGGACCAGGCGACGGAGGACGCGACGCGCACGTCGGCCGCCGCCGTCGGCCTCCGCGACGTCTACGACTGGCTCGGGTACGTCCAGGAACACCTGGTCACGACGATGACCGACAAGAGATGACAGGCCGGCGGTGACGCTCACCTTCCGCGCGTCCACGGGATCCGACCTGGAGGCCCTGCTCGCCTTCTCGACGTCGGAACCGGTCGCGTGGACCGTGGCGGATCGGTACCGGCAGGAGTCGGCTGCGCGGAACCACCGCCCGGAGTGGTCGTTCCTCGCGGAGCGCGACGGTCGCCCGGTCGGGCGGGCGATCTGGTGGGGCGGTGCCGACGCGGGAGCGCCGAGCACGCTCGACGACGTGATCGTGTCCGCGTCGGAGCACGGCGACCGCGTGGCGATCGCCGCGGGTCTGATCCGGACGGGCGCGCAGGCGTTCGGGGTGCTCCCGGAGTGGATCGTCGACGTCGCGGTCGACTGGCACGACGACCCGTCCGCCGTCGCCGCGGTCTCGTGGCGGGCGGACGCAGCGCAGGCGGCAGGACTGGTCAGGACGACCGAGCGCGTGAGCGTCGCCTGGACGCCGTCGGCGGGGGTGCCGGACACCGGCCCGTTCCGCTTCCGCGAGGGCGACGACGCCGAGTTCACGGACCTGTTCGCCCGGGTCACGGTCGGGTCGCTCGACGCGCACACCGTCGCCACCGTCGAACGGATCGGCGCCAGGGGCACCGCGGCCGACGACCTCGACTTCTACCGGTCGCTGCCCGGCCGGCGCGAGGACTGGCGGATCGCGGTCGACACGGACGGCCTCACGGTCGGGTTCGTCCTGGCCACGCGGACGGCCTACGACGCCGCGATCAGCTCCATCGGCGTCCTGCCACAGCACCGGGGGCGCGGGGTGGTCGACGCGCTCCTCAGCGAGGGGCTCCGGGTCCACGCCGACGCCGGGGAGACCCGGGTGGTCGGCACCACGGACGCGGCGAACACCCCGATGCGCCGGGCGTTCGAGCGCGCCGGGTTCGTCGTCACGAAGCGCCGGATCGTCTTCGACACCTGAGTCGAAACAGGAAGGCAAACTTGCAAGTTCACCTTCCGAAGCGTACCGTCGGCGACGTGAACAGCCGTGTGGAGACCGAGACCGACCTGGCTGACGAGATCCTCGCCATGCACGGCCGGATCCGCCGGACCCTCCTCGCCGGGAAGGCCGACGACGTCACCGCGTCACAGTCGGCGGCCCTCGGACGGCTCGTCCGCGACGGCGCCTCCACGACCGCGGCACTCGCCCGCGCCGAAGGGGTCCGCCCGCAGTCCATGGGCGCGACGGTCCAGGCGCTGGAGGACCTCGGGCTCGTCGAGCGCACGCAGGACCCGACCGACGGCCGTCGCACGATCGTCAGCGCGACCGACGCCGGGCACGCTGCCCGCAGGGACTCCCAGCGTTCCCGCACCCGTCTGCTCGCCGAGCGCCTCGCCGCGCTCGACCCCGACGACCGCGCGACCGTCGCGCGGTCCCTCACCATCCTCGGAACCCTCGTCGAGCGGTGACCGCCCGCCAGGCGTGACGGGCGTCCCCGACGCACGCCGAGCCTCCAGGCCGCACCTCCCCGACCACGTCGAAAAGGCACCCCACCACGTCCACCGCAACCGCTCCCACCCCCGTCACCTCGGCGCGCGAACCGAAGGGCTCCGGCTTCGGCCCGAAGCTCCTCGTCCCGATCCTCGTCGGACCACTGCTCAACCCGATCAACACGACGATGGTCTCCGTCGCCCTCGCGCCGATCTCCCGCGACCTCGGGATCGGCGCGTCGCAGGCGATCTGGCTCGTCGCGGCGCTGTACCTGGCGAGCGCGATCGCCCAGCCGACGATGGGGAAGCTCGCGGACCGGTTCGGGCCGAAGAAGGTCTTCATGGCAGGACTCGTCGTCGTCGGGATCGCCGGCGTCGTGCCCGAGGTCCTGACGGGGTTCGGCGGCGCGGTGTTCGCGCGCGTGCTCATCGGCATCGGGACCTCGTCCGCGTACCCGGCGGCGCTCACCACGCTCCGGCAGCACTCCGCCCGGATCGGCAAGCCCACCCCGCCGCTCGTCCTCGGGGCACTCTCGATCACCTCGCTGGTCTCGGCCGCGGCGGGGCCGCCCCTCGGTGGCGCACTCATCGCGGCGTTCGGGTGGCACGCGATCTTCCTCGTGAACGTCCCGCTGGCGGCGTTCGGCCTCGTCGTCGCCGGGCTCTGGCTGCCGTCCGACCGGCTCCGACCCCGCTACGACGCCGACGTCCCGGCGCTGACGGCGCTCGACCCGTTCGGCATGGCGCTCATGACGGGCACGGTGTCGGCGCTCCTGGTGTTCCTGCTCGACATCTCGGCCGGTCTCTGGTGGCTGCTCGGTGTGGCGATCGTGCTGTTGGCGGCGCTGATCGTCTGGGAGTTCCGGGCAGCGAAGCCGTTCATCGACGTGCGGATGCTCGCGCGGAACGGCGCACTGTCCCGCACCTACGTCCGACTGTTCCTCGTCTACATGCTCGCGTACACGATGACGTACGGGTTCTCGCAGTGGGTGCAGGACGTCGCGGGGTACTCGAGCGACCAGGCCGGGTACATCCAGCTCCCCGCGGCGATCGTCGCCGGGATCGTGTCGTTCCTCGTCGCCAGGAAGACGGCCGTCCGCGGGCCGCTCGTCGTCGCCGCGGTCGTGCCGATCGTCGGCGGGCTGCTGCTCCTCGGGCTGCACACCGGATCGCCCGTCGTGCTGCTCGCCCTGGCGCCGGCGCTGTTCGGCATCCCCCAGGCACTCGCGTCGGTGTCGAACCAGGCGGCGCTGTACAAGATCGTCCCGCCGGAGTCGATCGGCACCGCTGCCGGGCTCTCGCGCACGAGCGTCTACATCGGGGCGATCGCCGCGTCGTCGCTCATCGGCGGGGTGTTCGGCCAGGGTCCGACGACGGCGGACCTGCACGTCCTCGGGTGGGTCATCGTGGGGATCGCGGTCCTGCTCACCGCGCTGACGGTCTCCGACCGCGCGCTGGGTTCTCGCGCGGCGCGCTGAGCGCAGGCGCGCTGCGCCGGGGCGCAGCCCGCGCGCCGGACGCGCACCGAGCCTCCCGTCCGCACCGCGCAGCGGCCCCGCCCCGGTACCCTGAACCGGTGACCGACCCGACGCCCGCGAGCACCCCCACGCACTGGACCCTCACGCTGGTCTGCGACGACCAGCCCGGGATCGTGCACGCCGTCTCCGGGGCCGTCGTGCAGGCGCAGGGCAACATCACCGAGTCGCAGCAGTTCTCCAGCCACGACACGAACACGTTCTTCATGCGCCTGCAGGTGATGGCGCCCGTCGACCGCGCGACCTTCGAGCAGGCCCTCGCCCCGGTGGTCGAGCGCTACGGCATGCGCGTCCAGCTCGACGTCGTCGGCCGGCCGATGCGCACACTCGTCCTGGTGTCGAAGGCCGGACACTGCATGAACGACCTGCTCTACCGGCAGCGCGGCGGCCAGCTCCCGATCGACGTGCCGCTGGTGCTGTCGAACCACGCGGACCTCTCCGAGCTCGCGTCGTTCTACTCCGTCCCGTTCGAGCACCGTCCGGTCACCGACGCGGCCAGCAAGGAAGCGATGGAGCGCCGCGTCCTCGAGGCGGTGGAGGAACACGACATCGAGCTCGTCGTCCTCGCGCGCTACATGCAGATCCTGTCGCCGGAGCTCTGTGCCGCACTCCAGGGCCGCGCCGTCAACATCCACCACTCGTTCCTGCCCGGCTTCAAGGGGGCGAACCCGTACCGGCAGGCGCACGCCCGCGGCGTGAAGCTGATCGGTGCGACGGCGCACTTCGTCACGAGCGACCTCGACGAGGGGCCGATCATCGAGCAGAACGTCGTCCGCGTCGACCACACGAAGGACCCGTCCGAACTGGTGTCGATCGGCCAGGACGAGGAGTCCAGGACCCTCACCCAGGCGGTGCGCTGGATCGCGGAGGACCGAGTCCTGCTCGACGGCGCCCGCACGATCATCTTCAAGTAGGCACCATGAGCAACGCACCACGCTCCCCCATGGACTGGGGAGACACGCCTGACCCGTCGGCGATCGGCAAGCCACGCCGCGAGTTCGACGCCTGGAAGGTGCTGCGGGTGGTCGTCTGCACCTTCGGTCTGCTCTCCCTGGCGTACTGGGGCTACATCGCGTGGCCGTTCCCGATGCCCGGGATCCTGTTCATGATCGGCGCGCCCGTCTTCGCGATCGTCGTCTGGTACCTGTTCCGGTCGCCGCGGTCCCCGATCGAGACGGACGCGGTCGGCAAGACCATCGTCGAGGTGGCCCTGATCGTCGCGGCCGGGGGCTGCTGGATCTCGATCGGGCACCCGGTCGTGGGTCTGGTCTTCATCGTCGTGGCCGCGGTCTCCGGGATCGTCACGTTCCGGCGGGAGACGCGGTGAGCGGCGGGTCCGGCGCATCCGGCGCAAGCGGTACGTCCGGCGCATCCGGTACGTCCGGCGCATCCGGCCTGGAGGCTCGGCGCACGCTGGTCCGCGCCCGTCACGTTGTCGACGTGTCCGGGTCCACCGCCGACGGCTGGGTCCTGATCACCGGTGACACCATCCACGCGGTCGGCTCCGGTCCCGAAGCACCTGCCGCGGACGAGGTCGTCGAGCTCGGCGACGCGATCCTGACCCCCGGGTTCATCGACCTGCACGGGCACGGTGGGGCGACGGAGTCCTACGAGGACGACTCGTTCGCCGAGTCGCTCGCGATGCACCGGTCCCACGGCACGACCCGATCGGTACTGTCACTCGTCGCGAACCCCGTCCCCGCCATCGCCGACTCGCTTGCGCGGATCCGCACCGTGATGGACGCCGACCCGCTCGTGCTCGGTGTGCACCTGGAGGGACCGTTCCTCTCCCCGCACAACAAGGGCGCCCACAACGAGTCGTTCCTGATCGACCCGACGCCGGCCGCGGTCGACGAGCTGCTGTCGGCCGGCGACGGTGTCGTCCGCCAGGTCACCATCGCGCCCGAGCTGCCCGGCGCCCTCGACGCGGTCCGCACCTTCGTGTCCGGCGGCGTGGTCGTCGCGGTCGGGCACACCGTCGGCACGTTCGACCAGGCACGCGCCGCGTTCGACGCCGGCGCGACGGTGCTCACCCACGCGTGCAACGCGATGCCGGGCCTGCACCACCGCGCGCCGGGTCCGATCGGGGCCGCCGTGGCGGACGACCGTGTGACCCTCGAGCTCATCCTCGACGGCGTCCACGTGCACCCCGTCGTCGCGGAGACCCTGTTCCGCGCGGCCCCGGGGCGGGTCGCACTGATCACGGACGCGATGGGGGCCGCCGGCGCCGCGGACGGTTCCTACACGCTGGGCTCCCTCAACGTCACCGTGACGGACGGTGTCGCCCACGTCGCCGGGACCGAGACCATCGCGGGGTCGACGCTCACGCAGGACGTCGCGCTGCGGAACGCCGTCACCCTCGCCGGGCAGCCGCTCCCCGCTGCCGTCGCAGCGCTGACGAGCGTGCCCGCCCAGGCGCTCGGGCTCGGCGACCGCCTGGGCCGTCTCGCGCCGGGGTTCGCCGCGGACCTGGTGGCGCTGTCACCGTCGTTCGAGGTGCAGCGGGTCTGGGCCGACGGGCGTCCCCTCGGCTGAACACCCCCGGCAGCGCGCGGCGGGTGTCAGTCCGACGTGCGGACGGGCTGCTCCGTACCGCTGTCCTGGTCGCTCGTGGCGCCGCCGTCGTGGCGCAGACGAACGACGCTCGCCAGCGTCGACGCGGCCATCGCCACCAGGATGACCACGAGCGACACCCACGTCGGGATCTCCGGCGCCCAGGCGAAGCCGTCCCCGCCGTTGAGGAAGGGCAGCTCGTTGCCGTGCAGTGCGTGCAGCACGAGCTTCACGCCGATGAAGGCGAGGATGAACGCGATCCCGTACTTCAGGTAGACGAGCCGCTCGAGGAGTCCTCCGAGCAGGAAGTACAGCTGCCGCAGGCCCATCAGGGCGAACACGTTCGCGGTGAACACGATGAACGCGCTCTCGGTGATGCCGAAGATCGCGGGGATCGAGTCGAGCGCGAACAGCAGGTCGGTCGTGCCGATGGCGATCAGGACGACGAGCAGCGGGGTAAAGTGCCGGACGCCGTCCTTCGTGGTGCGGAACTTCATCCCGTCGAAGGTGTCGGTGAGGCGCACGCGTCGGCGCAGCAGCCGGACGATGAGGCCGTCCTTCTGGTCGTCGCCGTCCTCGTCCCGGAGCTGCTGGATCGCCGTCCAGATCAGCCAGGCGCCGAAGAGGTAGAAGATCCAGGAGAAGTCCTCGATCAGCTGGGCACCGACGAGGATGAAGACGCCCCGGAGCACCAGCGCGATGATGATCCCCAGCATGAGGACCTCTTGCTGGATCTGCTTCGGGACCGAGAACCGCGCCATGATGATGACGAAGACGAAGAGGTTGTCGATGCTGAGGCTGTACTCGGTCAGCCACCCGGCGACGAACTGCCCGGCGGGCTCCCCGCCCGCGAAGACGAACATCGCCACGGCGAACACCAGCGCGAGCCCGACGTAGAGCCCGACCCAGATCGCCGACTCCTTGAGCGTCGGCACGTGCGGACGACGGGCGACGATGAGCAGGTCAGCGAGCAGGATCGCGACGAGGGCGATCATCGAGCCGACTTCGAACACGACAGGAAGTTCCGGCATGCCTCCAGTCTGAGGCACCGCTCAGCACATCGCGACCACGGTGCGAGGATGAGTCCCATGAGCGTCATGGTCTCCGTGTTCGATGCCAGCCGGTCCCGCACGAGCGAGAAGTACACCGCCTACCCGCCGGACGTGCTGCCGATGTTCGTCGCGGAGATGGACAGCATGCTCGCCGAACCCGTGCGGGACGCCCTCGTGGCCGCCGTCACCGCCGGGGACACCGGGTACGTCGGGCACGGCAGGGCCCTGCCCGAGGCGTTCGCGGACTTCGCGGGCGACCGGTGGGGGTGGAAGGTGGACCCCGACCTGGTCCGGACCACCACGGACGTGTCCGTCGCCGCGGTGGAGGTGCTCCGCCGCGTGATCGAGCCGGGCGACCAGGTCGTCATCATGCCGCCCGTGTACCCGCCGTTCTGGGAGTACGTCAGCGAAGCCGGCGGCTCCGTGACCGAGGTGCCGCTCATCGCGCCGGACGGCCCCGCGGACCCGTTCGACACCACGGCCGGGTGGCGGATGGACCTCGACGGCGTCCGTCGTGCGTTCGCCGACGGCGCCCGGACGGTCCTGCTCTGCAACCCGCACAACCCGCTCGGACTCGTCCACGACCGCGCGTCGCTCGTGGCACTCGCGCAGCTCGCCGCGGAGTGGGACGCCGTGGTCGTGTCCGACGAGATCCACGCCCCGCTCGTGCACGCCGACGCGAGGTTCACCCCGTTCCTCGACTCCTGCCAGGAGGCAGCCGCGCTCGGCGTCGCCCTGACGAGCGCGAGCAAGGCGTGGAACCTCGCCGGCACCAAGTGCGCACTGATGGTCGGCGCGTCGGACCGGGCACGCGGGTGGTTCGACGGGCTCCCGGGCGAGGTCGTCGAGCGCACGGGCATCCTCGGCTACACCGCGAGCGTCGCCGCCTTCCGCGAGGGCGGTCCGTGGCTCGCGTCGTTGCTCGCCGAACTCGCCGCGAACCGGCGGATCCTCGCCGAGGAGCTCGGGACCGCACTGCCGGGAGCAGTCCACCGGCAGCCGCAGGCGTCGTACCTGTCGTGGATCGACCTCGGGGCGCTGCCGTGGGGCGACGACCCCGCAGCCGTACTCGTCGACGAGGCGAAGGTGGCGCTCGCCAGCGGACCGGCGTTCGGGCGGCAGGGTCGCGGGTTCGCCCGGCTCAACTTCGGGTGTTCGGCGGAGACACTGCGCGAGGGACTCAGCCGACTGCAGTCGGCGTTCGCCGCCCGATCGGTGTGACGCCTACTCGAACAGCTGCCAGGACGGCTTGTTCGCGTACGTGTACTTGTAGTAGTCCGACAGCTGGAGTCCGGCTGCTGCTTCCTCGTCGACGACGACGGTCGCGTGCTCGTGGAGCTGCAGCGCACTGCCCGGGACGAAGGAACTGAGCGGCCCTTCGACCGCGGCCGCGATCGCGTCGGCCTTCGCCGACCCCTGCGCCACGAGGACCAGCTGCTGCGCTTCGAGGATGGTGCCGAGCCCCTGCGTCATGCAGTGCGTCGGCACCTGGTCCAGGGAGTCGAAGAAGCGGGCGTTCGCTTCGCGCGTGGACGGCGCCAGCGTCTTGATGCGGGTCCGTGACGCGAACGAGGACGTCGGCTCGTTGAAGCCGATGTGCCCGTTCGCCCCGATCCCGAGGATCTGCACGTCGATCCCCCCAGCAGCACGGATCGCGGCGTCGTACTCCTTCGCCGCGAACTCGATGTCCGCAGCACGACCGTCCGGCACCCGGACCCGCGACGCGTCGAAGCCCAGCGGCGCCACCACGTCACGCGCGATCACGGACGCGTACGACTCGGGGTGCTCCAGCGGGATCCCGACGTACTCGTCCAGGGCGAACCCGCGCGCTTCGGCGAAGGAGATCTCCCCCGCGTCCACGCGGCGCTGCAGGTCGGTGTAGATGCCCTGGGGGCTGGACCCGGTCGCGAGACCGATGACGGCTGATGGCTTCTTCGCCACGACCGAGGCGATCTTCGCCGCGGCGACGCGACCGACCTCAGCGGGCGTGGGCAGGATGATGATCTCCACGGGCACATCCTACTGGTCATGACCAGTCCGCGACAGGGCCGATCAGTCCTCCAGCGCCACGAGCTCCGGCGTCGACCCGAGCGCGCGGAGCGCACCGCGGAGCGACCACGCCGACACCGCCACGATCAACACGGCGAGCACGAGCACGACGATCCCGGCCGACCCGGCGAACGCCTCGAGGGCGGCGAGCAGCACACCGACGCTGACCCCGAGCACGTGGACCAGGACGGTCGCGGGCAGCGCGGTCTGCTGCACCCGGGCGAACCGCACGAGTGCACGGCGATCGGCGGGCTCGACCGACGACGCGTGCCCGTCGGCGATCGCCTGCTGCACCCGTCCGAGCCGTTCCGGATCGACGTCGGTCGGGGCGACCCGACGACGATCCGCCATCGTCCAGAGCACGAGTTCGACCGCGACGACGAGGTACGCCAGGAGCGCCGCGGTCCCGATCAAGACAGCGACCGAAGCCGGCGACGAGGACCCGCGGACGAGTCCGACGACGACCGCGACGACGAGCCCGACCACCACGACCGAGCGAGACGAACAGCGCGAGTCGCCGACCCGGGGTCACGGCGCGCACCACCCCGGCGAGCGCGAGTCGCCATCCGGCGGCCAAGACCCCGTGGTCCGCCCGCACCTCGAGCGCCCTGCTTGCGCGTGCCATGGTCCGAGCGTATCGAGGCATCGGTAGCGTGGCCGCATGCCGACGCCCGACTTCGTCCTGTCCCTGCGCGAGAAGATCGGGAACGCCCCGCTCTGGCTGACCGGCGTGACGGCCGTCGTCACCCGCGGCGAGGGGGACGACCGCGAACTGCTCGTGGTCCGGCGGGCGGACAACGGCGCCCTGACCCCGGTGACCGGCATCGTCGACCCCGGTGAGGAGCCCGCGGTCGCGGCCGAGCGCGAGGTCCTCGAGGAAGCGGGCGTCGTCGCGGTCGCCGAACGGCTGGTGTGGGTACAGACCCTGCCGGAGATGACCTACGCGAACGGGGACCGTGCGCAGTACATGGACCTCGTCTTCGCGTGCCGGTGGTCGTCCGGTGAGCCGTACCCGGCCGACGGCGAGAACACCGAGGCGTTCTGGGCCCCGGTCTCCGCGCTGCCGGCGATGTCCGAGAACATGCGGGAGCGGGTGCAGGTCGCCCTGGCGGGCGAACCGGAGGCGCGCTTCCAGCGCTGACCGGCACCGCCATCAAAGCCGCGAAAGCGACAGATCGTGCCCAGAATCCTGCGGCATTCTGTCGCTTTGGCGCCCCTGGACCGTCAGGCGATCGGTGCGATCGCGACGGGTGCGCCGAGGAGGCGCACGGCGACGGCGTCGCCGGTCGCGTGGCGGTCGCCGACCTCGTGCTGGACCGTGACGACGGTGTCGTCGTCGAGGCGGACGGTCGTCCGTCGGATCGATCCGAGGAAGCTCGACGAGACGACGGTGCCGGTGACGCCGTCCGACGCGAACGCGATGTCCTCCGGCCGGACGTAGGCGAGCACCGGGCCGTCGGCGGCCGACTGGTCGAGCGCCGGCACACGGAACCCGTACACGAAGACGTCTCCGCCGCGGAGGTCTCCGCGGAGCCGGTTCGACTGCCCGACGAAGTCCGCGGTGAACGCCGACGACGGCGAGCGGTAGAGCGCTTCGGGCGTACCGATCTGCTCGATGCCGCCCGCGTGCATCACGGCGATCCGGTCGGAGACGGCGAGCGCTTCCTCTTGGTCGTGGGTGACGAACACCGTCGTGATGCCGAGGTCGGTCTGGATGCGTCGGATCTCGTCGCGCAACGACACCCGGACCTTCGCGTCGAGGGCGGACAGCGGCTCGTCGAGGAGCAGCACCCGCGGCCGGGTGACGAGCGCACGCGCGAGGGCCACACGCTGCTGCTGCCCGCCGGAGAGCTGGTGCGGGAAGCGGTCCGCGAAGTCCGCGAGGTGCACCATGTCGAGCGCGTCGACCACACGGGTCTTCCGTTCGCCCGTCGGCACGCGGCGCATCTCGAGGCCGAAGGCGACGTTCTGCCGCACCGTCATGTGCGGGAACAGCGAGTACTGCTGGAAGACCATCCCCATGTCGCGCTTGTTCGCCGGGGTGCTCGCGACGTCGGCGCCGTCGATGCGGATCGCGCCAGCGTCGATGCCCTCGAGTCCGGCGAGCGCGCGGAGCGCCGTCGTCTTGCCGCAGCCCGACGGGCCGAGGAGCGACAGGAACTCCCCCGGCTCGATGCGGAGCGACAGCCCCGCGAGGGCGAGGTGGTTGCCGTAGCGCTTCTCGACCGCCTCGAGCTCGACGACGGCGCCGGTCGCTCGGAGGGACGCGGGTGCAGCGGGGGCGATGGCGGTCATGCGGACTCCTTGGAGGTGCGGCGCGTGCCGATCCGGCCGATGGCGACGAGCAGCACGAACCCGAACACCAGGGCGCCGAGCGAGAAGACCGCCGCGACGTACGGGTCGGTCTGCTGCACGAGCACGAGCCCCGTCTGGAATGTCGTGCGGGAGAGGAACGATGCGAGCGTGTACTCGCCGAGGACGACGGTGATCGTCAGGAAGCATGCCGCGAGGATCCCGCGCCGGAGGTTCGGCAGGAGGACCCGCCAGGTCACCGTCCACCACGAGGCGCCGAGCGAGCGTGCGGCCTCGGACAGGGTGGTCATGTCGGTCGCGGTGATGGCGGCGGCGATCGGGCGGAACGCGAACGGCAGCGCGATGATCCCCACCGCGAACGCCAGGGTCCAGGCACCGGAACCGAAGACCTGGGAGACGACCTGGTAGACGGGCACGAAGCCGACGACGAGGACCACCGCGGGGACCGTGATCGGCACGATGCAGACGAACTCCAGGATCCGGCGGAGCCTCGGGTACCGCAGCGCGGTGATGATCTGCGCGGGCAGGAGCACGAGCAGCACGATCGCCACGGTGATGAGCGCGATCACGAGCGAGGCGCCGAGGCCGTCGAACACCGGCTCGTAGGTCGCCCGGTTGACCGGGTCGGCGATGGCGGCGTAGTGCGCGCCGGCCAGGGCACCTGAGGTCCCCTGGCGGAAGGTGAACTGCACGAGCGCGGCGATCGGGACGGCGAAGACCACTCCGATCACGGCCAGGACGATCGCGGCGGTGACCCGGGACGGGGCGGCGCCGAAGCGTGCCGTGGTGCGCCGCGACCGGCGCTGGCCGGTCTGCGTGACGCGGGGCGAGCCTCCCGTCCTGGTCATCGCTGCCACCTCGATGCGCGACGCTGCAGGAGCGAGTACGCGCCCATCACGACCGCCATCACGACGACCATGCCGAACGCCAGCACGCCGGCGACGTTCTGCAGGCCGATGATCGTCTCGCTCGTGAGCTGGGCGCGGATCGTCAGCGGGACGATGCCGCCCTGCGAGATGAGTGCAGCGGCCGTGGCGAACGACGAGAAGCCGTTGGCGAAGAGCAGGAGCAGCGATCCCCAGAACGCCGGTGCGAGGACGGGGAGGGCGATCCGGCGCCAGTAGGTCCAGCGGCTCGCCCCGAGGGTCGCGGCGGCTTCGCCCCACTGGGTCTTCACGCCCTCGAACGCCGGCATGAAGGTGAGCACCATCAGCGGCACCTGGAAGTACACGTAGGGGAGCACGAGACCGGGGACCGTGTAGAGGAACGCACCGCCGGAGTTGATGTCCCAGTGGAACGTCGACGCCAGCCACGCCGTCACGAGACCCTGGGCGCCGATCGTGGCGATGAACGCGAAGGCGAGCATCACGCCGCCGAACTGCGCGAGGACACTCGCGGCGGAGTCGATCATCGAGCGCACGATGCCGTCGGCGGCGAGCGAGGACAGCGCCCAGCAGACGATCGCACCGACGACCGCACCGACGATCGCGGACACCGCGGAGAGCCCGAACGATGCGCCGAACGCCCGGAGCACGCTCGGGTCCGCGAACGCGGCGAGGTTCGCCAGCGTCGGGCGTCCGGTCGCGTCGACGAACCCACTGCCGACCGCGATCACCGCGGGGACGGCGAGGAAGAGCAACACGTAGGCGGCGAACGGGGTGAGTCCGAGCCACGCGACGCCGCCGCGGCGCCGGACACGGGGTCCGGCACCGCGGCGGGTGGTGGCATCGGCGTGCTCGCTCGTGACGAGTGTCGCTGCGGGCGTGATGCTCGCTGCGGCTGGCGCGCCTGGTGCCGATGCGGTGGTCATGCTGGTCAGGAGCCCATCGTGGCGGACCACTTGGCGGCGAGGACCTTCGATGCCGCTGCGACCTGGTCGTCCGTCAGCTCGACGTAGTCCTTCGGCGCACCGCCGGCGGCGTCGACGGCGTCCTGGTCGACCTTTCCGGACTTCTCCAGCGCGGCGAGCGTCGACGGGAAGGCACCGGCCTGCAGGTAGAGGTTCTGTACGTCGGCGCTGGCGATCCACTCCTGCCACAGGCGGGCTGCCGCGGGGTGCGGGGCGTCCTTGTTGATGGCCTGCGAGTAGTACGAGCCGAGCGCCTGGCCCTTCGGGACGACGGTCTTCCAGTTCTTGTTCCCACTCGTCCCCGCAGCAGGGCCCCACGCCAGGTTGTTGTACGACCACTGGACCACGACGGGGGTCTCCCCAGAGGCGACCGTGGCCTGCGTCGGCAGCACGTTCTGGAAGTTGCCGGCCTGCTTGAGCTTGCCGAAGTACTCGACGCCCTTGGTGATGTCGTCGGCCGAGCCGCCGTTCTCGAGCGCCGCCAGGTACACGGCGGACGCTGCCTGGTTGGCCTGCGTCGGGTCGCCCGAGATCGAGACCTTGCCCTTGTACTCGGAGCCGAGCAGGTCGTCCAGGTCCTTCGGGGCCGACTTGATCTTCGAGGAGTCGTAGCCGATCGACATGAGGCCCGTGTAGTCACGCGTCCACTTGCCGTCCGCGTCCTTCAGGTTCGTCGGGATGTCGCTCCAGTTCGCGACCTTGTAGTCCGTGAGCAGGTCGAGGTTCTGCTGCATGACGGCGTTGCCGAGGTCGAGCACGTCAGGTGCCGTCGACTGGCCCTTCTGCGACTTCACGGCGGCGACCTCGTCGGCGCTCGACCCGTTCGGGTTCGCGGAGTTGACCGTGATGCCGTACTTCTTGGTGAAGCCGTCGATGATCTTGCCGTAGTTCGCCCACGACGGCGGCAGCGCGATGACGTTGAGCTGCCCCTCCGCCTTCGCTGCCTTGACGAGGGCGTCCATGCCGCCGGCGCTCTCGGCGCTCGTGGCGGTCTTCCAGTCGGCGTCGCCGCCGCTGCCGGTGGACGCGGAGCTCGTCGCGGAGCAGCCGGCGAGGGTGACGACTGCGGCTGCGGCCAGGGCGAGGCCGGCCAGGGTGCGCTTGTACTGCACGGGGAGGTGCCTTTCGGGTGGCGTTCGGTGTGACGTCCTGTGGTGCGCCGCCGTCGCGTTCGGTGCTGCGGCCGGCGCCGTGTTCGGTGTTGCGTTCGGGATGATCGTGGACGCGGCCGGTTTCGCGTTCGTACTGCGACGGTGAACGGTGGCGGAACGTCGGGGAGCGGTTGTACGTTCTGCCTGTGGAGTTCACGACGACGGTGCTGCAGGCACGCAAGACGGCGACGGGCCTGCCCGTGCCGGCCGAGGTCATCGACGCGCTCGGCTCGGGGAAGCGCCCACCGGTGGTGGTCACCCTGAACGGCGGGTACACCTACCGGTCGACGGTGGGCGTGATGAACGAGCAGTTCCTCGTCCCGCTCTCGGCCGAACACCGCGAGGCATCCGGCCTCGCCGCGGGCGACACCGTCACCGTCTCGCTCGTGGTCGATGCACAACCCCGGACCGTGGACCTGCCGGAGGACCTGGCGGCGGCGCTGACCGAGGCGGGCGTCCGTGCGGCGTTCGACACGCTGTCGAACTCCCGGCAGCGGGCGCTCGTCGACCCGGTGGTGCAGGCGAAGGCACCGGAGACCCGACTCCGGCGCATCGAGAAGGCCGTGGAGTCACTGCGCGCCTGAGTGGTGCGTGCCGCGGGGGCGGGTCAAATCGCGCGTAGGAGGCCGAATCGCGCGTAGGAGGCCCGATGTTTCGGCTCTCGACGCGCGATCCGGCTTTCTCCTACACGCGCGATGGGTTCGGTCGCGCGCTCGGGAACCTGTCGGATCGTTCAGGGAGAGTCCTGCTCCCGCCGATCACTCGCGAAGGACCCCGTGACCGACACGCTCGAGCAAACCCCCGCCCGCCCGACCCCCAGCACAGTCGAACGCCCCACGCACCCCGCCGCACGCGCGATCGGTTCGTTGATCTTCCTGTCCCGATGGCTGCAGGCGCCGCTCTACCTCGGGCTCATCGTGGCGCAGATCGTCTACGTCGTCGTCTTCATGGTCGAGCTCTGGCACCTCGCCGAGACGGTCATCGCCGACCCGTCGCACATCGACGAGGCGACCATCATGCTCTCGGTGCTCGGGCTGATCGATGTCGTGATGATCGCGAACCTGCTCATCATGGTGATCATCGGCGGCTACGAGACGTTCGTGTCCCGCGTCAACGTCGACGGGCACCCGAACCAGCCCGAGTGGCTCTCGCATGTGAACGCGAACGTCCTCAAGGTGAAGCTCGCGATGGCGATCATCGGCATCTCGTCGATCCACCTGCTCAAGACGTTCATCGCGGTCGGCGACCTCGGCCGCGCGGGCGGCGGAGCGCTCGCCGGCGAGAGCTACACGTCAGAGGGCGTGCTGTGGCAGGTCGTCATCCACATGGTGTTCATCGTCTCCGCGGTCGCCCTGGCGTTCATCGACCGGATCTCCCGCCCGAAGGCCCACTGACCCGGCCCGACGACGCACCGATCCGACCCGACGGCGCCGGAGTCGGAGTCGGCGTGCGTCCGGCGACATCGCGAGCACTGTGAACGGGTCGCGCCGGGCAGGGCAGGCCGGCCGCACGAAGCCGACCGGTCAGCGCGTCGAGATCGAACAGATCGCGCCATTCGAGCCGGACCACCGTGCGCACCCCTGGCACCGTCAAGAGGTCTTCGTGACGCCGCTTCTCGTCGATGAAGACCTGATCCGGTGTCCGGCCGTTGCGGAAGGCGGCATCCGTGTACTTGGCGCGACCGTCGATCTCGATGACGACGCCCTGTTCGGGGAACCAGAAGTCGACGGCGTAGCGATGCCCGCGCACCACGAACTCCTGTTGGAGGACCGCGGAGGGCAGGTTGAGCTCACGGAACACGACCCGTGCCAGCGATTCAGCCGGCGATCCCGATCGCCCGTCGGCGAGTTCGATCGACAGGCTTGCGGCGAGACGCCCACGGTGGTGTGGCAGGCCGTTCAAGGACCGCGTCAGTTGTCGTTTCGTGACGCCTCGCCGAAGGGCTGCGTCCGCCACCATCACGGTCTGGCGGATGTCTCCGGTGAGGGCGATGTCCGCGACGGTCCGCGACAGACTCGTCACCGAGAGCCCCTCGTGCCGAACGATATCGTCGGATGTGATCGGCCGTGTGTGGAGCGCGAGTGACACGGTTCTGGCCCGGTACTGGCTCTTTGGCACCGTCAGGTGCACGTCCTCTGGCCACGGACCGAGCCAAGGGAGCCCGTGGATGGCGGCCGCGGACGCGTGCGACGCCACCGCCGCTGCACTTCGCCGCCCGAGTCTGGCGTAGACCCGCGTGACGTACCGCCGACGTGCTCCGGCCGCATCCCACTCGGCACCGCGCACGAACGCGTTCGGACCGACGCGAACGAGGCGGTCGGGCCCGTCGCCCGCGGCTCGTCGGCGCATGGCGGAACCCGATCGTCCGGGTTCGCGCATCTCGTTCGCACGGAAGATGGCGAGTGGTCGTTCCATGCCCCCACGATCGCGGCCGGACACGAGGCGGACCGCACAGAACGCGCCAACTGTGGACGAGCCTCCAGGCTGGCGCCTCTGTGCAGGGATGACGTTCCTGCCCATCGCCCGGGCGATGGAAAGCACTTTCGCGCGTAGGAGGTCGGAACAACCGACCTCCTACGCGCGTTTCGGCCTCCCACGCGCGAAACAGCTGCCTACGCGCGAAACGCCCCCACGCACGCGGAGCTGCCACCCCGCGCGACACGACGCCGGACGAGCGCACCCGTGCCCGTCCGGCGTCGCGGTCCCTACGCCCGCTGCACCCGCAACGTGACGATCTCGAACGGCCGCAGCGTCAGCGACACGGGCGAGCCCGCGTCCCACGACGTGCCGAGCGGCCGCTCGAGCAGGTCCACCTGCGCCACCGAGGCGACGTCGAACCCGAAGTCGACGCCGACGTCCGTGGCACGACCGCCGAGTCCCTCGTAGAGCCGCACGATGACGTCCCCCGACCGGTCCTCGGCGAGCTTCACGGCCTCGACGAACACCTGCGGCGACGACACGACGACGAGTGGCGACACCGAAGCCGAACCGGCGACGGTGCGCACCGGCAGGTTGAGCCGGTACCCGGAGTCGGCGGCGTCCAGCACCGACTCACCGACGCGCAGCACCGTGCGGAACACGTGGTGCCCCTGGTCGGCGTGCGGGTCGGGGAACGTCGGGCCGCGGAGGAGCGACTCGCGGACGAGCGTCGTCGTCCCGCCGTCGGCACGCGTCGACCGGGTGATGTCGTGTCCGTAGGTCGAGTCGTTCGCGACGGCGACACCGAACCCGGGCTCGGCGACGTGCACCCACCGGTGCGCCGAGGTCTCGAACCGGGCGAAGTCCCACGAGGTGTTCTGGTGGGTCGGCCGGTCGATGTGCCCGAACTGGATCTCGCTCGAGGCGACACTGGCCCGCACGTCGAGCGGGAACGCCAGCTTCAGGAGCTTCTGCTGCTCATGCCAGTCGACCTCGGTCTCGATGGTGAGCTCCGGTTGTCCGGCGACGGCCGAGTAGCGCGTGGTCACGGTCGACGAGCCGACCGGACGGACCACGACGAGCGAGTCTCCCTCGACCGACACCGACGTGGCCGACAGGGCGTTCCCGTTGCGCTGGTACGCGCGGTCGATGTCCCACGCCTCCCACTGGTTCGGGGTGTCGCGGAACACGGTGTACTCCGCGGCGACCGTCCCGGGCGCGATGGCGTCGCGTCCGGTCGCGTGCTCGACGAACGACACGACGTGGCCGGCCGCGTCGATGGTCGCCACGACCGCGCCGGTGTCGAACACGAAGTGGTCGCCGGAGCGGACGGGAGGCACGGCTTCCGCCTCCGACCCCAGGGAACCACCCAGGGCGGTTGCGTCCCCCGCGCTGACGGGCGACGCGTTGAACCGCACGACGGTCCCGTCGGTCGAGCCGCCCGCGAGCGCGGTCGTCGCGGTGCCGATCAGACCCTCGAGCGTCTCGGCGACGAGCCGGTAGTTCTCCTCGGCGTTCTCGTAGACCCACGCGATCGAGGAGCCGGGCAGGATGTCGTGGAACTGCTGCAGCAGGACGGTGTGCCATGCCTCTTCGAGCTGCTCGTAGGGGTAGTCGAGCCCGAGCCGCACGGCAGCGGTCGCCGCCCAGAGCTCGGCCTCGCGGAGCAGGTGCTCGGAGCGTCGGTTGCCCTGCTTCGTGCGGATCTGCGACGTGTAGGTCCCGCGGTGGAACTCGAGGTACATCTCGCCGGACCAGACCCCGGGGACCGGGAGCTCCTGCTCGAGCTGCTCGAACACCTGCGCCGGCGTCCCGAGGTCGACGCGGGGCGAGCCGTCCAGGTCGTGCTGACGGTGGGCTGCTGCGACCATCTCGCGCGTGGGACCACCGCCGCCGTCGCCGAAGCCGTAGAGCAGCATCGACGTGTTCGCCGTGCCGCGCTCCTTGTTCTGCCGCTCCCCGCGGTGCAGGTCGGCGGGCGAGACGTCGGAGTTGTACGTGTCCGCCGGGGGCAGGTGCGTCAGGATGCGGGAGCCGTCGATCCCCTCCCAGTGGAACGACGTGTGCGGGATGACGTTCGTCTCGTTCCACGAGGGCTTCTGCGTGACGAACCACTTCGACCCGGCTGCCCGGACGATCTGCGGCAGCGCCCCGGTGTACCCGAACGAGTCCGGGAGCCATGCCTCCGGGGTGTCGATGCCGAATTCCTCGAGGAAGAACCGCTTGCCCGCGACGAACTGCCGGGCGAGCGCCTCACCGCCGGGCAGGTTCGTGTCCGACTCGACCCACATGCCGCCGACCGGGATCCACCGTCCTTCGGCGACCCGCTGCTTGATGCGCGCGAAGATCGACGGGTACTCGTCCCGGATCCACGCGTACTGCTGGGCTGAAGAACACGCGAAGGTGAAGTCGGGATCGCGGTCCATCAGGTCGAGCACGTTCGAGAACGTCCTGGCGCACTTGCGCTTCGTCTCGCGCACCGGCCAGAGCCAGGCGGAGTCGATGTGGGCGTGCCCGACGGCGATCGCCCGGTGCGCCGCTCCACTCGCGGGGACGGCGAGCACCGGTGCGAGCACCTCGCGGGTGGCTGCGGCCGTCCCGGCGACGTCGTCCGGGTCGAGCGCATCGGCGGCACGCTCGAGCGCCCGGAGGATGTCCGCGCCACGGGTGCCGTCGGTCGGCAGTTCCGCCATGAGCCCGCGGAGCACCCAGAAGTCCTGCTGGAGCTCCCACACGGTGTCGTCGCGCTCGACGACCTCGAGCGCGCGGAGCCGGTAGATCGGCTCGTCGCCGGCGGTCTTCCGGGAGCCGAGCGGCGTCGCACCCTGGAACGAGTCGCCGCCGATGTCCGGGTTCGCCCCGGCCTCGACGTAGAGCTCGAACGACCCACCTGGTCCGACGGCGAGCGGCACGGCGTTGTTCCGCGGCTCGATGGCCTTGATCGTGGTGCCGTCCGGCCGGTACGCGAGTCCCTCGGCCTGGAACCCGGGGTGGCGCTTCGTGAACCCGAGGTCGACGAGCAGCTCGGCGGTGGTGCCGTCAGCGGTACCGAAGTCCTCGGGCACCGTACCCGTCACCTTGAACCACGTCGTGCCCCACGGCCGCCCGCCCCACGCCGAGCCCACCGTGAACGGCGTGAACTCCTGCGTGACGGCGTCGGCGAACGGCACGGGTTCGTCGGGCACCTCCCACGCCGTCACCGTCACGGGTGCCGACCGGCGGTGGACCGCCGGGTCGATCCGGTCGCGGACGAGGCGGGCGATGCGGGCCTCGACGAGCGGTTCGTCCTTGTGCATGGAGTTGCTTCCTTTCGCAGGGAGTTCGATCAGCCCTTGATGCCGCCGGCGAGGGCGTTGCCGCCGCCGAGGCCTCGAGAGACGACCACGTAGAGCGCGATCACGGGCACGGAGTAGAGGATCGAGAACGCCGCGAGCTGCCCGTACGCCACGGCGCCGTACTGCCCGAAGAAGTTGAAGATGCTCACCGCGGCGGGCACCTTGTCGGGCGACAGGAGCAGGACGAAGGGGACGAAGAAGTTCCCCCAGGCCTGGATGAACACGAAGATGAACACCACGGCGATCCCGGGGCGCATGAGCGGCACGACGATGCGCGTCAGCGTGATCATCATCGAGGCGCCGTCGGTCCACGCCGCCTCCTCGAGCGAGATCGGCACGGAGTCCATGAAGTTCTTCGCCATCCAGATCGCCATCGGCAGGCTGGACGCGGCGAGGAAGAAGATGCAGCCCCACACGTTGTCGATCAGGTTGAGCGACACGAACAGGCTGTAGACGGGCACCATCATCGCCGTGATCGGCAGGCAGGTGCCGAACAGGATCCCGTAGAGGAACGGCTTGTTCACCCGCATCTTGTACCGGGACAGCGGGTACGCCGCCAGCAGCGCGACGACCACCGTGATGAGCGCGCACCCGCCGGAGAGCAGCAGGCTGTTCGCGAGCGGGATGAACGACAGCTCCGGTGTGAGCACCTTCGTGAAGTTGTCGAGCGTGAACTGCGACGGCACCTTCACCGACAGCGAGGCGTTCGCGTCGACCGATGCGAGCACGAGCCACAGCAGCGGCACCGCGAAGCAGATCGCCACGATGAGCAGCACGATGTTCGACACCCAGCGCATGGTCCGCCCGCGGGGAGAGGTCATGTGCAGCGCACCGGGAGCGGTCACGGATCGGGTGGTCGTGTCGGGACGAGCAGCGGTGATCGCCATCAGTCCACCTCCGGCTTCAGCGCCCGGATGTAGACGATCGAGAAGAGCGCCCCCACCACGAGCAGGATGGTCGCGATCGCGGTCCCGAAGCCGAGCTGCGAGAACTTGAACGCCTCCTGGTACGCCAGGATCGGCAGGGTCGACGAGTCCGTTCCGGGACCGCCGGCGGTCATCACGTAGATGAGGGTGAACACCGACAGCGTCTGCAGCGTCGTCAGCATGAGGTTGGTGGAGATGGACCGCCGGATGACCGGGAGCGTGATGTAGACGAGGCGCTGCCAGCCGGTGGCGCCGTCGACCTCGGCAGACTCGGTGATCTCCTCGGGGACCTCCTGGACGGCGGCGGAGTACACGAGCATCGAGAACGCGGTGCCGCGCCAGATGTTCGCCAGGATGATGCTGAGCATCGGAAGCGCGTACAGCCAGTTCGGCCCGGTGATCCCGATCAGCCCGAGGAACGAGTTGAGCGTGCCCTTGTCGTTGAAGAACGCGTACGCGGCGAACGCGGCGACGATCTCCGGCAGGACCCATGCGGCGACGACGAAGGTGCCGACGAGCCCGCGGATGACCTTGTTGGCGTTCCGCATGAGGAGCGCGAGCCCGAGGCCGACGACGTTCTGGCCGACGACGGCCGAGGCGATGAGGAAGACCAGCGTCAGGACGACCGACTTCGGGAAGTCCTTGTCCTGGAACAGGTCGATGTAGTTCTTGAAGCCGATGAACTCCTGGTTCGCGGCGCCGGCGCCGGTCAGTGCGGAGTTCGTGAACGACCCGTAGAACGACGAGATCACGGGGCCGAGCAGGAAGATGACGAGGAGGACCACCGCGGGGAGGAGCGGGACCGCTCGTCCCACGTTCCGCAGTGGGCGCCGCTTGCGCGGCACGGGTGGGTCGGTGCGCTTCGGCGAACCGGGCGCCGACAGCGTCGGCGCGATCGGGGTGCTGGTCATGCGGGTGCCGCCTTCATGGGGTGCTGACGGAGCTCAAGTGGGTGGGGTCGGACTGGAGGCTCGTGGCGGGGCCGCAACGAGCCTCCAGTCCGTCATGTGGTCACGTCAGCCGACGTCGACCGTCTTGTCCTTGCCGACCACGCCGATGAGGGACTGGTCGTACGTCGCAGCCGCCTGTTTCGGCGTCTGCTGGCCGGTCATCACCGATTCCATGGCGACCTGGATGGCGTTCGAGATCTGCGAGTAGTCACTCGTCGCCGGGCGGAAGTTCGTGTGTTCCACGAGCCCGGAGAAGAACTTGAACGTCGGGTTGGACGCGTCGTACTTCGGGTCCTCGGAGACGTCCTTGCGAACAGCGATCTGCGAGTTCTCGATGTCGTACTTCATCGAGCCGTCCTTGTTGAGGAACGTCGAGATGAAGTCGAACGCGGCCTGCGGGTTCTTCGAGTTCTTGCCCACCGCGAGCGTCCAGCCACCGGACATGCTGTTGTAGCCGGGAGCCTGCCCGTTCTGCGTCGGCATCGGCGCCTGGCCCATCACCGTCGACCAGTCGGCCCACGGAGCGGTGCCGGACTTCAGCCACGTGCCGGACTGCCACGACCCGTCGAGGTCGATCGCGAGCTGGCCCTTGGGGAGCCAGGTCTGCGCGATCGTGGTGCCGACGTTGGTGTCGAGCGCCTGCTGCGGAGTCGGGCCGAGGCCGCCCTGGTAGACGTCCTTGATGAACTGCAGGGAGTCCTCGAACTGCTTCGAGCCGGTGACCCACTTGCCGTTCTTGTAGAGCGTGTTGCCCTTGCCGTCGGCGCCGTACAGGAGCATCTCGAAGCCCTGCATCGTCGACGCCTCACCCTGCGGCTTGCCGGAGTAGACGTTGAACGGGATGACGTCGGGCTTCTTCTCCTTGATGGTCTTCGCCGCCGCGAGCACGTCGTCCCAGGTCTTGGGCTGCCACGGGACGGGGAGGCCGACCTCCTTGAAGATGTCCTTGTTGTACCAGAGCGCACGGGTGTCGGTGCCCATCGGGACGCCGTAGATCTTGCCGTCGTCGCCCTGACCCGCCTGCTTGGCGTTGTCGTAGAACTGGTCCCACTCCTTCCACTTCGCCGTGTACTTGTCGAGTGGCAGGAGGTAGCCGGCCTCGGCGTCGGCCTTCACGAGGAAGGTGTCTTCGTACATGACGTCGGGAGCGGTGGCCGGGGCCTTGTTCATCAGCGCGAGCTTCGTGTAGTAGTCGTTCTCCTGCGCCTGGATCGGCACGAGGGTGACCTTGACGCCAGGGTGCTCCTTCTCGTAGGTCTTCTTGACGACCTTCATCTGGGCGTCGAGCTGTTGGAAGGAACCGAACTTCTGGTACGCGATCTTGATCGTGTCACTCGAGGCGGACCCCGAGCTCGAGCAGCCTGCCAGGCCGAGCGCGGCGACTGCCACGGCTGCGAGTCCGGCGATGATTCGGGTGCGTTTCATCGGTGCTCCTTTGCACAGGTGATGTGTGCGCGGGCCCCATCGCTCGCGTACAGGGGTTACTCCACCGTATGGACTTATTGCTTGTCAAGGGGTTCCCGGAGATTGGCGCACGGTTCGTGACCGCGGGTGCGCTGTCTCGCGCGGGGCCGGAGGGTCGAATCGCGCGTCGGAGGTCGAAACGCGCGTAGGAGGTCGGTTTATCCGACCTCCTACGCGCGATCTGGCTTCCTATCACAGGCGTTGTGGGCGAGTTCGCGCGTCAGATCGGGGTCGCGCCGCCCCGGACGGTGATGCCGCCGGACGCGGGGACGTCCACGTGCAGGATGCTCGGGCGACCGACGTGGCGGCCCTGCCGGATCACGACGTGGTCCCCGGCGCCGGCCTTGCCGATCGCGCGGAGGTAGGCGCCCGTCGACGCCGCGGCGGATCCCGTCGCGGGGTCCTCGGTGATGCGGCCGACCGGGAAGAGGTTCCGCGCCTCGTACTCCCCCGGGCCAGTCGGGTGCAGCACGGTGACCGTGCCCGCCCAGCCGCGCTCGCGCTTGAGGTCGGCGAGCGCCGCCGGGTCGAAGCGGAACTGGTGGAAGCGCTCCGCGTCGTCGAGCACCACGACGGGGTGCCAGTTGCCGGCGTAGGACTCGAGCAGCGGGTACCCGTCGGCGACGTCGTCCGCGGTCAGGCCGAGCAGCTCGAGGAGCGCAGCGGGATCGAAGTCCCGGGTGGCCGGTTCGACGCTCGTCATCGCGACCTGGACCGCTCCGTGCTCGTCCCGCGTCGCGTCGAGTGCGATGTCGCCGGCGATGGTGGTGAACGTCCGCGGGCCGGTACCGTGCCGTTCCGCGAGGGCGACCGCGAGCGCGACGGTCGCGTGGCCGCAGAACGGGACCTCGGCGCCCGGCGAGAAGTACCGCACGCGGAGGCTGTGTGCGGTCTCGCCCGTGACGAACGCGGTCTCGGGGTACCCGACCTCGGCAGCGATCGCGAGCATCTCCTCGGCGGACAACGCGCTGGCGTCGAGGACCAGTCCGGCGGGGTTGCCGCCCCCTGGTTCGGAAGCGAACGCGGTGTAGCGGAGGACGTCTGGCTGCATGCTCCCAGCGTGCCACTTACCGGTCGCTCGGGCTGGCTGGCCGAATTGCGCGTGGAAGGCGGAAACGCGCGTAGGTGGCCCGAACTTCCGACCTCCTACGCGCGTTTCGACTTGCCAGCGCGAGTGACGCTGGCGCGGCGACGACGCGCCACCAGCACACCGGCGCCAGCGGCGAGCAGCAGCAGGGCCGCGGCGATGCCGCCCGTCAGGTCGGCACCCGTGAACGCCAACGCACCCGTCACCGGGTCGATCGTGATCGTCGTCCACCCGATCACCGACCCGTCAGCAGCCGTCACCACGATCCGGTGCGATCCCGCCGGAGCATCCGCCGGGATCGTCACCCGCGCGCTCCCGTCAGCCGCGACCGTCACCGTCCCGAGCAACGTCGGCGTGGAGAACATCCACACGCTCACCCGCTGCCCCGCGTACTGCGCCCCCACACCGACCGTGATCGTCTCACCCGGACGCGCCGACGACGGCGCCGTGACCGTGCCACGGTTCGCATCCGTCAGGGACGACTCCGACGGAGCAACCGGCGCCGAACCACCACCAGGAGTCGGAACGGGGGTCGAGCCGCCACCGGTGCCACCACCACCAGGCGTCGTGCCCGGGCCGGTCGGGTCCGTGCCGGGATCGGTCGGCGGCGTGCCACCGTCGTCGGTGCCCGGGAAGGTGCTCGTCCGCAGCGAGAAGCCGTCGGTGTCGTTGTCGTCCGCGTAGAACGTCCGACGGACCCCGTCGGTGCTGCCGTCCGTGATCGCGAAGCCCTCGTTGGCGAGCGCGCGGTCGGCGTTCGCCGGCGCCTCGTACACGGTGTCGAGCGTGAAGACGCCGTCCTGGACGGTGTACAGCGCGGTCCGGCCGGCGCAGGCGTCGTCGCAGACCACCCAGAGGGCGTCGAGCGTCGGGTCGAACTGCACGTCGGCGACGACCGCGAACGGCGAGGCGATCGTGGCGACGCGCTGGAACGAGCCGTCGTCCATCAGGGCGTAGGCGTAGGTGCTCGCGGTGCCCTCGACGCCGACGAAGAAGAGCCCGGCACCGTGTCCGGCGTAGGTCGCCGGGGAGTACGCCGCGCCGGTGTGCTCGTCGATGAAGCCGTGTGCGGTGAGCCAGGCGTCGGGGATCCAGCTGACGCCCTCGAGGCCGGAGTTCGCACCGAGGCCGGGGAAGTCGGCCGCGAGGTTCCACTCGTCCGTGGCGTTCAGCGTCCGCTCGGAGCCGTCGGACGTGGCGAAGCGCAGGACCGCCGGACGACTCGTCGAGGACACGTCGTTGTTGCGCTCCGTCGAGACGTAGACGGCGCCGGGGTCGTCCGACGTCACCGTGACCCCCTCGGCGTCGGGCGTCCCGGAGCCGTCGGCGTAGTGCAGCGTGGTGCCCGCCGCGTTCGACGGTGCCCAGCCCCCCGCGCCGTCGGAGACCATGCGGTAGAGCAGGCCGTCGCCGTTCTGGACACCCCAGAGCACCCCGCCGTCCTTCGCGGTCGCAGCGGGCTGCCAGTCGAGGCCGCTCAGGTCGCCGGAGAAGGTGTCCTCGTCGTCGAGCACCGTCTCGTCCGGGCTCCCGGGCCAGGCCTTCGCCGTGATGACGCCGGCGAACTCGTTCGCGGCGCCCTTCGTCGGCGAAGCGGTCACGGCGAAGTCGCCCGTGCCGTCCGGGTTCCGGCCGTACGTCGTGGTGGCGTGCGCCGTCCACGAGTACGAGTCGACGAGCTCACCGGTCGGGCCGAACAGCCGCGCGGAGTCCGCCTTGCCGAGCCCGAAGCCGAAGTCGGCCTCGTCGAGGACGGTGAACCCGCCGGCGGCGATGGTCGTGCCGGCCGGGATCGGGTAGCCGTGGGAGTCGTCGTCGTCCTTGAAGACGTACCCGCCGAGGTCGACCGAGGTCGTACCCGTGTTCGTCAGCTCCACCCAGTCACCCGGGACACCGTCCTGCGACTCGACCTCGTTGATGCGCACGGGCGACGAGCAGTCGTTCGCCGCACCCTTGGTCGACTTCGTGGTGTCGACGAGGGCGCCGGTGCCGTCCGGGCAGCGGCCGTACGTGACCTTCGCGTGCTGCTGGTACGCGAAGTCGAGGACGAGCGCGCCAGCGGTGTCGAAGATCCGGACCTCGTCCGGGTTCCCGAGCCCGAAGTCGAAGCCGTCCGCGGTGGTCGACTTCCCGTTCAGCACGAAGTACCCGCCGGGTGCGACGACCGATCCCGCGGGGAGCACGTAGGGGGTGTGCGCGTCGCTGTCGTCGAGCATCGAGTACCCGCTGATGTCGATCGCTGCGGCCGAGGTGTTCTTCAGCTCCACCCAGTCGACGTCGTCGCCGTTGGACTCGACCTCGTTGATGACGAGGCCCTCGGGTGCGGCGGCGGTCGGAGCGGCGCCCGACGTCGTGGCGGCGGCGGCCGGCGTCGCGGCGGCGGCGGCGGCCGGCGTCGCGACGGGGGCAGTCGGCGTCGCGACGGTGCTCGGCGTCGCGGCGACCGCCGGTGCGCTGGCGAGGACGCCGGCGACGAGCACGGCACAGGTTGCGGCTGCTGCGCCGAAGCGGAGGACAGGGGTGGGCATGCAGGATCCTTCGAGCGGGACGGCGGGGACCTGCACGACTGTTCAGCACCCGGGCGTCCGGCCGGTGTCGCGGCGGTGAACGACAGGTGTCGCCACGAACGCCTCGGCAACGGACGTGCCGGGCGCTCGCCCGTCAGCGCCGGAAGGACCAGGCCCCGGTCAGCGCCGGATGAGCAACGCGCTCGCCCGCGGCGACAACGCGGCGTCGAGTACCAGGCAAGCGGCACCCACCGCGGCGACGTCCGCCCCACGGTCGCTCTCCACGACGGTGACCGGGTGCTTCGGGACGAGGAGCGGCGACCCCGTGATCGCCGCACGGGCAGCGGGCAGCGCAGCAGCCGAGATGCGGGACCAGAACGGCCCGCCGAACACGACGCGGTCGATGTCGAGCAGGTTCACGATGAGCACGGCAGCGCGCCCCATGACAGTGCCGGCGTCGGCGGCGAGCTCGAGCGCCGTCTGGTCGCCGTCGTCGATCGCCGCCGCCAGCGCGTCCCACGCGCGGTCGACCGCCTCGACGTCCGACGGTGCGACGGCCCCGAGGTCGAGCCCTCGCGATGCGGCGATGCCGACGAGACGCTCTGGCGCGACGGCGGATCCCACCTCGCCCCGGTCGGCAGCGCTGTCCGGCGTCCCGCTGAGGACACCGAGCTCGACCATCAGGTGTCCGGCGTCTCCCGCGTTCGCACCGGTCCCGCGCACGGGTTCGTGGTCGATGACGAGCCCGACGCCGAACCCGGTCCCGAAGTACACGAACGCGAAGTTCCTGGCCGACGACTCCCCTGCCAGGAACATCTCGCCGACCGCGGCCGCGGTGACGTCCTTCTCGAGGAGCACGGGGTGTCCGGTGGCCTCGGCGAGGGCGTCCCGCAGGGGCACGTCCCGCCACCGGGGCAGGAACGGCGGGTCGACGACGATGCCGGCGTCGATGTCGATCGGACCGGGACTGGCGATGCCGACTCCGAGCACGGAGTCGCGATCCACCTCGGCGTCCGCGATGAGGCGGTCGACCGCCGAGGCCATCGTCCGCACCACCTGCTCGGGGTCGTCCGCGGTCGGGGTGGAGGTGGTGGTCGACCCGACGACGGTGCCGGCGAGGTCGAGCAGCACGTAGGTGACGACGGCCGGGTCGACGTGCACACCGACCGCGAACCGGCTGCCCGCTTCGAGCCGGAGGATGGTCCGGGGCTTGCCGCGCCCGGACACGATCGTGCCCGACTCGACGATCATCCCCGCGTCGATGAGGAACCGGGTGACGTTCGACACCGTCTGCGCGCTGAGCCCGGTGCGACCGGCGAGCTCCACGCGGCTCAGCCCGTCAGGCGACCGTCGGACCGCGTCGAGCACGACGGTGCGGTTGAACCCGCCGATCGACGGCAGGTTCGCGCCGCGCCGGTGTTCCGCCATGTCTGGACCATATCGTGCCGACTCCGCCGTGCGACCCACCGTGTCGCCGACCCTCTCCGCCTCACCCGGGACGGGCGACCCACTGGCCCCCGCACGGGTACCACCGTTAGCCTGACCGCATGACGGACCTCCGCCTCGAAGAACTCTCCGCAGCGACCGCCGCCGCGGCCAACTCCCTGACGCTCAAGCCGGGGCAGGAGCAGTTCGTGCAGCCCACGACCTACGGCGTCGCCGAGTCCGACGTCAAGCCGAGCGCGTCATGGCCCCGTGTCGTGCTCGACGGCGACGAGGTCGTCGGACTGATCATCGGCAGCTTCGACGCCGAGAACCCGCAGGAGGAACTGCAGGCGTGCATCTGGCGTGTCAACGTGTCCGCCACCGCACAGGGCAGGGGCATCGGGCGCTTCGCGGTGCACGGTCTCGCGGACGAGGCCCGCAGCCGCGGCTTCGAACGCCTCACCGTCGTGTACGAACCCGGCGAGGGCAGCCCGGAGGAGTTCTTCCGCGCGGTCGGCTTCGACGTCGTCCGCGAGACCCAGTACGGCGACCACTTCGCGGTGCTCTCGCTGTAGTGGAACCGGCAGCACCGCTGGAACCGGCAGCACCGCTGGAACCGGCAGCACCGATCGACGACTTCGGCATCGCCGTCGCCGAGGTGGTGCGCACGATCCCACCGGGTCGCGTGATGACCTACGGCGACGTCGCCGAAGCTCTCGGCTCGAAGGCGTCCCGCGCCGTCGGCAAGGTGATGGCGCACGAGGGCGCAGACCTGCCGTGGTGGCGCGTGGTGCGGTCCGGCGGGCTCCCGCCCGTCCACCACGAGGCGCGCGCGCTCGAGCAGTACCGGGTCGAGGGCACGCCGCTCACGTGGCGCGACACGACCTGGAGGCTCGACATGCGTCGGGCGCGCTGGTCACCCGACACCATTGGTCGCGACGAGCTCGACGGTCGCGACGAGCGCGACCCGAACTTCCCCCGCGACCCGTTCTAGAGGTCGAAGCGGGTGCCCTTCGGGTTCGACGGCAGCAGGAACATCACGAAGAGGACGAGCGACCCGATGCCGGGGAGCACGTGCAGAAACTGCCAGAAGCCGGAACGGTTCGCGTCGTGGAGCCGGCGGGCACCCAGCGCGAGGGAACCGACGAGCGTCGCGAGCGCCCAGAGCACGAACAGGTACGAACCGACCGGGTTCTCGAGCATCGCGGTGTCCGGCGTGAAGATCTGCGGCACGAGCTGCAGCACGAGGCCGATCGCCAACGACGTGATCCACCACCACCAGAACTCCGCGCGTGACGCCCGCCCGGTGAACACGGTGTACTTCCGCCAGAAGCGCCGGACGGCCTCGGCGAAGGGCGCTCCGTAGAAGGGGTCGCGCAGGGCCACGCCGCCGGGCTGCGGACTGTCGTTGGTCATCCCCCAAGCCAACCACGTCCTCCAGCCCGGCAGCGCGCTACACCAGCGAGTCGCGCCAGGCCGCGTGCAGCTGGGCGAAGCGCCCGGTGCCCGCGATCAGGTCGTCCGGCGTGCCGTCCTCGACGATCTTGCCGTACTCCATCACGAGCACCCGGTGGGCGATCGCCACGGTCGACAACCGGTGCGCGATGATCACCGCGGTCCGGTCGGCGAGCAGCGTCTCGAGGCCCTCCTGCACGAGTCGCTCGGACGGGATGTCGAGCGACGCCGTGGCCTCGTCGAGGATGAGCACCTTCGGGTCCGCGATGAACGCCCGGGCGAACGAGAGCAGCTGCCGCTGGCCCGCCGAGACACGACCGCCGCGCTTGTTCACGTCGGTGTCGTACCCGTCTGGGAGCGCCATGATGAACTCGTGCGCGCCGACGGCCTTCGCCGCGGCCTCGATCTCGTGGCGCTCCGCCCCCGGCTTGCCGAGCGCGATGTTGTCCGCCACGGTCCCGGAGAACAGGTACGCCTCTTGCGTCACCATGACGATCGCACGGCGCATGTCCCGCGAGTCGAGGTCGCGGAGGTCGACGCCGTCGAGCTTCACGGACCCCTGCGACGGGTCGTAGAAGCGCGCCATCAGCTTCGCGAGCGTCGACTTCCCCGCACCGGTGGACCCGACGAGCGCGATGGTCTGCCCTGCCGGGATGTGCAGGTCGAACTCCGGGAGCACGACCTTGCCCTTGTTGTAGGCGAACACGACGTCGTCGAAGTCCATCTTGCCGTGGGCGTCGGCGAGCTTCGTCGGCTTCACGGGCTCCGGCACGCTCGGCCGTTCCTCGAGGACGCCGGAGATCTTCTCCATCGCCGCCGATGCCGACTGGTACCCGTTGTAGAACATCGCGAGTTCCTGCGCCGGGTCGAAGAAGCGCTTGGCGTACAGCGCGACCGCGAGCAGCGCACCGACCTCGAGCGTCCCGCCGACGACCCGGAAGCCGCCGACGATGACCACGGCGGCGAGCGTCGCGTTGCCGATGAGCACGAGCACCGGGTCGAACGTCCCGAACAGGTTGAACACCTTCGTGTTCGCCACCCGGTAGTCCTCGACGTAGCCGCCGTACTCGTCCCGGTTGCGCGACTCCTTGCGGAACGCCTGCACCGCCCTGATGCCGGTCATCGTCTCGACGAAGTGCACGATCACCCGGGCCGAGGTGACACGGGTCGCCCGGAACAGCGTCTGCGAGTTCGTCTGGAACCAGCGGATCAGGAACCAGAGCGGGACGAGCGACACCGCGAGCACCAGCCCGGACGTCGGGTCGAGCGAGACGAGGGCCACCGCGGTGAACCCCATGTACAGCACGCCCTGGATGAGCTGGTTCAGCCCGGAGTCGAGCAGCTCGCGGATGGAGTCCAGGTCGCTCGTCTGGCGGGAGATGATCCGGCCGGACGTGTACGTCTCGTGGAACTCGAGCGACAGCCGCTGCGTGTGCAGGAACACCCGCTTGCGGAGGTCGAACAGGATCGCCTGGCTGATGCGCGCCGCGAGCACGGTGTACCACGCGGTGAGCACCGCACCGGCGACCGCCACCACGATGTAGGTCGCGACGACGCCGAACGCCGGCACCCAGTCGTTCTGGTCGAGCACCGCCGGCAGGGCGTTGTCGATGCCCCACGCGATGAGTGCCGGGCCGGCGACCTGCCCGCCCGTCGACACCACCACGACGATGCCGAGCAGGACGAGCCGGAGCTTCAGCGGAGCCGCGAGCGACCCGAGCAGGGCGAGGGAGCGGCGCCGCAGGCGCTTGCTCTCCGCCTTGGTGAAGTCCTCGCGCTCCTCGCCGCGCACGCCCAGGGTGGTGATGGATGCGGTGATCGGCGCGGCAGTCTGCGTGTCCGCAGCGTCGTCGCTGACCGGTGCCGAGCCTCCAGGCCGGTCGGTCGTGCCGACGGGACGGTTGTCGTGCTGGCTCATGCCATCGCCTCCTCTCGGGTGTTCGCGTCGTCGTCGAGCGACGAGATGACGTAGCGGTAGTGCTCGTTGGTGGCCATCAGCTCCGAGTGGGTGCCGACGGCGGTGATCACGCCGTTCTCCATGAGCGCCACGCGGTCGGCGAGCGTCACGGTGGACGGACGGTGCGCGACGATGAGCGACGTGGTCTCGGCGAGGACCCGGCGGAGTCCTGCCTCGACCCTGGCCTCGGTGTCGACGTCGAGCGCCGACAGCGGGTCGTCGAGGACCAGCACCGACGGTCGCGCGGCGATCGCGCGGGCCAGTGCCAGACGCTGCCGCTGCCCACCGGACAGCGAGAGCCCCTCTTCCCCGACGCGGGTGTCCACGCCGTCCGGCAGGTCGTCCACGAAGGACGCCTGCGCGATGTCGAGCGCCTCACGCATCAGGGCCTCTGCTTCCTCACCCTCGACGTCGGGGCGACCGAGCAGCACGTTCTGCCGCACCGTCGTCGAGAACAGGGTGGCGTCCTCGAACGCGACACCGACGTGGCGACGGAGTTCCTCGCGGGTCAGGTCGCGGATGTCGACGCCGTCGATCGTCACCGACCCACCCGTCACGTCATAGAGCCGCGGTACGAGCGACAGGAGCGTCGTCTTGCCGCACCCGGTCAGGCCGACGAGGGCCATCGTCTCGCCGGGCTGCAGCTGCAGCTCGACGCCGTTGATCAGGTCCGCGTACTGCGGCGGCGAGTCCTGGTAGCGGAAGTGCACCGCGTTGAACGACAGCGCCCCGTGCGGCTCGGCGATCGTCTTCGGGTGTTCCGGGTCCGTGATCGTGTTCTCGGAGTCCATGACCTCGAAGAAGCGGTCGACCGCCGTGCGGGTGTCGAACGTCATCGAGAGCAGGAAGCCGATCGACTCGATCGGGAACCGCAGCACCGTCGCCGTCGCGAAGAACGCGAACAGCTGCCCGACGCTGAGCTGCCCCTGGCTCGCCAGGTAGATGCCCGCGAGGAGGCACAGCGCGAACGCGACGTCCGGCACGAGCAGCAGCCACAGCCAGATGCTCGCGATGGCCTTCGCCTTCTTGATCTCCGTGCCGCGGAGCGCCTCGGCCTGCTCGCTGAACTCCTCGAGCTTGTAGCCGCCGCGACCGAATGCCTTGAGCACGCGGATGCCGTGTACCGACTGCTCGACACTGGTCGCGAGGTCGCCGACCTGGTCCTGGCTGCGGCGCGCGACGACGGAGTACCGGCGCTCGAACAACAGCCCGTTGATCCAGAGCGGGATCGAGGCGATGAGGAAGATCAGCCCGAGCAGCCACCCGAAGGTGAACAGCACGACGAAGCCGACGACGATCGTGACGATGTTCACCACGAGCAGCACGACGCCGAACGCCAGCCACCGACGGATCAGTGACAGGTCGGACACGGACCGGGACAGCAGCTGCCCGGACTCCCAGCGGTCGTGGAACGCCACGGGCAGGTCCTGCAGCTTGGCGTACAACGCGTTCCGCATGCTGGTCTCGATGCGGGTCGACGGGCGCATCACCATCCGGCGGCGCGAGGCGATGAAGAACGCCTCGAGCACGCCGAGGGCGAGCACGCCGAGGCCGGCCGGCCAGATCTGGGCGGAGTCCTTGGAGGACAGCGGCCCGTCGACGAGCCACTGCAGGACGTAGGGGATTGCGAGCGCCACCAGGGAGGCACCCATCGCCGCGGCCATGCCGGCGATGAGGCGGCCCTGGTAGGGCTTCACGTAGGGGTAGATCCGCGCGATGGCACGGAAGGTGGACGGGCGCGCCGTGGTGGGCGACTTGGACATGCGTTGCGTCCTCATGCGTCTGCCGAGACGGGCAGGTCGGTCCGTCGGTTGCTCGGATCCGGCCTGGAGGCTCGGTGTGCGTTGCGTGGTCATCATCAGCCGGGCGCGTGGTCGCGCGCCACCGCCGTCGCTTCCGTGACGTCGGTCGGGCCGGTAGGCGCCGAGGGACACTCGTCCCCCGGGTTCTCAGCGGGGTGGTTCGCGGTCGCCGAGCTGCTGTCGTGTGCAGGTGCGGCGCCGCGAGGCCGTGGGAACGGCCTGGCTAGGCGGCGGCCGCGGCCCGTCGGGGTCGCGGAGCGGGAGTGGTCCCCACGAGGGACACGAGACCTGCCCGGGCAGCCGTCGCCACTGTTCCGGTCGTCGTGTTCATCGTCACTCCAGTCGTCGTCTTCGTCACCGTTGTGTCCGCGGTGCCGCCGGCTCCTGGGAGTCGTCGGCGTGCCTGTCGCGGAGCCTTACAGACTATTCGCAGCGACTCTCAGCGCGCAATAGGCTTGGTGCGCTTTTGCCAAATCCGTGGACGAAACCCCGCGGCCGCGCTGCCCCGAAGGCCTGACCGGTCACAACACCCCGCTCACCTCTGCGGAGTGGTCACGATCCGTCGCTCCCACGCCGCGCGAACGACTATCCCTGACCACTCGACGACACACACGCGGGGTGTCGTGACCAGTCGGCCTCAGTGGAAGAAGTGGCGCTCGCCCGTGAAGTACATCGTCACGCCAGCTGCCTTCGCCGCGGCGATGACCTCCTCGTCGCGGACGCTACCCCCGGGCTGCGCCACCGCACGGACGCCGGCGTCGAGCAGCACCTGGAGCCCGTCGGCGAACGGGAAGAAGGCGTCCGAGGCGGCGACCGACCCGGCAGCGCGGTCCCCGGCACGGTTCACGGCGAGGTGGCACGAGTCGACCCGGTTGACCTGCCCCATGCCGACACCGACGGACGCGCCGGCGTTCGCGAGCAGGATCGCGTTCGACTTCACCGCGCGCGAGGCCTTCCACGCGAACGCCAGGTCCGCCAGGGTGGCGTCGTCCGCGGGCTCGCCCGAGACGAGGTTCCAGGTGGACTGGTCGAACGTCGTGAAGCGGTCGGCGTCCTGCACGAGGAACCCACCGGAGATCTGCTTGACCTCCCGCGGGGCGAGCGCGAAGTCCGCGGGCAGTGTCAGCAGGCGGATGTTCTTCTTGCGCGAGAGGATCTCGAGCGCCTCGGGGTCGAACCCGGGTGCGACGACGACCTCCGTGAAGATGTCCTTGACGGTCTCGGCCATCGCGACGGTGACGGGACGGTTCGCCGCGATCACCCCGCCGAACGCCGACAGCGGGTCGCACGCGTGCGCGGCGGCGTGGGCGGCGGCGATGGGGTCCGCCGCGTCGACGGGTGCGATCGCGATGCCGCAGGGGTTGGCGTGCTTGATGATCGCCACGGCTGGTGTGTCGAAGTCGAACGCCGCACGGACCGCCGCGTCGGCGTCGACGTAGTTGTTGTAGGACATCTCCTTGCCGTGCAGCTGCGTCGCCTGCGCGATGCCCGTGCCGCCGTCGGAGGTGTACAGCGCCGCCGCCTGGTGCGCGTTCTCGCCGTAGCGGAGGGTGGCGTGCAGCGAACCGCCGAGCGACAGCGTCTCGTCGAACGCTCCGGGGGTCTCGATGTCGTGACCGGCGGCTGCGACCACGTCGGACGCGAAGTACGACGCCACCGCGGTGTCGTACGCCGCCGTGTGCGCGAACGCCTGCGCGGCGAGGCGCTTCCGGAGCTCGAGCGAGGTCCCGCCGGCACGGACGGCCTCGACGACCTCGGCGTAGGAGGACGGCGACACGACGATCGCCACGTTCGGGTGGTTCTTCGCCGACGCGCGGACCATCGCGGGGCCGCCGATGTCGACGTTCTCGACGACGGTCGCGGTGTCGGCACCCGACGCGACGGTCTCGACGAACGGGTACAGGTTCACGACGACGAGCTGGAACGGCTCGATGCCGAGCTCACCGAGCTGCTGCTCGTGCGACTCGAGGCGCAGATCGGCGAGGAGCCCCGCGTGCACCGACGGGTGCAGGGTCTTCACGCGACCGTCGAGCGACTCGGGGAAGCCCGTCACGCTCGCGACGTCGGTCACGGCGTAGCCCGCGTCACGGATCGTCTGCGCGGTGGACCCCGTCGACACGATCTCGACACCGGAGTCGGCGAGGGCTCCGGCGAGCTCGAGCAGGCCGGACTTGTCGCTCACCGAGATGAGCGCGCGACGCACGGGCACGACGTCCCGGTCGCGGTACAGGCTGGGGTCGGCTGCGTGCACGCTCATGCGCTCGTGGTGCCCTTCAGGTCGGTGGTGCCGTTGGCGATGTCGAGGATGGTCTGGATGAGCAGGCGCCGCTCGACCGGTTTGATGCGGTCGTGCAGCGTCGACTCGGAGTCGTTGGGGAGCACGGGGACGCGCTCCTGGGCGAGGATCGGTCCGCTGTCGACGCCGTCGTCGACCTTGATGACGCTCGCGCCGGTCTGCCCGACTCCGGCCGCCAACGCGTCACGCACGCCGTGGGCGCCGGGGAACTCCGGCAGGTACGCGGGGTGCGTGTTGATGATCGCGGGGCCGAACTCGGACACGACGGCCGGCGGCAGCAGGCGCATCAGCCCGGAGAGGACGAGGAGGTCTGGCGACCAGGGCCGGATCTGCTCGGCGAGCGCCTGACCCCACTCGGCACGGGTCTCGTACCGGGAGAACGGCACCGTGAAGGTCGGGATCGAGTACTCCTCGCCGAGACCGAGTCCCTCGGCGTCACGGTCGGCCCCGATGGCGACGACCCGCGCGGGGTACTCCGCATCGCGGGTCGCTTCGAGCAGGGCCCGGAGGTTCGATCCGGCACCGGAGATCAGGACCACCAGTTCGAGCACGGGGACAAGCCTACCGGCGGTGGTGCGCTGCTACGCCCGGTCGTCCTTGGGTCGGCGCCACCACGGCAGCTCGTCGTCGGCGATCTGGTCGGTGGCGTCCCACCGCGGCTGCCGGGTGGGCGCCGGTGGTGCCGACTGCTCGTCGACGTCGTCGCGCCCTGCCACGAACTCCTCGGTGCTCCAGGGGAACGCCGGCTGTTCGTCGCGCGCGCCGGCGACCTCGGGCCGCTCGGGGCGGTGCCGGTCCGGGCGGTCGTCCGGTGCGCTGTCCGACCGCTCGGCATCCGCACCGGTCACCCGGTCGCGCAGGTCCCCGGCTCGGTCGCGGATCCCGCTGGCCCGCTCACGCAGGTCGTCGGCACGGCCACGGACGCCGTCGGCAGCGCCGCGCAGACGATCGCGGATGCTGCTGCCTCGGCGGAGCGGCTCGGACGACGCCGGCGCGGTCGTCGGCGACACGACGGCACCGGTGCGCGCCCACTCGGGGATCTCCACATCGGCGTCCGCGTCACGGTCCGGGGCCGACGCCGGACTGGAGGCCCGTGGTGCGTCCACCTGGCCCCGCACGTCGTCCTCGATGGTCTCGGTGACGGCATCGCCCGGCTCCGGCGCTCCGGCTCGCGACGGCACGTCCGCGCGGCGTTCACCGTCGTGCGCTTCCTCGACCGCGAACCGGTGCACGTCGGTCGTCCGCCCGGCACCCGCACGATCGAGCGCGTCGAGCAGCGAGCCCTCGGCCTGCACCGACGCAGCGTCCTGGTCGTCCTCGGTCTCGTGCCAGCGCTCGCGGGTCCAGGTGCGCTCGGGCATCCGCACGAGGTCCTGCCCGACGGCGAGGGCCACGATCGCCGGCACGCCGACCTCGAGCGCGGCGAGCGAGCCGACGACCAGCGCGTGCGGTCCGACGTCGGCCAGACGCCCCGGCCCGGACGACCCGGACGACAACCAGGCGACGAGACCGGTGAGCACACCGGCGACGATCCCGGTCGCGAGCCCGCCGGCAGCGCGGTGCAGCGCGCTGTCCTGGGACCCGAGTGCGCGGACCAGGCGCGGTCGCAGCAACCCGCCGACCGCGAACCCGGCCAGGACGGGGACGAGCACCCACAGCAGACCGAAGGTGTGTCCGGACGACGGGAGCGCACCGAAGACGGGGATGCTCGGGATCGGCCCGAGGGTGGTGCCCATCGGCGAGACGCTCGAGCCGGTGCCGATCGCGAACCCAGGGCCGACGAGCCACGAGGTCGCCCAGCCGACGAGGTCCGGCAGGAACGCCAGCTGCCCGATCGTCAGCGAGATCCCACCGACGACCCCGGCGTGCGAGCGCTCGTACAGGGTGATGACCTCGGCGAAGGAGCCGAAGAGCAGGAAGCCGACGAGGACCGCGGCGGCGGCGACGACCATCGCGCTCGCAGCCGTACCGGCTCGCAGCCCGAAGCCCGCGACCGAACGCCACACCGCCGGGACGCGGTCGAGCTGCCCGATGACCCACGCGGTGACCGGATCGGCCGGCATGGAGCGACGACGACGGCAGATCTCTGCCGCGACGAGCGCCGGGATCCCGAACCACAGCGCCGGGAACACCACGGCCTGCCACACGGTCGGCTGTGTCGCCGCGGACGTGGAGGACAGCGCAAGGCCGAGCCCGAGGGCGGCGACCACCCCGGTGCCGACGAGCACGCCCGTGACGCGGTGCTCCGTCTCGGCGAACCGTCGTCCGGCTCGCCCGCCGAGCCATGCCGTGACGAGTGCGAACCCGAGCGCGGCGAGCGTCACCGAGATCGGGTCGGCGGCACCGCTGACCCCGGAGGCCTTCGCGGTGGCGGCCCCGAGCACGAACGTCACGTCGACGCCGTGTCCGACCAGCCAGACGCTGCCCGCTGCCTTCCAGAACACGTCCCAGTCGACCTGCAGGCCGTACTCGAAGCCCCAGAGGAGCGTCAGCGGCACGAGCGCGATCCCGATGCCCACGCCGACCGTCACGATCGCCTCGACGGCGGCGAGCAGTGCGGTTCCCAGGCGGTTCATCGCAGCGAGGATACGTGCCGACCAGCCGAGTCCGGCGTTGCCGCGCGGCTCCTGTGGAGAGTCAGAGGCGGCGAGGCGCTGTGGAGCGTGCGCGCCGTCCAGTGAGCGACCACACCTGCGAGGTCACCACGGCGACGATCACCGCGAAGCCGTACGCCACCGGCGTGCCGACGTCGAAGACCCCGGACACGAGCATCGTCGCGAAACCGGCGACGATCGCGACCACGGTCGAGATCGGCGTCGTGTTCGTCCGACCGGACACGTCCGTGACGTACCCGGGCCGGGGCTCGTAGTCCGCCGGGTCGTAGATCGCCGGGTCCCGTGGCATCGAGGTCGCCTCCGGGTCGAGTGGTACGTCCGCGGCACGGCGTGGTCTGGCGAGGAGGGCGTAGACGGCGAACCACGCGCCGGTCACCAGCAGCACGAGGGCGAGGAACCACACCGGTGACCCCAGGACGACCGAGGCCCGCAGGGGAGCGACCAGGGCGACGAGAGCGATGACGATCAGCACCGCCCCAGCGACGATCCACGGTCGGGACGGACCCGGTCGATGCGCGCGCTGTTCCCCCACGCCGCGATGCTACCGATCTCAGGGAACGGCGGGAGCGTCCCTGACCTCGATCTCGTCACGCGTGCCCCAGCCGGTCCGGGCGAACGTCGCGATGGCGTACCACCGCAGGACACGGAGGACGGTCAGTCCCCACACCGCCGCGATGGGCGCCGTCGCCAGGGTCAGCCAGCGCTGCAGCGTGCTCTGGTCCGAGCGGATCACGAGCACGTACCGCAGGACCGCCGTGACGTACAGCGCGACCGCGGCGGTCACCCCGGTGGCGATGGTTTCCGCGTGGAGGAGCGTGCCCGCCACGACGAGGTGTACGAGCGTGGCGGTCACCACGACGTAGAGCATCCACTTGACGAGGTGCAGCCAGTAGGCGGGTCGGTGCATCGGGAGGTACCGCATCCGCCAGATCGAGCGGATGAACGACCCTCGCATCCAGCGCAGCTGCTGGCGGAGGTGGTGCCCGACATCAGTCGGCATGAGCGTGAATGCGAAGCAGTCCTCGCGCTGGACGGCCCTGCCACGTCGGAGTGCGAAGAGCGTGAGCATGCTGTCGTCCGAGAACTGGACGGGACGCCCGAGGATCGTCTCACCGAGGTAGGCGTCGACGTTGTCACGGAGGACCGCCGCCCGGTACAGGGAGCACCCGCCGGAGTTCACCATCACCGCTCGGAAGCGCGAGAACGCCGAGCGCTCGAACAGTTGGAGGCCGAGGCAGTACAGGTCCATCCACCGGGCGAGCAGCGTCTGCCGGAAGTTGGTCGTCAGGATGAGCGCCGCGACGGAATGCACGCGGGGGTCCGCGAAGGGCACGAGCCCGTTCTCGACCGCCCGATGGTCGAGGATGCTGTCGCTGTCCACCGTGACGAGGACGTCGCCGACCCCGGCGAGCTCGAGGCCGCGGACCTGCGCGTGCCGCTTGCCGCGGTTCTCGGTGCGACACCACTCCCCGCGGACCCCGGCGTCCGCGGCCGCCGCGAGGAACCACGCACGCACGTCCTCGTACCCGACCGCGGTGGAGCCGTCGTCGACCACCGCGACGACATCCGGACGTCGGGTCTGTTGGAGGAACGACCGCAGACAGCGCCGGAGTGCGACGGGGTCCTCGTTGTACACCGGGACCAACGCGACCACGACGGCGTCGTCGGCCACGCCCGACCGAGTCGATCGTTGGACGCGATCGGGCAGGAGCGCGCAGACCACGTGGACGAGTGTGGCGATCGCGACGACCGCGAACACGATCCGAGGGGCAGTGTCGAGTCCACGCCCGACGACACCCACGACGACCGCGGTGCCGACGACGAGGATGAGCGCCGCTCCGACGATCCGGCCGGTGACCCCGACCCGCCTAGCGGTCGGGAGCGGCTCCTCGACGACGCTCACGATCCGCTCTGCGCGCTACTGCCCCCGTCGTTCCCCGGCCAGCGCCGCGCACTCGACCGGATGCAGATTGCGGCCACGACGACCAGGGCCGGCGCCGCGAGGATGAGGAAGGGAAGACTGTTGTCCATCTTGCAACACTATCCATGCCAGCATCTCATATACCACCTTTATGTGTGATGACTACGACCTGCGCAGAGAACGACGAGAGGCTCGGTGCGGAACCCGCACCGAGCCTCCCGGCAGTCCTGACGTGGACGCGACCCGCTAGCGGGCGGCGACCACCTCGCGCAGCAGCGCAGCGGTCTCGGACGGCGTCTTGCCGACCTTGACACCGGCGGCCTCGAGCGCCTGCTTCTTCGCCTCGGCCGTGCCGGCCGAGCCGGACACGATCGCGCCCGCGTGGCCCATCGTCTTGCCCTCGGGTGCGGTGAACCCAGCGACGTAGCCGACGACCGGCTTCGTGACGTGTGCCTTGATGTAGTCAGCCGCACGCTCCTCGGCGTCGCCACCGATCTCGCCGATCATGACGATCGCCTCGGTCTCGGGGTCGGCCTCGAACGCGGCGAGCGCGTCGATGTGCGTGGTGCCGATGACCGGGTCGCCGCCGATGCCGATGGCGGTCGAGAAGCCGAGGTCACGGAGCTCGTACATCATCTGGTAGGTCAGGGTGCCCGACTTCGAGACGAGGCCGATCGGGCCCTTGCCGGTGATCGTCGCCGGGGTGATGCCGACGAGCGACTCCCCCGGGGTGATGATGCCGGGGCAGTTCGGGCCGATGATGCGGGTCGTCCCGCCCTTCGCCTTGGCGTGCGCCCAGAACTCCGCCGAGTCCTGCACGGGGATGCCCTCGGTGATCACGACGACGAGCGGGATCTCCGCGTCGATCGCTTCGAGCACGGCGTCCTTCGCGAACGCCGGCGGGACGAAGACGATCGAGACGTCGGCACCCGTGGTGTCGATGGCCTCGCGCACCGAGCCGAACACCGGCAGGGTGACGTCGCCGTGGGTGACGGTCGTGCCGGCCTTGCGCGCGTTCACACCACCGACGACCTGGGTGCCGGCCTTGAGCATGAGGGCGGTGTGCTTCGTGCCCTCGCCGCCGGTGATGCCCTGGACGATGACCTTGGAGTCCTTGTTGAGGAAGATCGACATGGTCAGTCCCTTCAGGCCGCTGCTGCAGCGAGTTCGGCGGCCTGCTCGGCCGCATCGTCCATGGTCGCGGCGACGGTGACGAGCGGGTGCGCCGCCTCCGCCAGGATCCGACGACCCTCTTCCACGTTGTTGCCGTCGAGGCGCACGACGAGCGGCTTGGTGGCCGCGTCGCCGAGGATGCCGAGCGCGGCGACGATGCCGTTCGCGACGGCGTCGCAGGCGGTGATGCCGCCGAAGACGTTCACGAAGACGCTCTTCACCTGCGGGTCGCCGAGGATCACGTCGAGGCCGTTCGCCATGACCTCCGCCGAGGCGCCGCCGCCGATGTCGAGGAAGTTGGCGGGCTTCACACCGCCGTGACGTTCTCCGGCGTAGGCGACGACGTCGAGCGTCGACATGACGAGCCCCGCGCCGTTGCCGATGACGCCGACCTGGCCGTCGAGCTTCACGTAGTTGAGGCCGTGGGCCTTCGCCTTGGCCTCGAACGGGTCCTCGCTCGCGGTGTCCTCGAGCGCCTTGTGGGCGTCGTGGCGGAAGTCCGCGTTCTCGTCGAGGGAGACCTTGCCGTCGAGCGCCAGGATCTGGCCGTCGCCGGTGCGGACGAGGGGGTTCACCTCGACCAGGGTGGCGTCCTCGCCCTTGTAGACGTCGTAGAGCTTCACGAACACGTCGGCGACCTGGTCGCGGAGCGCCTCGGGGAAGTTCGCCTGCGTCGCGATGTCGAGCGCAGCCGCCTTGTCGATCCCGGTCAGCGGGTCGACCTCGACGCGTGCGAGCGCCTCGGGCTTCTCGACCGCGAGCTGCTCGATCTCCATGCCGCCCTCGACGCTGACGAGCGACAGGTAGGAGCGGTTGGCGCGGTCGAGGAGCACCGAGAAGTAGAACTCCTCGGCGATGTCCGCACCCTGCGCGATCATGACGCGCTTGACGGTGTGGCCCTTGATGTCGAGGCCGAGGATGGCCTGGGCGTGCTCGAACGCCTCGTCGGGGGTCTTCGCGACCTTCACGCCGCCCGCCTTGCCACGGCCGCCGACCTTCACCTGGGCCTTCACGACGACGACGCCGCCGATCTTCTCGGCCGCTGCCCTCGCCTCCTCTGGGGTGTCGGCGATGATCCCCTGCAGAACGGGGACGCCGTAGGACTCGAAGAGGTCCCTGGCCTGATACTCGAAAAGATCCACGCTGTTCTTCTTCCCGCACTCGTCGTGCGATCGGCATCGGTTTCGCAGGTCGCAGCGCTCAGCATCGAGGGTCGCTCGATGTCGAGACAACGGCCGTCACAGAGCCTAGCGCCGCCACATGGACGTCGAGACAACGGACAGCACCAGCCCGCACAGACAGCAAAGGGTCGCCACATGGACGTCGAGACAACGGACAGCACCAGCCCGCACAGACAGCAAAGGGCCGCCACATGGACACCCGGTCCGCGTGCCCCGGATCCTGGGCGACCCGCCAGGGCCCCGGCGTACACCAGGAGGCCCGACGGAAGGAGCGCCATGACGGCGGAACAGAACCAACAGGCACAGGAACGACTCGGCGAGATCCTCGAGGCGCGCGCGTTCGACCGGTTCAGCGAGGTCTGGGCCGAGGACGTCGTCGACCACGACCCGGCGCCGGACCAGGCACCTGGGCTCGCGGGCATCGTGGACTTCTGGACCGAGTTCACGACGGCGTTCCCCGACCTCTCGCTCGAACCGGACCCGCTCGTCGTGACCGACGACTACGTCACCGCCGTCTTCACGATCCGTGGGACCCACACCGGCCCGTTCCAGGGCCACGAGCCCACCGGCCGCGACTTCACGGTGCGCGGCATCCAGGTGTCGAAGTTCCGCGACGGCAAGATCGTCGAGCGCTGGGGCTCCACCGACGAGAAGGGCCTGGCGGAGCAGCTCCACCTCGGCGAGCACGACACCAAGTTCGTCAGCGCCTGACCCCGGCACGACCCGACCACGAAGGAGCAGCACCATGACCGATCCCGGCATCAGCCCCGTCGACGACTTCGACGCAGAGGAGCGCCGCGACGACGACGTCGACCGCGAGCACGTCGGCCCGTACGAGGTCGACGAGACCGACGAGTCCCTCGAGACGGTGACGAACGACGCCGTCGCCGGCGAGACCGTCGAACCGCAGCCGGGTGACGGCACCGACGACGGCCCCACCGGCGGAGCGCCCCGCGAGGGCTCGCCGGACCTGTGGGAGCACGACGGCGACTCCGAGCTCCCTGACCTGGGCAACGACCTCGGCACGAAGCCGCTGTAGCCAGCACCGCCCAGCACCACATCGACCACGGAGCACGGCTCGGTACCATCGAGCCGTGCTCCGTCGTGTCCAGGCCAGTGTCCACGGCATGCCAGCGGTCGCACGGCTGCTGGCGATTGCGTCACTGCTGCTCGTGGCCGCCTCGGCGCACACGGGTGTCCGCTCGGGCGTGACCGCGTGCGGCCCGTCCACCTACGGCCCCTCCTGCGGCACGAACCTCCTCTGGTTGCCCCTGCTGATCGGCGGCGTGCTCGTCGCCGTGGTCGCCGCGACGCCGTCGCACTGCTGGCCGCTCCCCGCGATCTGGCTCGTCGCGACGCTCGTCGCGATGAGCACCGGCACGGTCGGCAGCGTCGCCTTCGTCGTCACCGCGCTCGTCGGCGGCGCAGCCGCCCTGGCCGGCGCCGTCGCGATCGACGTGGTGCCGCGCCGACGCGAGCGGGGCACGAGACGGTGACCAGCGGACGGACGGGAGGCTCGGTGCCGGACGTGCGCCGTGCCCCCAGTCCGCCCCGTGGTCGGGACCGGGTGCTCGACCGGTTCCTGGCGGACAGCACCCCCGTCGTCGCCGGCGGGCGCGCGATCCTGCTGCAGATCGCCGATCCGGTGGTCGCGGCCGGCGTCCGCCGGCACTCGGACTTCGCGCGGCGGCCGCAGCAGCGGCTCGCCCACACGCTCATGTACGTCTACGCCGTGATGCTCGGCTCGCCTTCCGACGCGGCGATCGCGACGTCGTTCGTGCACCGCGCGCACGCACCGGTCACGGGCGCGGACGACGCCGACCGGCAGCTCTGGGTGGCGGCGACGCTGTACGACTCGGCGCTCCGGGCGCACGAGGCGTTCGGTGACCCGGTGCCGCCGGAACTCGCCCAGCGCGTGCTGGCGGCCTACGAACCGCTCGGGGTGGCGCTCCGGGTGCCGGCGGGACGGTGGCCCGACTCCGTCGCCGCCTTCGAGGAGTACTGGGCCGGCACGCTCGCCGGGCTGCAGGTCACCGACGACGCGAGGGCCGTGGTGCGCGACCTGCTGCACCCGCGGTTCGCGCCGCTCTGGGTCCGTGCCGCGATGCCGCTCGTGCGGATCGTGACCGTCGGCATGCTCCCCGATGCCGTCCGCGCGCAGTACGGCTTCGCGTGGGGCCCGCGCGAGCGACGGCGGTACGCACGGGTGACCGCGGGGGTCCGGCGCGTCCGGGCCGTCGTGCCGGGACCACTGCTCCGACTCCCCGGCCCGCTGCTGCTCCGGCAGATGCGACGGATCGCGAAGCAGTACTTGTCATACTGACAATTACCGTGCTACGGTCGGGTCATGGCAGTCGAACTCACCACCCGGAACGCTTCCGGAACCAGCGTGACCCCGACGTTCTCCACCATGCGGTTCCCCGCTGGCGAAGCACACGTCAAGGTCGCGAACGACGACGCCGACACGGGGGAGACCACCGAGATCGCGACCCTGCGGGGCGCGAGCGGCGACGACCTCCTCATGCTCGGCATGTGGGCGGACGCCGTGCGACAGCGCGGCTCGAAGTCGGTCGCACTCATCCCGTACCTCCCAGGCGCTCGGCAGGACCGCGGACTCCCCTTCGGGGCGAAGGTCTACGCGGACGTCGTCAACGGCTTCGGCATCGACCAGGTCATCGCCTTCGACCCGCACTCGCCGGTCATCGTCGGGCTGGTCGACAACCTGACGGTCGTCACGAGCGAACGGGTCGTCCGTGACGCCGTGGTCGCCGGTTCCGACTACGTCGGCATCATCGCCCCGGACAAGGGCGCCGTCGCACGGGCCACCGCGGTCGCCGACGCCTGCGGCCTGCCGGTCTACCGGGCCGAGAAGCACCGCAACCCCGACACCGGCAAGCTCGACGGGTTCACCTGCGAGCCCCTCCCCGAGTCCGGACGGCTGCTCGTGGTCGACGACATCTGCGACGGTGGCGGAACGTTCATGGGCCTCGCCGGCGCGACCGGCCTGCCGAAGGAACGCCTCGGCCTCTGGGTCTCGCACGGCGTCTTCTCCGGCCGGGCACCGGCGCTCGCCGAGCACTTCGGCGAGATCGTCACCACCGACTCCTACCCGGCGCAGACCGACGTGCCCGGGCTCACGACCGTTCCCCTGACCCCCTTCCTGACGGAGCAGATCCGATGACCACCACCGACACCACCGCGACCGGCACCACGACCACCGCCGGCATCGAGCCCCGCATCACCGGCCCGAGCCCCATCGCGCCGCTCCTCGCCGTCGACGGGTACAAGCACTCGCACCGGCAGGTGTACCCGCAGGGGACCACGCGGATCCTCATCAACTGGACGAACCGCTCGAACGCACACATGCCCGAGTCCACGCACGCCGTGGTGTTCGGCCTGCAGGCGTTCATCCAGCGCTCCCTGGTCGAGGCATGGGCGCCGTTCTTCGCCGCGGACGAGGACCTCGTCGCCGACCTGTTCCAGCAGGCGCTCGAGGGCTACTTCGGCCCGAACCACATCGGCGTCGACCACGTCCGTGCCCTGCACCGCCTCGGGTACCTCCCGCTGACGATCACGGCCCTGCCCGAGGGGACCCTCGCACCGATCGGTGTCGCCACGCTCACGGTCGAGAACACCGTCGACGAGTTCTTCTGGCTGCCGAACTACATCGAGACCGCCCTGTCCGCGTCGATCTGGCACCCCTCGACCGTCGCCACGAAGGCCCTGGAGTACCGGGACCTGATGGAGGACTGGGCGGCGCGCACCGGTGCCGTCCCGGAGAGCATCGACTTCGCCGCGCACGACTTCTCGTTCCGCGGGCAGTCCAGCATCGAGTCCGCAGCGGCCGGTGGCGCCGGACACCTGCTCTCGTTCCTCGGCACCGACTCGATGCCGTCGCTCGACTTCATCGAGCGGTACTACCCGGGCGACAACGGACTCGTGGCGGCGAGCGTCCCGGCGACCGAGCACAGCGTGATGTGCGTCCGCGGGGCCGATGGGGAGCTCGAGACGTTCGAGCAGATCCTCGACGTCTACCCGACGGGCATCGTGTCGGCGGTCAGCGACGGCTTCGACCTGTTCAAGGTCATCACCGAGACGCTCCCGCAGCTCAAGGACCGGATCACCGGGCGCGACGGCAAGCTCGTGATCCGCCCGGACTCGGGTGACCCGGTCGACATCGTCACCGGCACCGTGCACGGGGTGGGTGCCGACGCACTCGCCGACCCGGCCCGCAGCCACGAGGAGAAGGGCGTCGTCGAGCTCCTCGACGAGATCTTCGGCCACACCGTGAACGACGCCGGGTACAAGGTCCTCGACCAGCACATCGGTGTGATCTACGGCGACAGCATCACCCTCGACCGCGCTCGTCGGATCTACGAGCGGCTCGAGGCCAAGGGCTACTCGAGCGACAACATCGTGCTCGGCATCGGCTCGTACACCTACCAGTACATGACCCGCGACAACCTCGGCAGCGCCGTGAAGGCGACGTGGGCGCTGGTGGACGGCGAGCCCGTCGACATCCAGAAGGACCCGAAGACGGGCAGCGGCAAGAAGAGCGCGAAGGGCCGCATCGCCCTGCACCGTGACGGGACCGGCGAGATCCGGCAGAGCGACCAGGCGAGCGCGGCGGACGAGGCGACGAGCCTGCTCCAGCCGGTCTGGACCGACGGCCGCTTCCTCGTGCACCAGTCCTTCGCCGACGTGCGTGCGACGCTCCGCCGCGAACGCGCCGACCGTGCCGCACGCCGGGCGGCATCGGCGTGACCGACGGCGCCGTGGCGGCCCGCGACCAGCCGCTCATCGCGATCGACGTCGTCCCGATGTCGTTCACGGCGGGCGACGGGCTGCTGGTCGCCACCGCGCGCCGGCCGTACGACCCGTACGCCGGACAGGAGGCGCTCCCCGGCGTGCTCCTGGACGGTACGGAACTGCTCACCGACGGGGCGCGGCGCGCGCTCCGCACCAAGACCGGGATCGACGACGCGTCGATCCGGCACCTCGCGCAGATCGGCGCGTTCGACGGACCGGAGCGGGACCCGCGGTCGACGGCGATCAGCATCGCGTTCGTCGCGGTGGTGGCAGGATCCGACCGCGGCGCCGAGTCGTCGGCCGGGGCCGGCGGGGGCCCTGGAGTCGCGCCGTCGGCGGTCTGGCGCGAGCCCGCCCAGGCCGAGCCGGGCCTCCCGTTCGACCACGACCGGATCATCCAGGCCGCGCTCGACCACGTCCGTACCCGGCTGTGGCGGGACCTGCCGCTCACCCGCGCCCTCCTCGGAGCGCGGTTCACGACGGCGGACGCGAGCCGGCTGCAGACCGCGGTGACCGGCGTCGCCCCCGATCCCGGCAACCTGAACCGGGCGCTGCGGACCAACCCGGCGCTCGTCCGGGCGGCGGCGACCACGACGTCGGGCCAGCGCGGCGGACGTCCCCCGGTCTCCTGGACGTGGGCGGACTGACCGGGGTTGGCTGAGGGGATGCCAACCGCACCCCTCTCCGGCGACCCGTCGTTCGCGTTCCCCGAGTTCACCGATCCGCCCGCCACGCCGATGGCCGCCGCGCGGGCCTGGCTGGCGACGGCAGACGACGTCTCCGAACCGCTGTCGATGACGCTCGCGACCGCGGCGGACGGGGTCGTCAGCGCCAGGACCGTCGACGTCAAGCGGCTCGACGACGAGGGGCTCGTGTTCGGGTCGTCCACCGAGAGCCCGAAGGGACGGCAGCTCGCAGCCAACCCGGCGGCCGCGCTGCAGGTGTACTGGCGCGAGACCATGCAGCAGATGCGGTTCGAGGGGGTCGTCGTGGTGCTCTCCGACGACGAGTCCGACGCCCTCTTCGCCGACCGGTCGCCGAAGTCCCGGGCGGCGACGGCCGCCGCACACCAGTCCGAGCCGCTCGACGGCACGTTCGACGACCTGCTGTCGACTGCCGGGGCCCTCGGTGACGAGGCCTCCCGTCCGGCGTCGTGGGTCGCCTACCGCCTCGAACCGGTCGTCGTGGAGTTCTGGCACGGCAGCCGCGACCGGATGCACCGACGCCTGCAGTACCGCCGGTCGGATGACGGGTGGACGACACGCGTGTTGCAACCGTGAGTCATCTTCGGATAGGGCGCGCGGGTGGTGATTCGCTGAGGTGACCGAGGCAGACGATCCGGTCTGCCCCGGCGCCCCCACTCGAACATCGCGCCCCGTCACGACGGGGCGCGATGTTCGTCACGGGGCGCGATCCCGGTGGCTCGGTCGACCCGACCGGCGGGCCCGCCGCCCGCCCTACGCCCGCGCGACCGGGTTCGGCATCGACCCGGCGCGGATGAGCGACGACGACTGGTCCGCCAGGTCGACCATCGACAGGGTGTTCCGCAGCTGCAGCCGGTTCAGGCAGGAGTGCTCGAACGTCGGCGCACGCAGGTCGAGCGGGCGGCGCCGGTCCGGATGGGCCGCAGCGTGCCGGTCGATGCACGCGCCGACGAGCTCCCAGAAGCGGGACTCCGGCAGGACCCCGTCGTCGTCGAGGATCGCCGCGACGAACCGCAGCACCCCGTCGAACACGTCCGTGAACACGGCGAGCGCCGCCTCGTCGTCGTCGACCGGGTGCACGATGCGCTCGATCCCGGCCGGCACGGCGACCGGAGCGAGCACCGCGACCTCTTCCCCGATGTCCTTCATGACCGTGCGGACCACGACACCGTCGCGGAGCATCAGCACGAGGTTCTCCCCGTGCGGCATGAACACCAGGTCGTGCACGGTCAGGCAGTGCACCACGGGGAGCAGGTACGCGTCGAGGTACCGCCGCACCCACTCGTCCGCCGGCAGCCCCGACCGGGCGACCAGCGCCGAGGCCACCGCCGCACCGGAGGCATCGCGGTGCAGCAGCGCCGCCATCGTCATGAGCTGCTCGCCGTCGGACAGCCGCGGCACCGGGCTCTCCCGCCAGAGCGCCGCGAGCATCTTCCGCTGCGGCGACGACACGTCCACCCGGTGGTACGCGTCGCCCGTGTACCCGATCGCCGCATGCTCCCGCAGCACCTCGAAGCCGGCTGACCGCAGCGTCGGGTCGGCCGAGACGATCCCGGCGACCCAGTCGTTCACCGCAGGGGTGTTCCGCATGTACGCCGGCGACATCCCACGGAGGAACCCCATGTTCTGCACCGCCAACGCCGTCTTGACGTACGACCGCGTCGGGTCCGTCCGGTCGAACGCCGTCCGGATCGACTGCTGCGGCTGGTACTCGTCCGGCCCCTCCCCGAGGTCGACGAGGTCCTGTCGTCCGAGGTCCGGTGCGAACGTCACGGCGATCCGGTGCTGCCACTGCCACGGGTGCACCGGCAGCCACACGTAGTCGTCCGGGTCGAGCCCGCGGCGCTCCAGCGTCTGCCGGAACCCGGCCACCGTCGCCGCGGGCAGCTCGGCCGCCCAGTGGGCGTCCTCGGTCCGGTCTGCGGCGAGCGCCAGGTGCGTGTGCTCCCGGCGTGCCGCGAGCCACCGGTACCGGAACGTCCGCCCGGACTCCGGCGCGTACGCCCGGTACTCGTCGAGCCCGAACCCGATGCGGCCGTTCGACGCCACGAACGCCGGGTGCCCCTCGGTCATCGCCGCCTCGGTCGCCTGGAACGCCGCGACCGCATCCGCTCGTCCCCGCGCGAGCTGGGCAGCCGATGGCCCGCCCCGTCGGTGCTTGGCGGCGGCACTGGCGAGGGTCGAGGCGATCTCCTCGAGGTACGTGCCGAGCAGCTCGTCGGGGATACCGAGGAGGTCGCGGAGCTCGAGCACGAGGTCCTGCGCGCTGAGCGGCACCGCGTCGCCGTCACGGGTCCGGGTCAGCGAGGCCTCGTCGATCGACCAGTGCTCGAGCGCGTGCAGCCGTGCCCGGAACCGGTAGGTCGACGGCCCTGCCGCAAGGCGCCAGCCGTCGCCGTCGGCCACCGGCGCGATGAGCCGCTCGTGGGTGAACTCGGTGATCGCCTTCGCCACGAGGTGCCGCTCCGCGACGTCGAGGTGCTCCGGCCGCAGGTGCGCAGCCGGGCCGTCGTCGTCCGGCACCCCGATCCGGTCGGTGTCGAGCACCGAGAGCAGCGCGCGCTTGCCGTCGACGTCGACCTCGCGGAGCACCCGGAACCCGACCTCGGCGTTCTTCGCGTGCACCGCGGTGTTCCGGACGTCGGGCTCGACCACGACACGACGTGCGCCGAGGGCGTCCCGACAGTGCTCCACCACGGTCCGCATCACCGCGCTCGTGAGTCCGTGCACCCGCCCGTCGGCAGGCGGCGGTGCGACGAGCAGGTGCATGCCGACGTCGCCGGGTTCGGCGGGCCAGACGTCGGTCAGCAGCACGGCACCCGGGTCGTAGGTCTCGGCGAGGAAGCACGGCTCGCCGTCGTGGTGCCCCAACCACGCAGCCTGCGCCGGGTCCGCCTGCACGCCGGCCAGGTACGCGCGCACGGCGTCGACGTCGAGGTGGCCCATCTCCCACCAGCTCGACGCCGGGTGGGCGAGCCACGCCTGCACGACGGCGGCGTCGCGATCCGGGTCCACGGGTTCGACGGACAGGAGGCTCGGGGTCGCGCCCGCCTCGCGGGGCACGTCGACCAGGACGGTTCCGTTCTCGGTCATGCGCGCACCTCCGCGCGCTCGGCGCCGCGCCGTTCCGGCGCGGCGCTCGGGGCCCCGACCTGCCGTGTGGCGGGCAGGCCGAACTCCTGGAAGGCGATCCGGTCCTCCAGTCCGTGGACGGGGCGACCCGTGACGGACCGGATGATCGACGCGTTCCGCCACGCACCCATGCCGAGGTCGGGGGCGGTCAGCCCGTGCGTGTGCTCCTCGGCGTTCTGCACCCAGATCCGACCGCCGATGGTGTCCACGTGGTGGTCGCGCGCAACGGCGAACCGACCGCGGGAGTCCCGTGCGACGAGGTGCTCGACCGGGTCGAGGAACCGCGTCGGGCGCGGGGCGTACCCGGTCGCGAGGACGAGTCGCTCCACCTCGTGCTCGTACGTCTCGCCGAGCTGCTCGTGCCGGAGGGTCAGTCGGTACGTGCCCCGGTCGGCGAGCCAGGACGCGTCCACGACGCTCGTCTCGGTCCGCAGCGACGTCGGGATCGGGCCGCTCGCGCTGATCCGGTACAGCGCGTCGTAGAGGTCGTCGACCAGGTCGGCGCTGATGCCCTTGTACAGCCCGCGCTGTTCGCGTCCCAGCCGGTCGCGGAGGTCCTCGGGCAGCCCGTGGAAGTGGTCCGTGTACTCGGGGCTCGTCATCTCGAGCGTGAGCTTGGTGTCCTCCATCGGGAAGAACCGCGGCGACCGCGTGATCCAGTCGAGCGTGTAGTCGTGCGCGCGGATGTCCTCGAGCAGGTCGCGGTAGACCTCGGCGGCGGACTGCCCGCTGCCGATCACCGCGATGCTGCCGGCGCTCCGGAGGCCGTCACGGTTCGGCACGTACTCGGCGGAGTGGATCACCGGGCCCGGCAGGTCGCGGAGCGCCGGCGGGACGGACGGCGCCGAGCCGACGCCGATGACGACGTGGCGGGCGCGGTACGTCTCCGGGCCGTGGTCGGTGTCGGCGTGCACGGTGAACAGGTCCGTCGCCTCGTCGTGCTCGACCGCGGTGACCGTCCGGCCCCAGCGCAGGGTGTCGAGGCGCTCGGCGGCCCAGCGGCAGTACGCGTCGTACTCGCTGCGGAGGGGGTGGAAGTCCTCGCGGATGTAGAAGGGGTAGAGCCGGTTCGTCTCCTTGAGCCACGCCAGGAACGAGAACGAGGACGTCGGGTCGGCCATCGTGACGAGGTCGGCCATGAAGGGCACCTGGATCGTGGCGTCGTCGAGCATCATGCCGTGGTGCCAGGCGAAGCCGTCTGCGGCGTCGAGGAACACCGCGTCGAGGTCGTCGAGCGGGTCGGTCAGGCACGCGAGGCCGAGGTTGAACGGGCCGATGCCGATGGCGACGAGGTCGAGGGGGTCGTTCGTGGTCGTGGTCGTGGTCGTGTTCATCGTGCTGCTCCTGCTGTTGCAGCTGTCTCGGCTGCGGCGGCGGCTGCGGCCGTTCTGGCCACGTGGTCGAGGGATGCCCGCATCTGGTCCGGGGTGGTCTCCGGGTTCAGGAGCGTGAGCTTGTTGCACGGCCGCCCGTCGATCACCGTCTTGGCGACGAGGACCCGCCCCTCGGCGAGGAGCGCTGCCCGGAGCGGTGCCACCAGGGCATCGGCCTCGGCGTCGGACATCCCCGCCGGCTGCCAGCGGAACAGCACCGTGCTGAGCTGCGTCGGCGCGACGAGGTGCAGGTCCTGGTGGTCGGCGACGATGGCGTGGGTGACCTCGGCGAGGTCGATGACCGCGTCGAAGGCCCGACCGATCGCGTCCGCGCCGGTCGCTCGGAGCGTCGCCCAGAGCTTCAACGCGTCGAAGCGCCTCGTCGTCTGCAGGGACTTGTCCACCTGGTTCGGTTCCGCCGCGTCCTCGGGGTTCAGGTAGTCGGCGTGCCAGGCGATCCTGCGGAGGTCGGCGGGGTCACGGATCAGCAGGGCACTCGAGGAGACCGGCTGGAAGAACGACTTGTGCAGGTCGGTGGTCACGCTGTCGGCCCGCTCGATGCCGTCCAGCAGGTGTCGTCGGGTGGGCGAGACGAGCAGGCCGCAGCCGTACGCGGCGTCGACGTGCAGCCAGACGTCCTCGAGGTCGCAGACGTCGGCGACGGGTTCGAGCGGGTCGATCACACCGCGGTCGGTCGTGCCGGCCGTGGCGACGACGGCCATCGGGGTGCGGCCTGCGGCGCGGGTCTCCGCGATGGCCTCGGCCAGGACTGCGGGGACCATGCGGCCGGCGGCATCGGTGGGGACGATGCGCACCTGGCCGATCCCCAGCAGGCGTGCGGACTTCGCGATGCTGAAGTGGGTCTCGGCGGTGGTGAAGACGGTGTGCGGCCCGCGCGGTGCTCGCCGCTCGACTCGCTCCCGCTGCTCGACTCGCTCCCGCTGCTCGACTCGCTCCCGCGCGATGAGGAGCGCCTGCAGGTTCGACTGCGAGCCGCCCGACGTGAAGATGCCGTCGCCCGCCGCGAAGCCGATCCGGCGTGCCAGCCAGTCGACGACGTGTCGCTCGATCTCGGTGCCGATCCGCGACTGGTCCCAGGTGTCGACGGACGGGTTCACCGCCGCGAGCACGGCCTCGGCAGCGACAGCGGGCAGGGCCACCGGACAGTTCAGGTGTGCGAGGGAACCGGGATGGTGGAACCACACGGCCTCCCGGACGAACAGCTCGTCGAGCTCCGCGAGCGCCCGATCCGTCCCGAGCGGTACGCCGTCGAGATCGATCCCGGCTACCCGGTCCCGGAGTTCGGCGGCGGAGGTGCTCGTCGTCGGCGTCGTCACCCCGGCGACGCGGTCGGCGAGACGGTCCACGGTCGATCCGACGAGGTCTCGGTAGCGGGCGGCGGTGGCGTTGGTCAGCATTTCGATCACAGGTGTCACGTTAGGTAAGGCTAACCTCACCTCCGTTCGACTGTCACCCGAACAGGGGCCCGGGCGTGGCGGCGGCCAGTTGCGGCATCATCGTTGGATGAACAACCCCGTGGTCCGTCCGGCGAACGTCTCGGATGCCAACCGCATCGCGCGCGTGCACGTCCAGGCCTGGCAGGAGGCGTACGCACACCTGTTGCCGGCGCCCTTCCTGGCGGCACTCGACGTCGATGCGCGGGCGGATCGATGGCGGACGATCATCACCGACCCGCAGACCGACGTGCTCCTCGCCACGATCGACGACGTCGTCGTGGGCTGGGCCTCGGCCGGACCGGGCCGCGAGCCCGGGGCTCCACGCGACCGGGAGCTCGAGGGCATCTACGTGCTGGCATCGACGTACGGCTCCGGTGCCGGGCAGGCGTTGCTCGACGGGGCCGTCGGCGACGCGCCCGCGTACCTGTGGATGGCGGACGACAACCCGCGCGCCGAGGCGTTCTACCGGCGCAACGGGTTCCACCGGGACGGCGCGGCGAAGCGCGAGCGCCTCGGCCCGCACCCGCTCGATGCCGTGCGGTTGGTGCGCTGAGCGGGCGCGTCCTCCCGTTGTGAACACCCGTCCGTCACGGCCGGGCGCGAAAGTCAACTGGTCAGCTCCGGCGCCCCAGCTCCCGTTGAATCCCGGGGTCCCGTGAAGTCACGATTGTGTTCGCGATGTCGGACACGGTCGAAGCAACGGCGACGAGATTCCTGACGAGGAACGATGCGTCGTCGCGCTGACCATCTGTGAGCGCGAGGTATCGGACGACAAGCCCGTTGAGCAGAAGCGTGTAGTCGAGCAGATTGAGCAAGTCTGGGGTGACATACCGTGGCGCCTCCCTCGAGCTGACAAGGTAGCGAAGGGTCTCGCTTCCTGGCCGGCGGATCGATGCGGCTTGGAGCGGCAGCCCGCGGGCCTCGATCGTCCGGAGTTCCGTTGCCCAGTCACGAATGTCGTAGATGACACTTTTCCAGCTGCCGCTCGTGGAGACATCACTCAGGTATCGAGAACGTTGCCGACGCTCAACACGTTGGTCCGAACGCGCTTGCCAGAGAGCTCCTGCCGCCACCCCGGCGATGGTGATGACGAACGTCACCAACGTCTGCCAGAGCCAGTCCACTACAGCTTCTCGATGGGGGCGATCTTGATCAGGAGCTTCTTGCGCCCGGCCGAGTCGAACGCGATCTCGGCGATGCGCTTGGCCCCCTGACCGGTCACCGCCGACACCGTGCCCTCACCGAAGTCGACGTGCTTGATGCGGTCGCCGGACGCGAGCTCCATGTCGCCGTTGTCACGAACCTGCCCGGAGACACGGTTTGCCCACTCCGTCTTCGGCCGGGTCTTCGCCGCCGCCGCAGCTCGGTCGTAGGAGCCGCCGCCCCAACCGCCACCGCCGCGGTAGCCACCACCGCCGCCACCGAATCCACCGGGTCCGGCGCCGTCACGCTTGGCGTTGAGCGCACGCGGCTGCGTCCCACCACGGCTGTTCGCCATGCCGGGTGACTGCTTCCACTCGATGAGCCCCTCGGGGATCTCCTGCAGGAAGCGGGACGGCATCGCCACGTTGACGTCGCCGAACTGCGCACGGGTCATCGCCAGCGACAGGAACAACGACTTCTTGGCACGGGTGATGCCGACGTAGAACAACCGGCGTTCCTCGGACGGTCCGCCTGGTTCGTTCGCCGACATCCGGTGCGGCAGCAGGTCTTCCTCGACGCCGGTCAAGAACACCGCGTCGTACTCGAGGCCCTTCGCCGTGTGCAGCGTCATGAGCGACACCGTTCCGGAGGAGTCGTCGAGCTCGTCCGCCGCGGCGACCAGGGACACCTCGGTCAGGAAGTCGCTCAGTGTGCCGTCTGGGTTGTTCTTCTGGAACTCCCGCGTCACCGCGACGAGCTCGTCGATGTTGTCGGCGCGCGCCGAGTCCTGTGCGTCCGGGGACTTCCGGAGCTGTTCGAGCAGTCCGGAGCCGTCCAGGAGCTGCGTGAGCGTGTCGACGACGGGCTGGACCTGCGCCTTGGCGGACACCTCGTCGAGGAGCGCCGCGAAGGCCGTGATCGCGTTCCGGACCTTCGGCCCGAACCCGAGCTCGTCCGCGTGCCGGAGCGACTCGCGCATGGTGACGTCGTGCTCGTCGGCGTAGCGCTGCAACGTCGTCTCGGTCACCGCGCCGATGCCCCGCTTCGGGACGTTGAGTACACGGCGGAGCGCCATCGGGTCCGCAGGGTTCGCGACGGTGATCAGGTACGCCATCGCGTCCTTGATCTCGGCACGTTCGTAGAACTTCGTGCCGCCGAGCACCCGGTACGGGATCGCCGCGCGGATGAAGATCTCCTCGAGTGCACGCGTCTGCGAGTTCGTCCGGTAGAACACCGCCATGTCGCGGTAGTCCGTGCCGTCCTCGTGCAGGCGCTGGATCTCGTCCGCGACGAACTGGGCTTCGTCGTGTCCGGTGTAGCCCGTGAAGCCGACGATCTTGTCGCCGGCGCCGACCTCGGTGAACAGGTTCTTCACCTGGCGGTCGAAGTTGTTCGCGATGACGGCGTTCGCCGCGTCGAGGATGTTCTGCGTCGAGCGGTAGTTCTGTTCGAGCAGGATCACCTTGGAGTTCGGGAAGTCCCGCTCGAACTCGACGATGTTGCGGATGTCGGCGCCGCGGAAGGCGTAGATCGACTGGTCCGAGTCGCCGACGACCGTCAGCGACGCACCGGCGATCGACCCGTCCGCCTCGCGCATCCTGGCGACGTGCTGGCCTTCGTCCTCGAGCCGGTCGACCTGCTCCACCGGGACCGGACGCGTCAGCTCGCGGATGAGCGAGTACTGCGCGTGGTTCGTGTCCTGGTACTCGTCGACGAGGACGAACCGGAAGCGCCGCTGGTAGAGGGCAGCGACCTCGGGGAACGCCCGGAACAGGAACACCGTCTGGCCGATGAGGTCGTCGAAGTCGAACGCGTTGGCGCGACGGAGGTCGTTCGTGTACCGCCGGAACACCTCGGTGAACATGACTTCCTGCGGGTCGTTCGCGTTGATGTTCCGCGCGTACGAGTCGATGTCCTGCAGTTCGTTCTTGAGCTTCGAGATCTTCGACGCCGCCGCACCGACCGTCAGACCGAGCGAGTCCGCTTCGAGGTCCTTGATGATCCGCTTGAGCAGCGCCCGGGAGTCGGCGGAGTCGTAGATGGTGAACGACTGCGGGAACCCGAAGCGCTCGGCTTCACGACGCAGGATCCGCACGCACGCCGAGTGGAACGTCGAGATCCACATGCCCTCTGACGCCTGGCCGACGAGGGCACGGACGCGCTCGCGCATCTCGGCGGCCGCCTTGTTCGTGAACGTGATCGCGAGGATCTGTGACGGCCACGCTTCACGGTTCGCGAGCAGCAGGGCGATGCGACGCGTGAGGACGCTGGTCTTGCCGGAACCGGCGCCGGCCACGATGAGCAGGGACTCGCCGCGGTACTCGACGGCTTCCTTCTGCTGGGGGTTCAGACCGGCGGTGAACGGGTCGTCGTACGGGCGGGCCCCGGCACCCGGCTCGGGCGTCGAGTCGAATGGGTCGAGCACGATCGTCATGTCCGGGACAGTCTAGGCCGGACCCCCGACACCGGCACCGCGCTCCTCGACCAGCGAACGCGCCCGGACCGCGAGGTCGGTGTGGTCCGCGAAGACCCCGTCGACCCCCGTCCGCACCACCGAGGTGAACCACCGCTCCCAGTCGCCGTGCGCCGCGACGTCCCCGCCACGCCGGAGCGGCGCGGGCAGGAACCGGTTCTCCGGCCGGAGGGTCCACGTGAAGACCGCGAGCCCGACCGCGTGCGCACGCTCGACGACGTCGGACCGCACCGGTCGGGGGTCGTCGAGCGCCACCGGATCAGTGCCGGCCATCAGCGCCTTCAGGTCGACGCTGATCCCGTCGAACTCCTCGGCCAGCCGCGGGAGCGCGCCGTCCGTGCGCTCGTCCGCATAGGTCGGAGCCGCACGTCCGTGGGACGCGACCTCGTCCGCGGCGCTGCCCCTGGCCTCCTGGAGGTACACCAGCCGACCACCGGTGCCACGCGAGCCGATGTCGCGGAGGACGCCCTTCTCGAAGCACTCGACCGTCAGTCGTTCGTCACCACGCCACCCGGCTCCCCCGATGACGCCGTCGACCAGCTCCCCCATCGGCAGCCCGATCGAATCGAAGTACGTCGCGTGCTTGACCTCGGCGACGAGCGCGACCGGGCGGGGTGCCGCGTCGAGGATGGCGAGCAGGTCCTCGAGCCGTAGGACCGGGTCCTCGCCGTCATGCTCCGCGGACCGCGGACGCAGCGCCGGAAGCCGCTCGCGCGTGCGGAGCGTGGTGAGTTCGTCCCACGTGAAGTCCTCGGTGAACCAGCCGCTGAGCCGGTTCCCGTCGACGACCTTCGTGGTGCGCCTCGCCGCGAACTCGGGGTGGTCGGCGACGTCCGTCGTGCCCGAGATCTCGTTCTCGTGCCGGAGCACGAGCACGCCGTCCTTCGTGGGGACGAGGTCCGGTTCGATGGCGTCGGCACCGAGGTCGATCGCGAGCTCGTAGGCGCTGCGGGAGTGCTCCGGGCGGTACCCGGAGGCACCGCGGTGGGCGATCACGAGGGTCATGCGGCCGACCCTACTGGGCGGGAGTTGCCGGTCCGTGGGCATCGTGCGCACCGCAGGACGCCCGCACCACGAGTTCGGCCGGGAACTCCCGGTGTTCGGTCTCCGGCTCACCGAGCAGTCGGCCGACGGCCGCAGCGGCCATCGGCACGACCGGCTGCCGGACGGTGGTGAGCGGGGGCCACGTGTACTCGGCTTCCCACGATCCGTCGAACGCGACGACCGCGACGTCGTCGGGGACCCGGACGCCGCACTCGTGGAACGCACGGAGGACTCCGACCGCCGTGCGGTCCGAGGCGGCAAACACCGCATCGGGACGATCGTCCTCGTCCGCGATCTGCAATCCGGACACGTAACCACCTTCGCGCGTGTACCCGCCGTCGTAGACCCGGCCTGGAGGCACGCCCCACCGCTCGCAGGCAGCTCGCCATCCACGATGGCGGGGTTCTCGGGCGTTCGGCTCGCCGACGAACGCCACCTGCTGGGCACCGTGGCCGAGCAGGTGCGCCGTCGCCTGCTCGGCACCGGACTGCAGGTCGGTGCCGACGCTCGCGACACCGGCTCGCGCCGACGAGACGTTCAGTTCCACCCACGGCAGGCCGACCGGGTCGATGGCACCCGGGTCGGCCGCTCCACTGGAGAGCACGAGCACGCCGTCGACCATGCGCGCCGCGAACTCCTCGAAACGCGCGCGGAGTCGGTCTGGCTCGAAGCTCGTCGCCGTCGTGTAGAGCGCGTACCCGCGCTCCCACGCGGCGGATTCGATCGCCGCCGCGTACTCGGCGAAGAACGGGTTCGCGAACACGGGGTCCTCGCGATCCGGCACGGCCAGCACGAGCGTGCGGGCAGAACCGGATCGGAGGGCCCGCGCTGCCTGGTTCGGCCGGTACCCGAGCTCGGCGACGGCCGCGAGGATCCTTCGCCGAGTCCCGGGAGCGACCGGCGCTCCACCGTTCAGCGCGTAGCTCACGAGCGCATCCGAGACCCCGGCGAGCCGGGCGACGTCCCGCCGCGTGGGCTTCCGGGGGCGCTCGTCGCTCGTTCCGTTGGTCACCGGTCGATCATGACACCCGATCGGCAACGGGCAGCGCCTCACCGACGGCGACGGGAGCGCCACCCCGGTCCGGGATCGGCAGCCGTTCCCCGTCCCGCCGGGCGGACTCGAGCGCGATCAGCCCGGGCAACGTGTACCGCGCTGCCTGCCACGCGTTGACCGGGGGCAGTACTCCGTCGTTGACCGCACGGACGAAGTCGTCGACCAGCAGGTGGTGCGATCCTTCGTGCCCGTTCGGCGCGAACGCGAACTCTTCGGGCAACCGGTCCGTCAGCGCGTCGTGCACCGGCGCGTGCCCGGAGATGAACGAGCTGCGGAGCGCCGGGGAGACGTCCGCCAGGCGCGGGTCGTCCTCGGACATGGTCGGACGCGTCGCGATCTGGTCGGAGACATCGGTGACCCCGTCACGGTCCTGCCAGACGGAGTTCGTCACGAGCTGCTCGAAGCTGCCGTCGGTGCCGAACCACCGGAAGCGGCTCTCGCGGATGTAGGACGGGAAGCCGACGCGACGGAACTCGTTGATGCGCATCGAGCCGCCGCCGTCGAGTTCGAACAGTGCCGTCATGTTGGAGAAGTCGTTGTCGAACATGCTGACCTCGGTGTCGAAGACCCCGTCGCCGCGGTCGTCGTGCACCCCGATGCAGCTCACACTGACCGCGTGCCGCGGCACCGCACCGAGGACACCGCCGATCGCGTGGGTCGGATACCACATGGGCGGGTAGCTCGCCGTGGCCTTCCATCCGTCGCCGCCGCTGTACTTGTAGGCGTCGTAGAAGCCGAGGTCCATGTCGTGGACGTAGTCACCCTCGGCGTAGAACACCCGGCCGAACGCGCCTTGCTCTGCCTTCTGCCGCGCGAACACCGTCGCCGGGTTGTACTGACTGGTCTCGCCCATCATGTAGGTGAGCCCGGTCTCCTGCACCGCGGCGATGATCGACTCGATCTCGGTCACCGCGGTCGCCATCGGGACGGCCGAGTACACGTGCTTGCCCGCACGCAGCGCCTGCAGCACGAGCGGCCCGTGTGTCCAGCGCTGGGTGAAGATCGCGACGGCGTCGACGTCCGGGCTCGCGAGCATCGCCTCGAAGCTCGGGAAGGTCCCGGCCAGGGCGAGATCGTCGACGAGCTGCTCGGCGCGCTCCGGGATGACGTCCGTGGCGTAGACGTCGGAGATGCCGGGGTGCTTGTCGAACAGGGTCGCGAAGTGGCTGGCGAACTGGCCGGCTCCGACCATGCCGAGGGTGAACGTCATGCTGGCTCCTTGGGTGGGTGTGCGTCGTTGCTCGACCATTGTGGCCATGCGGGTTTACTCGTGTCAACGGCCTTTCCTCGATGTGCAGGGCCGTGTACCCGCGGGCACATGTGGAGGAGTGGGCACCCCGGATCCCAGCCGGCGGCGGGACCATCGCGCCATGGCCGATCGATCCCTGTCCACCGCCGTCGAGTCCCGCATCGACCGCGCCGCCCGCCGCGTGCTCGACGCCGGACGGCAGCCCCGGACGCCGATCCGCGAGTTCGTCACCGAGTTCCTGGTCTTCGGTGCGAAGCAGGCGTGGGCGTGCACGTTCGGGGCGCTGCTGCTCGGCGTGATCGCGCTCGCACGCATCGCCTGGCCCGATGACGCCCCGGTCGCCAGGAACGACGCCCTGACGATCGCCGCGATCGCCATCCAGGTCGCGATGCTCGTGTTCGGACTCGAGGCAGTGCGCGAGCTCCGTGTCGTGCTGCTCTTCCACGTCGTCGGCACGGTCATGGAGGTCTTCAAGACCGACGTCGGCTCGTGGGCGTACGACACGGGCGGCCTGCTGCACGTCGCCGGCGTCCCGCTGTTCTCCGGCTTCATGTACGGCGCGGTCGGTTCGTACATGGTCCGCGTGTACCGCCTCTTCGACCTCCGGTTCTCGCGCTACCCGAAGCAGTGGCACACCGCAGTGGTCGCCGCAGGCATCTACGTGAACTTCTTCGCACACCACTTCGTCTGGGACGCGCGGTACGTGCTGCTCGCGCTCGTGGTGGTGCTGTTCGCCAGGACGACCATGCACGTGCGCGTCTACCGGGCGACGATCCGGATGCCGATCCTCGTGGCGATGGGGCTGGTCGCGGTGTTCATCTGGATCGCCGAGAACGTCGCGACCTGGGCGGGGGCGTGGTCCTACCCGGCACAGGTGGCCGCCTGGCACCCTGTCGCACCGACGAAGATCGTGGCGTGGCTGCTGCTCATGACGATCTCGGTCGCACTCGTCACGTGGCTCTCCCCACCGCGCCCGCTCTCGGCCCGCTCGGTGAACTCTCGACCCGCACCGACCCATCCCGCAGCCCGCGCCCGTAGAGTGCATGCACGGATGCCAGCACCGGCGTCCGCTCGCCGCGAATCCTCAGCCTTTCGGCGCGACGCACACCTAGGCTGAGAGGACGCGAAGGAACGGTCCATCGTTCCCGCTCGACGACCCGAATCCAGAGGAATCACGAGGACACCATGGCTTTCAAGCCCGGTTTCGACCAGTCCCCCGCCTTCAACGACGCGGGCCGGAACGCTTGGGGCGCCGGCGCCAACTCGCAGCAGGCCGGATGGGGCCAGACCCCGCAGCAGTCGGCGGGCATGACGCCCGAGCAGCTGCAGCACATGTACGACCGTCCGTCGGCCAGCACGGTCGACACCGACCGCATGTCGTACGAAGACACCATCGTCAAGACGCTCATGGCGTTCGGTGTGCTCATCGTCGGCGCGGTCGCCGGGTGGAACCTCCCCCCGATCGTCTGGATCGCGGGCGCGATCATCGGGTTCGTCCTGGCGCTCGTCAACACCTTCAAGAAGAAGCCGTCCGGTGGCCTCGTGCTCGCGTACGCCTTCTTCGAGGGGCTCTTCGTCGGCGGTATCTCCGGCGCCTACAACTCCATGTGGGACGGCATCGTCACGCAGGCGGTCTTCGGCACCCTCGGCGTGTTCTTCGTCACGCTGCTGCTGTTCCGTTCGGGCAAGGTCCGTGCGACCCCGAAGATGACGCGGTTCTTCCTCGTCGCGATGGTCGGGTACATGGCGTTCTCGCTCGTGAACCTGGTCCTGATGTGGACCGGTGTCACCGACACGGCGTTCGGGCTCCTCGGCACGACGGTGTTCGGTATCCCCCTCGGCGTCCTGATCGGCATCTTCGTGGTCCTGATGGCCGCGTACTCGCTCGTCCTCGACTTCGACCAGATCAAGACCGGTGTCGAGCGTGGAGCCCCGCGCATCTACGGCTGGACCGCGGCGTTCGGCCTCATCGTGACGCTCGTCTGGCTGTACCTCGAGATCCTGCGCATCCTCGCCATCGTCGCGAGCAGCTCCCGCAACTAGCGGCAGCGCACACACGAAGGGCCCCGGCACTCGCCGGGGCCCTTCGTCGTGGTGGTCCTCCGCCCGCCGCCCGTCGCCCGCCGCCCGTCGCCCGCCGCCCGACGCCCGTCGCCCGACGCCCGACGCCCGACGCGCGCCGCCCGACGCGCTGCCCGACCGGTCACAACTCCCCGCTCAGGTTCGCCGACCGGTCACGAAACGTCGTTCGTAGCGCCGACGACCGACGGTCTGTGACCACTCCACGAACGTGAGCGGGGTGTTGCGACCACCCGGCACGGGGCGCCCGGCACGCGGGCACCCGGCACCCGGCACGGAGCACGGGGCACGGGGGCACGGGGGGGGCGCAGGGGCGCCGGCACGGCACAGGCACGGCGGCATCGGGGGACAGGGGCACCCACACCCGCGGCGCGCCCCACGCACGACGAAGGCCCGCCGAGCACTGCTCGACGGGCCTCCGGCGTCAGGGGAGCGTCACTCCCACTCGATCGTCCCCGGCGGCTTCGACGTGACATCGAGCACGACCCGGTTGACGTCGCGCACCTCGTTCGTGATGCGGTTCGAGATCCTCGCGAGCACGTCGTACGGCAGACGCGTCCAGTCAGCGGTCATCGCGTCCTCGGACGAAACCGGGCGGAGCACGATCGGGTGCCCGTACGTGCGCCCGTCGCCCTGGACGCCCACGGAGCGGACGTCCGCGAGGAGTACGACCGGGCACTGCCAGATCTCATCGTCCAACCCCGCCGCGGTCAGTTCTTCACGCGCGATCTTGTCGGCCGCGCGCAGGATCTCCAACCGCTCCTTGTCGACGGACCCGACGATGCGGATGCCGAGACCGGGGCCGGGGAAGGGCTGGCGGCCGACGATGACCTCGGGGAGCCCGAGCTCGCGGCCGACGGCACGGACCTCGTCCTTGAACAGCGCACGGAGGGGCTCGACGAGCTCGAACGTCATGTCCTCGGGCAGACCACCGACGTTGTGGTGCGACTTGATGTTCGCGGTACCGGAGCCACCACCGGACTCGACGACGTCCGGGTACAACGTGCCCTGCACGAGGAACTTGACCTCGGCGTCGCCGTCGGACGCGCGGGCCTCGAGCACGAGTGCCTCGGCGGCTGCCTCGAACGTGCGGATGAACTCGCGCCCGATGATCTTGCGCTTCTGCTCCGGGTCGCTCACGCCGGCGAGGGCGTCGAGGAACTGCTGCTCGGCGTCGACCGTGATCAGGCGGACGCCGGTCGAGGCGACGTAGTCCTCTTCCACCTGCTTGCGCTCGTCGGCACGGAGGAGCCCGTGGTCGACGAAGACGCAGGTCAGCTGGTCCCCGACGGCCTTGTGGACGATGGCTGCGGCGACGGCGGAGTCGACCCCACCGGACAGCCCGGCGATGACGCGGGAGGACCCGACCTGCGCGCGGATGCGGGCGACCTGCTCCTCGATCACGTTGGACGAGTTCCAGTCGCCGGGGAGCCCGGCGGCCTTGTGCAGGAAGTTCTCGATGATCTCCTGGCCGTGCTCCGAGTGCTTCACCTCGGGGTGCCACTGCACGCCGTAGAGCTTGCGCTCGTCGGACGCGAAGGCCGCGACGGGAGTGGACGCACTCGACGCGAGCACGTCGAAGCCCGCAGGCGCCGCCGACACGGAATCGCCGTGCGACATCCAGGTCGTCTGGGCCGCCGGCTGTCCACCGAGCAGGACGGAATCGGTCCCGCTCACCTCGACGGAAGTGGCGCCGTACTCGCGGAGACCGGTGTTCGCCACCGTCCCACCGAGCGCCGATGCCATGGCCTGGAATCCGTAGCAGATGCCGAGGACCGGGACGCCGAGCTCGAGGATGTCACCGTCGAGCGACGGTGCGCCTTCCTCGTACACGGACGACGGTCCGCCGGACAGCACAATCGCTGCCGGGGCCTTCGCACGGACCTCGTCCGCGGTGATGGAGTGCGGGACGATCTCGCTGTAGACGTTCGCTTCCCGCACGCGGCGAGCGATGAGCTGCGCGTACTGGGCTCCGAAGTCGACGACGAGGACGGGACGCTGTTCGGTCTCGCTCACCGAGCGGCCTCCTTCTCACGCGCCTGTTGCGCGGTCAGCTCGTGGTAGGTGTCCATGGCGATCTTCTGCATGCGGTGCTCGACCACGAACGACATGAACGGGATGATGCCCCCGAGGGCGATGAGCAGGAACCGGATCGGCTTCCAGCGCATGATGCTCCACAGACGGAAGTCCGTGAACAGGTACAGCACGTACAGCCAACCGTGGGCGATGAGGATGCCGATCGACAGGTTGAAGGTGCCGGGGTCCTTGCCCGCAGTGCCCTCCGGCACGAAGAACGCCCCGCCGCCGAGCTGCATCTCGAGGTGCAGCGGCGTGTACTTGATGACCATCTCGACCACCAGGGCGAGCAGCAGCACACCGGTGATGTACGCCGAGACGCGGTACCACTTCACCGCTCCCGGGATCTTCGGGATGTCGCGGGTTCGGACGGTCAGAGCCATATCGGCCATCCTACCGTCGTGCGAGCATGACCTCTTCGTCCTCGTTCTCGCGCTCCCAGGCGTCCTTCACGAAGCGCCACCAGAGGAACACGGCGAACCCGGCGAAGACGACCCACTCGACCGCGTAGAACAGGTTCAGCCAGTCGAACTGGACGTCGCGGGTCGGTGCGCGGTCGGCCACGGTGGACAGGCCCGCTGCCTTCGCCGTGGTCCCGTCCGCAACGACGTAGCCGCCGTACATGCGGTCGTCGAACGCCTTCCACGTGTTCACGAACCGCGCGGGTGCGACGGCCGAGTACTCGTTCTGCTGGAACGAGTCCTGGTCCGGGGACTCTGACGGGTAGTACCGCCCCTGCACCGTGACGGTCGCGCCGTCCGCCAGGCGGTCACCGCCGGCGACGGCGGCTGCCTTCTGGTCGGACCAGCCGATGACGACCGGGAGGCTCGCCCCAGTGGTCGTGTCGACCATGTGTCCGACGGTCTGGTACTTCCCACCCCCGCTGCGCCCGGTCAGGACCGTCGTGTCACCTTCCACGAAGCGGCCGGTGACGGTCACCTTCTGACCGGCGAGGCTGTCGCCCACCCCGCGCTCGGGCTTCGACACGTCCGACAACACGTGGCGCGTCTCGGTGGTGGCCGGGAGCGGCTTGCCGTTCTCGATGCTGCGCTCGAGTTGCCACTTGCCGAGGAATGCGAACACCGCTGCGAGGACCAGCGCGAGCAGCAGCAGCGCGATCCATCTCGGTCGTCGGGCTACGGCCCACATGCGTATCAGTACTCCGGATCGCGCTGGCGTGCCGGGCGTTCGGGGCGCTCGGCGGGGATCTCGACCGACGACGTCCCCGTGCTCACCGTCTCCGGTTCACGCTCGGATGTCGTCTCCGGTCGACCATTCTCGCGCTCTTCGCTGCCAGCAGCCTCCACGAGGGCGATCTCCTCGGCGAACCGGGCATCGCGTTCGGCCTTGCGCGCAGCCGCCGCCTCGGCGGCGGCGCGCTCGCGCCCGCGCAGCTTGCGCACCCGGGCAGGACGGACCACGAGGCGGCCGATCCGGTCCGAGTTCGAGGCGAGCAACGGCCCGAGGATCGCCATGATGAGGACGTACAGGCCCGCGAACGCGGTGATCCGTGCCTCCAGTCCGGCGGCAGCCGAGAGCGTCGCGAGGATCAGCGCGAACTCGCCACGGTTCACCAGGATCACCGCGGTGTTGATGCCCTGCTGGACGGAGAAGCCGTTCATCCGGGCGACGAGCTGCCCTGCGACGGCGTTCAGCACGACCGTCATGCCGACCGCCGCGAGGACCGGCCAGAGCACCTCGCCGAACGTGGCGATGTCGAGACCGAGCCCGAAGTTGACGAAGAAGAACGCCGCGAAGACGTCACGCATCGGGAGCGCCAGCTGCTCGATGCGGTCGCGGTAGCGCGTCGCGCCGCAGAGCAGGCCGATCACGAACGCGCCGATCGCGTCGGTCACGCCGAGGAGCTCCCCGATGCCACCGAACATCACGGCGAGGCCGAAGAACAGGATCGTGAAGAGCTCGTCGTCGCGCGTCGCGAAGATCCGCGAGACCTGTTTACCGCCCCACCGCGCCAGGCTGAACATCACGATGAGGAACCCGAACGCCAGCCCGAGCTTGCCGATCACGCCCCACACGTTCGTGTCGCCGGACAGCACGACGGAGACGATCGCGAGGTAGATCGCGATGAAGACGTCCTCGATCACGGTGACGCCGAGGATCATCGGGGTCTCGTCGTTGGCCAGACGGCGGAGTTCGATCAGCAGCTTCGTGACGATCGCACTGGACGACGTCGCCGTCATCCCGGCGATGATCAGGGCTTCCCGAGTACCCCAGCCCAGGGAGAACCCGAAAGCGAACCCGACGCCCATGTTGATCGCGACGTACGTGCCGCCGGACACCAGGAGTTTGCCGGCGTTGCCGTAGAACTCTTCCTGGTCGAACTCCAGCCCCAGGTTGAACAGCAGCAGGATCAGGCCGAAGGTGGCGATGAGCTCGATCGTGTGCGATTCGACGCTCAGCCCGATCCACGGCGTGTGCGGGCTCGCGATGAGCCCGACGATCATGTAGATCGGGATGGCGGGCAGGCCGATCAGCTTGCCGAGGCGTCCGAGGACGTAGGCGATGAGGAACAGGCCGCCGATGGTGAGCAGCTCACCACCCAGGTGCATCCGCGCTACCTTCCGGGCGGGGCCTCGGCAGCTGCTGCCGCCGCGAGCTCACCGCTGCGGTAGAACGAGAAGGCCTTCGCGACCTTCTCGGGAGCGCCGGCGACGACGATCGTGTCACCCGGGAAGACGACGAAGTCCGGTGACGGCGCCGGGTTGGCGCTGTCGCCACGGACGACGGCCACGACGGTCAGGCCGATGAAGCCCGAGTCGTGCAGGTCACCGAGCGGCTTGCCGGCGATCGCGTCGTCGTAGTCGACCGAGAACCAGTCGATCGACAGCCCGGGGATCTCGTCGAGCTTGTCGAGCCCCTCGGTGATGCGGGTGCCGCCGAGCAGCTCGGCGAGGGTGTGCGCTTCGTCCTCACTGAGGCGCAGCGACACCTTCTCCGACTTGTCGGCGCCGTCGGAGACGTCCGCGAAGGAGATGAGGTCGGAGTGTCCCGACCGGTGCGTGATGACACCACACTTGCCACCGTCGTCGGTGTAGAAGCTGTGCAGCACGCCGACTCCGGGGAGTTTGACGCGGTGAACGTCGACCATGATGGCTCCCTTTTCGAGTACGCCCATGCTAACCACCGCGAGTGCCCGCGCATTCCACCTGTGGAAAGTCCGTCAGCGCAGGATGCCGAGGCTGCGGGCTGTGGAGACCGCCGCCGTCCGTGACGTCACCCCGAGCTTGGAGAAGACGTGCACGAGGTGCGACTTCACGGTGGCGTCGCTGATGTGGAGCGCTGCAGCGACCTCGCCGTTCGATGCGCCGTCGGCCACGAGCCGGAGGACCTCGATCTCGCGGGTGGAGAGGCTGACCTGCGGGGCACGCATGCGTTCCATCAGGCGCCCGGCGATCGCCGGCGCGAGTGCGCTCTCCCCGGCAGCTGCAGCACGGACGGCCGCGACGAGTTCGTGGGGCGGGGCGTCCTTCAGCAGGTATCCGCTCGCGCCGGCCTCCACCGCGCCGAGGATGTCGCCGTCGGTGTCGTAGTTCGTGAGCACGAGGACGTAGGGCGGTGCGTCGAGCGCCCGGATCCGCCGGGTGGCGTCGGCACCGGTGCGTTCGTGGCCGAACTGCAGGTCCATCAGCACGAGCTCGGGGCTGAACGCCGCCGCGTACTCGAATGCTTCGTCCGGGTCGCCTGCTTCCCCGACGACCTGGATGCCGTCGGCGGCGTCGAGCAGCGCCCGGAGTCCGGCGCGGACGACGGGGTGGTCGTCGGCGATGACGATGCGGATCACGCGGTCACCTCCAGCACGGCGACGAGTGTGGTCCCGCGCCCTGGCGCGGAGTCGACGTCGAGCGTGCCACCGAACTGCGCGACGCGCTCCCGCATCGCGCGCAGGCCGAACGAATCCGACCACCCGGCGTCGCTCGCCACGGTGACCGGGTCGAATCCGGAACCGTCGTCGGTGATGGTGAGACGGGCCGCCTGTCCGGACGTGCTGAGCTCGATGCGGACCGACGTGGCGCCGGCGTGCTGCACCACGTTCGCAACGGCCCCCTGCGCGATCCGCAGGAGTGCGCTCTGCACCGTCATCGGCAGCTCGACGTCGTCGGGGACCTCGACCCGGACGGAGAGACCGTCACGTCCCGAGGACTCCGCGAGCCGCTGGAGTGCCGCGGCGATCCCCTGGTCGAGCGTCGGTGGGGAGAGCTCGCGGATGAACCGACGGGTGTCGGCGAGACCATCGGCAGCGGTCTGCCGGGCGAGACGGACGTGCTCGATGCCGGGCCGGTCCCCGTCGACCATCTCGGCCGCGTGCAGCAGCATCTGGATGCTCGAGAGCCCCTGCGCGACGGTGTCGTGGATCTCGCGGGCGAGGCGGGACCGCTCCGCGAGGACGCCCTGCTCGTGCTGGGTGGCGGCGAGCTCGCCCTGCGTCGCCAGGAGCTGGGCGACGAGTTCCTCGCGCTCCGCTGCTTCACGTGCGAGGGCTCGGTACCCGAGCCCGATCAAGAGTGCGACCCCGGCGCCGACGAGCGGGCCAATGACACCGCCGACCGTGAACCCGCCGTGGAACCCGAGCGCGACGATCGAGACGCCCGTCGCCACGATCACGGCGACGGGCCCGACGATGCTCGGGAGCACGTGCAGGTACAGGAAGAAGAGCGGGAAGACGAGGTAGGCGGCCTCCGGCACGAGGACGAGGAGCGCGATCCACACCACCGAGAGCGCGACGAGCCACACGGCGCCGGCCAGGGCACGACGATCAGGCCCGGCCGCAGCGACGCGGCCGCCGACCACGTAGACGGCGGCGAAGACCACCACGAGCGCCAGCGCGATCCACATCGACGGCGCGCGGACGAGCAGGACACGGACGACGACGAGGACGGTGAGCGCGGCGAAGAGCACGTGCAGCCCCGTCCGGAGCCCCACGAAGACCGGGGTGAGCGTGCTGTGCGCCATTTCCCCACCAGCGTACGGAGCGCCCGAGCGGACGGGATCAACCGAAAGTTCGATCCGAGGACCAACCCCGGCGACGATGCCCGCGGAGCGGTGTCCGACGAGGCTGATGACTGCGCCGCGGAGGGTCCACGGCGCGGGAAGGAACAGCGTGTTCGTCGCCTGGCGCGATCTCCGGCACGCCCGCGGCCGGTTCGTGCTCATCGCCGCCGTCGTGGCACTCATCACCCTGCTCGTCGGGTTCCTCGCAGGACTCACCGGCGGCCTCGCGTCCCAGAACGTCTCCGCGGTCCTCGGCCTGCCGGGCAGCAAGCTGGTCCTGCAGGCACCGTCGGACGGCACCGCCTCGTTCTCCGAGTCCGCGATCCCGCCGCGCACCGTCGCCGCCTGGCAGGACGCCGACGGGGTCGACGACGTCGTCCCGATCGGGATCGTCCAGGGCCGGGCGCACGGCGTGGTCACCGGGTCGGGTGCGTCGGGGTCGCCGGTCGGGGTCGCACTCTTCGGCGTCCCGGACGACGCCGCGCGCCCGGACGATGCCGCACGCGGGACGGTGTCGGACCTCGCGCCGACCTCCGACGCCGAGGTCGGCCTGTCCGCCGGTGCCGCCGACGACCTCGGGGTGACGACCGGCGACCGCATCACGATCACCGGGACGACCTACCGCGTCGCGAGCGTCGGCGGCGACGCCTGGTTCAGCCACACGCCGGTTGTCGCGATGACCCCGACGGCCTGGGCCGCGGCCGACCACCGACTCGGCGGCGACGGTGACGTGACGGTCCTCGCCGTGAGCGGTCAGCCCGACTGGGACGCCGTCGCGGACGCCACCGACACCTCGGCCGCGTCGCCGCTGCTGAGCCTCGGCGCACTCGAGACCTTCAAGTCCGAGGTCGGGTCGCTCGCACTCATGATCGCGATGCTGTTCGGGGTCTCCGCACTGGTCGTCGGCGCGTTCTTCACGGTGTGGACCATGCAGCGGTCAGGAGACGTCGCCGTCCTGAAGGCGCTCGGCGCGAGCACGGGGTCACTCGTCCGCGATGCTCTCGGGCAGGCACTCGTCGTGCTCGTCGTCGGGATCGGGGTCGGCATGCTCGCCGTCGTCGGCCTCGGCGCACTCGCCGGCGGCGCACTGCCGTTCCTCCTCAGCCCGCTGACCACCCTGGTGCCGGCGCTCGCGATGGCCGTGCTCGGCCTCGCTGGCGCAGCCGTCGCGTTGCGCACCGTCACCGCCGCAGACCCCCTCACCGCACTCGGGAGCAACCGATGATCACCCTCGACGACGTCACCCTCACGTTCCCGGACGGCACCGCCCGGGTCACCGCGGTCGACCACGCCACGCTCCGAGCAGAGGCCGGCGTCGTCACCGGCATCACCGGGCCGTCCGGTTCCGGCAAGTCATCGTTGCTCGCGGTCGCGGCGACGCTCATCCGTCCCGACTCCGGTCGGGTGCTCATCGGTGAGGTCGACGCCGCCGGGCTCTCCCGCGACGAGGCCACCACGCTCCGCCGCGAACGGATCGGCATCGTCTTCCAGCAGTCGAACCTGCTGCCGTCGCTCACCGCGCGGGAACAGCTCCTGGTGATGGCCGAGCTCGGGGGTGGTGACCGAGGACGTCGTCGCCGCATCGCCGAGCGCGCCGACGACCTGCTCGACGCCGTCGGGCTCACCGAGCACGCGGGGAAGCGTCCCGCGCAGCTCTCCGGTGGACAGCGCCAGCGCGTCGCGATCGCCCGGGGGCTCGTCCATGATCCCGACGTCCTGCTGGTGGACGAACCGACGAGTGCCCTCGACCAGGAACGCGGGGCGGCGATCATGGAGCTCGTCGCGCGACTCACGCACGAACGCGGGACGGCGACGCTCCTCGTGACCCACGACCTCGTGCACCGTGGATCGCTCGACGACCTCGTGACGATCGTCGACGGCAGGATCACCGACCGCGAGACCGCGGCGGTCTGACGCGGGATGACCGCGGATGACTGCGGACGACCCGGATGACCGCGGGCGTGGGGTCAGGCGATCTCGGCTCCGGCACCGCGAGCCGCCGTCAGGAGCGTTCCGTCGACGACGAGCTCGACCGCAGCGGCGATCTCCGGCGCCAACCACCGATCGTCGCCAGGACCGGCCACGCGCTGCCGGAGCGCGGCCCGGACCGCGCCGGTCACGGGTGCCGACGATTCCCCGCGGAAGTCCGCCGCCCGAGCCGCGGTCATGATCTCGATCGCGAGCACACGCCCGAGTCCGTCGACCGCGCGACGGAGCTTCCGCGCGGCGCTCCAGCCCATCGACACGTGGTCCTCCTGCATCGCGGACGTCGGGATCGAGTCCACCGACGCCGGCACCGCGAGCCGCTTGAGCTCGGAGACGATCCCGGCCTGGGTGTACTGCGCGATCATGTGCCCGGAGTCCACGCCGGGGTCGTTCGCCAGGAACGGCGGCAGCCCTCCCGACCGGCTCGCGTCCAGGAACCGGTCCGTCCGTCGCTCCGACATGCTCGCGACGTCAGCCACCGCGATCGCGACGAAGTCCAGCACGTAGCCGATCGGCGCCCCGTGGAAGTTGCCGTTCGACTCCACACGCCCGTCGATCGTCACGACGGGGTTGTCGACCGCCGACGCGAGCTCACGCGAGGCGACGAGCGCCGCGTGGTCGAGGGTGTCGCGCGCCGCACCGTGCACCTGGGGTGCGCACCGCAGCGAGTAGGCGTCCTGCACCCGGGTGAAGCCGGACGAGCGATGTGCGGCGATGACGGGTGACCCGTCGAGGGCGGCCCGCATGTTCGCTGCCGACCGCGCCTGCCCCGGGTGCGGCCGGAGCGCCTGCAGATCGGCGGCGAACACCGTGTCCGTCCCGGCGAGCCCCTCGACGCTCATGGCAGCGGCGAGGTCGGCGGTGGCGACGAGGTCCCGCAAGTCTGCCAGCGCGAGGAGGAGCATCCCGAGCATGCCGTCGGTGCCGTTGATGAGCGCGAGCCCCTCCTTCTCACGGAGGACGAGTGGCTCGATGCCTGCAGCGGCGAGCGCGTCGGCGGCCGGCATCGGAACGCCGTCGACCCGCACCTCGCCCTCGCCCATCGCGGCGAGCGCACAGTGCGCCAGCGGTGCGAGGTCGCCGGAGCAGCCCAGGCTGCCGTACTCGCCGATCACGGGCGTGATCCTGGCGTTCAGCAGCGACGCGTACGTCAGCGCGACGTCCGGCCGGACCCCGGTGCGACCGGTCGCCAGGGTGGAGAGCCGCAGGAGCATGAGCGCACGGACGACCTCGTCCTCGATCGCCGGACCGCTCGACGCAGCGTGGCTCCGGACGAGGGACGCTTGCAGCTGCTTCCGTCGGTCGAACGGGATCTGCTTCGTCGCGAGTGCGCCGAACCCCGTCGAGACTCCGTAGTGCGGCGCGGTGCCGTCGGCCAGCGCCTCGATCACCGCGCGGCTGTCGGCCATCGCGACGAGGGACTTCGGGCTGAGCTCGACGAGGGCACCGTGCCGTGCCACGGCGACGACGTCAGCCGGGTCGAGGGCGCCGGTGTCGACGGAGACGGGACGAGACGCGATGACGGTCATGATGCTCCTTTGCTGTACCGGCTACCCGGTACAGCAATTGAAGCACCCGATCGTCTCCGCGACTACTTCGGCTCGGTGGTCTTCTCGCCGACGACCTGCTCGTCGCTCGCCGTCGCACCCTCGGCGCCCTCGCTCCGACCGCCGCCGACGACCACGTCGTCCTCCTCGAACCCGAACGCGATGTCCGGCGCCTCGAGACGCACACGATCAGCAGACGCGTCGTCCGGCTCGAGCTGCGAGGCCCGCTCGGCGGCGACGCGCTTCAGGTAGTTCGACACCTCGGCCTCGGTCTGCTCCTGGTCCCAGCCGAGCACACCGGCCATGAGCTTCGCCGCCACCGGAGCCGCCGACTCGCCACGGTCCCACGCCTCGATGGAGATGCGGGTCCGGCGGGCGAGGACGTCCTCCAGGTGCAGTGCCCCCTCGTGCGAGGCCGCGTACACGACCTCGGCGCCGATGTAGTCGTCCGCCCCCGGGAGCGCCTCGGCGAGCGCGGGGTCCTCCTTCACGAGCTGGAGCACCTCGCTGGTGAGCGTGCCGTACCGGTTGAGCAGGTGCTCGACGCGGACCTTGTGCAGCCCGAACGTGCGGGCGGTGCGTCCGCGCTTGTTCCACGCCGCCGGGTACCCCTCGGCACCGAGCAGCGGGATGTCCTCGGTCGTCGACGCCGGGATCTTGCCGTCCATCGCGGCCACCGCCTCGTCGATGGCGTCCTTGCCCATCACCCGGTAGGTGGTCCACTTGCCGCCTGCGACGACCACGAGCCCCGGCACCGTGTGCGCGACGACGTGTTCGCGGCTGAGCTTCGACGTCTGGTCGGACTCCCCCGCGAGCAGCGGTCGGAGTCCGGCGTAGACGCCCTCGACGTCCTCGCGGGTGAGCGGGACGCGGAGCACCTTGTTGACGTGTTCGAGGATGTAGTCGATGTCCGCCGCGGTGGCTGCCGGGTGCGCCTTGTCGAGGTACCAGTCGGTGTCGGTGGTCCCGACGAGCCAGTGCCGTCCCCACGGGATGACGAACAGCACGCTCTTCTCGGTGCGGAGGATCATGCCCATGTTCGACTGGAAGCGGTCGCGCGGGATGACGAGGTGCACGCCCTTCGACGCCCGCACCTTGAACTGTCCCCGCGTGCCCACCATCGCCTGGGTGTCGTCCGTCCAGACACCCGTCGCATTGACGACCTGCTTGGCCTTGATGTCGAACTTCTCGCCGGTCTGGATGTCGTGAGCGTGTGCGCCGACGACTCGTTCGCCGACCTTGATGAACCCCTCGATGCGGATGCGCGACGCGGCGTGCGCGCCGTAGGACGCAGCCGTCCGGACGAGTGAGGACACGTAGCGGGCGTCGTCCACCTGGGCGTCGTAGTAGGTCATCCCCCCGACGAAGGCGTCCTTCTTCAGGGACGGCATCGAGCGGAGCACCTGCGTGCGGCTGAGGTGTCGGTGGTGCGGGACACCCGGCGGGCGCCCACCCGACCAGCTGAACGCGTCGTACATCGCCATGCCGATGCCGATGTAGAAGCGCTCCCAGACGTGGTGGTTCAGCGGGTACAGGAACCGGACCGGCTTCACGAGGTGCGGCGCGATGCGCTGGAGCAGCAGGCCGCGCTCGATGAGGGCTTCTCGGACGAGCCCGAAGTTCAGCTGCTCGAGGTAGCGGATGCCGCCGTGGACGAGCTTCGACGAGCGACTCGACGTACCGGATCCCCAGTCACGGGCCTCGACGATGCCGACGCTCAGTCCGCGGGTCACCGCATCGAGCGCGCTCCCACCGCCGACGATCCCGCCGCCGACGACCAGGACGTCCAGCTCCTTGGTCTTCAGCACCTCGATCGCGGCCGCGCGTTCGTCCGGTCCGAGCTTCGCCCGGGGGTCGAACCCCGCCGTGCCGAATGCTCCGGTCGGTGCCTTCTTGCCCGAGACCGTCGTTGCCATCATCGCCTCCGCGCTGCCGTTGCGAGCGGCGCCGGAGCGTCACCCGCGCTGCACGGGTGCCACCGTCACTGCTGGTGGTACGGCGCCACGACCACTTCTACTCGCTGGAACTCCTTGACGTCGGAGTAACCGGTCGTCGCCATCGAGCGACGCAGCGCGCCGACGATGTTCGCGCGGCCGTCCCACGTCGGGGTCGGGCCGTTGAGGATGTTCTCGAGCGGGGCGATCGTGCCGACCTCGACACGGCGGCCGCGCGGCAGCTCCGGGTGGTGCGCCTCGGCGCCCCAGTGGAACCCACCGCCGGGGGCTTCGGTCGCACGGGCGAGTGCCGTGCCGAGCATGACGGCGTCGGCACCCATCGCGATCGCCTTGACGACGTCGCCGGCGGTGTCGAGGCCGCCGTCCGCGATGACGTGCACGTAGCGGCCACCCGACTCGTCCATGTAGTCACGGCGGGCGCCGGCGATGTCGGCGACCGCGGTGGCCATCGGCGCGTGGATGCCCAGCGCGGCACGGGTGGTGGAGGCAGCGCCGCCGCCGAAGCCGACGAGCACACCGGCGGCACCGGTCCGCATGAGGTGCAGGGCGGCCGTGTAGGTCGAGGCACCGCCGACGATCACGGGGACGTCGAGCTCGTAGATGAACTTCTTGAGGTTGAGGGGCTCGGTGCTCTGCGACACGTGCTCCGCGGAGACGGTGGTGCCGCGGATGACGAACAGGTCGACACCGGCGTCGACGACGGTCTGGGAGAACTCCTGCGTGCGCTGCGGGCTGAGCGACCCGGCGACCGGGACCCCGGCGGCGCGGATCTCGGCGAGCCGCGCGGTGATGAGCTCGGCCTTGACCGGCTCGGCGTAGATCTCCTGCATGCGCTTCGTGACGTTGCCGTCGGTGAGCGCCCGGATCTCGGCGTAGTAGGGCTCCGGGTCTTCGTACCGGGTCCAGAGCCCTTCGAGGTCGAGGACACCGAGGATCCCGGCCTTGCCCATCTGGATGACCGTCGCCGGCGAGGCGACGGAGTCCATCGGCGCGGCGAGGATCGGCGCTTCGAAGGTGAAGGCGTCGATCGACCACTGCACGTTCACGTCACGCGGGTCACGCGTGCGCCGCGAGGGGACCACCGCGATGTCGTCGAACGCGTACGCCCGACGTCCGCGCTTGCCTGCACCGATCTCGACTTCACTCACCCGGCAAGCCTACCGGTGGCCTACCGCGCGCGTCGTCGGCGGAGCATGCGGAGCGTCAGGCCGAGTGCGAGCGCCAGGACGATGAGCACGACGAGCAGCGCCGCCGCGACCTTCACGAGCAGTGCGGCACCGACGAAGAGCACGGCGAAGACGACCCAGACCAGGATGTCCATCGCGATGCTCGAGACGCGTTCCACCTGCGGAACGCTACCCGCCTGGCGGAGCCGAGCCGAGCCTCCAGGCTGGGAGAGGGGCCGTGCGGCGCAGAAGCGACTTCGCACGACCCCTCTCGGTTGCCGGTACCGCCCCCACAGCGGCACCGGCATGCCGACCCCGACTCGCGCTAGCGAGCGGCGTCGACGTCCTTCGCGAGCGTCCCCAGGTAGAGCTCGATGACCTTCGGGTCGTCGGCGAGCTCACGCCCGGTGCCCGAGTACGCGTTCTTCCCCTGGTCGAGCACGTACCCACGATCGCAGATCTGCAGACAGCGTCGCGCGTTCTGCTCCACCATGATGATCGACACACCGGCCTTGTTGATCCGGCGTGTGCGGATGAACGTCTCGTCCTGGCGCACCGGGGACAGCCCGGCGGACGGCTCGTCGAGCAGCAGCACCTTCGGGTCCATCATCAGCGCCCTGGCCATCGCGACCGACTGCCGCTCGCCGCCGGAGAGCGATCCTGCACGCTGGCCGCGGCGCTGGCCGAGCACCGGGAACAGGTCGTAGATGACCTCGAGCCGCTCGGCGAACTTCCGCGGCCGCAGGTACAGCCCCATCTGCAGGTTCTCCTCGATGGAGAGCGACGGGAACACGTTGTTCGTCTGCGGCACGAACCCGACGCCCGCCTGCACGAGCTTGTTCGCCTTCATGTTGGTGATGTCCTCGCCCTGCAGCGTCACCGAGCCGTCCCGCACGGAGACCAGCCCGAACAGCGCCTTGAGGAGCGTCGACTTGCCTGCTCCGTTCGGGCCGATGATGCCGATGAGCTCACCCGGGTAGCAGTCCAGGTCGCAACCGTTCAGGATGTTCACCCCCGGCAGGTACCCGGCGACCAGGCCGCTGGCACGCATCACCGGTTCCAGCGTGGCCGTCCCGGTTCCGCCGGTCTGCGCTCCGCCGGTCGGACTGGAGGCACGGGTCGGTTCCGCCCCGTTCGTCGCGTCGGTCATCGGGTCGCCTTCCCGTCGTCGGCGGAGTCCGCCGTGCTGTCTGCTGTCGTGTCCGTTGCGGGTGCCGCCGTCGTGTCCGTCGCGGGTGCCGCCGTCGTGTCCGTCGCGGGTGCCGTCTCGGTGGCACCCTCGACGGCGTCTTCCTCGGCGACCTCTTCGGCGAGTTCCTCGTAGGTCTCCTCGGTGAGGAGCGAGTCGTCGCCGAGGTCGGTGTCGTGGTGCGCCCCGAGGTACGCGTCGATGACCGCCTGGTCGTCCATCACCGTGCCGGCCGGCCCCTCGGCGACGACGCGCCCCTCGGCCATGACGACCACCCAGTCCGAGATGTGCCGGACCATGTGCATGTCGTGCTCGACGAAGAGCACGGTCATGCCGTCGTCGCGGAGGGACTGGATGTGCCCGAGCAGCGACTGGGTGAGCGCCGGGTTCACGCCGGCCATCGGCTCGTCGAGCATGATCATCGTCGGGTCGGACATCAATGCCCTGGCCATCTCGAGGAGCTTCCGCTGGCCGCCCGAGAGCGATCCCGCGTAGTCGTCCTTCTTCTCGAGCAGCTTGAACCGGGCGAGGAGCTCCTCGGCCTTCGCGGTGATCTCCCGCTCACGGCGGCGCCAGACCGGCGCGATCAGCGCGGCGAAGAAGTTCTCGCCGGGTTGGTCCTTCGCGCCGAGCAGCATGTTCTGCATCACCGTGAGCCGCGACAGCGCCTTGGTGAGCTGGAAGGTGCGGACCATGCCGGCGCGGGCCACCTTGGCGGCGCCGGTGTTGCCGAGGGTCTTGCCGTTGAAGACCCAGCTCGCGTCCTTGCCGCTCGACGGCTTGTCGAACCCGGTGAGGAGGTTGAAGAACGTCGTCTTGCCGGCACCGTTCGGCCCGATCAACGCGGTGATCGAGCCGCGCTGGACCTCGAGGTGGTCGACGTCGACGGCGGTCATGCCGCCGAACTTCCTGGTGATGTTGTCGACGGTGAGGATGGCGTCGGGCTTCGCGGCGCCCGGCGTGTGTGCGACGGTGCTCGTGGAGGTCTCAGACACTGAACGTCAGCTCCTTCTTGTTCCCGAGGAGTCCCTGTGGACGGAAGACGATGAGCAGCATGAGCGCGACGCCGACGAGCACGTAGGAGAACTGCTCCGCCTGCTGCGCGTTCATGATCGAGTTGGGGATGAAGTCGCTCGCGAGCGTCCTGATCGCGAGCCGGACGACGAAGAACAGCACCGAGCCGAGCACCGGCCCGAAGACCGTCGCCGCGCCGCCGAGGATGAGCGCGGTCCAGATGAAGAACGTCATCGAGCGACCCATCGCGTCCGGTTGCACCGAACTCGGCAGGACGTAGATGACCCCGGCGAGCGCTCCGAGCGCACCACCGAAGACGAGCGCCTGCATCTTGTACGAGTACACGCTCTTGCCGAGGGAGCGCACCGCGTCCTCGTCCTCGCGGATGGCCTTCACCACGCGCCCCCACGGGCTGCGCATGAGCAGGAAGAGCACGAGCGTGAAGAGGGCGACGAGTCCCCACCCGACGATGCGGATCCACCAGCCGTTCACGCCGTTGTTCGAGTACGTGAACCACAGGATCGTGGTCGTGCCGTCCGGCAGGAAGCTCAGCGCGTTGAACGGGTCGCGGTAGGCCGATCCGGCGATGCCGTTCGAACCGCCCGTCGTCGTCGTGAGGAGACTCGACCTGCCGACCATGCGGATGATCTCCGCGCCGGAGATCGTCACGATCGCCAGGTAGTCGCCCCGCAACCGGAGTGTCGGGATGCCGAGGATGATCGCGAAGACGATCGCGACGAGCAGTGCGACGAGGACCGCCATCCCGAACGGCAGCCCGTTCGTGATCGAGATCGCGAAGCCGTAGGCGCCGAGCAGCAGGAACGCCGCCTGCCCCATGTTGACGAGCCCGGTGAGCCCGAAGTGCACGTTCAGCCCGATCGCGGCGAGCGCGAACGCTGCCGTGGTGGGCGCGAGTGCCTCCTGCGTCAGTGCGCTGAGGAGGTTGACGATGTAGTCCATGACGGCGCTCCCTTAACCGATCCGCTCGGCGCGACCGAAGATGCCCTGCGGCCGGAACAGCAGGATGAGGATGAGGATGACGAGTGCCGTGGCGTACTTGAAGTCACCGGGCAGCACCAGGTTCGTGAGCTCGACGACGACGCCGATGATCATCGACCCGACGAGCGCGCCGTAGGCCGTCCCGAGACCACCGAGGGTCACGGCGGCGAACATGAGCAGGAGCAGCTGCAGGCCGGTCTGCCAGTTCACGCCGTTGAGCACGAGGCCGAGCATCACGCCGGACAGTCCGGCGAGCCCGGCGGCGAGCGTCCACACGAACCGGATGACCCGGTCGACGTCGATGCCGGACGCCGACGCGAGCGCCGGGTTGTCGGACACCGCTCGGGTGGCTCGGCCGAACCGCGTCTTCGCGAGGAACAACCCGGTCGCGACGAGCACGACGAGCGCGATGCCCATCGCCACGTAGGACTGCACCGTGAGCGTCACGCCGGCGAACGTCACCGTCGCGGGGTTGCTCTGCTGGATGCGGACCGTCGAGGCCCCGAAGAAGTACTGGAACGCGTACTGCGCCGCGATCGACAGACCGATCGTGACGATCATCAGCTGCGTCAGGCTGATCCGTCGGCGGCGCAACGGTTTCCAGATGATCATGTCCTGGAAGTACCCGGTCGCCGCGCAGAGGGCCACGACGATGACGCCGGCGACCCAGACGTTCATGCCGAGCTGGTTCGCGAACACGTAGGCGAGGAGCCCACCGAGGGTCACCTGCTCACCGTGCGAGAAGCTCGAGAGGCCCGTCGTGCCGTAGATCAGCGAGAGACCGATCGACGCGAGCGCGAGGAGCAGCCCGAGCCGGATGCCGGAGACGAACTGCTGCCAGGCCCGCGCCGGTGTGACGCTCGTCGAGGCATCGCTCGTCGTCGCACCCTGCTGGTCGGACAGCTGGAAGATCTGCCCGGCGTTGGCGTTGAGGTTCGCCTGCACGGTGCGCTTCGCGTCGGCCGCGTTCGTCAGGAACTGTCCCTTCGGCAGCGTGTCCTGGTCGACGGTCACCGAGTACTGCCCGGCGGCCGGGACGCTGACGGACCAGCGGCCGGCGTCGGTCGTCGTCGACGTCGCGGTGAAGCCGCTCGGGCCGGCCACGTCGACGTCAACGCCCTCGGCCGGCTTCCGCTCGGAGTCGAGGATGGTGCCCTGGATGCAGCCGTTGGTCGGGCTGACGGTGCAGGGCTGGGTGCTCGAGGGCGCGGTGCTGGCGGATGCGCTGGGGGTCGCGCTCGCCGTGGCCGCGGTCGTGGCTCCCTGAGCAGGGAGGGTCACGGCCCAGTCGACGAAGAAGGTCGCCAGGAAGGCCGCGACGAGCACGACGACGAGCACCAGTCGGCGACGACCTGGCGCACCGGGGCGGAATCGGCGCAGCAGCGCAGATCCCGCAGGAGTGATGGATCCCACGGAAGAGCCTCTCGTTCGGATGCCGAGGAACCTATGGGGATTTTGTGTCACCCGTGTTTCCATCTCGTTCCCTGTGGAATTCGTGCCGGAACTGTGATGCTGTGCAGGGACCTCCGAGGCGGGCCCGCACCGAGCCTCCAGGCCCGTGCCCATCCGGAATGCGCGGTCCGTCGCGCGCGTTAGCATGGTCTATCCGGAACCCACAGCTGCGTTCCCGGTGTCTGAAACCACTTCACTCGCCCACGAAGGGGACCCATGGACCAGCCGGATCCGTTCGGATTCATCGGACTCACGTACGACGACGTCATGCTCCTGCCGGGGTACACCGACGTCATCCCGAGCGAGGCGTCGACCGCGTCCCGGCTCACCAAGCGGATCACGGTCAACGTCCCGCTGCTCTCCGCGGCGATGGACACCGTCACCGAGGCACGCATGGCGATCGCCATGGCACGCCAGGGCGGCATCGGCATCCTGCACCGCAACATGTCGATCGCCGACCAGGCCGCTGCGGTCGACAAGGTCAAGCGCTCCGAGTCGGGCATGATCACCAACCCGGTGACCACCAACCCGGACGCCACCGTCGCCGAGGTCGATGCGCTCTGTGGACAGTTCCGCGTCTCCGGCCTCCCCGTGGTGGAGGGCGACGGCACCCTCGTCGGGATCATCACCAACCGTGACATGCGGTTCGTGGCACCGTTCGAGCAGCAGACCACACTCGTGCGCGACGTCATGACGAAGGCGCCGCTCATCACCGCGCAGGTCGGCATCGACCCGGACGACGCCGTCGCGATCTTCGCCCAGCACAAGATCGAGAAGCTCCCGCTCGTCGACGCCGACGGCAAGCTCCGCGGGCTCATCACCGTCAAGGACTTCGACAAGAGCGAGAAGTACCCGGACGCCACGAAGGACGACGCCGGACGGCTGCGCGTCGGTGCGGCGATCGGCTTCTTCGGTGACGCCTGGGAGCGCGCGACCGCCCTGCTCGAAGCGGGCGTGGACGTGCTCGTCGTGGACACCGCCAACGGCCACAGCGCCGGCGTGCTCGACATGGTCCGTCGTCTGAAGGCCGACCCGGCGTTCGACGGTGTGGACGTCATCGGCGGCCAGGCAGCCACGCGTGAAGGAGCGCAGGCGCTCATCGACGCCGGTGTGGACGCCGTCAAGGTGGGTGTCGGCCCCGGCTCGATCTGCACCACCCGCGTCGTCGCCGGCGTCGGCGTGCCGCAGGTCACCGCGGTGTACGAGGCGTCCCTCGCCGCACGCGAAGCCGGCGTGCCGGTCATCGCCGACGGCGGGCTGCAGTACTCGGGCGACATCGCGAAGGCCCTCGTGGCGGGCGCCGACACCGTGATGCTCGGCTCGCTCCTCGCCGGCACCGACGAGTCCCCCGGCGACCTGGTGTTCGTCGGCGGCAAGCAGTTCAAGGCGTACCGCGGGATGGGCTCCCTCGGCGCGCTGCAGACCCGCGGCAAGAAGACCTCGTACTCGAAGGACCGGTACTTCCAGGCCGACGTCCCCTCCGACGACAAGCTCGTGCCGGAGGGCATCGAGGGCCAGGTGCCGTACCGCGGCTCGGTCGCGAACGTCGTGTACCAGCTCGTCGGCGGGCTCCGGCAGTCGATGTTCTACGTCGGCGGCCGCACGGTCCCCGAGCTCAAGGCGCGCGGCAAGTTCGTCCGCATCACGCCGGCCGGGCTCAAGGAGTCGCACCCGCACGACGTCCAGATGGTCGTCGAGGCGCCGAACTACCGCAGCTGACGCGCTCCGGCGCCCGAGACGCCCCCGTTCCCTCGAGACGCCGCCGAATCCGGCGGCGTCTCAGGCGGACGGGGGCGTCTCGCGTTTCCGAGGGTGCGCCGGCAGGCGTGCCGGAGTCCTCCACACGGGTCCTCAGGGGCGGACGGTCCACTGACGGCGTCGGGGGCCGGGTGCGCGGGGCGCGGATCCCGGACGCTGAGGGGATGGACGTGCCGATCATCCGACTCCCGTCGTCGCTCAGCGACCCCGTCCGGCTGTTCCACGGCGCCGCGATCGAGCGTCGGGAGTGGGACGGACTCGACCGCCTGGAGCGACGACGGCTCCTCGTGCGCGCTCGGTACGCCGCACTCACCGCGCCGGCGATCGTGTCCCACCGCTCCGCCGCCGCGCTGTGGGGAATGCCCGACGTCGACCCGCCCGACGTCCGGCTGCACCTGATCGCCCCGGGCGCAAAGCGGACGCACAGCGGTCGCGGTGTCGTCCGACACGTCGACGCACGCGGCGACCTCACCGCGACGAGCATCGACGGCGTGCCCGTGACGACCGTCGTCCAGACCGCCGTCGACCTCGCTCGGACCGGCACCTCGACGCAGGCCGTCGTGGTGTTCGACCACGTCCTCCGCCGGGGAGACTGTTCCCGCGACGACCTCGGAGGCGCGCTCGACCCGCTCGACGGACTGCGCGGGATCCGGCAGGCCCGGGATGCCCTCGCGTTCGCCGATCCCGGGAGCGACTCACCCGGCGAATCGATCAGCCGCATGACGCTGCGGAGCCTCCGGGTACCCACACCGGTGCTCCAGCAGGAGTTCACCACCGATGCCGGACGGTTCCGCGTGGACTTCTGGTGGCCCGAGCACGGGGTGGTCGGCGAGTTCGACGGTCGCGTGAAGTACGACGACCACGAGGTGGTCTGGCGCGAGAAGCTCCGAGAAGACGCGCTCCGTCGCCTGCCCCAGGTGCACGGGTTCGCACGGTGGACGATGCGCGAAGCACGCTCCCAGGCGGCTCTGGCCCGTGTCGTGCTCGCCGCCGGATTGCCGGTACCGCGAGCGGGCGTCATGCGTCACTGAGGCGTCGACGACGCGAGCCGGTACGCTCCGGTCATGGTCAGCGCCGTCTCGCACACCTCCATCGACTGCCGTGACGCGTACACGCTCTCCGAGTGGTGGCGGCAGGTGCTCGGCTACATCGACGTCGCCGACGACCCGAACGAGCCGGGCCACGAGGAGTGCATGATCCTCTCCCCCGACGGCTCCCACCACGTGCTGTTCATCCAGGTCCCCGAGGCGAAGTCCGTGAAGAACCGGATCCACTTCGACCTCCGCCCGACCGACCGCACCCGGGACGCGGAGGTCGAACGGCTGATCGGCATCGGCGCCGTCCAGCTCGCCGACCGCCGCACGCCGAGCGGCGGGTGGGTGACGCTCGCCGACCCCGAGGGGAACGAGTTCTGTGTCCTCCGCTCTCAGCCCGAGCTCGACTGACACCTCCGCCTGCCCGAAACACCTCCATCTGCCCGAAGCGCCGCCGAATTGCGCGGCGTCTCGGAAGAATGGCGGCGTCTCGGAGCGACGGCGGCGTCTCGCAGCAGCAGCAACAACAACAGGAGCAGCACCCGCCGCGAACCCGTGGAGACGCACAGCTTCTGTCACGGCTCGGTAACGAAACAGTTTGCGTACCGCCCCGTCACACGGGCGAAACACCCGGACCCTACTTTTGCTCGCATCCCCACACGGAGGCGTCGCACTCGACCCGATGCGGCTCAGCCTCCGTGCCGAGAAAGGGTTCCACGGATGATCAGAACCACCCGCGTCACCACGGCGCTGGCACTGGCGGGAGCGGCAGCGGTGCTGCTCGCGGCGTGTTCCACGGCCGGCAGCGCCGACCCGTCGTCGTCGGCTTCGGCAGCGAAGAAGGACCCGGCGTCGAGCTGCAAGGCACCGTCGTCACCAGGCACCGACGCGCTGAAGATCGGCACGATCCTGCCGCTCACCGGCTCGCTGGCGTACCTCAACCCGCCCGCCGAGTCCGGTGTCGGCCTCGCGGTCGAGGACATCAACTCCGCCGGCGGCGTGCTCGACAAGGACGTCACGATCGAGCCGCAGACGGACTCGGGCGACAGCACCGACATGACCGTCTCGAGCTCCGCCGCGACGAAGCTCGTCAACGCGAAGGTCCCGGTCGCGATCGGCGCCGAGTCGTCCTCGGTGACGCTCAACGTGATCGACCAGCTCACGAGCAACTGCATCGTGGAGATCTCGCCGGCCAACACGGCGACCGACCTCTCGGGCTACTCGTCGTACTACTACCGGACCGCTCCGCCGGACTCGGTGCAGGGTTCGGCGCTCGGCCAGCTCATCACCGGCGACGGCAACGCCAAGGTCGCGTTCCTGGTCTTCAACGACACGTACGGCACGGGCCTCCGCAACTCGGTCCAGAAGGCCGTCGAGGCCTCTGGTGGCCAGGTCGTCTACGGCGGCAAGGGCAAGGGCCAGGAGTTCCCGCCCGGACAGACCACGTTCTCGTCCGAGGTGACGGCCGCACTCGCGACCAAGCCCGACGCGATCGTCGTCCTGGCGTTCGACGAGACGAAGTCGATCATCCCCGAGCTGAAGTCGCAGAACGCCGACATGGCGAAGATCTACATGTCGGACGGCAACACGGCGGACTACTCGAAGGACTTCGACCCGGGCACGCTCGAGGGTGCGCAGGGCACGATCCCCGGTGCTTCGCCGAAGGACGAGCTGAAGCAGCGCCTCGTCGACTACTACAAGACGTCGTCAGGCAAGGACCTCACCGACTACTCGTACGCAGCCGAGTCCTACGACGCCACCACCCTCGCCGCCCTCGCAGCGGTGAAGGGCAAGGGCACCGACTCCGGCACGATCCAGGCCAACATGGCTGCGGTCTCCGGCGCGGACGGCGGCACCGAGTGCTCGACGTTCAAGGACTGCAAGGCACTCCTCGACGACGGGAAGGACATCCACTACACGGGCCCGTCCGGCATCGGTCCGTTCGACAAGAACAACGACCCGTCGACCGCCTACATCGGCATCTACAAGTTCGACGGTGACAACAAGCCGCAGTACCAGAGCGCGATCCAGGGCTCGGTCGCGAAGTAACCGCACCGCACCCGCGAAAGCGACAGTCCCCGGCAGGGTTTCTGCCGGGGACTGTCGCTTTCGCAGAACAGCGGCACGCGGAACGACGGCACGCGGCATGCGGCACGCGGCACGCGGCACGACAGGACAGGACAGGGTCGGCAGGCGGACGGGAGGCTCGGGGCGCGTCCGTCAGGCGGGTGCGGCCGGCAGGACGGTGCGTCGGGCGCGGCGCGCGGCGGTGAACGAGTCCACGGACAGGATCACGAGGGCGCACCACACGATCCCGAAGCCGATCCACCGCGAGGTGCTCATCGCCTCGTGCTGGATCGTCACGCCCACGACGAGCTGCATCACGGGCGTCAGGTACTGCGTCAGCCCGAGCGTCGAGAGCGACAGCCGCCTGGCCGAGGACGCGAAGAGCAGCAGCGGCACCGCCGTCGCCGGGCCCGCCCCGATCATGATCAGCGCGTGCACCCAGCCCTCGCTGCCGAACGTGATGCCGCCGCCGATCCCGGTGACGCCGAGCACGACCAACGCGCCGACCGCGAGCGGTGTGAGCCACATCGTCTCGATCGTCAGGCCGGAGAGCGCGTCCACGGTGCCGCCGACGCGCTTCTTCACCAGGCCGTACAGCCCGAAGGAGAACGCCAGCGCGAGCGAGATCCACGGCATCTGGCCGTACCCGACGGCGATCACGACGACGGCCACGACGCTGATGCCGACCGCGGTCCACTGCGCCGGACGGAGGCGTTCCCGGAGCAGCACGACGCCGAGCGCGATCGTCACGAGCGGGTTGATGAAGTACCCGAGCGCGGCCTCGACCGTGTGGCCCGTCGTCGTCGCGATGACGTACACGGTCCAGTTCACGACGATGAGCACCGCGGCGATCGCCATGATCCCCATCACCCGACGTTGGACGAGCAGGGACCGCGTCCGGAGCCACGACCGCGTGACGGCGATCGCGATCACGCAGAACCCCAGGCCGAAGACAATGCGCCAGGCCACGATCTCGAAGGCGCCGGCTGGGGCCATCGCCGCGAAGAGCAGCGGCATGAGTCCCCAGAGCCCGTAGGCGACGATCGCCTGCACGACCCCGACGGATGCTTCGCTCCTGGCCACGCGCTCGGTCACGGACCAATGCTACGGACGTGCGCCGACACGACGGACGTGCCCAGGGCCTCCAGGCCGGAACGGCGAACGCCCCGTCAGCCGGGAGCTGACGGGGCGTTCGTTCGTGGAGCGGGGTTCAGTGCTCGATGACCGCGAGGACGTCGCGAGCCGAGAGGACCAGGAGGTCCTCGCCCGAGTACTTGACCTCGGTGCCGCCGTACTTCGAGTAGATGACCTTGTCGCCGACGGCGACGTCGAGCGGGACGCGGTTGCCGTTGTCGTCGATGCGACCCGGACCCACGGCCACGACCTCGCCCTCCTGCGGCTTCTCCTTCGCGGTGTCCGGGATGACGAGACCGGAAGCAGTGGTCTGCTCCGCCTCGACCTGACGGATGACGATGCGATCTTCGAGCGGCTTGATGGTGACGGCCACGGTGACCTCTTCTTTCTCGGTACTGACTCGGTACAGATGAAAACCGGTTGGCACTACGCACACGAGAGTGCCAAGTCCAACTGTAGGGGGCCGCTGGCACTCGGTCAATCCGAGTGCCAGCGCATCCGTTGATGACAGGATCGTCTCATGGACGCCGCCGATCTCGCCCAGCTGTTGACCCCGGACGGGATGGCGCTGCTCGACCGTACGCCGAGCGTCTCCGACGACGGTGAGATCGTCCGCGTCGTCTCCCGGCTGCGGGCGGAGGGGCACGATCCCGGGCTCGTCGCCGCCGTGCTGACCCAGGCGAAGCTCCGGCAGAAGGCCAGGGGGAAGTTCGGCGACTTCGCGTCGCGGATGCTCTTCACCGAAGCCGGGCTCGAGCAGGCCACCCGGCTGTCCGTCGCTGCCCAGCACGCCGGACGCTTCGCCGCGGCGGGGCTCCGTCGGGTGGCGGACCTCGGCTGCGGCATCGGCGGGGACGCGATGGCGATGGCGGCGCTCGACCTCGACGTGACGGCCGTCGACCGCGACGAGGTCACGGCGGCGGTCGCCACGTACAACCTCTCGCCGTGGTCCGATGCCCGCGTGGAGCTCGGGGACGCGGCGTCGTTCGACCTGTCGCGCGTCGACGGCGTCTGGATGGACCCCGCACGACGGACGGCCGGCCACGCGAACACGCGACGCCTCGCCGACCCCGACGACTGGTCGCCGTCGCTGGACACGGTGTTCGCGGCGGCGACGACCACACCGACCGGGGTGAAGCTCGGCCCCGGGATCGACCGCGACCTCGTCCCGGACACCGCGGAAGCCCAGTGGACGTCCGTCGACCGCGAGGTCGTCGAGCTCGCACTCTGGTTCGGGCCGCTCGCACGCCCTGGCATCCGGCGCGCGGCCACCGTGATCGGGCCGCACGGCATCGCGGAGCTGACCGCGGCGGACGACTCCGAGGACGAACCGGTCGGGCCGATCGGCGAGTACCTCTACGAACCGGACGGGGCCGTCATCCGGGCGCGGCTGATCGGTGACCTGGCGCGGTCGATCAACGGGAACATGCTCTCCGACGGGATCGCGTACGTGACGTCCTCACGTGCGGTGACCACGCCGTTCGCGCAGGGCTTCCGGGTGCTGGACACGATGCCCCTCGACGTCAAGCAGCTCGCGGCACGGCTCGCCGCGGACGGGATCGGCACGGTGGAGATCAAGAAGCGCGGCGTGGACGTCGATCCCGCCCAGTTCCGGAAGCGACTGCGACTGCGCGGCGGCTCCGGCCGGGTGACTCTGGTGCTCACCCGGCTCGAGGGCCGCCACACGGCGATCCTCTGCGAGCGCCTCACATAGGCCGGGCGCACCCGACCTGTGCCGCTCTGTCCCCCGAAAGCGACAGTTTCCGCCCGGGTCTCTGGCGGAAACTGTCGCTTTGGCGGATGGTGGAGTGGGACGCATCCCCGCCTCAGCTGATGAACGCGCCGGTCGAGCCGTAGTCGTAGTTGTCGTCGTAGTACCCGCCGCCGGAGTGCCCGATCGCGAAGACGACGACCACGATCCAGAGGATCCACACGCCGGTCATCACCCATCCGGCGATGATGCCGGTCAGTGCGAGGCCGCGGCCCTGCTCGCCGTTCTGCTTGATCTTGCCGAGCGCCACGTGTCCGAGGATCGCACCGGCTGGGCCGAGGAGGATCGCGATGAAGAAGAACGGGATCGCGCCGAGACCGAACACGATCGACAGGATCGCGAGGATGTTCGTCTTCGGGCGCTGCGCGTAGGGCTGGTACCCGGCGTTGGAGTACGCGCCGGCGGGGGCGTAGGGGTTCGCGTAGGGCGCGGAACCGGGAGCACCCTGCCCGGCGTACGGCGCCGAACCCGGAGCCGACGCGGCGTACGGGTTCTGCGGGGCGCCGTACTGCGGCTGCTGCGGGGCAGCGTACGGGTTCTGCTGCTGCGGAGCGCCGTACTGCGGCTGCTGGGGAGCGGCGTACGGGTTCTGCTGCGGAGCACCGTACTGCGGCTGCTCCGGGGCGCCGTACTGCGGCGGCTGCGGAGCGTACGGGTTCGGCTGCTGTGCCGGGTCCTGCGGTGCGTACGGGTTCGGCTGCTGCGTGTCCTGGCCGTACCCGTTCGGCTCCGCCGCCGACCCGGGGGCCGGTGCCGATGCGGTCGGGTCCTGCGACGCCGGCTGCTGCCCGTCCGGCTGCTGTTCGCCCGGCTTCGGCCACTGGTTCTGATCGGACACGTTGCACCCCTCCCGACGACCCGTGCGGCCGTCGCTCCCGATCCTCCCACAAGCGCGGGGGCCGGGCTCAGACCTGGACGGTCGTCACCGGCAGCGTCGAGTCCGCGGCGATGCCGAGGTCGCTCGGCGCGTGCCCCTCGGCGACGAGTCGCGCGCCGATGGCCGCGATCATCGCCCCGTTGTCGGTGCAGAGGTCGAGCGGGGGGATGCGGAGCTCGACCCCGGCTGCGGCGCAGCGGTCGATCGCGACCGCGCGGAGGCGCGCGTTCGCCACGACGCCGCCGCCGAGCAGCAGCCGGTCCACCCCGGTGTCACGGCAGGCGTTGAGGGCCTTGGTGACGAGCACGTCGACGACGGCCTCGCGGAACGAGGCGGCGACGTCGGCCACGGGGACCTCGCGCCCCTCGTCACGGCAGCGCTCGACCCACCGCGCGACGGCGGTCTTCAGCCCCGAGAACGAGAAGTCGTACCGGTGCGCTGCCATGTCCTTCGGCAGGGTCAGCCCCCGCGGGAACCGGATCGCCTTCGGGTCGCCGTCCGCCGCCGCCCGGTCGATCTGCGGCCCGCCCGGGTACGGCAGGCCGAGGAGCCTCGCGACCTTGTCGAACGCCTCACCCGCGGCGTCGTCGATGGTCTCACCGAGGAGCTCGACGTCACCGACGAGGTCGCGCACGAGCAGCAGCGACGTGTGCCCACCGGACACCAGGAGTGCCACGGTCGGCAGCTCGATCGCGCTGCCGTCGGCGCGCAGGACGTCCGCCCCGACGTGCCCGACCAGGTGGTTCACGCCGTAGAGCGGCTTGCCGGTGGCCACGGCGAGCGCCTTCGCCGCACCGACCCCGACCATCAACGCCCCAGCGAGCCCGGGTCCTGCGGTCACCGCCACGGCGTCGAGCTCGTCGAGCGTGACACCCGCCTGCGACAGCGCCTGCTCCAGCGTCGGGGTCATCGCCTCGAGGTGCGCACGCGCGGCGACCTCGGGCACGACGCCCCCGTAGCGCGCGTGCTCCTCCATGCTCGACGCGATGACGTTCGCGAGCAGCGTGCTGCCCCGGACGATGCCCACCCCCGTCTCGTCGCAGCTCGTCTCGATGCCGAGCACCAGCGGTTCACGCATCGAGCGTCTCCTGTCCGATCGGGCCGGGCCCCTGCCTCGTGGGCGCGAGCGTCGCCCGCATCACCCACGCGTCGACGCCGTCCGGCTGGTAGTACCGCGGGCGGGTCGCGATGTGCTCGAACCCGAACGCGGTGTACATCGCCTGGGCGACGGAGTTGTCGGCGCGGACCTCGAGGAAGACCTCCTCCGCCGCGCGACGGCGTGCCTCGTCGAGGAGTTCGGTGAAGAGTGCCCGGCCGATGCCCCTGCCGCGGTGCTCGGCCGACACGGCGATGGTCTGCACGTCGGCGACGGGGTTGCCCGCGAGCGACGACATTCCCGCGTACCCGACGACCGTCGGAGCGCCGTCGTCGGTGGTCTCGACCACGACGTAGTAGCCGTGCGGCGAGTACAGCTCGCCGGACATCTGCGACGCCGACCACGCGTCCGTCGGGAACGAGGCGTGCTCGAGCCACATCACGTCGTCGAGGTCCTGCGGGTGGGCGCGCCGCAGGCGCAGCCCGTCGGGCAGGGTCACTGCTTCACCCGCTTGGGCGCACCGGGCATCGTGACGTCCGGGTCGCGCAGGTAGAGGGGGGTGTCGTCGGCGAAGGAACCGCCGGAGGCGAGCCGGTCCGCGGCGAGCGAGCCGAGCCTCCCGGCCGGGATCGTGACGGCGGTGACCCGCCGGAACCGACTGGAGGCTCCCAGCACGTCGTCCAGGTCCGCCGGCTTGGCGAGTCCGGGACCTGCAGTGCGCGCGCCGGTCTGGTCGTGGACGCTCCAGTAGACCTCGCGTCGGCGGGCGTCCGTCAGGACGACCAGCGGGCCGTCGTGCTCGGCGGCGACGGCGTCGTGGCTGACGAGCGGCAGGAACGGGACGCCGCGTGCCGCGGCGAACGTCCGTGCGGCCGCGATGCCGACACGCAGACCGGTGAACGGACCTGGCCCCATCCCCGCGACGACGCCCGTGACGTCGGCGGCGGTGATCCCCGCGTCGTCGAGCACCCCCTGCAGGAAGGGGCCGATGACCTCGGCGTGCCGACGGGTGTCCTCCGTCGAACGCTCGGCGAGCACCTGTCGTGTCTCCGGATCGACGACGGCGACGCTCGTTCCGGCGGACGTGTCGATGGCGAGCAGCACCCGTCCATCGTAGGCGTCCCGGCGTCGACCGGGCCTTCCACCCTCCCTCTGGGGGCACGGCGGTGCTGTCGGCCGGCCCCTGACGGCCGACAAGGGTCGATGCAGGCCGATCGGGTCGGCCTGCGACGTGTGGATCGTCCGGGTCGATCCACACCGTGCGGGCCGTTCGGGTCGGCCCGCACCCCTCAGGGAGTGGAAGCGCATGCAGAACCGCACCACACGGGCCGTCCTCGCGGCCGTCGTCCTCACCGCGGCGCTGGTCGCCGTGCCGATCGGCAGCGGGTCCGTCGCCCAGGCCGGCACCACTTCCGGGAAGTTCGTGCAGACGTTCCGCGAGGACTTCTCCACGAAGGCGTCGAAGGGCAAGTTCGCCTCGGTCTACGCGAAGTCCTGGCAGCCGTACCCGGACGGGATGGGCGACGGCATGTACTGGTCCGGCACGCAGATCAGCGCGCACGGCGGGATCATGGACGTGTCGCTCGACGGCAAGCGTGGCGCGGCCGGCACCTTCGGGACGCCGAGCGGCGCGTGGAGCCACGTCGGTGGGAAGTTCACCGTCCGGGCCAGGGCCACCGGTGCCGACGGCAACGGCGCGGCCTTCATCCTGTGGCCGACCTCGAACGTGTGGTCGGAGGGCGAGATCGACTTCCCCGAGGGCAACTACGACACGTCGCCGACGTTCTTCCACCACTCGATGACGCCGGGGAACGAGGTCTCTGCCGTCACGGTGCCCACGAAGCTGTCGTGGCGGGACTGGCACACCTACTCGGTCGAGTGGATCCCCGGGAAGTCCGTGACCTACTCGGTCGACGGGCGCGTGCTGCGGACCGTCACGAAGGACGTCCCGACGACCCCGCACCGGTACATGTTCCAGACCGGCAACTGGGGGAAGTCCGGCCACCTCAACATCGACTGGGTGTCGACCGCCGTCTACAAGCCCTGACGGGGCGCGAGCTGGACGCCGGCCTTCCGCAGGTCCTTCCCGATCGCCGCGGCCAGGACCCGCTGCCCGGCGACCGTCGGGTGTTCGCTGTCCGACTGCAGCAGACCGTGCCCGCCCGCGATCGGCTGCCCGATGTCGACGTACTCGCCGTGCACGGCGGTCACCGCGGCCTCGAGCGCGTCGGAGCTCACCGAGACCTCGTCCGGGATGCTCCCCGGCTGGTCCCACAGGGTGCTCAGTCCGACGATCTCGGCGTGCGGGAGCGCCGAGTGGATGTCCTCGATCGTCTCGGAGGTCGCCCGCTGGATGTCCGCGGCGTTCTCGCCCATGTCGTTGTCCGACGACTGCACGATGACGAGCGTCGGCTTCGCGGCGACCGCCTGGGACACGAGTCCGTCGTAGTGGGTGTTGCAGGCGTCGCCGTCGTTGATGAAGCCGGCTCCGCTGCACGCGACGTTCGTGAGGGCGAAGTGCTCCTTCGCGGCGAGCACCGCGGGCCACGCCAGGTCCTCGCTGTCCAGGCCGTAGCCGGCCATGATCGAGTCGCCGATGGTGGCGACGCGCTGCGCTGATGCGGTCGGCGATGCGGTGCCGGAACCGGAGGCCTCTGAACGGATCGAGTGCGCCGCCCCGAGCGCGACCACGACGACCGCGACCCCGGCGGCGACGACGAGGACCCGGCGCATCTGCATGCGTCCACGGTAGCCACCGTCACCGGATCGTGATCGCCCGGCACCGGAACACGCAGGACCTTCATCAGGTCGCTGGTCAGAGCGTGACGCCCTCCCAGCGCCGACCGGTGGCCGTGACGACGACACGGCGGGGCTCGTCGGGGACGTCGTCGGGGTCGAGGTCCGGATCGAGCGTCGCAGCACCGGTCGCGCGGACGATCTCGACGTCGAGCACGCTGTCGCTGATGCCGTCGACGAACCCACGCCCCCACTCGACGACGACGATGGCACCGTCCCAGTCGAGGTCGAGGTCGTCGAGCTCGAGGGGGTCCGAGAGCCGGTAGGCATCGACGTGCACCAGGTCGGGCCCGGCCGTCGTGGGGTGCGTCCGTGCGAGGACGAAGGTCGGACTCGACACCTGGCCCCGCGCGCCGAGCGCCGAACCGAGTCCGCGGGTGAGCGTCGTCTTGCCGGCGCCGAGCGGCCCGGTCAGCACGACGAGGTCGCCGGCGCGCAGGACCGCGGCGATCCGGGCGCCGAGTGCGCCCATGTCGTCCGTCCCCGCGACGGTGGTGTCGAGCAGGACGGTCACGCCGGCTCGCCCCGCAGGTACTCGCCCACGCGCCCCTCGACGGAGTGCCCGGAGTAGACGCGCGGCACGCGGGAGCCGATGCGGCAGACGATCTCCTCGCCGATGGTGCCGAGCGCCTCACCCCACTCGAGCACGGTCGACTCGTCGCGCTCGCCCGTGCCGAAGAGCACCACGGTGTCCCCGGTCCGGACGTCGTCGTCCCCGACGTCGACGAGGAACTGGTCCATCGCGACCCGACCGGCGATCGGGTACCGCTTGCCGGCGATCGTCACCTCGAGGCGCCCCTGCGCCAGCCGCGGCACACCGTCCGCGTAGCCGACCGGCACCAGCGCGAGGGTCGTCTCCGTCGTCGTGCGGTACGTGTAGTCGTAGGACACACCGGTGTCGACCGGCACGCGCTTGGTCTTCGCGACCGACGCGGTGAGCGTCATCACGGGCTCGAGCCCGAGGTCCGCCGCCGAGACGCCGTCGGCCCCGGGGATGCCGAACAGGTTCGCCCCCATCCGGACCATGTCCTTGCGGAACTCCTTGCGCTCGAGTCCGGCGAGCGATGCGGCGACGTGCTCGATCGGGATGTCGAGCCCGAGGTCCTCGGCGCGTTCGACCGCGTCCTCGAAGAGCCCGACGGCGGCGCTGTCGTCGTCCTCGGATGACTCGGCCAGGTGCGTGTACGCGGCGACGACCTCGATGCGCCCGGCGCGCTGGGCGTCTCGTGCGGCCTCGACCAGGGCGGGCCAGTCGTCGACGGACGAACCGTCGCGGTGGAGCCCCGTGTCGAGTCCGAGGTGCACGCGGGCCGGACGCTGGTCGACGGCGTCCACGACGCGCCGCAGCTCGGGGACGTTCGAGACGCCGAGGTCCACGGCGGAGTCGATCGCGTCGCGGAAGTCGAGCGCCGGGTCGTGCTGCCAGGTGAAGAGGTGGACGTCCTCGCCGACGCCGATCGACCGGAGCCGGAGCGCGGCCGGGACGGTGAGGACACCGATCCAGCGGATGCCGGCGTCGACGGCGGCGAGCGCGATCGGTTCGAGGCCGTGCCCGTACGCGTCGGCCTTCATGATCGCCATGACCTCGACGGGGTCCATCCACTCGCGGACCAGGTCGAGGTTGGCGCGGTAGGCGTCGAGGTCGATCTCCGCCTGGCGCAGGGGTGCGCTCACGTCGTCCTCCGTTCGATGCTCCGGCCGAGCCGGGCGACCACCTCGTAGTTGATGGTGCCGACGGCCGCCGCCCAGTCCTCCACAGCGGGATCGCCGTTCGCCGGGTCGCCCCAGAGCACGACCTCGTCCCCCACGGCGACGTCGGCGTCCCCGATGTCGATGTGCATGGCGTTCATCGCGACGCGGCCGACCACGGGGAACGTCCTGTTGCCGATGCGGACCACGACGTGGTTGCCGAAGGCGCGGTCGAAGCCGTCGGCGTAGCCGAGGCCGATCACGGCGAGGCGGGTGTCCGACTCGGCGCGCCAGGTGTAGCCGTAGCTGACGCCGTCGCCGGCCGGCACGACGACCGTGCGCAGCACCGACGCGGTCAGGCGCATCGCGGGTCGGAGCCCGAGGTCGGCCGAGGTCCGGTCGGCGAACGGGCTCAGGCCGTAGAGCGCGATCCCCACACGGGCGAGGTCCCGACGGGTCTCGGGGACGGCCAGGCTCGCGGCGCTCGCGGCGAGGTGCACCATCGGCGGCACGATGCCGACCGCGCCGAGGCCGTCGAGCGCGCGCTGCAGGGCGGCGTCCTGGTCGAGGTCGTCGGTGCGGGAGGCGTTCGACAGGTGGGACATCAGCCCCTCGACCCGGGTCCTCGCGCCGTTCCGTGCAAGTCGCCCCGCGGTCTCGAAGAGCTCGGGCCACTCGGACTCGACCGCGCCGTTCCGGCTGAGCCCGGTGTCGACGCAGATGTGCACCTCGGGCACCTCGGAGTCGGCCGCCGCAGCGAGCTGGGACACGCTCGACACCGCGGGGGTGATGCCGTACTGGGCGGCGCGGCGGAAGTCCTCGTCCGGCGCGTGCAACCAGGCGAGGATCCGGACGCCACCGTCGATGCCGGCCTGCCGGAGCGCGATGCCCTCGTCGATGTCGGCGACGCCGAGCCACTCCGCGCCGGCGTCCACGAACGCCCGGGCGGCGTCAGCCGCACCGTGCCCGTACGCGTTCGCCTTGACGACCGCGATGACGCCGGACGGTGCCACCTGTTCGGCGACCGTCGCGTAGTTGGCGATCAGTGCCTCCCGGTCGACCGTGATCCCGGTGAACGCACTCATCGCAGCCAGCCCGCGATCAGCGGCTGCGCCATCAACGGGCGGTCGACGGTGAACGCACTCAAGCCGTGTCCCCTGTTCCTTCCAACACCACGAACGCCGTGGCGATCCCTCCATCATGGGACAGCGACAGGTGCACGCCCGTGACCCCACGCGCATCGGCCACCTGCCGCGCCTGCTGGTGCAGCGTCAGCGACGGGTTCCGCTGGTCGTCGGAGACGACCTCGAGGTCCTGCCAGCTCAGTCCTGCGCTCGAGCCGAACGCCTTGATCAGGGCCTCCTTCGCGGCGAACCGCGCCGCGAGCGACGCGATCGGGCGTGGTTCGCCGTCCCGGAGCAGCTCCCGCGACGTGAACAGGCGCGTGCGCATCGCGGGCGTGCGTTCCAGCACCTGCCCGAACCGCGAGAGGTCGACGACGTCGACCCCGATCCCGATGATCACCGTCCGACTACTCGACGGTGACCGACTTCGCGAGGTTGCGCGGCTGGTCGACGTCGAGGCCCTTGGCCGCGGCGAGTTCCATGCCGAACATGTGCAGCGGCGCGACCGCGAGCAGCGGCTCGAACAGCGGGGTCGCGAGCGGGATGCGGAGGACCTCGTCGGCGAACGGCAGCACCGCGGCGTCACCCTCTTCGGCGATCGCGATCACCCGGGCGCCGCGCGCGCGGATCTCCTGGATGTTCGACACCACCTTCGGGTGCAGCGAGCGGGCGTCACGGGGCGACGGCACGATGACGAAGACGATCTGGCCGGGTTCGATGAGCGCGATCGGACCGTGCTTCAGCTCACCGGCGGCGAAGCCCTCGGCGTGGATGTAGGCGAGTTCCTTGAGCTTGAGCGCGCCTTCGAGGGCGATCGGGTACCCGACGTGGCGACCCAGGAACAGCACGCTGCGGGTGTCGGCCATCCACTTCGCGAGCTCGGCGACCCCGGAGGCGTCCTCGATGGTCTGCTGCAGCTTCGGCGCGAGGGACTCGAGTTCCGCGACCTGCTCGGCGATCTGCTCGGTCGTCAGCGTGCCGCGGAGCGTCGCGAGGTGCAGCCCGAGCAGGTACAGCGCGACGCCCTGCGCGAGGAACGCCTTCGTCGACGCGACGGCGACCTCCGGACCGGCGTGCGTGTAGATCACGGCGTCGGACTCGCGCGGAATCGTGGCGCCCTGGGTGTTGCAGATCGAGAGGACCTGCGCGCCCTGCTCACGCGCGTACTTCACGGCCATGAGCGTGTCCATCGTCTCGCCGGACTGGCTGATCGAGACGACGAGCGTGCGGTCGTTCAGCACCGGGTCGCGGTAGCGGAACTCGTGCGCGAGCTCGACCTCCACCGGGATGCGGGCCCACTGCTCGATGGCGTACTTGCCGAGGATTCCGGCGTAGGCAGCGGTGCCGCAGGCGATGACGATGACGCGGTCGACCTGCTGCAGGCGCTCCGCGATCGGGTCGAGGTCGGTGAGCGTGACGGCACCGTCGTGCACGCGGCCGAGGATGGTCTTGGCGACCGCCTCCGGCTCCTCGCTGATCTCCTTCGCCATGAAGGACGACCAGCCGCCCTTGTCCGCGGCCGACGCGTCCCAGTTCACCTCGAACTCGTTGCGGTCGGCAGGGGTGCCGTCGAAGTGGACGACGTCGACGCCGTCGGGGCGGATCGTGGCGATCTCGTCCTGGCCGATCGACAGCGCGCGCTGCGTGTACGCGACGAACGCGGCGACGTCGGAGCCCATGAAGTTCTCGCCGTCGCCGAGCCCGACCACCAGGGGCGAGTTCCGGCGGGCGCCGACGACGACACCGGGCTGGTCGGCGTGCACGACGAGGAGCGTGAAGGCACCCTCGAGCCGCTGCACGGTCCGCTGCATGGCGCTCGTCAGGTCGCCGGTCTCGCGGAAGGCCTTGGCGACGAGGTGCGCGGCGACCTCGGAGTCGGTCTCGCTGAGGAACTCGACGCCCTCGGCCGCGAGCTCGTCGCGGAGCGCGGAGAAGTTCTCGATGATGCCGTTGTGGATGAGCGCGAGCTTGCCGCCGTCCGCGAGGTGCGGGTGCGCGTTCTCGTCCGTGGGGCCGCCGTGGGTCGCCCAGCGGGTGTGCCCGATGCCCGTCCCGCCGTCGGCGATGGGGTGCTCGTCGAGCTCGTCGACGAGGGCCTGCAGCTTGCCGGCCTTCTTCGCCGAGGACAGGTCGCCTGCCGGGTCGATGACCGCGATGCCGGCCGAGTCGTACCCGCGGTACTCGAGCCGACGGAGTCCACCGAGGAGCACGTCCGTGCTGCTGTTGGTGCCGACGTAGCCCACGATTCCACACATGGGACCGATCCTACGATGCGGCTCAGCCCGCTCCCTGCGAGGCCGCGGATCGTGCGGGATACCGTGATCATCATGGGACGTTTCGACGCAATCGACATCACGACGCTGCACGGTGAGCACACCACGTTCGGCGCCTTCGCGGACAAGGCGGTGCTGGTGGTGAACGTGGCGTCGCGCTGCGGCCTCGCACCGCAGTACGAGCAGCTCGAGGAGTTGCAGAAGACCTACGGCCCGCGGGGCTTCACGGTGCTCGGGTTCCCGAGCAACCAGTTCCTGCAGGAGCTCGGCTCGTCCGAGGCGATCGACGAGTACTGCTCCACCACGTGGGGCGTGACGTTCCCGATGTCCGAGAAGGTCAAGGTGAACGGCGGTGGCGCGCACCCGCTCTACAAGGAGCTCAAGCAGACACCGGACGCCGCGGGCAAGGCCGGTCGCGTGATCTGGAACTTCGAGAAGTTCCTGGTGGCACCGGACGGCACCGTCACCCGGTTCCGCCCGACGACGAAGCCGGACGCACCAGAGGTGATCGCGGCCATCGAGGCGGCCCTGCCCGCCTGAGCGGGCTCCGGACTGGAGGCTCGGTGAAGGTCCGCCGCGTCGCCCACCTGCACCGCGCCTCCCGTCTACGCTCGTTCCCATGCCGATCCCGGAGACCACCGTCGCGCACCCCACCCCGTTCGTGGAGATCCCCCGCGGGGAGTGGTCGCAGCTCGCGCCCAAGGAGCACCTCTCCCTGACCGAGACGGAGATCGTGCAGCTGCGCGGCCTCGGTGACCGCCTCGACATGCAGGAGGTGCAGGAGGTCTACCTCCCCCTCTCCCGCCTGCTCACGCTCTACGCCGCCGGCGCGCGGAACCTGCACGCGGAGACGAGCCGTTTCCTCGGGGAGCGGGCCGGGCGGACGCCCTTCGTCATCGGCGTCGCGGGCTCGGTCGCCGTCGGCAAGTCGACCGTCGCACGGCTGCTGCGCGAACTCACGAAGCGCTGGCCGGACACCCCGCGCGTGGAGCTCGTCACGACCGACGGGTTCCTGTACCCGAACGCCGAGCTCGAGCGCCGCGGGATCATGGACCGGAAGGGCTTCCCGGAGTCCTACGACCGCCGTTCCCTGCTGCGCTTCGTCAGCCAGGTGAAGAGCGGGGCGACCGAGGTCCGGGCGCCGTACTACTCGCACCTCGTCTACGACATCGTGCCGAACGCCGAGATCGTCGTGCGGCAGCCGGACATCCTCATCGTGGAGGGGCTCAACGTGCTCGCGCCGCCGGTGCACGGGCGGCTGGCACTGTCCGACCTGTTCGACTTCACGATCTACGTCGACGCGAAGACCAAGGACATCGAGTCCTGGTACGTCGACCGGTTCCTGGCCCTGCAAGAGGAGGCGTTCTCAAGCCCCGACTCGTTCTTCCACCGGTTCGCGTCCCTGTCCCGGTCGGACGCTGTGGAGACGGCGACCCAGGTCTGGCGCGCGATCAACGAGCCGAACCTCATCGAGAACGTGCTCCCCACGCGCTCGCGGGCGACGCTCGTGCTGAAGAAGGCCGCCGACCACAAGGTCTCGTCGGTCCTGCTCCGCAAGATCTGACGCGGCGGGGCGGCGGGGCGGCGCCGGGCCGGCGCCGGGCTGAGTTGCGCCCCACCACGAACATCGCGCCCCGTCCTGACGGGGCGCGATGTTCGTGGTGGGGTGCGAAATGGACCGGGCCGTGCCCAGTCCCTACGCGGCGTCGAGCGCCAGGCGGTCGGACACGACCGCGGCGAGCTCCTCGGCGATGCGCTGGGCGTCGTCCTGGGAAGCCGCCTCGACCATGACGCGGACGACGGGCTCGGTGCCGGACGGACGGAGCAGCACGCGGCCGGTGTCGCCGAGCGAATCGGTGGCCGATGCCACGGCGTCCTGCACGCCCTGGTCCGCCAGGCCGTGCCGGTCGACGCCCTTCACGTTGAGCAGCACCTGCGGGAACACCGTCATGCACGAGGCGAGTTCGCCGAGCGTCTTGCCGGTGCGCGCCATCTCGGCGACGAGGTGCAGCCCCGTGAGGATGCCGTCACCCGTCGTGGCGTACTCCTGGAAGATGATGTGCCCGGACTGCTCGCCACCGAGCGAGAAACCGCCGGCGTTCATCTTCTCGAGCACGTAGCGGTCGCCCACACCGGCTTCGATCACGGTGATGCCCGCGTCCGCCATGGCGCGCTTGAGTCCGAGGTTCGACATCACCGTCGCGACGAGCGTGTCGTCCTTCAGGTGTCCGCGCTCCTGCAACGACAGCGCGAGGATCGCCATGATCTGGTCGCCGTCGATCGCGTTGCCATCGGCGTCCACAGCGAGGCAGCGGTCCGCGTCGCCGTCGTGGGCGATCCCGACGTCGGCGCCGTGCTCGAGCACCGCACGCGCGAGGTTGTCGATGTGCGTGGACCCGACGCCGTCGTTGATGTTGATGCCGTCGGGGTCGGCGCCGATCAGCGTGACCTCGGCACCCGCGTTGACGAAGACCTCCGGCGAGACGCCGGCAGCGGCACCGTTCGCACAGTCGAGCACGACGTGCAGCCCGTCGAGACGGTGCGGCAGCGTGCCGAGCAGGTGCACGACGTAGCGGTCCTCGGCATCGGCGAACCGGGTGATGCGGCCGACGTCGGCGCCGGTGGGGGTCGGTGCCGAGTGGTCGTGCATCGCCGCTTCGATGCGGTCCTCGACCTCGTCGGGGAGCTTCCGGCCGCCTGCGGCGAAGAACTTGATCCCGTTGTCCGGCGCCGGGTTGTGCGACGCGGAGATCATCACGCCGAAGTCGGCGTCGATGTCCGCGACGAGGAACGCGGCAGCAGGGGTGGGGATGACGCCGGCGTCGAGCACGTCGACGCCGGCGGAGGCGAGCCCGGCCGCGACAGCGGCACCGAGGAACTCGCCGGAGACGCGCGGGTCGCGCGCCAGGACCGCGCGGGGGCGCGGTCGACCGGACGCCCGGCGGGCGTCCGCATGGTGTCCGTGTGTGAGAACGGCCGCGCTCGCCTGGGCAAGACCCAGTGCGAGCGCGGCCGTCAGCTCGCCGTTGGCGAGACCACGAACCCCGTCGGTACCGAACAGACGCGGCATTGCGATCTTCAGCCGGTGACGACTAGCGCTTCGAGAACTGCGAAGCCTTGCGGGCCTTCTTGAGACCGGCCTTCTTGCGCTCGATGACGCGGGCGTCACGGGTGAGGAAGCCGGCCTTCTTGAGGGTGGCGCGGTTGTTCTCGCGGTCGATCTCGTTCAGCGTGCGTGCGATCGCGAGGCGGAGGGCACCGGCCTGACCCGAGGGGCCACCACCCGTGATGCGGGCGGTCACGTCGTAGGCGCCGAGGAGCTCGAGCACCTTGAACGGGTCGTTGATGAGCTGCTGGTGCAGCTTGTTCGGGAAGTAGTCCTCCAGCGAACGGCCGTTCACCGTGAACGAGCCGGAGCCCGGAACGAGGCGAACGCGCGCGATGGCCTCCTTGCGGCGCCCGACGGCACCGCCGGAGACGTTGAGGATCTGACGGGGAGCGGCCTCGGCAGCGGCGGGTGCGCTCTCCGTGGTGAAGCTCTCCGGGGTCTGGTCGAGGGAATCAGCGATCTGAGCCATGAGTTTCTCTATGTCCTTGAAGTCGTCGTGGCCGGAACTACTGTGCGACCTGGTCGAAGGTGTACGCCTTGGGCTGCTGCGCGGAGTGCGGGTGCTCCGCGCCGGCGTAGACCTTCAGCTTCTTGAGCTGCTCGCGACCGAGGGTGTTCTTCGGCAGCATGCCGCGGATCGCCTTCTCGACGGCGCGGGTGGGGTGCTTCTCGAGCATCTCCGGGTAGGAGGTCGCCGTGAGGCCGCCCGGGTAGCCCGAGTGGCGGTAGTAGACCTTCTTCGCGAGCTTGGAGCCGGTGAGGGCGACCTTGTCCGCGTTCACGATGATGACGTAGTCACCCATGTCCATGTGCTGGGCGAAGGTGGCCTTGTGCTTGCCGCGCAGGAGCGCAGCGGCGTGGGTGGCGAGACGGCCGAGGACGACGTCGGTCGCGTCGATGACGATCCAGTCGTGCTGGACGTCTGCCGGCTTCGGTGAGAACGTGCGAGTCACAGGAGTGCTGCTTTCGTGTCGAGGTGAGGAGTCCGTGAATCCCGCTCCGGTCGGGGTTCCCCGCGGCAGAAGCCGGCGGAACGCCCGGGTGGAGGGCTCATCTGACTGTCCGGCGCACATGGCGCGCAGACCAAGGTGAGAGCCTACCGGACCGGCCTCCCGCTGGTCAAACGCGACAGGATCGGTCCAGGTGGTCGAATCGCGCGTAGGAGGTCGAAACGCGCGTAGGAGGCCCGAACTTCCGACCTCCCACGCGCGTTTCCGCTTTCCACCGCGCACGCCATGGGTCAAAGCGCGCGCACACGGCGGACGGGAGGCGCGGTGCCAGCTGGCACCGAGCCTCCCGTCCGGCATCTGGTCACGTCCAGGGCGAGACTCGCGCCCGGCGACAGTCTTCCTCGCGGCCCACACCGCGAGAACCGTCGCTCACCCCGAGACTCGGCCACGCACCCGGCGACGCGCCACCAGCACACCAGCACCCGCGGCGAGCAGCAGCAGCGCCGCAGCGATCCCACCCGTCAGGTCGGCACCCGTGAACGCCAACGCACCCGTGACCGGGTCGATCGTGATCGTCGTCCACCCAATGAGCGTCCCGTCAGCCGCCGTCACCACGATCCGGTGCGACCCCGCCTGCGCATCCGCCGGGATCGTCACCCGCACGCTCCCGTCAGCCGCGACCGTCACCGTGCCCAGCAGCGTCGGCGTGGAGAACATCCACACGCTCACCCGCTGCCCCGCGTACTGCGTCCCCACACCGATCGTGATCGTCTCCCCCGGACGCGCCGACGACGGCGCCGTGACCGTGCCACGGTTCGCATCCGTCAGCGACGACTCCGACGGAGCAACCGGCGCCGAACCACCACCAGGAGTCGGAACGGGGGTCGAGCCACCACCGGTGCCACCACCAGGCGTCGTACCCGGGCCGGTCGGGTCCGTGCCGGGGTCGGTCGGGTCCGTCGGGGTGGTGTCGCCGGTCAGGTCGAAGCCGACCAGGATCGGGTCGTGGTCGCTCGCCCGGTACACGTCGTCCGTGTACAGGTTCGTCGCGTTGTAGTTGTAGCGGCTGTACTCCAGCGCCACCGACTCGACCGAGTTGATGTTCCAGATGTCCACACCCGTCACCGTCGCGAGTGCCGCTGGCGAGGCGAGCACGTGGTCGAGCGACCCGCTCAGGCCGCTGTACACGTACGACCACTCCGACGAGTCGAGCGCCGGCCCGAGGTCCGTGTAGCCGGCATCGTCGAGGACGACCATCGGGTCCTCCTGGCTGTAGGCGTTGAAGTCGCCGAGCATGAACACCTTGTCGGTGCCGTACTGCGTCTGCATCTTCGTGGAGAACGCAGCGAGCGCCGTCGCCTGCTTCACACGGTCGGCGTTCGACGCCCCCTGGCCGTCACCCTGGTCGGCGTTCTCGCCGGTGCCGGACCCCTTCGACTTGAAGTGGTTCGCGATCACGAGGAACTCGTCGTCCGCGGTACCCCCGACCGGACGGAACGCGTCCGCGACGGGCTGACGGGCGTTCGTGAACGCCGGGTCGATGAGGATCGTCGACTCACCCGTGGGTGCGACCCGGTCCTTCTTGTAGATCAGTGCCAGGCGGATGACGTCCTCGCTCGCGGGGAGCGTCTTCGGGGACGTGACGTACGCCCAGGTGTCGGCACCGGTCGCGGCGTTGAGCGCCCCGACGAGGGTGGCCACGGCGGCGTCGCGGTCCTGGCCGAACTCGGCGGAGTTCTCGATCTCCTCGAGCGAGACGACGTCGGCGCCGAGACCGTTGATCGCCTTGACGATCTTGACCTGCTGGCGCTCGAAGTCCTCCTGCTCGGCGGCGCCGCGGGCGTCACAGCCGGAGTTCACCGTGACGGGGTCGCCGTCGCGGTCCGTGTAGTACGAGCAGCCGGTGAGCTGGTCGCCGGTCGTCGGGAAGTAGTTGAGGACGTTGAAGCCGGCGAGTTTGAGGTCGCCGCCGACGTCCTGGGGCTTCGCCGTGCGGACGTTCGAGAAGGTCGCGGGGAGATCGGTCTTCGCGGTCGCGCCGGTGATCGGCGACGTGGGCTGGAACTTCCACGAGTCGTTGCGGTAGTCGAGGACGACGGGCTTCGTGAAGGTCGCCGCTGCTCCGACGGTCACGGGCCCCTGCGTCAGCCAGGACACCGGGATCGACTTGTTCGCCTGGGTCAGGAAGTTCGTGCTGCCGCCGTCGTCGAGCGTGACCTTGCGGGCGGCGTTGTCGGCCTCCACCGCCTTGGCCGCTGCACTGCCCGGACGGGCGACCTCGGTGGGCTGGATCAGCCGTTTCGTGCCCGACGCCAGGACGATCTCGCCGTACTGGTTCGTCGTGTAGTTGTCGGCGACGGTGTAGTCGCCCTGCGGTGCGACGAGCATGCTCTCGAGCGACTCGCGCTGTGCGTCCGAGGACGGGAACGCGACGGTGGCGGCCTGCGGAGCCGGCACGGTCTCGGTGAGCTTCGTCATGCCACCGGCGGCGACGTTCAGTTCGGTGAGGCCGTAGTACTCGCTCACCGAGCCGGTGAGTTCGACGTAGTCACCCGCTGCGACCCGGGACGCGGTGGCCGAGGAGAACACGAAGACGCCGTCGGACGCGGTGTGCGTGCCGAGGTCGATCGCACCGCCGGTGCCCGGGGTCTGCACGGTGTAGCCGTTGAACCCACCGGTGGCGTACACGGCGGTGACGACGCCCTTCGTGACGACGGTCTTGCCGACGTACGGCGAGGTGTCCGTCATGCCCTGCAGCTGCGCGATGGTGACGGCCTCGGCAGGAGCACCGGGGTCTGTCGGCTCAGTCGGGTCCGTCGGGTCCGTCGGCGTCGTCGGCGCGGTCTCGCCGGCTGCGTTCGTCGGCGTGAGCGTCGTCGTGACGGAGAAGTCCGCGGCGTTGTCGTCGCTGTCGACCGTGCCCTGGCGAACCAGGCCGTTCGGGACGGTGTTCCCACCGTCGACGGTGCGCACATGACCCTCGAAGGTGTTCGACGCACCGTAGCCGAGGAGGTCCACGACTCCGGCGGTGCCCGCCGCGATCGCGCCGGTCGGCAGGGTGAGCGCCTGGGACTGGTCGGACAGGACCAGCGTGCCCGTGGTGCCCGAGGTGTTCAGGGTCGCGGTGTCGTCCGCGGCAGGCAGTTCCGCACCCGTCGCGCCGTTGCCCGCCATCGTGACGAGGAACGTCCCGTTCGCGGGGACGGTGCCCGCGAGGCCGCTGGTGCTGAACGCGGCCGAGCCGGTCGCCGAGCGGTACTGCAGCGACCAGCCGTCGACCGAGACCGGGGCGTCGGTCGGGTTCGCGATCTCGACGAACTTCTTGTTGAAGGCGGCGTTCGCGCTGCCGCCCTTCAGGTAGGCCTCGGCGATGACGAGACCCGTGCCTGCGGTGTTCGCACTGGCGACGGAGACGGAGGCGAGTGGCGCTGCGAGGAGTGTCGCGGCCACCGTGGCGCACAGCAGAGTGCGGCCGACGATCTTGGGCATGCTGACCTTCTGGTCGGAGACGTGGATGGTCAGACCGTACCGACCTGCAGAGTCCCTCAGGTTGCGCCCAGGTAAATGATTGCGATCGACAACATCACGACCCGACGGGTACCCACTCCCGCCCGACCCGGTGCACCGCCGGCCCGTGCCCCGGCAGCACGATCTCCGGGATCGGCAGCGCCCGGGCGGACTCGAGCGCCACTGCCTGGTCCGCCGTGAAGAACGGCGTGATCATCCGCGGCCTGGGCGTCCACGACGCCGGCTGCGTGTCGTGCCGCGAGACGACGGCGTCCCCGGTGACGATCGCGTCCGCGGCCGGCAGCAGGTACGCGGTGGACCCGTCGGTGTGCCCGGTCGCCGGGAACGGCGTGATCGCCCGGCCCTCGAAGTCCGCTCCGGTGAAGGCCCGGACGCTCGGCACCGTGGTCGGCCGGAGCGCGTCGGACCGGATCGCGCGGGCGAGCCACCTGAGCACCCGCGCCGACGCCAGCCGGCCGCCGATCTCCGCCGGCGTGACCTGCTGCCGCGAGGGTCCTCGGACGTTCGACAGCTCGTCCGCGTGCGCCAGGACCTCGACGTGCGGGTGCTGTTCGAGGATCCCGGGGATGCCACCGACGTGGTCGACGTGCCCGTGCGTGACGTAGATGCGGCGGAGGTCGTCGAGATCGTGTCCGGCGTAGCGCACGGTGTCCAGCACCAGGTCGGTGTCAGCGGGGTAGCCGGCGTCGATGAGGGCGACGCCGTCTTCTTCCGCGAGGACGACCCAGTTCGAGACGGGCCCCTCGACGAAGACCACCCCTGGTGCCACGGAGACGACGGACCGGGGTTCGCGGGAGCTCATCCCCCGACGCTATCCGAGCCGGACGGTGCGGAGCGCCGCGCCCGCGTCTGCGATGCCCGCGCGGCGAGCTCGTCGTCGGCCGGGTAGCCCACCTCGGTCAGGGTGAGACCGCGCGCCGGCGCGACCTTGAAGGCGCTGGTCCGCTCCCCCGCGACGCGCAACTCCTCGAGACGGTCCGGTCCGAAGCGCCCCTCGCCGACGGCGATGGTCGCCCCCACCATGGCGCGCACCATGGAGTGGCAGAAGGCATCGGCCTGGAGGCTCGCCACCAGCACGCCGTCCGGCTCACGGTCCCAGCGGAACTCCTGCAGCGTCCTGATGGTCGTCGCGCCGTCGCGCGGCTTGCAGAACGCCGCGAAGTCGTGCAGCCCGAGCAGGGTCAGCGCACCGCGCTCCATCGCTCCCGGGTCGAGATGCCCCGGGTACCAGGTCGTGTGCCCCCGACGGAGTGGATCGCGGGGGGCGTCGAGGTCCGCGACGCGGTACGTGTAGCGGCGCCAGAGCGGGGAGAACCGGGCGTCGAACCCGTCGGGCGCGACCGAGACCCGGCTGACGACGACGTCCCCGAGCGGCCCCGCGAGCCCGTTCAGGCGCTTGACGAGCCCGTCCAGCGGCGAGCGCCCCGATCCCCGCTTCGTGCTGAGCGCACCCCACTGCTCGGCGGACAGGTCGAGGTGCGCGACCTGCCCGGTGGCGTGCACTCCGGCGTCGGTGCGTCCGGCGACGGTCAGCTGCGGCGCGCTGCCCCAGCGGCTGAAGACGGTGGCGAGCGCGTCCTCGAGCGCGCCCTGCACCGTCCGCAGTCCCGGCTGCTTGGCCCACCCGGAGAACGCGGCGCCGTCGTACGCGACGTCGAGCCGCAGCCGCACCCCGCTCTGCAGCCCGTCGCTCTCGCTCACACCCCAACGGTACCGATGTCAGCGCCGCGTCAGTGCCGTGTGAGCGCCCGGCGGCAGCATCGTCCTCGACATCGACGAAAGGAACTGCGATGACGACGACACCACTCGCGGTGGAGGCCACCGGCCTCGTCAAGACCTTCGGGCAGAACCGCGCCGTGGACGGAGTCGACCTCCGCGTCGAGGCCGGCACCGTGTACGGCGTGCTCGGCCCGAACGGCGCCGGCAAGACGACCACGATCAGCATGCTCGCGACCCTGCTCAAGGCGGACGCCGGCGAGGCCAGGATCTTCGGCCACGACGTCCGGCGGGAGCCCCAGGAGGTCCGCCGGCTCATCGGCGTGACCGGCCAGTACGCCAGCGTCGACGAGACGCTGAGCGCGACCGAGAACCTGGTCGTGTTCTCGCGGCTGCTCGGGCTGTCCCGGGCCGAGTCGAAGCGGAAGTCCGCCGAGCTCCTCGAGCGCTTCGGCCTGACCGAGGCGGCGAAGCGTCCGCTGAAGAACTTCTCCGGCGGCATGCGTCGTCGGCTCGACCTGGCGGCGAGCCTCATCGCGCAGCCGCCGCTCATCTTCCTCGACGAGCCGACGACGGGCCTCGACCCGCGGACCCGCGCGCAGATGTGGGACACGATCCGGGAGCTCGTCACGACCGGCTCGACCGTGCTCCTGACGACGCAGTACCTCGACGAGGCCGACCAGCTCGCCGACCGCATCGCCGTGATCGACCACGGCAGGGTCGTCGCAGAGGGCACCGGCGACGAGCTCAAGGCGTCGATCGGCACCGCGTCGCTGCAGCTCCGGCTCACCGATGCGCTCCGGCTCGACGCGGCGAGGACCATCGTGCGCCAGACGCTCGGCGTCGACGCCGTCGCGAGTCCGGAGGGCTCCCGGCTGACCGCGCCGATGGCCGAGCCGGACCGTGTCACCGACCTGCTCGTGTCGTTCCGCGACGCGGGCATCTCCCTCGCCGAGATGAGCGTGCAGAAGCCGACGCTCGACGAGGTCTTCCTGACCATCACGGGCAAGCCGACCGCCGACGCGGCGGACGAGGACGCCCAGCGCGAGCTCGAAGGGAGCATCGCATGACCACGCTCACCCCGCAGGCTCCGACCACCCCACGCATCACCCCGCGACCCGGGGTCGGCGGCACGGGCATCGGTGCCACGATCCGGCAGTCGTTCACGATGGCGTACCGCGGCCTGATCAAGGTCCGTCGCACCCCGGAGCAGCTCTTCGACGTGACGCTCATGCCGATCGTCTTCACGGTGATGTTCACGTACATCTTCGGCGGCGCGATCTCCGGCAACGTGGCGTCGTACCTGCCGATCATCATCCCGGGCATCCTCGTGCAGACGAACATCACGTCGTCGATCGTCACCGGCGTCCAGCTCCGCGAGGACATGGACAAGGGCGTGTTCGACCGCTTCAAGTCGCTGCCCATCGCCCGCATCGCCCCGCTCGCCGGAGCGCTGCTCGCCGACACCGTCCGCTACGCCATCGCGACGACGATCACGTTCATCACCGGCTTCGCGATGGGACTCCGACCAGAGGGCGGCTTCGGCGCGGTGGTCCTCGCCGGTCTGCTGGTCATCGTCGTCGCGTGGGCGATCAGCTGGATCTTCGCCTACTTCGGCGTCGTCGCCCGCACCGCGTCGAGCGTCTCCGGCATCTCGAACCTCGTGCTGTTCCCGCTGACGTTCCTGTCCAACGCGTTCGTCCCCGCCGACACGCTGCCGGACTGGCTGCGCTGGTTCTCCGAGGTCAACCCGATCTCGCACCTCATCACGGCGGTCCGTGAGCTCGTGAACCACGGAGCCGTCGGCGGCGACCTGGTGTTCTCGCTCGTCGGCGCAGCGGTCGTCGTCGCGGTGTTCGCCCCGCTGACGGTCCGCGCCTACATGCGGAAGGCGTGACGCTCAGGCGCTGAAGCGCAGCTCCTCGAGCAGCACGCGAGTCCGCGAGACGGCCTCGGCCCGGTCCCATCCGGCCGAGGCCGTCTCGGCGTCCGCGAGGGGTCCGGCACCGACGACGGCGCCGAGGACCCCGCGCAACCGGTCGTGGGCGAGGACCGCGAAGTCCTGTCGCGAACCGAGCCGTCGTGCGAGGCCCCAGCACCGCGCCGCGTGGTCCGCGGCACCCTGCCGTGCGGCGGCGACCGCCAGCCCGAGCAGCGTGGTCCCGATGACGGGCAGGTCGATCCACCACGGGTGCAGTCGGAGCATCACGAGCGCGCCGACCCGCAGGCGACGCGGCACGTCCGATCCGGACGGGAGGCCCGGGTCGGCTCCTGCGGGTCGGCTCGCCGCCGCCTCGTCCTCTGCCGCGATGCGTGCCGCGCCCGCCATGAGTGTCCAGTTCGGCGTCTGCTTGCGATGCGCGGTCACGGCGTCCCAGGCCCGCGCGTACTCGGCCGCCCCTGAGGCCACGTCGCCGTCGCTCCGTGCGCACTCGGCGGCGATCGCGATCGCGAGGACGGCCATCTGCACGGCTTCCCCGTCGGGACCACCGCGGTTCGCCAGCGGCTGGTTCGCGAGGTCCGCTGCGACCTGCCGCGCGCGGACGACGTCGCCCGTCGCCGCCGCGCACAGACCGACGGTCCAGCCGATCTCGTAGAGGTCGTCCTCGGCGCCGAACACCTCGAGGCGGGTGCGCGCGACGTCGGCGACGACGAGCGCGTCCGCGTGCCGTCCGGTCTGCGCGAGCAACTGGGTCATCGTGACCGAACCCGATCCCAGTGCCCATGCGTCGTCGGTCCTGGTGGCGAGTGCCTCGGCGCGCTGGGCGTAGCGGAGCGCGTCGTCGAACTCCCCGTCGTTCTCCGCCAGCGGGGCGCTCAGCATGCACGCCAGGCAGGCCACGCCGTCGTCCGGGTCGTCACGGAGCGCGGCGAGCATCCGCAGCCCGTCGTCCGGGCGGCCGAGCGTGAGCAGCAGTGCCGCCTGCGCGTCGAGGACCGGGAAGCCGGTGGTCCCCTGCCGGACGACCCGGCGGAGCATCGCGATCGCGCGCACGGAGGTCCTGCGGTCCGAGAACGCCGTGGAACCGCCGATCAGGACGAGACCCAGCGTCGTGGCGGCTCGGTCGCCGGACGACGGCTCCGCGGTCCTGAGCAGCGCGACGACCTCGGCGGCGACCGCGACGACCTCGCCGTGGGCACCACGCAGGGTCCAGTACCCGCCGAGGGCCGCGAACACCTGCGCGAGCGCCGACCGGTCCTCGGCGACGAGGCTCCAGCGCAGCAGCGTCACGAGGTTGTCCGCCTCGTGGCCGATCTCGCGGAACCACCGTCGCTGTGGTTCCCCGGTCGCGGTGAAGACGTTGCGGGTGGCGGCGAAGTCCCGCCCCCAGCGGATCATCGCTGCGCGGACCTCGTCGGTGCGCCCGCGTTCGGCGAGGCGGGCGGCACCGAACTCGCGGACGGTCTCGAGCAGCCGGTACCTGATGTCGGCACCCTCGTGCTCGACGAGCTGGACGAGGGACTGCTCGACGAGCTCGGCGAGGGCGTCCAGTGCGTCGTCCCGCTGCTCGGGAGCCGCGACGGCCTCGACCGCGTCGACCGCGAGGCCGTCCGGGAAGAGCGCCAGCCGGGTCAGCAGGTCCTGGGCGCCGTCGTCGAGGAGCCGCCAGCTCCACTCGATGACGGCGAGCAGGGTGCGGTGCCGCTCGGGTGCGCTCCGGTCGCCGCCACGGAGCAACGCGAAACGGTCGTCGAGCCGCCGTTCGATCTCCTCGACGCCCATCCCGCGGATCCGCGCGGCGGCGAGCTCGATCGCGAGCGGCGACCCGTCGAGCCGCGTGCAGATGCGCCGCACGGTGTCGAAGGGCAGGACGGCACCGGGGCGGGCGGCTCGTGCGCGGTCGGTGAACAGCCGGACCGCCGCGCCGTCCGCGTCGACGGGCAGCGGTGCGAGGGGCGCGACGACCTCGCCGGCGATGGCGAGCGGTGCACGCGACGTCGTGAGGATGCGGAGCGACGGGAGCTGGGCGAGCAGGTCGGCGGCGAACGCGGCGACGTCCTCGACGAGGTGTTCGCAGTTGTCGAGCACGAGCACGGTGGGTTCCTCACCGAGCGCGCGGAACACGCGGCCCCGCAGGTCGGCGACGACGGCGTCCCGCAGCGCCCGGGCAGACCGTACCTCGGCGATCCCGAGCAGCGCGCCGAGGGCGGGGACGACGTCCTCGCCGGCGGCCAGTGGTGCGAGCTCGAGCACCACGACGCTGCGGTCGGCCGGGAGCGCCGCCGCGACCGCCTGCGCGAGCCGGGTCTTCCCGAGCCCACCGGCACCGAGGACGGTCACCAGCCGTTCGTGTGACAGGAGGTCCGTGACGGCGGCGAGGTCGGCCTCCCGTCCGACCAATGCGTTCGGCGCGGCACGCAGGCCGATCCGTCGGACGCTCCCGGAGGCGGACGCCGTCCGGCGGAGCAGGTCGGCGTTCAGCCGCACCAGGTCCGCGGACGGGTCGGCACCGAGCCCGTCAGCCAGCCGCTCCCGGTGGGCCGCGAAGACCGCGAGTGCCTCGGTGGTCCGGCCGGCCGCGGCGAGCGCGCGCATCGATCCCGAGACCGCGACCTCGTCGAACGGGTCGGAGGCCGCTTCCTCGTGCCACAGCCCGACGGCCGCGTCGGCGTCACCGGCGTCGAGCATCGCCGTGCCGAGCGCCCGGCGGAGCGCACGTCGCGCCGCCTCGGCACGTTCGGCGAGCGCCGTGCCGAGGTCACCCTCGACATCGGCGCCCGGATCGCCCCGCCACAGCGCGAGCGCCGCCCGACTCGTGTCGTCGGAGGCGTGGCCGGCCTCGGCCACACGTTCGGCTCGGACCAGGTCGACGTCGTCCGGCCGCACGTCGAGCGCGTACCCGGTGCTCGTCGACACCACGAGCCCCTCGGCCGTGCTCCGTCGGAGCCGGGACACCAGGGTCTGCAGGGCCGCCCGCGCGCCCTTCGGCGGTGCGTCGGTCCAGAGCTCGTCGATGAGCGCGTCGGCCGTCATCGCATGACCGCGGGCGAGCACGAGGGCCGTCAGGAACGCCCGCGGGAGCGCCCCGGGGACGGGCACCGCTGCGCCGGACGGGTCCTCGACGAGGACCGGTCCGAGGACGGCGATGCGGGGGTGCTGCGGCACGCAGCGAGTCTACGGACGGTGTTGTGCGATCGTGATGCGCGCACCGATCGGCGGGCACCACGGCGTCATAGCCTGAGCGCATGCACATCTTCACGAGGGGGGTCGTGGCCGTGGCGCTCGCGACCACGGCGATCGTCACCGTCGCCGGTTGTTCCACCGCGTCGTCCGCAGGGACGACACCGGCACCGTCACGCAGCGCCGCACCGTCGGCCACGCCGACCGAGACGGCCTCCGGCGTCGACTTCGGTCCGTCGCCGGAGTCCGACGGCGTACCGACCTGTGCGCAGCTGCTGCCGTCGGACCTCGTCACCCGAGCGGTCCCCGGCACCACCGTGCTCGACCCGATGACGACGCAGGACCACGTCCTCGGCGCCTGGACGACCGCGACGACCAGTGGCGGTACCGACTGCTGGAGCACCAACGGTGTCTCGCTCCTCGACGACGTCAGCCCCGGCGGGCAGGGCGATCCGATGTACGAAGGCGTCGGGCTCTCGGTGCTGCCGGACGCGGCCCCCGAGCACGCCGATGCCACCGAGCACGTCGATCCGTCGACGGACCCCGCGTCGGTGTACTGCGGGGCCTCCGACGCCGCCCGGGTGAGCTGCAGCGGGCGTGCGCTCGCCGGGAACGCTTGGATCGACCTCTCCCTGACCCGCCTGCAGACCACGGCCGACGCCACCCCGGAGCAGGTGCAGCCCGCGTTCCAGGCGCTGCTCGACCACGTCGAGGAGACCGTCGCCGCGGCACCGGTCGCGGGGGTGCAGACCGAACACGATGCAGCGTCCTGGAAGCCGAGCACCTGCACGGCCGACCGCGTGAACGCCGTCACCGCCGAGGCACTGGTCGACCCGTGGTCGCTCGGCTCCGACGTCGGCGCCGAGCCGACCTACTACGCGCTGAACCGTCTGGGTGCCGCGGCGTGCTCGTTCGGTCCTGCCGAGCAGCCGTTCGCACGGACCGGAGCCTCGTACTCCTCGATGCCCGACTCGGGATGGGTCGTCAGCGCTCGCCTCGGCAACGGACTCATCGACCGACACGACCGGCTCGAGCTCGACGGTCTCGCCGAGGACGCCGCCGCCTGGCGCACGTGCGACGAGGCCGCGTGCTCCGTCGACGTCGTGCAGGACGGCACCTGGACGCACTACGTCCTGTTCTCCTGGGCCGCTCCGAACACGAGCTCGGCGATCGAGCGCTGGGCGAAGTCGTCCCTCACCGCCTGACGTCGCGCCGGTGACCGAACGCGGACGGCCCCGTCGACGTCGCGAGGTCGGCCGTCGCCCGCCGCTCGGACTCCACGATCCCCCGGAGCGACACCAGCGCAGCCGACGTCACCGCGACGTGCGACGGGTCCTCCTTGCTCGCATCGAGGGCCCGCTCGACCTCGGCGATCGCGTCGTCCCCGGCGCTCTCCGGGCACTCACCGCGGATCATGCACGCGAGTTCGCGGAACGCCTTCGCGAGCGGTTCGGCGAACGCCGGGTCCGGGCGGCCGAGTCCGTCGGACACCGGACCCGAGCGGGCGACGAGCTCGGTGAGGTCCGTCGTGTACCAGGCGGCCCGTTCGAGCGCCCGGAACCGCGCGCCGTCCTGCTGCAGCCGAGCGCGTGACCCGCGGAGCGCCCCGCGGGGGTTCAGCTTCCGGCTCTCGTGCGCGATCGAGACCCGGGACCGGACGTCGGCGATGGCCCGGTCGAGCCGGTCCTGCTGCTTGTCCCATGCCTTCTCGTCGCGCTCGTCGGCCTCGAGCACCGCGGCGAGGCCGTCGAGGTGGTCGGCGAGCACCTCGTTGACCGCGTCGATCCGGTGTTCGGCGTCCCAGAAGCGCAGCGGCGGGAAGACCAGGAAGTTGACGAGCAGCCCGACTGCGACGCCGACGGCCATCTGCACGAGGTACCCGAGCGAGTACCCCTCCGCGTGCGCACCGCCGACGAGCAGGACGAACAGCGCCGCGGTGGACACCCACGAGCTGCCCTCGCCGAGGATGCGGAACCCGCCGACGAGCACCCCGATCCCCACGGCGAGGGCGATCGCGATGAACCCGGGGTCGCCGATCCACATCGTGAACCCGGCGATCACGATCCCGAGGCCGATGCCCACGAGGGTCTGGATCCCGCTCCTGAGCCCCGCGAACACCGTCGTCTGCATCGCGACCACGGCCCCGAGCGGCGCGTAGTAGGGGTAGTCCGACGCGACCCCTGGCACGTGTCTCGCGATGAACCAGGCGAGACACGCGGCGAACGCGGCCTTCCCGGCGTGCAGCAGGCGCGGCTGTGTGCCCGAGGTCCGGCTCCAGCGCCAGACCCTCGTTCCCATCCCCGCGACGTGTTCGAATCCCATGGGTCCTCCGGTGTCGGCCCGCACCCGATGGGCCGACGGGTCACCCTACGATGCCGTGGCTGGGAACGACTCGGCCCCCACAGCGTGCGCTGCGGGGGCCGTGTCGTGTGGTGCTGGGGTTACTTGTCGTCCGACTTCTCGTCCGACTTGCCCTCGGCGTCTGCCTCGACCTCGGCGGCAGCCTCGGTCTCGGTCTCCTCCGCGACGGGAGCCGACTCCTCGGTGGTCTCGGTCGACTCGACCGGGGCCTCCTCGGTCGTCTCGTCGGCTGCCGACTCCTCGGCTGCGGGCTCCTCGACGGGCGCGGCGGCTGCAGGAGCCGACTTGCGCGAGACGGGGGCCGGCGTGCCCGAGACGGGCTCGAGGACGAGCTCGATCGACGCGAGGGGAGCGTTGTCGCCCTTGCGGAAGCCGAGCTTGGTGATGCGGGTGTAGCCACCCTGGCGGTCCTCGACCTGCGGAGCGATCTCGGTGAACAGCGTGTGCACGACGGTCTTGTCGCGCAGGATGCTGATCACGCGACGACGCGCGTGCAGGTCGCCACGCTTCGCGAACGTGATGAGACGCTCGGCGACCGGGCGGAGGCGCTTGGCCTTCGTCTCGGTGGTCGTGATGCGACCGTGCGTGAAGAGGGCGTTGGCGAGGTTGCTCAGGAGCAGGCGCTCGTGGGCGGGGCCGCCACCGAGGCGGGGGCCCTTGGTGGGCTTCGGCATGTCAGTTCTCCAGTGGTGAAAGTGGTGCGCGCTGCGTCAGCGGCACGCGTGCGCGTGAGCGCGAGGTCAGTTGTTGGACTCGTCCTCGTCGTACCCGCTGTAGAAGTGGGCGCCGTCGAATCCGGGGACGGTGTCCTTGAGGGACAGGCCGAGCTCGGTGAGCTTGTCCTTGACCTCGTCCACCGACTTCTGACCGAAGTTGCGGATGTTCATGAGCTGCGTCTCCGACAGGGCGACGAGCTCGGACACCGTGTTGATGCCCTCCCGCTTGAGGCAGTTGTAGCTGCGGACCGACAGGTCGAGGTCCTCGATCGGGGTCTGCAGCTCGTTCGAGAGCACTGCGTCGACCGGCGCGGGGCCGATCTCGATGCCCTCTGCCGCCGTGTTGAGCTCACGGGCGAGACCGAAGAGCTCGACGAGCGTCCGACCGGCCGACGCGATGGCATCGCGCGGCGTGATGGCCGGCTTCGACTCGACGTCGACGACCAGACGGTCGAAGTCCGTGCGCTCACCGGCACGCGTCGCCTCGACGCGGTAGGTGACCTTGAGGACGGGCGAGTAGATCGAGTCGATCGGGATCTGACCGGCCTCGCTGAACTCCGAGCGGTTCTGCGTCGCCGAGACGTAGCCGCGGCCACGCTCGATGGTGAGCTCGAGCTCGAAGCGCGCGGTGTCGTTCAGGGTCGCGATGACGAGGTCCGGGTTGTGGATCTCGACGCCGGCCGGCGCGGAGATGTCCGCAGCGGTGACCTGACCGGCACCCTGCTTGCGCAGGTACGCCGTGATGGGCTCGTCGTGCTCGCTGGAGACGACCAGGCTCTTGATGTTGAGGATGATCTCCGTGACGTCTTCCTTCACACCCGGAACGGTGCTGAATTCGTGGAGGACGCCGTCGATACGGATGCTCGTGACCGCAGCACCGGGGATCGAGGAGAGGAGCGTGCGGCGCAGCGAGTTCCCGAGGGTGTAGCCGAAGCCAGGCTCGAGCGGCTCGATGACGAAGCGCGAGCGGTGCTCGGAGATCGACTCCTCGGTGAGGGTGGGGCGCTGTGCAATGAGCACTGTGGGATTCCTTTCGGCGAAGTGTCCGCTATATGACACTTGGCGGTACGACGGGGCCGGCGAGGCCCCGACGGGTCTGTTGAGTTGTGATCACGCGCACCGGAGTGCGCGATCGAACGACCAGGAATGGCCGTCCCCGCTCGCTCCCGTCAGACGGGGCTTCCCCGTCAGGGACCGAGCAGGGGACGGCCGGTTGCTCCTCGCGTCAGACGCGACGGCGCTTGGGCGGGCGGCACCCGTTGTGCGCCTGCGGCGTGACGTCGTTGATCGAACCGACCTCGAGGCCGGCGGCCTGGAGGGAGCGGATCGCGGTCTCGCGGCCCGAACCCGGACCCTTCACGAAGACGTCGACCTTCTTGACGCCGTGCTCCTGCGCCTGACGCGCAGCGGACTCGGCGGCGAGCTGCGCCGCGAACGGCGTCGACTTGCGCGAACCCTTGAAGCCGACGGCTCCGGAGGACGCCCAGCTGAGGACGGCACCCGACGGGTCGGTGATGCTGACGATCGTGTTGTTGAACGTGCTCTTGATGTGGGCCTGGCCCACTGCGACGTTCTTCTTCTCCTTGCGGCGCGGCTTGCGCGCGGCAGTCTTGGGGGTAGCCATCGGGGTCTCCTATCGAGCCTTCTTCTTGCCTGCCACGGTGCGCTTCGGGCCCTTGCGGGTACGAGCGTTGGTCTTGGTGCGCTGACCGCGCACCGGGAGACCACGACGGTGGCGAAGACCCTCGTAGCTACCGATCTCGACCTTGCGGCGGATGTCGGCGGCCACCTCGCGGCGGAGGTCACCCTCCACCTTGAAGTTGCCCTCGATGTAGTCGCGGAGGGCGACGAGCTGGTCGTCGGTGAGGTCCTTGACGCGGATGTCACCGGAGATACCGGTGTCCGCGAGCGTCTTGACCGCGCGAGTGCGGCCGACGCCGTAGATGTACGTGAGTGCGATCTCCACGCGCTTCTCGCGCGGGATGTCGACGCCTGCTAGACGTGCCATGTGCTGGCTGCTCCTGTTGTCGATGGAGGTGTGGCGCAGTGCCGGTGCTCGGGCCTCCGACCCGAGGTGTCCCCCCGGGCGCGGCCGGAGCCGGACCAGGGTTCTGGTACTGCGTTTGCGGTGTTCAGTTGTGGATCCTGCGCAGGCCGCCTGTCGGCGTCCGGTCAGGCAGTTCCGGGGACTAGCCCTGGCGCTGCTTGTGACGCGGGTTGCTCTTGCAGATCACCATGACGCGGCCCTTGCGGCGAATCACACGGCAGTGCTCGCAGATGGGCTTGACGCTGGGGTTGACCTTCATTGCTGTTTCCTCGTGCTCGCTGGCTTCGTGCCCGGCAGGGTTGCCGAGTCGTTCCTTTCCAGCTCGCGGATCACTTGTAGCGGTAGACGATCCGGCCGCGGGTCAGGTCGTACGGGCTCAGCTCCACGATCACGCGGTCCTCGGGGAGGATGCGGATGTAGTGCTGGCGCATCTTCCCGGAGATGTGCGCGAGGACCTTGTGCCCATTGGTCAGCTCAACGCGGAACATCGCGTTGGGCAGAGCTTCGAGCACCGAGCCTTCGATCTCGATGACGCCGTCTTTCTTGGCCATAGCCTCACTGTCGCTTGGTTGGATTACCGGTGTGATCCCCGAGCCGGTCTGCGGGTCGGTCGCCACGCCGAGAGGGCATGACACACCAAAGATCGATCTTATGGGAAAGTGGTCCGATTGCCAAGTGCAGCCGGCGCGCCCCCAGAGCTGGGGTGTTCCTGAGGGACGGGCCAGCGTTCCACAGTGGTTCCACGGCGCGTTCGAGGGGATGGACATGGGTCCAGCCCTACGGTGACGATGCAGCCACCCGAACGGAGACCACGTGCCCGACGCCTCTCGGCCCTTCGCTCGTCACGGACGACTCCCGCGACGACGAGCCTGGACGACCCTCCTGTCGATCGTCGCCTCCACCCTCGCGGTGGTGCTCATCAGCGGGACGAGCGTCGCGGCCATCGCCGGCGCGCAGCTCGCCGGCGCGCCGACGTCCGTGAAGCTCAGCACCGACGACCAGAGCGCCGCGAAGACCGCCGACATCACGGCCATCAAGGGCGGCGCGAACATCCTGCTCATCGGCAGTGACACCCGCGTCGGGCAGTTCGACGCGAACGAGGACGTCGAGGGCGCACGCAACGACGTGACGATGCTCATCCACGTCTCGCAAGACCACACCCAGCTGACCGCGGTGAGCTTCCCCCGCGACCTCATGGTGCCGATCCCCGCGTGCACCAACCCGGAGACGGGCACGAGCTACCCCGCAGCGACCTCGGCGCAGTTCAACACCGCACTCGGCAACGGCGGCGTCTCCTGCGTGGTGGACACCGTCGAGAACCTCACGGGACTGAGCATCCCGTACGCGGGCCTCATCACCTTCGACGGCGTGATCGAGATGTCGAACGCGCTCGGCGGCGTCGACGTCTGCGTCGCGAAGGACATCGACGACACCTACACGGGACTGCACCTCACCGCGGGGTCGCACTCGCTCGAGGGCTCCGACGCGCTCGCCTTCCTGCGGACCCGACACGGCGTCGGCGACGGCAGCGACCTCGCCCGCATCAGCTCGCAGCAGGTGTTCCTCTCGGCGCTGCTCCGCAAGGTCACCTCGGACGGCACCCTCTCGAACCCCATCACGCTCTACAAGCTCGCCGGCGCGGCCCTGAACAACATGGTCCTGTCCGACGGGCTCAACCAACCGAAGACGCTGGTCGGCCTCGCGAGCATGCTCCGCGGGATGAGCACGTCGAGCATGCTGTTCGTCCAGTACCCCGTCGCCGACGACCCCGACGACAGCGCACGCGTCATCGTGGACCAGACGACCGCCCACACGCTCAACGTCGCGCTGCAGACCGACGAGAAGACGACGTTGAGCGACTCGTCGACCGGTCGGGCATCAGAGGACCAGAGCGGATCCTCCAGCGCCGCCCCGTCGTCGGCTGCGACGCCGTCGAGCGAGCCGACCGGCACGAGCACCAGTACGAGCGCAGCGAGTCCGTCGTCGACGCCGTTGCCGTCGTCGATCACCGGACAGAGCGCGGCGGAGGAGACCTGCTCCGTCGGCAACTGACGCCGACGGGGCGGGGCCGAGCCGAGCCTCCAGGCCCTGGAGGCCCGTCCTACGGGATCGGGACCGGCGTCACTCCCAGCGGGGCCAGGGCAGCCGCCCCACCGTCGCTGGCCGTGAGGACCCAGATGCCGTCCGCGTGGACCGCGACGCTGTGCTCCCAGTGCGCCGCGTCGGCGCCGTCCAGGGTCCTGACCGTCCACTCGTCGTCGTCCGTCGTGCTGTCGATCGTGCCGGCGGTGACCATCGGCTCGATCGCGACCACCAGTCCGGGACGGACAGCGGGGCCCGCGCCACGGACGCGGTAGTTGAAGACCGGGGGTTCCTCGTGCATCGACCGGCCGATGCCGTGTCCGGTGTAGTCCTCGACGATGCCCCAGGCGCCGGTCTCGTCGATGGCGTCCTCCACCGCGTCGCCGACCTCGTTGAGGTGCTTGGCGTGCGCCAGCGCGGCGATGCCGTGCCAGAGCGACCGCTCGGTCGTGTCGCAGAGCGTCTGGCGCGCCGCGGTCACACCGGCGTCGCCACCGGGCACCACCCTGGTGAAGGCGCTGTCGCCGTTCCAGCCGTCGACCTCGGCGCCCGCGTCCACGGACACGATGTCGCCCGGTTGCAGGACACGGTCACCGGGGATGCCGTGCACGATCTCGTCGTTCACGGACACGCACAGGGTGTGGCGGTACCCGGGCACCAGCTGGAAGTTCGGGATGCCGCCGCCGTCACGGATCGTCCGCTCGGCGATGGCGTCGAGCTCACCCGTGGTGACCCCCGGTCGGATCGCCGAACGGACCGCGTCCAGCGCCGCCTCGGTGAGGAGTCCAGGGCGCACCATGGCGCGGAGCTCCTCGGGCGTCTTGTAGATCGAGGGCTTGCGGAACCGGACCACGCCGGGGTCAGACGCCGGCGGTCAGCCCGCGCGACGCGAGCGCTGCCTGGATGCGGTCGCCGACCTCGTCGATGGCGCCGAGGCCGTCGACCTCGACCACGAGACCGCGCTGCTGGTACGCCGCGACGATCGGGGCGGTCTGCTCGACGTAGACCTGCTGGCGACGACGGATCGTCTCCTCGTTGTCGTCGCTGCGGCCCTGGTCCTCGGCACGCTTCAGGAGGCGCCCGACGAGCTCGTCCTGGTCGGCGACGAGCTGCACGACGGCGTCGAGGCCGGTGCCCTGCTCGGCGAGCAGCGCGTCGAGGTACTCGACCTGCCCGACGGTGCGGGGGTAGCCGTCGAGCAGGAAGCCGCTCTCGGCGTCGGTCTCGCCGAGGCGGGACTTCACGAGCTCGTTCGTCAGCGAGTCCGGGACGTAGTCGCCCGCGTCCATGATCGCCTTCGCCTGGACCCCGAGCGGCGTGCCTTCCGAGACGTTCTTCCGGAAGATGTCACCGGTGGAGACGGCGGGGATCCCGAAGGACTCGGCGATGCGGCCGGCCTGGGTTCCCTTTCCCGCTCCGGGAGGTCCGACGATGATGAGACGTGCGCTCAACGGAGAAGCCCTTCGTAGTGACGTTGCTGCAGCTGCGAGTCGATCTGCTTCACGGTCTCGAGACCGACACCCACGATGATGAGGATGCTCGCGCCACCGAACGGGAAGTTCTGGTTCGCGCCGAACAGCGCCAGTGCTGCCAGCGGGATGAGCGCGATGAGACCGAGGTAGAGCGAGCCGGGCAACGTCACCCGGGTCAGGACGTAGTCGAGGTACTCGGCGGTGGGACGACCGGCACGGATGCCGGGGATGAACCCGCCGTACTTCTTCATGTTGTCGGCGACCTCTTCGGGGTTGAAGGTGATCGCGACGTAGAAGTAGGTGAACCCGACGATGAGCAGGAAGTACAGGACCATGTAGAACCAGTTGTCACCCGAGGTCAGGTTGTTCTGGATCCAGGTCACCCACGCGGCCGGCTCCGAGCCGTCGGAGGGCTGGTTGAACTGCGCGATGAGGGCCGGCAGGTAGAGCAGCGACGAGGCGAAGATGACGGGCACGACGCCGGCCATGTTCACCTTGATCGGGATGTACGTGTTGTTGCCGCCGTAGGTCCGGCGACCCACCATGCGCTTGGCGTACTGCACGGGGATGCGCCGCTGTGACTGTTCGACGAACACGACGGCCATCATGATCACCAGGCCGACGAGGATCACGAACAGGAAGAGCTCGAAGGACTGCGACTGCTCGATCGCCCAGAGCGCCGACGGGAACTGCGCTGCGATGGACGTGAAGATGAGGAGCGACATGCCGTTGCCGATGCCGCGCTCGGTGACGAGCTCGCCCATCCACATGATGAGGCCGGTACCGGCGGTCAGGGTGACGACCATGAGCATGATCGCGTACCAGCTGTCGTTCGAGATGATCGACGAGCAGGAGGCGCTGGCGTTCGTGCCGAAGAGCTGGCCGGAACGGGCCACCGTGATCAGCGTGGTGGACTGCAGCACACCGAGCGCGATCGTGAGGTAGCGCGTGTACTGCGTCAGCTTCGCCTGGCCGGTCTGACCCTCCTTGTAGAGGGCGTCGAAGTGCGGGATCACGACGCGCAGGAGCTGCACGATGATCGACGACGTGATGTACGGCATGATGCCGAGCGCGAAGACCGAGAGCTTCAGCAGCGCGCCACCGGAGAACAGGTTGATCAGGTCGTAGAGACCGCCGGAGGACGATGCGCTCGCGAGGCAGGTCTGGACGGCTGCGTAGTCCACGTACGGGGCCGGGATGTACGACCCGAGCCGGAACAGCGCGATGATCGCCAGGGTGAAGCCGATCTTCTTGCGAAGATCGGGGGTGCGCATGATGCGCGCGACCGCTCTGAACACGAGAACTCTCCGAACTACTGGGACCGGTCTTGCCGATCGAGCCGGGCGAGGCCGCCCGTGGCCGGGACGCCGACCGCGCGACCCGGGACCGTCGGCACGTGGCCGACCAGCTCCGGGTCTGTCATCAAGGAAACCGTAACGGCGGCCCGTGCGCAAACGCACGGGCCGCCGACGGGACTACTGGGAGACGGTGCCGCCCGCAGCCACGATCTTGTCCTGGGCGGAGCCCGAGACCTTGTCGACCGTGACGGTGAGCTTCACGCTGATGTCACCCTGACCGAGAACCTTGACCTTCTCGTTCTTGCGGACGGCGCCCTTGGCGACCAGGTCCGCAACGGTGACGTCGCCACCGTTCGGGTAGAGCTCCGCGAGCTTGTCCAGGTTCACGACCTGGTACTCGACGCGGAACGGGTTCTTGAACCCGCGGAGCTTCGGGGTGCGCATGTGCAGCGGCATCTGCCCACCCTCGAAGCCGACGCGGACCTGGTAACGGGCCTTCGTGCCCTTGGTACCGCGGCCCGCGGTCTTGCCCTTCGAGCCCTCACCGCGACCGACACGGGTGCGGTCCTTCTTCGAGCCAGCGGCCGGACGAAGGTGGTGCACCTTCAGGATCTGGACGCGCTCGTTCTTCTCGTCGCTCATGCGTCGACCTCCTCGACCTTCACGAGGTGCGCCACCGTCGCGATGTACCCGCGGTTCTGGGAGTTGTCCTCGCGCAGGACCGTACGGCCGATGCGCTTGAGACCCAGGCTGCGGAGCGTGTCGCGCTGGTACTGCTTCTCGCTGATGACGGACTTCGTCTGCGTGATCTTCAGCATGGCCATCAGGCACCTGCCTTCTCGGTCGCTGCGGCACGTGCTGCCGCCTCGGCCTTCAGGAGGCGAGCCGGCACGACGTGGTCCACGTCGAGGCCACGACGTGCGGCGACGGCGCGGGGTTCCTCGAGCTGCTTGAGGGCCTCGACCGTGGCGTGCACGATGTTGATGGTGTTCGACGAACCGAGCGACTTGCTCAGGACGTCGTGGATGCCGGCGCACTCGAGCACGGCGCGGACCGGACCACCGGCGATGACACCGGTACCGGCAGCGGCCGGGCGCAGGAGGACGACGCCAGCGGCGGCCTCACCCTGCACCGGGTGCGGGATCGTGTTGCCGACGCGCGGGACGCGGAAGAAGTTCTTCTTCGCCTCTTCGACGCCCTTGGAGATCGCCGTGGGGACCTCCTTGGCCTTGCCGTAGCCGACGCCCACGAGGCCGTTGCCGTCACCCACGACGACGAGCGCCGTGAAGCTGAAGCGACGACCACCCTTGACGACCTTCGAGACGCGGTTGATGGTCACCACGCGCTCGAGGAACTGGCTGTCGCCACCGCGGTTGTTGCGGTCGCGGCCCTGCTGACGGTCACGACCGCCACCACGACGGCCACGGTTGTCGGCCGAGTCGCGGTTGTTGGACGCGGAGCCGGCAGCGGTCTCGACCGGACGCTCGGCGACGGGGGCAGCAGCCTCCGCCTTGGCGTCGGTGGACTTGGCCTCCTCGGCGCTGGTGGCCTCGGTGGTCTCCTCAGCGCTGGTTGCCTCGGTCGTCTCCTCGACGGCCGGGGTCTCCTCGGCGTTGCTGTTGTTCGCGATGTCGCTCACAGGTTCAGCCCTCCTTCACGGGCACCATCGGCGATCGCGGCGACGCGACCGGCGTACTTGCTACCACCGCGGTCGAACACGACGGCTTCGACACCGGCGGTCTTCGCACGCTCGGCGAGGAGCTCGCCGACGCGACGCGCCTTGGCGGTCTTGTCGCCGTCGAACGAGCGGAGGTCGGCCTCCATCGTCGACGCGCTGGCAAGGGTGTGACCCTTGGAGTCGTCGATGACCTGCACGAACACGTGACGTGCCGAGCGGGTGACGGCGAGACGCGGACGTGCCTCGGTGCCGGTGATCTTCTTGCGGAGGCGGTTGTGGCGACGGGCCTTGGCAGCCGCCTTGCTCTTGCCTCGGGTACGAGTTCCGATAGCCATGATCACTTACCTGACTTTCCGGCCTTGCGGCGCACGTTCTCGCCCGCGTAACGGACACCCTTGCCCTTGTAGGGCTCGGGCTTCCGCAGCTTGCGGATGTTCGCAGCGACCTCGCCGACGGCCTGCTTGTCGATGCCGTTGACGGTGACCTTGTTGTTGCCCTCGACGGCGAAGCTGATGCCCGCCGGCGGCTCGACCGTGATCGAGTGGGAGTAGCCGAGCGCGAACTCGAGGTTCGAGCCCTTCGCCTGGACGCGGTAACCGGTGCCGACGACCTCGAGGCCCTTGGAGTAGCCCTGGGTGACGCCGATGATCTGGTTCGCGATGAGCGTGCGGGTCAGGCCGTGGAGCGACCGGGACTCACGCTCGTCGTCCGGGCGGGTGACGAGGACCTGGTTCTCCTCGACGTTCGCCTGGATGGGCTCCGCGACGACGAGCGCGAGCTCGCCCTTCGGGCCCTTGACCGCGACGTTCTGACCGTCGATGGAGACGGTCACGCCAGCGGGGATGTCAATGGGAAGACGTCCGATTCGTGACATGTTCGATCACCAAACGTAGGCGAGGACTTCCCCACCCACGCCCTTCTGCTCGGCTTCGCGGTCGGTCAGGAGACCCGACGAGGTGGACAGGATCGCCACGCCGAGGCCACCGAGGACCTGGGGGATCTCCGTCGACTTCGCGTAGACCCGGAGGCCGGGCTTCGACACGCGCTTGATGCCGGCGATCGAACGCTCGCGCTCGGGGCCGTACTTGAGCTCGATGGTGAGGGTCTTGCCCACGCGGGCGTCCTCGACCTTCCACTCGGTGATGTAACCCTCGCGCTTGAGGATGTCAGCGATGGTGGTCTTGAGCTTGCTGCTCGGAAGCGAGACGGCGTCGTGGTGCGCCGAGTTCGCGTTCCGCAATCTGGTCAGCATGTCTGCGACCGGATCGGTCATCGTCATGATGTGATTCCGTTTCTCGCCTGGTTTCGACACCCGTTCCACGAATGCCGACCTGAGCGATCGAGTGACTCCAGGGCGATTCCCCGGAGTCTGTGTTCGTGCGTGCGGGCCGGAGGACTCGAGAGTCCTTCGGCCCGCAGCGCCCGAAGTAGTTTAGACCGTCTGCTCGGCAGAGCGGAACGGGAAGCCGAGCTGCTTGAGCAGGGCACGTCCCTCGTCGTCCGTCTTCGCGGTGGTCACGACGGTGATGTCGAAGCCGCGGACACGGTCGATGCGGTCCTGGTCGATCTCGTGGAACATGCTCTGCTCCGTGAGACCGAAGGTGTAGTTGCCGTTGCCGTCGAACTGGCGGTCGCTGAGACCACGGAAGTCGCGGATACGGGGAAGCGCCAGCGAGAGCAGGCGGTCCAGGAACTCCCACGCGCGGTCGCCACGGAGGGTGACGTGCGCGCCGATGGCCTGGCCCTCACGCAGCTTGAACTGCGCGATGGACTTGCGGGCCATCGTGACCTGCGGCTTCTGACCGGTGATCGCCGTGAGGTCCTTGATGGCCCCCTCGATGATCTTCGAGTCGCGAGCTGCCTCGCCGACGCCGGTGTTCACGACGACCTTGACCAGGCCGGGGACCTGGTGGACGTTCGCGTAGCCGAACTGCTCGGTCAGCGCCGCCTTGATCTCGTTCTTGTACTTCTGCTTCAGGCGCGGCTGGACCTTGTCAGCCGTCGCGGCAGTCGTGTCAGTCATCAGAGCTTCTCACCAGACTTCTTGGCGTAGCGGACTCGGACGGTCTTCTTGACACCGTCCTTCTCCACCTCTTCGGTGCGGAAGCCGACGCGGGTCGGCTTCTTCGTCTTGGGGTCGACGATCGCGACGTTCGACACGTGGATCGGGGCCTCGTGCTGCTCGATGCCGCCGGTCTTCGAACCACGCTGCGTCTGGCCGACGCGGACGTGCTTCGTGACGAAGTTCACGCCCTCGACGACGACGCGGTTCTTGTCCGTGAGGACCTCGATGACCTTGCCCTGCTTGCCACGGTCGCCGCCACGCTCCTGCGTCGCGCCCGTGATGACCTGGACCAGGTCACCCTTCTTGATGTTCGCCATGGCTTACAGCACCTCCGGCGCGAGCGAGATGATCTTCATGAACTTCTTGTCACGAAGCTCGCGACCGACCGGACCGAAGATGCGCGTGCCGCGCGGGTCGCCGTCAGCCTTGAGGATCACTGCCGCGTTCTCGTCGAACTTGATGTAGGAGCCGTCGTTGCGACGGGTCTCCTTCTTGGTGCGAACGATGACCGCCTTGACGACGTCACCCTTCTTCACGTTGCCGCCGGGGATGGCGTCCTTCACCGTGGCGACGATGACGTCACCGAGACCGGCGTAGCGACGACCCGAGCCACCGAGCACGCGGATGGTCAAGATCTCCTTGGCACCCGTGTTGTCGGCGACCTTCAGGCGGGATTCCTGCTGAATCACTGCTGTCTCCTATTTCCGCAAGCGGGCCGCGAGGCCTACTTGGCCTTCTCGAGGATCTCGACCAGGCGCCAGCGCTTGGAGGCGCTGAGGGGACGGGTCTCGCTGATCACGACGAGGTCGCCGACACCGGCCGAGCCGGCCTCGTCGTGTGCCTTCACCTTGGAGGTGCGGCGGATGACCTTGCCGTAGAGGGCGTGCTTCACGCGGTCCTCGACCTCGACGACGATGGTCTTGTCCATCTTGTCGCTGGTCACGTAACCACGGCGCGTCTTGCGGTAGCCGCGGGTGAGGGCGGCGGAGTCCTTCTCTTCGTTCGCCATCAGTTCTCCTCGGCGGTCTCGGCCTCGGTCGACTCGACCGGCTTGTCAGCCTTCTTCGTCGACTTCTTGGCCTTGGTTGCGGTCTCGACGGGCGCGGGGGTGGCACGGATGCCGAGCTCGCGCTCGCGGAGGACGGTGTAGATCCGGGCGATGTCGCGCTTGACGGCACGAAGACGACCGTGGCTCTCCAGCTGGCCGGTGGCCGACTGGAAGCGGAGGTTGAAGAGCTCCTCCTTGGCCTTCTTCAGCTCGTCAGCAAGACGCTCGTTCTCGAACGTGTCGAGCTCCGTCGGACGGAGCTCCTTGGAACCGATCGCCATTATGCGTCGCCCTCCTCGCGCTTGATGATGCGTGCCTTGAGGGGCAGCTTGTGAATTGCACGGGTCAACGCCTCGCGGGCGATGTCCTCGCTGACGCCGGAGAGCTCGAAGAGCACGCGGCCCGGCTTGACGTTCGCGATCCACCACTCGGGGGAACCCTTACCGGAACCCATGCGGGTCTCGGCAGGCTTCTTCGTGAGCGGACGGTCCGGGTAGATGTTGATCCACACCTTGCCGCCACGCTTGATGTGACGCGTCATGGCGATACGAGCGGACTCGATCTGACGGTTGGTCACGTAAGCGGGGGTCAGGGCCTGGATGCCGTAGTCACCGAAGGAGACCTTGGTGCCACCGGTCGCCTGACCCGAACGCTTCGGGTGGTGCTGCTTGCGGTGCTTGACTCGACGGGGGATAAGCATGGTTACGCCTCAACTCCTGCGCCGGCCGGCGCGTCCTGCGGGGCCTGCTGCTCGCGGCCGCCACGGTCGCCGCGGTCGCCGCCACGACGGTCACCGCGGTCGTTGCGGTCGCCACGCGGGCCTCCACGACGCTCGGGGCGCGACGAACGCTGGTTCGCCTGCTCGCGAGCGAGCTCCTTGTTCGTGATGTCGCCCTTGTAGATCCACACCTTCACGCCGATGCGACCGAACGTCGTCCGGGCCTCGTAGAAGCCGTAGTCGATGTTGGCGCGGAGCGTGTGCAGGGGCACGCGGCCCTCGCGGTAGAACTCCGAGCGCGACATCTCGGCGCCGCCGAGACGGCCGGCGACCTGGATGCGGACACCCTTGGCACCGGCGCGCTGTGCACCCTGGAGGCCCTTGCGCATGGCGCGACGGAACGCGACACGAGCGGAGAGCTGCTCCGCGATGCCCTGCGCGACGAGCTGGGCCTCGGTCTCGGGGTTCTTGACCTCGAGGATGTTGAGCTGGATCTGCTTCTTGGTGAGCTTCTCGAGCTCGCCACGGATGCGCTCCGCCTCGGCGCCGCGGCGACCGATGACGATGCCAGGACGCGCCGTGTGGATGTCCACGCGGACACGGTCACGGGTGCGCTCGAGCTCGATGCGGGCGACGCCGGCACGGTCGAGGGTCTTCTTCAGGTACTGACGCACCTTGATGTCCTCGGCGACGTAGTCGGCGTAGCGCTGACCCGGCTTCGTGCTGTCGGTGAACCAGTGCGAGACGTGGTCCGTCGTGATCCCGAGGCGGAAGCCGTACGGGTTGACCTTCTGGCCCATTACTTGCTCGCCTTCTTGCTCGTCGCGGCAGCAGCCTCGGCCTCGTCAGGGGTCGCGAGGACCACCGTGATGTGGCTGGTGCGCTTGTTGATCCGGAAGGCCCGGCCCTGAGCACGCGGCTGGAACCGCTTGAGGGTCGTGCCTTCGTCGACGAAGACGCGGCTCACGTAGAGGTCGCGCTCGTCGAGGAAGCTGTTCGTCGAGTCCGCCTTGACACGTGCGTTCGCGATCGCCGAGGCGACCAGCTTGTACACGGGCTCCGAAGCGCCCTGGGGGGCGAACTTCAGGATGGCGAGCGCCTCGTGGGCCTGCTTGCCGCGGATCAGCTCGATGACGCGACGGGCCTTCTGAGGCGTGACGCGGATGTGTCGCACGCGTGCGATCGACTCCACCATTTCGTTCCTCCTCTGCGTCGCCGCCTTAGCGGCGACGGCCCTTCTTGTCGTCCTTCACGTGACCGCGGAAGGTACGGGTCGGCGCGAACTCGCCGAGCTTGTGACCGACCATCGATTCGGTGACGAACACCGGGATGTGCTTGCGTCCGTCGTGCACCGCGATGGTGTGCCCGAGCATGTTCGGGACGATCATCGAGCGGCGCGACCACGTCCGGATCACGTTCTTCGTGTTGGCCTCGTTCTGCGTGACGACCTTGCGAAGCAGGTGCTCGTCGACGAAGGGGCCCTTCTTCAGACTGCGTGGCATCTTCTGAACTCCTACTTGCGCTTCTTGCCGGCGTTACGGCGACGGACGATGAGCTTGTCGCTCGGCTTGTTCGGCTTGCGCGTGCGACCCTCGGCCTGGCCCCAGGGGCTGACCGGGTGACGACCACCGGACGTCTTGCCCTCACCACCACCGTGCGGGTGGTCGATCGGGTTCATCGCGACACCACGCACGGTCGGGCGGACGCCCTTCCAGCGCATGCGGCCGGCCTTGCCCCAGTTGATGTTCGACTGCTCGGCGTTGCCGACCTCGCCGATGGTGGCGCGGCAGCGGGCGTCGACGTTGCGGACCTCGCCCGACGGCAGACGGAGCTGCGCGTAGGGGCCGTCCTTGGCGACGAGACGCACCGAGGCGCCGGCCGAACGCGCGAGCTTGGCGCCGCCACCGGGGCGGAGCTCGATCGCGTGGATGACCGTACCCACGGGGATGTTGCGCAGCGGCAGGTTGTTGCCGGGCTTGATGTCAGCACCGGGGCCCTGCTCGACGACGTCGCCCTGCTTGAGCTTGTTCGGCGCGAGGATGTAGCGCTTGGTGCCGTCCACGAAGTGCAGGAGCGCGATGCGCGCCGTGCGGTTCGGGTCGTACTCGATGTGCGCGACCTTGGCGTCGACGCCGTCCTTGTCGTGACGACGGAAGTCGATCACGCGGTACTGGCGCTTGTGGCCACCACCGATGTGACGGGTCGTGATGCGGCCCGAGCTGTTCCGGCCACCGGTCTTCGGCAGCGGACGAAGCAGGGACTTCTCCGGCGTCGAACGGGTGATCTCGGCGAAGTCGGCGACCGACGAGCCGCGACGACCCGGGGTCGTCGGCTTGTAGTTACGAATAGCCATGATGTTTTCCCTCTGGTCCTCAGCCGACAGCCGTGAAGATGTCGATCGAACCGGACTTGAGCGTCACGATGGCGCGCTTGGTGTCCTTGCGCTTGCCGATGCCGAAACGCGTGCGACGGGTCTTGCCAGGACGGTTCAGCGTGTTGATGCCGGCGACCTTGACGTCGAAGATCTTCTCGATGGCGAGCTTGATCTCGGTCTTGTTCGCGCGGGGGTCCACGAGGAACGTGTACTTGCCCTGGTCGATGAGGCCGTAGCTCTTCTCCGACACGACGGGCGCGATGATGATGTCGCGCGGGTCCTTGTTGAAGCCGCTCATGCGGAGATCTCCTTCGCGGTCTTCGACGCGATGAAGGCGTCGAGGGCGCTCTTGCTGAAGACGATGGCGTCCGAGACGAGGACGTCGTATGCGTTCAGCTGGCCGTACGAGAGCGCGTGGACGTTCGGCAGGTTGCGGATCGACTTGAGCGTGAGCTCGTCGTCCGACTCGAGCACGACGAGCACGTTCTTGACGGGCGCGACCTTCTCGAGGAGCGTGCGGGCGGTCTTGGTCGACGGCACCTCGGCCGCGACGAAGCCCTCCACAGCGGAGATACGGCCACCGCGGGCACGGTCCGAGAGCGAGCCGAGCAGCGCAGCGGCGATCATCTTCTTCGGGGTGCGCTGCGAGTAGTCGCGCGGGGTCGGTCCGTGGACGACGCCACCGCCGGTGTGCTCGGGAGCACGCACCGAACCCTGACGGGCGCGGCCGGTGCCCTTCTGCTTGAACGGCTTGCGACCAGCACCGCGGACCTCGCCGCGGTTCTTGGTCTTGTGGGTGCCCTGACGCGACGCGGCGCGCTGCGCGGTGACGACCTGGTGGATCAGCGGGACGTTGGTCTCGACGTCGAAGAGCTCGGCGGGGAGCTCGACGGAGCCGGACTTGACGCCAGAGACGTCGAGGACGTCGATCGTGGTTGCAGTCGTGGTGGCCATGATCACTTACCCTTCACGGCGGTGCGGACGAAGACGGAGCGACCGCGAGCACCGGGGACGGCGCCCTTGACGAGCAGCAGACCCTTCTCGGCGTCGACGGCGTGCACCGTGAGGTTGAGGACGGTCACGCGCTCTCCACCCATGCGACCGGCCATGCGCATGCCCTTGAAGACACGCGACGGGGTCGAGGAAGCACCGATCGAGCCGGGCTTGCGGTGGTTGCGGTGGGCACCGTGCGACGCGGAGACGCCGGCGAAGCCGTGGCGCTTCATGACACCCGCGAAGCCCTTGCCCTTGCTCGTGCCGACGACGTCGACCTTCGCGCCGGCTTCGAACGTGGCGTCGACGGTGAGCTCCTGGCCCAGCGTGTACTCGCCCGCGTCCGACGTGCGGACCTCGGTGAGGGTGCGGCGCGGGGTGACCCCGGCGGCCTCGAAGTGGCCAGCGGCCGGCTTGTTCACCTTGCGGGGGTCGATCTGGCCAGCGGCGATCTGGATCGCCTCGTAGCCGTCGCGCTCCACGTTGCGGATCTGGGTGACCACGTTCGGGCCGACCTCGATCACGGTGACGGGGATGAACTTGTTGTTCTCGTCCCACACCTGGGTCATCCCGAGCTTCTTGCCGAGGAGGCCCTTGACGGTCTTGGTTGTGTTCGCCATCAGTTCAGCCCCCTTACAGCTTGATCTCGATGTTGACGTCGGCCGGGAGGTCGAGACGCATGAGCGAGTCGACGGCCTTCGGCGTCGGGTCGACGATGTCGATGACCCGCTTGTGCGTGCGCTTCTCGAAGTGCTCGCGCGAGTCCTTGTACTTGTGGGGAGAACGGATCACTGCGATCACGTTCTTCTCGGTGGGGAGCGGCACCGGGCCGACCACGGTCGCACCGGCACGGGTCACCGTGTCGACGATCTTCCGGGCCGACGTGTCGATGACCTCGTGGTCGTACGACTTGAGCCGGATGCGGATCTTCTGTCCCGCCATGTGTTCTCTGTCCTCTCTGCGCCGCGCACCCTCGGGCCGCCTGACGCCGCCGGGTTCCGCCCTGTGCGGACCTGGCTGTTTGCGTGAATCACCGGACGCATCCGCTGGGGATGACCGCTGTTCTCCTGTCAACCGCGCGGACGGTCATGCCGTGTTGCACACGACGGCCCGCGTGGACGTATCGCCACCCCTGCTGAAGGACACGGGTGTCCGTCACGTTGTGGGGCTTCGATGTGTTCTGCTGCCTGCGGCCCAACCCAGCCCTGCTGGACAGGGGGGTTGTGCACTGCCAGTGCAGTGATCCTTCGGGGCGCGAACGCCCCGGGAATTTCGGAACCGGACAAGTCTCCCATAGCCCGGGGTTCCGTGCAACCCGGGCGTGTCGCGTTTCCCCGGGCGTGTCGAGACCAGCGTACTTCCCCGGTCTGCCGCGGATCCACCGACCTGGAGGCCCGGCTCGCGTCCGCCCCGCAGCGCACGTCCCGAGACGCCTCGGACGACCCCGCCGACATGCGTCGCGCCCCCTCCCGGACATCGCGCCCCGGTGTGGCGGGGCGCGGTGTTCGTGAGGGGGCGCGATGGGCAGCCGGGGTGCTCGGATCAGTCCTCGTCGGGGACGACCGGCGGCACGAACCACGGCGGGAAGACCGCGACGCGCGGGACGTGCCCGCCGTGCTCGGACAGGATGTCCTTCACGGCGTGGCGTGCACGGTCGTTCGGCACGCCGATGACCGCGACCGAGGAGAACGGCACGCTCGGCCCGGCGAGGACCTCCACGCCGTGCATCTCCGGGTCGGTGAGGTCCGTGCGGCGCAGCAGGTTCGCCGCTGCCTCCGGACCGACGGCGAACCGGACGTCCTCGGCGTCGGCGTCCGTGTCCGCCAGGATCACCGATGCACCGAAGGCCGCGGTGGGGACCACGAGCACGACGTAGTCGACGCCACGGGCGTGCCGGGCGGCGTCGGACCAGCGCTCGGTGTCGTGCGCCCCGCGTCGGACCTCGTCCCAGCGCGCGCCGTCGGGCGAGAGCGAGAACGGGACGTGGCTGGCGACGCTCGACCCGTCGGGAGCGGTCGCCGCCGCGCGGGCAGCGCGGGCAGCAGGGGCGCTGATGTCGTAGGACGGCGTGACGGCGTCGGACGCGAGGATCGCCCCGTCCGCGACGATCCCGTCGAAGTTGTCGATGTGGGTCACGTGGTGTGCGCGCAGGGCGCCAAAGACCCGGGCGGCCGGCATGTCCGGCTCAGCCGTGCGCAGCGCGGTCGCCTTCGCGCGGGCGGGCGAACCACCGGGGGTCGACCGCAGCGAGGTGCTGACGCGGGTGCGCCGCGGCGCAGGGGCCTTGGGGACGTCCGGCACCTCGCGCTGTCGAGGCGCGCAGATGTCGCAGAGTTCGGTGGGGAATCCGTGGATGCACTCGTCGGTCACGACTGATGTGGGTCCTTCCGTGCCGCGTGGGGGTGGGACGGCACGAGGGTCAACGCTACGTCATCCCGGACGTGTCGCGGCACCGATGCAGGTCATTGGCGGTAGAGCAGCGCCCGGACCTCGGACTCCGCGGCGTGCTCGCGCTTCGGATCGATGGTCTCGCCGTGCTGGTACGCGTCGAGCAGGCGGGGGTCGACGTAGCTCTGCCTGGCCACCGTCGGGGTGTTGCCGAGGACCTCGCTCGCCGCCTTCACCGCGTGCGACACCGCACGCTTCCGCTTCGTCTCGCTGGACTGCGGCCCGGTCTCCGCCAGGTCGATCGCCGCCGCGACCGTGCCGTGCAGCGTCCGGAAGTCCTTCGCGGTGAACTCGTCGCCTGCACGCTCTTTGACGTAGGCGTTGATGTCCTCGGCCGACAGCGGCTCCCAGTCGGCGCCCCTGGTCGGACGGAAGGACAGCAGCCGGGCCGTGGGTCCGCGTCGCTTCATCCCGGCGATCACGCTCGACAGGTCGGCGTCGTGGATGGACGACGACCACTCCTGCCCGCTCTTGCCGGGGAAGGAGAGCTCGATGTCGTCACCGGACACGTGCGCGTGCGCACAGAGCAACGTGGAGAGACCACGGCTGCCGTGCTCGGACGCGTACCGTTCCGACCCCACCCGCAGCGATCCCTGGTCGAGCATCCGGAACGCCGCAGCGAGCGCGCGTCGCCGGTCAGGCTCGGGGCGTCGCAGGTCGAGGGTGACACCGCGGCGTGCGCTCGGGAGCGACTCCGCCAGGGCGAGCGCCCGGTCGTACTTGATGCGGTCCATCCGCTCGCGCCAGGACGGGTGGTACATGTACTGCCGTCGTCCGACCGCGTCGATGCCGGTGGCGAGGACGTGGCCGTTGTCGTACGGCGAGATCCAGACGTCCTCCCACGCCGGCGGCACGACGAGGTCCTCGAGGCGCTGCCGGACACCGGGGTCCGTCACGGTCTGCCCGTCGGGGTCGCGGTACGAGAAGCCCTTGCCCGAGCGGACGCGGTGGTAGCCACGACCGTTGGTCGCGGATCTGCGGAGGCGTGTCACCCCTCCGAGCAAACACGACCCGCCTCAGCAGGGCAGCAGGAAGCGACGGATCGCGCACCGCGACCCGGCGGATCCCACCGGCCGACGGGGTGGTGGCGACCGACGACGGACGGGAGGACCGGTGCGGGCGTGCACCGGTCCTCCCGTCCGTCAGGCGGTCGCCGCCCGCCGCTCGGTCACCGCCCGCCGCTCGGTCACCGTGCGTCGCGTCGGCGGCGGATCAGGAGCAGCAGCAGGCCGACCGAGAGCGCGAGCAACGCGAGCGCTCCACCGAGTCCCAGGCCCGCCGCACCGGTGAACGCGAGCGCACCGGGCTGCGGGTCGGCGCGGACCGGAGCCGGGTCGCTCGCGCGGAGCGGATCCGTCGCGACCGCACCGGTCAGCTGCGTCGTCGCGGACCGGACGGTCGCGACGTTGGTGATGCGGTCGGGGGCGTCCGTGGCGACCCGGACGGTCAGCTGGATCGCGATCCGGTCACCGCTGGCGAGCGGCTCGTCGAGCGTGCAGGACACCGTCGATCCCGTCGTGCAGGTGGCGGCGCGGTCGTCGACGCTCACGAAGGACAGTCCCGTCGGCAGTGCGTCGGTGACCACGACGGGGCCGGGGTCCTCGGTGGGCCCGGCGTTCCTGACCGTGATCGTGTACCCGACCGTGCTCCCGCGGACCAGCTCGCCGGTGTGCGTCTTCGTCACGGAGAGGCTCGAGAGCGGCTGGACCGCGAGCTCGTCGTCGGCGTCGTTGTCCGCCAGTGTCGTCTCCGTGGTCGTCGTCGCGACCGTCGCCGTCGGCGTCACGCCGGGGTAGGCCGCAGCGGTCGGCGTCTGGTGCACCGTGATCGCCGGCGCCAGCGTGCCGGCCGGCAGCGTGCCGCTCAGCGCGAACGAAACCGTCGTGCTGCCGTCGGCGTTCGTGACGACCCCGGTGACCGTCCAGGCCGGATCCGCCTCGGTCGAGACGTACGTCAGGCCCTTCGGCAACGTGTAGGTCGCGGTGACGGCCGCCGCGTCGGAGAGCCCGGCGTTCCGGACCTGCACCGTCTCGGGCAGGTCCTTCCCGATGACGGCCTCCCCGCTGTGCCCGATGCTGATCTGGACGTTCGCCACGGCGGCGACGGGCAGCGGGGCCACCGCGGTCCCACCGTTCGTCCCGACCGGCTCCGGCGTGCCCTGCGCGGTGATCGCCGCGCGGTTCTCGATCGCACCGGCCGTGTACCCGGACGCGATCGCCGTGGTCAGCCAGAGTCCCGGCGCGTCGGTACCCGCCACGACGGTCGAGCCCAGCGTGCACGTCACGACACTGGTGTCCGTGGTGCCGTCACACGTCCAGACCGCGCCGTCGGACTCCGCGGCCACGAACCGCATGCCCTCGGGCAGCTGGTCGGTGACGACGGTGTCCGGCTGCTCGTCGGACGGTCCCTCGTTGCGCACCTGCAGGTACCAGACCTGCTGGCCGCCTGCGGTGGTCGTCGTGGAACGGTCCGTCGACCCGGTCCGGGCGACCGGGGTCTTCGACAGCGTCAGCGCGGCGTGCGTGGTCACGTCGACGTCGGCCCCCGCGGTGTCGTCCGCGGGGTCCGGGTCGTCCGTCCCCGACGAGACCGTCGCCGTGTTCCGGAGCGTGCCGGCAGGCGTCCCCGAGGCGATCGCCGCCGTCACGTGGAACGTGGCGGACGCACCGGATGCGAGCGTGCCGGTGGACCAGGTGGTCGGGTCGACGCCCTGTTCCCACGCGTCGTCGTCCGTGGTGACGGCGGTCACGGTCATCCCGGCCGGAGCCGTGTCGGTCCACGTGACGCGCTGGGCGTCCGAGGGGCCGGCGTTCGTCACGGTCACGTCGTAGGTCACGTCCGTGCCGGCGTCGGCCGTGGCCGCGCTGGTCCTGGTCTTCGTGATCGACAGGTCCGCGGAGGTGGTGACGTCGACGGTCGCGTCGTCGTGCGCGGTCTCCCCCTTCGCGGTGACCGGCGCGGCGGTGGCGGTGTTCACGATGGACGCGCCGCGGAACGAGGCAGGGACGTGCACCACGATGCCGATGGTGTCCGGATCGGTGGCACCAGCGGCGATGCCGTCGGTGCTCACGAGGGTCAGGACGCCGTCGACGTTCGACTCCACGGTCCAGTGCGCGGCGGTCCCGTCCGTCAGCCCGACGTACTCGACGCCGACCGGCAACGTGTCCTGCACGCGGACGCTCGGGGTGGTCGCGTCGCCCGCCGGCAGGTCGGACGGCCCGTCCGGGTTCGCGACCTGGATCGTGTAGGTGACGTCCTCACCGGCGTCGACCGACTGGACGTCCGCGGTCTTCGTGACCCGCAGTCCGACCGTCTGCGTCGCGGCGCTCGAGGTGCTCGCCGTCTGTGTGGCCGCGTTGTCCGAGCGCACCACGGCCGTGTTCGCGAGGGTGCCGGAGAGGTCGGCAGGCGTCGTCACCGTGATGGTGAACGACGACGTCGTCCCGGCACGCAGGGTGCCGTCGAGCACGCAGGAGACGGTGTCGTCCGACGTGCACGTCCAGTCGCCGTCGGTCTGGGACGCGCCCTGGAGGCTCGTCCCCGACTCGAGCGCGTCGGTCACGACGACCTTCCGCGCGTCGGCCGTGCCGGTGTTCCGGACCGTGATGGTCCAGTCCGCCGGCTCGCCCGCCACGAGGCGGTCGCTCGAGAACGCCTTCGCGATCGTCAGCGAGGTGGTGTCGTCGACCGGGGTGCTCGTGTTGCTGACGTCGTTCGACGCCTTCGGGTCGGTCGTCGACGGGTCGACGGCGACGCGGGCGGTGTTCGCGATCGTCTGCGACGCCGTCGTGTCCGGCTGCACCGTCGCCGTGACGGTGATCGGCGGTGCGGTCGTCCCGTTCGCCAGGCCGTCACGGGTGCAGGTCAGGGTGTTGCCGTCGGTGTCGCACGTCCACCCGCTGTCGTCCGCGACGGTCGCCTGCTCGAGCCGCACGGTGCTCGGCAGCGTGTCGGTCACGGTGACGGTGCCGCGGGCGTCGGAGACGCTCTGCTCGGCCGGGTCACGGACGTTCTGCACCGAGAGGGTCCACGTCGCGGTCCCACCGGCGGTGAACCGATCGGCTGCTGCCGTCTTCGTGATCGCGAGGTCCGCGATCGCGACCGGGGTGGTGCTCGCCGAGTCGGAGTCGTTCGCGTCGTTCGGGTCGAAGGTCTGGCCGGTGCCCTGGTGGATCGTCGCGCTGTTGCGGATCGCGGTGAGCGGGGCGTCGGCGGGCAGCGTCAGTGCGACGTCGAGCTCCGGGAACGCCGAGCCCGACGCGACCACGGCGCCGTTGACGCACGTCTGCTCGTCCGTGCCGGTCGTCGTGCACGTCCAGCCCGACCCGGAGAACCGCAGCGTGGCACCGTCCGGGAGCCCGGCGACGGTGTCCACCACGGTCGTGCCGTGAGCGGCGTCCCCGCCGGTGTTCGTGACCACGATCGTCCAGGCCTTCGCCGTGGTCGCGCCGGCCACGACGTCCGCGGTCGTCGCCTTCTTGGCGATCGACAGGTCGGCCGCGGCGATCGAGGCGGTCGCGGTCGCGTCGGTCCCCTTCGTGCCGTCCTGCTGCTTCGGGTAGGTGGTGAACGAGCCGGCGCCGCCGTCGTACCCGGTGCCGCCGGAGGCGTCCGTGATCGTCGCGGTGACGTGGTTCGTGTGCTTCGTGGCCGTGCCCGCCGGGGTCGCGGCGGCCGTCGTCGGGGTCGCGCGGTAGTGCAGGGTCAGGGTCTCGTTCGTCCCGAGTGCCCCGAGGTCCGCCCAGGTGAGCGTGGTCCCGGCCACCGACGGGTCGCGAGCGGCCGTACTGGCGCCCCCGTTCCTGGCGGTCGTCGAGCTGCCGGCGTCGTAGGTCCACCCGTCGGGCAGGACGTCTCGCGCGGCGACGGAGGTCGCGGCACTGCCGGTGTTCGTGAACGTCACCGTGAAGTCGGACGGGACGCCGAGGTAGGACAGGCCGCCGGCGGTGTCGTTCGACTTCGCCACGGCGACGGACGGGAACGACGGGGTCACCGACGCGCTCGCGGTGGTGGGGCCGTACGAGCCGCCGTCACCGTCCGAGAGCGAGGTGTAGGTGCCCGTCGAGGCGGTGTTCACCAGGGCGTTGCCGGTCAGCTCCGCGTCCTCGGCGAGCACGGCGTGGTACGTGTACGTGGTCCTGGAACCGGTGCCGAAGGTCGTGCTGGGCCAGGTGATGACACCGCCGCCGCACTTCGCATCGGTACTGAGCATGCCGCCGCCGGAGATCCGTGCGGGGTCGACCACGATGCCGTCCGGCACGCAGTCGGTGACGCTCGTGCCGTACGCGGGCGAACCGGAGCTCGAGACCGTCACCGCGTAGGTGATGTCCTGGCCCGGCTCGGCCTTCGCGGTGGTCGTGGTCTGCCCGGCCACCGTCGCCGACTTCGCGATCGCGAGGGACGGGGTCACCGCTGTCGCGTTCGCCTGGTTCGACGTCGTCGATGCGTCGGTCGGCTCGGCGCCCTTCGCCGTCCGGTCGTAGGCGAGCTTCGCCGTGTTCGAGTACGCCGTGCCCGACGACTGACCGGCACCGACCCGCACCGGGACGTCGACCGTGATCGTCAGCGGTGCGCCGAGCCCCGACGCGATGTCGGAGATCCGCACCGTGACGGTCCCGGACGCGACCGATGGGGTGACGGTGACCGAGGAGTCGCTCGCGGTCGCGGTCGGGGTCCCGACCGCCGTCATGCCCTTCGGCAGGGTGTCCGTGATCAGGCCGTCGTACATCGCGACGTTCGCCGGGACGGTCGCGGTGATCCGGTAGGTCGCGGTGTCGCCCGCGCGGATCGGGAGCGCGTTCTTGTTCGCGGGGTTCGTCGTCGCGGTGCCCGTGCCGGCCCCGGTCGTGGCGTTCCACGTCGGCGCGGTGAGCGTCTTCGCGATGGACGGTCCGGACACGGTCACGGTGTTCGTCGTGGTCGCGACCTGGACGAACGACGTGTTCGCCGTGGCGTAGTCGGTGTCGAGGCTGGACGCGAGGACCCTGGCGGTGTTCACGTACTGCCGCCCGGCGGGGGCGGCCGTCCCCACCGTCGCCGTGACGGTGATCGTCGCGGAGGCGCCGGCGGCCAGGGTTCCCACCGACCACGTGTGCAGCGTGCTGCCGGTCGGACAGGAGCCCAGTGCGCTCCGCTGCGTGCTCGTCGGCGTGCTCTCGGCACGCGAGCTGCTCGTGAGGGTGAGGTCGTCGGGGAAGCAGTCCGCGATCACGGTCGACCGCGCGTCCGCGGTGGACGCGGTGTTCTTCGCCGTCAGCGTCCACGTCACGGTGTCCCGACCGGCGACGGTCCGGCCGCCCAGGTTGTTGGTCTTCGTGATGCCGACCTGCGGGGGCTGGACCGCGATCGTCTTCGCGGCGGTGCTCGTCGACGGGGTACCGTCGGCCGGCTTCGACGAGAACGTCGCCGTGTTCGTGACCGTGCCGGGGGCGGTACCGGACGCGTCGTACTTGCCGACCCCCTTCGTCACCACGAGCCCTGATGCGGTCACGGAGAAGATCGCGGTCGAGTCCCCGGCGTTGTCGAAGGTCTCGGGGAAGACGACGGCACCGGCGCCGAGCGTGTTCCCCGTCCCGGTCAGCGTGTAGGTCTGCCCGGCGTAGGTCCCGTCGACGTCGGTGGACTGCGCCGAAGCCGGCACGGTGATCGTGCCGCCGTCCGGGAAGGTCAGGGTCCAGCTGCTCGCGGACGTCGTCGAGACGTCGGGCGGCAACGGGTCGCTGAGCGCGCCGTTGCCGACGCTCGTGTGCGCCGGGACGGTGGCGGAGTAGGTGTACGTCACGCCCTGGCCGGGCGCCGCGGTGTCACCGGAGAGATTCGTCGTGGCGTCGGCGACCGCGCCGCCGCGCTTCTCGACCGCCACGGCCGGGATCGACACGGCTCGCGAGGCATCCGCGTTCGGCGCCGTCCCCTGCCCTGGCGCCGGCGTCGCGGTGAAGGTGCTCCCAGCGGCCTTTGCCGGGATCCAGGTGGTCGTCGTGTCCGCGTTCGTTGCGGTCGTGAAGCTCGTGACCGATGCCGTGTTGGCGTACGCCGTGCCGACGTACCCCGGGGTCGGCACGGTCAGGTCGTACGTCAGCGCCTTCGTGGCAGCGGCGTCGATCGAGGAGATCGTCCAGCGGAGGTAGCGCGAGGACGCGTACTGCGACGCGGCGCCGGTCGGAGCCGGACCGCAGGCTCCGTCGTCCGAGATCGCCGCGACGGCAGCACACTCGACGCCGGCGGGGAGCGCGTCCCACACGGTGACGTCGCCGATGGCCGCGCTGGTGCCCGTCGCGGGCTCGTTGCCGACGGTCAGGCGGTAGTGCAGCGTCGCGCCCTCGGTGGTCGTCGACGGGTTCGTGACCGCACCGCTGGCGTCGACGATGTCCTTCGCGAGGGTCGCGGTGGGCGTCCCGGCCACGGCGTAGCCGACCGAGGTGCGGAGACTCGTCACGGCGCCGGCGGTGTTCTGCTGGGCGACCTTCATGAGGTTGTCGGCGAGGTCGACCTTCGTCGCGCTCGAGCCCTGCGAGGTGATGCGCGCGGCGACGTAGAGCACGACCCGTGCACCGTCGGTGTCACCGTCCACGTACGTGCCGCTCGCGCCGGAGACCGTGTGCCCGATCGCGAATGCGCCCATCGTCGACGACGAGGACTTCAGGGCGACGTCCGACTCCGGGACCGTGCTCTCCGTCCCGTAGGACCAGTCGGTGTCCTCGGCCCAGCTGCTGCCGGCCGTGGTGTGCACGGGGAGCATGTCGGTGATCGTCGCGTTGCGGCTCTGCACGCCGGCGGGGAAGTCCACCTGCAGCTTGAAGCAGACCAGGTCCCCGAGCTGGAAGGCGTCGCTCGGGGTGGTCGTCACGTAGGAGCCGGGCCGGCCGTCGGCGGTGCAGTCGGCGGAGCTCGTCACACCGTCGCTCGCGCTCCGCGGCAGGACGGACTTCGAGATCACCGGCGCCTTCGACGTGATGGACGCACGGGAGTCGTCGACCACCTTCGTGTCGCCGCTGTCGCCGTGGACACCGGTGGAGGTGCCCGTCATCGCGACCGTGTTGTCGAACGAGTCACCGGCGGACGTCGGCCCGCCGGAGCCCGTGACCGAGTAGGCGGTCCGCATGAGCGCCTGGTAGCGGACGGTCGTCACGCCGTCTGCCGCCATGTCCGCGATGTGGAACGAGATCGTGAACTTCCCCGTGGCCGAGTCGTACGCGACACGGTCGACGGTGGCGTTCGTCATCTGCTGGTTCAGCGACGCGTTCATCGAGAGCGTGCAGTCCGCGGGGAAGTTCCCCGTTGTGGGCGTACCAGTCGGGAACGCGGGGCAGAGTCCGTCGCCGAGCGTGTCGGTGAACGTGATGCCCGCCGACGACTCGTACTCGCTCGCCCGCACGTCCAGCGAGTAGGTCGCGAACTTCCCGGCCGCGAACGAGCCATCGGCCGGCGTGGTGACCGACTTCGCCACGGCGAGGTCCATCGCCTCGACGGTGAGTGCGGCGCTCGCGGACTGTGCCGAGGTCGCCGTCCCGCCGACCTTGCCCGTGTAGGTCCCGGCGGCGACGACGGTGTTCTCCTGCCCGCGGCCGTTCGACGTGGTGTCTGCGGTGTCCTGACGGGTCGAGGGGCCGTTGTTGTTGTCGAGGTTCGCCTCGTCGTGCAGGTCGGTGGCGGCCGGTGCCGACACGGCCCCGGCGGGCTTGCCCGTGCCCTGCCCGCTGAACGACATGGTGTTCTCGAACAGCGGCACCGCGGCGAGGTACTTGATGGTGACCGGGGTGTTCGTCAACGTCGGGATCGACCAGACGACCTTCGTGAAGACCTTGCCGTTCTGTCCCGCGACGTCGTCCACCGTGGTCACGCTCTGCGGCGTCAGGCAGGCGCTCTGGTCCCACTCGCCCGTGGCGCCGGCCGCCGTGGCGGACTGCAGCGACGGCGCACCCTCGTACTCGGGCCCCGAGGTCGTGTTGTCGATCGTGCCGCAGCCGAGGAACTCCAGCCCCGCCGGCAGGAGGTCCGTCACCGTGACGTCCGTGCTCGGAGCCGTCGCGGTGTTCTGCACGGTGAGCGTGTACACCGTCGGGTGGTCGTGGACGCCGCGGACGAGCTCGTTCTCGGGGCTGCCCTCCGCCTTCGTGATGCGGATCGCGGAGATCGACGTCGGGTTCGAGGTCGCCGTCGCCGAGTTCGACGTGTTCGTCGCCGGAGCCCCGGTGGCGTCGAACGTCGGGATGTTGCGTGCGTCGCTGTTGACGGCGATCTGCGCCGTGCCGGTGAACGACGTGCCCACCGGGAAGACCGTGTCGGACGCGGTGACCTGGAACGCGATCGACTTCTGGTCGCCCGAGACCAGGTCGGACACGTTCGAGAAGACGAGGAGCGTTCCGCCGTCGGCGAGGGTCGTCGTGCTCGGATCCGGGAGCGCCGTGCCGTCCGCCGTCGCCTTGCCCGCGACGTAGGTCACGCCGGCCGGCAGCGTGTACGAGTACCCGAGGTTGTAGAGGTCCGTCCCCCCGGAGGCGTCGGCGGTGTTCTTCGCCGTGAGCGTCACCGTCGCCGGCGCCCCGCTCAGGACCGAGTCGTCGGCCTTCGCGGTCACGGTGACCGTCGAGGCCGCCGATGCGGGCTGCGCGATCGCGAACACCGCGAGGAGCCCGGCCACCAGGGCGATCACCACCGCCATCGCCACGGATCGGGCGCGTGCGGGCAGGAGGGACAGTCGCATCGGAGAGTGCTCTCGAGTCGTCGTCGGATGACGCGAGGCACAGCAGACCGCGCCGTCGACCGGGCAGGGTCGAGCAGCGTGAAGGGGGTGTTCGGGTCACCGCGGGACCCAGGGCGGTCCCGCGACTCCACGGTATCGAGCACGCCAACGGACCGATGCACCCAGATCGGGGTACACCGTTGTCGGTCGTCCGAGGGACGCGAACACCCGCCCGGCGAGTGCCGGACGGGTGTGGGGTCGCAGGAGTCGGCGCGGGGCTACTCGTTGCCGACGTGCTTGTCGACGTTCGCGGCGGCGTCGTCGATCTTGTCGTCGAACTTCCCGCCGGTGACCTTCTTCAGGCCGTCCGCGAGCCCGTGGATGATCTTGTCCGAGACCTCTTCCACCTTCTCGCTCCTGACGGCCTCCTCGATCTTGTCCTTGTTCTCGTCGACGAAGGCCTTCGCCTTGTCGGTGACCTCCTGCGCCTTCGCGGAGACGTTCTTCTGGATGTCGTCGAAGCCGGCCATGGTGCCTCCCTGTCGGCCGGGCTCCCGGCCATCCGATGGCCGGGTGGTCCGGCCGCTTGCGAGACATGTTGCCCGACCGTGCGCGATCTGTCCGCAGCACGCAGCACCGTCCCGGCAACGACGAAAGCGGGGCCGGACCCGAAGGTCCGACCCCGCTGACGCAAGGAACGAGAGTTACTTGATGATCTTCTCGACCGTGCCGGCGCCGACCGTACGACCACCCTCACGGATGGCGAAGCGGAGGCCCTCTTCCATGGCGATCGGCTGGATCAGCTCGACCGTCATCGCGACGGTGTCGCCGGGCATGACCATCTCGGTGCCCTCGGGCAGCGTGATGACGCCGGTGACGTCCGTGGTGCGGAAGTAGAACTGCGGACGGTAGTTCGCGTAGAACGGGTTGTGACGACCGCCCTCTTCCTTGTTCAGGATGTACGCGTTCGCGGTGAACTCGGTGTGCGGCGTGACCGAACCCGGCTTCACGACGACCTGGCCGCGCTCCACGTCCTCACGCTTGAGGCCACGGATGAGCAGACCGGTGTTGTCACCGGCGACTGCCTTGTCGAGCAGCTTGCGGAACATCTCGATGCCCGTGACCGTGGTCTTCTGGGTCGGCTTGATGCCGACGATCTCGACCTCGGAGTTGAGGTCCAGCTCGCCGCGCTCGACGCGACCGGTGACGACGGTGCCACGACCGGTGATCGTGAAGACGTCCTCGATCGGCATGAGGAAGGGCTGGTCGGTGGCGCGCACCGGGTCCGGCACGTGCTCGTCGACCTGGGCCATGAGGTCCTGGACGGACTTGACCCACTTCTCGTCGCCCTCGAGCGCCTTGAGCGCCGAGACCTGCACGACGGGTGCGTCCTCGTCGAACTCCTGCGAGCCGAGGAGCTCACGGACCTCGAGCTCGACGAGCTCCAGGATCTCCTCGTCGTCGACCATGTCGGACTTGTTCAGCGCGACGACGATGTACGGCACGCCGACCTGGCGAGCGAGCAGCACGTGCTCACGCGTCTGGGGCATGGGACCGTCGGTGGCGGCGACCACGAGGATCGCGCCGTCCATCTGGGCCGCACCGGTGATCATGTTCTTCACGTAGTCGGCGTGACCAGGAGCGTCGACGTGCGCGTAGTGGCGCTTGTCGGTCTGGTACTCGACGTGCGAGATGTTGATCGTGATGCCGCGCTGGCGCTCTTCGGGAGCGTTGTCGATCTGAGCGAAGTCACGGGCCTCGTTGAGGTCCGGGTACTGGTCGTGCAGAACCTTGGTGATCGCCGCCGTGAGCGTGGTCTTGCCGTGGTCGACGTGACCGATGGTTCCGATGTTGACGTGCGGCTTGGTGCGCTCGAACTTGGCCTTGGCCACTGTGGGTCCTCCTCAGGACTCGGATGCGAGACCCCCGGGAGCACCCCTGTCAGGGATGCCGAACCGTTGGCACGCGGTGTGTGTGTCTTTACTTTACTTGGTGGCGAGGGGCCCGTCGCCGGGCGCCCCCGCCTGTGGAGAGCACGCTCGGAAGAGCGTCACTCCCCCTTGGACTTCGCGACGATCTCCTCGGCGACGTTGGACGGGACCTGGTTGTAGGTCTCGAACGTCATCGAGTAGACGGCACGACCGGAGGTCTTCGAACGAAGGTCCCCGACGTAGCCGAACATCTCGGACAGCGGCACGCTCGCGCGGACCACCTTGACGCCGGAAGCGTCCTCCATCGCGGCGATGTTGCCACGACGCGAGCTCAGGTCACCGATGACGTCGCCCATGTACTCCTCGGGCGTACGGACCTCGACGGCCATGATCGGCTCGAGGATGACCGGACCGGCCTTGCGAGCCGCTTCCTTGTAGGCCATCGAGCCGGCGATCTTGAACGCCATCTCGGACGAGTCGACGTCGTGCGCCTGGCCGTCCTTGAGGATGGCCTTCACACCGACGGTCGGGTACCCGGCGAGGATACCGACCTGCATGGCGTCCTGGATACCGGCGTCGACCGACGGGATGTACTCACGAGGCACGCGACCACCGGTGACGGCGTTCTCGAACTCGTAGACCTTCTCCGCCGTGACCTCCATCGGCTCGAGCGCGATCTGCACCTTCGCGAACTGACCGGAGCCACCGGTCTGCTTCTTGTGGGTGTAGTCGTAGCGCTCGACGGTCTTGGTGAGGGTCTCGCGGTAGGCCACCTGGGGCTTGCCGACGTTCGCCTCGACCTTGAACTCGCGCTTCATGCGGTCGACCAGGATGTCGAGGTGGAGCTCGCCCATGCCCTTGATCGTCGTCTGACCGGTCTCGGCGTTGAGCTCGACGCGGAACGTCGGGTCCTCTTCGGCGAGCTTCTGGATGGCCGTGGAGAGCTTCTCCTGGTCAGCCTTGGTCTTCGGCTCGATCGCCACCTCGATGACGGGCTCCGGGAAGGTCATCGACTCGAGGACGACCTGGTCCTGCGGGTCGCACAGGGTGTCACCGGTGGTGGTGTCCTTCAGGCCGATGACCGCGTAGATGTGACCGGCTGTGACCGCGTCGACCGGGTTCTCCTTGTTGGAGTGCATCTGGAAGATCTTGCCGATGCGCTCCTTCTTGCCCTTGGTCGAGTTGATGACCTGTGCACCGGACTCGATGTGGCCGGAGTACACGCGGACGTAGGTGAGGCGACCGAAGAACGGGTGCACCGCGACCTTGAACGCGAGCGCCGAGAAGGGCTCGGAGGCATCCGGCTTGCGGATGATCTCCTTCTCCTCGTCCTTGACGTCGTGGCCGATCATCGGCGGGACGTCGAGCGGCGACGGCAGGTAGTCGATGACCGCGTCGAGCATCGGCTGGACGCCACGGTTCTTGAACGCAGAACCGCAGAGCACCGGGTAGAGCTCGCTGTTGACGGTGAGCTTGCGGATCGCAGCCTTGATCTCGGCCACCGAGAAGTCGGTGTCGCCCTCGAGGTAGCGCTCCATGAGCTCGTCGTCCGCCTCGGCCACGCGCTCGATGAGCTTCTCGCGGTACTCGGCGGCGCGGTCGGCCAGGTCGGCCGGGATCTCTTCGATCTCGTACTTGGCGCCCATCTGGACGTCACCCTTGGCGTCGCCGCGCCAGGTGAGGGCACGCATCTCGACCAGGTCGACGACGCCCTCGAAGGAGGACTCCGCACCGATCGGGAGCTGCAGCACGAGGGGCTCGGCGCCGAGGCGCTTCACGATCGTGTCGACGGTGAAGTAGAAGTCCGCACCGAGCTTGTCCATCTTGTTGACGAAGCAGATGCGCGGGACGTTGTACTTGTCCGCCTGACGCCACACGGTCTCGGACTGGGGCTCGACGCCCTCCTTGCCGTCGAAGACGGCGACAGCACCGTCGAGGACGCGGAGCGAGCGCTCCACCTCGACCGTGAAGTCCACGTGACCGGGGGTGTCGATGATGTTGATCTGGTTGTTGTCCCAGAAGCAGGTCGTCGCGGCCGACGTGATCGTGATGCCGCGTTCCTGCTCCTGCGCCATCCAGTCCATCGTGGCGGCGCCGTCGTGGACCTCACCGATCTTGTGCGTGATGCCCGTGTAGAACAGGATGCGCTCGGTGGTCGTGGTCTTGCCGGCGTCGATGTGCGCCATGATGCCGATGTTGCGGACCTTGTTCAGGTCGGTGAGCACGTCCTGTGCCACAGGGTTCCTCCGGAAGAGTTGTAGGAGATGGTGGTCGGCCGGGCGCCGTGGGTCTTGCCCTGACGGCGCCCGAACCGATCAGCCAGGTACGCCGGGATTACCAGCGGTAGTGCGCGAAGGCCTTGTTCGACTCGGCCATCTTGTGGGTGTCCTCGCGACGCTTGACAGCGGCGCCGAGACCGTTCGACGCGTCGAGGATCTCGTTCATGAGACGCTCGGTCATCGTCTTCTCGCGGCGAGCCTTGGCGTACGAGGTCAGCCAGCGCAGGGCCAGCGTGTTCGCACGGTGCGGCTTGACCTCGACCGGGACCTGATAGGTCGAGCCACCGACGCGGCGGCTGCGGACCTCGAGGGTCGGACGGACGTTGTCGAGCGCCTTCTTCAGCGTGACGACGGCGTCCTGGCCGTTCTTCGACGAGACACCTTCGAGTGCGTCGTAGACGATGCGCTCGGCGAGGCCCTTCTTGCCGTCGAGGAGGATCTTGTTGACGAGCTGGCTGACGATCGGTGCGCCGTAGACGGGGTCTGCGACGACGGGACGCTTGGGGGCGGGACCCTTACGAGGCATCTAACTCAACCCTTCTTCGCGCCGTAGCGGCTACGCGCCTGCTTACGGTTCTTGACGGCCTGGGTGTCCAGTGCGCCACGGATGATCTTGTAGCGGACACCCGGGAGGTCCTTCACACGACCGCCGCGGACGAGCACCATCGAGTGCTCCTGCAGGTTGTGGCCCTCACCGGGGATGTAGGCCGTGACCTCGGTACCGTTCGAGAGCTTCACACGAGCGACCTTGCGCAGTGCCGAGTTCGGCTTCTTCGGGGTGGTGGTGTAGACGCGGGTGCACACACCACGCTGCTGGGGGTTCGCCTTGAGGGCCGGTGCCTTGGTCTTGACGACCTTGGGCGTACGACCCTTGCGAACCAGCTGCTGAATAGTAGGCAACTGTTCTCCTGGTTCTTCGCTCGTGTTCTCTGGCCGACGTGGTCCGTCGGCATCCTCGCCCACGCGAACGGCCGCCTGTCAGGCGGACGTGGTTTGGGGGCGGACTGTCCGGATCAGGTCGTCGACCTGCCGAACTTTTCGGGCGCGCCCGAGGGCGCACACCCGGAAGAGCCTACCTGCGTAACCTCGCGAAATCAATCCGGGCGCGTCGTCCTGGAGGCCCGTGGAATCGGCCGTCGGCGAACACCCGTCCGCCAGCTGGTCGCGCCGGGCGCGGGGCGCGCCCTGGAGCCCGCCACGCGCTCCGGCGTGCTGCCGTCGGGGAGGCGGGTCGGGCCTCCCGTCCGGGACGGAGCCGACCACCAGCGATCAGGAGCCGGTGTCCGACGATCCGTTGCCGATCGACGACTCGAACGTCGCGCCCGCGTCGGTGAAGCCCGTGATGTAGCCGGAGGCGTTCACGTTGATCGGACCGGCCGTCGCCGTGCCGGAGCCCGCCGGCCCCGTGAAGTTCGCCGTGAACGTCGCCGAGCCGTACGACGACGTGGTGACCATCCAGCCATCCGCGAGCCAGCCGTCCACCTGCACGGTCGGGCGGGCGTCGAGCGTCCACTTCTGGTCGGTGTAGGTGTTCGCGGGGTTCTCGCCGTACGCGTAGAAGCTGCAGCCGTCCGGCGTGGTCGACGTCGAGGCGATGCAGCCGTCCACCCAGGCGTTCACGGCATCCGTTGCAGCCGCTCTGCCGTCGTCGGTGAGCGTCGTCGTGATCGAGACCGGCGTCGACTCCGCCGCGGCGAACCCGCGGACGTCCGCCGTCGCGGTGTCGGCCGTGAACCACTTGCCGCCGTCGACCGCGACGTCGTACGAACCCGGGAGCGCACGCAGGGTGAGCCCGCCGGTCTTGTCCGTGGTCACCTTCTGGCCGGCGACCGCGACCGTGGTGCCCGCCGGGGCCTGCACGACGACGTCCACCGATCCGAGGTCGGGGGCCTGGAGCTGCCACTTCGGGAACACGCCCCAGTCGGTGCCGGTCTTGTCGAGGGTGAACGTGGCGGCGACCTGGCGTCCGCTCTGCGTCAGGTACGCGCCCACCGTCGCGGTGTCGCCGTCGGTCTTCGTGGCGGCGATGCGGTACCCCGTGACGCGCGACTTCGCCTTGGCGTACGCGGCGTCGGTCAGCAGGACGTCGTCCTTCGCGTGCTCGATGCCGGCGTCGGTCAGGGCCGCGTCGACCTTGCCGGACCGGAGGTGGTCGAGGAACGCCTCGACCTGGCGTTCCGGTGCGTGGCTGTTCGAGCCGACCGAGTAGCCGACCCCGCCCGCGACGGCCAGCAGCACCACGGCCGCTCCGCCCGCGATGATGCCGATGATTGCCCCGCGGCGCATCCGGTTGCGCGGCCGCGGTGCCGGCGCTGCTGCAGCACCCGTCGGCGCCGGCGCTTCGCGCGTGCCCGGCGCCGGCGCTTCGCGCGTGCCGCTGATGTCCGCGACCCGTGGGACGGATCCCCATCCGTCCTGCGGTGCGGTGTCGTCCGTGCTCATCGGTCCCCCGTGGTCTCGCTGCCGCACTGTTCCGGCGGCACCGATATCCTACCGGCGACCGCCGTCAGTTCGACTGCTTGGTCTGGTGCCTGGCCATCGCGATCCCGCCGACCACGCAGAGCAGCGCGATCACGACCGAGCCGACCACGAACGGGCCGAGGGCGTAGCCCGCCGGGAACACCAGGAGCTCGGTGACGTCCTGGCGGATCAGCGCGTAGCCGACCGACCCGACGCCGAGCATCACGAGGTAGCTCGTCGCGGCTGCGACCAGGCCCGTGACGCCCGGGTTGCCGTCCGGGATGCCGAACGCCGTCGCGAGGAACACCACCACCGCGCCGCCGAGGACCATCGCCGGGCCGAGGTACGGCGTCGCGTCGGTCTGGGAGATGATCGCGATGTCGGCGAGGAGGGACTCGAACCCGCTCACGGCGATGACGAGCGCGATGAAGAGGATCGACGTCATCGTCGCCACCAACCACCGGGACATGGACCGATGGTAGCGCCGGTGGTCTCGTGGGTCTCCGTCGTGGCGGGTCGGGTGGCGGTCGTGGCGGGATCCCGCACCGAACCGTTGCGTGGTTCGCTGAGGTCAGCTCGCGGGCTGCTCCTGCTGCTCGCGGTCGTGCTGCTCGTTGCGCTCGGCGCGGCGCTGCTCCTGCGCGGCGTTCACGAGGGCGATGGCGATCGCTGCGGTGATGACCGGGACGCTCTCGGTCATGGGGGCGGCGGCGGTCGTCGGTTCGGCCGGTTCGGCCGGTTCGGCCGGTTCGGCCGGTTCGGCCGGTTCGGCCGGTTCGGCCGGTTCGGCCTGGAGGCTCGGGGGTGCGTCCGCCGTGTCGGTCACGTCCGGCTCGTGGTGCCGGACGGCGGGGCCGATGACGGGCAGCACCGCGGTCGTTGCCGCCGGCTCCGTCGAGAGCTCGTGGTGCGTCTCGAGACCGGCCCGCTTCGCCGTGCGACGCGCCCTGGCCATGCGGACCAGGACGACGACCGCGACGACGGCCCAGATGCCGTTCACGATGGTCGACGGCACGGCGTGGTGGGCGGCGACGTTGACCGCCACCGCGAGTCCGCCGACGAGGTTGAACAGCTGGTAGACCGGGCCGTTCGGGAGCTTGCCGGTTGAGAAGAGGATGTAACCAGCGAGGACGGTTACGGCTCCGAACCATCCGAGGAATTCCACGATTCCAGACAACACGCGCGACTCCGGGCACGACGAGGAACGGCCGTTTCGAGCCGACCGTTCGAGAGGGTGTGACGAGCCGCAGAACGCGGCATCGGGAGCATCGTACGCACAGCGGGAGCCGCCACGGAAGAGGCTTCGGCGTGGCGGCTCCTCCCCAGTTGGCGGGGGTGCTGGTCAGCCCTTCGCGGGGGTCGTTCCGGAGTCGGCAGCGGACGTCGCCTTCGCCTCCGTGAGCACGTACACGGACCCGCCGAACGTCCAGGTGGAGTCTTCGGTCGTGTCTCCGGTGCCGCCCGCCGACGAGGTGATGTTGGTGACCAGGAAGAGCCGGGACCCTGTCTGGACGCCCTTGAGGAACGCCCGGGCTTGCTCGTACGAACCGTTCACACCGACCGTCACCGGAACGAGGCTGAAGTCGGCGCCGGTGATCGCCGGATCGCTGGCCGGCATCGGAGCGGCGGTCGCTTCGGTCGTCGTGGTCGCCTTGTCCCCCGACGGGTTCGTGTACGCCGCCGGATCCGAGGTCGTGATCGAGGAGATGGTGACGCCGGTCGACGCGGCGATGTCGTCGAGCTCCCGGTAGAACGTCGACGTGGATGCCGTCGACGGCACCGACGCCTGCAGGCCTGCGAGCGCCTGCTTCTGCGCGTCGAGCGTCTTGTTCTCCTCACGGAGCTTGGCGAGTTCCGCCCGGGCGGTGTCGTTGCGCTGCTCGGTGGCAACGCGTTGGTCGTCGCTCGCGGAGGCTGCGGCGAGCTGCGGCTGGACTCCGAGGAAGAAACCGCCGAGTGCGACGACGACCGCAGCGACGAACGCCCCGATGAGGAGGATCCGGTTCTGGCTCATCTCACTTCTCCTTGCCGGTGTAACGGTTGTCGTAGGCGCCCTCGTCGATGTGGAGGGTGAGACTCGCCGTGTACGCGCCACCCGTGGTGTCCGCGAGTGACACGGAGTTGGCGGTCCCGTCGACGAAGCCCGGGAGCGACCGCAGCGAGTCGAGCCAGTCCGGCACCTTTGGGAGCGTCGGGCTGCTCGCGGTGAAGGTCAGGGTCCCGATACGGGCCCCCTGCAGCGCAGAGGTGCTCTGGGCGTACGGAGCAACAGCGGTCGCGGAGTCGGCGGTCACCGAGGTGATGGTGACGCCGGCCGGAAGGGACTTCTGAACGGAATCGAGGTAGTCGGACCAGTCGATCTCCGTCGACCCGCCGACCTTCTGTGCGGCCTTGAGTCGCGCGGCTTCAGCGACGGTGTTCTGCAGTTCCGAGAACTCTCGCTTCTGCGCGAGGAGCGAGGTCGTCTCGCTCTGTGCAGTCTCGAGCTCTGCGGTTGCACGCAGGTTCACGGTCGTGGCACCGGCGACCCCAGCGGCGACGATCGCGGCGACGATGACCACGGCGAGCCACGCGCGCCGGACTCCCGCGCGCTGCTTCCGGTGGACGTGCACCTCGGTGGGGAGGAGATCCACCCGGGGTTCGCGCCCGAGCAACGAGGTGCCGTCCTTCGCCCGCTTCGGCGGCTGCGACTTGTTCTTGGCCTTCCGACCGCGACCGGGCTGCGTCGGCGTCGCATCCGTGGTGACAGGAGGACTCTGGATCGCGGTCATGCTGCGGTGCTCCCCACTGCGAGGCTGAAGGCGGTGGCGATCGACGGCGCGTGGCGTCGCAGCGCTTCGTCACCGATGGACCGAGCGACGACGACCCCGGCGAACGGGTCGCCCAGCGCGGTCGGGATCCGGGTGAACTCCTCGACCGATGCCGCCAGACCAGAGAGCCGCGCCGCGCCGCCGGACAAGACGATCTGGCCGATCGACTGGCCGGGACGGGTGTTGACGAAGTAGTTGAGCGTGTTCCGGATGCTCGCGAGCAGCTCCCCGATGGATTCCCGGACGACCGCGGTCGCGCGAGCGTCGTCCGTCGTCCGGCCGGCACCGGCGAGACCGAGGTGACGCTTGACGAGCTCGGCTTCGTCGACGTCGATCTCGAGCCGGGAGGCGAGGGTCCGCGTGACGTCGCCACCGCCGCTCGGGATGATCCGGACGAACTGCGGAACACCGTCCGCGACGATGACCACACTCGTCGTGTCGGCACCCAGCTCCACGAGGGCGACGGTGCCGGCGCGACCCTGGCGCCGCACGAGTGTCCTGATCAGCGCGAACGGGATGAGGTCGACACCGGCCGGGTTGAGACCAGCGAGTTGGAGCGCCTTCACGTTGGCCAGGACGGCGTCCTTGATGGCGGCGATGAGCAGGCCGTTGACCACCGGACCGCTGCTGGTGTCAGCTTCCGAGGTCGGGTAGAAGTCGAGGATCGCGTCGCCGACCGGGACCGGGAGCATGTCCTGCGCCTGGAACGGCAGCGATTCACGGATCTGCTCGATCGGCGCGCGCGGCACCGTGAGGTCACGCGAGAGCACCCGCTGGTTGCCCATCCCGATCACGACGTTCCTGCTCCGGAACTTCCCGAGGGACCACAACTGCTTCAGCGCTGTCGCGACCGTGTTCGGTTCGACGACCTCGCCGCGGTTCACGGCGTCGATCGGAGCCGGCACCTCAGCGAAGCGCAGGACGGTGGGTCGCGCCTTGTCCGCGTCCGCCACCTCGACAGCGCGGATGGCAGTACCGGAGAAGTCCAGGCCGACGATGCTCTTTGGCAAGTCCGTGTCCGTCCGTTCGGGGTCTCAGCCGAGACCGATGAGAGAGAGGTAGGCGCGGAGCACACCGTCGCCGAAGAAGATTCCGCACCAGGCGCCGGCGAGCATCCAGGGCCCGAATGGGATCCCGCTCTTCCGGCCGACGCGCCGGAGGACCATGAGGACGATCGAGAACGTACCGCCGAGCAGGAAGGCGCCGAAAGCTCCCACTGCGAGGGGTCCCCATCCGAGGTACGCGAGCACGAAGCCGAGCACACCCGCGAGCTTGACGTCGCCGAGCCCCATGCCCCGAGGCACCGCGATGGCGAGGACCAGGTAGAAGATCCCGAGTGCTGCCATGCCCGTCAGTCCGCGGACGAAGGCACCCCAATCGCCACCGAGCAGTGACATGCCGGCTCCGCAGACGATCACGACGGCGTACGAGGGCAGCACGATGGCGTCGGGCAGACGCTGGGTGTCGAGGTCGATGAGCGCGAGGGCGACGCTGATCGCCATCACGAACAACATCGTCCCCAGCAGGAGCAGCTGCTGTGTGACCGGAACATCGCTGCCGGCCGCGGCCGTGGTCGGCCAGAAGCGCGCGAGGACGATCACGAACGCCACTGCGGTGACGAGCTCGACCGCCGGGTACCGGGCTGAGATCGGCGTCGCGCAGTCGCGGCAGCGGCCTCTGAGGACCAGCCAGGACAGGACCGGGACGTTGTCGCGCCCACGGATCTCGTGCCCGCAGTTCGGGCAGGCGCTCCGGGGACGGACGACGGAGAGCCCTGCGGGCACGCGGTACACGACGACGTTCAGGAACGAGCCGATCAGCAGCCCGAACACCGCCGTGAGGCCCGCGAAGTAGCTGACGAGCAGTGCGGGGCCCGTCATCGCGCACTCCCGTCCGTCTTGTACGCCGGGGCGACCTCGCCGACCGTGGTGATCCCGTACGTAGTCGTCACGGGGTTGAGGAACTTCGGGGGTGCGAGGTACTTCAGACGGGAGTCGTACTGGTAGTTCTTGATGTACCCGTTGTCACCGCTCGAGACGATGCCACGGAACTTCTGTGCGATCGCACCCTTGACCGTCAAGGTGCCCCGAGAGCCGCCCTTGTCGTAGTTCTGTACGCCGAACGTGTGCGCGACGGAGATGATCGCCGCGTCGATCTCGCGCTTGCTGTCCGACAGCAGAGCCGCGTTCACCGTGCGGGTGCAGGTCTGCGAGTTGAAGAACCCGCACGCGTAGGTCTGTGTCGTGCTGCCGTAGGGGTTCCAGACCCACACCGCGTTCGTCGCCGTGAGCCCGAGAACATCCGAGCTCGAGTCGCTGTAGGTGATGTCTCCGGTCGCGTAGAGGTAGTTCTCGGAGGCGATCGTGACCTTGCCGTGGAGCGTGCCCTGGACGAACGCATCGCCGTTGCGCGAGCCGTACGCGCACGGTGCCGACGATGAAGCGAACGTCGGTGCGGTCTCCCCGGCCGCCGGGTACCCGACGCCGTTGCCCTGGTTGCAGGTCGTCGGCAGAGCGGAGGTGCTCGTGTAGTTCTTGTCCGAAGACGACGACGGGACGTTCTGGACGTAGACGAGGTTGTTGTCCGGGACATCGACGGTCGCTCCGCCGGGCGAGCCGAGCTTTCCGGTGCCCGTTCCGGGGTCCCCGCATGCGGCGTCGCCGGAGACGGTGTTGGCCGTCTGGCTCGCGTCGTCCCCGGCCCAGTGGGTCTGCTTCGTGTACGGGGACTTGACGATCATCTTGCCGACACCGTCGACGACCGTGAACTTGATGTCCGTCGGCCCGGTGTAAAGGCATCCGGGGCGCGGGACGTCGGTGCGCAGATCGGTCCGAGTCTCGCGCTTCTGCTGCGCGTTGGTCGCCGGCATGTCGATGGACGATTCGAACGTCGGACCGGTCGTGCCGGTGGCGAACTGCTGACCGGTACAGGCGTTGTTGTTGGAGTCCAGCGCGGAGTACGCCTTGCCGCTCGTCGGCTTGTACGAAGTCGTCACGGAGGTCGTGAACTTCGCCTGGCAGATGCGCATCGTGTCGTTCGAGTGCGCCGGACCGTTGATGGTGTCACCTGAGCCGAAGGCGATCTCGTTGCATCCGGAGGTCGGTCGGCCGGCGTACGCGTACTTCACACAGGTCGACACGCTCTTGCCGGAGAGCTGCGGGTCCTGGATCTCGTAGTCCGTGAAGTACAGGAAGTCGATGAAGCCCTGCTGCCGGACACTCGCCGTGACCGTCCGGACCGAGTCGCCGACCTTCCCGGTGGAACGGACCTTGATGGTCCCGTCGATCAGGTACCGGTGGTTGTCGACCTCGTACCGGTACTTCGCGCTGCTGTCACTCCCCGGCACGGTCGCCCATGTTCCTGACGCCCCCGTTCCGAACGCCGGGTTCGTCTCGGCGGGGAGCTTGACGCTCCCGGTGCTGAGGTTCTTGATCGTGTACGGCGCCTGCGGGTTGCCGTACTGGGTGTAGCCGGTGTCGTTCGCGAGCCGCGCCTGGTAGTCCTGGATCCCGGCGTAGGCCGCGCTGAGCGCACCGTTCCAGTCCTGGTCCGCGTCCGCCTTCCGGAGCCCGGAGGTCGCGACCGCGAGGGACGTTGTGACCATGACGACGATGACCATGCCGAAGATGATGACGAGCGCCATCGCCATGCCGCGGTCGTCGCGCATCGCGTCCAGGTGCAGTGCACGTCGGAGTCGTCGCATCAGCCGTTCCCGCCTCGGAGGTTCTCGAGCATGACGGTGTTCACGAGCGTGATGCCGTTGTCGAGGGTGGACTTGGTGTTCGCCTGTCGGAGCGTGATCGCCACCGAGGCGATGTCCGCGAGGTCGTCACCGGAGAGCGATGCCCCGGTCGGCGGAACGAGTTCCGTGCCGTCGGGGTCGTAGAAGCGGAACAGGGGTGCTGCGCCCGTCGGTGTCGTCGAGACCGGCGTGGTGATCGTCCGCGCGGTGGTCGGGGACGTCGAGTTGAACACCCAGTACGGGCTCAGTGCCGTCGGGTGGACCGCCGTGCGGGTGGTCTCGCGGAGGTTTCGCTTGGCGTCCACGGCGAAGGTGACCTCGAGCGGGGTCGTGTCGTCGGTCGTCGTCGGGTCGAGGTTGACTGCCGTGACGAGAGTGACGGCTTCCGCACGCGCGTCGCTGAACGCAGGTCGGTCCGTGGTGTTCGCCTGGGGGAGGTTCTGCGCAGAACGGAGCATGCGGCTCATGGCGTTCATGCCGTTCGAGGCGTTCCGCACGTTCTGATCGGTCGCGTTCGCGTACGTCGTCGCCTTCGTCATCGTCGCGAACATCGAACCGACGACCGTCAGCACGATGCCGAAGATCATCATCGCGACGATGAGCTCCGACAGGGAGATCCCGGCCTCAGGGTGCTCGTCTGCTCGGAGCCGGCGTCGCGTCGCGGCGATCACGATGCCACCCGCGGGTCGATCGTGACGATGTTCGTCGATGTCCCCGTGCCGAGCAGGCCACCGATGACGTCCTTCAGCGTGATCGCCTTCAGGTTCGCGGTGCTCGTGCCGCTCCGCACACCCCACGTGCCGTACGGCAGTGCGATCTTGTAGTCGACCGTCGTCCCCGACGTGGTCGCCGCACGCGTGAAGGTCAGCGTCTGCGTCGCCTTGCACCCGGGGTCCCCGTTCGCCGCTGTGGTCGTCACGGCTTGGACCAGCGTGTCGCCCTTCGGGATCGTGACGGTGGTGCCGCCCATGTTCACCGGGGCGGTCACGGGCGACGTGGGGTTCGCCGCGTCGAAGGACGCGGTCCCGGGGGCCGTCGACTTGGTCCCCGCTTTCGCCGGCCAGGAGGCAGGATCCGTCGACAGGCAGCTCACGTCGGTACCAGACGAGTTCACCGAACCCGCCGGTGCCCAAGTGCCCGCGTAGACCTGGTAGCCGCTGGTGATCGGCGACAGGTAGACGTCGCTCGCTGGCGTCGTGATCGCTGTCGCGCCGTACGAACCGACGAACGACGTCGTCAGGTTGGTCGGCACCGCGTAGGACGAACCGATGTTGCTCCGGTACGCCGGCTGGACGTCCATCGCCGGGTCGTACGTGAACGAGGCGCCCGATGAGTCACCCGCGGCCACCGTGATCGACTGCTTCACGGGGTTCGCCATCTGCGCCGGGTCGCGGTACTGCGAACCGGACGGTGGCGTGAGGGTGACCTTGTACGTGCCCGGCGTGAGCTTGGTGGCGACGGTGCAACCGTCACCGTTCGTGACACCGGGCTGGCTGGCAGCAGGGACCACCGCGGCAGTGTTCGGGGACACGGTGGTGTCGGGCGCGATGGTCGCGGTGATCCCGCCGACGCCGCCGGTTCCGCGCACGGACTGCACTGAGATGAGGATCGTGCCGAGCGTCGGGTCGTTGATCTTGCTGGTCGGCGACACGATCGTGTCCGCGCGGACCGGCTTGGTCGTCGAGCGCATGCCGTCCCACTGCACGGTGACAGCGACTCGGCGGAACAGGAGCGAACCGTTGCCGCTGGCAGCCGGCACCGTGCACTTCGTGTCGATGCCCTTCGTGGTGACCCACGCCACGGTGCTCGTGACCGTGAACTGGACGTTGTTCACCGTCGGAGTCGTGATGACCTGGTCCTGATCGACGATGTCCGTCACGGCCCGGTGCCGTGCGGCGTCGACGGCCTGCTGCGCGAGGTTCGCTGCGACCTCCCGCTCGCGGTTGTCCGACGTCATCGACAGGACGGTGCCGACCGCTGCGATCGAGCCGGCGATGATCGTGGCGAAGACGAGGAGCGCGACGATGACCTCGACGAGCGTGAGCCCCTCGTCCGTCGGTTCCGCTCGCAGTCTGCGTGCGATGCTCGAGATCGTCATGGGGACACCTCCTCGGGTCGTCGTGGTCCTGGTGCATGCAGGGGCGGGGCGTCATCGACGCCCCGCCCCTCGATGAACTGACTAGCCCTTGACGCAACCGGCGTAGTCGCCGGTGCCGTTCGCATTCGAGGCCGCCTTCGACACGCCAGCCGTGTCGGTGACGTAGAAGAACTTCGTCGAGTCACTCTTCGCCGGAGCGCGAAGGCAGAAGGACGTTGAGTTAGCGGCCGGTGCCGTCCCGCCGGTGGTGGCGTACGAGATGTTGTCGGTGTTGGTGCCCTTGGTGAACCCGTAGGTTCCGAGCTTGGTGGTCGTCAGGTCGGCTGCCGCCGGGTACGCGTTGTCATTGTCGGTCTGGTAGGCGATGATCGCGGTCTTCGCGTTCGCGAGGTCCGACTTGACGCCCGAGTCCTTCGAAGAGTTCTGCACGCCGATGTACACCGGGATGGCGATCGCGGCGAGGATGCCGATGATGATGACGACGACGAGAAGTTCGATGAGCGTGAAGCCCTTCTCCTTGTCAGCGAGGAGACCCTTGCGGCGAGCGTCGAGCTTGCCCATGAGAGCGAAGTACATGGTTGTTCCATTCATTCGGGAATGTCGGGTGGGGAATTACGGGGCTTTGCTCGCCGCCGATCATCAGCGTATTGGAGGCAGATTCTGGCGGTAATCCCGAGAACGGGGGTCACGGCGGAGCAAAATGCCCCCAGAAGCGGGGACGCCGACAAACCAAACCACCCCCGTCCGAGTGACGGGGGTGGTCGGGGGATTACTTGATGAGGCTGGTGATCTGGAAGATCGGCAGGTACAAGGCGACGATCATGCCGCCGACGACCACACCGAGGAAGGCGATCAACAGTGGCTCGATGAGAGAGGTGAGTGCCTCAGTCGTCGCCTGGACCTCATCGTCGTAGAACGATGCGATCTTCTCGAGCATGATCTCCATCGATCCAGCGTCCTCGCCAACCGCGACCATTTGCGAGACCATCGTCGGGAATGCTTTCTCTGCACTCAGCGGTCCGGCAATCGATTCACCTTTTCGCACGGATTCCGCGACGCGCTCGAGTGCTTTCTGCACGACGAAGTTGTTCGACACCTGCCCGACGATCTGCAATGCCTGCAGAATGGGAACACCCGCGCCGATCATGTTCGAGGAGTTCCGGGCAAATCGCGCGATGACGATCTTCTGATTGAGTTGCCCGAACACCGGGAGCCGGAGTTTGATCGGGTCGAGGAATCCGCGCACTCGGTCGGAGTTCTTGTTCGCTCGCCACCAGAACGTGAACGCCACGATGAGGACCGCCAGGATCGGCAGGACGTAGACCATCGCGTGTGAGGCGTAGACGAGCAGCATCGTCGGCAAGGGGAGCTTACCGCCGAGGCTTGAGAACATCTTCTGGAAGATCGGCACGATGAAGACGAGCATGATCACGACGCTCAACAGCGACATGATTAGGACGACAACCGGGTAGGTCATCGCGGACTTGATCGTCGAGCGGAGCTTGTGCTCCTTCTCGAAGTTCGTGGCGATGGAGTCCATGGCCTGGTCGAGGAAGCCACCGGTCTCGCCGGCGCGGATCATGTTGATCATGATCGGCGGGAACTCGACGGGGAACTTCGCGACCGCGTCCGAGAACGCGACACCGCGCTCGACGTCGTCGCGGACCTTCCCGAGGACTTCCTTGAGCTTCTTGTTCTCCGTCTGGTCAGCGAGGATCGTCAGCGCGCGCAGGAGCGAGAGCCCCGACGACAGCATCGTGGACGCCTGGCGCGACATGATCGCCAGGTCCTTGAGGCCCACGCCCTTCGAGAACCCCGGGATCTTGATCTCGGTCTGCAGCCCCGTGCCGGCCTTCGCCTCGGTGATGGCGATCGGCGAGACCCCCATCGTGCGCAGGCGCTGGACGACCGCACCTTCCGACGCGGCGTCGAGCCGCCCCTTGACGAGCTTGCCGCCGCCGTCGCGGCCCCGGTAGTCGAACGCGAGTGACATCAGTGACCTCCGGAGAACTTGTCGCCGAAGTCGATCCCGCTCGCGGCGATGGCCGCTGCGGACGAGTCGGACGGTGATTCGACGCGCTGCACGAGCCGGTCGAACCCTTCGTGGTCGTGGACTTTCTCCATCGCCGCGCGACGCGTGATGGTGCCGACGTTGACGAGTTCGGCGAGGTCCTGGTCCATCGTGTGCATGCCCGAGTCACGACCGGCCTGCATGGCGGAGGTGATCTGGTACGTCTTGCCCTCGCGGATGAGGTTACCGATGGCGGGGGTGGTGGTCATGATCTCGGTCGCGACGACACGGCCGGAGCCGCTGGCCTTCGGCACGAGCGTCTGGCAGACGACGCCTTCGAGGGTCGAGGCGAGCTGCGTCCGGATCTGTCCCTGCTGGTGCGGCGGGAACACGTCGATGACGCGGTCGATGGTGCCGGGAGCGCTCTGCGTGTGGAGCGTCGCGAACACCAGGTGGCCGGTCTCGGCGGCGGTCAGCGCGACGGAGATCGTCTCGAGGTCGCGGAGCTCGCCGATCAGGATGACGTCGGGGTCCTGACGGAGGACGTGCTTGAGCGCCTTCGCGAAGGAGTGCGTGTCCGCACCGACCTCGCGCTGGTTGATGATCGCCCTCTTGTGGTCGTGCATGAACTCGATCGGGTCCTCGACCGTGACGATGTGGTCGGCACGGGTCTCGTTGACCAGGTCGATGAGCGCGGCGAGGGTGGTCGACTTGCCGGACCCGGTGGGGCCGGTGACGAGCACGAGCCCACGCGGCAGCTTGGCGAAGTCGCCGACGTGCTCCGGGATCCCGAGCTGCTTGAGCGTCTTGATCTTGGTGGGGATGATGCGGAAGGCCGCTCCCCAGTTGCCGCGCTGCTGGTAGTAGTTCACGCGGAAGCGGTACTCCGGCGACAGCGAGTACGCGAAGTCGAGCTCCTGCTCGTGGTCGAACTGCCCGGCCTGCTCGACGGTCATCAGGGTCTTCAGCGCCGCGATGACCTTGTTCCGTGCCCAGGGACCGCCCGGAACGGCGGGGCGGAGTCCGCCGTCGACACGGACGGTCGGCGGGGCGTCGGCGGTGACGTGGAGGTCGGAGGCGCCCTGGTAGACGACCTGGGCGAGCGCGGTGATGAGGTCGGGGTCCGCGACTTCACGCGCGTGGCGGGTGAAGCCGATCTCCGGCAGCGGCTCGGCACCCGGTGCGACGGCGGGCGTCGCGAACACGGTGGGTGCGTGCACGGCCGGGAGGACCGTGGTCGGTTCAGCAGGGACGACCGGCAGGTGCTGGGTCGCCTGGTCCGCGTACCCGTAGGACGCCGTCGAGGGCGGGACCGCGGCCGGCGGCGTGGCCGGACGCGCCTGCGGCTGCGCGACCGGCACGGCGACGGGCGAACCGGACGGTGCGGGCCACCCGGCGAGGTCGTCGGACAGGTCGTAGACGGGCACGGCTGGCGTGGGCGCAGCGGCAGGGGCCGGCGCAGCGGCGGTCGCCTCCGACTGCGACGCCAGGCGAGCGGCACGCCGGCCGCCGACCTCGGTCCCGGGACGGCCGGGGTGCCAGCCGTCGATGGGGTCGTTGACGTCGGGGATGTCGTACACGGAGTCGGTCATCGGTTCGTGCCCTTCGCCTACGCCACCACGCGCAGGATCTCGTCGACGCTCGTCAGCCCGAGCTTCACCTTTTCCCAGCCGTCCTGCCGGAGCGTGAGCATGCCCTGCTCCTGCGCGACGCGGCTGATCTCGGCGCTGGAGGCCCGTGCGACGGCGAGGCGCTCGATCTCCTCGGAGACGGTCATGACCTCGTGCAGGGCGATGCGGCCGCGGTACCCGGTGTTCGAGCAGACGGCACAGCCCACCGGTGCGAAGAACGGCGGGATCGTGGCGTCGTCGTCACCGACGAAGCCCATCACCCGGAGCTGGTCGAACGTGTACTCGGCCGGGGCCTTGCAGCGGTCGCAGAGTTTGCGGGCGAGACGCTGGGCGACGACGCAGTCGAGCGCCGACCCGACCAGGAACGGCTCGATGTCCATCTCGGTCAGACGGGTGATCGCCGAGGGGGCGTCGTTCGTGTGCAGCGTGGAGAGCACGAGGTGGCCGGTGAGCGATGCCTCGATCGCGATCTGGGCGGTCTCGTGGTCGCGGATCTCACCGAGGAGCACGACGTCGGGGTCGGAACGCAGGATCGACCGGAGCGCCGAGGCGAACGTCAGGCCGGCCTTCGGGTTGACCTGCACCTGGTTGATGCCCGCCATCCGGTACTCGACCGGGTCTTCGACCGTGATGACGTTGATCTCGGGTCGGGCGACGGCGTTGAGCGTCGTGTACAGGGTCGTCGACTTGCCCGACCCGGTGGGGCCGGTGACGAGGATCATGCCGTACGGCTTGGAGTAGGACCGCTGGTACGCGTCGAAGTTCTGCTCGAGCAGGTTGAGGTCCTTGAGGGACATCGACGTGTTCGTGTTGTCGAGGATTCGCATGACGACCTTCTCGCCCCACACCGTGGGGAGGGTCGCCACGCGGAGGTCGATCTGGCGGCCACCGTGGCGGACGGACATGCGGCCGTCCTGCGGCTTGCGACGCTCGGCGATGTCGATGTCGCTCATGATCTTCAGACGGCTGATGACACCGTTCTGGATGTTCTTGGGCGCAGGGGCCATCTCGTGCAGCACGCCGTCGATGCGGTAACGCACCCGGACCTCGTGCTCGCCGGGCTCGATGTGGATGTCGGACGCGTGGTCCTGGATCGCCTGCGAGACGAGCAGGTTCACGAAGCGGACGATCGGGACGTCGTCGAGCGAGCCCTCGCCGATGTCGACCTGCTGCTGCGCGTTCGCCGTCGCCTCTTCTTCGAGGGAGGACGTCAGGTCGTTGAGCTCGTCGTCCGCACGCAAGTAGCGGTCGAGCGCCGCGGCGAGGTCGCGTTCCTCGACTTGGAGCGGCTTGATGGCACGGCCGGAGGCGGCACGGGCGTCGTCGACCGCGAGCACGTTCGTCGGGTTCACCATCGCGAGGACGAGGACATCGCCCTCGAAGCCGATGCCGAGCACCTGGTGCCGCCGGCAGAGCGCCGCTGGGAGCATCGACACCGCGGTGCCGTCGACCGGGTAGTCGGTCAGGGGGACGGTCTTGGAGTTGTTCGACGCCGCACGTGCGGTGATGAACTGCGCCTCGCTGACGACGCCACGGTCGACGAGGGAGCGGATCGAGCGTTCGTCGATCTCCTCGTCGCCAGTGAGCGAGTCGAGGTGCTCGATCGGGAGTGCTCCGTTGAGGATCAGGATCTCGGAGAGCGTCGCCATGAGTCTCGCTGCCTCCTTCGGGTTGCGTGAGGACGTCGTGGTGCGTCGACAGGGTTCGACGCCTGTCCACGCTATGGCCGGGACCGGCGGGTACCGAAGTCCCAGAATGAGGGCCGGAGGACATCGGGGCGCACCCAGAACAGGGGACGGTGGACGGGCGCGCAGTCGATCGTGCTGTGGAGGACAGGAAATCCCTCGACGTGCGCGGCACTCGCAGGACATGATGAGTCATGGACATCACGAGCGTGACCGTGGGGCTGCCCGTCACCGACATCGAAGCGTCCTGCCTCTGGTACGGCGCGGTGTTCGAGCGCGTCGAGCCGGACCTCGAGCCGGACGAGGGCATCGCCGAGTACGAGATCGGCGGCATCTGGATCCAGCTCTTCGAGGATGACCAGGCCGAGGAGAACGCGGTCATCGTCCGCTTCGGCGTCGACGACGTCGCCGCGCACCACACCAGGATCGGCGCGCTCGGCATCGACGTCGGTCCCATCGAGTGCGTCGACGGCGCCGTCGACTGGTTCGACGTCCGCGACCCCGACGGCAACGTGCTCAGCCTCTACTCGCTCGCGGACGAGACGGGGCGCGGATCAGGCGGTCGCGACAGCGACGCCGGCCGCACGATCTAGACGCGACCGAACGGCGGACGGGAGGCTCGGTGCCAGCTGGCACCGAGCCTCCAGTCGGTCTGTGGCAAGGAGATCCGGCAATCTCTGGACAGGCGCCCGGCGCAGTGCCAACATGGCCGCCATGCAGAACACACGTATTTCAGATGTGGTACAGCGGCGATGCGCAGCGGCGGTCATCGCCGCAGCGCTGGTGCTCGGATCGACGCTCGTCGCGTCCCCGGCGCAGGCGGCGCAGTTCACCGCGAGGGTCGGCGCGATCGCGCACTACGCGGGTGACGTGACCCTGGCGGGTACGGGTGACGCCGGCGATCTCGTCTCGATCACCCCCTCGGACGGTGCGCCCGTCGAGACCCGCGTCAAGCCGAACGGCTCGTGGCGGACCACGGCGCACGTCGACGGGTTCGGGGACCACACCTTCCGCGTCGCCGACTCGATCGGCTCCCCCGTGGCGACCCTCCGCGCGAGCACCCACGAGGTGAGCTTCGAGCGGATCATGGTCGCCCGCGAGAACTGGAACCGGTCCCTGAAGATCGACGGCATCGGCTTCGAGCCCCGCAGCCGCATCGAGCTCACCCTCGACGGCGTACCGACCGCGACCACCACGACCGACCGCGACGGCGCCTTCGCCCACCGGATCTCCGGCGTGCGCTTCGGCGACCACACCCTCACGACCGTGGAGCGCTTCGACGGGACGGAGCAGCTGCGCGTGAACACCTCGGCGAAGCTCGAACCCTCCCCCTTCGTGGACGCGGTCCGGGTCGACCCCGTCGCCCGCACCGTGCACCTCGAGGGGCGCGGCCCGGCCGGCACCGACATGCGGTTCGTCGACGAATCAGGAGCCCCGTGGTCACTGACCGATGGGCAGGACTGGACGGCGAACACCGATGGCACGTGGAGCGCCGATCTGGCGTACCCGCCCCCCGGGACCCGGTTCATGGGCATCGTCGCCGAGGTGTACGACGACGGCAAGCTCATCGGTTCCACGACGAGCGGGGCGACGATCCCGTTCCCGGTGACGGCGGACGTGACGAAGGTCACCGCCAAGAAGCTCGTCCTCAGCGGATCCGCCGAGCCCGGCGCCCGCCTGTCGTTCACCGACGCCGACGGCACACCGGTGACCGACGCCGACGGCAACCGTGTCGAGCCGCCGGTGCCCGGGTCGTCGCAGTGGACCGTGACGCTCGACCCACGTCGCATGGCCGGCGGCACCGTGACCGTCTCGGCCACGGGCGACGACGGTCCCCTCGGCAGCGTCACGCGGACGTACCGCTGACCACACCCACTCCGGCAACGAGCGAGGGCCCCGCATCCTGGTGGATGCGGGGCCCTCGTCAGTGGATCACTCGGCTCAGTTGTACGTGCCCGGCGTGAAGTCGTCCGACGAGAAGCTGTCGAAGTCGACGAAGCTCAGGTCGGCGTCCGAGAACGACGAGTCGTCCGCGAAGATGCGGTTCGGGTACCGCTCCGCCTTCGCTTCCTCCGTCGCGTTCACGTCCACGTCGCGGTACCGGCTGAGGCCCGTCCCGGCGGGGATGAGCTTCCCGATGATGACGTTCTCCTTGAGGCCGACGAGGTGGTCCTGCTTGCCCTCCATGGCCGCCTGCGTGAGCACGCGGGTGGTCTCCTGGAAGGACGCGGCGGACAGCCACGACTCGGTCGCGAGGGACGCCTTGGTGATGCCCATGACCTCCTGGCGAGCGGAAGCGGTCTTGCGACCCTCCTGCAGCGCCGCACGGTTGATCTCGTTGTACCGCGAGCGGTCGACGAGCTCACCCGGGAGCAGGTCCGTGTCGGCGTGGTCGACGACCGTCACCTTGCGGAGCATCTGGCGGACGATGACCTCGATGTGCTTGTCGTGGATCGGCACACCCTGCGAGCCGTACACGTCCTGCACACCGTTGACCAGGTGCTTCTGGACCTCACGGACGCCCTTCACGCGGAGGACCTCCTTCGGGTCCACCGTGCCGGCGATGAACTGCTCGCCGAGCTCGACGTGCTGGCCGTCCTCGATGAGGAGGGTCGCACGCTTGAGCACCGGGTAGATGAACGGCTCGTCACCGTTGTCCGGCGTGAGGATGATCCGACGACCCTTGTCCGTGTCCTCGACGACGACGCGGCCGGGGGCCTCGGCGATCGGGGACGCGCCCTTCGGGGTACGGGCCTCGAAGAGCTCGGTGACACGGGGCAGACCCTGGGTGATGTCGTCAGCGGACGCCGAACCACCCGTGTGGAAGGTACGCATCGTCAGCTGGGTACCTGGTTCACCGATGGACTGCGCGGCGATGATGCCGACGGCCTCGCCGATGTCGACCAGGTTGCCCGTGGCGAGCGACCGGCCGTAGCACTTCGCGCAGACACCGACGGCCGACTCGCAGGTCAGCACCGAGCGCACCTTGATGCTCTCGACACCGGCCGCGACCAGCTTGTCGATGAGGACGTCACCGACGTCCTCGCCTGCCTCGGCGACGACCGTGCCCTTCGCGTCCGTCGCCGGGGTGGCGAGGGTGCGCGAGTACACGGTGTTCTCGACGCGGGCGTCGCGGACGAGCTTGCCGTCGGCGTCGACAGTGGCGATCGGCAGCTCGAGGCCGCGCGTGGTGCCGCAGTCGTCCTCGCGGATGATGACGTCCTGCGAGACGTCCACCAGACGACGGGTGAGGTACCCGGAGTCCGCGGTCCGGAGCGCGGTGTCGGCAAGACCCTTGCGAGCACCGTGGGTGGCGATGAAGTACTCCGCCACGGTCAGGCCCTCGCGGTACGAGTTGATGATCGGGCGGGCGATGATCTCGCCCTTCGGGTTGTTCACCAGACCACGCATACCGGCGATGTTGCGGACCTGCAGCCAGTTACCACGGGCGCCGGAGGACACCATGCGGTTGATCGTGTTGTCGATGGGGAAGTTGTCCCGCATCTCCTGCGCGATCTCGTTGGTGGCCTCGGTCCAGATCTTGATCAGGTCGGCGCGACGTTCCGCGTCGGTGATCAGACCCTTGTCGAACTCGCCCTGGACCTTGGCGGCCTGCGCCTCGTAGCCCGCGATGATCTCCTTCTTGCGCGGAGGCGTCACGACGTCGGAGAGCGCGACGGTCACACCGGAGCGCGTGCCCCAGTAGAAGCCGGCGTCCTTGATCCGGTCGAGCGCAGCGGCCGTCTCGGTCTTGGAGTAGCGCTCGGCGAGGTCGTTGACGATCGCGGAGAGCGTGCCCTTGTCGGTGACCCGCTGGACGAACGGGTAGTCCGCCGGCAGGGTCTCGTTGAAGAGCGCGCGACCCAGGGTCGTCTCGAGGAGGATCGGCTGACCGACCTCGTAGCCCTCGGGGGCTTCACCCTCGGCGAAGTGGACACCCGACATGCGGATCTTCACCTTGGCGTTCAGGTGCAGCGTGTTCTGGTCCTTCGCGAGGATCGCCTCGGCGACGGAGGAGAACGCACGGCCCTCACCGACGGCGCCCTCGCGGACGGTCGTCAGGTGGTGCAGACCGATGATCATGTCCTGCGCGGGCAGGGTGACCGGACGGCCGTCCGACGGCTTGAGGATGTTGTTCGAGGCGAGCATCAGGATGCGTGCCTCGGCCTGGGCCTCGACCGACAGCGGCAGGTGCACGGCCATCTGGTCACCGTCGAAGTCCGCGTTGAACGCAGCACACACGAGCGGGTGGAGCTGGATGGCCTTGCCCTCGACGAGCTGCGGCTCGAACGCCTGGATGCCCAGACGGTGCAGCGTCGGCGCACGGTTCAGCAGGACGGGGCGCTCGCGGATGATCTCCTCGAGGACGTCCCACACCTGCGGACGCGAACGCTCGACCATGCGCTTGGCCGACTTGATGTTCTGCGCGTGCGACAGGTCGATGAGGCGCTTGATGACGAACGGCTTGAACAGCTCGAGGGCCATCTGCTTGGGCAGACCGCACTGGTGGAGCTTGAGCTGCGGGCCGACGATGATGACCGAACGACCCGAGTAGTCGACGCGCTTGCCGAGCAGGTTCTGGCGGAAACGACCCTGCTTGCCCTTGAGCATGTCGCTCAGGGACTTCAGGGCGCGGTTGCCGGTTCCCGTGACGGGGCGACCACGACGACCGTTGTCGAACAGCGCGTCGACCGCTTCCTGCAGCATGCGCTTCTCGTTGTTCACGATGATCTCGGGGGCACCGAGGTCGAGCAGGCGGCGGAGACGGTTGTTGCGGTTGATCACACGACGGTAGAGGTCGTTGAGGTCCGAGGTGGCGAAGCGGCCACCGTCGAGCTGCACCATCGGGCGGAGCTCCGGCGGGATGACCGGGACGACGTCGAGGACCATCGCTGCCGGCGAGTTGCCGGTGGCGAGGAAGGAGGAGACGACGCGCAGACGCTTGATCGCGCGGATCTTCTTCTGGCCCTTGCCCTCGGCGATCTGCAGACGGAGCGACTCGGCCTCTGCGGCCAGGTCGAACGCCTCGAGACGGAGCTTGATCGCCTCGGCGCCCATGTAGGCGTCGAAGTAGATCCCGAACCGGTCCTGCAGCTCGTGGAAGACGGCGTCCTCGGGCTTCAGGTCGCCCACCTTGAGGTTGCGGAAGTCCTCCCACACGCGCTCGAGACGGGTGATGTCCTCGTCGAACGACTTGCGGACCTGGGACATCTCCTTCTCGGCGGTGTCCTTGGTGCGGCGCTTGATGTCGGCCTTGGCGCCCTCTTCCTCGAGCGCTGCGAGGTCGTCCTCGAGCTTCTTGAGGCGGTCGGCGATGATCGAGTCGCGCTGGTTCTCGAGGTTCTTGATCTCGAGGCGCATCTCGTTCTCGAGACCCGGCATGTCAGCGTGCCGGCCCTCTTCGTCGATGCTGATGATCATGTACGCGGCGAAGTAGATGACCTTCTCGAGGTCCTTCGGCGCCATGTCCAGCAGGTAGCCCAGGCGCGACGGGACGCCCTTGAAGTACCAGATGTGCGTGACGGGTGCGGCGAGCTCGATGTGGCCCATGCGCTCACGACGGACCGAGGACTTGGTGACCTCGACGCCGCAGCGCTCGCAGACGATGCCCTTGAAGCGGACACGCTTGTACTTGCCGCAGGCGCACTCCCAGTCCCGGGAAGGACCGAAGATCTGTTCGCCGAACAGACCGTCCTTCTCGGGCTTCAGGGTGCGGTAGTTGATGGTCTCCGGCTTCTTGACCTCGCCGTACGACCACTGGCGGATGTCCTCGGCCGTGGCGAGGCCGATCCGCAGTGCGTCAAAGGAAGTTGCTTCGAGCAATGTTCTTCTCTCTTGCTGAATTCGAAACGTTGTCGGGCGGGGCGGGATCAGATGTCGTCGACGGAGGACGACTCGAACCGCGAGGAGATGTTGATGCCGAGCTCTTCAGCGGCACGGAAGACCTCGTCGTCCGTGTCGCGGAGGCTGACCGCCTGGCCGTCGGCCGAGAGGACCTCGACGTTCAGGCAGAGCGACTGCATCTCCTTCATGAGGACCTTGAAGCTCTCCGGGATGCCGGGCTCCTGGATGTTCTCGCCCTTGACGATCGCCTCGTAGACCTTCACGCGGCCGAGGATGTCGTCGGACTTGATCGTCAGGAGCTCCTGGAGGGCGTAGGCAGCGCCGTACGCCTCGAGCGCCCACACCTCCATCTCGCCGAAACGCTGTCCACCGAACTGCGCCTTACCACCCAGCGGCTGCTGCGTGATCATCGAGTACGGGCCGGTCGAACGGGCGTGGATCTTGTCGTCGACCAGGTGGTGGAGCTTCAGGATGTACATGTACCCGACCGAGACCGGCTCCGGGAACGGTTCGCCGGAGCGACCGTCGAAGAGCTGGGCCTTGCCGGAGGAACCGATCAGGCGCTCGCCGTCGCGGTTCGGGAGCGTCGAGTCGAGGAGGCCCTCGATCTCACGCTCGTAGGCGCCGTCGAACACCGGGGTGGCGACCTTCGTGCCGGGTGCCGCGCTGCGCGCCGCCTCCGGAAGGGCCGATGCCCACTCCTGGACACCCTCGACGTTCCAGCCCTGCTTCGCGAGCCACCCGAGGTGGATCTCGAGGACCTGGCCGAAGTTCATGCGGCCGGGGACGCCGAGCGGGTTGAGCACGATGTCGACCGGGGTGCCGTCCGCGAGGAACGGCATGTCCTCGACCGGCAGGATCGTCGAGATGACGCCCTTGTTGCCGTGACGACCGGCGAGCTTGTCACCGGCGGTGATCTTGCGCTTCTGGGCGATGTAGACGACCACACGCTGGTTGACGCCCGAGCCGAGCTCGTCGTCGCCGTCCTGCGCGTCGAACACCTTGACGCCGATGATCGTGCCCTCTTCACCGTGGGGCACCTTCAGCGAGGTGTCACGGACTTCGCGCGACTTCTCGTTGAAGATGGCGCGGAGGAGGCGCTCTTCGGCGCTGAGCTCGGTCTCGCCCTTCGGCGTGACCTTGCCGACGAGGATGTCGCCGGGGCGGACCTCGGCACCGATGCGGATTATGCCGCGCTCGTCGAGGTCGGCCAGGAGGTCCGGGCTGACGTTCGGGAGGTCGCGGGTGATCTCTTCCTTGCCGAGCTTGGTGTCGCGGGCGTCGACCTCGTACTCCTCGATGTGGATCGAGGAGAGGGTGTCGTCCTTGATGAGGTTCTGCGACAGGATCATCGCGTCCTCGTAGTTGTAGCCCTCCCACGGCATGAACGCGACGAGGAGGTTCTTGCCGAGCGCGAGCTCGCCGTTCTCCGTCGCGGGGCCGTCGGCGATGACCTCGCCCTGCTCCACACGCTCACCGGCCGAGACGACGACGCGGTGGTTGTAGCTCGTGCCCTGGTTCGAGCGGTCGAACTTGCGCAGGTAGTACGTCTGCGTGCCGCCCTCGTCGAGCTGCAGGGTCACGGCGTCGGCCGAGACCTCGGAGACGACACCGGCCTTGTCGGCGGTGACGACGTCGCCGGCGTCGATGGCGGTGTAGCCCTCCATGCCGGTGCCGACGAGCGGCGACTCGGAGCGGAGGAGCGGCACTGCCTGGCGCTGCATGTTCGCACCCATGAGGGCGCGGTTCGCGTCGTCGTGCTCGAGGAACGGGATGAGCGACGTCGCGACCGACACCATCTGGCGCGGGGAGACGTCCATGTAGTCGACCTCGTCCTTGGCGACGAGTTCGACCTCGCCGCCCTTCTTGCGGACGAGCACCTTGTCGTCGGCGAAGTGGAACGAGTCGGTCAGCGGGGCGTTGGCCTGCGCGACGACGAACTCGTCCTCTTCCGAGGCGGTGAGGTAGTCGATGGTCTTCGTGACCTCGCCGTTGACGACGCGACGGTACGGGGTCTCGATGAAGCCGAACGAGTTGATCCGACCGAACGACGCGAGCGAGCCGATCAGACCGATGTTCGGGCCTTCAGGGGTCTCGATCGGGCACATGCGGCCGTAGTGCGACGGGTGGACGTCGCGGACCTCGACGCCGGCACGCTCACGGGACAGACCACCCGGGCCGAGGGCCGAGAGACGACGCTTGTGCGTCAGGCCCGCGAGCGGGTTGTTCTGGTCCATGAACTGCGACAGCTGGGACGTTCCGAAGAACTCCTTGATCGCGGCGACGACGGGACGCACGTTGATGAGCGTCTGCGGCGTGATCGCCTCGATGTCCTGCGTGGTCATGCGCTCGCGGACGACGCGCTCCATGCGGGACAGACCCGTGCGGACCTGGTTCTGGATGAGCTCGCCCACCGCGCGGATGCGACGGTTGCCGAAGTGGTCGATGTCGTCCACGTCGAGGCGGAGCTGCACCGGCTCGCCGTCGCGGACGCCGTCGATCGTGGTGCGCTCGGCGTGCAGCGAGACCAGGTACTTGATCGTCGCGACGATGTCCTGGACGGACAGCACCGAGTCGGACAGCGGCGCGTCGATGCCGAGCTTGCGGTCCAGCTTGTAGCGGCCGACCTTCGCGAGGTCGTAGCGCTTCGGGTTGAAGTAGAAGTTGTCGAGGAGCGCACGCGCGGCCTCGGCAGCGACCTGCTCGCCCGGACGGAGCTTGCGGTAGATGTCCTTGAGCGCCTCTTCCTTGGTGAGGATGGCGTCCTTCTCGAGGGTCGACTCGATCGAGGCGAAGCCCTGGAACTCGTCGAGGATCTCCTCGCTCGTCAGGCCGAGGGCCTTGAGGAAGACCGTGACCGACTGCTTGCGCTTGCGGTCGATGCGCACGCCCACCTGGTCGCGCTTGTCGATCTCGAACTCGAGCCATGCGCCACGCGACGGGATGATGCGAGCGGAGTAGATGTCCTTGTCGGACGTCTTCTCCTGCTGACGCTCGAAGTACACGCCGGGGGAACGGACGAGCTGCGAGACGACGACACGCTCGGTGCCGTTGATGATGAAGGTGCCGCGCTCGGTCATGAGCGGGAAGTCGCCCATGAAGACCGTCTGCGTCTTGATCTCACCGGTCATGTGGTTCATGAACTCGGCGTTGACGTACAGCGGGGCGGCGTAGGTCTTGCCGCGTTCCTTGCAGTCGTCGATGGAGTACTTCGGGTCCTCGAGCTCCGGGGACGTGAACGAGAGCTGCATGGTCTCGCCGAGGTCCTCGATCGGGGAGATCTCCTCGAAGATCTCCTCGAGGCCGGAGTGCAGCGCGAGGTCGGTACGACCCTGCTCCTGCCCCTCGGCCAGTCGGGCCTTCCAGACGTCGTTGCCGACGAGCCAGTCGAAGCTCTCCGTCTGGAGAGCGAGCAGATCGGGAACCGTGAGGGTGTCCGTGATCTTGGCGAACGAGAGTCGCGAGTGGTTGCGACCGTTCTTGGGGTTGGTGGATGCGTTGGGCGCAGCAGCCAAGGGTGTGACCTCCGTAGGCCCCGTCGGGCCGGTACTGACGAGCAGCATGTAGGTGAGTGGATTGAACGCTCGGCGCAACCCTCGAAGACACGCGATCATGGGCCAGCCGCGTGAGCGGGAACACATGTGCGATGATCTGGGTGAGCGGTACCCGCCGACATATACGGGACCGAACTCACCGGGGCGGGCGTCGACCGCAATATGACGACACGGATGCCAGGGAGCGCGAACTGCCATCATAGGCAGCGCTCGCGCACGATGTCCAGTCCTGGCTTGACCAAGATCAGGACTGCCGTGTATAAGCAGCGGCGACCAGCAGCCATTCCCGGCCGTGCGCGCAGCCCCGGCCGTGCGCTCAGCCCAGGCGTTCGCGCTCAGCTGCAGCCGAGCCTCCAGTCAGGCCCGCCAGCGCACGGAACGCGTCTTCCGGACGCCGCGTCCGCACGAACGTGACGCGACCACGCTCGTCCGTGAGCTCGATGCCGAGCCCCGGGGTGAGCAGCAGCGCCCGGACGCCGCGGCCGAGCCGCAGGCCGATGCCGCCGTACGTCGCCGCGTCGGCCTCGACGAGACGGGCGTCCACGATCCGGTGCCGCGCGATCCGCCGGGGCGGGAGGGGGCGGAAGTGCAGGGTGACGTGCGTGTCGGTCACCGTGAACCCGGACCGCGCCAGCAGCAGGAGCAGTCCGACGACGACGCCGACGAGGCCCGGGACGAGGAGCGCCGCCTCCGGCGCCTCCCCCGGCCAGCCGAGCACGGCCGCGGTCAGCCCGACACCCGCCGTGAGGAGCGCACCACCGATCACGCGCATCCAGACGGGGGCCGTCTCGCGGTCCGCGTGGAACGGACGGGAGGCGCGGGTCGCCACCGCTGGCACGCTCGGCGTGGCGGGACGGTGCGTCTGGATGCTCATGGTGTCGGCGGACATGTCGGGTCTCCTGCGGTTCGTGGCCGGCGGATGCTGCATCCGTATTTTACATAACGAACGCAATGTACTCAATGGTCGGTGCGCGCGAGCACGCCGAGGAGCCGCAGGCGGACTGCGGGTGACGGCGTGGGGTGCGCTGCACAGCGACGCGCGTCACGGTCGGCCGGCGTGCGGACCCGCAGGGAGGTGGGGGCTCCAGGGGGTCGACGCACCCGGCACGACGACGGTCGTCGACGATACGTCAGGACGCTTGGCGTTCACTGGCCGTTCATGTGTACGCATTCATCTGGGCGGCGGTGCGCGCGCATCAGCCGGCCAGCCGCGCTCGCGCGTCAGCGCAGGGCGAGGGCGACGGCCTCCGCGCGGGTGCGGACACCGAGCTTCTGGAACAGCTGGTTCACGTACGACTTCACGGTCGGCACGGTGAGGAACAGCTCGGCGGCGATCTCCGGGTTCGTCCGGCCGTCGGCGATGCGCTCGAGCACGTCGGCCTCACGCGGGGTGAGCTCGGGGAAGCGCTCCCGGAGGGACGCAGGGGGCCTGGTCACGGCCGTCCGGGGCAGCGGCGTTCCGGTCAGCGGCGTTCCGGTCAGCTGTGCGACGAGTCGTGCTCCGACCGCGGCGTCGAACGTGGACTGTCCCGAGGCGACGGCGCGGATGGCGGTGGCGATCTCCACGCGACCGGCGTCCTTCGTCAGGTAGCCGCGGGCACCTGCTCGGAGCGCGGTGGTGATCGACTCGTCGTCGGCGAAGGTCGTCAGCACGAGCACGGCCACGTCGGGGTGCTCGGCCGTGATGCGCGCGGTGGCGGTCGGACCGTCGACGTCCGGCATCCGGAGGTCCATCAGCACGACATCGGGGGACCAGCGTTCCACCGCGGCGAGCGCCTGCGCTCCGTCGGCGGCCTCTCCGACGACCTCGAGGTCCGGCACCAGGGACAGCACCGTCACCAGACCGTCGCGCACGATGGCCTGGTCGTCGACGACGAGCACGCGGGTGGTCACGCGTCCGTCACGTTCTGCACGTCCTGCGCGTTCTGCACGTCCTGCGCGTCTGGTTCGTCGACGCGGGCGCCGGCGACGGGGACGTGCATCGCGACGACGAACTCGTCCTCGGAGCGTTCGGCCTCGACGGTGGCGCCGGCGTCCAGCTCCGCGAAGCGCTCGTGGATGCCGATCAACCCGTGCCCGCCGCCGGAGAGCGGGTTGGCGACGACCACGTCGACGGCGTCGCCGTCCCGGATCACCGAGAGGGACACCGGTCGGCCGGGGGCGTGGCGGCGGGCGTTGCTCAGGGCCTCCCGGGTGCTCGCGACGACGACGGCGCGGTGGGCGTCGTCCAGGTCGGCGAGGGCGAGGTCGCCGGTGACGACGAGTTCCCCGCCGAAGTCGCGGTGGGCGGCGACGAGGGGGTGCAGGCCGGCGCCGGGTGCTGCGACCGGGGCTGTGTCGGTGGTCGCGGCTGGGTCTGTGTCTGCGGCGGCGTGCGTGTCCGCGTCTGCGGCTGCGTGCGTGTCCGTTTCCGCGTCGTCGCGGAGGGCGTGCACCGCACGGCGGGCCACGGCGAGACCGTCGGCCGCGAGGGTGCGCGCGGCACCGGCACGCTGCGTGGCCTCGTCGACCCGGCCGGCCTCGAGCAGGGCCTCCACCGCGTCGAGCTGCAGCACCAGGCCACCGAGGGAGTGCGCGAGGACGTCGTGGATGTCCCGGGCAGCCCGCGACCGGTCGGCCAGGAGCCGGGCGCGCTGCTGGTCGCGTTCGGCCTGGCGCGCCTGCTGCTCGGCGACGCGGTACTGCCGCCGGCTGAACCCGACGAGGATCCCGAGGACGAGACCGGCGCACGACCCGAGGACGAACTGCACGGTGGCGCCCTCGAGACTCGCGGAGACGGCGATCTCGACGAGGGCGACCAGCGCGGCGACGACTCCTGTCCACACCGGGACCGCTGCACTCGCCTGCAGCACGACGATGCCGACGATCACCGCCGCGATCATCAGCGCGTCGGTCGGAGCGACCACCGCGGAGCCCGCGACGACCATGACCGCGCCGGCTGCCGCCATCGTGCGGGGCGTCCTGACGAACTCCCGGAGGGTCCACGCCGCGATCGTCACGCCACCGACGACCCAGACCCACGGCGGGAGTTCCTCGGCGATGCCGTTCCTGATGAACCAGAACGTGACGGCGACGATGCCGACGGCGCTCAGCACCCACCCGAGACGCGAACGCGACCGGCCCGCGGACGGGTCGGTCGGCTCGGGGACGGACAGCAAGGTCACCTGACCATCATGCCGCGGGTCCGTCCGGGGATGCGCTGGTCGATGACGAGCGCGCGGGCGGCACGGTTGATCGCGAGCATCAGCAGGATCGCGCCGGTGGAGGTGAGGAGGTGTGCACCCATGTTCCCGCCGATGACGTCCAGCCCGACGCGCACGGCGATGAGCACGAACCAGAGTCCGGCGCCGTACCAGCCGGTGCGGGACTGGATCGTGCGGCCCCTGTCATCAGGGGTCGACACCGTTCGGAAGCGGGTCATGGTGCCCATCGCCAGGCCCACGCCGACCGAGATGAGCGCCTCGATGCCGAGGAAGACGATGTCCGTCGTGGTGATCGTGGCCTTCGTCTGCGCCAGGACGACGACGCCGATGACCGCCATCACGAGCGGGGTGCGCCAGATCCGGGCCGGGTCGAGGTAGCGCCAGGTCGCCTGCCGGTACGCCAGGAACCCGACGAGCGCGAGCCCGATGACGATGTTCGCGATGAGCTGGACCGACATGATGTGTGCCTTTCGGTGGGGTCCGGCGGGGGTTCCCGACCGGTGATCCCATCGTGGTTCGGACGCTCAGCGGGCCACACCAACCACGGGTGGGGACGTGGGTGGTGATCGCGTGGTGTTCCATGGACCCATGGCTGATGCGTTCGACGGGTTCAAGCTCGGTGCCGGGTTCTCGGTGATCGAGCCCGACCGGCACCGGCCGGGCTCGTTCACGCTCGTCGTCGACGGCACGCCGCAGTCGCACGTCGACCTCGAGGACCCGACCCACCTGGCGTTCGAGTACATCCGTCGGATCGGCCACGCCATCGACCTGCTGCCGCCCGGACCGATCACGGCATTGCACCTCGGCGCCGGTGCCCTGACGCTCCCGCGCTACGTCGCGGTGACCCGACCGGGTTCCCGGCAGCAGGTGATCGAGCTCGAGCGCGATCTGGTCGACCAGGTGCGTGAGGCCCTGCCGTTCCCCCGGGGCGCCTCGATCCGGGTCCGGTACGGCGATGCGCGCGAGGTACTCGGCAAGCTCCCCCACGGTCTGCGCGGCACCGTCGACCTGGCCGTCGTGGACGTGTTCGGCGGCGCACGGATCCCGGCACACGTGACGAGCGTCGAGTTCTACCGCGAGGTCGCCGAGTTCCTGTCCCCGACGGGCATCGTCGCGGTGAACGTCGCCGACGGTGCCGGTCTCGCCTTCGCCAGGGGCCAGGCGTCGACGCTGCAGTCGGTGCTGCCGTCCGTCGCGGCCGTCGCGGACACCGGCATGCTGAAGGGTCGTCGGTTCGGCAACATCGTGCTGCTCGGCTCCCCCACGGACCTCCCGGTCGCGGACATGCCCCGCCGGTACTCGTCCGACCCGATGCCCGCGAAGGTCGTGCACGGGGCGGAGCTCCGGTCGTTCATCGCCGGTGCGCCCATCGTCACCGACGCGACGGCCGTCGCGTCTCCGGAACCGAACCGGTCCGTCTTCGGCGCCTGACCCGGACCTGCTTGCGGGCAACCTGGTGGTGCCGCTGCCAGGATGGGTGCTGAACGACCGCGCAGGTGCGTGGACGAACGAGACGGGGAAGCGCTCATGACGAACGACGACCGGAGCAACGAGGACCGGCCGGGCGACGGCCAGGCACCGAGCTGGGGCGAGCCCGCTCCGCAGCAGCCGACGCAGCAGCCGCCGGCTCCGCAGGACGATGCACCGCGATACGGCGAGCGCATCACCCCGGCGTCCGCACCGCAGTACGGCGAGCAGGCAGCACCGCAGCAGCCGCAGTACGGCCAGCAGCAACCGCAGTACGGGCAGCCGCAGTCGCAGTACGGGCAGCCGCAGTACGGCCAGCAGCAGCACGACCAGCAGCAGGGCGCTCCGACGTGGGGCGGTCAGCAGCACGCAGCAGCGGCACCCGCGTCCGCCGGCGCCCCCGGGTGGCAGAGCTACGAGGAACCGAAGGCGAAGAAGAAGACCGTCGGTGTCATCGCGTTCGTCCTCGGGCTCGTCGCACTCGTGGTCGGCGTCATCACCGGCTACCTCTTCGGCACCGCGATCGTCCAGAGCAGCGCGTTCGACCAGCTCCTGCAGAACGGCGGGAGCACGACCCCCGACCCGTCGCAGTTCCAGGACATGGAGAACGACCCGGCGCTCGCGGGTGCTGGCGTGCTGTTCCTCCTGGGGACGGTGATCGGTCTCTGGGCCCTGGTGCAGGGCATCATCGCGATCGCGACGAAGCGCGGACGCGGCTGGGGTGTCTTCGCCGTCGTGCTCGCGATCGTCGCGGTGATCGCGGTGCTCGTCACGTACGCAGCAGTCGCCGCGGTCGCGGTCTCGAACGGCGTCTCCTGAGCAACCGCGTGTGGCACCGGCCGCTCCCGGGCACGCACGGTTACCCTCGACCCTGATGTCCCCCGACGACCGCCAGCACCTCGACGACCAGGACGACCGCGCCCGGGAACCGCGCCACGCGGCTCCCGTCACCGCCGGTGTCAGCCCGGGCAGCACCTTCGCGCCCATCAGCCTCCGTCCGGCCGTGGACGTGCAGGTGGTCCAGGACCGCCTCCGTGCCCTCGGGCAGAGCCGCAGCACCGAGGCGCTCGCCGAGCGCGCGGAACTCCTGCGCCTGCTCGGCCGCCTCGACGAGGCCCTCGTCGTCGCCGAAGAGGTCTTCCGGCTGACGATGTTCACCGGGGAACGCGCCGACAAGGTCGCCGCACGGATCCGGCGTGCGCACGTCCTGCACGACCTCGGCCGGTACGAGCGGGCCGCGACCGAATCGGCCCTCGCCCGTGACACGGCGGCGACGGAGGAATGGCCTGAGCTCGAGGGCGCTGCCGCCGAGCTCGAGGGCTGGTCGCTGTTCGAGCTGAACCGCTTCGAGGAGGCGCGCGAGGTCCTCGGTCGCTCGTACGAGGCGTTCCGCGCCGCCGGGGCCCCGTCCGAACGCACCGACGCGCTCCGTTCGGCCGTCGAGGCGGCGATGCGCGCGTCCATCGCCCAGCCGGCGGCTGCGCCAGAGCGCCCGACCGCAGACCGTCCCCGCACCGCACGAGAGGCAGCGGTCCGTCGCGAGACCGACCCGGTCACGCGCGTCGCCGAGCCCGTGAAGGAGGTCCCGCCGGTCCGCCGCCGGGTCCTCGGGGCACCGGATGCCGCCCGCACCGAGGCGGACAGCCTCTGGGGCAAGCTCTCCGATCGCGCCGACCGGACCGACCGCTCCCAGCGGCAGGGCCCAGCCGACCGGTGACGTCGCTCGACCAGGTCCGCTCCCGCGCCGCGGAGCTCATCGCGGCGCACCTGGGCACCGGGTCGTGGTCGTTCGGCTTCGACAACGCCAAGACCCGTGCAGGTCAGTGCGACTTCGCCAAGCGCCGGATCACGGTGAGCAAGCACCTCGCCGTCCGGTTCTCGGACGACGACGTCGAGCAGGTCCTGCTGCACGAGGTCGCGCACGCCCTGAGCGGCGCCCGCGCCGGGCACGGGCCGAAGTGGCGGCGCACGGCTGCCTCGATCGGGTACACCGGGTCCCGCCTGCACGACGGCCCGATCGCCAGCGAACTGGCCCCGTGGGTCGGCGAGTGCCCGGCAGGACACGAGCACTTCCGCTACCGCACGCCGACCAGACCGTTGGCGTGCGCGAAGTGCTCCCGTCGGTTCGACGAGCGCCACCTCATCACGTGGAGCCGCCGGGCGGACGTCGCCCGGACGGAGCCCGCGCGTTCCGAACTCGGCACCGAGGCGCGCCGGTAACCCGTTAGCCTGGGCGGATGCAGACGGGGCAGCACATCCGCACGGACTCGGGGTCGTCGTGGTTCTTCGACGCCGGACGGATCGCCCTCGACTTCGCGCACACCGGCGGGTTCGCCGACGACCCCGACGGCCGACGACCTCGCGCCCAGCTCGGTGAACTCCTCGTCACGCCGGCCGACCTCGACGAGTGGTTGAGCGACCACACCGAACCGATCGACGTCGGCGCGAGCGCCCGCGAGCTGCAGGACGCCCGTGAACTCCGCGCCGCCATCGGCCGTCTCGCGGTCGCGGCGGCGCCCGCTCCGGCGTCCACGGCTGCCGAGCGCACCGCGGTCGCAGCCGGCCTGCGTGCCGGGACCGGCCGCACGCGCCCCGCGCCAGACGACATCGACACCGTCAACCTGTTCGCCGCCCTGCCGGACGTGCCCCCGAGCCTCCCGGGTGGCCGTCGCCGGGCCGGAGCGAACCGTGTGCGGCTCGCACAGGCGCTCTCGAGCGTCGCTCGCGACGCCGTCGCCCTGTTCACCGAGGTCGGGTTCGACGACGCGGAGGCCGACGGCCGACCGACCCGCCTCAGCCGCTGCTCGGCGCCGGACTGCGGGCTCGTGTTCTACGACTCGTCCCGCGGCGGTACGCGCCGGTGGTGCGCGATGCAGCGCTGCGGGAACCGCGCGAAGGTGCGCGCGCACCGCGCTCGGCGCGCCGCCGCCTGACCTGCGGGTCGGCGAGCGCGTCGAACGTCACCGACCCCGAACGACAGAACCGTTGTCGTACGACAGCGATGCTGTCGCAACCCCGCGTGTGCAACTGTTGCGGGCGCGTAAGAGCGACACGACCGTTGTCGTACGACAGCGACTCTGTCGTTCCGAGTCGACAACCAGAACCGGCGCGGGCAACCGGAACGGGCGCGGGCAACCGGAACCGCAGGCGGGCGCGCGCCTACTCCGCGCGCCAGGTGATCGTCGAGTCGCCCTCGGGGGCCTCGTCCACGGGCGCCGCACGCATGTAGCTCACCGCGTCGACGGTGGAGTCCTTCGGCGCCAGCAGCACGGCACAGACGTCCGCGGTGCCGGTGCCCGTCAGCGCCGACGTGATCGCCTTCCGGTCGAACGGGCAGGCCTCCTGCAGGACGTCGTTCCGGTCGCTCGCGGCGAGCTCCGGCCCGGCCTGCAGCTTGTCGGCCGCGCGGAGCCCCCACGCGTCGTTCGTCAGGTCTCCGACCGCGTCCGGGTCGAACGCACCGGACACCCGCTTGACGGTGAAGTGCGCGAGGTACGCGTCGTCGCCCTTCGGGTTCAGCCCGAACTGGTCCATCGCGGCCGCGGTGACCCGCTCGACCTTCGTGGCGCGGATGTCGAGCTGCCCGTGGAACGCGGAGCCGTTGAGCTTCGTCGTCACGGAGTCACCCATGTCGTGGCCGCCCTGCGCGCACCCGCTGAGCACCGCGGCGGCGGCGATGGCGAGCACGCTCGCCGTGGTCAGTCGTCGTCTGGTCCCCTGCATGGTCGCCACGGTACGGACCCGGGAGGCTCGGGGCACGTCGTCGAAGCAACCTCGCGTCCGGCGCGGGTCGGGACGGGCGCCGTCAGCAGTCGGTGACGACGTGGTCGGGATCGCCGAGGTCCTGGGACTTCCCCCAGTCGGCGAAGGAGAGCTCGACGGTTCCGGTGGTGTCCGATGCCCGGAACGAGTACGGCACGGGCTCCCCCACCGCGGAGACCACGAGCGACCCGATCGGGGAGGACCCGTTCGCGACGACGATCTGCACGCGGGCGTCGTCGCCGGTGCCGGTGACCGCCCCGGGGTGCAGCGTGACGTCGGACCCGGTGCCGAGCATGCTCCGCAGCAGGTCGTCGGGCTCGGTGAACGGCGCCAGGTCCCGCACGGTGGCGGAGGTCGCGGGCACGCACACCCGACCGCTGGTCACCTTCGCGAGACCGGACTGCGCGGCGAACGCGGCGTTGCCGGACACCCACACGTCGTCGGCCCGGCGACGGGCATCGAGGGACACGTCGCCGACGGACAGTCGCAGCGCGGAGTCCTCGGTCGTGCCGCGGTAGTCGATCCGCACGGTCCGGCCGGGCACCGTGTCACCGGACCCCTTCGCGGCGGCGGGGTCCGGCACGAGCTCGGTGACGGTGCCCGTCGCGACGACGGGCTCGGAGCGCATCGCCGCGAGGACGTCCTGCAGTGCGGTCGTCCCGTCGACGGTCTCGATGCCGTTCCTCGTACCGTCCACCGGGGCCTGCCCGCCGAACCCGGTGGCGGTCGGGGTGACCGCGATGTCCGTCGGAGCCTGCCCGGAGCACGCGGTCAGCACGAGCGCCGTCGCGACGACCCCGGCGGCGGCCGACCAGCGCCGCACGCGTGCGTCAGCCCGCATCGCCCACGCAGACCTGCTTCGCGCCCTGCTCCGACAGCGCACCGGCGTCCGTCGGCACGCTCTTGCCCTGGTTGTCGGCGGTCGCGCGGACGACGAAGCACGAGTCGGCGTCGTACAGGCCGGACGACTTCGGGATCCAGACCTCGGTGCCGCGGACCAGCCGGCTGACGTCGACGGGCTTCGTGCCGGGTTCGACGACGAACACCGACCACGCGACGTCGTCGCCCTTCCAGGACACCCGGACGTTCCCGGAGCCGGACTGCACCGCGAGGCCGGACGGCGACGGCGGTCCTTCTGCGGTGACGGCGCGGACGACGAGCACGGCACCGATCACGACGGCGATCAGGGCGAGGGCCGCGGAGACGAGGAACGCCGGGTGCCGCCAGAGCGGGCGGCGGGTGGTCTCGGTGCGCTCGAGCTCGGGCAGGACGCCGATGTCCGACCCCATCGCGCGCTTCGGGGTCTGGCTCTGGACGCCCCACTGCTCGTAGAGCGCCGGCTGCCCCGGGTCCCAGCCGAGCCGGGTGCCCTGCCGCTGCTGGGAGGGCGCGGCCGAGGTCGACGGTGACGGAGCGGACGGCACCGGGACGGAGGGGATCGGCGGGACGACGGGTGGTGACTCGCTCAACGGACCGGTTCCTCCCCAAGACGGTGATGCGGACCCCACGGTGCGGATCGCACGGCAAGCATACGGACGACGACGGCCCCCGCGATCACGCGGGGGCCGTCGGGACGGATCAGAAGGTGAGCGAGCCCTCGATGTCCTTGGCCTTCATGCGGGCCAGCGCGAGGTTCGCCTTCGCGCGGTCCAGCACGAAGTAGATGAAGACCTCGGGGTGGCTCGCCAGCGGGCGGATGATGTGGAACTGCGAGGACAGCGTGATGAGGATGTCGTCGATCGAGTCGGCGAGACCGAGGGACTTCGCGGTCTTGAGCTTCGCGCGCACGACCTCGGTGTTGCCCGCGGCGGCGAGCTCGAGGTCGATGCCGCTGCCGGCGCCGCCGAGCAGCATGCCGGAGCCGCTGTCGACCACGGCCGCGGCCATGGCGCCGTCGACGGAGACGAGTTCGTTGAGGGAGTCGGTGATGGTGGCCATTCGGGTTTCCTTGTCGTTCGGTACCGACGCGCAGGGACGCGCCGGGCCCCGCCGCGGTGGCGAGGAGCTTCGGTGCCGGGCTCGGATCAGGAGCCGGCGGGGACGGGAGCGGGGACCGCGAGCGCCTCGGCGATGCGGGTCGCACAGCGGCGGGACACGGTCAGCGCCTTGCCGAGCATCTCGTCGGTGTCGAACAGGGCGGCGAGCACGATCGTCTGCCCCGGGATGCGCATCTGCACGACGTGCCCGCGCTCGGCGGCGATGATGACGTACTCGCTGGTACCCATCGTGAGCTCGCGGGCGACGGCCTCGCTGAGCGCCTGGATGGAGCTCGCCATGCTGGCGAACCGGGCGCCGTCGGTCGGTGCGGAGGCGCTGTCGGACAGGCGGACGATCTCGAAGCCGTCGTCGCTGAGGAGCGACGCGGTGATCAGCGACGTGGTCATGTCGCGCATCGCGGTGAGCTCGACGCGACCGAGGTCGATGACGACGGGGTCCTGGTGGGGGGCGAGTGACATCAGTGCACTTCCTGCGCGGGAGCGGCAGCGGGAGCGGGAGCCGCTGGCGCCATGGCCGCGCGCATCTCGATGTTGGCGACGAGCGTCAGCAGGACCGTGGTCATCTGCTCCGGCTCGCGGGGGTCGACGGTGAAGACGGGCACGAGCATCTCGGGGTGCGCCGCGGACAGGGCGTCGGAGAACGCGTCGGTGGAGGTCCCGCCGACGACGTCCGCACGGGTCACCCCGACCACGACACCGCCGCGGTCGTGCAGGTCGCGGAACTCCTCGATGAACTCGAGCATGCTCGCGACGGGGTCGGGTGCGTCGGCGTTCACGAGCACGACGAGCCCACGCGCGCGGTCCTTCAGGATCTGCCACATGAAGTCGAACCGGCGCTGCCCCGGGATGCCGTACAGCCGGACCTTGTCGACGTCGCCGACGGTGATCTCGCCGTAGTCGAGCGCCACCGTCGTGGTCGCCTTGTCCGCCGTCTCGCGGTCGGTGTTCGCGGCCTCGGTCCGGACGACGGGGACCTCGCTGAGCGCCTCGATCGCGGTGGTCTTGCCGGCGCCCATCGGGCCGGCGAACAGGATGACGTGCTCGGCCATCAGCGGGCCAGCCGGTCGAGCAGGCGGCGGAACAGCCCGCCGCGGGCGGGTGCGGCGGTGGCCGTGGCGGTGACGACCGGGCGGTCGAACGCCGGACGGGCCATCGCGACGTCGGGGGCCGTCGACCGGAGGATCCGCATCAGGCTGAAGGCGTTGACCACGCGACGGGCCTCGGCGGGTGCGACGTTCGCCTGCTCGGCGAGCTCGTCGATCGTGAGCGACGCGTACCCGAGCATGGACGTCATCCGCACGTGGTCGGGGGTGTGCGCGAGCGTGGTGAAGTTCGGCCAGCGCTGCAGCCGGTAGGTGTCGTCGCGCTGCAGCCACCAGGCGAGCTCACCGGGGAAGGAGTTGAGGCCGATGTGCCAGAGGAGCGACTGGAGCTCGTTCCCCGGCGTGGTCGTGACGGCGGAGTCCTGTTCGCGGGACTCGCGGCCGACCCGCAGCTCGAGCGGCTCGATCGGCATGTCGGCGAGGTCGGTGGACCACCAGTAGGCGTTCGCGGTGACGTCGATGAGCAGCGGCTCGTGTCCGGCGATCTCGACGCGCAGCACGTCGTCCTGCGCGTCCCACATCGGCCGGAGCGCCATGGCGACCCGGGTCCAGCCGAAGCGCGGCATCGCTCCCGTGTCGTCGGACATGACGGGCACGCGGTCAACGGCCCCGTCCGGCAGTGCGGGCTCCATCGGCGCTGGCTCCATCGGTGGTGTCTCCATCGGTGGTGTCTCCTCCTGGGGCCGGTACCCCCGGCCGTCTCCCCTCGGGAGCCGGTGTGCACCCGTTCGGACCCTCTGATCCAAGCGGTCGGGCGGACGTCCCCGGAAGCCCCCGTCTGGGCGGCACCTGTCGGGGAGGTGCGCGCCGCCTATCATGAGGTCGTGCTCCGGGGGCGTGCGACGACGGCGGGACGAGGGCGGCTGGGTGCCGTGCTCGTGTCCGTCGCGCTCGCTGCGGTCGGCGTCGTCGCACTGACGGGAGGCCCGGCTCCGGCCGCGCAGGCGGCGAACGGCACGCAGCGGGTGGACACAGCGCGGGTCGACACAGCGGCGGCCGGCTCGGCCGACTCGACCGGCTCGGCCGACGGGGCGGCACCGGCGTCGGATCCCGTGCGGGTCGCCGTCCCGTACACCGGCAAGGCCGACGTGGCGCTCGGCGACGGCTGGACGGTCGCCGACTGCGGGCGCGTGAACGTGCCGACAGGCGTCGCGATGGCGTGCTCCGGCGACTCGCTGTCGCTCACGTCGAAGGGCTACCGGACGGACTTCGGGACGGTGCTCATGACCGTGCCGCTGCGTTCCGCGTCGTTCGACCTCGACGTCACGTACCTCGTGTCGCTGGCACCGCCGACCGCCCCGACCCTGGACGGGCAGACCTACGACTACCCCTTCGCCGCGGGGACGACCGCGTCGATCCCGTGGTCGGACCTCGGCGTCCGCTGCGACGGCTGCGCGGCAGGGCCCCGGATGACCGTCGTGTCCACGAAGCCCGCCGGCTTCGTCGCCACGGTGACGAGCACCGGTCTGCTGGTCCGCGGGCCCGAGGACCGGACGGGCACCGCGACCGTGCGGCTCCGTGCGACCGACGACCAGGGGCACTCCGGCACCGCGAAGGTGAAGGCGGTGTTCGTGGACCAGGGGAAGTCCGGCATCGCCGCTGACGACGTCGTGCGCCGACTCGGTGCCGACGGCTCCTTGACGATCGACCTGCACGACCTGGCCGACGCGCAGCAGGGCACCGTGACGATCGACGGGTGCGGCACCCCGGTCGCGGGCACCGTCACCTGCGCCGACGACGGCACCGCCACGTATCGTCCGGACGGCACAGCCCGTCCCGACGGGACGATGCGCGCCGCCGACCAGTTCTCCTTCCACGTCCGCACCGCCTCCGGCGACCAGGCGACCGGTACCGTGACCGTGCTCCCACGCGAGGGCACGCGGACGGCCGCCACCGCGTCCGGGACGGTGGCGACGGACGACGACCGCGGCGTGCGGTACCCGGCCACGGGCCTCCAGGCCGACACCGGGGCGACGACCGCGCACAGCGTCGTCCGCACCCTGCCCTCCGAGGACGACACCGCCGCAGGCGGCGGGTCCACCGGACTCCTCACCCCACTCACGGCACCACTCGACCGCATCACGAACGGAAACCGATGACGCTCCGGCTCAGCCTGCAGGACGCGACCTTCGTGGTCGACGCGACCGACGTCACGAGCGTCGCCGAGGTGGCGGCCGGACTCGGGGTCGACCCGGCCACCATCGCGCCTGGCGCCGCTCCGGAGACGTCGTTGGCCGACGCCGGGATCCTGAACGGGTCGACGCTCCCCGCCCGGGCACCGAGCGAGCTGCCTCCTGGTCGACCGCGGCTCGAGGTGGTCGGCGGACCGTTCTCCGGCGAGACCGTGCCGCTGCCCCTCGACGGACCGCTGCGCATCGGCAGCTCCGGCGCCATGGAGCTCTGCGTCGCCGACCCGTTCCTGCGGCCGCACCACGCGACCATCGCGCTCGACCACGGTTCGCCGGAGAGCACCCCCACGCCCGCGATGCCCGGTCCGCTGCGCGCCGTGCTCAGCGTGATGGACGGAGCCGACGGCGTCGTCGTGAACGGCCGGGCCGTCACGGGGACCGCGGACATCGTCCCCGCCGACGTCGTGCAGATCGGCAGCTCGGTGTTCCGCATCGGCATCGAGCCCTACGTCGACGCCGACCTGGCCCCCGACGAGGTCGGCATGCGCGGCTTCAACCGGAGCTCGCGGATCATGCCGCCGGCGACCCCGCCGACCGTGGTGCTGCCGGGTGACCAGCCCGACGACGTCGACAAGACCCCGATGCCGTGGCTGTCCGCCGTGATCCCGGTGGTGCTCGGCGTCACGATGGCGTTCGTGTTCGCGCGGCCGATCATGCTCATGATGGCGGCGGCCTCGCCCGTGATGGTCGTCGGCACGTTCCTGACCCAGCGCTCGCGGGCGAAGAAGAAGGGCGTGAAGACGTTCGAGGAGTGGCGGCAGGACATCGCCGACACCCGGATCCGCATCGCGCAGCTCGTCCGCGAACAGCGCCTCGACTCCTGGTACCGGAGCGTCGACCCCGTGGTGATCCGCGACATCGCCACCCGGCCGCTCGCGCGCCTGTGGGAGCGCCGGAAGCGCGACGCGGACGCCCTGCACGTGCGCGTCGGCGTCGCCGAGGTCCCGCTGCAGGCGAACTTCCAGGGCGGCAAGGCGAAGAACGCCTCACCGCACCACGTCGGCGTCGCGCCGGCTCCGGTGGACGTCGACCTGTCAGCAGGGGTCGTCGGCATCGCGGGGCCGGGCGACGTGACCCGCGCGCTCGTCCGGTCGATGCTCGCCGCCGTCGCCACCCTCCGCTCCCCCCGTGACACCCGCATCGTCGTGGTCTGCGGGGACGAGGACGCCAGCAGGTGGGAGTGGACCCAGTGGCTCCCCCACACGCAGCAGGCCGAGGACGGCGCCTTCGCGCTCATCGGCAACACCGACGACGCCCGACGGGAGCGCATCCGCGAGCTCGCCGCGCTCGTGCAGACCCGCTCGCGTGCGGGTTCCGCCGTCAGCGCGCGGGACTTCGACACCGACGTGGTGCTCGTCGTCGACGGCGCCCGCGAGTACCGCACGCTCCCCGGCATGGTGCAGGTGCTCGAGCAGGGCGCACTCGTCGGTGTGCACGTCGTCGCACTCGACAGCGACCGCGCCCGGCTCCCCGAGGAGTCCCGCACCGTCGTGGCCGTCGACGCCGACGACCGCTCGCTCGCCCGGCTGGAATCGGACGCCGAGTACCACGCGTCCGTGCTCCTCGACGGGCTGTCGGTACCCACCGCCGAGCGCATCGCCCGCAGCCTGTGCTCGATCCGCCACGTCTCCGGCGTCGGCGACGAGGGCATGCTGCCGACGAGCGTCCGCTACGTGGACCTGCTCGGCGTCGACCTCGACGACCCGGCGCCGATCGTCGCCAGGTGGCAGCGCTCGCCGCGTCGGACGCACGTCGTCGTCGGAGCAGGAGCGGACGGCGAGTTCGCGATCGACATCGCCGCGGACGGCCCGCACGCCCTCGTCGCCGGCACGACGGGCTCCGGCAAGTCGGAGTTCCTGCAGGCGCTCGTCGTCTCGCTCGCGATGGCGAACCGCCCCGACGCGCTCAACTTCGTGCTCGTCGACTACAAGGGCGCCTCGGCGTTCGCGGACTGCTCCCGCCTGCCGCACACCGTCGGCATGGTGACGAACCTCGACGCCCGTGAGACCGAGCGCGCCCTGACCTCGCTCGACGCCGAGCTGAAGCGCCGCGAGACGGTGCTGCGCCTGCCGGAGCTCGGCGTGAAGGACGTCGACGCCGCGTGGTCGAAGGATCCGGACGCCGCCGCCCGCAACGGACTCGCGCGGCTGATGATCGTCATCGACGAGTTCGCCGAACTGAAGACCGAGCACCCGGACTTCATCGACGGCCTCGTGCGCATCGCCCGCGTCGGCCGGTCCCTCGGCGTGCACCTCGTCCTCGCGACGCAGCGTCCGTCCGGGGTGATCACGCCCGAGATGCAGTCGAACATCAACCTCCGCGTGGCGCTCCGCGTGACCGACCGCGCCGACTCCACCGACGTGCTCGGCTCCCCCGAGGCGGCGCTCATCAGCCAGGCCACTCCCGGCCGCGGCTTCGTGCGGGCCGGTCTCGGGGCCATGCCCAGCGGGTTCCAGACCGCCCGCGTCGCCGGCATCCGCCAGGGCGTGCAGCGGGTCCAGCGGCAGCTGCCGAAGATCGCCCCCGTGGACTGGGAGGGCGTCGGCTACGCCCCGCGCTTCCCCGTCCGGCGGCACGCGGCAGCGCCCGTCGACCACGACGACACCGACCTCCGCGCGCTCGTCGACGTCGTCACCCGGGCGACCGAGTCGCTCGGCATCCCGAAGAACTCCTCGCCGTGGCTGATGCCGCTGCCGTCGCTCCTGCCCCTGTCGCAGGTCGCGGGCGGAGCGGGTGCCCCGACGACCGTCACGCTCGGCATCGAGGACGTCCCCGGCCAGCAGACCCAGCGCCCGCTGACGTGGGACCTCGAGGCGGGGACGCACCTGATGTTCCTCGGCGGGGCATTGTCCGGCCGGACCACCGCGCTCCGGACCGTCCTCGCGCAGGCCGTCGAGCGGATGAGCCCGAACGACCTGCACCTGTACGTGATCGACCACGGCAACGGCGGGATGCTGCCCCTCGCCCAGGCCCCGCACACCGGCGCCGTCGTCACCCCGCTCGAACCCGCACGACTCCCGCGCCTGATGGACCGGCTGATCGAGGAGCTCGCACGCCGCCAGGGCGTGCTCTCCCGCGCCGCCGTGGGCACCATCGTCGAGCAGCGCCGGGCGCACCCCACGGATGCGCTGCCCTACATCGTCGTCGCCGTGGACGGGTGGGACCGTGCCACGAGCTCGATGCAGCCCGAGGACCTGCTGCCGATCCGCGAGCAGATGACCCGGGTCCTCCGCGAAGGACCCGCCGCCGGCATCCGCGTCGTCGTCACCGGCGACAAGACCGTCGCCGCCGACCGGATCGCCGGGTTCATCAGCGACCAGTACGTGCTCCCGATGCGCGACGTGAACGACTACCGCGGCGCCGGGGTGATGGTGCGGGAGCTCCCCGAGACCGTCCCGGCCGGGCGCGTGTTCTTCGGCGCGACCGTCCGCGAGGCCCAGCTCGCCGTCCTCGGCCAGGACGCCTCCGCCGAGGCCCAGGCGGCAGCCCTCCGCGGCACGGTCTCCGCCGCCGTCGAGCGGTGGACGGACACCGTCGGGCAGGACCCGTTCCGCGTCGACGCGCTGCCGTCCCGGGTGTCCCTCGCCGAGGCGCAGGACCTCCCCGTCGCGACCGGCCACCCCGCCGACGGCCCCACCGCCGGCGTCGGCGGCGACGAACTCGCCCGCATCACCCTGGACTGGCCGGCCGCCGGCGGGTTCCAGGTCGTCGGCGAGCGCGGCACCGGCCGGTCCACCGCGCTCACGTCGCTCGCGCACCAGCTCGTCTGGGCAGGACGCCCCGTCATCGCCGTCGCGACGAAGCCCTCCGTCTTCCAGACCTGGGCACGCGAGGCGGACGTCCCGCTCCTCACCAACCCGATGGGCTTCATGGACCTCGGACCCGCGATCGGTCGCTACGAGGACCCCGCGGAACTCATCACCGTGCTCATCGACGACGCCGAACTCGTGTCGAACACCCCGCTCGAGAACTCCCTGATGGGTGACCGCGCACGCTTCGTGTTCGTCGTCGCGACCAACCCGGACGCCGCTGCGAAGACCTTCAGCGGCCCCTACGGCGAGGTCCGGCGCACCCAGGAGGGCATGATCCTCTCGCCGTCCAGCGCTCTGCAGGGGACCCAGCTGTTCGGGCAGAAGGTGCCGAAGTGGATGGTCGGGCGCCAGCCCGCCGGAGGCGGCGCGATCCACCGCCGCGGCGAGTGGACGCAGGTGCAGGTGCCCGACCCGGTCGCCTGACGGGCGTGCGGTGCCCGTGCCGGGTGATCGGTGCCTCCCGTAGGCTGTGACGCTGGAAGCGCGAGACGGGGGATGACGACGGATGGCTGCACGCTGCTCGTACTGCGGAGCCGAGCTCCGGCCGAACAGCATGTTCTGCCTGTCGTGCGGCCAGCTCGCCACCGGTGGACGGCGCTCGACGCCCGCCCCGGTGAGCGACACGTCCGAGGTGCCGCCGCAGCCGTCGGCGTCCGTCCCGCCGCCACCCGCTGCTCCGTCCCGTCCGTCGCCGGGTCCCGCCGACGGACTGGAGGCCCGGATCGCCGCCGCCCCGCCGGTCGCCGCACCCGGTCTGCCGCAGCTGGTCTTCACGACCGGACAGACGCTGGTGGTGCGGGATGGCACCGTGCTGCTCGGTCGGCGGCCGGAGGACATCGCGGCTGCTGAAGGCGCTGCCGCGTTCGCGCTGGACGACCCGGACCGGTCGATGTCGCGAGTGCACGCAGCGGTGGTGTTCGGGGCGTCGGGGTTGCGCGTGGTCGATCGTGGATCGGGCAACGGGACCGTGCTCCGGCGTGGGGACCGGGAGGACCGGTGCCCGGAGGGGTTGCCCGTGGAACTCGTGCCGGGGGACGAGCTGTGGTTCGGGTCGGTGGGGGCGCGGGTCCGGTGACGGTGCTCGACGACGCCACCCGTCAGAGCTGGCAGCAGTTCTTCGCGCAGGACGGACGGTTCGACGTCCACTACGACGCAGAGCGCTTCCGGAAGATCGCGAGCAGGAACCTCCGCGACGCGGTCCTGCTCATCGTGTTCGTCGTCGTCGTGCTCGCGCTCGTGCTGCTGTGGGGGCGACTCGGTCCGATAGTCCTCGGCATGTTGCTCTTCGTCATCGGTGGGATCCTCGCGATCGTCCTGCTGCGGCGTCGACTCTCGCTGCTCCGCCCCGCCGGTGGCGAGCCCGGGCTCCTGCTCGGGGTCTCCAACAGCGGGCTGCACACACCGCTCGTCCCGCTGATCGACTGGAGCAGCGTGCGAGCGGTGTTCGCGGTCGACGAGTCCGCGCGGCTCGCGCAGAAGCGTGGCCAGCGCAACGTCGCGGGCACGGCGGAGGTGTGGGCGGCCGGCAGCGGCAAGGCGACCAGGCACCTCTGGTTCCTGCTCGAGGACGCGCCCGCCCTGCGGTCGCAGGTGGTCGACCAGCGCTGGGCGAAGGGTTTCGAGACCTTCACGAACGTGAACGGTCCGGCGTTCGCGCAGTACATCCTCGACCTCGACACCGTGCTGTCGCACGACGACACGAAGAGGATCACGGCCGCTGTGCTCGTCCAGGCACAGGCACGTGGCATCCACGCCGTGGAGTCGCTCGGCGCGTCCGACTTCGCCGAGTACGCGAGCCTGCTGAGCGGCGTCACCGTCGACGGGGTCGTCCCCCCGAAGCCGGCGGACGTCCCCGGCAACCCGTTCCGGCACTAGGCTTTCGCGGGAACCCGGCGGGCGGCGCCGGGCCGACAGACGACGAGGGGCGAAGTGTCGATGATGCCTGACGTGCCGGCGGGTCCGAGGCCCGTGACCATCACGCCGGATCCGGAGCGGTACGCCGCAGTCGTCCGACGCGAACGAACGACGCTCGTCGGCACCGTGGTCGTGGTCGTCGCAGCGGAGGTCGTGACGAGCGTCCTCGGGCTGCTCGGCCCCATCATCGTCGCGCACGGACTGACGCTCGTCGCCGCGTTCTACTTCTTCTCGGTCCTGCGCTTCCGCCGCAACCGGATGGCGCAGACGCTCGGCGACACCTCGCGCGGGATCACCGTGTCGGACGCCGGGGTGGACATCCCGGTCCTCGGTACCGTGACCTGGCAGGAGATCGTCGCCGTCTTCACCGTGGTGGACCAGGACCGCGCCGACCGGTACGCCCGGTCCCGCGGGATCCGCGGCGTCGCCGAGCGCTGGACGCAGTCGGTCGGCTCCGCCAACCACTACCTGACGATCGCCGTCGCCGACGGGCCCGCGCTCCGCCAGCGTGTGGATCCGCCCCGCTACCGCCGGTGGGTCAAGCTCTGGGCTCGCTCCGGTGCGCCGGACTTCGGCGCGGTGCAGCTCATCGGCGACTCGTACTACAGCGACGCGGACGCCGACCTGCTCGATCGCACCCTGCGCGCGTTCGCGGCGGCCCGCGGGCTGCCGGCGTCGCGGACGGCGAACATGCTCGAGCAGGGCGAGTTCTTCCGCACCAACTCCGGCATCGCGGTCTTCGACCGCCGCCAGGAAGCGAAGTGACGCGGATGTCAGACGATGCCACCACCGAGCTCTGCAGCAGGTTCCGTGGGCCGGTCATGGACGTGGTCGCCGCCGCGATCGGCGCACAGGGCGCAGACGGGTTCCTCCCGGTGTCGCAGGCCGTCGAGCGGCTCCGCGCCGTGACGAACGACGCCACGGCACTGTCGGTCGACGCGGGTCTAGCCAGGTGGACCGCATCAGCGCCGGTCTTCTTCGCCGAGGTCGACCGAGCGCTCGAGCACCGCGACGGCCCGGCGCTCTGGGCGGCGGTCACGCACCACGAGCACGGCGTCGACCTGCTCGGGAAGGCCTGCGCGGGGCACCCCGGCTGGTGACCCGGTCGATGCGTCGGCATGGACAGTCGACGGATCGCCACAGTCCTGAGTAACCTTCGTTGCAGTGCGCAGCATCGGCTATGCTGCTGCACGGTCCACCGCCCCCGAACGGGGGTCGGACCGAATTGGGGGGTAGGTCAGCGGATCGACCCCAGGACACACCAGTGTTTCTTGGAGGGAACCATGGCGGACATCCGCGTCACTTCCGAATCGCTCTCGGGCGTCTCGAACCAGCTGCAGTCCGGCTCGCAGTCGATCGAGTCGCAGCTGCAGAACCTGAAGTCGCTCGTCGACGGTCTCGTCGGTGGCGACTGGTCGGGCGCAGCGTCCGGCTCGTTCCAGGACCTGTACCAGCAGTGGGACCAGTCGGCCGTGCAGCTGAAGGAGTCCCTCGCGGGCATCAGCCAGCTGCTCTCGCGCGCAGCCCTGTCGTACGAGGAGTCCGAGAACTCGATCTCCGGCACCTTCCGCTGATCGGTCGGCCCGGAGCAGACCGCTCCGGGCCACCCAGCAGCAGCACTGATCGACCGCAGGGTCGATCACGGGAGTTGGCCGATCCGCGGGGGTACCAATGGCGCAGTACAGAGTCAGGACCGAGACACTCGGTCAGGTGGCACAGACGTTGCAGTCCGTCGTCACGACGTTCGAGTCGCAGGTCGGCTCGACGAACTCGCACGTGCAGAGCGTCGTCGACGTCATCTGGAAGGGCGAGGACGCTGCGACGTTCCAGCGCTCCTGGACCGACTTCCAGGCGGGCTCGGCCGCTCTCGCAGCCACGCTCCGCGACCTCGCCGAGCGCCTCCGTCAAGCGGGCGCGTCGTACGAGCTCAACGAGACCGGACTCTCCGGTAACTTCCTCGAGAACAAGCACGTCGTCCCGGTCCGCAAGATCGACGGCGCTGCCGGGGAGACGACGGCGCCTGCGGCCTCGCGCGCGACGATCATCAGCGCGGGTGGCGTGACCGGCGGCAACGGCGTCGACGACCGAGAGAAGTCGGCACGTCGGGTCGTCGCTGCCCAGACCGACACGGCGGGCACCGATGAGTGAGCAGCAGGCGGACATCGCCACCCTCACCCAGCTCGTGCAGTCGATGACGCAGCTCCACGAGTACTGCCTCCTGCTCCAGCAGGGTGCGCAGTCGTTCGCCGCAGTCCTGCCGGCCGAGTGGCAGGGCGCAGCGATGACGTCGTTCCAGGCGACGTTCCAGCAGTGGTCCGCCCAGGCGACCACGCTGGCCAGCGCAGCCGAGGGGCTCACGCAGCACTCGACGCTCGTGCTCCAGGCGTACCAGCAGACCATCGACGCGCTCAACACCGCCTGGAACGACTTCCAGGCGCAGCTCGCGTGACCCGCGGCCACGGACAAGGGGATCCCACCGCATGACGAACGTTCGCCTCGACGCCTTCGGCATCGCCCGCGACGGCAACGACATGGCCTCGGCGTCGCACGACCTCGCGACCGCGTGGCGCTCGCTGCACTCCGTCCTGTCGTCGTCCGGCGGCATGGCCGGCCCCGACGAGGCGTCGAAGGAGTGGATCGACTCCTACGACTCCATCGCGTCCCAGGCCGGCGAAGCGAGCGAGGGCGTCGCACAGACCCTTGCCGCGTTCGACTCGATCATGGGCGCCACCGGCGCGGCGTACAAGCGCGCCGAGCTCGCGGGAGCCTTCCAGGACAGCGACGGCGGCATCTCCGTCCCGTCGCACTCCGTCACCCTCGCCACCTCCGTGCCCACCGCGATGGGCGAGGGCTGGCCCGGCGCGCTCGGCGAGTTCCAGGGCTGGGTCGAAGAGGCGCTCGCATCGATGGGCCTCCACCTGCCGCTGGCGGACACCGACAAGATGGGCAATGCGGTCAGCGCCTGGGAGGCGTACCGCGACCAGCTCGCGACCATCCGCGGCAACATCACCGGCGCGCTCGCGGTCGCTGCAGCGTCCGAGATCCCGCAGTGGAATGCGATGGACGGCGCTCGCACCTCGATCGCCACGGTCGTGAAGTCCATGGGCGATGCCTCCGACGAGGCCATCAAGGCGCTGCACGGCCTGATCCAGCAGACGGTCGACGCCCGCAACGAGATCATGGACATCATCAAGGAGCTGGCGATCGCGGTCGGCGTCGAGGTCGGGGTCAGCATCGCGCTGAGCTTCTTCACCTTCGGCGCCTCGGCAGTGGTCGGCGCTGCCGCGACGTCCGCGACGGTCATGCGCTTCGTGGTGCGCATCGCCGAGGTCATCAACCGCCTGATCAGCCTGTCGCGCATCCCCCGCGAGGCGATCGAGAACGGTGTCCGCCTCTTCCAGGCCGTCGGCCGTGGATCGAAGTTCGCGAAGATCGCCGGCGAGACCTTCAAGGGGATGGCCACCGGTGTCATCTCGCAGGGGTTCACGAACACCCTCGTCGAGGGCAAGTCGTTCACCGACGGTTGGACCGGCGCACTGCTCGGCGGTGCGGTCGGTGGCAGCATCGGCGGCGGCCTGGGGCTCATCGGCCGCACGGGCGCCGGCGCCGCGACGAGGACCACTGCGACGCACGTCGTGCTCTCCACGGGGCGCGGCGCCGCCACCGGAGCGGCATCAGGGGTCGCGGGTGACTACGTGACCGCCAAGACCAACGGGCAGGACTTCAACGTCATCCAGTCGCTCGTCTTCGGCACCGTCGGCGGCGGGGCGGCGGACGGCATCCACGGGGGCATCGAGGCGCGTGGCGCCCACGCGAGCGGGGGGTCCGACGCAGGCGGGTCAGACGCGCACGGCGGCACCGGGACGCATGGCGCGACCGGAACGCACGGCGCGGACGTCGACCTGGACACCACTCACGTCACGACGACCGAGGTCGACGTCGACCTCGGTACCTCGGTCGGTGCCGGTTCGGGCACCGATGCCGGTGCCGGTGCGCACACGACGGCAGCAGGTTCCGGGACGACGGTGCACACCGATGGCCCGGTCGTCTCGGGCGCGGGACACACGTCGACGGCGTCGTCGACGCACTCGGGCGAACGACCGCACGTCGACGGGTCGCAGACCCCGGTGGTGACGGGTGCTGCGCACGGTGGCGGCACGACCGCCCACGCCGGTGGGGAGAACGTCGTCACGCACGTGGACCACGTCGACGCCTCGTCGCACGACGTCGGTGCCGGGCACGCCGAGGGCGCCGGGCACGCGGAGGGCACCGGGCACGCGGACGCGCCCGCCCACACGGAGACCGCCACGCACTCGGAGGCGCCCACCCACACGGACGCGCCCGCCCACACGGAGACCGCCACGCACTCGGAGGCGCCCACCCACACGGACGCCCCTGCCCGCACGGACGCCGACGCTCCGGTCGGAGCCTCGCACGACGCCGCAACGCGGGGTACCGCCGCAGACCCGGCCCTCTCCCCGCACGGCTCCGAACACGTGGACACGACGTCGACCACATCCGAGCACGTCGACGGCGGTGAGGTCCGTGACGCCGTCTCGCACGCCGAGTCCCCGTCACACGCGGACATCACCGCCGCCGAGACCAGGATCACGAGCGCAGCGACCCACGAACAGGCCGCCTCGTTCCACGGCCACGACGCCACCGATGGACAGGCCGCGGTGACCGAGTCCCACATCTCGCACGCGGGTACCACGCCGGCTCCGCATGACACCACGGCGTCCACCCACGAGTCGGCGGGCTCGCCCGCCGAGCGCATGGACGACCATCAGCGGCCCGCAGCGCAGACAGTCGGCGACACGGGCGTCGACCATGCGACGGTCGATCCGGAGCACGCGACCGCATCGGGCGCTGCTGCCGCGACAGCGGTCGCAGCGGGACACCCGGCCATCGCGCACAGCGAGACGCCGATGCGATCGAACGCAGCGGTGGATCCGGAGCTCAGCCCGTCCACTCGAAGCGAAACTGACGCGCCCACGGCGGATGAGCCGTCCGGTGCCGGGACGAAGGCGGGGCCGTCTGGCGACGATATCCGCACGCGCCACCTGACGGACCTGGATCAGGGCGAAATCAATCGGCTCACGGCGATGAACGACGTGGATCGTGTCGTCGTGCCCGGCGAAGAGATCCGGAAGGTCATCGGCCCGGTCGAGGCGCAGAAGATCCTCGGTGGCGATCGCTTCGATTCGCTCGTCAACGGCTCCTACGGCACCGTTCCCGGCACCAAGTACCCAGAACTCCAGGTCCTGATGGGGTTCCATGCGCGGGAGTCGGCATCGACACTCACCCCTGCTCAGGAGTTCCGTGCTGAGCTCGGACTCAACTACGACGGCACCCCGTACACGGGCTCCGCCGATCAGCCCGTCTTCCTCCTCGACCAAGAGGTCACGCCCGAAGCGGCGACGAAGCTCGTGTCGGAAGACGAGCCGCTGCGGATGACGCAGGAGATCGCATCCCGTCATCCGGATTGGGACGAGATGACCGCCGCGGAGCGCCGGGACGTCATCGAGGACGAGTACACCAGCACTCGGGTCTTCGCACAGTCGCCCACGCAGGGTGTGCTCGACCAGAGGGTGCAGGATGCGCTCCTGCCGTTCCCGCACGGCAACGAGACCGCTCAGGTGGCTCCGGACGGCACGCCCCTGTCGAATCCGTACCGTGGGCAGGGCTGGGCTGGAATCGAGGGACGCGCGAACCGGGAGTTCTCCGCCCGCGTGGAATCCAGCGCGAGCCGCGCAGCAAACTTGCCCTCCGGCCTCCCAGGTCTTTCCGACGGGGCCGAACTGAAGCTGCGGACCCCCGCGGGAGACGACCTCGTCGTCGCCCGGTTCCACCGGGACGATGCCGGAAACGGCTCGTGGGAGTTGCTGCGGTGAACGGCGTTCCACCGCATTCTGGCTACGCAGTCCGTACGTCGGTCTGGTCTCGCGTGCAGGGGGGTGTCCCCTCCGACGCCGCGAACGGGCCGGTCGCCTCGATCTCCGTCGCGGGTACCCTTCATGGCTGCAGCGTCACGATTCAGCAGGAGAGCGGCGTCGTCTTCGCAACCGGATCGGCGCGCTCGATCGACGTCGCGCGACTCCCCGTTGATTCGGTCGATCGGCAGTCGGGTACTTTCCTCATTGACCTCGACGACTCGTCCGTCACGATCTCTGACCTCCGTGCGGACGTCCGGGTCGAGCACTCCGTCGAGGACGATCCCGGACTACGGGAACTCGGAGCCGAACTCCTCGGAGGGCTCCCGCTGGTCAGCAGTCACACCAATCGTCGCGATGAGCGCCGCGTGATCACCGAAGCCTGGTTCGGGGCGTGTCCGCCGTTCGTCGCGGCGGGCGTGTGGGTCATGGTCCAGGGGCTCTGGTTCCCCGTCGGCTCGGAGAGCGAGGACTCGGTCGCACTGGACCCGACGTTCCCGTGGGTTCCGTCTTCGGCGGAACGCACGGGTGACCTCGCGGTGGTGGAGGTTGCGCGCATCGAGCAACGACACAGGTTCTCACCCACTGGCTCCGTTGCCGGTCGGGCGGTCACCCTCTGCTCGTATCTGGCGCCTTGGCGAGCGGGTTCAGTCGTCGCGGTGGCACCCGCGGAAACACTGCCTGGATCCGCTCCGGACGGTTTCCTGTGGCGAACTCATCGGAACGGCACCGCGGACGTCCGCCCCACGGATCTCGAGCAGATTGTGACCGATCCAGCTGCGCCAGCGGTCGCGCCGACCGGGTTCGCGCCGTACGCGCTCGCCGCCCACTGATCGCCGTGACCACAACATCCCGTCTGGTACAACGCCCTCTCGGAACCCTCCTAGGCTTGTCGACGAACCGATCGAAGTCCGAGGGAGCCCCGTGACCGAGCGCGCTGTCGTCCAGAAAGCGATCACTCCGGCGATGTCCGACGCGATCTACCGGTCGAGCTACGAGCGGATCGCGGGATACGCCGTACCCGCGGCTGCCCTCGACGGGATCACGGACATCCCTGACCTCATCGACGCCCACGCGCTCCGGTTCCCCGGGAGTCCGTTCCATGAGGGCACGACCCATGTCGACGTGGTCAGGTTCCCCGCGGGGAGCAACCTCAACATCGAGCGGGCGATCGGTGGGACGAACGTCGAAGAAGCGCACCGCAACGGCGGGACGTTCATCGAGCACGCGCCGTTCAACGGCACCGGGTTCGTGCAGGCGAACGGCGCAGCGATCCCGCTCTACTGGGTGCCGACACACCGACCGCCGGTAGGAAGCGAGCTGTTGCGGTACTCCGGCAGCAGCGCCCCCGAGTTGCGCGCGCGATACGGGGGCGCGGCTCGCGGTTGGGAATTCCCAGATGCCCTGGAACGAGCTCGACCACGACACGGGCGCGACCTGAGCAGGTACACGGGCGGGCTCGCGAGCGTCGCTGGTCAGGTGTACATGGCGGACTTGGTGGACGATGTCGTCGAGATCGTCACCACCGATCCTGCGGCTCCTGCGGTGTTCGACGCGCCGCAGCACGGTGTGCGCGCAGCTCGGATCCCGACCGACGCAGTGGAGAGCTACTTCGAACTCGACGTCCGGGCGGAGTTCAACGGCATCGAGTTCCGGCTGACCGGGCAGCGACGTGACGATCGTCTCGGTCAGGTCCTGGAGGGCACGAGCCTCACCCACAACGTCCAGATCTTGGAGGCGCTCGGGTTGACGAAGATCGACGCTGGCGTCTATGAGGCCGACCTCCCGCACGAACTCCTCGACACGGCGCACACCGAGCAGGTCCAACTCCCTGGCTGGCCTGGAACGGTCCGTCCGCCGAGCTGAGCGGGTGCTGCACCACACCATCGACGGCGCTCCGACGATCCGGCGCGTCTACTCGGCGTGGCCGGATCGTCTCCTCGAATCCGAGATCCGATCGTTCGATGACTCGACAGCGCCACCGGAACTCGTGCAGCGCGACGTCACCGCGTGGTGGAAGGGGATCCCGGTCTCGGTCGCGTTCAACGAGAACACGATCACGCTCCGCGGCTGGGCAGACACCGTGTGGCTCGAGGCCAACGGCGTCCTGCCGCTCTATGACCGGGCCGGGTGGTTCGCGGTCCGCGTCCCCGACCTCTCGGCAGTCTCGGGGCTGCGCACGGTGGTTTCCACATCGTCATGGGCGGACGAGTCAGGCGAGTACGGACCGTACGCGGTGACAGGCGAGCGCCTCGCCGACTTCGATCCGCACCCGTCCGAAGACTTCCGCGAGGTCGCCTGGACGCGTTCCGACGGCGGCGAGTACGTCGGGGCGGTGGTGTGGAGGCGCGCGCTGGGGTACTTCCAGAACGAGCCCGTCGAGGTCCTCGCGTCGAACGGTGAGCACCTCTGGGTGACCGTCCCGGAGACGAGTCCGCTTGCAGCGCGCGGGGAACGCATCACCGACGCACCGTTCACCGACCTGTACCGCGGCCGCTCCGCGCTCTGGCTGCCGCGCGGCGACGTCGGATCGGTCGCACCGTACACGATGACCGTCGAACAGGAAGGACCGCTGCAGTGCACCCGCGGGTCTTACGCGCGGGTCAACGGACTGTGGCGTCCGATCGACTCGACGAACGCCACCGTCGCCGCTGACCACCGCCTGCCCAGGTTCGTCCAGACCCTGTCGCCACTGCCGGAACACCCGGACGACGCGTTCGTGTTCGCGTTCCGAGCGCCGACCGCGGCCGATGACTTCACGGCGGAACGAACGGCAGCGGGTACGGTTCGCGTCGAAGGCGCAGAGCTCGAGCTCGCGGAGCCGTACTCGGCGTGGAACGGCTCCGACCGGCTTCGCGTGTACGCGCAGGATTCACTCGATGCGGTGGCCTCCGATGGCTTCGATCGGGAGACCTCGTCCGTCGACGACCGTCCGATCGCGACCGTCCGGAGCTTCGAGATCAGGTCCTGACCCGCTCCGGGGATCGACCGAGGGCGTCAGTGCCAGAACACCGCGTCTCGGACACGTCCGACCGGGATGTCCTCTCCCACCGCTGCCGCTACCCGGACAGCGGCCGCTACCGCGTCGGATCGACCGGACGCATCCGGTTCCAGTTGTCCGGGTAGCCCGCCTCTCCCGGCACGTGCGGCGCTGGCGGCTCGAGGTCGTAGCCGGCCGCTTGTCCGAGGAACGGTGCGTCGCCGTCAGGTGCCTCGTCCCATTCGGTCACGGTCCCGTTCGGGTGAGCCACCGCGACCTTCTCGTACAGCATCAGGGTCTTGTAGCCGTTCGGGATCCGAGTCCGAGCCTCCTCCAGCACGAGATCACGGTCCGGGTGGCAGAGGCTGACGTAGTCCTTCCCGCGCACCCAGTACTGTCGGTCCGTCGAGAGGTCCGTGATGGGTCGTCCGCCCTCCGGCCACCGCGAGTTCGACAGATGTCGCTCGCCGTCCACGCGTGACCGCTCGAACTGGCCCCACCAACGCTTGATGTTCCATTGCCCAGCCATCAGGCCCACGCTACCGGCCGCGATGCCCCGCACCGAGCCTCCAGCCCGACGCCCACCCAACCACCTGCGCAACGTACCGAATCTCTGAATTCGGCATGCCGAATTCTCTGGCATGCTGGTCCCCATGACCGACACCGTCGCCGCACGCCGACCCGCCGCGGGTGACGCACCACGGAAGCGCGCTGCCAGCCTGACGCTCCTCGGTCCCGCCTTCGTCGCCGCCATCGCGTACGTGGACCCCGGCAACGTCGCCGCGAACCTCACGGCAGGGGCGAAGTACGGCTACCTGCTGCTCTGGGTCCTCGTGGCGGCGAACGCGAGCGCCGTCGTGGTCCAGTACCTGTCGGCGAAGCTCGGGGTCGTCACGGGGAAGTCGCTGCCGGAGCTCCTCGGGATGCGGATGCGGCGCACACCCCGGCTGCTGTTCTGGGCGCAGGCGGAGATCGTGGCGGCTGCGACCGACATCGCCGAGGTGATCGGCGGCGCGCTCGCCCTGCACCTGCTGTTCGGCCTGCCGCTCGTCGCTGGAGGGGTGATCACCGGTGTGGTGTCGATGGCGATCCTCGTGCTGCAGAACCGGCGGGGCGCCCGCACGTTCGAGGTCGTCGTCACCGCGATGCTCGCGATCCTGACGATCGGGTTCTGCGCGGGGCTGCTGTTCGCGCAGGTCTCCCCCGGCGAGCTCGTATCAGGGCTGGTGCCGCGGTTCCAGGGTTCCGAGTCGGTGATGCTCGCGGCCTCGATGCTCGGCGCGACCGTGATGCCGCACGCGGTGTACCTGCACTCCGCGCTGGCCAGGGACCGGCACGGGGACACCCCGGCTGGGCTCGAACGGCGACGGGTGCTCGTGATGACGCGGTGGGACGTGGCGCTCGCGCTGGTCGTGGCCGGCGGGGTGAACGTCTGCATGCTCGTGCTCGCGGCGGCGACGCTGCCGGGGGTTCCGGGGACTGACTCGATCCCGGGGGCGCAGGGGGCGATCGCGACGCACGTTGGGCCGGTCGTGGGCGTGCTGTTCGCGGTGGGGCTGCTGGCGTCAGGGCTCGCCTCGACGTCGGTTGGCTGCATGGCCGGCGCGGAGATCATGCACGGACTGCTGCACGTGCGCGTGCCGCTGCTCGTGCGGCGGATCGTCACGCTGGTACCGGCGATCGTGCTGCTCGCGCTGAACGCCGACGCGACGATGCTGCTCGTGGTGAGCCAGGTCGTGCTGAGCTTCGGGATCGCGTTCGCGATCGTCCCGCTGGTGGCCTACACATCCAGGCGGAGCGTGATGGGCGCCGACGTCAACGCCGTCGGGACGCGGGTGGTGGCGTGGGTGATCGCGGCGGTGATCGTCGCGCTGAACGTCGCGCTGGTGGCGCTGACGCTGGCCGGGTGAGCCGCGCCGCGGGGCGGCGGCGCGGCGCACCCACCCGGATTACTCGACGACCTCGACGCCCTTCCAGAACGCCACGTAGCCGCTGTAGTCCTTGCCGACCCGGTCGAACGACGAGGGGATCGGCGTCGGGTACGACCACGCGGCATCAGGCAGCGTCTGGTCCCCGGCGTGCACGGTGTAGTACTGCGTGTCGCCCTTCCACGGGCAGTGGTACTGCGTGTCGCTCTCGGTGAAGAGCTCGGTGTTCACGCTCGACGGCGGGAAGTACCAGTTGCCCTCGATCTTGATGAGGTCGCCCTCGGATGCCTCTGCGATGACGGTGTCGCCGGCGACTGCCTTCATGGTGCGCTCCTTCGTTGGTGAGCGGTGTGCTCACCCGTCCGGAACGCTACGCGCGCGCCTTGTGTTCCCCCGGGCGGATCGTCACGAGCCCCGGCCCCGCGGCGAGCGCCGCGTGCACCCGCTCCGGCCCGATGCCGCGAGCCGCTTCCGAGGCACTGACGAGGTGCTTCACGGCCCGCCGCAGTCCCGTGTACGCGGCGCACGCGGCAGCGGCCTCCGGCGAGGAGTGGTCGATCCCGACGACGGACAGCGCGTCGATCACGGCGCCGGCGCCGAGCATGTCCTCGACGGCGAAGTCCGGCGCATCGGGCACGTCGACCGACTCGCCTGCGGCTTCGGCGGCGTCGCCACCGGAGGGCGCGTGGTCCAGCCCGGCGGCGATCACCGCGACGACGCACCGGTCACCACGCTCGGCCTGGAGGCTCGTCACCCGTTCCGCGATCGCCGCTGCGTTGCCGAGGTGGCCGGCCACCACCTCGGGCCCCGCCGGCAGGAGGCGGCGCACCGCCCGGTGGTCGGCACGATCCGGTCCGACCGCGCCCGGACCGGCCGGGAGGACGTCCACCCAGACGATCAGGTGCGCTCCCACGGCGACGCGGTGGGCACCCGAGACGCCCCATCCGAAGCGGACCTGGTACTGCTGCTGGCCTCGTTCACGCACCCCGTCACGATAACGGCTGTGGAGCGCCTGTCCCTTTCCACAGGGCGCCCACTCGGAGCCGTCCACGAGGATGCCCGACGGTACGATCGAGTCCCATGGAGATCGCCCCCGCACCCACCCTGACCGGCGACCGCGTCACGCTCGAACCCATCGCGCACGAGCACGCGGACGACCTCAGGGCGGCGGTCGCCGACGGCGATCTGTGGCGCACGTGGTACTCCTCGATCCCGGCGCCCGCGCAGGTCGACGACGAGATCGACCGTCGTCTCGCGGAACACGCTGCTGGCCGGATGGTGCCGTTCGCGGTGCGGGACCGGCCGACCGGACGCGTGGTCGGATCGACCACGTTCATGAACGTCGACACGGCGAACCGCCGGGTCGAGATCGGATCGACGTTCTTGGCGAAGTCCTCACAGCGCACCGGGATCAACACCGAGTCGAAGCTCCTGATGCTGTCCCACGCGTTCGACGTGTGGCAGTGCATCGCGGTGGAGTTCCGGACGCACTGGCACAACATGCAGTCCCGCGCGGCGATCGCGGGCCTCGGCGCCAAGCAGGACGGTGTGCTCCGGAACCACCAGATCGGCCGGGACGGCACGCTCCGCGACACCGTGGTGTTCTCCATCACGTCGTCGGAGTGGCCGACGGTACGACTCTCCCTGGCCGAGCGGCTCCGGCGTCACGACCGGGCAGAAGGCTCGCGTCGCCGTTCCGCCCGGCACGCCTGAACTACTCGGTGCTGCTGCGCACCGTGCGGCCGTCGAGCGGCTGCGTGGGGCGGTCGTTGTCGTGGTGGACGGCCGTCAGTGCGTCGATCTGGTCCTGGCCGAGCTCGATCGGCGTCGCGAGGACCACCCAGTGCACGCCTTCGGTGCAGGGCGGCGTCGTGAGCGACCCGTCGTAGGCCCAGTAGGCGCGGTTGGTGGGCAGCATCGCCGCGACGTCGACGACGTGGCTCCTGGCGGACGTCTCCCCATCGGCCGCTCCGGCGATGTAGGGGTCGAACGCGGCGTCGTGCGCGCCCGCCTCGGCGAAGACCGCGACGACCGCGAGGTGCCCCTTCGCATCGGCGTGCACGAAGTGGAACTCGACCGGGTACCGCTTGCCCTCGACGGTGTGCTCGGACGGAGCGTGGAAGTGCATCTGCTGCAGGTGGTAGGCGGTGCCGTCGATGACGGTCGTCTCGCCTGAGCCGGCGGTGAGCTGCACGGTGTGGCCGTTGTCGGCGGTGGTCTCGGTGACCTCGCCCTTCTCCACGTCGAGGTCGAGCGGGGCGTCGTGGCCGAGTGCCGGGAGGTCGATGGGCGACTGCGCCTTCCCGGCGGCGCACGTGCGGTAGTCGTCGGACACGGAGGCCCAGTGCGCCGGGTCGTCGGTGCCGTCGTAGGCCCAGTGCGCCGGGCTGCTGGTGGCGGAGGGACCGGGCGTGCCGTGCGCCGTCGTCGTGGACGCCGCACTGCACGCGGTCAGCGTGCCGAGGACAGCGAGGGTCAGCCCGGCCGCGGCGAGGCTCCGATGTGTTGGGATCATCGGGCCATTCTGCATGTTGCATATCTGATGGTCGGCCAGGTCGTCGAGCTCCTTCCTGTGCCTCGACTCAGCGGCGCGGGATCGCTCGGTACGGGCGTCAGGCGAGCGAATGGTCGACCGTCCGGTCGCCGAGCGGCTGGACGGGGCGGACGTTCTCGACGTGCGCGGCCTCGAGATCGGCGAGCTGGTCGGTGCCGAGCTCGATCCGGTCCTCGAGCACGATCCAGCGGACACCCTCGCTGCACGGCGGCGTGGTGAGGGATCCGTCGTACCGGTAGTGCGACCGCGCCTCGGGCAGCATCGCGTCGAGGTCGACCGTGCTCTCCCGCCCGGCGCCCGCCGTGGCCCCCGCGACGAAGCTGTCGTACGCGGGGTTGTGCGCACCTCGATCGGCCAGGACCCCGACGACCGTGAGCGCCCCGTCCTCGTCCGCGTGGACGAAGTGGAACTCGGCATCGGCGGCCTCACCCTCGACGGTGTGCTCGGAACCGGCGTGGAAGTGCAGCTGCACGAGGTGCAGGTCGTCGCCGCCGATCCGGGTGCGCGCGCCGTCGGCGGCCGTGAACTGCACGGTGTGCCCGTTGTCGGCCGTGATGCCCTCGACCGGGCCGGACGCCTGGAGAACGAGTGCCGCGCCGCGCTTCGGAGCGGGCAGGTCGATCGGCGACTGCTCCTCGCCGGAGGAGCACGTGCCGTACTCCGATGTCAGAGCACCCCAGTGCGACGGCCCCTCGTCACCGGTGTACGACCAGGCCGAGCCGGGGTCCCCGCCGTGGGCATCGGCGGCATCGGGCTCGGAGGACGACGAACACCCGGCGAGCAAGAGCAGCGCCACTGGGACGGCGACGAGGGACGGGGTGGAACGGGGAAACCTGTGCATGCTCACATATTGAAATATCAAGTATCTGTAACGTCTGAGTGGTCATCTCGGTACGGTCACGCGTATGCACGTGGGTCTCCGCCTGGTCCTCGACGCCCCTGTCGACGTCGTCCGTGATGCCCTCATGGCGCCGGAGGTGATGGTCGGTGTCACCAAGCCGTTCCTGGTCTACCGCTCGCTCGATCCCGACGGGTTCCCGTCGCGGTGGACGCCGGGCCGGCCGCGCCCGATCGCCGCGAGCGCCTTCGGGCTGCTGCCGAGCGGGACGAGCCACGTGGACATCGACCGGTACGAGGTGGACGGCGTCCCCGTGCAGCGCGACAACGGCGGCGGGACGAGCGGCTTGTTCGCCCGCATGGACATGCGGCACCGGATGGCCGTGACGGAGCTCCCGGACGGGACGACGCTGTTCGTCGACCGGCTCGACTACCGGATGCACCCGTGGGCGCTCGGTCTCGCACTGTGGCCGGGCATGTGGGTGATCTGGCAATGGCGGGCACTCCGGATGCGGCAGCAGGCCCCGACCTGGCCCCCTGCCTGACGCAACGCTCCGCACGGAATCGAGCCGAGCCTCCCGTCCGCCGCGGAGCGGGCGTAGCCTCGACCACGTGAGCCAGACGCGCCCCCAGGAGCCGACGACCGACGACCGCGTGCACAGCACGCTGGCGACCGTGGACTGGCGGCGCATGACGTTCGACCTGTACCGCCGCGTGCGCGCCACCCCCGACCCCGAGACGGCGCACGCGCTGTGGCGGGAGACCCGCGACGCGATGTTCGCGGAGCACCCGGCCAGCCCGCTGCTCGACGAGGACGCCCGCGACTTCGAGGAGCTCCCGGTCCCGCCGTACGACCCGGAGTGGCGCTTCCGGGCCCGTGTCGAGCCGGCCGAGCCCCAGGTGCTCGACGTCGAGACCGGCACGGACGGCATCGTGCACTTCGACCGGCTCGGCATCGTGACCCTGCCCGGCATCGGGTCGCTCGACGTGTGGTCGCACGGCGGCTACGCGGGCGGGGTGTTCATCCCCGTGAAGGACGCCAGCGCCGGGAAGGCCCGCGGGACCTACGGCGGCGGACGCTACCTGCTCGACACGATCAAGGGCGCTGACCTCGGCGGCGACGACGGCGAACTCGTGCTCGACTTCAACTTCGCGTACAACCCCTCGTGCGCGTACGACCCGGCGTGGGCGTGCCCGCTCGCGCCTCCCGGCAACACCGTCGCGGTGGCGATCCCCGTCGGCGAGCAGTACGACTTCTAGGGTGGGCGCGATGTCTTCGACCGGGCTCGTGGCGATCGACGCCGGAGGGCGGATCCCGCCGTTCGAGCAGGTGCGGTCCCAGATCGCCGCCCAGATCACGGCCGGCTACCTGGTGGACGGGCAGCGGCTGCCGAGTGTCCGGGCGCTCGCGGACGAACTCGGGCTCGCGCCGGGGACGGTCGCGAAGGCCTACACCCTGCTCGAGGAGACCGGGCTCGTGCACACCGCACGGGGCGCGGGCACGCGGGTGATCCGACCGGCGGCCGTGCCGGAGGACGTCGTCGCAGCGGCCCGTGCGCTCGCGGCTGCCGCGCGCGGGGCCGGGTTGTCGGCGGACCAGGCGACGGCGGCGCTCCGCGACGTCTGGCCCGCGTAGGCGCTCAGCAGCGTTCGAACACGTACGCCGGCTTCGACACGGGCACCAGGTCCCGGTCGCGCAGGATCGTCATCGCCGGGCGGTCGTCGAGGTCGCAGACGGACGACCACGACCGGCCGATGTTGTCCGAGTACTCGATGTCGATGACCCGCGCGCCGTAGGTCTTCGTGTACGCGGCGCACTCCCGGTACTTCACGCACTCCTCCGCGACGACGAAGTCGAACCCGGTGTCACGCTTGCCGGAGGCGCCGAGCTGCGGGGTGTTCTTCTGCCCGGCGGCGAGACCGTGCGCATGTGCGACGTCGACGAGCGCCGAGGCCAGCGCGAGGTTCCCCGACCGGGTCAGCGCACCGTGCGACCGCGTCCACGAGTCGAGGTTGTCGAACTCGACGGCGTCGAACCCGCGGTCGCTGCACCGGGCGATCGACTTCGTCAACACCGACACGATCGAGTCGCGCGCGGCGGCCGTCCTGGTGTCGAGGAGCATCTCGTCCGGCCACCCCGGGTCGGACACCGGATCGCCGTCCTCGTCCCGCAGCAGGGCGTCGGCGTGCGACCGCTTCCACATCGACGCGTCCTCCGGCTGGGTCTGGAACCCGTTGACGTAGCAGACGTTGTACTTGCCGGACGCGGGGTGCGCGGTGCTGTCGCGCTCTACGATCGTCACGTCCTCCGCTGGCCGGTACGCGCCACCGAGCTGGTAGTCGGGGACGCCCGAGGTCGGCAGGTTCGTGTAGTCGTGACCCCCGGATGCCGGAGACGAAGCAGTCGCGCAACCGGACACGAGCAGGGTCCCCACGACGACGGCACCGATGAGCAGGGTCCGTGACAGCATGCACGGATCATCCCACGAGCGGGTTTCGGGTCCACCCGCTATGATGGGTCGTACTCGAGGCGCCGATCGCCTCGTGCGTCGTACGGACGCCCCCGAAACCTCCCGGTCGAACTCGACCGATGCGTATCACGCACCACCGCTCCCCCGGAACCCGTCCGGGTCGGAACACCGGTGCCAGGCTCTCTGCTGCGGCGACAGTGCCCGCACCGCCGCGCCCACTCCCGAGCACCAGCTCCCGAGCGAGCACCGGCACGCGGACATGCTCCCGCCCGCGCGCTGATCCGAGCGCGCACCACGGCCGGCAACGGCCCGAAAGGTCACCATGACCAACCCCACTGCTGACGTCCGCTTCGCCGATCTCGGCGTCCCGACCCCGATGGTCGACGTGCTCGTCGCCCAGGGCAAGGAGACCGCCTTCCCGATCCAGGTGGACACCCTCCCCGACTCCCTCAACGGCAAGGACGTGCTCGGTCGTGGCCGCACCGGCTCCGGCAAGACGATCGCCTTCGCGATCCCCCTCGCCGCACGCCTCGCCGCCAACCCGCGCAAGCGCCGCGCCGGCCGCCCCCGCGCCCTCGTCCTCGCCCCGACGCGTGAGCTCGCGACGCAGATCGACGCGACGCTCGCCCCGCTCGCCAAGGCGATGGGCCTGAACACGACGACGATCTTCGGCGGCGTCTCGCAGGGCCGTCAGGTCGACGCGCTCCGCGGTGGCGTCGACGTCGTCGTCGCCTGCCCCGGTCGCCTCGCCGACCTCATGCAGCAGGGCCACGTGTCGCTCGACGCGATCGAGGTCACCGTCCTCGACGAGGCCGACCACATGGCCGACATGGGCTTCCTGCCCGGCGTGACGAAGATCATGCAGGCGACGCCCGAGCAGGGACAGCGCCTGCTGTTCTCCGCCACGCTCGACAACGGCGTGGACAAGCTCGTCAAGAAGTTCCTGCACAACCCGGTCATGCACTCCGTCGACGACGAGTCCAGCCCCGTCGAGGCGATGACCCACCACGTGTTCGAGGTCGCCGACGCCGACGCGAAGAAGGACCTCGTCCGGACCCTCGCCTCCGGCACCGGCCGCCGCATCCTCTTCATGCGCACGAAGCACCACGCCAAGCGCCTCGCGAAGCAGCTCTCGTCGCAGGGCATCCCCGCGGTCGACCTGCAGGGCAACCTGTCGCAGGGCGCCCGTGAGCGGAACCTCGCGAAGTTCTCCGCCGGCGAGGCCCTCGTGCTCGTCGCCACCGACGTCGCCGCCCGCGGTGTGCACGTCGACAACGTCGAGCTCGTCGTGCACGTCGACCCGCCGACCGAGCACAAGGCGTACCTGCACCGCTCGGGCCGTACCGCTCGTGCCGGTTCGTCCGGTGACGTCGTCACGGTCGTCATGCCGGCAGAGCGTCGCGACGTCGCGCAGATGATGCGCAAGGCCGCGATCACCGCCAAGCCGCAGCAGGTCAGCGCGAACTCCGCGCCGGTCGCCGAGCTCGTCGGTGAGATCGCCCCGATCCGCCACGTGGCCGAGGCCCCGGTCCAGCAGCAGCAGCCGCGTCGCCAGCAGTCCGCCTCGTCCGAGTCCGCCGGTCAGGGTCGCGGTCGCGGCCGTGGTCGCGGCGGTCGGACGGGAGGCTCGGCCCCGGCTGCGCAGTCCGGCTCGGCTCCCAGCAGCTCGGGTGGACGTCATGGCGGCCGTTCCGCGGACGCCGCGTCCGCTGGTCGCGGCGGCCGCTCCGCCGACACCGCGTCGGCGGGTGGGCAGCGCCGCGGCGGCGGGAGCCGTCGTGCGTCGAGCGACACCGTCCGCGGTGGCTCGGCTCCGGTCTGGTCGTCGGACGGTGGCTACGCTGCCGGTCGCTCGGGTTCGGAGTCCGGCGGCAACCGTCGTGGCGGTTCGCGTCGGGCCTCGCGTCCGGCCGGCTCCGCGCGCTGACGCCAAGGGGGACAACCTCAACGCTCCCTGCGAGCGGATGTCCCGTCAGGTGTAGGTTCTGGGTCATCGGAAGGCACGCAAGTGTCACCCGGTTGACCTGTCCACCGACGGAAGGAGCCGCCTATGGCTGGCATCGATGACATCAAGAACGCTGCCGAGAAGGCAGCCGGCAAGGCCAAGGAAGCCGTCGGGAACGTGACGGACAACGACCGTCTCAAGGCCGAAGGCCAGACCGACCAGGCGAAGGCCTCGGCGAAGCAGGGCGCGACCGACGTCAAGGACGCCGCGCACGGCGTTGCCGACAGCTTCAAGGACAACAAGTAAGACCCAAGTCGGTCGCACAGACCGCACTGCGAAGCCCCCGGATCCCATACGGATCGCGGGGGCTTCGTCGTGCTCGGGGCGCGTTACAGGAGCGCGCCGACGGAGGCGAGCCCAGCACGCATGAGGGCGCCGCGACCGCCTTCCATCTCGTCCGACACCGCGGCCGACGCCGCTTCCATCGGGCTCATCCAGGTCAGCTCGAGGGCGTCCTGACGCGGCTCGCACGTGCCGGTGACGGGGACGACGTACGCCAGGGAGATCGCGTGCTGGCGCTCGTCGGTGTACACCGAGGCGCCGGGCAGCGGGAAGTACTCCGCCACGGTGAACGGCGCCGGGTTCGACGGCAGCTGCGGGAAGGCCATCGGCCCGAGGTCCTTCTCGAGGTGCCGGAACAGCGCGGTGCGGATCGACTCGCCGAACATCACGCGCCCGGACACCAGGGTGCGGGCGATCGAACCGCTCGGGGCGACGCGGAGCAGCACGCCGACCTCGGTCACGACACCGAGGCCGTCGGTGCGGACGGGGATCGCCTCGACGTAGCAGATCGGCAGGCGACGGCGGACCATCGCGAGCTCCTCGTCGGACAGCCAGCCGGAGTCGGGGTCAGGGGTGCGCAACGAGGCCATGCACCGTGTCTACCAGGGACCGGGGCGAAGCACGTGCAAGACCACGGGGTTGGGGATGGTTGATGCGTCAACTATTGTCGGCAGCATGATCGACCACAGCGCCGTCCAGTGGACCCGTCCGGCCGGCGAACGCGCCGGCACACCCCTGCTCGTCCTGCTGCACGGGGTGGGGTCGAACGAGCGGGACCTCCTCGGGCTCGCGCCCGCGCTGCCGCCGATGTGGACGATCGCGTCGCTGCGGGCACCGATGGCATGGGGGCCCGGCCACAGCTGGTACCCGCTCGGCACGCCTGGGTCGCCCGCGCTCGAGCCCGTCGACGCCGCGGTGACCGGCGTCCTCGACTGGATCGACACCGTCGCGGCCGACCACCCGCGGATCGGGCTGCTCGGGTTCTCGCAGGGCGGGTCGATGGCGCTGCAGCTCCTGCGCGCACGGCCGGCTGGCTTCGCGTTCGCCGTGTCGTTGTCCGGGTTCGTGGTGCCCGGTGTCACGGACTCCCGTGACGAGGCCCTCGCGGCGGTGCGCCCGCGGGTCTTCCTCGGGCACGGCGACCTCGATCCGGTCATCCCCGGCGAGGCCACCGCGCGGACGGCCGCCTGGGCAGCCGCGAACACCGACGTGACCGACCGAACCTACGAGGGCCTGCCCCACGCGGTGTCGGCGGCGGAACTGGCGGACGTGGCCGCCTTCATCGGTTCCTGACCCGCGCACGAACGCGCACCAACGCGCCCTGACGCGATCGAGGGGACCACAGACGGACGGGAGGCCCGGTGCCAGCTGGCAACGAGCCTCCCGTCCGGATCGTGTTGCGTCGCTAGTCCGCGAGGATCTGCAGGAGGTCCTTGCGGAGCTGGTCGACCTTGGCCGCTGCGGCCTTGGTCTGCTCCTCCGTCGCGCTGGTGCGGTACATGTGCAGCACGCCCATCGTCTTGCGGAGCGACTCGAAGAACTCGCGCTGCGCGTCCGGGACGCCGGGCGTGGACTCCCACGCCGCGGCGATCTCGTCGGCCTTCGCCTCTGCCTCGGCCTTGCCGGCGTCGGTGAGCTCGAAGAGCGTCTTGCGGCCGTCACCCGTCGAGACGACGAGGTCCTCGTCGACGAGCTGCTGGAGCGTCGGGTAGACCGAGCCGGGGCTCGGCTTCCAGGCGCCGCCGGTGCGCTCGGCGATCGTCTTGATGATCGCGTAGCCGTTCTGCGGGCCCTCGGCCAGCAGGCCGAGGATCGCGAGGCGGACATCGCCGCGGCGGCGACGCTCACGGCCGAAGCCGGGGCCGCCGAAACCCATCCCGGGACCCATGCCCGGGCCGAAGCCCATGCCGGGACCGAACCCGCCACGGCCGAAGCCGCCGCGTCCACTGTGGTCACCGCGGCCGGGGAAGCCGGCGCCGTGGTGCTGCCGCGCGCCGCCGAAGCGGGGGCCGCGCGGTCCGAAGCCGCGCTGCTGGCGGCTGTTGTCGTTGTCGTCGTAGTCATCCATGGTGCGCATGAGTGACTCCTTCCTGTGTTCGTGTTCGAAGTTGTCTCGCGCTTCCGAACTGTTCCGTTCGTATCGCGATGTGTCAACGATAGATCGGTAACTATCGCCTTGTCAAGCACTTCTGCTCGTTGGGTCGGTTGTCGGGGGTCGCGGGCAGGATGGGACGGACCATGACGGACGTGCTCGAGCGCTTCTCCCCCGCGACCGCGGAGTGGTTCCGTGGCGCGTTCTCCGCCCCCACCGCGGCGCAGTCCGGCGCGTGGGACGCGATCTCGACCGGTCGGCACGCGCTCGTGGTGGCGCCGACCGGGTCCGGCAAGACGCTGGCGTCGTTCCTGTGGTCGATCGACCGACTGATCAGCTCGACGGAGCACCCGCCGGCCAAGCAGCGCACGCGGGTGCTCTACGTCTCCCCGCTGAAGGCCCTGGGTGTCGACGTCGAGCGGAACCTCCGCAGTCCGCTCGTCGGCATCACGCAGACGGCTCGTCGGCTCGGGCTCGAACCACCGGACGTCACGGTGGGCGTGCGGAGCGGGGACACCCCGTCGTCCGACCGGCAGAAGCTCCTGCGGCAGCCGCCGGACATCCTCATCACGACGCCGGAGTCGCTGTACCTGATGCTGACGTCGCAGGCGCGCGAGACCCTGGTGAACGTCGACACCGTCATCGTCGACGAGGTCCACGCCGTCGCCTCCACCAAGCGCGGGGCGCACCTCGCGGTGTCCCTCGAACGGCTCGACGACCTGCTCGACGAGCCGGTGCAGCGGATCGGTCTGTCGGCCACGGTGCGCCCGGCCGAAGAAGTCGCGCGGTTCCTCGGCGGACGGGCTCCGGTGGAGATCATCGCGCCGCCCGCGCAGAAGACGTTCGACCTGCGGGTGGTCGTGCCCGTCGACGACATGTCCGAGCTCGGGGCGCCCCCGGTCGGGGCCGACGCGTCGGACGCGCCGACGAACGGGTCGATCTGGCCGCACGTCGAAGAACGCGTGGTCGACCTGATCGAGGAACACCGGTCGACGATCGTGTTCGCGAACTCCCGTCGGCTCGCCGAGCGGTTGACCGCGCGGCTCAACGAGATCCACGAGGAACGGGTGCTCGGCGCATCTGCCGACGACGCTGCGCTCGTGGCTGCTGGGGCTCCTCGGCCACAGTCACCGGCCCGAGCCTCGGCGCACGCGCCGGTCGCCCAGCCGAAGCGTCCGCCCGCCCAGGTGATCGGTCAGTCCGGGCAGACCGACGGCGGCGGATCCGACCCGTCGGTGCCCGTCCTGGCACGCGCGCACCACGGTTCCGTGTCGAAGGACCAGCGCGCCATCATCGAGGACGACCTGAAGTCCGGACGACTCCGGTGCGTGGTCGCCACCAGCTCACTCGAACTCGGCATCGACATGGGCGAGGTCGACCTCGTCGTCCAGGTCGAGGCACCGCCGTCGGTCGCCAGCGGACTGCAGCGCGTCGGTCGAGCCGGGCACCAGGTGGGCGAGATCTCCCGAGGGGTGCTGTTCCCGAAGCACCGGGCGGACCTCGTGCACAGCGCGGTCACGGTCGAGCGCATGGTGTCGGGGCAGATCGAGTCGATCTCCGTGCCCGCGAACCCGCTCGACGTCCTCGCGCAGCACACCGTCGCCGCCGGGTCCGTCGACACCCTCGACGTCGAGCACTGGTTCGAGCTCGTCCGCCGCAGCGCGCCGTTCAGCGGCCTGCCGCGCTCGGCGTTCGAAGCCACGCTCGACCTCATCACCGGCCGGTACCCGAGCGACGAGTTCGCCGAGCTCCGCCCGCGCCTCGTCTGGGACCGGGTGCACGGCACGCTGACCGGTCGGCCAGGTGCCCAGCGACTCGCGGTGACGAGCGGCGGCACCATCCCGGACCGCGGCATGTTCGGCGTGTTCATGGTCGGGGAGCGGGCGTCCCGCGTCGGCGAGCTCGACGAGGAGATGGTCTACGAGTCCCGTGTCGGGGACGTCTTCGCGCTCGGGGCCACGAGCTGGCGCATCGAGGAGATCACGCACGACCGGGTGATCGTCAGCCCGGCGTTCGGGCAGCCGGGGCGGGTCCCGTTCTGGAAGGGCGACGGCATCGGCCGGCCAGCCGAGCTCGGACGGGCGACCGGCGCCTTCATCCGAGAGGTCGAGGGCGCCTCCGACGCCGACGCCCGCGCCCGCGTCGCCGCCGGTGGGCTCGACGAGCGCGCGATCACCAACCTGCTGACGTTCCTCCGCGAACAGCGCGAGACCACCGGACACGTCCCGAACGACACCACGCTCGTCGTCGAGCGGTTCCGTGACGAACTCGGCGACTGGCGGCTCATCCTGCACTCGCCGTACGGCATGCAGGTGCACGCCCCGTGGGCCCTGGCCGTCGCAGCACGCCTCCGCGAACGCCACGGCATCGACGGCGACGCGATGGCGGCGGACGACGGCATCGTCGTGCGGATCCCCGAGACGGACGCCGAGCCGCCGGGCGCGGACCTGTTCGTCTTCGAGCGGGACGACCTCGAAGCGCTCGTCACCGACGAGGTCGGCGGGTCTGCGCTGTTCGCCGCGCGCTTCCGCGAGTGTGCTGCACGTGCGCTGCTGCTCCCGCGCCGCAACCCGGGCCAGCGTTCGCCGCTGTGGCAGCAACGGCAGCGGGCATCGCAGCTGCTCGAGGTCGCACAGAAGTACCCGTCGTTCCCGATCGTGCTCGAGACCGTGCGCGAAGTCCTACAGGACGTCTACGACGTGCCGTCCCTGCTCGGCATCGCGGACGAGATCGCCCGCCGGAAGATCCGCCTGGTCGAGAGCGAGACCGAGCAGCCGTCGCCCTTCGCCCGCTCACTGCTGTTCGGGTACGTCGCTGCCTTCATGTACGAGGGCGACACCCCGCTCGCCGAGCGTCGCGCGGCGGCCCTGTCGCTCGACTCGACACTGCTCGGGGAGCTGCTCGGGCGGGCCGAGCTCCGCGAGCTCCTCGACCCGGCCGTCATCGCGTCGACCGAGCAGGACCTGCAGCGGCTCTCCCCCGACCGTCGAGCACGCGACGCCGAGGGGCTGGTCGACGTGCTCCGACTCGTGGGCGCGCTCGACCTCGACGAGGCAGTGGACCGGAGCTGGGTCGCTTCCGCGGAGGACCGCGACGCGGCTCGGGCGACCGTCTGGACGACCCTCGAATCGCTCGAACGCGATCGTCGCGTGCTGTCGTTCTCACATGCGGGGTCCACACGCTGGGCCGTCATCGAGGACGCCGCCCGGCTCCGCGACGCGCTGGGCGTCCCGTTGCCCATCGGCGTCCCCACCGCGTTCATCGAGCCCGTCGCCGATCCCCTCGGTGACCTCGTCGGCCGGTACGCCCGGTCGCACGGCCCCTTCGCCGCGCAGGACGCCGCGACGCGCCTCGGGCTCGGCGTCGCCGTCGTCCAGGACACCCTGCGTCGGCTCGTCGCGGACCGGCGACTGGTGGAGGGCGAGTTCCGCCCGGACCGTCAGGGAGCCGAGTGGTGCGACGCCGAGGTCCTGCGGCGCATCCGCACGCGGTCGCTCGCGGCGCTCCGGCACGAGGTCGAGCCGGTCTCCCCGGACACCCTCGGTCGGTTCCTGCCCGCGTGGCAGCACGTCCAGACACCAGGCGTCCGCGGGGGCCTTCGCGGGATCGACGGTGTGCTGCAGGTCGTCGACCAGCTCGCCGGGGTCGCCCTGCCCGCCAGTGCCTGGGAATCGCTCGTGCTCCCCGCCCGCGTGTCCGACTACGCCCCGAGCATGCTGGACGAGCTCACCGCCACGGGAGAGGTCCTGTGGTCCGGCGGCGGGACCCTGCCGGGGAACGACGGCTGGGTCCGCCTCCACCTCGCCGACACGGCACCGACCACCCTCGCCGAGCCGGCTGGTGACGAGACGACCGAACTGCAGCGCGACGTGCTCGGCGCCCTCGCTGGCGGTGGCGCGTACTTCTTCCGGCAGCTCGGGCAGGCCGTCGGCAGCACCGACGACCAGGCGCTCACGACAGCGCTGTGGGACCTCGTGTGGGCCGGGCAGATCACGAACGACACGTTCGCCCCGCTCCGCGCGATGCTCGGCGGCAAGGCCCGGTCGAGTACAGCGCCGCGGACCAGGGCGTACCGCGGGCGTCGGCGTCCGACGATGCCGTCGCAGTCCGGGCCGCCCAGTGTCGGCGGCCGGTGGTCGCTCCTGCCCCTGGCCGAGGCGGACGCGACCGTGCGGGCAGCGGCGACCGCGGAGCAGCTGCTCGAACGGTACGGCGTCGTGACCCGCGGCGCCGTGCAGGTCGAGGGCGTCCGCGGCGGGTTCGCCGGCGTGTACCGGGTGCTCTCGCGCTTCGAGGAGTCGGGTCGGGCACGGCGCGGGTACTTCATCGAGGGGCTCGGGGCAGCGCAGTTCGCGACGAGCCCGACCGTCGACCGGCTCCGCACGTTCGCCAGGGACCTCGACGACGACGAGCGCGCGAACCCGGACCGCGCACGGACGGCCCTGGTGCTGGCAGCCACCGACCCCGCGAACCCGTACGGGGCGGCGCTGCCGTGGCCGACCGAAGCCGATCCCGACGACGGATCCGTCGCGACGACGGCCGAGCCGAGGTCCCGCGGGCACCGCCCCGGTCGCAAGGCGGGTGCGCTCGTCGTGCTCATCGACGGGGAACTCGCGGTCTACGTCGAGCGCGGCGGCAAGTCCGTGCTGACCTTCACCGAGGACCCGGCCGACCTCGCCGCAGCTGCCACTTCCGTCGCGGGCGCGGTGCGGAGCGGTCTCGGCAAGCTCTCCGTCGAGCGGGTCGACGGCGTCTTCGTGCTCGAGGCCCCGCTCGGCGAGGCACTCCGCGCCGCAGGGTTCACGGCGACACCGCAGGGGGTCCGGCTCCGTGCCTGAGGGTGACACCGTCTTCCGTGCCGCCGGTCGACTGCACGCCGCGCTCGCCGGCAAGGTCCTGACGCGCAGTGACTTCCGGGTGCCGGCGTTCGCCACGCTCGACCTCGTCGGGCGCACCGTCGACGAGGTGGTCCCGCGCGGGAAGCACATCCTGCACCGCATCGGTGACCTGACCGTTCACTCCCACCTCAAGATGGAGGGGCGGTGGGACGTCTACGCCCCCGGCGACCGCTGGCGTCGACCGGCGCACCAGGCCCGGGCGGTCCTCGACGCGGACGACGTGTCGACGGTCGGCTTCGCGCTCGGTGTCCTCGAGGTCGTCCCACGCGACCAGGAGTCCGAGATCGTCGGGTACCTCGGACCCGACCTGCTCGGGCCCGACTGGGACGCCGGGCTCGCGGAGGAGAACCTCACCGCCGATCCGGCACGCCCGGTCGGACTCGCGCTGCTCGACCAGCGCGTGCTCGCGGGGCTCGGCAACGTCTACCGGAACGAGCTCTGCTTCCTCCGCGGGGTGCTGCCGACGCGCCCCGTCGGCGAGGTGCACGACACGGCGCGGATGATCGACCTGGCACGCCGGCTCATCGTGATGAACCGCGACCGCAGCGCGCGGGTGACGACCGGCGTCGATCGGCCGGGGTCGCGGTTCTGGGTGTACAACCGTCGCGGCAAGCCGTGTCTGCGGTGCCGGACGCCGATCCGCGCGGGGGAGCTCGGCGATTCCGAGCTCACCCTGCGCGACACGTACTGGTGCCCGCGCTGCCAGACCTGAGCGGGGCGCGCGGACGCTGCTGAACCTGAGTCGCGGGGGCCGACTCGGAACGACAGGCTCGCTGTCGTACGACAGCGACGCTGTCGCTCGTTGCGGACGCAACGGTCCGAGCGGCGCGCACCGGGCACTGGTCGCGCGCCGCGCCGGACGGGAGGCTCGGTGCCGGACACGAGCCGAGCCTCCCGTCCGGCAGACGCGAACCCGCCCACCCCACCCGCTCCAGAACGACAGAGTCGCTGTCGTACGACGACGGTCCTGTCGTTGCTTGCGGACGCAACGGTTGCACGCGCGTCCTTGCGACAGGCTCGCTGTCGTACGACAGCGACGCTGTCACTCGTTGCGGACGCGCGTCAGGCGGACGCGGAGCGGTCGCCGAGCGAGCGGCGGCGCAGGGTCGGCTGCAGGACGGCGGGCGGGTTGTACTGCTGGTCGAGGCGACCGACGTCGGTGCCCGGCGGGACGATCGCGTCGATGCGGTCGAGGACCTCGTCCGAGAGCGCCACGTCGGCACCGGCGAGCAGGTCGTCGAGCTGCTCCATCGATCGCGGTCCGATGAGCGCGCTCGTCACACCAGGGTGTGCGATCGCGAATGCCATCGCGAGGTGGGTCATCGGGATGCCGGTCTCCTCGGACAGCGCGACGACCTGCTCGACGGCATCGATGCGTCGTTCGTCCTGGTTGTGCCGGAACATCCCGACGCGCGCGAGGTCGCTCTCCTGGCCCTTCCGGAAGCGGCCGGTGAGCATGCCCCCGGCGAGCGGACTCCACACCAGGGTGCCCATGCCGTAACGCTCGGCGGTGGGGAGGACCTCGCGCTCGATGCCGCGGTTGAGGATCGAGTAGGTCGGCTGCTCGGTCCGGAAGCGCTCGAGGCCGCGACGCTCGGACGTCCACTGCGCCTCGACCTGCATCGACGCGGGGAAGTCGGAGCTGCCGATCGCGCGGACCTTGCCGCTCCGGACCAGGTCGGTCAGGGCGGACAGCGTCTCCTCGATGTCGACCGTGTCGTCCGGGCGGTGCGCCTGGTAGAGGTCGATGTGGTCGGTCTGCAGACGGCGGAGCGAATCCTCGACGGCGCGCATGATCCACCGGCGGGAGTTGCCACGGCGGTTCGGGTCCTCGCCCATCGGACCGTGGAACTTCGTGGCGAGGACGACATCGTCGCGGCGGCCCTTGAGCGCCTTGCCGACGAGTTCTTCGGAGCCGCCCTGTGAGTAGCGGTCGGCGGTGTCGATGATGTTGATCCCGGCGTCGAGCGCACGGTGGACGATGCGGATGGAGTCCTGCTCGTCGCCGTTGCCGATCCGGCCGTCGGTGCCGAGCATCATCGCGCCGAGTGCGAAGGGGCTGACCTGGATCCCGGTCTTGCCGAGGGGGCGGTACTGCATGGTTCCTCCTGTCGATGGCGTCCGCTGCGTCCGTGCCGTATCGTGGGCCGAACTGGAACGCTCTTCCGGAACTATACGGAACGGCGTTCCGTTTACGCAAGCAGCAAGGAGAACTCTGTGCGCGCCGATGCCCGACGCAACCTCGACGCGTTGACCGACGCCGCGAAGGCCGTCTTCGCGACGGACGGGGTCGACGCACCCGCGAAGGTGATCGCGGACCGCGCGGGAGTCGGCGTCGGCACGCTCTACCGGCATTTCCCGCAGCGTTCCGACCTGGTCGTCGCCGTGTTCCAGCGCGCGGTCGACGCCTGCGCGGACGCCGCCCCCACACTCGCGGCCGAGTACGCACCGGACGAGGCACTCGCCCGGTGGCTCCAGCGGTTCACCGAGTTCGTCGCGACGAAGCGCGGGCTCGCCTCGGCGCTCCACTCCGGAGATCCTGCCTTCGAGGCCCTGCCGGACTACTTCCTCGGGCGACTCGGCGACGCGCTCACCGGGCTGCTCGACGCCGCCGCGGCAGCCGGCACGATCCGCGCCGACGTCGACGCACGCCAGCTCCTGCACGCCGTCGCGAACCTCTGCCATGGTGCACCGACACCGGAACAGAGCCAACTGATGGTCGGACTCCTGGTGGACGGACTGCGCTACCGCGCGACCGTCTGAAGCCTCAGCGCCCCGGGTGCAGGCGTGACGCGGCGGTCGAGCGCACGGCGTCGGTGACCCGGTCCAGCAGGGGCGAGGCCAGGTCCCAGCGCTGCCACCACAGCGCGACGTCCGCCCGACGCCCCGGGGTGAGTTCCACGAGCGCCCCCTGCGCGAGGGCGTCGAGACACTGGTCCTCCGGCAACAGCCCCCACCCGAAGCCGAGCGTCACGGCCCGTGCGAAGTCCGCCGAGGTCGGCACGAAGTGTCGCGGTGCCCGGGGCGCGTGACCGACGACCCGGCGCAGGAAGCCCTGCTGCAGGTCGTCGTCGTGGTCGTAGTCGACGAGCGGGACGCGATCGAGCCGCTGCAGCATCCGCCGTTCGGTGTCCGCGCCGTCGAGGTACCTCGTGACGAAGTCCGGCGATGCCACGGCGCGGTACCGATCGATCCCGAGCAGGACCGACGAGCATCCCTGGACGGGCTCGGCCTCTGCCGTGACCGCGGCCATCACCGTGCCGGCTCGCAGCAGCTCGGCCGTGCGATCCTGGTCCTCGCGGTGCAGGTCGAACACGACCTCGGTGTCCGCCCGGACCAGGGCGAGGGCGTCGAGGAACCACGTGCCGAGGGAGTCGGCGTTGACCGCGAGCGGGATCGACGGGATCCCGCCGGCGTCGGCCCCACCGCCGGCGCCGAGGGAACGGGCGGTCTCCTCGTCGAGGAGCCGGACCTGTCTCGCGTGGCGGAGCACCACGGCGCCGTCGGCGGTGGGGACGATCGGCGTCGTGCGCTGCACCAGCACCCGGCCGACGAGCTGCTCCATCGCCTTGATCCGCTGCGACACCGCGGAGGGCGTGATCGCCAGCGCCCGGGCGGCCGCGTCGAAGGTCCCGAGGTCGACCGCGGCAAGCAGCGTCTCGAGGTGGTCGCGGTGGAGGCGCAGCATGAGCAGAGCTTATGGTACATCAGGAACGTGAGCTGTACTACACGACTCCGTGTCCGTACCGTCGACGTGTGACCGCACTCCTCCCCGCTCTCTCCGGCCTCGGTACCGGGCTCGCGCTCATCGTGGCGATCGGTGTGCAGAACACGTACCTGCTCCGGCTCGCCGTGAGTGCTCGACTCCGGGTGGTGGCGGCAGCGGTCGTCGTGTGTGCGGTGTCCGACGCGGTGCTCATCCTCGCGGGGGTGCTCGGCGTGGGCGCGGTGGTCGAGCGGTTCCCGGTGGCGCTCGTCGTGATCCGGTTCGTGGGTGCGGCGTTCCTGCTGACCTACGGCGTGCTGGCCGCGCGTCGGGCGTTGCGGCCGTCCGGGGACGCGATCAGGGTCGGAGCCCCGGACGACGGGGTCCCCGTGGGGTCGGGGTCGGGGTCCGCCGTGATGGCGCCCGCTGATGGACATCGCGCCCCGGCACATGCGGGCGCGACGGTCGTGGCGGGGCGCGATGCGGTCGCGGACGGGGCGGACCAAGCGGACCAAGCCGGCCGAGCCGGACGAGCCGCACCCACCCTGCGTGCCGCGGTCCTGACCATGCTCGTCTTCACGTGGGCGAACCCGCACGTCTACCTCGACACGCTCGTGTTCCTCGGGTCCGTCGCGAACCAGCAGGGTGTGGACGACCGCTGGTGGTGGACGATCGGCGCCGTCGCCGCGAGCGGCCTGTGGTTCGGGGCGCTCGGGTTCGGCGGGCGGCTGCTGCGCCCGCTCTTCGCGAAGCCGATCACCTGGCGCGTGTTCGACGCGGTGGTCGCCCTCGTGATGCTGGCGTTCGGGATCGCGCTGCTCGCCGGCGCCTGACGCACGCCGGGTCCGCGGCCGTTCGCACAACCAAGAGCAGTCCGTGCCACGGAACGTCGTGGCGCGGACTGCTTCCGGTTGTGCGGGAGCGATCGGCGCCGTGCGCCCGTTCGGGTGCGGCCGCCCTGACGCGACTACTGCAGCGCGCGGCCCACCCGGCTGTGCCGACGGCTGTACCCGAAGTAGACGATGAACCCGATCGCAAGCCAGATCACGAAGCGCAGCCAGGTCTCGACCTCGAGGTTGAGCATCAGCCAGAAGCACAGCACCGCCGACAGGATCGGCAGCACGGGCGACCACGGCACCCGGAAGGATCGCGGTGCGTCCGGCCGCGAGCGACGCAGCACGATGATGCCGATCGACACGAGCACGAACGCGGACAGCGTGCCGATGTTGATCATGCCCTCGAGCTTGTCCACCGCGGTGAACCCGGCGAGCACCGCGACGACGACGCCCGCGACGACCTGCACCCGGACCGGGGTCTGCGTCTTCGGGTTCGTGACCGAGAACCAGCGAGGCAGGAGCCCGTCGCGGCTCATCGAGAACACGATGCGCGACAGGCCGAGGAGCAGCACCATGACCACCGTGGTGAGGCCGATGAGCGACCCGATCGCGATGATGCCGGCGGCCCACGGGAGCCCGACGAGGTCGAACGCGGTGACGAGCGACGGCGAGTCGGCCGATGCGAGCTGCTTGTACGACACCATGCCCGTGATCACGACGCTGACGCCGACGTACAGCAGCGTCACGATGCCGAGCCCGATGAAGATGCCGCGCGGCAGGGTCTTCTGCGGGTTCTCGGTCTCCTCGGCGCTGGTCGCGACGACGTCGAAGCCGATGAACGCGAAGAACACCAGCGACGCAGCGGCGAGCAGCCCGAAGACGCCGTACTGCGCGGGCTCGGAGCCGGTGAACCACGAGACGAGCGACTGGGTCCAGACGCTGCCCTCCTGGCCCTTCGTCGGCTGGGCCGGTGGGATGAACGGGGTGAAGTTGGCCGCCTTGACGAAGAACGCACCGACGACGATGACGAACACGACGATCGCGACCTTGATGATCGTGATGACGGCCGAGACGCGCGACGACAGCCGGGTGCCGAACGCGAGCAGCACGGTGAAGATGCCGACGATCAGGACCGGCCCCCACGTGAAGCCGATCGGCCCGAGTGCGATCGTGCTCGGCAGGTCGACGCCGAACACCTCGAACGCCTGGCTCAGGTAGATGCCCCAGTACTTCGCGATCACGGCGCTGGCGGTCAGCGTCTCGAGGATCAGGTCCCAGCCGACGATCCACGCCAGGAGTTCGCCCATCGTGGCGTAGGTGAACGTGTACGCGGAACCGGCGACGGGGATCGTCGAGGCGAACTCGGCGTAGCACATGATCGCCAGGCCACACGTGACGGCGGCGAGGAGGAACGAGATGATGACGCCGGGTCCGGCGAAGTTCGCCGCGGCGTTCGCGCCGACGGAGAAGATGCCGGCACCGACCGCGACCGCGATGCCCATGGCCGCGATGTCGAACGTCTTCAACGATCGCTTGAGCGACCGCCCCTGTTCTTCGGAGTCGGCGAGTGAGGCCTCGATCGACTTCGTGCGGAGCTTCGTTGCCATGGGTGGATCCCGTCATCGGCTGGCGGTGGACCCCGGAAGGGTACTGGTGTACCACCCCGGCACGCAAAGCGTGCGTCGGCCTGTTCGGCCTGGAGGCTCGGTGTCAGTCCGCCGCGCGACGCCAGTCCGACAGGTAGCGGGCTCCCGCCTCGTCGTGGATCACGCCGTCGGGTGCGGTCAGCACGGGGTACGGCGTCGCCGGGACACCGTCGGACGGACGGACGTCGACGTGCGCCACCGCGTGGCCGTTCGCGTGCAGCCAGTCCGCCATCGCGTAGTCGCTGCGCGAGTCGCCCATCGTGCGCCACGCGAGCGGCAGGTCGCCGTCCTCGGCCAGGAGCTCGAGGGAACGCTCGGCTCCCATGTCCTTGCCGCTGCGGTCGGCCTCGACGTCGGTGGAGATGATCGTCGGGTCGATGCGCCACTGCACGGAGCCGTCGGCCGCCGGACGGACGTCGTCGAGTCGGCGGACCCCGAGTCCACGGCGCTGGAGTGCGGCCATCGCCCGCTCGTCGAACTCCGGCTGTCGGGCGAGGTACGTGGCGTTCGGGACCTCGACGCGCTGCTCGATCGACACCATCGCCCGCTTCGTCTCGTCGAAGAAGACCAGGTCGGCGTAGTCGCTCCTGACGAGCTCGCGCATCTCGTCCGCGTAGTCGCGGGGCAGCGCGAGGTCCTCGGCGACGGTGATGTCGCCCATGCCGTCCTCGTACTGCGGGCCGATCGAGCACCACACGGCACCCTTCTCGCACACCGCGTGCACCCGACCGCCCGGAGCGAGGCCACCGGCGAGCAGGGGCTTCACGACCTGCTCACGGATGAAGGCATCGCTGCGGCCGGTGTTGAACACCACGGGGATGCCCTCTGCGGCGAGCGCGATCAGGTCGTCGATGATGCTGGGGATCGCGATGGTGCGGGAGACGGGACTGGCGATGGGGCCGTCGACGTCCAGCAGGAGTCCGAGTCGTGGTGCGCTCACCCGACCATCCTCCCCCACGTTCAGCGCTGCAGTGCCCCGACCCGGGTGAGGAGCCCCTGGAGCGTGGCGGCGTCCGGCGAGTGGTCCTGCCCGGGGACCACGACGAGTTCCGACCCCGGGATGGCGTCGGCGGTGGCCCTGGCGGCGAGGCCGAGCCAACCGGCGCTGTCGGTGCCGGATCCGACCACGACCGGGACCCCGACGGCGGACAGCGTCCGTTCCGGGATCGCGAGGCCGTTCAGCATCCGGACGTCGCGGGCGAGCACGTGCGCGTCGGCGAGGAAGGTGCGCCAGAGCGCCGGTCGCAGGCGGTAGGCGCTGACCTGCCCCATCGGGAGCCCGAGCACCTGCGCGAGGAACGCCCGGACAGCAGCTGCTCGACGGCCAGCCGCGACGTGCTCGTCCAGGCTGTCGGCGAAGACGACGTCGTCCGCGTGCGGGTCGACGGTCGCGCGGTACGGCGGTTCCCAGAGCACCGCGGCCGTCACCGGCAACCCGGTGGCGAGGGCGTGCAGGACGACACCGGCGCCGACGCACACGGCGACGACGGTGACAGGACCCTCCACGGAGTCGACGACGGCACGGAGGTCGTCGACCTCGCGCTCGATCGACCACGGGTCGGTGTCGCCGCTGTCGCCTCGACCGCGCCGGTCGTAGGTGACCACACGGCGGTCGACCGCGAGTCCCTGCACGACCTCTTCGACGAAGGGGGTACCGCGGTGGCCGAAGGCTCCCCCCACGACCACCACCGCCGGGCCGGAGCCGGCGTCGGACACCGCGATACGGGTGCCGTCGGTGGAGACGACCGTACGGTCGACTGATGCGTGCATGGAGTCCTCGGAGGTGGGTCGACGGCGCTGCGTCGGGTCCTCGGGTGGACCGTGCGAGTCGGTTGTCTGCAGTGTCGCAGCAATGGTGACCGTTGCAACATCCCACCTTCCGGGGGCAGACAGTTCCGACCCGGAACGGAACCGGGGTGCCTCAGCGGTCCCGGTAGACCTCGCGTCGGTGCGCCGCTGCCACGACCACCACGACGAGGCGACCGTCGTCGATGCGGTAGATCACGCGGTACTCGGCGACGCGCACACGCCACTCCGCACTGCCGACGAGCTTGCGTGCGGCCGGCGGTCGGGGTTCCTCAGCGAGGAGCACGAGGACGCCCTCCACCAGCCGTCGGGCGTGCGGCGGGAGTTTCCGGATGGCTCGTCGCGCGTGTGGTTCGACATCGACCTCGTAGGTCATCCGAGCCCGAGTTCGCGCTTGAGGTCCTCCCACTTGACGTTCTGGCCGCCGAGTCGGGCGTTTTCACGCTTCGCTTCTTCCACGGCGCGGAGATCGTCGAGTTCCTCGGCGTCGTCCATCAGCCGTTCGAGGATGTCAGCGTCCACCACGGCCGCGACCCGCTTGCCGCGGCGTGTGAGGTAAACCGGTTCCTTCCTGGCGTCATCGATGATCGACGCCAGGCGGGTGCGTGCTTCGGAGATCGACACTTCGCTCACTCGTACATTCTAGAGCGTTTTGTACAAGTCAAACAGGTCAGACGAGCGCCGTGGTGCCCACCGACTCCCGCTCGAGCAACGACCGCTTGACGTCGACGCCCCACGCGAACCCGCCGAGCGAGCCGTCCGAGCGGAGCACCCGATGGCACGGCACGAACAGCGCCGGGGCGTTCCGTGCACACACGCTCGCAGCCGCCCGGACGGCCTCGGGACGCCCCATCGCCGCGGCGAGCTCGGTGTACGTGAAGGTCGACCCCGCGGGGATCTGCCGGAGCTGCCGCCAGCCTTCTGCGAAGAGCTCGGTGCCGAACTGCCGGACGGGGACCTGCATGGCGTGCTCGATCTCGCCGGCGTAGAACGCGTCGACGGCATCAGCCGAGGAGACGGTGCCCGCGCGCACGAGTGCCGGTCGGTGGCGGGCGACGACGCGGGCGACGATGCGCTCCGCGGAGTCGGTCCAGCCGGATGCGAGCACCCGGCCGTCATGGTCTTCGAGCACCGTGAACGGGCCGTCGGGGGTGTCGAGCGTGGCGATCACTGCGTCGGTCATGGGGTGTCCTTCCGAGGGTTCTGGTGCGCTGCACGGGCGGCGAGGGCCGCGCGGTCGACGATCGGCCGCCAGCAGTGCATCGTGAGGTAGCTCCGCCAGGGGGCGACCTGCTCCGACCATAGGGACAGCTCGCGCGCCGAACCGGGCAACCCGAGTTCCTGTGCACCGTTGCGCACGGCGAGGTCGGTGTGGAGGAACAAGTCCGGATGGTGCCGGACCCGCAGCGCGACGTAGTCCGCCGTCCACGGCCCGATACCGCGCACCGCGAGGAGCCCGTTCCGGAGGTCGTCGAGCGACTGCCCGCCGTCGACGACGAGCGACCCGTCCGCCAGCGCCTCGGCGACGCGCAGGATGGTCTGGATCCGGGCACCCGGCCCCCGAAGGACCGCGCCGCCACGCGACGCGATGTCCGCGGCCGAGGGGAAGAGCAGGCCGTCCGATGCGATCGCCGTCGGCACCGGCGTCCCGAGCGCGGCGACGAGCCGGCCCTGCGCGGTGCGGGCCGCCGCCACCGAGACCTGCTGGCCGATGAGGGTGCGGAACACCACCTCGTGCGCGTCGACCGCGCCGGGCAGCCGGATGCCCGGGACCCGTTCGACCGCCGGCACGAGGTCCGGCACGGACGCGAGGACCGAGTCGACCGCGACCGGGTCGGCATCGAGGTCGAACAGTGCCCGCACCCGCGCGACCAGCGTGGGCAGGTCGCTGAGGTCCGTGACCCGGACGACCAGGTCGACACCGGTGCCCCGGCCGGCCGCGTCCGGGACCGCGGCCGACGCGCTGAACCAGCCAGGGCCTCCAGGCAGGGCGACCAGGCGACCGTAGGAGGTGACGGTGCCGTCGGCGGACCGGACCACGTGCTCCAACCCGGGGAGCGCGTGCAGGGCGTGCCAGTCGAGGAGTCCCTGCCCGTCGAAGGGCGCCCGTGCCGGCAGGTGCACGTGCAGGCCGCCGTCGGCGACCGGACGGACCCGGCGTCGGGCGCGGAGCTCCGACGGGGTGACGGCGAAGACCTCGCGCACGGTGTCGTTGAACTGGCGGACGCTCGCGAACCCGGCCGCGAACGCCACGTCCGCGATCGGCAGGTCCGACGATGTGAGCAGCGTCCGCGCGGTCTGCGCACGGTGGGCACGGCTCAGGGCCTTCGGTCCGGCACCGAGCTCCTCGGTCATGATCCGGCCGAGGTGCCGCTCCGAGTACCCCACGCGGGCAGCGAGACCGGGGACGCCCTCCCGCTCGACGACGCCGTCGAGGACCAGCCGCATCGCGCGGCCGGCGACGTCCTCGCGCAGGTCCCACTCCGGGCTCCCAGGTGTGGCCTCCGGCAGGCACCGCTTGCACGCCCGGAAACCGGCGAGGTGGGCGGCCGCACTGGTCCGGTAGAACGTGACGCCCGTCGAGCGCGGTGTCCGGGCGGGGCAGCTCGGCCGGCAGTAGATACCCGTGGAGTGCACGGCGGTCACGAACTGCCCGTCGAACCGGGCGTCGCGGGACGCCGCGATGCGGTACCGCTCGTCGTGCAGCGGGTCGGGTCCGGTGGCGGTCATGTGCCAAGCCTGACACGCGCCACCGTCATCGACTGGCGGAAATCGGACGCGGCAGCGGCCGGGCGGTCACCGTCGGACTGGGCCCACGCCGCCGGTTCCGGGCTGACGCGCCAGCGGCAGACCGGCCGTGCCGGTGGGGAGAGGCACGGCTAGCGTCGTCCGCATGGCTTCCGGTGTCGACGCGCGCGCGTCCAGTGCCCTGGGTCACGTCGCGCAGGTCGAGGTGGCGATGCTCCTCGTGTCGAGACGGCACCGCTACGAAGGACGTCCCGCCGACGGCGCGCTGCCCGCGGACGAAGAGGAACTCCGCGACCGGATCTCGCTTCGCGCGGGGCTCGGCATCGTCGGCGACCGGTACTTCGCGTCACGGGCGCACGTGCACGCGTCGGTCACCGTGATCGGCCTCGAAGCGCTCGAGGACGTCGGCCGCTCCCTCGGCACCACCCTGGACCCCGCGAAGACCCGGCGGAACGTGTACCTGCGCGGGGTCGACGTCGAGGCGTTGCGCGGGCAGCCGTTCTCGCTCGACACCGGCGACGGCCCCGTGCTGTTCCGCGGGTACCGCCCGGCGAACCCGTGCGCCTGGATGGACCACGAGCTCGCTCCAGGGGCGTTCCGGGCGATGCGCGGGCGGGGCGGGGTGCGGTGCGACCCGGAGTCCGACGGGGTGCTCACCCTCGGCGCGGCGGTGCTCCGCACGGCCGTCCCCGTCGCGCTCGCGTAGCGCAGGCAGTCGGGGGCGGGGCGTCGGCGTTTCGGGGCGTCGTCCGGGCATCGAGTGCGCAGAAACGGTGGCCGGCCGGCTCCGGAGCCCCCCACTTCCGCGCACTCGACCGGAGAACCGGCGAGCGCCCGCCCCGAAAACCGCTAGGCGGAGGCGGGGACGAGCGCCGCCTGGATCGCGTCGACGAACGCGGGCAGGTCGTCCGGGTTCCGGGACGTGATCACGGTGCCGTTCGTCTCGTCGACCTGGACCTCGCGGTCGACCCACTCGGCGCCGGCGTTCCGCACGTCGGTCTGCAGCGACGGGTACGAGGTGATCGTGCGACCCGGCAGGACCCCTGCTTCGACGAGGGTCCACGGCCCGTGGCAGATCGCCGCGACGGGCTTGCCCTGCTCGACGAAGGCCTTGACCAGGTCGATCGCCGCCGACTCGCCGCGGATGGTGTCCGCGTTGATCGTGCCGCCCGGGACGACGAGGGCATCGAAGTCGCCGGCAGAGACCGAGTCGAACGTGGTGTCGGGGTCCAGGGACTTGCCCGGGTCCTTGTCGCCGACGAGGGTCTGCACGGTGTCCGTCGTCTTCGCGGCGATCGTCACCGAGGCGCCGCGCTTCCGGAGTTCCTCGGTGGGGACGATGATCTCGTCCTGCTCCACGCCGTAGTTCGTGGTGATGACGAGGACGGTGGTTCCGTCGAGGGCTGCCATGGTCACTCCTTCCGCGGGTCGGGGTCTCCGACCGCGCCACCCACCGTGCTCGGTCACGCTGGAAGGCGACTCAGCCGCGCAGGCGGAACGTCCCGTCCTCGGCCGAGACCTCGATGCCGTCGAAGCCGTGCACGCGGGCGAGGCCGATCGTGACGTCGTCCTCGAGTTCACCGACGACCACCGTCGTCGCTCCCGAATCCACGGCCGCCTGGAGACCGGCAGGGGCGTCCTCGAACGCGACGCACTCCTCTGCGCGCAGCCCGAGCAGCGCCGCCCCCCGGACGTAGCCGTCCGGGTGGGGCTTGCCGTGCTCGACGTCCTCCGAGGTGACGACCGCCTCGGGCACGTCCACCCCGGCGGCTCGCATCCGGTTCAGGGCGAGGTCACGCGGAGCACTCGTGACGAGCGCGACGGGCACGCCAGCCTCGACGAGCCGTCGGACGAACGCCGCCGCCCCGGGGATCTCGATGATGCCGTGGGTGTTCTCGACCTCGTCCGCGACGAGCTCGTCGGCCAGCCGGCGCTGCTCGGTGGGATCGAGGTCCGGCAGGAAGTGCCGGACAGTGTCGATCGTCTGCCGCCCGTGCGAGAACGCCAGGATGGTCGACGGCGCGATGTCGTGCTGCGCGCCGAATCGTCCCCACGCCCCTTCGACGATCGCGGTCGAGTCCACCAGGGTCCCGTCCATGTCGAAGAGGACCCCGGACGCCACGATGTCGATCACGCGCCCGACCCTACCTGCCACAGCCCGGTCGGCAGCCGGGCAGGTACTACCCGAGGCGGGTCAGCGATGCGTACGGCGGCGTGCACGGATCGCGACGACGAGTGCGGCGACGAGAAGGACGAGTGCGCTCGCCCAAACCACGACCGGAGCACTCCGGAGACCCGGCACGACCTGGCCGAGCGCCATCACGATCCCGGCGGCGAGACAGAGCACCGCCGCGGAGCGACTCCCGTGCCCTCGACCACTCCGCGGTCAGCCTACCCGATGTGTAACACTTCAGTCCGCGTGCCGGACGTACCGCGTCAGCAGCACGTCACCCTCACCGCGGAGCACGTGCGCGAGCCGCATCCGCCGTAGGTCGGGCGAAGAACCCCGGGCGATCCTGGGCCCGGCGCCGCCCTCGAGGGACGGGTCGATCGTCAGGCAGAGCTCGTCGACGAGGTCCGCCGCGATCAAGGAGCCGAGGAACGAGGGTCCGCCCTCGCAGTGGATCCGTCCGAGGCCGCGCGACACCAGGGCGTCCCGGACCAGCCCGACGTCCACGGAGTCCCCGCCGCAGGACACGACGTCCGCCACGGCTGCCAGCGCATCGCGGCGGTCGGCGGGCGCGGACGACGAGGTCAGCACCATCGGACGCACCGGCGCTTCGGTGAACACCGGCGAGGACGGATCCAACGACAGCGACCCCGACACGATCGCGAACACCGGGTGGTCGGGCATCCCGTGCGCACGACGCCAGGCGACGTCGGCGTCCCGCACCCGCATCGGGCCGTAGCCCTCGTCACGGACGGTCCCCGCGGCGACGAGCACCACGTCGGTGACCCGGCGCAACAGGTCGAACACCCGCAGGTCGTCCGGGCCGCCGATGCCCGCCGTCACTCCGCCGGCCGATGCCGACCCGTCCAGAGTGGCCACGAAGTTGACCCGAAGCCACCCGACGGCCGACGTACCGGACGCAGGCCGGGCCTCCAGCCCGGAACCGGGACGACCGCCGGCCGCAGTGCCGGACCCGGGCCGAGCCTCCAGGCCGACGGCGGAGCCGTACAGGGCGACCACCTGCTCGTCCGACAGGTTCGCGATCGACGGCGGGAGCACCACCGACGGCAGCCCGCTCACGTGTTGTGCCGCGCTTCCACCGGCTCGCGCCAGCCGAGCGTCGCCTCCACCATGCGCATCGCGTCGACGGACTCCTGGACGTCGTGCATCCGGACGATCCGCGCGCCGAGCATCGCGCTCACCGTCGCGACCGCGAGCGATCCGGACAGCCGCTCGCCCCGGGGACGGCCGAGGGACTCGCCGACGAAGTCCTTGTTCGAGACCGCAGCGAGCACCGGGTAGCCGAGCGCGACCACCTCGGGCAGCCGACGGGTGAGCTCGAGCGTGTGGACGGTGTTCTTGTTGAGGTCGTGCCCTGGGTCGACGATGATCCGCGACTCCGGGATGCCGGCGGCGAGCGCCCGGTCGACCCGTTCGCGGAGGAACGCGACCACCTCCCCGGCGACGTCGGCGTACCGGGGCGGGGACGCCAGCGCGGTCCGTGGTGCCGCGAGCGAGTGCGTGATGACGATCGTGGCCTCGGAGTCGGCGACGACGGACGCCATCCGCGGGTCCGACAGCCCCGTCGTGTCGTTGACGACGCTCGCGCCGGCGGCGATCGCGGCCTGCGCGACCTCCGGGCGGAAGGTGTCCACGCTGATCGTGACGTCCGACTGCTGGACGAGCTGCGCGATGACGGGGACCACGCGGTCGATCTCGTCGGCGGCGGGGAGCTCGGGGCCCGGAGCGAACTTCACGCCGCCGATGTCGACCCAGTCGGCGCCCTGTTCGGCGGCGCGGACCGCTGCGGCCACGGCGCGGTCGAGCTCGAACGTGGCGCCGCGGTCGTGGAAGGAGTCCGGCGTGCGGTTGACGATCGCCATCACCGCGATGCGGCGGTCGAAGTCGAAGGTGCGTCGGCCGATGGTGCGGACCGGGTAGCGCAGGGCGGGGACCACCCAGCCGGGTCCGGTGGCGGCCTGGAGGCTCGTGGTGCGCCCGTCGGCGGTCATCGGTCCGCCTCGGTGTGGGTCCCGATCGGTGCGGCGTGCGTCCCGACCGGTGCCGTCGCCGCGGCGTGCGTCCCGATCAGGGCGATCGCCTCGGCACGTCCCGCCGGGTCGGCGAGCGCCCCGGTCGCGGCGACCGTGACCGTCGTGGACGCCGTCTGGCGCTCACCCCTGGTCGTCACGCACTGGTGTTGCGCGTCGAGGACCACGAGGACCCCGCGGGCGGCCAGCCCTTCTTGCACCGCGGCGACGACCTGCTCGCCGAGTCGCTCCTGCAGTTGCGGACGCGAGGCGAGCGCATCGACGACCCGCGACAGCGTCCCGAGCCCGATGAGCCGCTCGCCGGGGGCGTACGCAAGGTGCGCGACACCCGTGAACGGCAGCAGGTGGTGCTCGCACACCGAGCGGAAGCGGATGTCGCGGACGACGACCAGCTGCCCGCGTTCGGCGTCTCCGGCGTGCACCGTGCCGTCCCGGGCGATCGCCACCGCGTCGACGCCGACGCCGTGGAAGAACTCGGCGAACGCGTCCGTGACCCGCTCCGGGGTGCGGGCGAGTTCGGGGCGGTCGGGGTCCTCGCCGAAGGCCACCAGCAGCTCGCGCACCGCGGCCTCCGCGCGGGCACGGTCCATGCGCGACGTCACCCGTCCATCCAACACCAGGCCACCGACGTTGCCAGCGTCCTTTAAACTTCGTTGGTGAGCGCCCCGCAGACAACCGAAACGCCGTCCCGGAACCGAGTCGCTTCCGGCCTCGATCGCTTCTTCTCCATCACCCAGCGCGGTTCGACCATCCCCCGCGAGGTCCGCGGTGGCCTCGTGTCCTTCGTGACGATGGCGTACATCGTCATCCTCAACCCGCTCATCCTCGGTGGGTTCAGCGCCGACCAGGCCGCGAAGGACGTCACGGGCGGGTGGCTCGAGAACGCCCAGGTCGCCGCGGCCACCGGGCTCGTGGCTGGGCTCATGACGATCGCGATGGGCGTGATCGCGAACCTGCCGTTCGGCATCGCGGCGGGGCTCGGGATCAACTCGTTCCTCGCGGTGAGCGTCGTGCACCAGGTGACGTGGGCCGAGGCGATGGGCCTCGTGGTGATCAACGGCATCATCATCGTGATCCTGGCGTTGACCGGGATCCGGACGATGATCTTCACCGCGGTACCGGCGCAGCTCAAGGCCGCGATCACCGTCGGCATCGGCCTGTTCATCGCGTTCATCGGCCTCGTGGACTCCGGCTTCGTCCGCTCGTCCGGCCTGGCGTCGCCCCCGCTGCAGCTCGGCGAGGACGGCTCCGTCGGCGCGCTGCCGACGATCGTGTTCCTCATCGGCCTGGTCATCATCGGCACGCTCATGGCCAGGAAGGTCAAGGGCGCGCTGCTCATCGGCATCATCGCGACGACGATCATCGCGATCATCCTGCAGGCGATCTTCAACGTGCCCACCTCGGTCGACTCGAAGACCGGCTGGAACCTCAACGCCCCCGGCCTGCCGAGCGCGCTCTTCGCCTTCCCCGACCTGTCGCTCGTCGGTCACTTCGACTTCGGCGCGTTCAGCCGCATCGGGCCGTTGGCCGCGTCGATGCTCGTCTTCACACTGGTCTTCACGAACTTCTTCGACGCAATGGGCACGATGACCGGTCTGGCGAAGGCCGCCGGTGTCGCCAAGCCCGACGGCACCTTCCCCCGCCTGCGTTCGGCGCTCGTCGTCGAGGGCGCAGGCGCCATCGCGGGCGGTGGCGCGTCGGTGTCGTCGAACACGGTGTTCATCGACTCGGCGGCCGGCATCGGCGAAGGAGCGCGCACCGGGTTCGCCTCGGTCGTCACGGGGCTGCTGTTCCTGGCGTCGATGTTCCTCACGCCGCTGACCCAGGTCGTCCCGCTCGAGGTCGCCGCCGCCGGGCTCGTGGTCGTGGGTGCGCTCATGGTCGCCCAGGTGAAGGACATCGACTGGACCGACTTCGGCTCGGCGCTGCCGGCGTTCCTGACGATCGTCGTGATGCCGCTGACGTACTCGATCGCGAACGGCATCGGCGCGGGCTTCATCAGCTGGGTGCTCATCAAGGCGCTGTCCGGCCGTGGCCGCGAGGTCTCGTGGCTGCTCTACGTCGTCGCCGCCGGGTTCCTGCTGTACTTCGCGCGCGGCCCGCTGGAGTCGGTGCTCGGCGTCGGCTGACCCGCCGGTCCGTCATACGAAAGCGACAGTTCCCTGCCAGGATCCGGCGGGGAACTGTCGCTTTCGCGGTCGCGGTGGGTGAGCGGGCCGACCGGGAGGCCGTGAGTCAGCCCGGCAGGTCGGCCGGGGTCGCCTCGTGGTGGCGTCGGCCGGAGGTGCGCCGGTCCTCCTTCATGCCCGCCTCGAACAGGTGGCGGCGGCCGTCGACGAGTTCGTCCCGCGCGGTGCGCTCCAGCTCCTTGGCGAGGGCGTAGTACCCGTCGTCGTAGTCCTCGACGACCTGGAACGTCCACCGTCCCGCGATGACGTTCCGACCGACGAGCTCCGTGTCGATGCGGTTCGCCAGGTCGGTGTGCCCGGCCTTCCTGAGCTGTTCGACGGCCTCGCCGAGGTCGAGGTCCGCGCTGCCCGTCAGCCGGTGGAACCCGTAGAGCAGCCCGCGTGCGTGCTCGATCGTCTCGAGCGCTGCCGACAGGGTCCCGAGTGCCTCGACCGTCGCTTCCGACACCCCGTCGGGTACCTGGTGCTGGTCGTCCGGGCCCTGTTCGTCCTCAGTCATGCCCTCCCGTGTACACGGGCTCGCCCGCACGGTCGCCGAGACTCGGGGCCGGGCGCTCCATGAGGCGCCATGAGCCACCGAGCAGGGGCGCGAGCGTGACCACGGTGTAGATGCACGCGACGACGCCGAACGTCGTGGAGACGCCGATGCCGTCCGCGGCGACCCCGGCGAGCAGACCACCGAGCGGGATCCCCGCCCACGAGCCGGCCCCGAGCAACCCGAAGACCCTGGCGCGCATGTGCACCGGGATCCGCTCGAGCTCGACGGCGCCGAGGATCGGGTTGAGCGCCCCGGCCGCGAGGCCGGACAGGGCGGCAGCCCCGAGGACCCACGGCAGCCCCAGACCGAGCGCGGGGGCGAGCAACGACGGGCCGCCCGCGAGCACGAAGCACACCACGAACGTGATCCGCCGCGGGACCCGGTGCGCGACGTACCCGAACACCAGCGAGCCGAGGAACGCCGCCCCACCGAACGTCCCCGTGACGAAGCCGAGCGACTGCGCGCCGCCGAGTCGTTCGTCCGCGTAGAGCGGCAGCAGGGTCGTGGACCGTGCCGCGTCGAGCAGGTTCGTGACGAGCACCAGCGCGATGATCAGCCGGAAGAACGGGTCCCGCACGCAGAACCGGAAGCCCTCGGCGATGTCACGCCAGTAGCCGGCCGACTCCGGTGCCACGGCCGCGACGTCGGCGACCGGTGTCGGGGCCTCCCGCACCACGAGCGCCGTCAGCAGTGCGGCGGCGCCGAACACGAGTGCCGTGCATGCGAGCGCCGGCATCGGGCCGAGTGCCGCGACCAAGACCCCACCGACCGGTGCGCCGACCAGCACGGACAGACGCGCAGAGGCCTCGAAGTGCCCGACGGCCCGTTCGAGCGGCACGCCCGCCGCCGTCGCGAGCCCCGGGAGGAGCACCCGCCGGGCCGACTCCCCCGGCATGTCGAAGAGCCCGCTGACGAACACCAGCGCCAGCAGGGCCCAGAACGGCAGTCCGACGGTCCAGGCGAGCACCGGCATGGCGAGGAGTGTCGCGCCGCTGATGACGTCCGACCAGGCACTCGACCGGACGAACCCCACGCGCTCGACCAGCGCGCCACCGAACGGTCCCCCGAGCACGATCGGGACGGTCGCCATGAACGCGGTGATCCCGACGTCCGTCGCCGAACCACCTCGCGCGAGCACGGCGAACGGCACGGCCACCGTGGTGACGACGTTGCCCACGCGCGAGACGACCTGGACGGCGAGGAGCGCCCGGAGCCGTCCGCGCGGGCTCAGGTGCGCGGCCATCGGTACGCCTGCTGCAGCACGAAGACCTGTTCGGAGCCGTCGTCCGCGGTGTGGTCTGCACTGACGGGCAGCCAGCGCTCGACGACGTCGCGGAGTTCGGCGCCGAACCGCTCGAGCTCCGGCGCGGTGAGCCGGAGGACACGGTCGGCACTCATCGCCGCAGCCACCCACTCGCGCTCCATGCCCGGTGCCCGGTCGACGAAGGCCTCGTAGTTCGCGGCGTAGACCCGGGCGACGGCACGGTCGAGCGCGCTGGCCGCCATCAACTGGTCCGGGTCGTCCATCGCGTCGGCCAAGTACCAGGACGACGAGGTGTGGGACGCGCGCCACCAGCGCTCGCGGCGATCGGTCCCCTGCCCCTCGGCGGGCTCGATGAACCCGGCACCGGCCAGGCGCGTGCAGTGGTAGCTGATCGTGCCGGGTGCCTCGTCGATGAGGTCGCCGAGCATCGCGGCCGTCTGCGGACCGTTCGCCCGCAGCAGCCCGAGGATGCGCAGCCGGGTGGGGTGCGCCAGGGCCCGCATGTGTGCCGGGTCGTCGATCCGTCCGTCGTCCATACGGCACAGCGTAGATCCACAAGGAATGTTGTGCAAGAGTTCTTGTGGACCTGAACGAGACGTCATCCGCGCCACGCCGTGCTGTTGCACACCGTCGAGACGCGACCTAGCATTCGAACACACGTTCGAACGAGGGAGAACCCGATGATCGTCATCGATGCAGCCACGACGGTCTGGTGGGCGGACGGTGCGCCGGTCCGTCTCGTCTGGCAGGGGCGACGCTGGCGGGTGACCGACCACCCGACGCGGCTCACCGTCACACCGGCCGCGCTGCCGACCGCGATCACGCACGCCCCCGAACGCACGGTCGGGTGGCGCTTCCAGGTCACGGCGGAGGACGGCGAGACGCTCGTCGTCGACATCGTGCCCGACGGCTCCGCCTGGACCGTCGCGCGGACGTGGAACTGACCCCGGGATCCAGGTACGGTCGCGACATGAGCAGGTGGATCGCGCTGCTGCGCGGCGTGAACGTCAACGGGATCACGATCCGGTCCGCCGAGCTGCGGTCCCTGTTCGAGTCGCGCGGGTACCGGGACGTCCGCACCGTCCTCGCCTCGGGCAACGTCGTGTTCGACGCGGACGCCGGCGCCGCCGAGCTCAAGCGGGACGTCGAGCAGGCGCTCCGTGACCGGTTCGGCTACGACGCCTGGATCGTGCTCGTCCCGCACGACGGACTGGCCGCCGTGGTCGACGGGTTCCCGTTCGAGAGCGCCGCGGACCGGCACGACTACGTGGTGTTCGGGTCGGACGACGCCGCACTCGACGACCTGCTCGCGGACCTCGAGCTGGACCCCGCGCTCGAACGGGCCGCCCGCGGGGACGGCGTCGTCTACTGGTCCTGCCCGAAGGGGTCGACCACGGACACGCCCTTCGCGAAGCGAGCAGCGGCAGCCCGGTTCAAGCGGTCGACGACGACCCGGAACGTGAACACGCTCCGGAAGCTGCTCTGAACCCGAGGCCAGCAGCCGTCCGGGGTCAGGCGCTCGTCTCGTCCACCTCGTACTCCCGCTCGAGCGAGATCGTCGGGATCGACGCCGTGATGACGGAGCCGTCAGCGCGCAGGGTGCCCTGGATGTCACTGGTGGTCGGCGCGTGCCCGTCCATCCGCGGACCCTGGTGCGGCAGCGGCACGACCGTCGGTGCCTCCGCCGTGACGTCGAACGGCTGGTTGTGCACCCAGGCGGTGAAGCCGTCGCCGGTCTCGACCGTGAACGTCATGCGCTCCTGTTCGAGGTCGACGCGGGTCCGGGAGCCCCGCACGGTGATCCGGTAGGTCAGGCGCTCCCACGACTTCGGCAGCCGCGGGTTGAACGTCATCTTCCCGCCGTGGTCCCGCATCCCGCCGAACCCGTTCACGAGCCCGCCCCAGATGCCACCCGTCGACGCGATGTGCACGCCGTCCGTGGTGTTGCCGTGCAGGTCGGCCAGGTCGACGTAGAGCGCCGTGTTGAAGTACTGCTCCGCGAGCTCGTGGTAGCCGACCTCGGCCGCCATGATGGACTGCACGACGGCCGACAGGGTGGAGTCGCCCGTCGTCAGCGCGTCGTAGTAGTCGAAGTCGCGGCGCTTCTCGGCCGGGGTGAACTCGTGGCCCTGCAGGAACAGCGCGAGGACGACGTCGGCCTGCTTGAGCACCTGGAAGCGGTAGATGACCAGCGGGTGGTAGTGCAGCAGCAGCGGACGCTTGGACTCCGGCGTGTTCTCGAGGTCCCAGAGCTCCTTGTCGAGGAACTGGGCGTCCTGCGGGTGGATCCCCCGGTGCGGGTCGAACGGGATCTCCATCGACTCGGCGGCGCGCTCCCAGTCCACGATCTCGGACTCGTCGAGCCCGGTCCGCCTGACCATGCGGGCGTACTCCTCGGGGTCGTCGACCGCGAGCTCACGGCACGCGTTGACCGCGAACCACAGGTTCGCCCTGGCCATCACGTTCGTGTACATGTTGTCGTCGACGACGGTCGTGTACTCGTCCGGGCCGGTGACCCCGTCGATGTGGAACTTCTGGTCACCGTTCGAACGCCAGAATCCCAGGTCCTCCCACAGACGAGCGGTCTCGACGAGGATGTCGATCGCGCCGCGCTTCAGGAACTCCCGGTCACCGGATGCCCGCACGTACTGCATGAGGGCATGCGCGATGTCGGCATCGATGTGGTACTGGGCGGTGCCGGCGGCGTAGTACGCGCTCGACTCCTCGCCGTTGATCGTCCGCCACGGGAAGAGCGCGCCGTGCTGGTTCAGCTCCCGCGCACGGGAGCGCGCGGCGTCGAGCATGTTGTAGCGGAACCGCAGTGCGTTCCTGGCGACGATCGGCGCCGTGTACGACAGGAACGGCAGGACGTAGATCTCCATGTCCCAGAAGTAGTGTCCGCCGTAGCCGGACCCGGTGACGCCCTTCGCCGCGATGCCGTGCCCGTCGGTGCGTGCGGTGGCCTGCGCGAGCATGAAGAGGTTCCAGCGGACGGCCTGCTGGATCTCCGGCTGCCCCGCGATCTCGACGTCGCTGCGCTCCCAGTAGTCGTTCATCCACGTGCGCTGCTTGGCGAACGTCTCCTCGACCGTCTCGGCGTGTGCACGGTCCAGCGTGCGGTCGCACCGATCGGCGAGTTCGCGCGCCGGCACCCCGCGGGACGTGTGGTAGACCACGTTCTTGGTCAGGCGGATCGGCTGCCCGGCCTTCGCCTGGACCCGGTAGATGTGCTTGGCGAGGTCGTCCTCGATCGACGACGACTCGTCCCAGGTGTTGTCCGTCTCGAGCAGGTGCTCGACGCCGACGCAGATCGTCATGCCCGAGCTGGCGGCCTGGTACCCGAGCAACGACCGGGTGCCGGAGTTGCGCTTGATCTTCGGCTCGAGGACCCGCTCGGTGAACGCCTCGGCCTTGCGCGGGTCGAACGCGGTCGCCGCCGCACGCATCCCCGCGTGGTACTCGTCGACGACGTCCTGCCGGTTCAGGATCTGGCTCGACAGCAGCACCGAGGCGTCCGCGTCGAGCATCGTGACCTCGTAGTCGATGACGGCGAGGTGTCGGTCCGTGAACGAGACGAGCCGACGCGAGCGGATGAGCACGCGCTTGCCGGACGGCGTCGACCACTCCGTCTCGCGCAGCAGGTACCCGCCGCGGAAGTCCAGCCTGCGGGTGTGCCGCAGGATGTCCGCTTCGGCCAGCACCAGCGGCTCGTCGTCGACGTAGAGCCGGATCACCTTGGCGTCGGGCGCGTTGATGATCGTCTGCCCGGTCTTGGCGAAGCCGAACGCGTCCTCGGCGTGCCGGATCGGCCACGTCTCGTGGAACCCGTTGATGTACGTGCCGTACTGCACGCCGCCGCGGCCCTCGTCGAGGTTGCCGCGGAGGCCGAGGTAGCCGTTGCCGACCGCGAAGTTCGTCTCCGCGACACCCTGCTGGTCGGGCGCGTACTCCGTCTCGACGAGCGCCCACTCGTCGACGGGGTAGCGCACGCGGTCGAGGGGATCCGAGGTGATGGGGTTCATGGGTGCTCCGTGGGAAGGGAGGTGGTCGGGGACGGCCTGGAGGCACGGATCGCGCCGTGCAGGCCGCCTACGTCGTCAGCGTGGCCGGCTGGGGCAGTTCGGCGATGAGGTCGGCGAGGTCCGTCACGACGACGTCGGCACCGTTCGCGAGCAGCTCGTCGGCGCCCGCTCCGCGGTCGACGCCGATGACGAGCCCGAAGGCGCCGTTCCGTCCGGCCGCCACACCACTCGTGGCGTCCTCCACCACGACGCACTCGGCCGCCGTCAGCCCGAACCGGCTCGCCGCGTCGAGGTAGGTGTCCGGAGCGGGCTTGCCGGGGAGACCGTCCTCGCGGGCGACGAGCCCGTCGACGATGACCGGGAACCGTTCGAGGATGCCGGCCGTCCGGAGGACCTCCACCGCGTTCGCCGAGCTCGACACCACCGCGACCGACAGCCCGGCGTCGATGGCCGCGACGAGGAACCGCAGCGAGCCTGGGTAGGGCTCGACGCCGTGCTCGTGCAGCTCCGCCGTGAACTCGGCGTTCTTCCGGTTGCCGAGCCCGCACACGGTGTCCTGGTCGGGGGCGTCGTCGGGGGTGCCCTGCGGCAGCTCGATGCCGCGGGAGTCGAGCAGCGAGCGGACTCCGTCGTACCGGGGCTTGCCGTCGATGTACGCGAAGTAGTCCTGCTCCGTGTACGGATCGACGCCGTGCGCGGCGAGGTACGGCGTGAAGAGCCGGCTCCAGGCGCGCATGTGCACATCGGCCGTCGGCGTCAGCACCCCGTCGAGGTCGAAGAGGAGGGCTCGCGTGTCAGCGAGGCGCGCAGGGGTCCGCCGGTCCGACGACGTCATGGACAACCTTCCAGGGGTGGTGTCGTACGAGTGATGCGCCCGAGTCTAGGACCGCTCCAGTCCCCTCGTTCGACCGACCCACCAGGTACGGTCGGGGCATGCCGGGAACACCAGCGGGGATCCGTGTCCGCGCCGTCGCCGTCGCCGTGCGTGACCGGGAGGTGCTCGTCGTCCTCCGCCACCGCGACGATCGGTCGTACGCCGTGCTCCCCGGGGGCGGCCTCGAGGCCGGCGAGACCCCGCAACAGGCGTGCGTGCGGGAGCTCCGCGAGGAGACTGGGCTCGTGGGCGTCGCCGAGTCGCTGTTGCCCGTCGGGCTCGATCGCGATGCCCCGGCGCTGTACTTCCGGGTCAGCGTCGAGGACGGGACGCCGCGGATGCCCGACACCGCACCGGAGGCCAGGCGCGCGACCGCCGAGAACCGGTACGACCCCGCGTGGGTGCCGGTCGACGACCTCGAGCGCATCGGACTCCGCCCCGAGCGCGCCCGCCGGGCCGTGGAGCTCGCGCTCAGCGGACCGCGCTGACGGCGGCGTCGAGCTGGTCGAGCACCGCATCGAGGCCCTGGTCAGGACCACCGACCCACGTGAGATGCATGCGGGTGGCGAGGAAGGCCTCCAGTTCGACCAGGACGTCCGCCATCAGGTCGCCGCCCAGATCGCCGTGGATCACCGGACCCGATGCGGCACGCGCCGTGAAGCGGCGGTCCGCCTCGGCGGCGTCGAGGCGGAGTGCGCACTCGACGAACCCCGCGCCCTCGTCGGCGGCGAGCGCCGCGAGCTCGTCGATGAACGCGTCGGCCCTGGCGTACTGCGGCACGATCACGTCACGGCCGGAGCCGAGGTGCGCGCGCATCGCGGCCATTGCCATCGCGCGGGCGGCGTTCCCGGCCGGGCGGAGTTGCGCGTCCCACCCGCCGATCATCGCGCGCAGCACGTCGATGTCGAACGCGACGGGCATCGACGCCGCGTGCCGCTCCGCCCAGGCACGAGCGGTGGTGGACTTCCCGCTCGCCGGGATGCCGTTCAGGTGGACGAGGACGGGCCGCGGCATCAGCTGAGTCCGGCCGAGCGGAGCTCCTCGGTCCAGCGCTCGATCGCCGTGCTGATCTGGCCGCGGGCATCGGCGCGGGAGATGGTCGCGGTGCGGTCCCCCGGCTGCGCACCGTACGCCCCGAAGTCGGCGTGGTTCGAGCCCTGGATCTCGGTCATCGTCGCGTCCGCGGGCAGCAGGTGCCGCGCGGCGTCGATCTTCTCCGGCGTCGACAGGCCGTCGCGCGACCCGGAGACGCTCAGCGCGTCGAGGCCGGTGTCGGACAGGTCGTTCGCGCAGTAGCTCCCGAGCAGCAGGAGGCCGCTGACCCCGGGGTCGTCGGCGAGCTGGCACGCCCGGACCCCGCCGAGCGAGTGGCCACCGACCGCCCAGGTCCGGACCTCCGGCGCGTGCGACTCGAACGTGGCGAGCGGTCGGGTGTCGAAGAACGCCAGGTGCAGCGTCGGCTTCGTGATCACGACCGTCGTACCGCTCGCGACCACCTGCCGGAACGTCGCCATGTACGCGTACGGGTCGACCTTCGCGCCCGGGATGAACACGACCCCGACGCCGTTCGCGGACCCGGTCGGCGTCATCACGACGGCGTCCCCCGCGTCCCGTACGGCGACGCGATCGTCCCGCCAGACCTGCAGCGCAGCGGACCGGGTGCCCTGCATGACGATGTTCGCCCACACCAGGAAGACGACCACGACGATAAGCAGCACCGCCACGATCCAGGCGGTCCAGCGCAGTGCTCGGTTCATCGGGTCTCCTCCGGTCGTCGTGCGGTGACGGTCAGCCAGCGTTCCTCGGCGCCCGGCGCGGTCGTCTCGCGGACGACGACGTCGGTCCACCCGGTCTCGGACACCACGGACGCGAGTTCGTCCTCGGTCCAGTAGGTGAAGTGCCGGGGGTGGTCGAGCTTCCGCGTGCTCCAGTCGTCACCGTCACCGCGCTTCACGGTGGCGGCGAGGACCCCGCCGGGGACGACGGCCACGAGCGCACGACGGAGCACGCCGGGGAGTTCCGCTCGCCGGACGTGGAGCAGCACCGCGTTCGCGAACACGGCGTCGTACCCGCTGCCGAACACCCCGGTGCGGACGTCGAGCACCCGGGCGGCGTGCCCGTCGGCGCGGAGCCGCTCGACGAACGAGCGGGCGCCGTCGGTCCGGTCGACGCGGAGCCCGGCGGCTTCGAGGGCGAGTGCGTCCCGCCCGGGGCCGGAGCCGAGTTCGAGGACGCGTGCGCCAGGCGTCACGAGCGTCAGCAGGTCGTCGACGAGGCCGGCGCGGTGCCCGTCGGTCCGCTCGGCGTACAGTCCGGCCGCCCGCTCGTAGGTGTCGAGCGTCCGGTCGGCGGTGAGGTCCCGGCGCATGACGACCTCGTGCCGGCCGTCCGGGAGCCGGTCGCCGAGGACGTCGGCGACCGTGAAGCCGTTGCGCTCGTAGGTGCGGCGGGCGGTGTCGTTGTCGGGCATCACCGAGAGCTCCAGCTCGGTCGTGCCCGTCTGAGCGGCCCATCGCGCGATCGCCTCGATGAGCAGTCCGGCGACACCACGCCCGCGGACGGCGGGGGCGACCCACATCGAGATGAGCTCGGCGCGGTCGTCGTCGGTCGGCGCACCGCTGGCCATGCCGACAGCGCGGTCGCCCTCGACGGCGAGCAGGTCGAGCGCTCCGGGGATCGACAGGCGTGTCCGCCACCGGTCCTCTGGTGCGTCCGCCCAGTCGGCGAGACGGGACCCGAACGCGTCCGGCGCATCGGCGAGCGCCGCCAGTCGGACGGGCCGCCAGTCCCGCCAGTCGTCGGCGGTCACCGCGCGGAGCTCGATCGTCACGCCCCGACGCTACCGCTCCGCGCGGCGGCGCTCACGTCCGTTCTCGCCCGGTCGTCCCGACGTTTCGGCGCCGTTGCACCCCCGTTCGAACATCGCGCCCCGTCAGGACGGGGCGCGATGTTCGTGTCGGGGTGTGACGGAGCAGCTGTCCCGCCTCCGAGCCGAGGGAACTACGCGGTGATGGCAGCGCGGATCTCGGCGGCGGCTGCGCCGACGTCGGAGGCGCTGTAGATCGCGCTGCCGGCGACGGCGACCGTCGCACCGGATGCCTGGACGTCCGCGACGGATGCGGCCGTGACGCCACCGGCGACCGAGAACGGGACGCCGGAAGCCTTGCCGTCGTCGAGGAGCGTGGAGAACGTGAAGCCCTCCTCGGCCTGCTCGTCGAGGCCGGCGTGCATCTCGACGAACTCGGCGCCGAGTGCGATGACCTCGCGGGCACGTGCTGCCTTGTCGGCGACACCGATGAGGTCGACGACGACGCCCTTGCCGTGCTGCTTCGCCGCCGTGACGGCGCCGGCGATCGTGCTGTCACCGGCGACGCCGAGCACGGTCACCAGGTCGGCACCGGCTTCGAACGCGATCCCGGCCTCGAGCTCGCCCGCGTCCATCGTCTTGAGGTCGGCGAACACGGTCTTGTCCGGGTGCGCCTGCTTGATCGCGGTGATCGCGGAGAGCCCGGCGCTCTTGATGAGCGGGGTGCCGAGCTCGAGGATGTCGACGTGCGGTGCGGCCGCTCCGGCGAGCTCGAGGGCGGCTTCGGTGGTCAGGGTGTCCATGGCGAACTGGAGCTGCATGGTGGTGGTGCCTTTCATTCGAGGTTGGCGTGTCGGGGCCAGAGGTCGTCGGCGGACTGCCCGCCGCGGGCCCAGAGCGTGTGGAAGAGCGCGTCACCGAGGAGGGCGACGGCCTGTTCGAACAGCCCACCGGCGTACTGCGCGGACGCGGTGCCGGAGCGGTCGGTCTTCGTCGCGGCGGGGAGCACGACGGTCGTCGTCGCGACGGACGACAGCGGGGAGTCCGACGTCGTGGAGACCGCCACGACCGATGCGCCGACGGATGCCGCGGTGCCTGCCGCCTGCACGATCCCGGTCGTCGTGCCGGAGCCGCTCGCGACGACGAGCAGGTCGCCGGGGCCGATCGCCGGGGTGGTCACCTCGCCGACGACGTGGACGTCGAGCCCGAGGTGCATCAGGCGCATCGCGGTCATCCGGAGTGCGAGCCCGGATCGACCGGCGCCGTGCACGAACACCCGCCTGGCGTCCTCGACGAGCGTGACGAACTGCGCGGTCGCCTCGGGGTCGATCCGCGACGCGAGGTCGTCGAGCTCACGGAGGACGAGCCCGAAGGACTCGGGGACGGTGGGTTCCTGCATGCCGACGAGCCTGTCGTGCGGCGGCCGATCCCACCGCTCCCCGACACGGCGGGAGTCCCACCCGATCGGGTGGCCCCGTCCTCTCGGGTGGGACCGGTACGGTCGGCCGCGTGGACGAGACGGATCAGGACGGCACGGATCGGGACGGTACGGAGGCTCGGCTCGGCCCCGCCAGTCGGCGCGCGGCAGCGGAGCACGCCAGGACGGTCGCAGAACAGGCCGACCGGCACGCGCTCACGCTGGAGTCCGTGCTCGCGGTGCTCCGGTCCCCGCGGGTGGGCGACGCCGCTGCCCGGTCGGAGGCCGTCGAGATCGCCTCGGCTGCGCTCGTCGAGCTCCGGACGCTGACCGACCGGCAGCGGAGCACGCTGCTCGAGCCCGTCACGGGCGCGTTCTCACGGCTGCGCGCCGACCTGCGTCCCCTCGTCCGGTTCGGCGACCTCGACGTGCAGTTCGTCGAACCGCCGGCGACCGGCCGCGCCCTGCCCGGTGACGTCGCCCACGCGGCCCGCGCCATCGTCCGCACCGCCGTGCTCGCACTCGTCGACGCCGGCGAGGCCCACCGCGTCCGGATCCAGTGGGACTGCGACGGCCGGAACCTCCTCATGCAGCTCCGCGACGACGGCGCGGGCACCCTGGACGCGCACGACGACACCATGCGGCCGATCGCCGAACGGGTCGTGGCGCTCGACGGGCGGCTCGCGGTCGAGTCGACGCCGGCGTGGGGTTCCGTCCTGGACATCTCGCTGCCGCTCGACCCGGCGCCCGGCACGGTCGACGTGGCCGACGACACCGACCTCACCCCGCGCGAGCAGGACGTGCTGCGGCTCGTCGCGACGGGGGTGGGCAACCAGGAGATCGCCGACGGTCTCGGGATCAGCGTGAACACGGTGAAGTACCACGTCGCGAACCTGCTCAGGAAGCACGGCGCGAGGACCCGGGCGGAGCTGGCAGCGGCCAGGTCCTAGGGGGTGAAGCGGTACCCCATGCCCGACTCCGTGACGATGTAGCGCGGGGACGACGGGTCCGGTTCGAGCTTCCGCCGCAGCTGCGCAACGTAGAGCCGGAGGTACCCGGAGTCGTTGCCGTGCGACGGTCCCCACACCTCGGTGAGCAGCATCTCCCGCGTCATCAGCCGGTCCGGGTTGGCGATCAGGACCTCGAGCAACCGCCATTCGGTCGGGGTCAGGCGGATCGCCGGGCCCTCCGCCGGCAGGACCTGCTTCGCGACGAGGTCCACCACGAGGCTCCCGATCCGCACCGTCGGACTCGAGTCCGTCGCCGCGGCGGCCGCCGCCTGCCGACGCCCGAGCGCCCGGAGCCTGGCGAGCAGTTCGTCCATCTGGAACGGCTTCGTCACGTAGTCGTCCGCGCCGGCGTCGAGCGCGTCGACCTTGTCGGCGGAGTCCGTCCGCCCGGACAACACCAGCACCGGCACCTGCGACCAGGAGCGGATGCCCTCGAGCACGCCGATCCCATCGAGCCGCGGCATGCCGAGGTCGAGCATCACGAGGTCCGGCCGCTCGGTGATCACCGCGTCGATCGCGGCGCGGCCGTCCCGGGCGGTGACGACGTCGTACCCGCGCGCCGTCAGCGTCACGCCGAGGGCACGGACGAGCTGCGGGTCGTCGTCCGCGACGAGGACCTTCATCGTGCCTCCACCCCGACGTGCCCGGCGATCGGGAGCCGTACCACCATCGTCAGGCCGCCGCCTGGGGTGTCGTCGGCCTCGATCGTCCCACCCATCCCCTCGGTGAACCCCCGCGCCAGGGCGAGCCCGAGCCCGAGCCCCGTGTCGTTGTCGGTGTCCCCGAGCCGCTGGAACGGCTGGAACACGTCGTCGCGCAGCGCCTCGGGGATCCCGGGTCCGTGGTCGGCGACGCGGAGCTCCACCGACCCGCTGAACGCACTCGCCGCCACCCGCACCGTCGTCCCCGCCGGGCTGTGCCGCACCGCGTTCGCGAGCAGGTTCACGACGACGCGCTGCAGCAGCACCGGGTCGGCGAGCACCGGCGGCAGGTCGCCGGGCAGGTCGAGGTCGACGTCGTCCGGCCCGAGCTCCAGCTCGTCGAGTGCCGGCGCGACCACGGTCTCCAACGGGAGGGCGACGGGGGTGACCGCGAGCACTCCAGCCTGCACCCGCGAGACGTCGAGCAGGTCGCCCAACAGCACCGCGAGCTGGCCGAGGCTCTCGTCGGCGGTGGCGAGCAGTGCCTCCCGGTCGGCGTCGGAGAGCCGGATGTCGCTGGCACGGAGCGTCTGCACGCTCGCGCTGGCGGCCGCGATCGGCCGCCGGACGTCGTGGCCGACGGCCGCGAGGATCGCGCTCCTGACCCGGTCCGCCGCGGCGATGCGTTCCGCGTCGACCGCGGTCCTGGTCAGCTCGCGGTGCTCCAGCGCCGCGTCGATCTGCTGCTCAACCACCCGCAGCAACCGGCGCTGGGTCGGGTCGTCCGGTGCGCCGGCGAACTCCAGGACCGCACCGGACGGGAGGCTCGTGGTGGCATCAGGCACGTCGCCGAACGTCCCAGACGTGGCCGGCACCATGTCCCCCTGGCGGACGCGCAGACCGGTGTAGCCGAACGCCTCGCGGGTCCGCTCGACGAGGGCCTGGAGCGCGTCGTCACCGCGGAGCACGCTGCCGGCGATGCCGATGAGCAGCCCGGACTCGGCCGCGGCACGGCGGGCCGTCCGCGAGCGTCGGGCCGAACGGTCGACGACGAAGCTGACGAGCACGGCGCTGATCACGTACATCACGAGGGCGACGAGGTGCCAGGGCTGCTGCACGGTGACGCGGTACAGCGGCTGGACGAAGAAGTAGTCGAGGCTCAGCCCGGACAGCACCGCGGCGAACACGGCGGGCCACATCCCGCCGACGAGCGCCACGACGAGCACGAGCAGCTGGTACGCGAGGACGTCCACGGTGATCGCGTCGGGGGTCTTGCCGAACGACAGCAGCCAGGTCAGCAGCGGTCCGACGACGAGGGCGAGGCCGAAGGCGCTGAGCACACGGCCACGGGACAGGCTGCCGCCGAGCCGCGGGAGCGCGAAGCCACCGCCGGCGCGTTCGTGGGTGACCACGTGCACGTCGATGTCGCCGGACTCGCGGATGACGGTGTTGCCGATACCGGGGCCGGTGAGCGCGGCGGCCGCCCGCGTGCGCCGGCTGACCCCGATGACGATCTGTGTGGCGTCGATCGACCGCGCGAAGCGGACGAGCGTCGTGGGCACGTCGTCGCCCACCACCTGGTGGTACGTCCCACCGAGCTGCTCGAGCAGTGCGCGCTGCGCACCGAGCGCGCCAGGGTGCCGTTCGCGCAGCCCGTCGTTCGTGGTGACGTGCACGGCGGCGAGCTCACCGCCGGAGGACCTGGCAGCGATCCGGGCCCCGCGACGGAGGAGCGTCTCGCCCTCCGGACCGCCGGTGAGGGCGACGAGGACGCGCTCGCGCGCCTCCCATCGGTGCTCGATGCCGTGCTCGGCCCGGTAGCGCTTCAGGGCGTCGTCGACCTCGTCCGCGAGCCACAGCAGGGCGATCTCGCGGAGCGCGGTGAGGTTGCCGAGGCGGAAGTAGTTCGACAGTGCGGCGTCGATCCTGGCGGCCGGGTACACGAGGCCCTCGGAGAGCCGCTCGCGCAGCGCCTGCGGCGACAGGTCGACGACCTCGATCTGGTCCGCTGCCCGGACGACCGCGTCGGGGACGGTCTCGCGCTGGACGGTCCCGGTGATCTCGTGCACGACGTCACCGAGGGACTGCATGTGCTGCACGTTCACCGTCGAGACCACGTCGATGCCCGCCGCCAGCAGGGCTTCGACGTCCTGCCACCGCTTGTCGTGCCGGCCGCCCGGTGCGTTCGTGTGCGCGAGCTCGTCGACCAGCGCGACGTCGGGGTGACGGGCGATCACGGCGTCGAGGTCCATCTCGTCCAGCTCCACGTCGCGGTGCCGTTCGACCCGGCGGGGGACGACCTCGAGCCCCTCGACGAGGGCGGCCGTGGCGGCGCGGCCGTGGGTCTCCACGACGGCGACGACCACGTCCCGGCCCTCGTCGCGGAGCCGGCGTCCCTCCTCGAGCATCGTGAAGGTCTTCCCGACGCCGGGTGCGGCCCCGAGCAGCACCCGCAGCTTGCCTCGCTTCACGCGCTCATCCTCGCATCAGCCGAGCGTCGCGAGGGCGAGGTTCAGCTGCAGGACGTCCACCGCCGGTGCACCGAGGACGCCGAGCTCGCGGGACTCCGTGTGCTCCTCGACGAGCTTCCGCACGTCGTCGTCGCTGAGCCCGCGAGCCGAGGCCACGCGCTGCACCTGCTGGAGCGCGTACTCCGGGCTGATGTCCGGGTCGAGGCCGGAGCCCGACGCCGTCACCGCGTCGGCGGGCACGTCAGACGGGTCGACGTGGTCGGCCGCGGCCACGGCCGCACGGCGGGACTCGATGGCCTTCTTCAAGTCGGGGTTCGACGGCCCGAGGTTCGAACCGGACGAGGCGTTCGCGTCGTACCCCTTGTCGCCGGCGGCGGACGGTCGCGACTGGAACCAGCGGTCGGCCTGCTTCCCGGTGAAGGACTGGCCGATGAGCGACGACCCGACGGGCTTGCCGTCCTGGGACACGATCGAGCCGTTCGCCTGGTCGTGGAAGGCGGCCTGGCCGACGCCCCAGACGGCGAGCGGGTAGGCGATGCCGAGCACCACGGTGGCGAGGAGGGTGAGCCGGACGGCGACGCCGAGCGAGCGGAGGGATGAGCGAGATGTGGTTGCCATGACTAGAACCCCGGGAGGAGACCGACGACGAGGTCGATCAGTTTGATGCCGATGAAGGGGACGATCACGCCGCCGACCCCGTAGAGGAGCAGGTTGCGGCCGAGGATCGACGACGCCGATGCTGCGCGGTACTTGACGCCGCGCAGGGACAGCGGGATGAGCGCCACGATGACGAGCGCGTTGAAGATCACGGCCGACAGGATCGCGGACGACGGGCTGTGCAGCCCCATGACGTTGAGCGCCGCGAGGCCGGGGAACGCCAGCTGGAACATCGCCGGGATGATCGCGAAGTACTTCGCGACGTCGTTGGCGATCGAGAACGTGGTGAGCGCCCCACGGGTGATGAGCAGCTGCTTGCCGATCCGGACGACGTCGATGAGCTTGGTCGGGTCCGAGTCGAGGTCGACCATGTTTCCGGCCTCCTTCGCCGCGGTCGTCCCGGTGTTCATCGCGACGCCGACGTCCGCCTGCGCCAGGGCCGGGGCGTCGTTCGTGCCGTCGCCCGTCATCGCGACGAGGTTCCCGCCGTCCTGCTCCCGCTTGATGAGCGCGAGCTTGTCCTCCGGCGTGGCCTCGGCGAGGAAGTCGTCCACACCGGCCTCGGCCGCGATGGCCTTCGCCGTCCGCGGGTTGTCCCCCGTGATCATCACGGTGCGGATGCCCATGCTCCGCAGCTCGCCGAACCGCTCGCTGAGGCCGTCCTTGACGACGTCCTTGAGGTGCACGACGCCGAGCAGCGACACGATGCCGTCGGCCGAGCGACGACCGACGACGAGCGGTGTCCCGCCCTGGTCGGAGATCTCCGCGACGGTCGCGTCGATCGCCGCAACGACCCCGGCGTCGGGGGTGCCGGCCCAGCCGAGGACTGCCGCAGCAGCGCCCTTCCGGACGGACGACCCGTCCGGCAGGTCCATGCCGGACATCCGGGTCTGTGCGGTGAACGGCACCTCGACGGCCCCGTCCGACGCGTCGACGACGACCCCGGCCTGCGCGGCGAGCTCCACGATCGAGCGGCCCTCTGGCGTGCCGTCCGCGGCACTCGAGCGCGCGGCGGCCTCCATCAGCTCCGCCTCGGTGACGCCGGGCACCGGGACGACCCGCGACGCCCGACGGTTGCCGTACGTGATCGTGCCGGTCTTGTCGAGGAGCAGCGTCGTGATGTCCCCGGCCGCCTCGACCGCACGGCCGGACATCGCGAGGACGTTGTGCTGCACGAGCCGGTCCATGCCCGCGATGCCGATCGCCGACAGCAGCGCGCCGATCGTCGTCGGGATGAGGCACACGAGCAGGGCGATGAGCACCGGGACGCTGACGTCGGCCCCGACGAGGCCCGCGATGGGCTGCATCGTCAGGCAGACGATGACGAAGACGATCGACAGCGACGCGAGCAGGATGTTCAGCGCGATCTCGTTCGGCGTCTTCTGGCGCGCAGCTCCCTCGACCAACCGGATCATCCGGTCGATGAAGGTCTCACCCGGCGTCGAGGTGATGCGCACGACGATCCGGTCGGACAGCACCGTGGTACCACCGGTGACAGCGCTGCGGTCGCCACCGGACTCCCGGATCACCGGGGCGGACTCACCCGTGACGGCCGACTCGTCGACCGACGCGATCCCGTCGACCACGTCGCCGTCGCCGGGGATCACCTCGCCCGCGACCACGACGACCACGTCCCCCTTCGCGAGGTCGACGGACGCGATCTCCTCCGTGTCCGCGGCGAGCGCCGACGGGTCGGACGTGTCGTACCCGAGGACGCGGCGAGCCGTGGTGGTCGAGCGCGTCTTCCGCAGCGCCTCCGCCTGCGCCTTGCCGCGCCCCTCGGCGACGGACTCCGCCAGGTTCGCGAACACGACGGTCAGCCAGAGCCAGACCGCGATGGCGATCGTGAACGCGGAGGGCTCGACGACGGCCGCCGCCGTGGTGAGGGCTGCGCCCACCTCGACGATGAACATCACGGGGTTCCGCCACATGAGGCGCGGATCGAGCTTCCGGAGTGCCCCAGGGAGGCCCGACACCAGTTGCCGGGGTCCGAATGCGGACCGGCGCGTGGCCGGTTCCGATGTGGTGTGCGACTCCGGTACGGAGGTCACGGATGTCATGACAGTCCTTCTGCGAGGGGGCCCAGTGCGAGCACCGGGAAGTAGGTGAGTGCGGTGACGATGACGGCGACGCCGCCGAGCAGGCCGATGAAGAGCGGTCGGTGGGTGGGGAGCGTGCCGGCGGTCGCCGGGACCTTCTCCTGGGACGCGAGCGAGCCGGCCAGCGCCAGGACGAAGGCGATCGGCACGAAGCGGCCGAGCAGCATCGCGACGCCGAGAGCGGTGTTCATCCAGGTGGTGTTCGCGGTGAACCCGCCGAACGCCGAGCCGTTGTTGTTGCCGGCGCTCGTGAACGCGTAGAGCAGCTCGGACAGGCCGTGGTTGCCGGGGTTGAACAGCGAGGTGCCGATCGTCTGTTCGCGGACACCGGGGATGACGAGCGAGAGCCCGGTCCCGAGCAGCACGACCGTCGGCGTGACGAGGATGTACAGCGCGGCGTAGGTCATCTCGCGGGCGCGGATCTTCTTGCCGAGGTACTCCGGCGTCCGCCCGACGAGCAGCCCGCCGATGAACACCGTGATCACGGCGAGGACGAGCATGCCGTAGAGACCGGAGCCGACCCCGCCCGGGGTGACCTCGCCGAGCATCATGTTGACGAGTGCCATCAGCCCGCCGACCGGGGTGAAGCTGTCGAACATGCCGTTCACCGCTCCGGTCGAGGTGGCCGTCGACGTCGTACCGAAGAGCGTCGTGCCGAGGATCCCGAACCGGACCTCCTTGCCCTCCATCGCAGCGCCTGCCGCCTGCGTGGCCGATCCACCGCCGGCGAGCTCGGCGATGGACATCACCGAGAGCGAGACGAGGAACAGGACGCCCATCACGACGAGGATCGCGCGACCCTGGCGGCGGTCGCCGACCATCGTGCCGAACGTCCGGGGCAGGCTGAACGGGATGACGAGCATCAGGAACACCTCGACGAGGCTCGTCCACGCGTTCGGGTTCTCGAACGGGTGCGCCGAGTTCGCGTTGAAGTAGCCGCCGCCGTTCGTGCCGAGGAGCTTGATCGCCTCCTGCGACGCGACGAAGCCGTCCGGGATGTGCTGCGTCCCGCCGACGAGCGTCGTGACGTCGGTGCCGCTCCCCCACGACTGGATGACGCCACCCGCCACGAGCACGATCGCGAACACGAAGGACAGCGGCAGGAGCAGCCGGCCGGTCCCCCGGACGACGTCCACCCAGACGTTGCCGATCGTGCCCGAGCGTCGGCGGGCGAACCCGCGGACGAGGGCGACCGCGACGGCGAGCCCGACGGCTGCCGACAGGAAGTTCTGCACCGCGAGGCCGGCCATCTGGACCGAGGATCCGAGCGTCGCCTCCGGCGAGTACGACTGCCAGTTCGTGTTCGTGACGAACGACACCGCGGTGTTGAAGGACAGCGCCCATCCGACGTTCGGCAGCCCGAGCGAACCAGGCAGCACCGACTGGATGCGCTGCAGGACGATGATGACGACGATCCCGACGGCGCTGAACAGCAGCACGCCGCGCAGGTACGCGCGGGACGACTGCTCGGCGTCCGGGTCGACCCCGATCACCCGGTACACGAGTCGTTCGACCCGGCCGTGGTGGGTGGACGTGAAGACCCGCGCCATCCAGTCACCGAGCGGGCGGTGGCAGACGGCGAGCAGCAGGACGAGCACGGCGACCTGGGCGGTGCCGGCCCAGGTCGTTGCCGCGCTGCCCATCAGAACTGTTCTGGACGCACGAGCGCCCAGACGAGGTAGACGACCGCGGCGATGCCGAGGACGGCGGCGGCGATGGTGATGCCGAGCACGAGGACTCCTGGAGATCTGGAGGTCCGCGACCGGTGCCGTGGACCGCACCGTGTGTGGTGCCGGATCCGATGCTGGATCCGGAACCGGGCCTCCAGGCCGTTCCTAACGCGCTCCTAACGGCCCGCGGCGCGACGCATGCGCCCCGCTAACGCTTGCCACCCTTCGCGACCAACTGATATGTTGGTGATGACGGTTCCCGCCAAGGCTCGAACGCTCGCGTTTCCTCAAATCGGCGGGACTGCTCCGTCCGCCGCTCATGCTGTTTCCTGCGCTGTAGTTGCTGCCGGCTCGCCCGAGATCGAACGAATCGACGATCTCGAAGGCACCCGCATGACATTGTTCACCGCGCACCTCTCCCCATGGCGGACGGCGCAGTTCCGTCGAGCACCGTGACTTCCTCATCGGCCTCGGCGCATCAGCGTCGTGAACCACTTGCGACATCGGCGCCACGACAGCTAGCGGACAGCGTCCCGCAATCGACCCGCCAGCGCGCTGCTCGCCGCCCGGAGCGCTCGCGGGCCCTCGATGGAGAAGCCCGCGTCGAAGCCGGCGAACCGAGCGGCCAAGGCCGTCCACGACCACGAGCCGATCGTCAGCCGGCACCGGTCACCATCGAGCTCCTCGAGCACCGCGTCCGCGTCGAGGTACGGCGCGATCGACCGCGCCGGCACCTCGAGGACAGCTGTGCCGGTGCACGGCCACACGTCGGCGCCGTCGGAACCCTTGAACCGGGCCGCGAGGAACGCCGCCGGGTCGCCGCCCGGGATCGCACGCGGGACGAACCGGAGGCCCGTCGGGGTCCGCGGGTGCATCCGGTCGATGCGGTAGGTGCGCCAGTCGTCGTGCTCCGGCTCCCACGCCAGCAGGTACCACCGGCCGTTCCTGGCGACGACCGCGTGCGGCTCGACCCGTCGCGACGGGCGGCCGTGCTGGTCGCCGCCCCACGCGGAGTCGTAGTCGAAGCGGAGCACCTGCCGGGTGCGCACGGCGTCGGAGACCGCGACGAGCACCCCGGGGTCGACCGTCGTCGTGCCGGGGGTCGTCACCACGTCCACGGCGTCGATCCGGTGCCGCAGGCGCGAGGGCATCACCTGTCGGACGGCCCCCAGTGCCCGCGCTGCCGCCTCGGCGATGTCTGCGCCGGACGCCGGTGCGACGGCGAGCGCGAGGGCGATCGCCACGGCCTGCTCGTCGTCGAAGAGCAGCGGCGGGAGTTCCGATCCGGCGGACAGCCGGTAGCCGCCGGTCGGCCCGCGGAGCGCCTCGACCCGGTAGCCGAGCTCCCGGAGCCGATCGACGTCACGACGGACGGTTCGCGGGCTGACCTCGAGCCGTTCGGCCAGGACGTCACCCGGCCAGTCCCGATGCACCTGCAGCAGGGAGAGGAGCGCGAGCATGCGCGAGGACGGTCCGGACACGCATCAAGTATCCGTCGAGAAGCGGACATGATCTGACCGCATTGCCGAGCAGACTCACTCCCATGACGATCACAACCACTCCGCACCTCAACTTCGACGGCAACGCCCGCGAGGCGCTCGACTTCTACGCGAAGGCCCTCGGCACCGAGCCGGCGACCATGACCTACGGCGCGATGGGCGCCACCGACGACCCGGCGTGGGCCGACCGGATCGTCTGGGGCCAGGTCCAGACGGCGAGCGGCATCCGCGTGATGGCGTTCGACGTGTGGCCCGGGCAGCCCTACGACCAGGGCACGAACGCCTTCTACGTGTACCTGAGCGGCACGGACGCGGACGAGATCACCGCTGCGTGGGAGGGGCTCTCCGACGGCGCCGAGATCCGGCAGCCGTTCGGTCCCGCCGCGTGGTCGCCCCTCGCCGGGCAGCTCCGCGACAAGTTCGGCGTGATCTGGGCCCTCGACGTGGCCCCGGAGTCCACCGACCACTGAGCGACGCCTGCGTCGGCATACTGGGCGGATGGGGGACACGACCACCGCTGCCCAGCAGGCCAGGAAACGGAAGCTCCGCGGACGACGAGAGCTCCGGAAGAACCTGCGGCAGCAACTGGACTGGCGCGGTCGACCCGTTCCGCCGCTCGGCTGGTACATCGCCGCGCTGGCCGTCGCCTGCGGCATCGCCTACGGCGTCCTGCACGACCGCGGCGACGCTGATCCATCCGGGATCGGCGTCGTCGTGGCCGGTGCCGCCGCCGGAGTGCTCTGGGGCGCGGTGGTCATGGCCATCGCGCCGCCGATCATCGCCGTCCCGGTCATCGTGGCGGGGATCTTCGTGTTCGGGCCGCTGTTCGGCCCTGCGTACCCGAGCGCACTCTCCGCGTGGATCACGAGCACGGTCGCCGGCTGGTTCGTCGGCATCGCGATCCGGTACCGCACCGTCGGACGCCGTCGACCGCCGCCGGCACAGCCGCTCGTCGACCGCACCCGTCCGCGCCGGAAGGCCCCGATCGGCAAGTCGGAGCGGAGCAGCCTGGTGTCGTCGGCGATCGCGGGCGTCGGGTTCCTCGCCCTCCCGGTGCTGCTGTTCGTCGTCCCCACTCCCCGGTTCCTCACCGGGTGGCTGCTGCTCGCCGGGTTGGCGCTGGCGTGGGCGATCCCGACTGGATGGTGGAGCGCGAGGGCGCAGAGTCACCACGCTGTCGGTGGTGCACCGTTGCAGGCAGCGACCTGGGGCGTCTTGTTCAACGCATGGGGTGCGGCCGGTGCGCACGGCATGCCGTTCGCACTCACCGCGGGGCTGGGCGGCGTCGCCATCGGCTTCGTTCTGCGCCGGCTCTGGGAGGCCCGGGTCGGCCGCTACCCCCGGCAGCGACCGGCTCCGTGAGCCGGATTCGTCACCTCGCGGAACGGGAACCTGTCTCCGGCGCCCAGGTCGACACCGTCACGGCGGCGGTGACCGTCGTCGGGGCGAAGACCGCGTCGGGAGCGACGTGGTGGTGGCTCGGGCCCATGTGCACGACGTCGTGGACGTCCTCGGCGGACAGGTCCATCGTCCAGGTCAGGTCCTCGGACGAGCGCTGCACGAACGACGGCGTGAGGGAATCGTGCAACCGCCGTTCCTTCTCGGGGTCGACGCTGATCGTCGCCTCGGCGAGTTCGGCCAGGTGCCCGGTGCGTGGCGTGACGACGACGAGCACGCCGTCCTCGTGCAGGACCCGGGCGTACTCGCGCTGGTTCCGCGGGGCGAACACGTCGAGGACGACCGCGGAAGCGCCGTCGACGATCGGCAGCCGCTCCGTGACGTCACCGACCACTGCGCCCGCCGCCACGTGCATGCGAGCCGCCCGTCGGATCGCGACGGGCGACAAGTCCAACGCGACCCCGAGCCTCCCGTCCGCCGCGCGCAGCGCATGGGCCAGGTAGGTCCCCGGACCGGAACCGACGTCGAGGACGATGCCGGGTGCGGAGGCGGACGCGACCACCGCGGCGAGCGCCCGCTCGACGGGTGCGTAGTGCCCGCGACCCAGGAACCGGATGCGGGCGTCGACCATCTCCGGCGTGTCCGCGGTGAGCGCGCGGCGCTTCGTCGGCAGGAGCGTCAGGTGGCCCTGCTTCGCCTCGTCGAAGCGGTGCCCGTTCGTGCAGCCGGCCTGGCCCGCCCCCGTCCGCGACAGCGGCTCGGTGCACACGGGGCAGGCGAGCACGGGGAGCAGGTCGTCACGCACGCCGTCCAGCGTACGGGCGTCGGTAGCCTGGCCGGATGTCGCTGCAGCAGCTCTTCGGTCTCGACGGACGCACCGCACTCGTCACCGGCGGCAGCTCGGGCATCGGGCGGGCGATCGCCGGGGCGCTGGCCGACGCCGGAGCCCACGTGCTCGTCGCTGCCCGGACGGCGGCGACCATCGACGAGGCCGTCGCGGAGGTCCGCGCGGCAGGAGGCGCCGCCGACGGCGTCGTCGCGGACCTGTCGACCCGCGGCGGCGCACACGCGCTCGCCGATGTCGTCGGGGCCGTCGACGTCCTCGTCAACTCCGCGGGGATCAACCTGCGGCCACCGATGCCCGACCTCGACGAGGACACGTGGGACACCACGATGGCCGTGAACCTCGATGCCCCGTTCGTCCTCGGACAGCGCCTCGCGCCCGGCATGGCGGCGCGCGGCTACGGCCGGATCATCGGCATCAGCTCGCAGCAGGCCCACCGCCCCTTCGCCGCCAGCGGCGCGTACGGGGTCTCCAAGGCCGGACTGGAGGCACTGGCCAGGTCCCAGGCAGAAGCCTGGTCCGGGCAGGGGGTCACCTCGAACGTCCTCGTGCCCGGGTTCGTGCAGACGCCGCTGAACCGACGGCTCAGCTCGGACCCGGCGACCGTCGAGCGCCTGGCAGCGCGCACGCTCGTCGGACGGAACGGCCTGGCCTCGGACTTCGCGGCGGCGGCGGTCTTCCTCGCCGGGCCCGGGTCTGCCTACGTCACGGGGCAGTCGATCGCCGTCGACGGCGGCTTCTCCGTCCACTAGAACGTGTCTCGTCGTGGGTCGCGAGCGCGCGGGCGATGAGTAGGTTTGTTCCGTGGATTGGCGTGAAGACCGCATCGGAGCGGCACATCGCGGCGAGAACCCGACCGTACTGGCCGAGCTTGCCGGCGGCTTCGCGGTCATCGGGGACGCGCAGTTCCTTCCCGGCTACTGCGTGCTGCTCGGGAAGGATCCATCGGTCACCGCCCTCGCCGACATGCGCCGAGGTGACCGAGTGCAGTTCCTGGCGGATGCCGATCTGCTCGCCACCGCTGTCGCGCGCGCATGCCGGGCGATCGACCCGGCGTTCCGACGGGTGAATCTCGACGTGCTCGGCAACGCGGACGCGTTCGTCCACGCCCACATCTGGCCACGGTACGAATGGGAGCCTCAGTCGTTGGTGACCCGTCCGGTCTGGCTCTACGAGCCCGATCGGTGGCTCGACCCTCGGACCGCGCTCGGCACCGAACACGCCGGACTGCGCGCGCGCATCACGACTGAGCTCGATGTCCTCGCGAACGCTGACACGGTGCGCATCAGCGGATGACGTCGGTCAGGTGGCGCCTCGACGCGACCACGGCGCTGTCGACGGCGGCTTCTCCGTCCACTAGTTTCGGTTCATGGCCGTCATCCACAACGCCGAACTCCGTCCGTCGAAGACCGAGGCGATCGGCGGGTGGCTGCCCGATCAGCCGTGGAGCGGGGTCGAACCCGGCGCCGAGGTCGTCGTCGACGGGCGCTTCCGGTTCGACGACCCGGACGGCGAGGTCGGCGTGGAGACGTACCTCGTGCACGTCGGGGAGGGCCCGGTCCTGCACGTGCCGCTCACCTACCGCGGCGCCCCGCTCGCCGGCGCGTCTGACTTCCTGATCACCGAGATGGACCACTCCGTGCTCGGTCGACGATGGGTGTACGACGCCGTGGGCGACCCCGTGTACGCGGACGTCCTCCGTCGTGCGATCGCCACCGGCGGGCACGAGGCTCGCCTGGAGGCCGCCGTCGCGTCGGACGCCCCGCCGCCGTCGCTCGGGTCGGCGGTCGGCAGTGGCTCCGCGTCGTCGTCGCCCACGGTGCACGCGGTCGAGCCGACGACCGACGGCGCGCTCACCACGATCGGGGACCTCGTCATCGTGCGGGTCGTCGGGACCCCCCTGCCCGACGGTGAGACGCTCACGGCGACCTGGGCCGGCTCCGAGCCCGCCGTCGTGGCGACCCTGCGCGTCTGAGAGGTACGGCCAGGACCTCGTTGTCCGCGCCCGGTCCTGGCAGGATCGGGGACGTGAAGACACTGGAGTTGCCACAGACGGACCTCACCGCATCCGACGTCATCGTCGGCCTGATGCGGATCAACGACATGAGCGACGAGGACATCCGTTCGCTCTACACGGCCTCGCGCGACGCGGGCGTGACGATGTTCGACCACGCCGCGGTCTACGGCGGGTGGCACGGCTGCGAGGAGCGCTTCGGTGCCGCGGTCACGCTGTCATCGTCCGAGCGTGCCGCCATCCAGCTGCAGACGAAGGTCGGCATCCGCCCGACGGACCACGGCGCGTACTTCGACTTCTCGTACGACCACATCATGGAGTCCGTGGAGGAGTCGCTCGCGGCGCTCCGCACGGACTACATCGACGTCCTGCTGCTGCACCGCCCCGACGCCCTCGTCGAGCCGGAAGAGGTCGCGAAGGCCTTCGACGAGCTGCACGCCGCCGGCAAGGTCCACCACTTCGGCGTCTCGAACCACACCCCCGGGCAGGTCGAGCTCCTGAAGAAGTTCGTCACGCGGCCGCTCGCCTTCAACCAGGTGCAGCTGAGCATCACGCACGCGAACGTCATCACGCAGGGCCTCGCCGCGAACATGGGCGGCCTGGACCAGTCGATCGACCGCGACAACGACATCCTCAACTACTCGCGGCTGCACGACATGACGCCGCAGGCCTGGTCGCCGTTCCAGAAGGGCTTCTTCGACGGCGTCTTCCTGGGCGACCGCGAGCAGTACGCGGAGCTCAACGACGTGCTCGAGGAGCTCGCCGCGGCGCACGGGGTCACCCCGACGGGCATCGCCGTCGCGTGGATCACCAGGCACCCCGCGCACTTCCAGGTCGTCCTCGGCACGACGAACCCGCAGCGGGTGCGGGACTCGGCCTCCGGCTCGGACGTCGAGCTCTCGCGCGAGGAGTGGTACCGCGTCCTGACCGCCGCCGGGCACACCGTTCCCTGAACCACCTGTTCCCTGAACCACCAGCGGTCGGGCAGCGTGAGATCGTGCTCGACGACCTCACCCTGCCCGTTCCGCTGTCCGCCCGCGCCGGATCGTTCACGCTGCGCTCCGCGGTGCCCGACGACCTCGACGCGCTGATGGCGCTGCTGTCCGACGACCCGATCAGCGCCGCGCGCGGGGACGTCGCCGCTGCGGGTGACCGGGAGGCCTACGCTGCCGCTCTCCTCGCGATCGTCGAGGACCCCGCGAACGCGCTGCTCGTCGTGGTCGACGTGACGGGCTCGGTCGTCGGGACGATGCAGCTCACCCGGATCCCCGGCATGGCCCGGCGGGGATCGACCCGGCTGCTCGTCGAGGCCGTGCGCGTCTCGTCCGCCCTCCGGTCGAGCGGCATCGGGAGCGCCATGATGCGGTGGGTGACCGACGTCGCCGCACCCGCGCTCGGCGTGACGCTCGTCCAGCTGACCTCCGACGGCGCGCGGACGGACGCGCACCGGTTCTACGAACGGCTCGGGTTCGTCGGGTCGCACAAGGGGTTCAAGTACCGGCTGGGGTGACTCAGCGGCCCGCGGCGAAGTGGTTCGCGACCTGCGTGGGCGTGAGCACCGAGTTGTAGACCGCCGCGAAGCGCATCGAGCCCGTGAAGTAGTAGTTGCTCGGCGATCCGGGCCACCCGGTGACGGTGTCGTAGCCGACGCGCCAGTACCCGGTCGCGTTCTCCGGCGCCGTGTACGCGCTGTTCGACGCGACGAGGCTGCCGTCGACGTAGAGCCGCATGCCCGTGCCGGCGGACATCGTCGACACGACGTGGTGCCACGCGCCGTCCGTGTAGGCCTTCGGCGACGTCACGACCTGCGTGGTGCCGCTGTAGGCCCCGAAGACGAGCTGCCCGGTGGTGTTGACGTAGATCTGTCGGTCGTGCTGCCCGGACGTGCCGGACTGGCTGCTGCCGAAACCGATGAGCATCCCGCCGGCGACGGTCGTGCGGAACCAGACCTCCTCGCTGAAGGTCGTCGGGTTGCGGACGGAGCTCGGCGTGGAGACGAAGCTCGACGAGCCGTTCAGCACGTACGCGCTGCCGGTGTCCCGCGGGCAGGCGATCGGTGACGGCGTCGCGGCCACCATGGAGCCCTGGTACGTGCCGTTCGCACCGGCCCCGGAGGAGTCGGCGGCGGTGCGGGAGCCGCTCGGCTCACCGAGGCGGTAGACGAACGCGGCCCCGGTGTCGTCGGCGTCGATGGCGGCCGCGCACGTGAAGTACGGTGCGGTCGCGGCGGTGTTGCCGCCGTTCGCGACCGTCGCGCTGAACGCCGATCGGGTGGGGGCGATCTGGGCGGCGAGCACGACCACGGCGAGGGCCACGACGAGCAGCAGGGCGATGAGTCGACCGTCGCGCAGTCGGACCGGGATCACGAGGGACGCACCGTGTGCACGCGCCCGACGATCAGGCAGAGGACCAGGGGGACGAGGCAGGCGCAGACGAGCAGGACCCAGCCGGCCGGGTCGAGGTCGATGTTCGACGTGAGCTGGTAGTGCCCGTGCCGGTTGAGCTCGTCGATGACCACGCGGCCGACCTCGCCGTCCACCAGGTGGACGCTGTTCCCGCCGTGCGCCTGCACGCGGACGGGGAAGACCCCGGAGGACACGACCGTCGCCACGACCGAGTCAGGATTCGCGGTGTTCGTGATCGTCGTGACGTTCACGAACGGGCGGAGGACCCAGGCCGCGTAGGAGACGGTGAGCGCGCTGCCGGCGATGCGGAGTGAGCTGCGGGTGATCCGGTCCGCGAAGGGGCTGGTGAGCACCGAGATGATGAGCGTGCCGATGAGCAGGATCGGGGCGGCGCGGAACAGCCAGCCCAGGTGCGGGACGAGGAGCGCCGGTGCACCGACCAGGTTCTCCTGCGTGAGCGTCCACGGGTCGGTCGCCCCGTTGACGTCGCCGCGGGTGTGGATCCCACCGTCGGCGTCGATGCCGATGATGCGGTGGGTGTAGATCGTGTCCGGGGCGGCGCTGACACGGAACGAGACGATGTCGCCGACGTGGAGCGTCGATGCCTGCACGGGGAGGTCGAGGACCAGGGTCCCGACGGGAGCGGCCTCGCCCATCGACGGGGTCTCGACGACGAACATCCGCCCGCCGCTCGTCAGGAACAGGGCGGCGACTGCGAGGAGCACCGCGGCGACGCCGGCGACGGTCCAGGCGAGGACGACCTCGAACCGGCTGGCGGTGTGGCCTCCGACGAGCGGGCGCGAGAGGGTGCCGGTCAGGGGGACGGTTGCGATCTGGCTCATGGTCGTCCTCTCTCGGGCGGGCGGTGCGGGTGGAGCGGGTGGGGATCCGGCGACACCTCGGCCGTCTCGGGACCGGTCGAGGTGTCGCCCTGGGGTGGGGAGGGGGCGATCAGGCGGTGAAGGTCCAGGTCATCGGGACGGACGCCGCGAGGCCCTGGTAGGTGTTCCCGGCGCTGTTGTCGAGCGTGACGGCGAAGTTGAACGGGACCGAGGCACCGGCGGCCGGCGCGGCGGGCATCGAGAACGCGGAGGCAGCGGCGCCCTTGAAGCTGGCGAGCGTGCCGGAGAAGACCGTGGTGGAGCCGGACGTGATCACGAGGTTCATCTTCGAGCAGAGGTCGGTCGCGGTGCCGTTCTGCGTGCCGTTGGCCGACTGGGTGCAGGTCGCGCCGGGGGTCAGCGTGAAGGTGCTCGCGGCCGAGGTACCGGTGTTCTTGATGGTGATCGGGGTGTTCACCGTCACGCCGGGGGTCATCGTGGTGCTGCCGCCGAACTTGTTGATCGTGGAGCACGTCGCGGAGTTCGTCGAGACCGAGCCGCCGTCGGTGCTCAGGCAGGTGACGGAGGCGTTCGCGTTCTGCTCCTGCATGACGAGCGTGCCGCTGGCGGCGGTGTTGCTGCTGTTGGTGATGCTGGCCGCGAACCCGGAGAGGGTGCCGGTGAGCGAGAGCGAGAGGAGGACGGCGGCGAAGATGCCCGCGATGAGCGCAACGGGCGCGAAGCGGAGGCGCTTGACCGGGGAGATGCGGTTCGGGTTGGACACGGGATACCTCGATGACTGTCGGTGATGGTGGCGGCTTTTGCTTAATGATCAAGATAGCCAGTCATTCAAGTAGTTGGAACCCGCGCGGCCTCCCCAGAGTGGGGGGCGGGCGCAGGTACACCCGGTGGGACGTGCCATCCTGGACCGGCAGCGCACGAGGCGGGAGCACACCGGTGACGGGGACAGCAGACGACGAGGGCGACCTCCTCGCGGCGTTCGACGCCGTTGTGCGCGCGGAGAAGGGCCTCGTCGCGCGGCTGAGCGCCCTCGCCGGCATCCACGAGACGGGCATGCGTGCGCTCTCCCTGATCAGCGACACGGGGTACTCGACCGCGACGGAGCTCGCCGGCTACCTCAGCCTGACGTCGGGCGCGGTGACGAACCTGGTCGACCGCCTGTCCGCCGCCGGCCTGGTGGAACGGCGCCCGAATCCGTCCGACCGCCGTGGTTCCCTCATCGCGCTGAGTCCAGCGGGAGAGGACGTCATCGCGGGCTCGCGGAAGCGCTCGGCGACGGTGCTCCGCGAGGTCAGCGCATCCGTCGGCGTCGACCTGACCAGCGTCTTCAACGACCTCGCCACCGGGCTGCTCCAGCAGACGGCGGATCGGGCCGACGCCGAACCGGAGTCCTGAGCTACTCCGACTCGGACGGTTCCCCGGACGCGGCGCCGCGGTGCCCGACGACCTCGACGCGCTGATGGCGCTGCTGTCTGACGACCCGTGCGTGTCTCGTCCGGACTCCGGTCGGCGCCTCGGCTTCACAGGTTCCCACGTCGGTTTCGAGTACGGCGTCTGCCGACCGTCGGCCGGATCGATTGCGACTGCGACCCTGATATGTCAGACTGATCTGAGTCGCCCCATCGCGGTGGGTGCGGAAGTGGTCCCTGGGAGATCCTGCGGTATAGCGGGGCCCGGGGATTCGCGCTTTCAGCGTCGGACTTCGTGCACGACCATCCGATCGTCGAACAGTCCTCGACGCGCCGACTCCTGCATGTACGCGCCAGGGTCGCGCCGGTCGCCCGGCTCGGATTCGTCGACGTACGCCGTCGGTGTCATCCTGGAATACTACCGGTCGGGACGGCGTGGGCTACTCCGGGTCGGCGGGAGACGGGGTGGAGACCGGGGCGAGGAACAGGGACGGAGCGGCGGGGTCCGCGGCGGCGCCGCTGACCACCTCGATCGCGATGTCCAGCCCGTGCGCCGGGTCCTCGTCGAGCTCGAGGCCGTTCTCGGACACCTGGTCTTCGGGGATGGCGCGGCCCTGCGAGGGATCGAACGCGCTGCTCATCGACATGGGACGAGCATGCCCGTCCCGCATGAGCAGCGCCTCAGAGCCGCCCGTCGGCAGCCATGAGTTCCAGCTGGGTCAGCTCCACGTCCGTCCCAGCGGTGAACGCGAACGACGCCCCGCCGCCGGTGATCGGGAACACGCGGGTCTGGCCTGCCCACTCGAACACGGCGTCGGTGACGTCGACCGAGGACGACCCGAGAGCGACCTGCCACGAGTAGGTCCCCGGCACCGCAGCAGTCACCGTGTAGAGCGACGCCGACTCGATCGCCACGTCGAACGACACGGTCGTCCCCGCGGCGAGCACCGTCACCGTCCGTCCGGTGTCGTCCGTCAGTGCAGACGCCCCCACGGGCAGGACGTCCGTCGGGGTGTCGCGGTACCCGTGCACGTCGGACGCCGAGACGGGTCGTGTGTCCGACGCCCAGCCGGTCGGTGTCTCGGACAGCTCGACGACGATCGACGATGCGCCGACCACGACCGCGTGCGGGATGCTGACGGACGTCCAGGGCGAGCCGTCGATGGTGACCGAGGCGACGAACCGACCAGCGCGAGTCGTCTCGATGACGGTGGGCGAGCCTCCCGGGGGTCGCAGCACCGCGCGCCGGACCGACGGCGGCACGATCACGTAGGAACCACTGGCCGGTGCCAACGGGTAGAGGCCGATCGTGGCGAAGACGTACCAGGCGCTCATCTCGCCGTTGTCCTCGTCGCCCGGGTAGCCCTGCCCGAGGTCGGAGCCGACGAAGAGGCGGTCCAGACACGAGCGGACGATGCGGTGCGCGTCGTCGTGGCGGCCGGTGAACATCGGGAAGAACGGGATGTGGTGCGCCGGCTGGTTCGAGAGTCCGAGCATGCCGATCCGGACGTCGCGGGCCTCGGTCATCTCGTGGATCGGGAAGCCGTAGTGGCCGGCACGGTCGGTCGCGCCCGTCTCCTGCGTCGCGAAGAACCGGTCGATCGCGGCGTCGAAGCCCTCCGGCCCCCCGTGCAGGTCGACGATCCCGGCGCCGTCGTGCGGGGCAGTGAACATCGTGCCCCACGCGTTCGTCTCGGTGTAGTCGCCGCCCCACTGGTCCGGGTCGTAGCCCTCGCCCTCGCGCCACTGCCCGTCGGGGGTCCGTCCGATGAAGAACCCGCGGCGACGGTCGAACACGTTCCGGTACTGCAGGGACCGACGGGCGAACCACTCCGCCTCTGCCGTGTACCGCTCGCGTTCCACGGCGTCGGTGGTCCGGTCCGCCAGGGCGGTCGCCATCACCGAGACGCTCCAGTCGTTGATCGCGGCGTCGAGGGTCCAGGACATCCCCTCGGACGTGTCGGTGTCGACGTGGCCGCGGAACGCACCCGGGAGGCTCCCCTTCCGCCCGACACGCTCGTCACGCGGCGGGACGGTCGCGTTCTTCACGGCGCTCCGGTACGCCTGCTCCAGGTCGAACCCGTCGACACCCTTCGACAGCAGGTCCCCGAAGACGGTGTCGCTCGTCGTGCCGGTCATGCAGTCCTCAGCGCCGGGGGCGCTCCACCGCGGGGTCCAGCCGCCGTCGTGGAAGTGCTGGACGAAGCCCTGCGCGAGCTCGCCAGCGGTGTCCGGGGTGAGGAGCCCGAGGAGCGGCCACGCGGTGCGGTAGGTGTCCCAGAAGCCGTTCGTGGTGGTCATCGCACCGTCGACGATCTCCGGCCCCGGCTCGTCGCGGATCGGTTCGGCGAGGACGTCGCCGTACGGGGATCGGTAGTGCGGCGCACCCGTCAGGGCCGTCTCACCGGCGCGGTTCGGGTAGAGGAACAAGCGGTAGAGGCCCGAGTAGATCGAGGTCAGCTGGTCCTCCGTGGCACCGTCGACGTCGAGCGTCGCGAGCTTCTCGTCCCACTCGCGCTCGGCCCGCTCGCGCATCGCGTCGAAGGGACCGGCGGCGTCGAGGTTCGCGCGGGCGTCCTCGTACGAGACCGTCGAGATGCCGAGGAGCACGTCGGTGTCCCCCTCGACGGCGATCCAGCCGCGGAGCTGCTGGTCCGTGGTGGTCGTGTGGTCCGCCGTCGCGCCGGGCACCCGGACGTGCACGAAGTGCGGGGGCGTGCCGGGTCGGTCGTCGAGGTGCGCCTCGACGATCGCGGTGCCGTCCTCGATGCGCACGGTGGACTCGAGCACCCGGCCGTGGTGGTCGAGCACGATGCTCCTCGTGCCGGTGAAGCGGAAGCCCAGGGCGAACTCGCCGGGGGTCATCTCCGCGGTGACGCCGTGCTCGAGCGCGACGCGGTAGCGGTGCGGACCGTCGAGCTCGTCGTCGTGGTCGAACGCCAGGGCCCGAGCGACACGGTCGACGTCCGGCGACCCGAGCGGGGACGGCATCACCTGGAAGACCCCGCGGTCCCCCATCCACGGCGACGGGATGTGGCTCGTGGCGAACGCCTGGATCGCGGGGCGGTTGTCGCTCGCCCGGTTGTGCTCCTGGTACGCGTACGGCCACCGGTTGCTCGACGCGTCGGTCATCGGCAGCCCGAACACGCCGCCGTGCGGGAGCCCGACGAGCGGGGCGTTGTTGCCGCGGGAGAACCGGGAGGACGCCTGCGTGCCGCGGGTCGTGCGGACGTGGTCGAGGGGGCGGGACGCCGAGGGACGCCGAGGCTGCTCGATCCGGACGTCGTCGAGCCACCCACGGAGCCCGGTGACCGGCGCGCCGGAGCCGAGCCGGGCCTCCAGGCGGTCGACGACCCGACCCACGAACGGCGTGAGGTCCACCGCGCGACGGTTCCACTGGTCGACCCAGGCCTTGCGGGCGGTGTCCTGCGCCTCCGGGGTCAGCGCGTCGCCGTACTGGTCCGCTGCCTGCTCGCTGAGCCGGGTGCCGTCGTGGAAGACGATGTCGAGCGTGAACGCCGTGGCGTCCCAGAAGTGGTCGAGGTCCTGCTCCTCGGGCTCGGACTCGCCGTCCGGGAGGGTCCGCTCGGGGAACCACACCCACGAGAGCTCGTCGCCGGACTCGATCGTCCGCCCGGCGAACCCGGGCACGATCGCTTCCGGCTCGTCCACCAGGAACGCCTCGAGGGACGTGAAGCCGACACCGTTCTTCGCGGCGACGGCCGTCGTCGGGCCACCGCTCCGTTGCAGTTCTCGCACACCCCCACCCTATTTGCTCCAGCGGATGGATGAAACCCGTTGCCTCCGACGCGCGCGAGTCTCGCGCTCAGCGACAGTTCACGCGGCGCGGGGCCCGAGAACTGTCGCTCAGCCCGAGACTCGGGGCCGGACGCTCAGGCGTCGGCGATCCGGGCGAGCCAGTCGCGCATCAGCGCCCGCTCCGACGGCGACAGGGCGGCGAGCGCGTCGTCGTCAGCGGCGAGCTGCACGGCCGCGGCGTGCGACCCGTGATCGACCTCCGGCGCCGCCGTCAGGATCGCGAACGCCAGCGCATCCCACGCCGCAGCGACGAGCGCCGGGTCACGCTCCTCGGCCGGCGTGCCGATCAGGTCGAGGACGACGCCGACCCCGATGGCGTGCACGAGCGACACCGCGCGAGGCTCGGGGACCCGGAGCCGTCCGGCGAGCGCCACGCGGTGGATGCGCTCACGGAGGACCGCGATCCCCTGGTCCTCGGTCGTCGAGTGCGAGCGCAGCGGGTCCGAGAACAGCGCCGTCAGCCCGGGGTTGGCGAGCCCGAACGCGATGTGCGCGTCGAACGAGTCGCGGAGGTGCTCGACGGGGTCGACGTCGTCCGGAACCGTCTTGCCGGCGACGTATGCGGCGAAGACACGCTCGGCGACGGCCTCGAGCAGACCGTCCTTGTCGCCGAACTGTCGGTAGATCGTCGGCGCCTGCACCCCGGCGGCGGCCGCGACGGCTCGGGTGGTGACCCCGGCCGGCCCGACGTCGGCGAGCAGATCGGCGGCGGCGTCGACGATGCGATCACGGACGGAGTCGGTCATGGATCAACGATAACCGATGCTTGTTAGCGCTGTGTTTACAGTGTTACGCTCACGGCGTTTCCAACGATAACGAAGGGTTGTCCCCATGATCATCGTCACCGGCGCCACCGGAGCACTCGGCTCCGCCACCGTCCGCGCACTGGTCGACCGCATTCCGGCGGACCAGATCGGCGTCAGCGTCCGCGACACCGCGAAGGCCGCCGACCTCGCCGCGACGGGCGTGCGCGTCCGGACGGGTGACTTCGCCGACCCCGCATCGCTGGCCCGCGCCTTCGAGGGCGCCGACCGCGTGCTCGTCGTCTCCGGCTCGACGCTCGGACCCGACGGCGTCGCCATGCACGCGGCAGCCGCTCGGGCTGCGGCGGACGCCGGCGCCGAACGCGTCTTCTACACGGCCCACCAGAACACGAAGGCGGACTCCCCCGTCGCGTTCTCGGTCGACCACGCCCACACCGAGGCCGCACTCGCCGAGATCGGCACGCCGTGGACCTCGCTCCGCAACGGCTTCTACGCGCACACCGTCGGCTGGCTCATCGCCGGCGCCACGGAGACGGGCGAGTTGCTCCTGCCCGAGGACGGCCCGATCTCGTGGACCGCTCGCGAGGACCTGGCCCTCGCGGACGCGGTCCTGCTCACCGACGGCCCGACGTTCGACGGACCGACACCAGCACTCACGGCGACCGAGGCCGTGACCTTCGAGGACGTCGCCCGGACCCTGTCCGAGGTCACCGGCACGACCGTCCGCCGCACCGTGATCGCCGACGACGAGTGGCTCGCCAGGCAGACCGCCGCCGGCATGCCCGACGCCGCGGCGCAGATGATGCTCGGCATGTTCCGCGGCGCCCGTGCCGGCGAGTTCGACGAGGTCGACCCACTGCTCGCCCAGCTGCTCGGCCGCGAGCCGGTGTCGATCAGCGCGATCATCGAGCGCACGCTGGCCTGACGCCGGCCCGTCAGCCCTTGTCGTGGCCGGGGGCGTTCTCGGAGTTGCCGGGGCCGCTGTTGCTGAGCGGGGTCTGCACCGGGAGCGTGGGCTGCACCGACGGCTCCGGCCCGTTCGAGGGCTCGGTGGGCTGCGACGGTTCGACCGGCTGCGAGGGCTCTGGATCGACGGGCTCGGACGGCTGGGGCTGCACGGGTTCCTGCGACGGCTGCTCCTCGGGCTGCGAGGGCTCGTCGCTCGGCTGCTGCTCGGTCGGCGCCGTCGAGCTCGACTCCGTCGGCGCGGGCGTCTCGTCGCCCCCGCCGAGCGCCAGCACCGCGGCCACGACGCCGGCGAGCACGAGCACCCCGACGATCACGAGCGTGATCACCAGGCCGCGGCGGCGCTTCTCCGCCGGGGGCTCCGACGACACGGGTGGGGCCGACACGGGTGCGCCGCCTCCGCCGGTCGGACCACCCGATCCGCGTTGTGCGCCGAGCACGGTGGTCGCCACGTCGTCCGGACCAGATGAACTGGAGGCCGTGCTCGCCGGCAGCACGCGCGTCGCGTCGTCCGCGGGCCGGCTCGCGGGCATCGCCTGCGTCGCGACGTCGGCCTGCGCCGCTCGCGCGGTCTCGGCCCCAGCGGCAGCGCCGGCCACTCCGGCGGCCGCAGCCGCCGCTGTCAGGGTGCCGGGGCCTCCAGGCAGGAGCTGGGTGGCGGGCGCTCCGTCGTCGTACGAGAGTGCGCGCAGGCGTTCGGCCGCCTCGGTGGCGGACGGCCGCTCGGCCGGGTCGGTCGCCGTCATGACGTGCAGGAGCACGCGCCAGGCCGTGGGCAGGGCGGAGTCGATCTCCGGCGAGCGCGTGAGCCGGGCGGTGGCGGACTCGACGGCGCTGCCGGGGAAGGGCATGCGACCCGACAGGCACTCCAGGAGCACGAGGCCGAGCGAGTAGACGTCGGACTTCCCGCTGATCCCCTGGGCGGTGACCTGCTCCGGAGCCAGGTAGGCGGCCGTCCCCATGACGGTGCCGGTTCCCGTGACCCGGGCGGCGTCGCGGAGCAGCGCGATGCCGAAGTCGGCGAGCTTCACGTGCGAGCCGTCGGCTTCGAGGAGCACGTTCGCGGGCTTCACGTCGCGGTGCACGATGCCCTGCGCGTGCACGGCGGCGAGGCCGTCAGCGACCTGGGCGCCGACGCGGGCGGTGGTGGGGCGGTCGAGGGGCCCTTCGCGGAGCCGCGTGGCGAGGTCGCTGCCGGGGACGAGCTCCATCACGAGGTACGAGTCGCCGTCGGCGTCGTCGAGGGCCGCGTCGTACAGCGTGACGAGCGCCGGGCTCCTGAGGCCCGCGAGGACCTGGATCTCCGCCTCGGCACGCGCCCGCTCCCCGTGGTCGACGGGGCCCATCCGGAACACCTTGACCGCGACCTCGCGGCCGAGCTGCTCGTCGACCGCGCGGTACACGGACGCCATCCCACCGTGACCGAGCGTGCCCGTGACCCGGTACCTGCCGCCGAAGACCCGTTCTTCCATGCCGGGCAACCTATCGGCTGTTCCTGACGGACGGGGCGGCTCCGGCTGCCCGGAGCCACCCCGGCCTGAAGTTCCCAGGGCAGGAGACCGCGGTCCGAGCTCCCCTACCGGATGGCCGGAGGGTCGCGTAGACTCGAACACCGAGGCGGTTCGAGTTACTACGCAACTCAGACCACTGACCTCTTCACGAGGTGAGATCAGCCCCCGGTTGCAGCCGGGGGCTTTTCTCGTGCTTCTTCGAGTCCGGCCGGGCTTCGCCTGGATTCCCGGCCGACCCTTGATCCTCGCGCGATCCGCGAGCGCTCACGAAGCCCTGTGGATATCGCCGGGGCGGCGGTGGACGGCGGTGAGGTACAGCCGGTGGGCGGTGATCACGAGCGTGAGCCACGCCAGCCCGAGGGCCCACGCCGCGAGCACGTCGGTCAGCCAGTGGTGCCCCAGGTACACGCGCGACAGCCCGATCGACACGACGAACACCGCACCGAGGACCACCGTCCAGACCCGGGTCACACGCCGGGACTCACGGAGCAGCAGCAGGTACACGATCGTGCCGACGACGACCGTCGCGTTCAGGGTGTGCCCGGACGGGAACGAGGGCGAGTGCTCGTACGGCGGGACGGCGTCGGCGAGCGGGGGACGCGCACGCCCGATGAGGTCCTTGCCCGCGATCGTCATGAGCAGCGATCCGGTGCTCGCAGCGACGAGGAGCACCACCGGGGTCCAGGCCCGGCGCTGGATCGTGAAGCCGACGAGGAACCCGAGCGCGACGATCGGCATCCCGATCGTGCCCGCGACGTTGGTCCACCAGGTCACGGCGGTGTCGAGGCCAGGCGAACGGAGCGTCATCATCCAGTCGAGCACCGGACGGTCGAGCACGGCGACGTCGTCCGCTTCCCGGACGGCGTCGTAGACCTCGGAGGCGATCCACGTGCACACCGCGGCGATGCCGATCCCGATGACCAGGGTGACGATCAGCAGGGGCAGCGCACCGAAGCGGTCGCCCAGTCGCGTCCACACGGTGGCGGATGCGCGCCCGGCGCGTGTCCGCCAGGTGGTCAGGTCGACGTCGCCGACCGACCGTTCCTCGGTACGTGCTGCTTCGTCGTCCATCGGTCCACCCTGCCCGAGGACGATGTGCGCGTCGCGTCAGCCCGTCGTCAGTCCTTCGCGCTTCCGTAGTCGTCGACGACCGCGACGGACAGCGGGAACGTGATCGGGAACGACCCGAACAGGATCCGCCCGGCGTCCGCGGCGGCCGCCTCGACCTGCTCGGCGACCCACGGCGCGTCGGCTTCCGGCACGTGCAGCACGATCTCGTCGTGCACGAAGAACACCAGGTGCGCGCCGTCCCGGACCGGCCCGGGGTACCGCGCGGCGAGCCGGGTCCGCAGCGACGCCATCCACGACAGGGCCCACTCGGCCGCCGTCCCCTGCACCACGAAGTTCCGGGTGAACCGTCCCCAGCTCCGGGCACGCGACTCCACGGCGCGCTGCATCGCCGGAGTGCCGTCGACCGACCACGCGCGGTTCCGTGCTGCGAACCACGACGACTCCGGGATCGGCGACGTCCGCCCGAGCCGTGTCGTCACCGGTTCGCCGCGCTCCCCCGCCGCCGCCGCACGCGACACCAGGTCCAGCGCGCGCGGGAACGCCCGAGCGAGCCGTGGGACGAGCCGCCCGCCCTCACCCTGGGTGGCGCCGTACATCGCGCCGAGCATCGCGCCCTTCGCCTGCTGCCGGGTCTCGACCGCTCCGGACGCGACGACGCCGTCGTAGAGATCGCGACCGTTCCCCGCCGCGGCCATCGCCTGGTCGCCGGCCATCGCCGCGAGCACCCGCGGTTCGAGCTGTGCGGCATCGGCGACCACGAGCTTCCACCCGTCGTCGGCGACCACAGCCGGCCGGACGAGCTTGGGGAGCTGCATCGCCCCGCCACCGTTCGCTGCCCAGCGCCCGGTGACGACACCGCCGACCGCGTACTCCGGGTGGAACCGACCGTCCTGCACCCACTCGTCGAGCCACGACCAGCCGTTCGCGGTGAGCAGCCGGTACAGCCGCTTGTACTCGAGCAGCGGTTCGATCGCCGGGTGCTCCAGGCGCTGGAGTTCCCACTTCCGGGTGCTGTCCACCACCAGCCCCGCGCGGCGGAGGGACCGCAGCACGTCCGCCGGTGAGTCGGGGTTCAGGGCGGGGTCGTCGAGCCGCTGTCGGAGGACCACGGCGATCTCCTCCAGCCGCCGTGGTCGGACGCCGTAGGGCACCCGCGGGCCGAGGGCGTCCTCGAGCAGGCCTTCGTGCACGTCGGCGCGCCACGGCAGCCCGGCGAACCGCATCTCGGCGGCGACGAGCGCCCCGGCGGACTCCGCGGCGAGGAGCAGTCGCAGTGCTCCGGGATCGGACGCACCGGCGACCGCCGCGAGTTGCGCACGGAGTTCCGCGGCCGGGTCGGCGGCGTCCGCGGGGCGGGTCCCGTCGAGGAGTGCGTCGTCGAAGAGCTGCGCCTGCGTCGCGCGGACGACGCGTTCCTGCTGCGCGGGCGCGTCCCAGCTCCCTGCGGGTGCGGTGGCGAGGGCCGACCCGCGCGCGGCCAGCGCCGTTCGGAGGATGCGATGGCACAGCCGCAGGTCGACGCAGCGTGCCACCCGACCACCAGCGCGGAGCACGAGCGGGTACCAGCGCGCGGTGTCGTCCCACACCCATCGGACGCCTGGTGCTTCCCGCGCGGCGACGAACGCCGGGAGTTCCGGGTCGGGAACCGCGACCGGCTCACCGCCCGGGTCGCCGGAGTCGGTCAGGGGCGTCGCGAGGACGCCACCGTCGACACGGCTGAGGACGAGGTGCACGGAACGATCATGCCGTGCCCCACCGTCCCCGCCGAACTGGTGGCGACGGCGTCGGTCGAGTCCGACGTCCTATCGCTCCTGGGTGCGCTCCGTTCCACCGGGTCGCACGGCAGCGGAGTCCGCGACGTCGATGCGCACGGTGCCGTCGGGTTCCTCGGAGACCTCGACGCGCGGCGCTTCGTCGTGGGCGTCCGAACCGGACATCCGGCGCAGCGTGTCGTGTCGACGTTCCTCGAAGGACATGTCGACACCGTCGGCGAGGTGGTCGCGATCTGGCTCGGTCATGCCGACGACGGTACGCCAGGCGACCTGGTCCGGCTCACGCGATCGGCGCGGTCCCGGTGCGCTCGGTCCAGTGCCCGCCGTCCGCCCACCGGTCGTGGACGGCCTGCTGCACACGCCCGGCGGGACGTGCGGCACGCGCCGCGGCGAGCCCGGTCCCGAAGACGAACTTCGCCGCGCTGTCGTCGCCCTCGGTCGCGTCGTGCGGGCCGGGCGGGAGCAACCGGAAGCGTCGGGCGAACCGGACGACGTTGGCGTCCGGTCCGAGTGCGGTCGCGAGCCCGGGATCGAGGAGCCACGACCGGCAGGACCACGACGTCGCGCCGTGGCCGGGTGCGAGCCGTCGGAGCAGGTCAGGGGCGTCGGCGAACGCCCGGTCGCAGGCGACCGGGTCCAGCGGCCCGGTCTCCGGGACGTGGACGCTCCACGTCGGCGTCCCGTCCGGCAGGTGGGCACCGAGTTCGAACTGGAGGCGCCCCACGGCCACCACGCGTCCGGTCGCGACCGCGCAGAACCAGTCCAGCCCGGTCCCCCGGATCCCGTACCGGTCGCGTTTGCGTGCGACGTCGGCGGTGCTCGCGGACGCCTGTTCGGCGGTCGCCCCGTGGGCGGCGAGCCACGTGGCGGTCTGCGGGAGGACCGCGTCCACGGCCGCCATCGCGAGCGCCTCGCGCTCGACCGGCGGGGCGTCGGCGACGCTCGCCGCGAGGTCCGCGGCGAGCGCCCCCGGGTCCTGGAGGCGACCGATCGCGGAGGCGAGCAGCGCGACGGAGCCGGGGCGGGCCTCCCGGCTCACTTCAGGCCGGACGAGGCCAGCCCGTCGATCACGCGACGCTGCAGGACGATGAACATGATGAGCACCGGTGCCATCGCCATCAGACTCGCGGCCATGAGCACCGGGTAGTCGATCGTCCGGTCGCTCGACAGCGTCGCGAGACCGGCGGCGAGGGGCATGTCCTCGGCGCGGGTCGACACGACCAGCGGCCAGAGCAGCTCGTTCCACGACCACAGCACCGTCGTGATCGCGAGCACGCTGATCGAGGGCCGGGCGAGCGGCAGCATGATCCGCCAGAACACCTGGAACGGGTTCGCACCGTCCATGCGCGCCGCCTCTTCGAGCTCCGGTGGCATGCTGAGGAACGCGGTCCGCATCAGGAACGTGCCGAACGCACTGAACAGACCGGGCGCGACGATCCCGGCGAGGGTGTCGAGCCAGCCGAGCCCCTGCACGATCTGGTACTGCGAGATCAGGTACACCTGCGACGGCACCAGGAGGATCGACAGGACGATCCCGAGCAGGACCGCGCGACCGCGGAACCGCATCCGGGCGAAGGCGTAGCCGGCCAAGGTGCACAGGATGATCTGCGCGATCGTCCGGATGATCGTGACGTACACCGACGTGCCGAGCTGGCTGAGGAACGGCAGGCGCTCGAAGACCTCGGCGAAGTTGTGCCACTGGAGCTCGCCGGGCCAGAACGTCGGGGTGACGGACTGGACCTGCGCGTTCGTGGACAGCGCCATGATGATCTGCCACAGGAACGGGAACGCCATCGCGAACCCGCCGATGCCGAGGACGACGTGGATCCACCAGTGGGAGCCGCCGCGGCGGCCAGGGCGCTTCCCGGTCCTGATCGTGGTGGTGGTCATGACTGCACCCACTTCTTCTGGAACCGGAACTGCACGAGCGTCACGATGCCGATGAGCACGAAGATGATCATCGCGATCGCGGCCGCGAAGCCCTTGTCGTTGTCGATGAACCCGGCGCTGTAGAAGTAGAAGACGAGTGACATCGTCTTCGGGATCACCGGGTTGGTGCTGCCGAGGATGGCGTAGAGCAGGTCGAACAGCTGGAAGCTGGAGATCGTCGTGACGATGACCACGAAGAAGATGCTCGGCGTCAGGAGCGGCACGGTCACGGAGCGGAACTGGCGCCAGCGACTGGCGCCGTCGAGCTCGGCCGCCTCGTACAGCTCTGGCGGGATGTCCTTGAGGCCGGCGCCGAGGATGATCATCGAGAAACCGAGCGACGACCACAGGCCGACGAGGCTCACCGCGACGAGCGCGAAGCCCGGGGTCGAGATCCAGTACGGGCCGTCGATGCCGAACAGCCCGAGGAACCAGTTCACGATCCCGTAGTCGCCGTTGAACATGATCCGCCAGACCAGGGCGATCGCCGCGGGCATCGCGACGTAGGGCAGGAAGAACAGCACGCGGTAGAACTGCGCGAACCGCAGACCAGGGGTGTTCAGCAGGCTCGCGAGCCACACCGCGATCGGGATGCCGACGAGCACGATGGCCGTGTAGATCACGGTGTTGAGCAGCGACTGGTACAGCTGCGGGTCGGACAGCAGGCGACCGTAGTTGGCGAGACCCGAGAACGTCGCGCCGCCGAAGACGCCCCACGTGGTGAACGAGTACCAGAACGTCTGGAGGATCGGCCAGATGTAGAACGTGCCGACGCCGATGAGCAGCGGCATGACGAACAGCCACGGCCATGCACCGTCGGTCCGGATCAGGCGGCGGGGGGCACCGCCGGGGGCGCCCCGCCCGGACGCGTGCTGCGTCCGGGCGGGGCCGACGGCGGGTGTCGCCGCCGTGTCGGGGTGCTGCTCGGTGTGGATCGTCATCGGGTCACTCCCTGACGCCGGGGCGTCACTTCTCCTTGCCGAGGGCGGCGTCCATCTTCTGGGCGAGGTCCTTCGCGACCTCGTCGACGGGCTTCGACCCGTCGAACGCACTCGGGAGCAGGTTCGTCTCGAGGGTGTTCCACGCGGCGGTGTTCTTCGAGACGGGCAGCGGCTTGGCGTAGTCGACCGCGTCGAGGAAGACCTGCAGGTCGGCGTCGGGCATCGTCTTCGTGAAGGCGTCCTGCGTGCCGGTGTAGGCCGGGATCACGGCGCCCATGTCGCCCTGCTGCTGCTGTGCGGTCTTGCCTGCGAGGTACACCTGCAGCGCCTGGGCCGCTGCCTTGTTCTTGCTGCCCTCGGCGACCACGTTCGAGACGCCGTGGATGACCGTCGCCTGCTCCTTGCCCTTCGGCAGCGGGTAGACGACGACGTCCTTCTCCATGTCGGTGCCGGTCAGCGCCGAGCGGAACCAGCTGCCGCCCTGGTACATCGCGAGCTTCCCGGACGTGAACCACTGGTCGGCGGTCGTGTCGGTCAGCTGCTTGATCGAGGGCGACGCCCCCGACTTGATGAGGTCGGTCCAGAACTGCAGGCCCTCCTCGGACGCCTTCGACGCGTACTCGGACTTCGTGGCGTCGTCGTTCAGGACGGATCCGCCTGCCTGGAAGATGGTGTCGTAGTAGGTCGTCTGCCCGTCCATGCCGCCGGCGGCACCGTACGCGCCCTGTGCCTTGAGCTTCTCGGAGAGCTCGGCGCCGGTCTTCTGGAAGTCGTCCCAGGTCCAGTCCTTCGACGGCATCGCGACGCCGGCCTGCTCGAACAGCGCCTTGTTCATCCAGACGCCGATCGTGTCGAAGTCCTTCGGGACGCCGTACTGGGTGCCGTCGTACGTGTACAGGTCGTTGAGCGCCGACGAGTAGTTCTTCGGGTCGATCGCGCCGGCCTTCACCTCGCCGGTGATCGGCGCGATCTTGCCGTTGGCCGCGTACAGCTGGAAGTTCGGGCCGTTCATCCAGAACAGGTCGGGGAGCGTGTTGCTCGAGCCCTGCGTCTGGAGCTTCGTCCAGTAGTTGGCGAACGGGGTGACGTCGACGTTGACCGTGATGTCGGGGTACTCCTCGTTGAAGCCCTTGATGTTGGCCTTGATCGCCTTGACCTGGTTCTCGTCCCAGACGGCGTAGTCGAGGGTCGCCTTGGTGTCCTTCGACACCTTCGCGTAGTCGCCGCCGGAACCCGCGGCGCCCGAGGAGGTCGAGCACCCGGCGAGCAGGGCGGCCGCGCCGAGGGCGGCGACGGCGCCGAGGAGGATGCGTCGGGCTCCTCGGGCGGGGAAGTGTGCGGTCATCGGGTGGTCCTTTCGCACGGCCGTCAGCGCGTGACGGTCTGGGTGGGGAGGGTGAAGTGGGAGATCGTCTCGGCCGGGAGGCTCGGGACGTCGATGGGCACGGAGCCGCCCCGCAGCGAGCGGGTCGCCAGGGCGCCGGCGGCGACCGCGGCTCGCGCCGCGACCGGGGACAGTGAGGTCGGTTCGCCGAGTGCGACGCTGCGCAGGAACTCGGTCATGGTGAGCAGGTCGGCGTCCGCGTGGCCGGAGTCGACGCCGTCGATCGGGTATTCGCGGTCGCCCTGGACGTCCCACCCGCGGCGGTGGTTCCAGACCTTGACCACGCCGCCGCCGGTGTCGCCGATGTTCTCGAGACGGCCTTCGGTCCCGATCACGGTGTAGTTCCGCCAGTAGTCCGGCGTGAAGTGGCACTGCTCGTAGCTCGCCTGCACGCCGTTGTCGAGCGTCATCATCACCATCGAGACGTCCTCGACGTCGACGACGGGGTTCAGGCCGGTCTGCTCGAGCGGCGGCCAGTTGTCGAGCGAGAACCAGTCCCCCATGAGCTCACCGCTTCGGTCGCGACGATCGGTGACGTCGCCGTAGACGGACAGCGAGCCCATCCCGACGACACGGCTCGTGTACCCGCCGGCGAGGGCGTGGATGACGTCGAGGTCGTGGCTCGCCTTCTGCAGCAGCAGGGAGTTGACCTTGGTGCGGTCGGCGTGCCAGTCCTTGAAGTAGTAGTCGCCGCCGTTCCCGACGAAGTGGCGGCACCAGACGGCCTTGACCTCGCCGATCGCGCCCCGTTCGACGATCTCCCGCATGAGCCGGACGACGGCGGCGTGCCGGAAGTTGTGGCCGACGTACAGCGGGGTGCCCGTCTCCGCAGCGGTGTTGAGCACGGCGTCCGCGTCCTCCACCGTGATGGCGAGGGGCTTCTCGAGGTAGACCGCGATGCCCGCGCGGAGCAGGTCGATCGCGATCTCGGCGTGCGTCCAGTCCGGGGTCGTGACGATCGCCGCGTCCACCGCGCCGACGAGGTCACGGTGGGACTCCACCACCAGCGCGTCGGGGTACTCGCTGCGTCCGCGTTCCCGCCCGTCGGCGGTGACGTCCGCGACGGCGATGACCCGGGCCTCCAGATCGGTGCTCGAGGCGACCGCCTCGGCGACGTGGCGTGCGATGGCGGACCGTTGGCCCATGCCGATCACCGCGATGCGGAGTCCTTCGTACGTGTCGACGCTCATCTCGCTCCCTTGCGTGATTGTGACGCCAATGATGCCGAATCGATCATGAATGCACAATAGGCGCTCACGGATCGCTCACGGAAGCGAGATGCGAGGGTTTTACACGCCGGTAACGTCCGGGCACGACGTCGTGGTGCCGGCGGGCCCGTCAGCCCCGGTCCAGCTCAGTCGGCTCAGTCGGCTCAGTCGGCGACGACGAGCTCCACGCCGGCGGCGGCGAGGTCGGCGGCGAACGTCGGCGGGACCGGCTGGTCGGTGACCAGGACGTCGATCCGGTCCAGCGGGCAGATCCGCGCGAACGTCGAGCGCTCGATCTTGGTGGAGTCCGCCACGACGATCACCCGACGCCCGACGGACGCGAAGTGCCGACTGACCTCGGCCTCTCCCTCGTGCATGGTGGTGGCGCCGTACTGGCCCGTCAGGCCGTCGACGCCGAGCACGACGACGTCGAGCGCGAACTCGTCGAGGGTGTCGCGGACGAGCGGGCCGACGAGTTCGTAGGACTGACGACGTGCGACGCCGCCGGTGACAACGATCTTGACGTTGGCGCGCACCGACAGCTCGTACCCGATGTTCAGCGCGTTGGTGACGATCGTGACGCCGTACTCGCCGTCCGCCCGGATGAAGCGTTCGCTCTTGCCGAGCTCCCTGGCGACCTCGGTGGTGGTGGTCCCGCCGTTCAGCCCGACGGTGTCACCCGGGGCGATGAGCGCCGCCGTCGCACGGGCGATCGCCGTCTTGGCCTCTGCCTGCCTGGCGATCTTGTACTGCAGCGGCAGCTCGTACCCGGCGCCGAGCGCGGCGGCCCCGCCGTGCGTGCGCGTGACCAGCCGCTGGTCGGCGAGGGTCGCGAGGTCGCGGCGAGCGGTGGCCGGGGAGATCCCGAGCAACTCGCCGATCTCGGAGATCGACACGTTGCCCCGTTCGCTCACGAGTTCGAGCAGGGCGTTGAGCCGCTGTTGCGGAGTCATGAGGGCCATCCTACGGGCGTGCCGCGCTCGGTCGCTGATCGGAAATGACGTTTTGCTCTCGCATCGCGCACGATCGCTCGCTATGCTTCCGACCATCGATCACCCGGATCGAGACCGGACCGGAAGGCACCCATGACCGACACCTTCGTGAGCGAAGAGCTCGCGTCGCAGCCGGAGACCTGGCGCGCTGCGGCCGCCCTGCTCCCCTCCTTCGTCGACACCCTCCCCCAGCCAGGCGAGCGCGTCGCCGTCGTCGGGTGCGGGACCAGCTGGTTCATCGCGATGAGCTACGCCGTGGCCCGCGAGCAGGCCGGCCTCGGCGTCACCGACGCGTTCGCGGGCTCCGAGTACCCGACCGGACGCGAGTACGACCGCGTCGTGACGATCAGCCGGTCCGGCACGACGACCGAGATCGTCTCCCTGCTCTCCGACCTCCCCACGCAGCGCACCGTACTGATCACCGCCGTGCCGGACAGCCCGGCCGCGGCGGTCTCGGACGACACGATCGCGCTGCCGTTCGCCGACGAGCGTTCGGTCGTCCAGACCCGCTTCGCGACGACGGCGCTCGCCCTGCTGCGCGCGTCCATCGGCGATGACGTCGATGCACTGGCCGTCCAGGCGGAATCGGCGCTCGCGCTGCCCATCGAGGACCTCCTCGACGCCGAGCAGGTGACGTTCGTGGGTCGCGGCGCCGCCGTCGGCCTGACGTTCGAGGCAGCACTCAAGACCCGCGAAGCCGCGCAGTTCTGGGCCGAGTCGTACCCGGCGATGGACTACCGGCACGGCCCGATCGCGATCGCGCAGCCCGGTCGACTCGTCTGGTCCCTCGGCAGCACGCCCGACGGGCTGCCGGACGAGGTCGCCGCGACCGGTGCCCGGTTCGTCCACCACGACCTCGACCCGATCGCGGGGCTCGTCGTCGTGCACCGTTTCGCGGTCGCGCTGGCCGAGCGTCGCGGGCTCGACCCGGACCACCCGCGTTCCCTGACACGCTCGGTCATCCTCACCTGATGGCCGGCAGCGGGGCCGTGCTCGGGGTCGACGTCGGCGGCACGGGCATCAAGGCCCGACTGACCGACGCGGCCGGGCAGGTCCTCGCCGAGTACCGTGTGCCGACGCCGAAGGACGACCCCGACGCCCAGCGGCTCGCGGAGACCGTCGCGGACCTCGCCGTCGGCGCTGTCCCGCGCGATGCCGACAGCACCGTCTCGCTCGGTGCCGACAGCACCGTCCCGCTCGATGCCGTCGGGCTCGTCGTCCCCGGTGTCGTCGACGAGCGCGCCGGCACGTCGGTGCTCTCGGTCAACCTCGGCTGGCGGGACGTCCCGGTGCGTACACGGGTGCTCGCGGCGTTGCTCGCCCGCGGCGTCGACGTTCCGCTCGCCTTCGGGCACGACGTCCGCGCCGGTGCCGTCGCCGAGGTCCGATCGGGTGGCCTCGACGAAGGCTCCGCCGTGTTCCTGCCGATCGGCACCGGGCTCGCGAGTGCGCTCGTCGTCGACGGCACCGTGGTGGACGGCGGCGGATGGGCCGGCGAGGTCGGCCAGGTCCGGCTCGCACACGGACCGCACGCCGGGGCCCGGGTCGAGGAGATCGCCTCGGCCGGCGCCGTCGCACACCGGACCGGTGTCGAGAGCGCGCACGCCGCCATGCTCCTCGTCCAGCAGGGCGATGCGACGGCCGTCCAGGTCTGGCACGAGTGCGTCGAGGTCCTCGCCGACGTGATCGGGTGGACCACCGCGGTGGCCGGATGCCACACCGTCGTCGTCGGCGGGGGCCTGGCCCGGTCCGGCCCGCTCCTGCTCGACCCCCTCCGTGCGGCGGTCGCGAACCGGCTGGCCGGGCTCCGTGTGCCCGCGGTCGTGCCGGCCCGTCACGGAGACGCGGCGGGCGCGATCGGGGCCGGCCTGCTCGCACGCGATCTCCTCGAGCGTGGCACCCGCGTCGCGGAGGGCATGCCGTTCGTCGCCGAGGGCACGCGGTGAGCACGCTGGTCCGCTCCGCGCGGCTCGTCACCCCGGCCCGGACGATCGACGGGGGTTGGCTGCTCGTCGAGGACGGGCGGGTGGCCGCCGTGGGTTCCGGGAACGCCCCTCCCCACGACCGCGTCGTCGAGAGCCACGGCACGGTCCTGCCAGGTTTCGTCGACCTGCACGCGCACGGTGCGCTCGGCCACGACTTCGCGACCTGCACCGCGGACGACGCCCGCGCCGTGGCCGCCTTCCACGCCGACCGCGGGACGACGTCGCTCGTCGCGTCGATCGCGACCGGTACCCCTGCGGACACCCTGTCGGCGCTCCGTCGGCTCCGGCCACTGGTCGCGGACGGCACGCTCCTCGGACTGCACCTCGAGGGGCCGTGGCTCTCGCCCGCCCGACGGGGAGCACACGCGCCGGACCTGCTGCACGCACCGACGACGGCCGAGGTGGACGCGTACCTCGACGCCGCGGCCGACGTGCTCCGGGTCGTCACCCTGGCACCGGAGCTCCCCGGCGCACTCGACGCGGTCGGCCGGCTCACGGACGCCGGGATCGTCGTGGCGATCGGGCACACCGACGCGGACGCCGACACGGTCCTGCGCGCCGTCGATGCCGGTGCGCGACTCGTCACCCACGTCTTCAACGGCATGCCCCCGCTGCACCACCGCGATCCCGGCCCGGTCGGCGTCGCCCTGACCGACGACCGCCTGTCCGTCGAAGCGATCGTGGACGGTCACCACCTCGACGCCGTCGCGGTGGACCTGGTCCGCCGCAGCGCCGCCGGCCGGATGGTGCTCGTGTCCGATGCGATGGCCGCGACCGGGTGCCCGGACGGACGCTACCGGATCGCCGGATCGGACGTCGTGGTGTCCGACGGTGTCGCGATGCTCGCGGACGGGTCGTCGCTCGCCGGCAGCACGAGCACGATCGCGGACGCCGTCGCCCGTGTCCTCGCGAGCGGTCCGGACGCGATCGCCGAAGCCGTCGCCATCTCCTCGAGGAACGCCGCGGCGTTGCTCGGTCTCCCGGAGCCGCTCAGCCCCGGGTCACGCGCCGACCTGCTCGCGCTCGACGCCGATCGGCTCCGCGCCCGTCCGCTCACCGAAGGGGTCCTCGCATGATCGTCGTCGTCACGCCGAACCCCGCGGTGGACGTCACCTACCGCGTCGACGAACAGCGTGTCGGCACGACCCAACGCGTCCGGAACGTGGACCGGCGACCCGGCGGCAAGGGGCTCAACGTCGCACGTGTGCTGCACGCCGAGGGTGTCCGGACCCACTCGGTCCTGCCACTCGGCGGCGCCGCAGGGGCCTGGGTGGCCGATGCGGTGGCCGCCCTCGGGCTCGATGCGACCACGGTCCCGGTCCCCGGCGAGACCCGCACCACCGTGACGGTGGTCGACGACCTCGCCCACCCCACGATGTTCGGCGAGCCCGGGCCGTCGGTCCCACCCGGGTCGTGGTCCCACGTCGACGACGCCGTCCGGTCCGCCCTCGGGACGGCTGCTCCGGGTGGACCCGTCGCGCTCGTGCTCTCGGGCTCGCTCCCCGCCGGTGCCGAGCCGACCGTGGTCGTCCCCTGGGTGACCGACGCCGTCGCGGCGGGGGTCCTCGTGGTCGCCGACCTCTCCGGCCCGTCCCTCCTCGCGGCGGCCGACGCCGGTGCCACCGTGTGCAAGCCGAACCGCGAGGAACTCGCCGAGGCCACGGGCCTGCCGGACGAACGGGACGGCGCGCTCGACCTGCTCCGGCGCGGCGCCGGACTGGTCGTGGTCTCGCGCGGAGCCGACGGCATCGCGGCACACACGCTCGACGACGTGGTCGAGGTGCCCGCCGTGCCCGGCGTCACCGGCAACCCCACCGGCGCGGGGGACGCCGCGACCGCCGGCCTGGTCCTCGCACTGTCCCGCGGTGCCGACACCACCCTCGCACTGCGCACGGCCGCGGCCTTCGGCGCAGCAGCGGTCCTCCGTCCCGTCGCCGGCGAGATCGACCACGACGCCGCACACCGGTTCCTCTCCGCCCTCGACCCCACCAGGAGTCCCACATGATCACCGACCTGGCCCTCACCGGGCTCCTCGACACCGCCCGATCGGCCCGGCACGGCATCGGGGCGTTCAACGTCGTCCTGCTCGAGCACGCCGAGGCGATCGTCGCGGGTGCTGCCGCCGCCGGTCTGCCGGTGATCCTGCAGATCAGCGAGAACTGCGTCCGCTACCACGGCGGGCTCGCACCCATCACGACCGCGACCCAGGCGATCGCGCGCTCGGCCGACGTCGAGGTCCTCGTGCACCTCGACCACGTCGAGGACACCGACCTGGTCGCCGAGGGCATCGCGCTCGGGGTGGACTCGATCATGTACGACGGTTCGCACCTCGACTACGCCGCGAACGTCGCCGCCACCCGTGTCCTGGCGGACCGCTGCCACGCGGCCGGCATCGCGATCGAGGCCGAACTCGGCGAGGTCGGCGGCAAGGACGGCGTGCACGCACCGGGTGTCCGCACCGACCCGGCCGACGCAGCGGCGTTCGTGGCCGCGACGGGGGTGGACGCCCTCGCGGTCGCCGTCGGGACCTCGCACGCGATGCAGACCCGCGAGGCCGCCGTCGACCGCGACCTGATCGGGCGGCTGCACGACAGCGTGCCGGTGCCCCTCGTGCTCCACGGGTCGTCGGGACTGTCGGACGACGAGCTCCGTGGTGCGGTGGCGGCGGGGATGACGAAGATCAACATCTCGACGCACCTCAACGGGCTCTTCACCCGGGCGCTCCGCGACGTGCTCGACGAGCGGCCGGAACTGGTCGACCCGCGGAAGTACGTCGCCGCCGGCCGCGACGCGATCACGACCGAGACCGCGAGACTCCTGACACTCCTGGCACGCTGACGCGACGAGGCCGCGGCGCTCAGCCCTTCGTCCTGGAGTGCCACCTCGTCGTCGTCCCCTGCGCGAGCACCAGGTCACCGTTGGTCTGCATCCGCAACTGCATGTTCTTCCCCCCGTACCGCCACGTCGCGGTCGACCACTTCGCCTTGCCCACGGCGTCGTAGAGCACCACGTTGCCGTCCGTCTGCACCCGCAGGGAACTGCCCCGACCACCGGCGACGGCGAACACCGTCTTCGATCCGAGGACGATCCGGAGCTGGCCGTCGGCCCGGACGATGAAACGACGGTGTCCGGTGGTGTCCCGGATCTCCTGTCCGGGGACGAGGCTGGCGCCGGGCACCAGGCGGTCGCGCGTGCCCGGGACCTGCTGCCACAGGACCGTCGTCCCACGGACGAGCTGGACCACGCCGAGGTCGGTGACCTGCAGCACGGGAGCATCTCCCGCGGATGGCTTGCCTGCGGCCCAGACGGTCGCACCGGTGGTCGACCGGATCGCGAGCGTGCCGTCGGTGCCGACCGTGAGGGTCGCCCCCGCGGATGCGACGTTCGACGACCACAGCGCCCGTCCGCCGCCCCACTCGACGAGGCGGCCGTCGGACTGCAGGTCGAGCCAGTACAGCCCGTGCGGCGACCGGATCGACGTGCCGGAGGGTACCGGCGTCGACGACCCCGTGATCCCCGTGGCCGTAGCTCCTGCCGCGGTCGGCCCGACAGCGGCAGGAGCACCGGCGCCACCGCCCGCGCACCCGCTGGTCGGCAGCAGGGCCCCGAGTACGCCCCAGTTCGGCGTCCCGAGTCCTGTTGCCTGGTCGTACCCGGTGGTCGCCGCCGCAGTGCCGTTCGTTCCCGACGTCACGTCGCGGAACGCCGTCGGGTTCGAGTAGAGCGTCTGGTGGACGTCGCCGATGCCGACGGTGCACCCGCGGGTCCCGAGTGCCGCGGCGAGCTGGCCGGCGACGACCGGCGACGCGAGACTCGTGCCGCCACCGAGCGCGAAGCCGTGCGCCGTGCCGAGGTAGATCCCGGGCCCGGTCGCGGGGTCCGCGACCGAGGCGATGTCGGGGACGAGGCGCTTCGTCCCCGTGACACCGGTGCCGGACTGCCACGCCGGGCGGTCGTACGCCGCGGAGACGCCGCCCCCGCCTGCTCCGTACGTGTTCGACCATGCGGACTCCGAGGTGCCCGACGACGTGGTCCGCAGCGAGGTCCCACCGACCGCGACCACGGCGGGCGACGATGCCGGGTACGTCACCGAGCGGACCGACGAGCGTGGCCCGGTCGGGCACATCGCGCCGTCGTCACCGGAGGCGGCGAACACGGTCGCCCCGGCGGCCACGATGCGGTCGAGCGCGTCGTCGAGCGCCCCGCGGGCTGCCGCGGACGTCAGCGACTCGCAGGAGCCCCACGAGACGCTGACGGCCGTGATGCCGGCACGCTGGACGTCGTCCGCGATGCGGCTGTAGGCGTCGTAGAGCCCCTGGAACGAGTTCGGTGCCACGTAGACGCGCTGCCGCGCCGAGGGCGCCGTGGCGAGGAGGGCCTCCTGGTCGAGCGCGACCTCGGTCTCGCCGCCGGAGCCGTCCGCCCGGTGGACGTCGGCGCCGTCGACGGCGATCTGGTCGAGCGCGGGGACCGGTCGCCCGACGGCCGCCGCGTAGGCGACGAGGTCGTTGCGGTCCCAGCCGGAGAGCTGCACGGTCGCGACGGTGGTGCCGGCTCCGGCGCTCGCCGCACTCGAGGAGCCGTAGGCCCTGGCGAGGTCAGCAGGGGCGTAGCCGCCCGGGAGCGCGGCGTGTGATGCGGCGGGCCGGGTGTCGAGCCCGAACACCGTGGTCACGGAGTCGCCGAAGGACGCCGGGATGACGACGTCGCCGGTGGGGTGCATGCCGTCGCCGCTGCCCACCAGGGTGGTCGCGAAGAGCGCCTCGGCCTGCGCAGCCGTTCCGGTGGCCTCGAGCTCCCAGGTGTCCAGGTCGGTGACCGTGAACCCCGCCGCGGCGAGCACCGACCGGACCGTTGCGCCGTGCGGCTCCTCGGGCGCCAGGGCGTCGACCGCGTCGCTCCGTTCCTCGGGACCGGCTCCGGCCGTGGTGGCCGGCAGGTCCCGCAGCGCGGTCCGGTCGGTCGGGCGCAGCACGACGGTGAGGTCGACCGGGGTGTCGGCGGGGGTCCTGCCGTCCGTCGGGTCCGAGGACGTCGGCACGGACCCCGAGGACGCGACGGTCGACGGGACGGTCGGCGTGGGGGCCGTCCCGGCCGAGGCGGGTGCGGCGACACCGACGGCGAGCGTCGCCCCGAGGGCGGCCGCCGTCAGGAAGGCGAGGGTGCGGTGGTGCATCGGCGTCACTCCATGACTCTGCACGGCGCCCGATCCGTGGGCACCGGCCCGCTCGGTGATCGAGCGGACGCGAGCACGCTAACCCGCGAAGGTGCCACTCCGACAGCGGTGACGCCGGAATGCGCGCCCCCAGTTGTGGAGCGTCGTACCCCGCCCGGTCCCCCACGCGTCGCCCTGGAGGCCCGACTCGGCTCCGGCACGCCGGTCACGTCAGCAGAGCGGGACGTTCACCGCCAGACCGCCCATCGCGGTCTCCTTGTACTTGGTCGACATGTCGGCACCGGTCTGCCGCATGGTCTCGACGACCTGGTCCAGCGACACGTGGTGCACGCCGTCCCCCCGGAGCGCCATCCTGGCCGCGTTGACCGCCTTGTTCGCGGCGATCGCGTTGCGCTCGATGCAGGGGATCTGCACGAGCCCGCCGATCGGGTCGCAGGTCAGCCCGAGGTTGTGTTCCATCGCGATCTCGGCGGCGTTCTCGACCTGTTCCGGGGTCCCACCGAGGACCTCGGCGAGCCCGGCGGCCGCCATCGACGCGGCGGAACCCACCTCGCCCTGGCAGCCGACCTCGGCGCCGGAGATCGAGGCGCGCTCCTTGTAGATCGACCCGATCGCGCCGGCGGTGAGGAGGAAGCGGACGACGGCCTCGTCGCGGTCGAGCCCGTCGACGTAGTGCAGTGCGTAGGCCAGGACCGCGGGGATGATGCCCGCCGCACCGTTCGTCGGCGCCGTCACGACGCGTCCGCCCGATGCGTTCTCCTCGTTGACCGCCATCGCCCAGAGGTTCACCCACTCCATCGCGAACAGCGGGTCGTGGTCGGGGTCGTCGCGGGTGAGCTGTCCGAACCAGTCGGCTGCACGTCGCCGGACCTCGAGCCCGCCCGGCAGGGTTCCGGTTCGCCGGACGCTGCGGTCGACGCACGACTCCATCACGCCGTGGATGCGGAGCAGCTCGTCGCGGACGCTGTCCTCGGAGCGGGTCGCGACCTCGTTGGCGAGGGCGATCCCGCTGACCGGGAGACCGGTCTCGGCACAGGCGGCGAGCAGTTCCGCGCCGCTGGAGAACGGGTGCGGCACGGTGTCGTCGACGGGGATCGCTGCTTCGGCGACGGCTGCGGGCTCGTCGTCGCCGTCCCGCGTGATGAACCCGCCGCCGACCGAGTAGTAGGTCTCGACGGCGATCTCGGAACCGGAGTCGTCGAACGCGCGGAGCCGCATGGCGTTCGGGTGTCTGGGCAACATCGTCAAGGGGTGCTGGACGATGTCGCGGAGCCGGAACGGCACGCGCTGCCCGCCGGACATCCGCAGGACGCCGGTCTCCTCGAGCGTGTCGAGCGCCGCCGTCATCGCGTCGGGGTCGACGTCCTCCGGCAGCTCGCCGGTGAGCCCGATCGCGACGGCGCCGAGCGTTCCGTGTCCCTGCCCGGTGGACGCGAGCGAGCCGTAGAGGTCGACGCGGATCGTCACGACGGGCAGTGCCCGGACGCGGTCGGCGAACTCGGCTGCGGCGCGCATCGGCCCCACCGTGTGGGAGCTCGACGGGCCGACACCGATGCTGAACAGATCGAAGACGGAGACCGGCACGTCGCCACCCTAACCCGTCTGGACGGACGGACGTTCAGCGGCGGTTGCCCTCGGCGGGCATCAGGAACCACAGCACGACGTAGGCGATCCAGAGCGGACCGGGGAAGAAGCTCAGGATGACCCAGGCGACGCGGACGAAGGTGCGGGACCAGCCGAAGCGGTCGGCGATACCGGCACAGACGCCGGCGAGGACACGGCCGTTGCGGGGGCGGGTGAGTGCGTTCATGTCCATGACGCTACGCACCCGACGACCGCCGCAGAAGGTGGTCTCCCTCCGGATCCGGGGTGGGGAGAACCCCCGGGTCAGGGAACGAGGACGATCTTGCCGCGGGTGTGCCCCTGCTCGAGTTCCGCGACGGCGTCCTGGACCCGGTCGAGCGGGTAGGTCGCCGCGATCGGCACCTCGATCGCACCCTCCGCCACCATGTTCGCCAGCGCGCCGAGGATCTCGGGATCGGCGGTGTCCGAGCTGCCCGATGCGTGCGCACCGACCTCGGCCGCCGCCTCGAACGCGATGATCGTCTCGATGCGGTCGGCGGGGATCCCGAGCGCGATGCCGAGGTGGACGTACTCGGCGCCGTGCGTGTCGATGAGCGCGTCGACCCCGTTCGTCGCGAGCTCCTCGACGCGCTGCTGCAGTCCGTCCCCGTAGGCGACCGGACGTGCCTTCTTGGACGCGAGCCACTCGTGGTTCGACTCCGACGCGACGGCGATGACGTCGATGCCCTCGTTCGTGAGGAGCTGCGTGACGAACCCGCCGACGCCCCCTGCGGCGCCGGAGACGACGACGGTCTCCCCCGGCCTCGGGTCCACGGCACGGACGGCAGCCGCCGCGGTCGTCGCGATGACGTCCAGCCCACCGGCCACGGTCCAGTCGAGCAACCGCGGCTTCTGCACGACCTGCTCGGCCGGGACGGACACGTACTCGGCCTGGCTCGACCGGTCCCACGACCAGCCGATGACCTCTTCGGCCTCGTCGACGCCGTCGACACCCTCGCCGACCGCGACGACGATCCCGGCGAAGTCGGTGCCCTGGCCGGACGGCAGGTCCCCGCCGAACACCCCCTGGCGGATGGCGGACTCCCCCGGGTTGATCCCGGCGGCCCGGACACGGACGAGGACGCGCCCCGGCAGGGCGGCTGGCACGGGAACCTCGGCGACGCGGAGCACGGTCCGGTCGCCCCACTCGTCGAAACGGACGGCGCGCATGGTCTCAGGAAGATCGGTCATCTCCGGAGACGCTACGCCTCCGCGCCACCACGACGCATCCCAGCCTGACAGTGGACCGCTCCATCCGCGTCGGCACGCGGACCGAGGAGCATGCGACACTGGCCACATGCCCATCCTCAACAAGGACATGCAGGTGTGCATGTCGCTCGCCGCCCGTCCGAGCAACATCGGCACCCGGTTCCACAACTTCCTCTACGACGAGCTCGGGTTGAACTTCCTCTACAAGGCGTTCACCACCACCGACCTCCCAGGAGCCGTCACCGGCATCCGTGCCCTCGGCATCCGCGGGTGCTCGGTGTCCATGCCGTTCAAGGAGGCGGTCATCCCCCTCGTCGACGTCGTCGAGGAGTCCGCCGCGGCCATCCAGTCCGTGAACACCGTGGTCAACGACGACGGTGTGCTCACCGCCTCGAACACCGACTACGAGGCCGTTGCAGCACTGCTCGGCACGCACGACGTCGACCCCACGTCCCGCGTGCTGCTCCGCGGGTCCGGCGGCATGGCGAAGGCCGTCACCGCGGCGTTCCGTGGCGCCGGGTTCGACCACCTCACCCTGGTCGCCCGCAACGAGGACACCGGCTCGGCCCTCGCGTCGCAGTACGGGTTCGACTGGGTCCGCACCGAGGACGAGGCCGGCGACGCCGACCTGCTGGTCAACGTCACGCCGCTCGGCATGGACGGGGACCAGGCGGACACCGTCGCGTTCGCCGCGGACCGGATCGCCGCGGCCCACACCGTGTTCGACGTGGTCGCCTTCCCCTCCGAGACGCCGCTCGTGCGGGCCGGACGCGCGGCGGACAAGCACGTCATCACCGGCGCCGAGGTCATCGCGCTCCAGGCAGCGCGCCAGTTCGAGCGCTACACGGGCGTCGCCCTCACCGACGACCAGGTGGCCCGGGCAAGCGAGTTCAGTCGCGCTGAGTAGGGCGCGTCAGCCGTTCCGGGCGCGACCCGTCGCGACCCAGCGGAGGCGCCGCAGGGTCTCGCGGTTCCTGATCCACACCAGCGGCTGCAGCAGGAACCCCGGGACGTACGTGGTCGGGCCGGCCACGGCGTCCTCGACGATGGTGACCTTGCAGCCCCGGGGATGCGGCTCGACGGTCAGTTCCACGCGCGCCTCACCGAGGGGCCAGCCCTTCGGCTGCATGACCATCCGCCGGGGCGCATCCCACACGAGCGACGTCGTCACGTCGTCGATCACGAACGGCCACACACCGAACGAGTGGTGCAGGCGTTTCCCGACCGCTGGCCAGCCGGGTTCCGCACCGCGCATCCGGGACGCGCCGACCACCCAGGTCGTGAAGAGCCAGCCGTCGCCGAGCACGTCGAAGACGTCCTCGGGCGTGCAGTGCATGATGCGGACGTTCTTCGCCATGATCAGTCCTCCGGTGCCAGGTCGACGTCGTCCGGCAACCCGAAGGTGTGCCGCAGTGCGCTCTTCGCGGCCCGCCAACCGGCCATGCCGTGCACGCCGGGGCCCGGGGCAGCGGCCTCGGAGCAGAGGTACATCCCGCCGCCCATCCGCCACGGGTCGTTCGACAGCAACGGACGCTTCACGAGCTGCCAGAAGCTCGCCGCACCCGAGGCGATGTCCCCGCCGACGTAGTTCGGGTTGTAGGCAGCCATCTCCACGGCGGTCCGGGAGCTCGTCGCGAGGATCGTGTCGCGGAACCCCGGCGCGAACCGCTCGATCTGGCGGGTGACGGCCTCGGTGTGGTCGATGTCGGAACCGGCCGGGACGTGCGCGTAGGCCCAGAACACGTGCCGGCCCGCTGGCGCGCGCGACGGGTCCACGACGGTGGGCTCCGCACCGAGGACGTACGGGCGCTCGGCGTGCCGTCCCCGCGCCACCGCGCCCTCTGCTGCGGCGATCTCGGCGCGGGTGCCGCCCAGGTGCACCGTGCCGGCCCGACGCAGGTCCTCGTGCGTCCACGGCACCGGTTCGGACAGGGCGAAGTCGACCTTGGCCGCGGCGTTGCCGAACCGGAACCGTCGGAGCGCACCCCGACGCGGCGTCGGGATCTGCGAGCCCGCGATCCGGAGCATCCCCGGCACGCTCGTGTCGAACAGCACCGCTTTCGCCGGGGTGAGGTCCCCGAGCGACCGGACGTCCTGTCCGGTGACGATCCGCCCACCGTGCGCGACGAGGTCGGCGGCGAGCGCGTCGACGATCGCCTGGCTGCCGCCGATCGGCACCGGCCAACCGCGGGCGTGCGCGTAGCTGCCGAGCGACAGGGCCGCTGCGGCGGTCGCGAGGGACGGCATGTGCTGGATGGAGTGCGCGGCCACCCCGGTCACCATCGCGGGTGCGACCTCGTCCCGGAACCGGGCGTTCCAGGCGCCGCTCCCCTGCTCCAGCGCCCGCAGGCCGAACCGCAGGACGGTGAGCGGGTGCCGCGGGACGTTCAGCAGCGCGTTCGTGGCGAAGTCCGACACCTGGTCCGCGTTCCGCGAGAGCGGGGCCATCAGGGTCCGGAAGGCGGGGCCGTCGACACCGAGTTCCGCTGCCGTGCGGTCGAGGTCCTGGTGGGCGATCCCCGCGCGGCCGCCGTCGAGCGGGTGGCCGTACTGCACCTCGGGTAGCCGCAGGTCGATCCGCTCGTCGAGGCGGAAGCGACGGAAGAACTCCGACTGCAGCGCCATCGGGTGCACGGCCGAGCAGACGTCGTGGCGGAAGCCGGGCAACGTGAGCTCGGCGGTGCGTGCTCCTCCGCCGATGGTGTCGTTCCGCTCGACGACCTCGACGGACAGGCCGGCCCGCGCCAGGGTCACCGCTGCGGCGAGCCCGTTCGGCCCCGCCCCGACCACCACTGCGTCCACCACGCGTCGAGCCTACGGACGCGCGGTGTCCGCACTCGCAGGGTCGGTGCCCTCGTCGCCGTCGGTGTCGGCGTCCGTGGGCTCGTCGGCGTCCGCCGCGACCGCACTCGGGCCGGACCCGAGCGGATGCTCCGCGAGCAGCGCAGCGAAGTCCTCGTCGAGCATCTGCTGCACCCGGTCGTCTCGACCGATCTCGTAGCCCTCGGTCGGGCGCTGCGCCCACCCCAGACGCCCGACGACGGTCGTGCCGATGTCGTCCCATGCGCGGGCGCGGGCGGCGAGCACGATGCCGTCGACGAACACCTGGTCGTCCCGGCGGCGATCGAGCATCCCCGCGAGCTCTTCGTAGGTGGCTTCGCGCGTCCGGAGCTTCAGGTCGTCGCCGCGCTTGTAGTCGTGCTGGTGCTTCGACCGGCCCTTCTGCTTGATCGCCTTCGAGCGGATCTCCCGCATGCGCTCGGCGTCGCCGCGCTGCTCCTCCGCCATCCGGTGCAGCTCTTCGCGCACGGTCTCGGCGGCGACGGCGTGGTCGAAGAACCCCTGGTCACGGAGCGAGTTGGTGATGATGCGGTTGGCGACGGCGATCGTCACGGCGGCCTTCGAGATGAGGAAGCCCTCGTCGACGGCACGGCGGAGTTCCACCTGGCTGACGGGTCGCTCGGTCGAGGTCTTGCTGCGCCGTCCGAACAGAGCCATGGCATCGACGATACCGGCGACGGGTGACCATCAGCCCGCAGGTGGACCCGGATCACCGCCTGGAGGGACGACTCACCTCCGCAGCGTCCCTAGCGTGGAGCGCATGGTCACCACCACGACATCTCCCAGGACCGGACTGGGTACCGCCAGTCTCGTGCTCGGCATCTGCTCGCTGCTCGCCGGCTGGACGTTCTTCGCGCCGGTCGTCGGGCTCTGCCTCGGCATCGCGTCCCGCAGCCGCGAACCGCTGGCGCGTGGTCGTGCCGGCTGGGGCATCCTCCTGAACGTGGTCGCACTGGCGATCTGGATCGTGCTCGTCGTCGTGTTCATCGCCGCGGGCGCCCTCGCCGCCTGGCAGCACGCCACGCAGGGCTCCTGACCCGACGCGTCCCTACTCGTAGCGGAGGGCCTCGATCGGGTTCTGGCGTGCAGCCCGGCGTGCGGGCAGCGTGCCGGCGAGGAACGCGATGAACATCACCACGAGGATGATCGTGATCACCGAGGACGGCGCGAACTGCATGATCTGCAGACCAGGCAGGTCCTTGAGCACCGTGCCGGCCAGGATGTTCGAGATCCCCGTGCCGAGCGCGATCGCCACACCGGCGCCGATCGCACTGCCGAGGAAGCCGATGAACACCGCCTCGAGCGAGAACAGCGTGTAGACCTTGCCGCCGCCCATGCCCATGGCCTTCATCAGGCCGATCTCACGGGTCCGCTCCTGCACGCTCATCAGCAGCGTGTTGATGATGCCGAAGCCCGCTGCGATCAGGGCGATCACCGCGAACGCGTTGAGCACGCCGACGATGCCGTTGATGACGGTCTGGAACTGGCCGAGCTGGTCCTGGATCGTCTGTCCGGTGTAGCCGTCCTTCGACAGGGCGCTCTTCACGTCGGACGCGGTCGCGCCGCTGTCGAGGGTCGCCGAGGCACTGGCGTAGGAGGTCGCGATCGACGCGGGCTTCCCCGTCTCCTGCGCGGACTGCATCGCGTCCGTCAGTGCCGCGTTCGCACCGGCCCCGCCGCCGAACAGCGACTCGTTCTGTACACCGACGACGGTCGCCGTCAGGGTGTGCTCTGCACCCTGGTAGTCGTCCACCGCGAAGGTGAGTTCCTTGCCGACGGCCGCCTGCTCGCTGCCGAGCCCGAGGTTCTTCAGGTAGTTCGTCGGCAGGATGACCTGGTTCGCGTCCGTGTCGTCGTCGAGCTGCTTGCCCGATGCCAGGTCGGCCTGCAGCTCCCCCGCGTTGGCGGACAACGTGACGACGTACTTGCCCTCGTTGTCGTACTCCGCGTACTTCGGGCTCAGCGCGACGGCCGGACGGACGGAGTCGATGCCCGAGACGCCCTTGATCTTGTCGACGTCGGACTGGGACAGGTACCCGAAGGACGCCGGCCCGCGGTCGACGCTCTGCGTGGACGCGTCGGGGTCGTACTTCGCGGGGCCACTGTCCGTCGACGACGAGTCGACGGTCTTCGTGATCGTCAGGGTCCCGGTGTCGCCGATCGAGGCCACCTGGGTGTCGATGTAGTTCCCGACGCCGGTGCCGATCGCCGAGGTGAGCGTGATGGTGAACGCGCCGATGAAGATCGCGATCACGGTCAGGGTGGTGCGGAGTTTGGACCGGAACGTGTTGCCGACCGCGGTCCGCAGGAGGTCGAGGAAGTTCATGCGGAGTGCCTTCCGTGCTCGTGGGCACCCGGGGCGGGCGCATCGGCCTCCGTCGACCCGCCGACGATCAGCCCGTCGCGCACGTTCACGCTCCGGTCGCAGCGTGCCGCGAGTTCTTCGTCGTGGGTGACGACGACCAGGGTGATCCCCCGCTCGCGCTGCAGTCCGAAGAGCATGTCCTCGACCACCTCGCCCGTGTTCGTGTCGAGGTTGCCCGTCGGCTCGTCAGCGAAGATGACGCTCGGCTCGCCGACGAGCGCTCGGGCGATGACCACGCGCTGCTTCTGTCCACCGGAGAGGTCGTTCGCGTCGTTCCCCGCCTTGTCCGCCAGCCCGAGCGCGTCGAGCGCCGCCATCCCCCGGCGCTTCCGCTCGGCCCCGGAGACGCCGGCGATCTTCAGCGGCAGCACGACGTTGTCGAGCACCGAGGTCTTCGGCGTCAGGAAGAACTGCTGGAACACGAACCCGAAGGTGCTGTTCCGCGTGCGGTTCACGTCGCGGGCGCTGAGCGTCGCGGCATCCGTGCCGTCGAGCAGGATCTGCCCCGTGGACGGCTTGTCGAGCAGCGCGAGCAGGTGCATCAGCGTCGACTTGCCGGAGCCGGACTTGCCGACGATCGCCAGGCTCTCCCCCTGGTTCACGGCGAGGGACACCCCCTTGAGCGCATCGAACCGGGTGGAACCTCGGCCGTAGGTCCTCGTGAGGCCCCTGGCCTCGAGCACGGGAGTGGTCATGCGCCCGAGCGTACTGTCCGTTGCACGACTGAAAGTTTGCGTTTGCTGCAAACGATGTGACGTTCCGGTTACAGTCGAGCCATGCCCGACAGTGCCACCCCGTCCGAGATGGGTCTGCGCGACCGCAAACGCATCGAGACCCGCAGCCGCATCGCCGATGCCGCGCGGTCACTCGCGCTCGAGGACGGCATCGACCACACCACGATCGAGCAGATCGCCGCGCGCGCGGACATCTCGCCGCGGACGTTCTTCAACTACTTCGAGAGCAAGGAGGACGCGGTCCTCGGGCACACCGAGCTCGACCTCTCGGCCGAGACCCTCGAGTCGCACGTCCGGGCCGTCGCTGGAGAACCGGCGGCGCAGGCGGTCGTCGACCTGGCGTTCCTGGTGTTCGGCGAGACCTTCGGGGACGAACGACACCGCCACGAGCGCAAGGAACTCATCGTGCGCTTCCCGCAGCTCATGCGCCGCCAGGTCACGCGCATGTCGATCGTCGCCGAGGCGATGACCGGCGCCGTCCGCACCGTGCTCGAGCGCGACCCGGCGTGGGGGCCGGAGGCGGCGACGCCGCAGGCGGCGGAGATGCTGCTCGGCATGGTGATGACGGCGCTCCGCAGCTCCGCCCGGAACGAGGGCACGGACCCTGAGCAGGTGCGCATCCAGGTGGTCGCGTTGATGCGCGACACCGCGGCCCGAATAGCAGCGGGATGACGGACGGGAGGCTCGGTGCCAGCTGGCACCGAGCCTCCCGTCCGTCCGCTGGTCGCGTCGCGACCCGTCAGGACTTCGAGATGAAGCCCTCCTTCACCATCCAGTCGAACGCGACGTCCGCGGGCTCGCGGCCCTCGACGTCGACCTGCCGGTTCAGCTCCTGCAGGACGGCGTCGGTCAGCTTCGGGGAGATCTGGTCGTAGACGTCCTCGAGCTGCGGGTACTCCTCGAGCACCGACGTGGAGAGCACCGGGGCGACGTTGTACGCCGGGAAGAAGCCCTTGTCGTCCTCGAGCACCTGCAGCCCGAGCGACTTGATGCGGCCGTCGGTGGTGAACACCTCGCCGAAGTTGCACGTGCCCCGGTCGGTCGCCGTGTACACGGTCCCGGTGTCGAGGATGTCGACGTTGCCCTTCGGGATCGACGAGGCGCCGGAGCCGCCGAGCTGCAGACCGTACTTCTCGAGCATCGGCTTGAAGCCGTCCGACCGCGAGTTGAACTCCGACTCGACACAGAACGTGCGCTGGTCGTCCGGGAGGTCAGCGATCTGCGACAGCTTCGTGATGCCGCCGAGCTCCTTGACCGCTTCCTTCCGCACCGCGAACGCGTACGTGTTGTTCATCGGGGCGGGCGGCAGCCAGGTCAGTCCGTTGCCGGCGTCCTCCTTCTTGACGGCCTCGTACTGCTCCTGCTTGTCCGGGATGCCCTCCTTGTGGCCCATGTAGGTGAGCCAGGCGGTGCCGGTGTACTCGTACGTCATGTCGGCGTCGTGGCTCGTCATGAGCTGACGGACCGCCACACTGCCGGGGACGTTCGTCTCGTCGGCGACGTCGAAGCCGGCGGCCTTCGCGGCGAGCACCGCGATCTTCCCGAGCACGAGCTGCTCGGTGAAGTTCTTCGACGTGACGGTGAGGTGCGCGCCCTCCGGCAGGTCGTCGATCTTCTCGATCGTGCCGGGGGCCGCTGCCGGGACGAACGAGGTCGCGGGCTGCAGGCCGCAGCCGGTCAGTGCGAGCGCTGTGGCGCCGGCGACGAGCGTCGCCGCGATGCGCCTGGTGCGGCGCCGGGTGCGGGTCGTCATCGGAGTCCCTTCGGTCGGGCGACGGTCTCGACGATGCGGCCGAGCCAGTCGATGGACAGCGCCAGGAGCGCGATGAGGAGGGCGCCGGACACCAGCACCTTCGGCAGGAACAGGTTCACGCCGGTGGTGATGAGGAGCCCGAGGCCGCCGGCGCCGATGAAGGTCGCGAGCGCGGCGGAGCCGACGAGCAGCACGAGCGCGGTGCGGATGCCGGAGAGCATGACCGGGACGGCCAGGGGCAGTTCGACCCGCATCAGGACGGAGAACGCGCTCATGCCCATGCCGCGACCGGCCTCGACCGTGCGCTGGTCGACGCTCTCGATGCCGATGATCGTGTTCCGCAGCACCGGCAGGATCGCGTAGAGCACGAGGGCGATCACCGCTGCCCAGAACGAGAACCCGAGCCAGAACGCGAGGAGCACCACGAGGCCGACGGCCGGCGCCGCCTGCCCGAAGTTCGCGACCGCGAGGATCACGCCGCTGGCCCGGCGGAGGGGTCCGCGTGTGAGGACGATGCCGAGCGGGATGCCGATGATCAGCACGATCACGGTCGAGACGATCGTCAGGAGCACGTGCTGCCAGGTGAGCGACACGAGGTCGGCCGGGTTGAGCGTGGAGCGCTCGGTGGCGGTGAGGTCAGCCGTGTTCAGCCAGACGGCGAACGCGGCGAGCACGACGAGGATCGCGACCGGCTGGATGACGAGCCCGCGCCAGCTGGCCTTCGCGGGCTTCGCGACGGGATCGGCGACGACGTCACTCATCGACGGGCTCCTCTGCGCGGACCGGGGACGACGGCAGCGTCTCGATCGGGTTCGTGTTCGTGCCGACCGGGGTGTACGCCTGCTCCTCGGCCGCTGCGGCACGGGAACGGGTGATCGCGTCCATGACCGTCTCGACCGTGATGACGCCCTGGAAGGCGTCGCGGCGACCCGTGACGAGCGCGGCACCGGCGCTGGACACGAGCATCGTGTCGAGCGCGTCGTTGAGCGTCGCGGCCTCGCCGACGACGGGCAGGTCGGGGTCGGTGCCGTCCGGGATGCGGTCGAGGCGCTCGAGCTGCCGGCGGGTCGGCCAGCCGATCGGACGCTGACGGGCGTCCACCACGACGGCGTGCCCGTGGCCGCCGGCCTCGCGCATGCGCTGCAGGACGGCCTTCGCCTCTTCACCGGGCGAGCAGGTCACCGCGGGGGCGAGCTCGACGTCGCGCACGCGGTTGAGCGTCAGCTGCTTGAGTCCGGCACCCGAGCCGATGAAGTTCTCCACGAACTCGTTCGCGGGCTCGGCGAGGATCCGCTCCGGGGTGTCGTACTGCACGATGTGCGCGCCCTCGGAGAAGATCACGATCCAGTCGCCGAGCTTCACGGCCTCGTCGAAGTCGTGCGTGACGATGACGATCGTCTTGTGCAGCTCTTCCTGGATGCGGAGGAGCTCGTCCTGCAGGCGCTGGCGGGTGATCGGGTCGACGGCACCGAACGGCTCGTCCATGAGCAGGACGGGCGGGTCCGCGGCGAGTGCCCTGGCGACGCCGACGCGCTGCTGCTGCCCGCCGGAGAGTTCACGGGGGAAGCGGTCGCGGTAGGTGTCGGGGTCGAGGGAGACCAGGTCGAGGAGCTCGTCGACGCGGGCGGCGATCTTCTCCTTCGACCAGCCGAGCATCTTCGGCACGATCGCGATGTTCGCCGCGACGGTCATGTGCGGGAAGAGCCCGCCGGCCTGGATGACGTAGCCCATGCGGCGGCGGAGCTCGTCGCCGTCGATCGACGTGACGTCGTCGTCGCCAACCACGATCCGGCCCTCGGTGGGCTCGATCAGGCGGTTGATCATCTTCAGCGTGGTCGTCTTGCCACAGCCGGAGGGGCCGACGAGCATGACGATCTTGCCCGCGGGGATCTCGAGCGTGATGCCGTCCACGGCGGGCTTCGACTGGCCCGCGTAGCGCTTGGTGACGGTGTCGAGCAGGATGCTGCGACCGGTGACGTCGCTCTCGACGGAGGAGCCGTTCGTGTGGGACAGGGTTGCGTCAGTGCTGGACACGGATACCTCGCGAGATGGTCAGGCGGCCGAGGCCGAGGAGCAGGAGATCGAGGACGAGGGCGAGCAGGACGACACCGACCACGCCCACCACGACCGAGTTGAGGGAGTTCGCGCCGCCGAGACGCGAGAGCCCGGAGAAGATGAACCCTCCGAGCCCGGGGCCGAGCGCGTACGCGGCGACGGCGGCGACGCCCATCACCATCTGCGCGGAGACCCGGACGCCGGTGAGGATGATCGGCCACGCCATCGGCAGCTCGACCTGCACCAGGGTGCGGAAGCGGCTCATCCCGATGCCACGGGCCGACTCGACGACGGCGGGGGAGATCTCGGAGAGTCCGACGACCGCGTTGCGGAGGATCGGCAGGGCGGCGAAGAACGTGACCGTGACGACGGACGGTACGACGCCGAAGCCGAGCGGCACGAGCAGCAGACCGATCACGGCGAAGGACGGCAGCGTCAGCCCGATGGTCGACACCTCGTTCGCGAGTGACCGGAGCCGCGGGATGCGGTAGACGAGTGCTGCGAGCAGCACGGCGATGACGGTGGCGAGCACGGTGCACTGGACGACCAGCGAGAAGTGCTGCCACGACGCGAACCAGATCTGGTCCCATCGCTCCGTGACATAGTTGAAGAACACCTGCTGCTGGTTCCCCTCGGGTCGGTCGTTCTGCCCACGGGTCGGGGCACAAGTGCCGCCCAACGTACGCAAGTGGAACTGCCCGTGTACAACCGCGTTTACGGTTTCAGAGAAGTTCCTGCGTATTTCTCAACACAGAAATCCCTGATCAGAGCGTCAGCGAGCCTCGCAGTCTGGGAGAACGGTAACGATCGGGCGGGCCGCCCGACTACAGACCGGCCTCGCGGAGGCCAGCCTGCTCGGCGATCGAGACGAGCCGCTCCCGCCACTCGATCCACTCCTCGGGCGTCTTCTCCGCGAGGTTCCCGTCACCGTCGCCCGCGAGGCCGTCGAGCATCTCGCGCACGATGTCCGCGTGCCCGGCGTGCCGAGCGGTCTCGTACGCCATGTGCACCAGCACACGGTGCAGCGTGACGTCACGGTGCTCGGGCGCCCACCACGGAACCACCCCGCGCGCGTCGAGGTCGAGCGCCTCGATCGTGGCGTCGGCGTGGGCGGCGCTGGCGTGGTGGAACGCGACGATGTCCGCCATCGTCTCGTCGAGCAACGCGTACATGTCCCGGTCGTCGTCGGAGTCGAGCCATGCCGGCGGATCGGGGAGCGGGCGGTCGAACACCCGCCCGAAGTACTCGGACTGCACGGCGGCCACGTGCTTCACGAGCCCGAGGACGTTCGTGCCCGTCGGGGTCACCGGCCACCTGGCCTGCCGTTCCGCGAGTCCGTCGAGCTTCGCGAGCAGCGCTGCCCGGTGCTTCTGGAGGTAGCGGTGCAGCGTCTGCTTCACGACTGCCTGGTCGGTGACCGGGGACGCCCCCTCGTCGGTGAGCAGGGAGTTCCCGGTCGCCGCGATGGTGCCGGACGGCGGTGCAGGTCGCACCGCCGGCGGCTCCTCGGTGATGTCGCTCATGCCCTCGATCGTGCCACCGCGCGCTCGCGGATGCGCTCCGACTCGGTCACGGCGACGCGCTCGGCGGTGAGCAGCAGTCCGGCGACGTCCGCGGAGTTCCGCGACGGTGCGTCGTTCCAGCTGGTCAGGTCGCGCACGCGGCCCATCCGGACGTCCGGGGCGGGGCACCAGAGGACCGGCGAGCCTTCTTCGACCGCGAGTGCGTGCCAGACGACGTCGAGGGCGCGCTGGACCGGCTGGGAGTGCACCGCGTGCGGACCACCGGCCGCGTAGACCACGGCACCGACGAGGCACGCACCGACGAGCGGGCGCCCGGCGACGTCCATCGCCGCGGCACTCGACGCCTTGCGGGTACGGCCCTTCTCGTCGACGTAGGAGAACCACGCGTGCTGGATCCAGCCGCGTTCGACGACACCGCGCGCACCGGACAGCAGCCGCTCCACGTCGGCGAGGTCACGGAGCTGCGCTTCGGCTCGACGGACCCTGGCAGCGGCACGGCGTTCGGCGAGCCGGTCGAGGAGGCCGCGGAACCCGGAGCGGGTGGGCGTGGGGAGGGAGGGAGAGGCGTCGGTGTCGACGTCGTGCTGGACGCGGAACTCGAGGGTCATCAGGCCCCTCCGATCTTCACGTGCACGGATGGTGTGGAGAGACGATAACCCCGTTCGGGTCAGCCGTCGAGAGCGGCGTCGATCCCACGCTCGGCGACGATCCGGAACGCGCTGTCGTCGCTGAGGTGCATCGCCGAGGCGATGGACACGGCCCAGCCACGTGCCCTGGTCCAGGTGGCGTCGTCGGCGGGCACCAGCGCGCGGAAGGTGCGCCGGGCCTCCTGGTCGAGCGTCAGCCAAGCGGTCGCGAGGTCCACTGCCGGATCGCCCGCCGTCACGTCCCCGAAGTCCACGACCGCCGACAGGCGGTCACCGGTGCCGTCCGGCGCGGGTTCGACGAGCAGGTTGAAGGGGTGCAGGTCGCCGTGCACCCAGACGGGAGGCCCGGCGTACGCGGGCAGGGCGGCCGCGGTCCGCCAGAGCGCGGCCAGCTCCACGGCACGTGGTACGTCCGCGGTGGCGAGCCGTTCCAGGACGACCTCCGAGCGGGTGCGCAGGGGGACGGCGCGCACCGGGTTGACCGGCGCGTCCGCCGGCGCGGGCACGTGCAGCAGCCGGACGAACGCGGCGAGCGCCTCGGCCACCGCCGTCCCGCCGGCGCGTTCGCCCGCCGGGACGCCGGGGAGCCAGCGCACGACGCTCCACGACCACGGGTACCCCGGCGCCGGGCGACCGGTCCGCACCGGATCGGGGACGGGCACGATCGCTGCGACCCGGTGGGCGATCTCGGGCAGCCAGCGCTGCTCGTGCTCGATGAGCCGGGCGGCGGCGGCACGGCGGGGGAGCCGGACGGCCAGCATCTCCCCGAGCCGGACGACCACGTTGTCCCAGCCGTTCGCGACGACCTCGAGCGGCAGGTCCGCGAGGTCGGGGTGCTGGTCGGCGAGCAGCGCGCGGACGAGCTCGGCGTCGACGTCGATCTCTGCTTCCGGGGTGGGCATCGGGTCAGGCTAGCCGGGGCTGCCCCTCCCCGCGAACGGGGGCTCTCGGGGCGAACCTACCGCTTGGTATCTTCATAGGGTCGGAGACGTGGGTGTCGCTGGGGGGACTCACGACCCGTGGTCGTGTCGGACCGGCGTCAGGGCGCCTCGGTCCGCGCGACGTGCTCGTGAGATGCGTCGGGCCCGTGATATGCGTCGGGCTCGTCGGGTGCGTCGTCCTCGTCCGGGGCGATGAGGGCCACCAGCCGCGGGATCTCCGGGCGCATCCGCTCCGTGACGATCGCGGCGAGCAGGACCGTCCAGAGGTCGCGGAGCCGTTCGAACAGGTCCGCGCGGTCGGCCAGCACGTCGGAGACCGTCTGGACGCCGGTGTACGCGGGGATGATCACCCGCCCGAGCACCTCCGGGTCCCAGGCATCGTCGACCTCGCCCGCGGCGATCCCCTGCCGCATCAGTTCGGCGACGACCGCCATCCAGTCGGTGTACGGGTTCTGCCGCGCGACCTCAGCGGTCGCGGCCTCGGTCGACAGCCGGATGCCGGCGCTCACGACGACCTCGGACACCATCTGCGTCGCGAGTCCCTGCGACATCCACATCATCGCCTCGAGCGGGGACGTCGCCCGGGTGGACGCCGCTTCGCCGTACCGCCGGGACACCTCGTGCTGCTGGGCGATGACCGCGCCTGCGAGGTCGCGCTTCGACCCGAAGTGGAAGTAGAGCGCTCCCTTGGTCAGCCCGGCTCGCTCGGCGACGGCGTCCATCGAGGCGCCGACGTACCCGTGCTCGTCGAACTCGTGGGCCGCGGCCTCGAGGATCGCCGCCCGTGTCGCCACCGCGCGCTGCTGCCGCGACCGTCCGTCCTCCGCCATGTGGGTGCCTCCGCGGCCGATCGTATCGGCGGGTCACGGGCGGTGTCGGGCAGATCCCCGGCAACCGTCAGGTGACGTGTCCTACGGTTCCCGGCATGGACGGATGGCGGAACCCGACACGGTGGGCCCGAGCGGGTCGATGGCTGCTCGTGCCCATCGCGGTCCTCGACTGGTTCGCGCTGCCGGCCCAGGGGGTCTTCGTCACCGCGTTCCTCGTCGCGGTCGTCGGGCTCGTCGGGATCGCCGCCGCGCTCGTCGTGCGGATGCTCCGCGGCAGCCGTGGCGCGATGGCGGCCCTCGGCGTCGTGATGCTGCTCGGCGGTCTCGCCGTGTTCGGGCTCGACCCCTTCCCGGGGTCCTTCCCGCTGATCGACTCGTGGTGGCCGGACGCCATCACGCAGCCGCAGCACGTCGGCAGCGCCTACTGGCAGCTCGCCGGACTCGGGATCGAGCTGTGCGGGTTCGGCCTGCTCGCGACGCTGCTCGTCGTCACGCTGACGCGTCCGACCCTGCACGGCGGGTCAGCACCGCGACGCTGACGTCGGCGGCGGGTGCGGCCTCGCGCAGTGCCCGGATGCGGTCGACGAACGCCGTGGCCTCCTCCGCTGCCGCCAGGGCCGCGACGGCACCGATGTCGTCGAGCCCACCGAGCGACAGGAGCCCCGCGGTGAACAGCACGAGGCGGTCGCCCGGTGCGAGGTCGACCTCGACGTGGGTCCGCGCGGTGCCCTCCGGGTGCAGCCCGATCGGCAGGTCGATCGTCCTGAGCACCGTGTGGGTGCCGTCGGCGCGGACGTGCAGCGCCAGACCGTGGCCGGCGTCCACGGACGAGACGTGACCGGTCGTCGGGTCGATCCGTGCGTGGAAGAGCGACCCGACGGCACCGGCGGCCTCCAGGTCGGCGCCGATCTGGGCCTCCAGTGCCTGGCCGTCCGCTCCCAGCCGCACGTCGGTGCGTGCCACGACGGCGGCGCGGAGCGTCGACGCGAGCAGGCCGGCCGCACTGCCGGCGGCGGACACCGAACCGATCGTCAGCCGGATCGTCCCGTCGGCCGCGACGCGCCAGTCCGCGACGTCGCCGGACCCCTCGCGTGACGAGGACACGGCGGCGAAGTCGTAGCCGGGGACGTCGATCGGATCGGGGACGAGCGCGTCGAGCACCCGCCGGACCCGGTCCCGGTCGATCGCGTGGCCCAGCTCCCGCTCCGCCCAGCGGGCGAGGTCCCGGAGCATCTCCACGTCCTGCGGCGAGAGCTCGCGGGGCTTCGCGTCCATGATGCAGAGCGTGCCGACACGGGTGCCGTCGAGCATGGACAGCGGCGCACCCGCGTAGAAACGGATGCCCGGCTCGCCCGTCACGGCGGGGAGCCCGCTGAACCGCGGGTCGAGCGCGGTGTCCGGCACCACCATCGGCCCGTCCTGCAGCACGGTCGTCGAGCAGAACACGTCACTCGCGGCGGCGCTCCCGCCCTGCTGCCAGCCCTGCGCGGACTGTGCCGTGACGAGGTCGCCGTGCACGAGGTTGAGGAAGCTCAACGGCACCCCGAACGCCGCCTGCGTCATCCGGGTGATGCGGTCGAACCGCTCCTCGGGACCGCTGCCGAGCACCCCGAGGGCCTCGACGAGCGCGTTCCGTCGGTCCGCCTGGGTGTCAGTCACGCGTCCTGTCTACCGCACCCTCGGCGAGGAACCAGTCGCGCGGGTGCTCGTCGGCCGTCAGCACCCGGCGCGGCGTGGTGGGAGCGGCCCACTCCGCGGCGTTCGAGAGCACCCGCTGGATGTCCGGGTGGTGGTACACGGGGTACTCCTGGTCACCGGGCGAGAAGTAGAAGACCCGGCCGCGGCCACGACGGTAGGCGACGCCGGAGCGGAACACCTCGCCGCCGGTGAACGTCGACAGGAAGACCTCTTCGTCGGGGCGGGGGATGTCGAAGTACTCGCCGTACATCTCCTGGCGGTCGATGACGATCGGGTGCGGGACGCCCTTCGCGATGGGGTGGTCGGGCGCCGTCGTCCAGACGAGCTCCCGCTCGCCGTCGTTCCGCCACTTCAGGGAGCACGTCGTGCCCATCAGCCGCTTGAACGGCTTCGAGTAGTGCCCGGAGTGCATCACGACGAGGCCCATGCCGGCGTGCACGGCGTCCACGACGCGCTGCACGACCTCGTCGCTGACCTCCTCGTGGGCCGCGTGGCCCCACCAGAACAGCACGTCCGTGGCGTCGAGGCGCTCCTGCGTCAGACCGTGCTCCGGCTCCTGCAGCGTCGCCGTACCGACCGAGGCCTCCGGCAGGTGCTCCTGCAGCGCGGCCGCGACGACGGTGTGGATGCCGTTCGGGTAGTGCTCGACGACCGTCGCGTCACCGCGGGTCTCGTGCACGTTCTCGTTCCAGACGACGATGTTCTTCACTGCTCGATCTCCATCTCGTGTCCTGCCTGTGCCGACGCGTAGATCGCGTCGACGACCCTGCTGCGGTGCAGCGCGAACTCGCCGTGGTGCCCGTCGTGGAGGCCGCTGCGGATCGTGGCGATGAACTCCTCGATCACGCGCTGGTGGTGCCCGCCGGGGACCTGCACGCCCGGCCGGGTGACCGTCGGGATGCCCTGCTCGTCGGAGTAGAGCGTCACGGTGCCCTCCGTCGCGTAGTCGCGCACGAACAGCCGTGCACCCCCCGTCGACCCGAGGAGCTCGACCTCGATGTCCTCGACGTCCTTCGAGTAGCTCGCCCAGCTCGCCTGCAACAACAGGCTCGAACCGTTGTCGAACCGGAGCAGGGCGCTCGCGAAGTCCTCGACGTCGAACGGACGGTCCGTCGCCGCCGACACCGGGGTCCGCTCGCTGCCGCCACGGCCGGCGCTGCCGAGTTCGTTGTACGTGACGGCGCTCGCCGTGACCACGCGCGGTTCGCCCATCAGGTGCAGTGCGATGTCGAGCACGTGCGACCCGAGGTCGATGAGGGGGCCACCGCCGGCGGTCTCCTTGTTCGCGAACCAGCTCCGGATCCCGGGGATGCCGGCGCGACGGAGCCAGCTCGCACGGGCGTGGTAGACGTGGCCGAGCGGGTTCGCTGCGCCGCCGTTCCGCAGGTGGTCTGCGAGGAACTGCACGTCGGCGCGACGGCGGTGGTTGTAGGCGACCTCGAGCACGCGGTCGTTCCGGACGGCGGCGTCGACCATCTCCTGCGCCTGGGCGCCGGTCGTCGCGAGGGGCTTCTCGCAGAAGACGTGCTTGCCGGATTCGAGCGCGGCGACCGCGATGGGGTGGTGCAGGGCGTTCGGGACGCCGATCGACACGATGTCGAGGTCGTCCCTGGCGACGAGGTCCTGCCAGTCCTCGTACGTGTTCGGCACGTGCCGGGTCTCGGCCAGCTCGGCCAGTCGAGCCGTCTCCTGTCCCGCGAGCGCCACCACCTCGACCCCCGGGAGTGCGGTGTAGGCATCGAGGTGCGTGGTCCCGGCGAACCCGAGACCGACCACCCCGACGCGGAGCGTGCGTGCTGCATCCGTGGTCGTGTTCGTCGTCATCGACATGACACCGACGGTACCGGAGGCTCGGGTCGAATCGATACGACAGGCGGCGTGTTGCCGTCCCGGGGGTGGTGGCGGGCGGACCGCGCGGAGGCGGTCGAATCGCGCGTAGGAGGTCGAATCGCGCGTAGGAGGTCGAATCGCGCGTAGGACGCCCGAAGTTCTGACCCCCTACGCGCGATTCGGCTTGCTATCGCGCGTGTGAGGGGAAGGAACGCGCGCGGAGGTCTCCCATCCGTGGTCCGCGACGATGGAGGCATGACGCCTCGATCCCTGTTCCGTGCCCTCGCGGTCGCCGAACTCGTGACCTGGACGATGCTCCTCGTGGGCATGCTGATGAAGTACGGCTTCGGGCTGGGGGACCTCCCGGTGCGCATCGGCGGCAGCGTGCACGGCTTCGTGTTCCTCGCGTACCTCGTCGTCACGACGGTGGTCGCGGTGAACCAGCGGTGGTCGTTCGGCACGCTGGCGCTCGGATGGGCGAGTGCGGTGGTGCCGTACACGACGCTGCCGTTCGAGGTCGGTGTCGCACGCCGGGGCATGCTCGATGGCCCCTGGCGGCGCTCCGCTCCGGCCGGGACGCAGCCCGGCTTCTGGGACCGCCTGCTCTTCTCCGTGGTGCGTCGCCCGGCGCTCGCCGTCGTGGTGGGCGTGGTGCTCGTCGTCCTGGTGTTCGTGGTGCTGCTGACGATCGGCCCGCCGGTCCCGTCCCGCTGACCGGTCACGACACCCCGCTCACTCCCGCCGAGCGGTCGTGAGTCGTCGGTGCGGAAGCACCGGAGCGACGGATGGCGACCAGTCAGCGGAACCGGGCGGGGTGTCGTGGCCGGTCGCGAGCGCTGCTTGGTCCGGACAGGCAGACAGACGGACAGACGGACAGACGGACAGACGGACAAGCAGACAGACGGACGGGAGGCACGGTGCCAGCTGGCACCGTGCCTCCCGTCCGTGGACCGCCTGCGTTACAGGGCGGCCAGGACCGCGTTCAACGTTGCGGACGGGCGCATGACCGCGCTCGCCTTGGCATCGTCCGGACGGTAGTAACCACCGATGTCGGCGGGGGAGCCCTGGACGGCGATCAGTTCCTCGACGATCTGCTGCTCCTGACCGTCGAGCTGCTTCGCGATCTCGGCGAACGCCGCAGCGAGCTCGGTGTCCTCGGTCTGCGCCGCGAGCTCTTCCGCCCAGTACTTCGCGAGGAAGAAGTGGCTGCCGCGGTTGTCGATCGTGCCGAGCTTGCGCCCGGGGGACTTGTCCTGCTCGAGGAACGTCCCGGTGGCCCGGTCGAGGGTCTCACCGAGGATCTTCGCGCGCTGGTTCCCGGTCACGCCGGCGAGGTGCTCGAGGCTGACCGCCAGCGCCAGGAACTCGCCGAGGCTGTCCCAACGCAGGTAGTTCTGCTGGACGAGCTGCTGCACGTGCTTCGGCGCGGAACCACCGGCCCCGGTCTCGAACAGGCCGCCGCCGCCGAGGAGCGGCACGACCGAGAGCATCTTCGCCGAGGTGCCGAGCTCCATGATCGGGAACAGGTCGGTGAGGTAGTCGCGGAGGACGTTGCCCGTGACCGAGATCGTGTCCTCGCCGCGGCGGATGCGCTCCAGCGAGAACCGCATCGCGTCTTCCGGCGAGAGGACCTCGATCTGCAGACCGTCGGTGTCGTGCTCGCCGAGGTACCGGTGGACGAGCTCGATGAGCGCTGCGTCGTGCGAGCGGGTCTCGTCGAGCCAGAACACGGCCGGCGTCGCGCTGGCGCGGGACCGGGTGACGGCGAGCTTCACCCAGTCGCGGATGGCGACGTCCTTGGTCTGGCACGCGCGCCAGATGTCACCCTGCGCGACCTGGTGCTCGATCACGACGTCACCGGCGGAGTTGGTCACGCGGACGGTGCCGTCGGCTGGGACCTCGAAGGTCTTGTCGTGCGAGCCGTACTCCTCGGCCTTCTGCGCCATCAGGCCGACGTTCGGCACCGAGCCCATGGTCGCGGGGTCGAAGGCGCCGTTCGCACGGCAGTCCTCGATCACGGTCTGGTAGATGCCGGCGTAGCTGGAGTCCGGGATCACGGCGAGGGTGTCGTGCTCGTCGCCGTCCGGGCCCCACATGTGGCCCGAGGTGCGGATCATCGCGGGCATCGAGGCGTCGACGATGACGTCGCTCGGGACGTGCAGGTTCGTGATGCCCTTGTCCGAGTCGACCATGGCGAGCTCGGGACCAGCGGCGATGCCGTCCGTGAACGCCTGCTTGATCTCCGCACCGTTCGGCAGCGCGTCGAGCCCGGTGAGGATCGAGTTCAGCCCGTCGTTCGGGGTGAGACCGGCCGCGGCGAGGTCGGCGCCGTAGCGGTCGAACACGTCGGGGAAGAAGGCGCGGATCACGTGCCCGAAGATGATCGGGTCGGACACCTTCATCATCGTGGCCTTGAGGTGCACCGAGAACAGGATGCCTTCGTCCTGGGCGCGCTTGATCTGCGCGCGCAGGAACTGCTCGAGCGGACCGACGTGCAGCACGGTGCCGTCGATGACCTCTCCGGCGAGGACGGGGATCGACTGCTTGAGGACCTGTTCCTGCCCGTCGGCACCGACGAACGTGATCGTCAGCGTGTCGTCGGCGGGAGCGACCCATGTCTTCTCGTTCGAGCGGAAGTCGTCGACGCCCATGGTCACGACGTTCGTCTTCGACTCGGGGCTCCACGCACCCATGCGGTGCGGGTGCTTGCGGGCGTAGTTCTTGACCGACAGCGGTGCACGGCGGTCGGAGTTACCCTCGCGCAGGACCGGGTTGACGGCGCTGCCCTTCACCTTGTCGTACCGGGCGCGGGTGTCGCGCTCGGCGTCCGTCGACGGCTCGTCCGGGTAGTCCGGCAGGTCGTAGCCCTGCGACTGGAGCTCCTTGATCGCCGTCTTGAGCTGCGGGATCGACGCCGAGATGTTCGGCAGCTTGATGATGTTGGCTTCCGGCGTCTTCGCCAGGTCGCCCAGCTCCGCGAGTGCGTCGTCGAGGCGCTGCTCGTCGGTGAGCCGCTCCGGGAACAGGGCGATGATGCGGCCGGAGAGCGAGATGTCCCGCGTCTCGACGTCCACACCGGCGGTGCCGGCGAACGCCTGGATGACGGGGAGGAAGGAGTGGGTGGCGAGGAACGGTGCCTCGTCCGTGAGCGTGTAGATGATCTTGGCCATGCTGGCGGGTACTCCCTTGTTCGCGCGTCGGTGGTTCCACGCTACTCGTCGTGAGCGATATCTCGACATCAAGATACATGGGCTGTGGAGAGAGTTCGTCGAGACCCCAACTGTGGACAGCCATCGCGCAGGCGACATCCAGGCGCGTCACTGCGTGCACATAGGGAACGGCCGTGCACTGGAAGGGTCGAGAGGAGCACACCATGCCCACTGCACGTCGCCGCCCCGAGGACTTCGGGTGGACCGCCGAGGACCTCCGCTCCGCGTACGCCTCGGACGGCAGCGGTCCGTTCCGCTACGCACCGGACGGATCCGGCCCGTTCTCCTACGACGCCGACGGCAGCGGCCCGTGGCTCGTCGGCCCCGAACCCGCCCGCGGTCTCGCGGTGTTCGCGCCGCGGAACCGCGGATCCGCGTCCCGCCTGCGCCGCATCGGGACGGCGTGCACGGCGGGAGCGCTCGCACTGACGCTCATCGCCGGGAGCATCGCGATCGTGGACGTCGTGGCTCCTCCACACCATGCGGTGAACGCCGCTTCCGTCCACGAACCGGGACACGACGGAGACTGACCCGCCGAACGGTGCCACGCTGGGGGAGTGACAGAACTCCTCGTCGTGGGCGTGATCGCCCTGCTGGTCATCGCGGCCGCCGCCGTGCTCGGCCCGCGCATCGGCATCGCCGCGCCGCTCGTCCTGGTCGCGGTGGGCATCGTCGCGAGCCTGGTGCCGTGGATCCCGAACGCCGAGATCGACCCGGAGTGGATCCTCGCCGGGGTCCTGCCGCCACTGCTGTACTCGTCGGCGGTGTCCATGCCGACGATGAACTTCCGGCGCGAGTTCGGAGCGATCAGCGGCCTGTCGGTCGTGCTCGTCGTCGCGAGCTCGCTCGTGCTCGGACTCTTCTTCGCGTGGGTAATCCCGGGGCTCGGGCTCGCCTGGGGCATCGCCCTCGGCGCGATCGTCAGCCCGACGGACGCCGTCGCCACGTCGATCGTCAAGCAGACCTCGGTGTCCCGTCGTGTCATCGCGATCCTCGACGGCGAGTCCCTGCTCAACGACGCCACGGCGCTCGTGCTCCTCCGGACCGCGATCGTCGCCGGTGCCGCGTCGTTCTCGTTCTGGGGTGCCGTCGGGGACTTCGCGTTCGCGGTCGCCGTCGCGGTGGCGATCGGGCTCGTCGTCGGCTGGCTGAACCTGCGGGTCCGGTCGCGCATCACGAACCCGACCGTCAACACCGCGCTGTCGTTCGCGGTGCCGTTCGTCGCGTCGATCCCGGCCGAGCACGTCGGAGCGTCCGGACTGGTCGCCGCCGTGGTCGCCGGGCTGGTCACGGGCATCCGGGCGCCACGGGTGCTGCCACCGAACCACCGACTGTCAGACGCGCAGAACTGGGGCACCGTCGAGTTCGTGCTCGAAGGCGCGGTGTTCCTGGTGATGGGCCTCGAGCTCGCCTCGATCGTCTCGGACGTGCAGTCCGACCACGCCGGGATCGGTCCGGCGCTGCTCATCGCGGTCGGGGCGCTCGTGCTCACGATCCTCGTCCGCACGGCGTACGTCGTCCCGCTGCTGTTCGGGCTGTCCAAGAGCGCCCGGCGCGGTGCACGGATGCAGGAGCGCCTGCAGGGGTTCCAGAACGCGGACAGGCAGTCCACGACGCAGGCGCTGACCGACCACCGGTTCGGCAACCGCGCACCGTCCGAACGCGACCTCGAGCGCTTCGGCACCCGGGTCCGCCGGATGCTCGCGGACATCCAGTACTTCACGAAGGCGCCGATGGGGTGGCGCGAGGGCACGGCGGTCGTGTGGGCCGGCATGCGTGGTGCGGTCACCGTCGCGGCAGCACAGACGCTGCCGCACGACACCCCGCAGCGGTCCCTGCTGGTGTTCGTCGCGTTCGTCGTGGCAGGGCTCTCGCTGCTGATCCAGGGCGGCACGATCGGCCCGCTGCTGCGGAGGATCAGTCCGCCGACGGCCGACGCCTCGAGTGGGGATGCCGAGGAGCGCGGTCGCCTGATGGCCGTGATGCGGACGGCCGCCGAGTCGGTGCGGGCCGACGACGCCAACGAACTCACACCACGGACCCGCGAAGAACTCGAGGCGACCGACCCCGCCGAGCTCCGCGCGTGGTTCGGACGCGAGAAGGTCCGACGGCTGCAGGTGCTCGACGCGCAGCGTTCCGCGTTGCTCGACGCCCGTGACGACGGTGTGTTCGATGCCGAGGTGCTCGAGTCGGTGCTGCGGAACCTCGACGCGGAGCAGATCGCCCTCGAACTCCGGGGCGGCCCGACGGGCTGACCGCGCGTCGGGCCCGCTCAGCACCCAACCGTGATGCGTCAGTGCCCGATCGTGATGCGGAACACCCGGACGCCGGCCGTCTGCAGCGCGGCGAGCCCCAGGCGCATGCGGAGGTTCCGGAACGGCGCCTTGAAGGCGTTCGGTGCCGATGCCGAACCGATCTGGTGGAGCACCTCGGCGGTGAGCGTCCGTTCGAGCTTGGGCGCCAGACGCGTGAGCCCGGACACCGTGACGACGATGCGGACCGCGTTGGGCGCGAGCAGCGGGTCGATGCGCTCGGCCGCCTCTTGCGCACGGTGGAACGCCGGGTCGTCGCCAGGACGCCGGATCGCGATGACGGCCAGCTCCGCCGCCCCCGAGCCCTCCGGCTCCGGCAGGTCGTCAACCCCGATCACCCGCATCCGCCTGGCGTCCACTCCGGCACGGACCGCGGCGACCCTGAGCACCGGGAGGAGCTCCTGGGTGCCCGCCAGCACGACGTCCGCCGTCCGGAGATCGACTGGTTCGTGCCGCTCTCGCGACGATCGGGCCATGAGGGGTCCTTCCGCTCGCTCTCCTCGGACCCTACTGAAGCGCCGAGGGACACGCCGCCCGGATCAGTCGTCTCCCAGGACGGCCCCGAGGCTGCTCGACTCGTCGGACATCGCCGCCCGCAGGACGACCTCGACCGCCGAGACCTGCGCTGCGACGGGCCACGACGCCGGATCAGCCGCGGCGAGCGCCGAGATCCCCTCGACCGCACCGGCGAGTGCGCCCACCCTTGCTGCCGTGTCCGTCGCCGACGGCGCTGCCCGGTGGAGGAGCCCGGTGAGCCGTTCCCGGAACGCGGCGTTGTGCGCCGCGTGCCGTTCGGCGAGTGTCTGGTCGGCGAGCGCTGCGGCGAGGAAACCGATCCAGACGCGCGAGTTCGCGAGCCGCTGCTCGTCGACGGGCAGGGCATCGAGCACGATCGCGCGGAGGGCCTCTGCCGGTCCGGTGGCGGAACGTTCGCTGGCGTCCATCCGGGTTCGTGTCCGCTCGTGGAGCAGGTCCCTGGCGTGCAGGAGCAACGCGCGTTTGTCCCGGAAGGTGTGCAGCACGAGGCCCGTCGTGCACCCGGCGCGCTCGGCGACCGCGCGGAGGGTCAGGCCGGGCGCACCGCGGTCGGCGAGGACCTGCCAGACCGCTTCGGACAGGTCCGTGCGCTGCGCATCGACGTCCCGAGTTCGCGGCATGCACCAACCGTAACATCTGTTACCGTAACGATCGATACGGATACGACACCGCCGGGAGACGCCATGTGGACCATCGACCTCGTTCCCTTCGACGACGAGGACGCGGCTGCACTCCGCGCTGCGCAGCGCGTCGAACTCGACTCGCGGTACGGATCGGACGACCACGAGCCGGGGACCGTGCCGAGTGCGGTCGACGTCCCCGTGTTCCTCGTCGCGAGAACGATGGACACCCCGACGACGGGCACCCCGATCGCCTGCGGCGGCCTGCGCCCCCTCGGACCAGCGCTCTTCGACGGCACCGCGGTCGAGGTCAAGCGGATGTACGTCGCCCCGGCGGCCAGGGGGTCCGGTGTCGCCGCCGCCGTGCTCCGGGAACTCGAACGGCACGCGGCGCGACTCGGCGCCGAACGGGTCGTCCTCGAGACCGGGACGATGCAGCCCGACGCGATGCGGTTCTACGAGCGCGAGGGGTACACCGCGATCCCGCGCTACGGCCACTACGCCGACTCCGAACTCTCGGTCTGCTACGAGCGGGTCCTGGAGCCCTAGGCTGGCGCCATGGCGCGGATGCTGCGGACAGAACGGGGCCTCGACCGGCTGGTCAACTTCTCCGACGCGACCGTCGCGATCGCGATCACGCTGCTGCTCCTGCCGCTGGTCGACGTCGCGGGCGAGATCGACGAGAAGTCACTCGGCGACCTGCTGTCGGACAACATCGGCACGGTCATCGCCTTCGTCGTGAGCTTCGTCGTCATCTCGCGGCTGTGGCTGTCGCACCACCGGCTGTTCGAGGCGACGCAGTCGTACTCGACCCTGGTGCTGCGGGTGAACTTCGTCTGGCTCGCGAGCATCGCCTTCCTGCCGTTCTCGTCGAACCTCATCGCCCACGAGGCCGAGGACGCCGGGGTGAACGCGTTCTACATCGGCACCATCGCCCTGTCGAGCCTCAGCATGTCCGTGATGCAGTGGGCCGTCTGGCGCGACCCCGAACTCATCCGGCCCGGTGGTCGGCAGATGCTGCACCCGATCGACGGCACCGTGACCTTCGTCGCGCTGATCGTCGCGCTCGTGGGCGCCACGATCCTGCCGGCGCCCGGTCCGTTCTGGCTCTTCATCCTGGTGCCGGCCGGGTGGGTCTCGACGTGGCTGGAGCGGCGGTACAGCGCCCGCGAGAAGACGTCACAGCACGACACCTGACGCCGAGGGGGCTGTACAACCGGACAGGTTCGTGCAGAATGGTCTGCGGCCATGACGACTCTCCGCGACGCAGACCAGCACCCCGGCACCCCGGTGGTGCACACTTCTCGTCGCGCTGCCCTCGAGGCCGAGCGCGCCGCCGCCAAGGCGAAGCCCGTGAGACCCGCGAAGCCCGTGAGACCCGCCAAGCCCGCGAAGCCGACCTCCCGCTTCACCCGCGTCCCCCGCCGCAGTGTCGCCACCACGAAGCCACCGCTCACCACGAAGCAGCGCACCAGTCGCCTCACCGTGACGAGCGCCCTCGCCGCCTTCGTGATGTTCGCCGCGTCCGCGATGCCCGCACACGCGAGCCCGACGACGTCGACCGCGACCACCACGCTCGCACCCACGGTCAGCACCCAGGACTTCGCCGTCACCCAGGCCGTCGCCACGGCGACCACGAACCGCGACGGCTTCACCGTCGGCGGCAGCGGCGGCGCGACCGCCGGCGCCGAGGTCACCTTCGGCGGCGACGTCCGTTCCCCGTTCCCGAAGCCGGTCAGGATGAGCTCGGGCTTCGGGTACCGCTCCGCTCCCTGCGGCGCGTGCTCGTCGCTCCACCAGGGCCTCGACTTCAACCCCGGCATGGGCGCACCGATCGGCGCGGTCGCGGCGGGGACCGTCCGGGTCTCCGGCACGTACTTCTCGTACGGCAACGCGGTCATCATCGACCACGTGGTCGACGGCCGCGAGGTCTCCACGCTCTACGGCCACATGATCCCGGGGTCGTCGCCGCTCAAGGTGGGGGACGAGGTCACGGCCGGGCAGTTCGTCGGCTTGGTCGGCTCGTCGGGTGTCTCGACCGGTGCACACCTGCACCTCGAGGTCCTGATGGACGGAACGCTGCCAGTGGACCCCCGCGCCTGGATCGAGTCCCACACAGGGCGCTCGCTCTAGGGATCCGTCCACATTCGCAGCCCGCTGTGGCGGGAATCCCAGCGGACCTGTGCAAGATCACAGGCATGGATGACTCCCACAGTCCCGGGCCCCGCTGATGGGCGCCGACACCTGGATCGCCTTCGGGCTGGTCGTGCTCTTCGTCCTCGTCGGCGGGGTGTTCGCCGCCGCGGAGATCGCGCTCGTCTCGCTCCGCGAGTCGCAGCTCCAGCAGCTGGAGCACCGCGGCAGCAGGGGCGCCAGGGTCGCAGCACTCGGCCGTGACCCGAACCGCTTCCTCTCCGCGGTGCAGATCGGCGTGACCGTCGCGGGGTTCTTCTCCGCCGCGTACGGCGCGTCCTCGATCGCCCCCGACGTCGCACCGCTGTTCCAGGGCCTCGGTCTCGCGCAGGGCACCGCCGAAACGGTCGCCCTCGTCGCGATGACCCTCGTGATCGCCTACCTGTCGCTCGTCTTCGGCGAACTCGTCCCGAAACGCCTGGCACTGCAGCGTGCCGAGGGCTTCTCGATGCTCGTCGCGCCGACGCTCGACCGCTTCGCGACGCTCATGCGCCCGGCGATCTGGGTCCTGTCGAAGAGCACCGACGCCGTGGTGCGGCTGCTCGGCGGCGACCCGAACGCCCGGAGTGAGTCGATGAGCACCGAGGAGCTCCGCGGCCTGGTCTCCGAGCACGACGCCATCGACGAGCAGGGCCGCCGGATCGCCCGCAGCGCACTCGACGCCCAGGGCCGGATCCTCCGGGAGTCGATGCGCCCGTGGTACGACGTCGCGACACTCGACGCCGGGCAGAGCATCGCCGAGGCCACCGACCTCGCGCTCGACCTCGGCCACACCCGGTACCTCGTCACCGCGGGCTCGCGAGACGACGTGGCGGGGTTCGTGCACCTCCGCGACCTCCTCCGGCCAGCGGACGCGAGCGCCCCGGTGCACACGATCGCGCGCCCGCTCGTCGCGTTCCCCGAGACCAAGTCCCTGTCGAGCACGATCGCCGAACTCCGCACCGGCGGGCAGCAGATCGCGTTGGTCGTCGACGAGTACGGCGGCAGCGCCGGCATGGTCACGCTCGAAGCGCTGCTCGAGGACCTCGTCGGCCGCATCCGCGACGAGTACGACGAACCCGTCTCCGTCAGCGACGGTGTGGAGGGATCGACCGTGCTGGAGGACCTCGCCGCCGACGGTGGCCCGGTTCTGCCCGACGGCGACTACGAGACGGTCGGCGGCCTGGTCCAGGTCCACCTGGACCGCGTCCCGCAGGTGGGCGACGTCGTCGAGGTGGGGGAGCACCGCCTCGCGGTGACCGCCATGGACGGTCACCGCGTCGCCCGGGTGACGATCGAGCAGCAGCCGGCCGGAGCGCAGCAGCCGGCCAGCAAACAGGACGCGACCAACTGACGGACAGGAGGCCCGGTGCCAGCCGACACCGAGCCTCCAGTCCGACGGTCCACCAGTCAGAAGTCGGTGCCCCGGCTCACCGACTCCCACGCGTCCACCTCGGCGCGCAGCGCGTCGAGCGCCGCGCGGAAACCGTCGGACGCGTCGTTGCCGAGCAGCAGCATGTACGGGGTCTCGTCGGCCTCGACCGCGGCGATGAGCGCCTGCGCTGCCTTCGCCGGATCGCCCGGCTGCGTCCCGTGCACCGTGTCGTGCTCGATGCGGCGCTTCCCCGCGGTGTCCGCGTAGGCCTCGATCGGCGTGGCGGACTGCGTCAGGGACCGCCCGGCGAAGTCGGTCCGGAACGCTCCCGGCTCCACGACCATCACGTCGATGCCGAGCGGCTGGACCTCTTTCCGGAGTGACGCGGACAGGGCCTCGGTCGCGGCCTTGACCGCCGAGTAGAAGCCGGAGCCCGCGGGGGAGATCCGCGCGCCGATCGACGAGATGTTCACGATCGTGCCGGTCCCGCGCGCCCGCATGCCGGGCAGCACGGCCTGGACGAGCCGGGTCGGCCCGAAGACGTGTGTGTCGAACAGGCGCTGGACGGCCTCCGGCTCGCCCTCCTCGACGGCGGCGCGGTACCCGTACCCGGCGTTGTTCACGAGCACGTCGACCCGGCCGAACCGCTCCTCGGCAGCGGCGACCGCTGCGGTCACGGCGGACGGGTCGGTGACGTCGAGCGACAGGGCGAGGGCGCGGTCGGGTGCGGTGTCGGCGATGTCCTGCACGCGTGCGGCGTCCCGTGCGGTGACGACGACGGACCCGCCGGCGGCGAGGACCGCCTCGGCGAAGGCCCGCCCGAGTCCGGTGGAGCAGCCGGTGATGAACCATGTGGTGTCGGTCATGTCGCCCATGCTGGCGCGCAACGGGGGTCCGAGACGGGTTCCGCTGGTACCTGCCTCGCTCCCGGGTGCAGCACGTACCCTTCTCGCCATGGGTATCGACGTGCGCAGCGAGATCCGCGACTTCCTGTCCTCACGGCGGGCGCGGATCACTCCGGACCAGGCTGGCATGCCCTCGTTCGGCGGTGGGGTCCGTCGGGTGCCCGGGCTGCGGCGGCACGAGGTCGCGATGCTGGCCGGGGTCAGCGTGGACTACTACACGCGGCTCGAACGGGGCTCGCTCAAGGGTGTCTCGGACAGCGTGCTCGACGGCCTCGCGCGGGCGCTGCAGCTCGACGAGGACGAGCGGACGCACCTGTGGGACCTCGCCCGGCTCGCCAACTCCGGCGTGAAGACCATGCACAAGACGATGCCGACCCGGATCCGCCCGGGCGTGCAGCGACTCCTCGACGCGATCACGGGTGCGCCGGCGTGGGTGCGGAACGAGCGCGGGGACGTCCTCGCGGCGAACGAGCTCGGCCGGGCCCTGTACGCGCCGATGTTCGCCGGACCCGGTCGCCCGGTGAACTCCGCGCGCTTCACCTTCCTCGACCCGGAAGCCCGGACGTTCTTCATGGACTGGGCGCGGACGGCGCGGGACTCGGTCGCGATCCTCCGTGCGGCAGCGGTGGCGAACCCGTGCGAGCCGGGGCTCGTGACGCTCGTCGGGGAGCTCTCCACCCGCAGCGAGGAGTTCCGCACGTGGTGGGCCGAGCACGACGTCCGCATGCACCGCACCGGCAAGAAGCGGATCGACCACCCCGTCGTCGGTGCGCTCGAACTCGACTACGAGGCACTCGAGCTCGTCGCCGACCCCGGCCTGACGATGTTCACGTACAGCGCGGAGCCCGGTTCGCCGTCCGAGCGTTCGCTGGCGCTCCTCGGCACCTGGGCCGCGACGGAGCGGGCGGAGCAGTACGCCGCCCTGCGCGAGTCCGAGTCCGAGTCGATCGACTGACGCGGGCGCTGGTCGCCGTCCGCTACGCGGAAGGACCAGACGACGACGGTGCATCGTCGTCGCCGTCGCCGTCGAACAGCGCCGGGTACTTCAGGCGCTCGATGCGCAGCTCACGCTCCTGCGCCGACAGCCGCAGCACCCGGATCGCAGCGACCACGAGCACGATGAGCGTCACGGTGAGCACGGCGAGTGCGAGCACGACGAGCACGTACGGAATGAACACGATGCTGTAGCCCCCGTCGATCATGCGTCGACCCTATCGGCACCCGCGTCGCGCCCCGCCGTAGGCTGAGCCCGTGACCAGGACTGCGGACGGCTCGGCGGGGGACGCCGACTACGGCACGATCGGCGCCGGGTACGGCAGGTACCGGCGCCCGGAGCCCACGTTCGCCCGGGCGATCGCGAAGGCCCTCGGCGATGCCCGTACCGTCCTCAACGTCGGCGCAGGAGCCGGTTCGTACGAGCCCAGGGACCGCGACGTCACGGCTGTGGAACCGTCGGAGTCCATGCGGGCGCAGCGCCCCCCGGAGCTCGCGACGGCGATCGACGCCACCGCCGAGGACCTGCCGTTCGCGGACGACACATTCGACGCCGCGATGACGACGTTCTCCGTGCACCAGTGGACCGACCTGGAACGCGGTCTCGCCGAGGTGCGCCGTGTGACGAGGGGACCGGTCGTCGTGCTCACGTGCGACCCCGACCGCGTCGAGGACTACTGGCTCGCCGAGTACGCCCCCGACGTGATGGCGACAGAGGCCCGTCGGTACCCCGCGCTCGACCGCATCGCCAGCGCCCTCGGCGGCGACGTCGAGACCACCCGCATCCCGATCCCCTTCACGTGCGTCGACGGGTTCTCCGAGGCGTACTACGGCCGACCCGAGCGGCTCCTCGACCCAGGCGCCCGCAAGGCGAACTCGGCGTGGTCCTTCGTCGACGAGATGAGCGCGGCCCGCAGTGTCGCCGCACTCCGGACCGCGCTCGAGACCGGCGCGTGGGACGACCGACACGGCGCCCTGCGCGTCCAGCCCTCGTACGACGGCTCGCTCGTGCTCTTGACAGCGGCTCCTAGACTGGTCGGATGAGCAACCGTTCCGAGGAGGTCGTCGGCGCCCACAGCGCCGGCATCAGGGCCTGACGCCCCCGGTCGTGTCCGTCGGACGCGGCCACCGTCGTCGTGCACACGGCGTCGACCCTCCTCCAGAACACCCGCTCGGTGCGGCGCATCCACGCGCCCCGAGCGGCTCGACCGAAACGGTTCACCATGCTCCCCATCAGCGAGAAGACCATCCGCGCGTCCTTCGTCAACGCCTCCCGCAAGGAGACGAGCGACATCACCCTGCCCACCGACTTCGAGGACATCGTCTGGGACGGCCTCGACTACCTCGGCTGGCGCGACCCGAAGATCGGTCGGCGTGCGTACGTCGTCGTGCCGACCCTCGACGGCGAACTCGTCGGCATCCTGTTCCGCCAGGCCGACGCCTCGCCGAACTCCCGGGCGCAGTGCACGTGGTGCCAGGACGTGAAGCTCCCGAACGACGTCGTGTTCTACAGCGCGAAGCGGTCGGGCAAGGCCGGACGGAACGGCAACACCGTCGGCACCCTGGTGTGCGAGGAGTTCCAGTGCTCCCGCAACGTCCGGAAACTGCCGCCGCCCGCCTACGAGGGCTACGACGTCGAGGCTGCTCGGATCCAGCGGATCGAGGACCTGCAGCTCCGCGCGGCGGCCTTCGCCGCCGAGGTCTGAGGCGACCACAGCGTCTGAGACGTCCACAGCGTCTGGGACGGCCACAGCGTCTGAGGCGGCCACAGGGCGGACGGGAGGCACGGTGCCATGCCGCCACGAGCCTCCCGTCCGTCGTCGGCCGCGTTTCAGGGCCGTGGCCGGCCGACCAAGGGGACACCGGACGGAAATGCCCGTGAAACACGCGTTCCATAGCGTTGCCGCATGGACCTCGGCGATTTCAACGACGCGACCGCCCTCGACGCAGCCACGACCGTCCGCGGGTGGGCCGATGTGCCCGATTGGGTGGACGCCCTCGTCGCAGCCCGGCCGTTCGACTCCGTCGCCGCACTGATCGACCGTGCGCGCGCCGATGCTGCGGACTGGGGCGGGCCCGAGCTCGACGCGGCACTCGCGCACCACCCGCGCATCGGGGAGCGGGCGACCGACGCGTCCTCGGCGCGGGAGCAGTCCTCGATGCGCGACGCGGCCGAGGACATCGCCGCACGGATCGCCTCCGGCAACGCGGCCTACGAGGAACGGTTCGGCCGCGTGTTCCTGGTGCGCGCTGCCGGACGGACGCCGTCGGAGCTGCTCGCGGAGCTGACCCGACGGCTGTCGAACGAGCCGTCCCGCGAGACGGACGAAGCGGCCCGGGCGTTGGCCGACATCGCCGTGCACCGCATCCGTGCGACGTTCGGCATCGCGCACCTGACCACGCACGTCCTCGACGCGACGACCGGCACGCCTGCCGTCGGCGTCGGGCTGACGCTCCGCGGACCCGCCGGGGAGGTCGTCGCGACCGGGACGACGGACGCCGACGGCCGTGCCGCCCTCGGACCGGACGTGCTCGCACGCGGTGACCACGAACTCCGCTTCGCGACCGGCGCCTGGTTCGCCGACGCGGGCGTCCCGACGTTCCACCCGTCCGTGACCGTGGCGTTCACGGTCGCGGGCACCGACCACCTGCACGTTCCGTTGCTGCTGAGCCCCTTCGCCTACAGCACCTACCGAGGGAGTTGACCCATGACCGTCCACCTGGGACCGAACAAGTACGGCAAGGCCGAGAACCGTCTGGTGCGGGTGACCCGTCACGGTGACCGGCACGAGCTCGCCGACCTGACGGTGACGTCGCAGCTCACGGGCGCCTTCGACGAGTCCTTCACGAGCGGTGACAACGCGTCGATCGTCGCGACGGACACGCAGAAGAACACGGTGTTCGCCTTCGCCAAGGAGTACGGCGTGGGTGCACCGGAGGACTTCCTCGCGCTGCTCGCCTCGCACTTCACCACCGAGTTCGAGTGGGTGACCGGCGGGCTGTGGCAGGCGGAGGTCCACCCGTGGGAGCGCATCACCGTCGACGGGCAGCCGCACGACCACTCGTTCCGGCGGACCGGTTCGGGCACCAGGCTCGCGACCGTGCAGGTGTCGGACGGGCAGCAGCACTTCACCGGCGGGGTGAAGGACCTCGTCGTCCTGAAGTCGACCGGCTCGGAGTTCCACGGGTTCCCGCGGACGCGGTTCACGACGCTGCCGGAGGTCACGGACCGGATCATGGCGACCGAGGTCACCGCGCGCTGGCGCTACCTGCCGGAAGCGGTGTCGGCCGGGGTCGACTACGACGAGGTGTACGCCTCCGTCGTGGAGGTCATGCTCGAGCAGTTCGCGACCGTGCACTCCCTCGCGCTGCAGCAGACCCTGTTCGAGATGGGCCGCGCGGCGATCGAGCTCCGACCGGAACTCGCCGAGGTGCGCTTCGCGATGCCGAACAAGCACCACTTCGTCGTGGACCTGTCGCCGTTCGACATGACGAACGAGAACGAGGTGTTCATCGCTGCCGATCGTCCCTACGGGCTCATCGAGGGGACGGTCGTGCGCGACGGTGTCGAGGACGCCCCCGCGGCGTGGGAGCACCTCCCCGCGTTCATCTGACGGGGACGCCCCCTTCGCGCCGAGACGCCGCCGAAACCGCGAGACGCCGCCGAAACCCCGGGCATCTCGGGGGTTCGGCGGCGTCTCGCGGAGCGCGGGAGCCGGCCACCGAGCGCGACCCGAGCAGCAGGTTCCCGATGCCGAGGGGCAGCGCCACCACGAGCACGTTCCGGGTGTCGAACCGCACCTTCGAGAGCGTCCTGATGCCCCCTCGCGGTCGGTGGATTCCCTGTCCTCCGGACGCTATGCAGCCCCTGTTTCGCCGAGATGACGGCGGTGGGTCGCGTGGGTCACGCGCCCCACCGCCCGAAACGCACCCCGGAACCGACGGGAGGCTCGTGGCGGTGTCGCCACGAGCCTCCCGTCCTGGAGACGGCCGGGTTACCGGCCGATGCCCGACATGTCGGGGTAGCGGTCGCCGGTCGGGGCGGGCAGCGCCGACAGGCGCGCCACCTGCTCGGCGGTGAGGGTGAGGTCGGCTGCGCCGACGTTCTCCTCGAGCCGCGAGACCCGCTTCGTGCCGGGGATCGGGACGATGTCGTCGCCCTGGGCCAGCAACCACGCGAGGGCGACCTGCGCGGGAGACGCGCCGGCCTCGGTGGCGACGGTCTTCACCTCGTCGACGATGCGCATGTTCGTGGCGAACGCCTCCTCTTGGAAGCGGGGGTTCACGCGGCGGAAGTCGTCGGCGTCGAGGTCGGACGGCTTCGTGATCGCGCCCGTCAGGAACCCGCGGCCGAGCGGGGAGTACGGCACCAGGCCGATACCGAGCTCGCGGAGGGTGTCGAGCACGCCGTCCTCCGGGTCGCGCGTCCAGAGGGAGTACTCGCTCTGCAGCGCCGTGATCGGGTGGACGGCGTGCGCCTTCCTGATCGTCTCGGCACCGGCTTCCGACAGGCCGATGTGGCGGATCTTGCCCTCCTGCACGAAGCCGGCGAGCTGGCCGACGACGTCCTCGATCGGCACCTTCGGGTCGACGCGGTGCTGGTACCAGAGGTCGATGTGGTCGGTGCCGAGGCGCTGGAGCGATCCCTCCAGGGCGATGCGCACCGACTCGGGGTCCGAGCTGATCGCGCGTTCGGTGCTCGGCGTGATCTCGCCGGGCGTGTGCGTGATGATGCCGAACTTCGTGGCGAGGACGACGTCGTCGCGGCGGTCCGCGATCGCGCGGGCGACGAGCTCCTCGTTGATGTACGGGCCGTACATCTCGGCGGTGTCGATGAGCGTGACGCCCAGGTCGAGTGCGCGGTGGATGGTGCGGATCGACTCGTCGTCGTCCGTGCCGGCGCCCGAGTAGAAGGCGCTCATCCCCATGGTGCCGAGGCCGATCGCGCCGACCTCGAGTTCTCCGAGCTTCCGTGTCTGCATGCTCCCGGTCTACTCCGCGCGGCTCGGTTGGAGGGAGGCACCGGTCGTACCGGTCACGGGCAGGCCCTGGTTCGTCCGGTTCCTCCAACGTCCGGGTCCGGTCGGCGCTCGTCTGCTCTGATCGGATGCGTGAACCTGTACTTCCGACTGCTGCTCCTGCGCCTGCGGACCCGCACCGGTCCGCGACTGTCGCTCTGGGACGAGGCGCGGACCCCGTTCCGGGTGACCCTCACCGACCTCGATCCGCTGCGGCACGTGAACAACGGCAAGTACCTGTCGCTGCTCGACCTCGGGCGGCTCGACCTGATGATCCGGTCGGGGTTCTGGGGCTCGCTGACCGACCGCGGGTGGTACCCGGTCGTCGCGGCGCAGACGATCACGTACAAGCGGTCGCTGACGCTCGGGCAGCGGTTCGAACTGGTGACGCGGGTGCTCGGCGTGGACGAGCGGTCGGTGTACCTCGAGCAGACGTTCGTCCGGCGGGGGAAGGTCATCGCGCGTGCCGTCGTGCAGGGGCGGTTCCTCCGGAAGACGGGCGGGACGGTGTCCCCGTCGGAGCTCCTCGACGCCGTGGGTGGGGCGCCGTCCGACCTGGCGCTGCCCGAGTGGGTGCACGAGTGGGCCGGTGCCGTCCGGATCAGCAGCGACGCCGCCGCGTGATCGAGGGGAGCGCGATCGAGGAGGGGGAGCGCGGGCGGGGAGCGCGTAGAAAGGGTGGGTGACCGAGGGACGCAGCACGACCACACGCAGCACGACCACACGCAGGGGGCTCATCGCCGGGGGAGTCGGGCTCGGGCTCGCGGGGGTCCTGGCCGCATGCACCGGGCCGTCTCCGTCGCCGACCCGCACGCGGACACCGAGTCCCACCCCGACACCGTCGTCACCGACGGGCCCGGATTCGTGGGACGCGCTGGCCGCCGCGGTCTCCGGCGGGCTGCTGCGCTCCGGCTCGACGGGGTGGGACAGCGCGCGCGTGCTCGAGAACCCCCGGTACGACGACGCCGACCCGCAGGGCATCCTCCGCGTGGCGAACAGCGACGACGTGGTCGCCGGGCTCGCGTTCGCCAGGAACACGCACACCCCGGTGGCGCTCCGGGCCGGCGGCCACTCGTACACGGGGTGGTCGGCCGGCGGTGCGTCCGGGACCGACGTCCCGCGGTCGCTGGTGATCAGCACGCAGGCGCTGGACGGGATCGACGTCTCGGGTGACTCCGTGACGATCGGCCCCGGCGCGCAGCTCGGCGACGTGTACGCGGCGCTGGCGAAGGCCGGCCGGGCGATCGGCGCGGGATCCTGCCCGACGGTGGGCATCGGCGGGCTGACGCTCGGCGGCGGTGTCGGCGTCCTCGTGCGGTCCTTCGGGCTGACGTGCGACCAGCTCACCGGAGCCACGGTCGTCACCGCCGACGGAGCCGTGCACGAGGTCTCGGCCACGCGCGAACCGGACCTGTTCTGGGCGTGCCGCGGTGGGGGCGGTGGAACCGTCGGCGTCGTGACGTCGATGACGTTCCGGACGCAGGCCGCGCCTCCCGTCCTGCTCTTCAGCATCGTGTTCCCCTGGTCGGCCGCTCGGGACGTCGTGCGCGCCTGGCAGGACTGGGCGCCGAAGGCGGACCCGAAGCTCTGGTCGACGCTGAAGCTGCTCGCCGGATCCCGGCACAGCGCACCGACCGTGACGGTCACCGGTACCTGGACCGGCGAGAAGTCAGGTGCTGACACCAGTGTCGACGGTTTCATCCAGGCGACCGGGGTGACACCGACCACACACACGGCGACCGAGCTGACGTACGGACAGGCCATGGCGCAGCTCGGCGGGAAGGCGCAGCGGGTGTCGCAGGCGGCGACCTCGTCGATCGGGACCGTGGCGTTGACGGACGCCCAGATCGACGTGCTCGTGCAGCAGGCCTCGGGTGCGGGGGAGGTGTCCGGCGTGCTCGAGGGCGGTGTCGCGCTCGACGCACTCGGCGGGGTCGTGGCCGATGTCGGGCGGACGGACAGTGCGTTCCCGTGGCGGTCGGCGCTCTGCACGGTGCAGTACACCGCGGTGTTCCGGAACGGTGCCGACCCGGCGCCGTTCGACCAGTACGTGCGGGGGTTCCGGAAGGCGATGACGCCGGCGTGGGGCGACGGGGCGTACGCGAACTACTGCGACGCGGCGATCACGGACCCGGCGGCGTACTTCGACGTGAACACCTCGCGGCTGCACCGGATCGCCGAGCAGGCGGATCCCGACGGCCGCTTCGCCCAGCCGAACTGGGTGTGACGCGGGGGCGGCGCGGTGCTGTCCGCGCCTGCACAACCGAAAGCAGCTCGAACCACCGACTTGCGTGGTGCGAGCTGCTTTCGGTTGTGCGGACGCGAAGCGCGCCGGGCGGGTCCGCGCGCCTCAGCGGCGGAAGTAGGCGTTCGAGGCGGGGAGGAACATCAGGATCGTCGCGATGATCACGGCGATGAGGCCGATCGTGCCGACGATGCTGAACGCGCTCACGACACCGAGGACCTGCAGGATCGCCAGGACCAGCAGCACGATGCGTGCCCAGTTCCGGCCGTCGCGCATGCGGAACACGATGAAGAGCTCGACCAGGGCGATGACGATCGCGATGACCGCGCCGATCACGAGGGCGGTGCCGCTGGCAGCCCCCTGCACCTGCGAACCGGAGGAAGCGAAGCCCACGATGCCGCCGATGATCCCGATCAGGACCGTCACCAGCCAGAGGACGAACGAGATGGTGACCGTGGTCGGCCGACCCGAGGCAGAAGAGCTGCTCATGATGTGTTCCCTTTCGTGGCCGACGTCGGCCGTGGCGACCGGGCGGTCGCTCGGATCAGAAGGTAGTCGCGCGCATCATTCACGTCCGGACCATCCGATCGACGCGTCCTACGATGTGCCGCATGGAGATCGAGCCGTTCGTCGTCGTGGACGCCGCAGCCTGGCGCGCGTGGCTCGACGCGAACGAGGACTCCTCCGACGGGGTCTGGCTCGTGCTCGCGAAGAAGGGCACGACGGAGCCGACGTCCGTGACCTACGCCCAGGCGCTCGACGAAGCGCTCTGCTCCGGGTGGATCGACGGTCAGAAGCGCAGCCTCGACGCCGCGACGTTCCTGCAGCGGTTCACGCCGCGCCGGAAGGCCTCGCTGTGGTCCGAGCGCAACATCGGGCTCGTCGCGACGCTCATCGCCGACGGGCGGATGCGAGACCGGGGGCAGGCGGAGATCGACCGAGCGAAGGCGGACGGGCGTTGGGACCGCGCGTACGCCGGAGCCGCCTCGATCACGGTGCCCGAGGACCTGCTGGCAGCGCTCGACGCCGCCCCGGCCGCAGCCGCGCTGTTCGCGGAACTCGACGCGACGAACCGGTACGCGGTGCTGCACCGGATCACGACCGCCCCGAGCGCGACCGCGCGGACGAACCGGTTGACGAAGCTCGTCGAGATGCTGGAGCGCGGCGAGACGCCGTACCCGCGCCGGGCAGGGGGACAGGGCCGCTGAGGACGGAGCAGCGAGACGGGGTAGACCGGACACATGACGACAGGTCCTGACACCACCACCCGTCCCGCCGACGCCTCCGGCACGTTCCGCATCGGCGGCGACCTCGAGGTGAACCGCCTCGGGTACGGCACCATGCAGCTCACCGGCCCCGGGGTCTGGGGGCCGCCGAAGGACCACGACGAGGCCGTGCGCGTCCTGCAGCGCGCCGTCGAGCTCGGCGTGAACTTCTTCGACACCGCCGACAGCTACGGCCCCTACGTCGCCGAGGAGCTGCTCCACGAAGCGCTCCACCCCTACGGCGACGACATCGTGATCGCGACGAAGGCCGGCCTCACCCGCACGGGCCCGAACGAGTGGCCGCCCGTCGGCCGACCGGAGTACCTGCGGCAGGAGGCCGAGATGAGCCTGCGCCGGCTGGGGCTCGAGCGCATCGACCTGTTCCAGCTGCACCGCATCGACCCGAAGGTCCCGCTCGAAGACCAGGTCGGTGAGCTCAAGAAGCTCCAGGACGAGGGCAAGATCCGGCACATCGGCCTGTCCGAGGTCCAGGTGGACGAGGTGAAGGCCGCGCAGGAGATCGCCACGATCGTCTCGGTGCAGAACCTCTACAACCTGCAGAAGCGCGACGCCGAGGAGCTCCTCGACTGGTCGACCGAGCAGGGCATCGGCTTCATCCCGTGGTTCCCACTCGCCACCGGCGGCCTGACCGGCGACGACTCCCCGCTGACCGACCTCGCGAAGCGGAAAGACGCCACCCCGGCGCAGATCGCCCTCGCCTGGCTGCTCAAGCGATCGCCGGTCGTGCTGCCGATCCCCGGCACCTCGAGCGTCGCGCACCTCGAGGACAACCTCGCGGGCGCGACGATCGACCTGACCGACGACGAGTTCGAGGAGCTGTCCGCGCTCGGCAACTGACGCGCGAACGGGACGCGCGGGCCGCTCAGCCCGCGATCGCCGCCATCGCCTGCGCGGTCGCCTCGCCGAGGTCCTCGGCGGGGCGGCTCAGCAGTCCCTTGACCATCCGGGTGTCGTCGTCGGCGAGGATCTCGAACGCACCGACGACCGCGCCGTCGTACGCCTGCGCGACGACGCTCGCCGGGCTCACCTTCGGCACGTCGAACCGTGCCCCCATCGCGGTGTCGATCATGCCGACGAGGACCCCGGTCACGGTCGTGCCCTGCGCCGCCAACTCGGTCCGCAGCCCGTTCGTCGCGGACCATGCGGCCGCCTTGGACGCGGCGTACACCGTCGGGATCGGCGTCCACGCGGCGAGGGACAGCACGTTCAACACGGCGCCGCCGCCGTTCCGGGCGAGCACGGGGGCGAACGCGCCGGAGACCTTGATCGTCCCGAACACGTTCGTCTCGAAGACGGACCGGAGCACGTCGTCGTCCGCGCTCGCGATCGAACCGTCGGAGCTGGGGGCGATGGCGGCGTTGTTCACGAGCAGGTCGACGTCGGGAGCGGCCGACGCTGCCGACGCGATCGACCCCGCGTCGGTCAGGTCGAGGGTCAGCGGCACGATCCGGTCGTCGTCCCACTGCCGCGGGGAGCGGGCGGTCGCGTACACCTTGGCGGCACCGCGTTCGAGGGCCTGGCGCACGAACTCCTCGCCGAGCCCGCCGTTCGCTCCGGTCACGAGCACGATCCGGTCGTCGAGTCGCTCAGTCATGGTCACTCCTGTAGGTTGAGGGATGAAACGGGGATTGTCCCCGGATCAGTATGTGGGGAGTTCCCCCACTTCTGTCAACCGAGCCCCGTTTCTGGCAACCACGACGGAGCAGATCGGAGACGCCATGGACCAGACGACCACGAAGCCCATGCGCGCCGACGCACGACGCAACCGTGACGCGATCATCACCGCGGCTCGACAGGTGTTCGAGCAGGGCGGCACACTCGCGCCGATCGACGGCATCGCGACCGCGGCCGGCGTCGGGAACGCGACGCTGTACCGCAACTTCCCGACACGGGAAGACCTCCTCGCGGCCGTGATGGCGGAGAGCTTCCACGCCGCACTCCGCGACTCCCGCGACCTCGAAGAGCTGCCCGCCGACGACGCCCTCGCCGAGTGGATGTTCCGCGTGACCTGGCAGCTCCGGATCTGGCAGAACCTGCCGACCTGCATCGCGGGTGCGATCGGTGACGACGACTCGCCCGTCAGCAGCGTCTGCGCCGGCCTGACCGAGCGGACGGGGGAGTTCCTCGAGCGGGCCCGGTCGGACGGATCGGCGACCGACACGGCGAGCGCCGAGGACGTCTTCGAGCTGCTGACGACGCTCTCGTGGGGAGTGGACCGGTTCGGCGACGACCAGGACCGGGCCAGGGCTCGGGTCCGGCTCGGCACCGCCGGCCTGTTCAGCGGTGCCGCGCGACCGGCGCGGCGCTGAAGGCTGCGCCTCAGCGGCGCCGGAACAGCTCGGCGATCGCCCACGGCCCCGGAGCCAGGCGCACCGCCATCTCGTCACGCACCCGGGCTTCGCGCTCGCGGTCCCGCGTGAGCTCCGTGATCTCGGCGTTCACCGTCCACCACATCGCGACGCGTTCGCGCAACGAGGGCCGTCCGGCCGCGGGGGTCGTCGTCTCGATCGTGCTGGTGTCGTCGTGCATGCCTCCACGGTAGGAGCGGAACGCGCGGTGAAGGAGGCTCCACCAGTACACGGCCCAGCGGGACTACCGTCGTGACCATGCAGCGACGCACCCTGGCCAGCACCGGCCGTGAGACCTCCGTGATCGGCCTCGGCACCTGGCAGTTCGGCGGCGACTGGGGTCCGGTGGAGGACGCCGATGCCTTCGCGGTCATGGACGCCTCGTTCGAGTCCGGCGTGACGCTCTTCGACACCGCCGACGTCTACGGCGACGGTCGCAGCGAGGAGCTCATCGGGCGATGGCTCCGTGCCAACGCCGACTCCGGCGTCACGGTCACGACGAAGATGGGCCGCCGTGCGGACCAGGTCCCGTCGAACTACAGCGCGGCGAACTTCCGCGAATGGGTCGACCGCTCACGCACGAACCTGCAGCAGGACACGCTGGACCTGGTCCAGCTGCACTGCCCACCGTCCCCCGTGTTCGACGACGACGCCGTCTACGACGCGCTCGACGCGCTCGTCGCCGATCAGTCGATCGCCGCCTACGGCGTCAGCGTCGAGACCGCCGACCAGGCGCTCACCGCGATCGAGCGGCCCGGCGTCGCGAGCGTCCAGATCATCCTCAACGCGTTCCGCTTGAAGCCGCTGGACGCGGTCCTGCCGGCCGCACGGGAGGCAGGGGTCGCCGTGCTCGCGCGCGTCCCGTTGGCATCGGGGTTGCTCTCCGGCAAGTACACCACCGACACCGAGTTCGCCCCGGAGGACCACCGCACCTACAACCGCCACGGCGAGGCGTTCGACCAGGGCGAGACCTTCAGCGGCGTGCCGTTCGAGGACGGGGTCCGGGCGGCGCAGGAGTTCGCCGCCGCACTGCCCGACGGCGTCTCCGTCCCGCAGGCGGCGCTCGCCTGGATCGTCGCGCAGGACGGCGTCACGGCCGCGATCCCCGGCGCGCGGAACGCCGAGCAGGCCCGCTCCAACGCCGCCGCCGGCTCGCTCGACCCCATCCCGGGACTCGACGCGACCGTGCACGAGCTGTACGACCGGTGGTTCCGCGCGACGGTGCACGAGCGCTGGTGACCGCGGCGGACGATCCGAGCACCGTGGGAGCAGGTACCGACAGGACCCGTCGCCCCGTCGAGCACCGGCCTACCGTTGCCCGCATGGACAACATCACCCTCAACAACGGCGTCCAGCTCCCCCCGATCGGCTTCGGCGTCTTCCAGAGCTCCCCGGAGGACACGGTCGACGCGGTGCGGACCGCGCTCGAGGTCGGCTACCGCCACATCGACACCGCCGCCGCGTACGGCAACGAACGACAGGTCGGCGAGGGCATCCGCGCCTCGGGCGTCGACCGCGACGACATCGTGGTCGAGACCAAGATCTGGGTCTCCGACTACGGGTACGACGAGACCCTGCACGCGTTCGACAAGGCGACGCGCAAGCTCGGCTTCGACACGGTCGACGTGCTGATCCTGCACCAGCCCGCACCGGACCGCTTCGACAAGACCGTCGCCGCGTACCAGGCGCTCGAGCAGCTGTACGCCGACGGCCGGGTCCGGGCGATCGGGGTGAGCAACTTCATGCCGCACCACCTCCGCTCGCTCCTCGACCAGACGGACGTCATCCCGGCGCTCAACCAGATCGAGCTGCACCCGTACTTCACGCAACCGGACGTGCAGCGGGCCGACGCCGAGCACGGGATCCTCGACCAGGCGTGGTCCCCGATCGGCGGCATCACCTTCTACCCGGGCTTCGGCGACGAGCGGGTCAGCGTGCTCGACGACCCGACGATCCGTGCGATCGGCGAGGCGCACGGCAAGACCGCTGCACAGGTCACGCTCCGCTGGCACCTGCAGCAGGGGCGGAACGCGATCCCGAAGTCGACGAACCCCGGACGGATCGCGGAGAACTTCGACGTCTTCGACTTCGCGCTGTCCGACGACGAGCTCGCGTCCCTCGACGCCCTCGACACGGGGAAGCGCAACGGCCCGGACCCCGACGGGACGGACACGTCGCGCTTCGACCGGGTGATCCCGGAGGACTGACGATCAGCGCGCGGTGATCACCTTGGACGAGCCCGCGATCACCGCGGCGTCCTCGCCGAGGGCGACGAGCGGGTCCCGGAGGCCCGTCGTGGTCCCGATCGCCTTGCGCAGGAAGTAGCCGGCGAAGCTGCCGATGAGCGCACCGACCGCGCCGAGGACCGCACCCTCGACGCGGCGGTCGCGCTTGCCGGTCGTGGCGATCGCCGCGCCGACGAGGGCGCCCGATCCGGCACGCCCGATGAGCCCGGCCACCGCGATGCGGCTCGGGGTCTTCGGCAGCTTGTCCCCGACGAACTCCCCGACGGCACCCGCGACGAGCAGCCCACGACCGAGCTGCGTGCGGAACATCGGCCAGTCCTGCCACGCACCGGTGAGTTCCTTGCGGTCCCGGTTCAGCGCCAGCAGGGCCAGGGGCGTCGCGCTCCGACCGCCGCTCAGGATGCCGAGCAGCAGTGCTCGCGTGCCGGTGTGCTTGGTGTTCTTCGCCATCGTCTCTCGCCTTCTCGTGTCCGTCCGACGCTACGCGCGCGGGCTGACGACGCCCCCTGGAGACCGGCGACGACGACGCTTGCGGCCGAGCGTCCACTGGCGGGACTCCGCCCCGGACAGCGCGAACAGGATCGCGATGTCGAGCGCGAACCCCGCAAGACCGCTCTGCATCGTCAGCGATTCGGTCCCGCCGATCCAGGCTGTGGCGACCGTGACGATCCCGATCGTCGACAGTGTCATCGCCGTGAACCGGGCGAACGGTCGACCGAGCCAGACACGGAGGGTCAGCACCCACCAGAACAGCGACACGATGCCGAAGACCACGGCGAGCACGACGCGGACCCCGGGTGTCGCGAGCGAGGCCGTGTCCGCCGTCGACCCCAGCAACCCCGCGATGTCGACCCCGGTGACGACGGCGAGCACGAGCGCGGCGGCCGCGAGGGGCCGGATCGCCATGAGCAGCACGCCCGCGACGACCTCGCCCGGACGGACACGGCCGACCCGACGCGAGGTCTCCTGGCGCGCCGGTTCGTCGGCGACGACGGCTCCGAGGTCGGCCACGGGCAGGTCCCCGTCGGTCTGGATCGCGTCCCCGCCGCCGTTCCGGGAGTGGTAGCCGGCGGAGAAGGCCTCGATGACGTCGACCCGCGCCACCGGACCGAGCGACCCGATGACGTGGTCGCGTTCGGCGTCGATGTCCTGCGCGACACGGTGCGTGACCTGCCACGTGAACACGCTGAAGCCGACCCCACTGTCGAACGTCGCCGCCGCGAGCCACTCCACCCGGCGCCCACCGGGGAGCAACCAGTCGTCCGGCGTCCGCCAGAACCGCACGTGGTGCCGCTTACCAGGGCTGTTGCCGACCTCCTGCTGGTAGCAGAACGCCTGCCGTCCGCCGAAGAGGTACAGGTTCGACACGGGGGCGTTCGGGTAGCTCCGCCTGGTCAGCGTCGCGACGACGATGCGCAGGTTCGCCCGGAAGCCGAGGTCGTCCGCGAGCACCCACCCGGCGTCCCGCATCACCGCGTGGATCTGCTCCTCCGACCCCATCAGCGCGATGTTCACCGGATCGCCGAGGATGCCCTCGCGGGTTCGGGTCCGCCCGATGAAGTAGTCGGGCAGGTAGACCGCGGCGAGCGCCGTGTGCAGCCGGGGGAGCACGAGGTAGGCGATGACGAGGTAGACGAGCACGACGAACCAGCTCTGGCTCCACCCGCGGGCGAAGGCCTGGGTCGCGAGGACGACCGCCAGCAGTGCGGCTGCGACGATGGCGAGCCACGCGAAGGCACCGTCGATCCGCCGGACGACCGACGGGATCGGGGAGCGCATGTCCTGGAACCTAGTCCAGCATCGCGATTCGGTCGCGACCGACAGGCGGACGGGAGGCTCGTGGCGGGCCCGCCACGAGCCTCCCGTCCGGTGGTCAGATCCCGAACTGCGCGTAGAACGCGGCCGGATCGGCCGCCAGCGACGCCTTCACCAGCGCGCTCCACTCGTCGACGACGACCTCGGCCGCGTCCCGCTGGACGCCGTCCAGGGACGCGATCGCGACCTCCATCGGATCGATCATCTGACCCTCGTACCCGGCCATGATGTCGGTGTCGGCGGCACCGAGGTGGAGCCCCTGCACCGTGACGCCACGCGGCACGAGTTCGAGCCGCACGGCGTTCGTCATGTTCCACTCCGCCGCCTTGGCGGACGCGTACCCACCGCTGCCTGGATACGCGAACCAGGACAGGGCCGACAGGACGTTCACGATCCCGCCGCCGCCGTTCCGCTCGATGACGGGTGCGAAGGCCCGGACCATCGACAGGTTCCCCCAGAAGTGCGTGTCCATCTCGCGCCGCACGGTCTCGAGGTCGTCGGTCAGCAGTGCGGACTGCGTCGCGATCCCGGCGTTGTTGATCAGCAGGGTGACGTCCCCGGCGCGCTCGGCCGCGGCGGTGACGGACGCCTGGTCGGTGATGTCGAGCGGGAGCACCTCGACGCCCTCGATGTCGACGAGCTCGGGGCGGCGCGCGGTCGCGTAGACCTTGGCTGCACCACGCTCCAGGAGCTGCGTGACGAAGCGGCGGCCGATGCCGCGGTTCGACCCGGTGACGAGTGCGACCGATCCGGCGATGTCCATGGTTTCCTTCCGTCGACCGGGCACCTCCCGGACCGACGGAGGTACGCTAAGACCTCACATCCATGTCAGGTGCAAGTCGCGGAGGACACATGCGCATCGGGGACCTCGCAGCGAAGGCCGGCGTCAGCGTCCGGTCACTCCGGTACTACGAGGAGCAGGGGCTGCTGGCGGCGACCCGGACGGCGTCCGGCCAGCGGACGTACGACGCCGAGGCGATCGACCGCGTCCGGCTCGTCCAGCAGCTCTACGCCGCGGGGCTCGCCAGCCGGACCATCGCGCAGCTCATGCCGTGCGTCGACGCCGGGGTCGCCACCGCCGAGAGCGCGGCGCTGCTCGTCCACGAGCGGGACCGGATCACGGCGCAGATCGTCGAACTCGAGGCCGCACGCGACCGCCTCGACGAGGTCATCCACATCAGCGAGCACCCGACCCCGGAGCACTGCCCGGCACTCCGCACCGACATCGCGCGGCAGCACGGCACCCAGCGACGGCACGACACCGCACGCCACGACGACATCGCACGGAGCGCCGCCTGATGCGCGCCGCGTGGCGCGTCCTCCGGTGGCTCGGATCCACCGTCGTCGCGGTGCTGCAGGTGCTGGCCGGTGTCATGGACTCCCTCGGGTCGGGCGGCGCGACCGGTCCGCGCGTCCCGCCGACCACGACGCGGGCACACGGCCGTCGGGACGAGTACCGCCCCTGACCGCGGTCGTGCTCAGCCGCGGGAGACGACAACCCGCCGGTCACCGGCACACCAGCGCAGCACGAAGCCCGAGGCCACCGCGCCCAGGGTGTCAGCAGCGAGGTCGCCGATCGTGTCGTCGTAGCCGACGAAGATCGTCGCGTCGAGGTACGTGTGCCCCGCCCACTCGAACATCTCCCACAGCCCGCCGATCGCGAGACCGATCGTCCCGCAGACGACGACGGCGGTCGCGAGGTGCATCGACCTGGCGTCCGGCAGCACCCCGAGGTCCGCGGCGACGATCGCCACCAGGGCGCTCAGCGCACCGATGAGCAGCAGGTGCACGATCTTGTCCCACCCGAACACCGTCGTGTACCAGTCGAGGACACTGCTCCACCCGGCGACCACCGACAGCACGCAGAGCGCGATGTCGAACCCCGGCCGGAACCCGAGGATCCGCGGGAGCACGACCCCGAGCAGGGACAGCCCCATCACGGCGAAGGAGATCGCGCCCCAGCCGATCGCCGCCACGGGGACGCTGACGAGCGCGAGCACGCGGAGGCCGTCCGCGACGAACTCCCACCCACGGGGGCGGCGGAGGAAGGTGGACGCGGCGGACTGCACGAGCGGACGGCTCATCGGGGCTCCCATCGCAGGACGGCGTGCACGGGCAGGTGGTCGGACGGCCAGGTCCCCGCCGGTCGCCGAGCGGAGATCGCCACACGATCCACGGCGACACCGACCGTCGGGGTTCCCCTGACCAGGACGCGGTCGATCCGGGCGCGACCAGGACGAGGCGTGCGGTACCGGGCGTACGTGCCGACGGGCACCTGGCGTCCGGCGGGGTCCGCCAGCACCCACGTGTCGTCGAGCCCGGCCGCTGCGAGCATCCCCGCCGACGCCGAGCGCTCGCCGGCGTTCCAGTCCGCCAGCACCACGGCCGGCACCCCCGTCTCGCGGACGACCCGCCCGATCAGCTCCGCCGACCGGGTCTGTGCCGGCCGGGAGAACGGGTCGACGTGCGTCGCGACGCCGGCGAACCGCACACCCGTGGCCAGGTCGTCGAACTCGCACACGACCGCGATCCGCGGGAACGGCGCACCCCACGCCCTGACACCGACCCGCGACGGGTCCGGTCCGAGTGCGATCGTCCGCTCCGACACCACGCGCAACCGCTCGGTGTCCACGAAGAAGCCGACGCCTTCGCCACCGCCGCCCGGTCCGCGCCCGGTGACCACGGGGTGCCAGCGCGACCCGAGGGCGGCGCCGAGGTGCTGCACCTGGGTGGGCACTGCCTCCTGGACGGCCAGGAGGTGCGGTGTCTCGGACCGGACCAGCGTGGCGACGGCCGGCGCCCGCCGGACCCACGAGTCCGGATGCCCGGACCGCAGGTGCGGGACCGGACGGCGCACGTTGAACGTCATGCAGTGCAGACCGGGCGGCGCGACGTGCCCGACCACCGGAACGTCCGCGGTCACGGTCGGCGCACCACGGGGACGGCTCGCGTCCCGGCGAGCACGCGGCGCATGATCCGACCGGGAGCGAACGCGCGCATCCCCGACGTCCACATCGTCCTGCCCGCCTTCCGGGTGCGGACCACCAGTCCGACCGCGTCACGGACGGGCGTGCCCGACACCGACGCGACCAGCGACGGGTCGAAGACCGTCCGCCAGGCGGGGTCGAACTGGATCGACAGGTCCACGTCGTCGTGCACCTGTGGGTCGAACCGGTGGACGCGGTGACGGATGGCCAGCCACGCGGTCCGCCGCATCACCATGTTCGAGCCGAACAGTGGCGGACGCGCCAGCGCCCCGGTCATGAGCAGGAAGTACGCCCGCATGTAGGCGACGTCCCAGAACACCGCGGCGACCGGCCCCAGCCCGCGGAACCGCCCCGGTCCGGTGATCGCCGTGACGAGCGGGTCGTCGAACCGGCGGGCGGCGCGCTCGACCCAGTCCGGCGGGAGCACCGAGTCCGAGTCGACCCGTGCGATCAGGGTCGAGGTCGCGGCGTCGTACCCGTGGCTCGCCGCCGCCCCGATGCCGCGGACCGGTTCGTGCAGCACGGTCGCGCCCGCCGCTGCAGCCACCGCCCCGCTGCGGTCGCTGCTGCCGTTGTCGACGACGATCACCTCGGTCGGCAGGACCGTCTGTGCCGCGAGCGACGCCAGGCAGTGCGCCAGCTGGTCGGCGTCGTCGAGCACCGGGACGACGACGGAGACGGAACGCATCGATCCAGACAACCAAGGTGGTGCTGAGCGGACGGGAGGCTCCGGTCGCGTCCGCCGTGTACCCGGCGACGCGATCATGGCTAGGTTCGGGGCCATGGCAGCAGAGCAGCTCACCGTCACGACCGCAGACGGCACTGCGATCGCGGTGTCGCGCCGCATCGGGGGCGACGAGTCGGTCGTGTTCCTCCACGCCGGTGTCGCCGACCGCCGGTCCTGGTCGACCGTGTTCGATGCGCTCGCGGACACCGACCTCGACCTCGTCGCGTACGACCGTCGCGGGTTCGGGGACACGCCGGCCGCCGCGGATCCGACCGGGTTCTCGCACCTCGACGACCTCGTGACGGTCCTCGACGCGCTCGAGCTCGAGCAGGTGTTCCTCGTCGGGAACTCGATGGGCGGAGCGCTCGCGCTCGACGCCGCGCTGACGGTCCCGTCCCGGATCGCCGGGGTCCTGCTCATCGGTGCCGGCGTCTCCGAGATGACCGACGAGGACACCCCGTTCGACTGGGTGCTCGACCCCGCGACCGCACCGCTGCTCGACGTCGCGGAGTCGTCGAACGCCTCGGTCGAGGACCGCATCGCCGCGCTCGCGCACCTGTGGCTCGACGGGCCGGCAGCGCCTGCCGGACGCGTCGGCGGCGCGGCTCGGACGCTGTTCGAGGACATGAACCGGCGGATCCTCGAGATCGCCGCACCGGACTCGGCGGGGTCGACAGGGGTGGAGGCGTGGACGCGGCTCGGCGAGATCCGGCTGCCGGTGCTGTCGACGTGGGGCGACCTCGACATCCCCGCCGACCTGCCGTTCTACGAGGAGACCGCGCGGCGCATCGGGCAGGAGCCGGGCCGGGTGCTGCCGGGGGTGGCGCACCTGCCGGGGCTCGAGCGGCCCGGGCTCGTCGCCGCCCTGGTGCGCGAGGTGGTCGCGGCGTGAGCGCTACCAGTACCCCGCTCCCTCACGTCGACCCGCGTGCCCTCGCACTCGCGGAGCAGCTGGCGGAGGAGGCCATCGCCGAGCCGTTCCGGCCGCTGCCACGGTGGGTGCAGAACTGCGGCATCGCCGTGTCCGTCGCCGTGACGCTGCTCGCGCTGGTGTTCCGTGTCGTCGGGGTCGACCCTGCATGGATCTTCCAGCTCGTCTGCTTCGTGGGGTGCATCGTCGTGTTCGTCGCCGGCTGGATCGTCGGCCTCCGTCGGGGCTGGTTCCGGGCGTGGTCGTCACCGGTCGCGAAGCCGCTCGGCCGCCGGACGACTCGCCGTGTGGGCCGGGCGGCAGTGGGGCGCGCGGCCGTGCCCGACGGCCTGGACCTCGTCGTGCTCGGCACGGCGAGGCAGACGGTTCGCCTCGCGCAGTGGCAGACGTTCGCGCTCCCGGCGTTCGTCCTCCTGGAGGCGGGGAACGCGGTGGTCTCGGACGGCGTCTTCGGTCCGTGGACCTGGGGCTTCGTCGTGCTCGCGGCGCTCGTGACCGCCTTGCTCGTGTGGACGGTGCGCCGCGAACGAGCGGCCGACGAGGTGTTCCTCGCCGGCCGCGTCGATCAGCGGTTCCAGTCGGTCCAGCCGGCTCAGCCCTCGTAGTCGTACGTGCTGACCCAGTCGACGAAGAGGTGCCCTGATGCACCCCAGTTGCCGACCTGGAACATGTAGCGGTGCGGCTTCGTCGGCACGTCATCCGTGACCTTCTGGAGCACCTTGCCGTCGAGCAGGTACGCGACCGACTTGCCCGGGATCCACTCCACGGAGTACGTGTGCCACTTCCGCCAGTCGACGCCCGTGCCGATGGTGGCCCGGTTCGCTTCCTGGCCGGGCGTCATCGAGTGGTGGTACCCGGTCGGCGATGCGTCGAAGTTGCCCTCGGGGTAGTCGATCTCGCCGTCCGCCCAGGTGTTCGACGTCGGCCACAGCATGAAGGCCGCACCGTTCCCGTCGCCACCGCTGGCCTTCGCCTTCACGGTGAACTTGCCACCGACGTGCGACCATGCCCCGTCCGGGGTCCCGAACGTGCCGGCGGCACCGTTCGACCCGTCGAGCTTCACGTCCATCAGCCCGTCGTGCGCGCTGATCTGCGAGCCGGACGAGTAGATCCCCGCGTCCGGGTACGGCTGCCACGAGCCGTCGTACGTCTTCGCGAACCCCCCGTTCGCGGAGGCGTCGGTGCTGAAGTCCTCGACGAACGACTGCTTGAAGTCGCCGATGTCACCACGGGGTGCGGTGACCCCGGCGACGGCGACGGAACCTGATCCGAGCGGCACCGCGATGAGTGCTGCGCTGAGGACCGATGCGGCGAGTGCCGCTCTCTTCGTGCGTTGCTGCATGAGCTGTCACTCCCTGTTCATGACTCACGACGCCGTCACCCCTGTCGGCGCCGGGACCGCCGGATCTCGGCGGGCCGCAGCGAGGGTAACCGCTCCTGGCGCCGATGCCGAGGACTTGACATCGACGGATCACCCCCGTATGGGGGTCAGTTGATGATCTCGCCGCGGGGCTCCGACCGGAGCACTGCGAGCCGCTCGCGCCACCCTCGGAGGGCCTCCGGCGTCAGGCGCGTCCAGTCGTGCACCTCGCGCACGATCCGGACCGGCGAAGTACTCCGGTAGGACCGGGTCGGGTTGCCGGGGAACTTCTTGTCCGTGACGTTCGGGTCGTTCTCGTAGTCGCCCGTCGGCTCCACCTCGTACACACGCGGCGCGGCATCACCGGCGGCGAGTTCGGCCGCCAGGCCGGCGCCGTCGGGGAGCGCGGTGAAGTAGACGTGGTTCATCACGATCTCGGGACGGTAGTTCGAGCGGAACCCCGCCGTCAGCAGGTCGCCGACCTGCAGGTCGGCCTTCGTCCCGTGGAAGAACGGCCCGTCGTCCAGCGCTCCGGTCACGACGGTCAGCGTACGACGTCGGTCGCGGTCGGCGTCGCGTCGTGTCGGTCCTGTCAGGACGGCGTGATGAAGTCCTGCCCAGCCGTAGGGGATCCGTCAGGGTCCGGATCGCCCCCGCCGTCCGGGACGATCGTTGCCGGCGTGACACTGACAGCGATCATGCCGACGCTCCGAGCGTCGCTTCCCGATCCCTTCGACGCATCCCGGTGGCCCGCGCGCACCACGCCGACCATCGGCGACGTGGTGATCTCCGCCGTGTCGATGGTCCGGCTCGCCGAGACCGTCGGCACCCCCTGCGTGCACACCGCCGAGCAGGCTCCGCCGCGGTTCCGGCCGCCGGCATGGACACCGCGCGAGGTCAGCGTGGCGGTCGCGTCCGTCACCCGTGTGCGACGACCGCGAACGGGCATCGTGCTCCTCGAACTCGACGCCGTGCTGCCCGCGTGCGCCGTGCTCGACGAGGTCCGCCTGATCGGCCGGGTCACGACGGCGCCGACGGCGCAGACGTACGTCGTGACGCCGTGCGACGGCGCGACCGACGGCCCGTTCCACCGGCTGCCGGCACCGGTCCCGACCGACGTGCACGAGGGCGACCTGCTCTGCTTCCCGTGCCTGGCAGCGTTGCGGCACCGGGACGTGGTCGAGCCCGTCCGGGCTTCGCTCGGCGCCGAGATCCGATGAGCGCGATCACCCGGGACCGCACGACCGCGGGGATCCACCTCTGGGGTCGGTACTCCGTCCACCCCGTCAGCCGGTCGATGTGGAGCTCGCGGACGCTCGTCGTGTTCCCGCCGGGGACGAGCACGCGCGAGCGGGCACTGCTCCGCGCCTGGCACGGCTGGACGATCCTCGGCGCGCTCCTCGCGGTCGGCATCATGGCCGTGACGAACCCGACCCCGGCCGTGGGGATGGTCGCCGCGCTCGCCACCTACGCCTGCGGGTTCCTCGTCCTCGGCCGGGCCACCCGCACGCTCCGGCCCCGCGTCCGGTCGATCACGGTGACCACCTTCTACGGCAACGGCCGCCCCGAGGTGCACGGCGACGCTCGGCTGCTCGCCGGCTCACTCGATGCCCTGGCCGTGCTGGAACGCGCGCTCCGAGCACAGCAGGTCCGGCCGGTCGACTTCGAGATGGTCTGGGCCGACGTCTGGAACGCCCTCCCGCCGAGGACCCAGCGACCGTGACGCGCGGTCGGGCCGTCAGCGCTCGACGTTCTCCAGGTCCTCGAGCAGGCTCTCGTGCGTCGGCTCCCACCCGAGCGTCCGCCGCGTGTAGTCGCTCGAGGACGGCTGGTCCATCGCGAAGATCGGCGCGAACGACCCGAACGCGTCGTCCGCGACCCGCTCCACCGGCAATCCCAGCCGTCGCCCGATGACCTCGGCGATGTCACGGACCCGATCGGCCTCGTCCGCGACGGCGTGCCACGCGGTACCAGCCGGGGCACGCTCCAGCGCGATCCGGAACAGCACCGCTGCGTCACGGGCGTGCACCGCCGGCCACCGCTGCTCGCCGTCGCCCGGGTACCCGGCGACCCCGCTCTGGCGTGCGATCTCGGTGAGGATGCCCGCGAACCCGCCGGCACCGTCGGCGTGCACGGTCCGGGGCAGGCGGATCGCGGAGACCCGGACGCCACGGTCGGCGAGCGCGAGCGCGTCCAGGACCGAACGAGCACGGCCGGCGACCGGACCCTCGAGGGGGAGCGGGTCCGACTCGACGGAGGCCCGGCCGGGGACCCAGGGCGTTCCCGACACGACGACGAACGGCCGGTCGGACCCGACGAGCTCCTCGCCGAGGGCGGCCATCGCTGCAGACTCCTCGGCGATGCCCGCGGCGAGCGCCTCGGGAGAGCTGAAGTCGTTCGAGAACGCCAGGCTCACGACACCGTCCGCGTCGCGGGCACCGGCACGGAGGACGTCGAGGTCGGACAGCCCGCCGCGGACGGGCTCGGCGCCGGCAGCGGTGAGCGTCGCGGCCGATCGGTCGGAACGGGCGAGGGCGGCGACGGTGTGCCCGGCCGCGATGAGTTCGGCGACGACGGCCGTGCCGATCGTGCCGGTTCCGCCGGTGATGAAGACGTGCATGGGGTGCTCCTGACAGTGATGGGACAGTTGTCTCATCACCGTACACCCGCGACGGGACGATTGTCCCGTCAGTATGATCGTCCCATGGCGCGATGGGAACCCGGTGCTCGGGAACGACTGGTCCTGGCCGCGGTCGACCTGTTCTCCGAGCAGGGCTACGACGAGACGACGGTCACGCAGATCGCCGAGCGCGCCGGCGTGACGAAGAGCACGTTCTTCCGGCACTTCCCGGACAAGCGCGAACTCCTGGTCGCCGGGCAGGAGACGCTGAGCCGGCTGCTCGCGTCGGGCATCGCCGAGGCCCCCGCCGACGCGACACCGCTCGACGCCGTGGCCGCAGGGCTCCAGCGGGCATCGGACGAGATGGGCCCGATGAACCGCGAACTCGGACCACGGCTCAAGGCGGCCGTCGCCGCGAGCGCCGAACTCCAGGAACGGGATGCCCTGAAGAGCGTCGGGATGGCGGCTGCGATGACCGAGGCCCTCGTCGCACGCGGTGTCGGCGCAGCACCCGCTCGCCTCGCCAGCGAGATGGGGGTGCTCGCGTTCAAGCAGGGGTTCGATCGCTGGTCCGGCGGGGACCGCTCGGACGACGACCGCCTCGACCACCACACCCTGACCGCCCTGTCGGAGCTCCGAGAAGCGGCCGCCACGCTCGGCTAGCCTGCGCGCCATGGGCATCGCGTTCGAGAACATCGGCATCGCCGTGCGTGACCTCGAGGCCACGATCGCGTTCTTCACCGACCTGGGTCTCACCGAGGTCGGTCGGGACGAGATCAGCGGCGCCTGGGCCGACACCGCCGTGGGCCTCGACGGCAACCACGCGAAGATCGCGATGCTCGCGACCCCGGACGGACACGGCCACATCGAGCTGTTCGAGTACGTCCACCCCGACGCGATCGAGACCGAGCCGACCCTGCCGAACGAGATCGGCATGCACCGCGTCGCGTTCCAGGTGGACGACCTCGCCGGGTCGCTGGCCATCGCCGCACGCCACGGCTGCGCGCCGCTCCGCGGCGTCGCGAACTACCAGGACGTGTACCTGCTCACGTACCTGCGTGGGCCGAGCGGGATCATCGTGATGCTCGCGCAGGATCTCCGCAGGAGCTGACCGCGCCAGGCCGCCGGACGGGAGGCACGGGTCGGCCCGGCACCGAGCCTCCCGTCCAGCACGCGGCGAGTGCGCGGACGTGGCGACCTCCGGGGCGAGGGCGTCGATCAGGCCTTGTCGTGCAGTGTGATCTGGTATCCGTCGGGGTCGGCGAACGTGAACGTGCGGCCGAACGGACCGTCGATCGGCGCCGAGACGATGGTGTGGCCGTCGGCGACGAGGGCATCGTGGATCTCCTGGACCCCGGTGGCGTGCAGCCAGATCGCAGCGCCGATGCCGGGCTGCGGGGTGGACGCGATGTCCGTGCCGGGGATGACGTCGCGGAGCGCGAACGCGATCGGCGTCGTCTCGAAGACGACGGCGTGCGGCGGACCGGCCTGCGAGCGGACCAGGCCGAGGTACTGCTCGTAGAACGCCTGCGACGCGGCGAGGTCGGTCGCCTGGATGTTGATGAAGTCGGGGCCGGTGACGGGCATGGGAAGCTCCTTCGTGATGTGTCAGTCTTCTGACACGGCTCAATCTATGTCAGACTACTGACATGAGTCAAGACCGGGTCGGCATCGACCTCGAGACCTCGCTCGGGTACCTGCTGAAGGAAGCCGCGAGCGCCCTGCGCGCCGCGATGGAATCGGTGCTGCGCCCGCTCGGGCTGACGGTCACGCAGTACTCGTGCCTGGAACTCCTCGCGCAGCGACCCGGCCTGTCGAACTCCGATCTCGCACGGGGAGCGTTCGTCACCCGGCAGTCGATGAACGTGCTGCTGCAGGCGTTCGAGCGCGACGGCCTCGTGTCCCGGCCGGCGGCACCTCCGGTGGGGAAGACGCTCCCGACACGGCTCACCCCGTCCGGCCGAGCGCTGCTCGAGCGTGCGAGTGCCGCTGTCCGGTCGGTCGAGGACCGGATGCTCACCGGGATGTCGACGGAGGACCGAGCCATCGCGTTCCGGAGCCTGCGCAGCATGATCCGTTCGCTGCGGGACGACGAGCAGACCGGCGGGTGACGCTGGCGGGGACGGACGTTCGGATTCGCCGATGACGGATCCGGTTCCCGGAACACGGGTGCACGGAACCGGATTCGTCAGGAGCGCCGGCGGATGTCCTTCGGTCGGGCCGCTACGCCGAAGGGTCGGACCGGCGGTGCCGCCGGAGGGCGAACAGGCCAGCGGATGCCCCGATCGCGGGGATCGCGATGGACAGGAACGCTCCGAGCGCGATCACGATCGACCGTTGCGTCCGCGCGGGATCCTCGCCGGGCAGCTGTGCGATCACCACGAGCACCCACGTCGGGAGCGCGACGGCGACGGTCCAGAGGACGACCACGGCGCAGGTCAGCACCACCACCCACGGCGAGCGCCTGGGTTCCGGTCGTTCATCGAGCATTGGCCGAGTCAACCAGCTCGCGCACCGGCCACGTACGGTGGGGAGCGTGGATCTCCAGCGACGGACACCCGGCTCCCTCGTCGTCGTGTCGGGCGGGAGCCTCGCGGGCAAGTCGACCCTCGCCCGCGCACTCGTCGAACGACTCGGTCACGACTGGGTGCTGGTCGAGGCGGACACCGCCGCGCCGACCCTCGGTTCCACGGACGACTTCGACCCGCCACGGTTCGCGCGAACGCTGCACCTGGCCGCGTTCACCTGGCTCGACGCCGGGTACGACGTGGTGCTCGACGGTGCTCTGCCGTTCCCCGAGACGGGGCACTTCTGGGAGTGTCTCGAATGCTGCCTCGAGCGCCGAGCGTTCTTCGTCGGCGTCCGGACCGACCCAGAAGGCCTCGCGACCCGTGCCGCGGCGCGACCCGGGTCGGACCTGGGGTGGGCGAGGTCGGGGGCCGCAGCGGCGAACGACAACGTCCCGCTGGACATCGAGATCGACACGAGCGCGGAGCCGACGGAGGCGAGCGTCGAGCGCATCGCCGGGCGGCTGCTGCTCAGTCGCCGGAGTTGATCAGGCCCAGGTAGCGGCCGAATCGGGGCTTCGGCTCGTCGCGCAGCGCACGCTGGGCGGGCCAGCAGTCGCGGTCGTCGAGAGTGGTGTTCGTCCGGTCGAGTTCGTGGCTCATCGGTTGCTCCTTCGCATGGGGTGACGAGTACGACACCGGGGAGCGACGGGACATTCCCGACTCAGGGCGCGCCGTGCGGGACGGTGATCCGGCACGCTGGCAAGCGGGCCGACCCCGATGGCCGGCTCCGGCCGTGGAGCCGCCACGATCGGACGGGAGGCACGGGTCGGGCCCGCACCGAGCCTCCCGTCCGGCGGGTGGTGACTAGCGGATCGGCGCGACCATGCGGAGGACGTCGCGGACCAGGCGCCGCGGGCGCTCCTCGTCGACCGGCAGGGCGAAGGCGACGCGGTAGTACAGCGGCGCGATGACGTGGTCGAGGACCTGCTCGGCGGTCGGCACGGCCTCACCCCGGCCCTCGGCGCGCCGGATGAGCACCGATGCCTGCTCGAGTCTGGTGTCGTTCACCTCGCAGTGCGCGACGACGTCCTGGCGGGCGGCCACCATCGCCCGCAGGTACCGAGCGCGCTCCGGCCGGGTGATGTCACGCGTGACGATCAGCGCCCACTCGGTCAGGTCGCCGGCGAGGGTGCCCGCGTCGGGGAGCTCGTCGCCGTCGCGGGTGAGAGCCGCGACGGCGACCTCCTCGAGGAGCTCGTCGACGTCACCCCACCGTCGGTAGAGCGTCGTCGGGTTGACGCCCGCTCGCTCGGCGATGACGGGGAACGTGATGCGCTCGGCGCCCTCACCCACGAGCGCGCCGACGGCCGAGTAGACGGCGGAGAGCACGCGGCTGCTCCGCCCACCCGGTCTGGTCGTCGACGTCGCGGACATGGTCCAACTATCGCAAAGTTCTTTGCTTTTCGGAAGCGGGCGGTCTACTGTCCCAAAAGCAAAGTTCATTGCTTTTGATGGAGGACTCCATGGCGTTCCCTCGCCCGGTCGCGTTCCTGGTCGCCGGAGCCACCGGTGCTGCGACCCTGACGGCCGCTTCAGCGCCGTCGCCGCTCTACCCCGTGTACCAGCGGCTCTTCGGGTTCTCGGCGTTCACGCTGACGGTGGTCTTCGCCGTCTACGTCGGAGCGCTCCTCGTGGCCCTGCTCACGGTGGGGTCGCTCTCCGATCGGATCGGACGTCGACCCGTGGCGTCCGGGGCGATGGTGCTGCTCGCGCTCGGCATGCTGCTCTTCGTGGTCGCCGGCGGGACCGGCGGGCTCGTCGTCGCCCGGGTCGTGCAGGGGTTCGCGGTGGGCGCGGCGACCGGCACGGTCACGGCGATGATCCTCGACGCCGCCAAGGACCCGCGGCGAGGGTCGATCGTCAGCAGCGCTGTCCCGTCGCTCGGCATCACGATCGGCGCGGTCCTGGCGGGAGCACTCGTCGAGTTCGCGCCGTTCCCGCGCCAGCTCGTGTTCTGGGTCCTCGCGGCCGCGTACCTGCTCCTCGCCGTGCTCGTCTGGTGGATCCCGGAGCGCAGCCGACCGGCGGCGGCCGATCAGGGACCGCTCTGGCGCGCACTCCTGCCGAGCGCGGCGCTGCCGTCCGTCGTCCGCCCGGCGTTCCTCGCGCTCGTCCCGTCGATCGTCGCGACGTGGGCGCTGTCCGGCCTGTCGTTGTCACTGGGGTCGTCGGTCATCGGCACGCTGCTCGGGGTGCACAGTCACTTCGTCGTGGGACTGGTGCTCGGGGCGTTCTTCGTCGCGGGGACGATCGGCGGCGCGGTCTCGACGGTCCTGCCGCCGTCGACCCGGCAGTGGTTCGGGTACGGGACGCTCGCCGGCGGCGTGGTGGTCATGCTCGTGGCGGTCATGGCGACAGCCCTGCCGATCTACGTCGTGGGGTCCGCGATCGCCGGGCTGGGCTTCGGCAGCACGTTCCAGTACGCCGTCACGACGCTCGGCGCGGCTGCTCCCCAGGACCAGCGCGGCCAGGTGTTCGCGACGATGTACATCGTCAGCTACGCGGCGTTCAGCGTGCCGGCGCTCGCGGCCGGCCTCGCCACCGCGGCGGTCGGGCTCGAGCCCACCGTGCTCGCGTACGGGGCGTTCGTGGTCGTCCTGGTCCTGGTCGCGGTCATCACCGGGCCGCGAACGAGTCGATCGCCCGCTGCGCGATGAGCATCTCGGTCGGGCCGCCGTGCAGGGAGAGGGCTGGACGCCCCGTGGGGTTCCCCGAGGTCTCCCAGTGGATCAGGTTGCCGTCCGGGCGCTCGAGGGATCCTGACTCGAAGGGTTCCAGTTCCGGGTGCATCCCGGCAGCCTAGGGCGGCCGGGGGCGGCACCGTCGTTCGTGGCCCGGCTCACCGCGAGTTCGTCGGTCTCAGGCGAACGGGACCTGGAAGACACACGTCACGTTCCAGAGCAGGTAGGTGGCGGCGGACACACCGATCCGACCGGTCACGGCGGCGAGCATGCCGGCGAGGAGGGCGAGCACGGCGGCGGTGACCACGGCGCCCGATGCAGCGGGCGCGATGCCCGCGATCCAGGCGGTGCCCACCTCGAGGACGACGACGAGGAGCGCCGGGACGACGACGGTCAGGACACGCAGTCGGCGGGACAGCAGGGCGGCCAGCCGCCGCTGGAGCACGCCGTGCACCATCGTAGTGACGAGGAGCGGTCCGAGGACGAAGGCCAGGAGGCCGACCGCCGCGAGCACGGCGAGCTCAGCGCGCGACGGCACGAACGCCAGCACCATCTCGGGTGGATCGCCGAGCAGCACCTGCGACGCCGCCTCGACGACGCGGCAGAGGACGACTGCGGCGAGGGCGGCGACGACCTCGGGGAAGCCGATGCGGAGCCCTCTGAGCGCCGACCGGAACCGTCGACCACGGAGGAGCCAGGCGCCGGCGACGAGCAGCGGGATCCACACGGCGAGGAGCCGCTGCGTCGCCAGGGGGAAGACCGACGGCGTGAACGGCTCGGCGACCGGGTCCGGGGACGCTGCAGTGGCGACGACGGCCACGAGGACAGCGACCACGGGGACGAGGATGTCGGTCAGGTCGCGACGTGCCGACGGCGCGGGGACGTCGGCGGCCTCGGAACCCATGAGCTGAGCGTACGAGAGGGGTCGAGGTTCTCTCACGCCCTCGTTCGGGAGGCGCGGCGTCAACCCGGGGTGCACACTCGGGTCCACCATGCCGTCCGACATCCGCACGCTCGACTGCTCCGACGTCGACGCCCTCCAGGCGTTGCTCGAGGCGGCTCCCGACCACTCGGAGCGGGTCACCGGCTATCCGCCGGGACCGTCGGATGCACTGAGCGCCCTCATCGCGGTCCCTCCCGAGTACGACCCGGCGGGGAAACGGGGCGTCGGGCTCTGGGTCGGCGGGGAGCTGACCGCGTTCACCGACGTCCTGATCGGCTACCCGGATCCCCGCACCACGTACCTCGGCCTGCTCATCGTCCGGCGCGATCGCCGACGGCGTGGATACGGCCGTACCCTCCACGACGCCCTGCTCGCCGACGTCCGCACGGCCGGTGCCTCCGTCGTGCGGGCCGGGATCGTGGACAGCGTCGAGCGCGAGGCCGCTCCGTTCCTCCGTTCTCTGGGCTACGAACCGACTGGTGAGCAGAAGCCGTACCGATACGACCACCTCGTCAGCGTCACCCGCTTCTGGGAGCGCGCGGTGGGGTGAGTGCGAGCGCGTGGATCCAGGGGTGCCCCGGGTGCGCCCGTTCCAGAGCGCTGCGCAGCCATGCCGCGGCGGCCTCGCTCAGGAGCGGCAGGCAGGCGTCGAAGTCCTGCTGGTCCTGCGGCCGGAGTCCAGGCGCCTTGTGGAGGAGCTGGACCTCTGGCCTGAGGTGTCTGATTCCGTCGCGCTCCCAGAGGAGCTCCGACACCGGCAGCGTGATGCTCCGGTCTCGCTTGTGGGCCCACTTCCCAGAGTCGATGTCCATCAGGAGGACGTCGTACTCCCACGGGTCCGATCCACTCTGACGCAGCCAGAGGTTGCCGCAGGTCTCGGGCAGGGCGTCCGTCTCGTCGACCAACGGCCGCAGGGCTCCCCGATCGGCTGCCCAGACGTCCATCCGGCCCGCGAGGTGCGCGCGAAGCAGTGGCACGTCGGAGCGGGCGATGCTCGGGTCGATGTCGCCGTGCGGTCGACTCCGACCCGTGAAGGTCTCGATCGCCCATCCACCGGCGATCCACCAGGTGCCGGGGAGACCCACGAAGAGCGCGGCGACGTCCGCAGGGCTGCGCGGACGCCAGGGACCGTAGAGACGCACGAGTTCGTCGTGCTCGAGTCCGTCACCCACCTCCGACCTCCTCCCGAATGCGACCGATCCCGGCGCGACACTGCGAGAGGTACTCGTCGTACAGGTCCGGACGCCGGTCGCGGGCCCACCGGGTGACGTCGACGAGGTGCAGTGCCGTCATCGCGGCCAGCGTCCGTCGAGCAGCATCCGACCCGAGTCCGGCGCTGGCGACGAACGCGTCGTACTCCTGACGGGTGATGGACCCGTCGACGAAGGCCCACCGGAACACTCGTCGCGCGTCCGTCCAGGGCGTCGGGCCGGTCTCGGCGGCACCCCAGTCGATGAGCACGGGCGGCTCGTCGGGACCGCGCGAGATGAGGTTCCGCGGGGCGAGGTCCCCGTGCGCGAGTCCGAACTCAACCTCCTCGCGGGTCAGCGGTTCGAGCAGTGATCGGACGTCCGCGGCCGATGCGTACGCGCCGTCTCGTCGGAGGGGGTCGTCCTCGACGAGTGCGGCGAGGTTGTAGTCCAGGTGCGCTGCCCACGCCTGCCGTAGGTCGGGCCCGAACCGGGAGTACAGCGACACCGGCGCCCTGTCGAGCGGGATCGTGCCGACCGCCACCGCGTATCGACCGAGCCACGCCCACGGCTGCTCGATCGGACGCGGATCGGGCTCGACGTACTCCGAGATCGCGAACGGGATGCCGGCCTCGACGCCGTGCAGGACGGGCGCCGCAACCGGGATGCCGACCTGCGCCGCTTCCGCCGCAGCCCACGCCTCGACGGGGAACTCGTCCTCGCGGAGCGGATCGACGGGGAACCGCAGGACGATCGGAGACGCATCGACTCGTTCCACCCGGTGGGTGTGGTTGACCGAACCGCCCGCGAGCGGGGCCACGTGCTGCGTCGCGGCACCGACCGCCCCCAGGACCGCACGGAACCACGGTTCGCCGACCGCTTCGTTGGACACGGACCCATCATGGCCCGGTAGACGGGGGGGGTGACGGCTGCTCGTGTCCGACGTAGGGTCGAGCGCAACGACAGGGGGAACACATGGGGAAGTGGACTGTGAGTGAGATCGTCATCGCGGCATGCGCGGGCATCTGCGTCGTCCTCGGGCTGATCGTCGCACCCATCGCATCCGGGTCCGTGTGGATCCCGCTCCTGATCGGCGCCGCGCTGATCGCGATGCTCGTCCGCATGCGTCAACAGCGAGCACGGCCCACCCGCTGAACAACCGTCTGGTCGCGCGGGGCATCCCGATGGTCACCCGCCCACGAGGTGGCAGGTTCGAATCCGTCGGTGACCGATCCGGTACCCGGAACCCGGGTTTCGGGAACCAGATCGGTCACGGCCCGTTCCGAACCCCCGGTCGCCGCGCGTCGCCTGCTCCGTTCCGCCATGCTGTGTCGATGACGCACGACGACGTGACACTCAGCTGGCGGACCCCCGTCGAGGACCGGGAGCTCGTGGAACTCACCGCCGCGCACGGTGGGACCCCCGAGGCCGGGTGGTGGGACCGCGTCCGACCACACTCGCTCGGCTGGGTCGCTGCTCGAACGCCTGACGGAACGCTCGTGGGTTTCGTCAACGTCGCGTGGGACGGCGGCGACCACGCGTTCCTCATCGACACGAAGACGCACCCGTCGCACCAGCACCAGGGAATCGGCACCGCGGTCGTCCGGCACGCGGTGGCCGAGACGCGCGCTGCCGGGTGCGAGTGGCTCTTCGTCGACTACAGCGCCGACATGGCCCCGTTCTACGAGGACGCGTGTGGGTTCGCTCCGACCAGGGCGGGCCTCGTCCACCTCCGCTGAGAGCAGGGACGGCCGCGGTCTACGGAGACGGATCCGGGTCCTGGAACGCAGCCCGGTAGGCGGTCGGCGACGTCCCGATGATGCTGCCGAAGTGCCGACGGAGGTTCGTGTCCGACCGCAACCCGGTCGCTTCCGCGATCTGCGTCACCGAGAGGTCGGTCCGCTCGAGGAGCTCACGTGCGTGGTCGACCCTGGCGCGGAGCACCCACTGCATCGGGGTGATGCCCGTGTCCTCGGTGAAGCGCCGCGAGAACGTCCGGGGCGAGACGGTGGCCTGGCGCGCGAGCGTCGTGAGCGTGAGGTCGTCCCGGAGGTGGGCGAGTGCCCACTCCCGGGTCGCTGCGAAGACGTCGCCGAGGGGCTCCGGGATGCTGCGGGGGACGTACTGCGCCTGGCCCCCGCTGCGGTACGGGGCGCTGACGAGCCGCCGTGCGACGTGGTTCGCGAGTGCGACGCCGTGGTCGCTCCGGATGAGGTGGAGGCACAGGTCCAGACCGCTTGCCGCACCGGCGCTGGTGAGGACCGCTCCGGCGTCGACGAAGAGCACGTTCTCGTCGACGTCCACCTCCGGGTACCGCTCCTGCAGCACGTGCGTGTAGTGCCAGTGCGTCGTCGCCCGTCGGCCGTCGAGCAGCCCGGCGGCGGCGAGCGTGAAGGCCCCGGTGGAGATCGCTGCGATGCGGGCACCACGCTCGTGCGTCCTCCGCAGGGCGGCCGTCACCGCCGCTGGGGTGCTGGCGTCTGCCGGGTTCCGGAACCCGGGGACCAGAACGGTGTCCGCCCACTCGAGGGTCTCGAGGTCGTGGCCCACGGCGTACGCGAGACCGTTCCACCCGTCGACGGTGCCGACCCGTTCGCCGCAGACCCGTACCTCGTAGGGCATGCTGGGCCGCTTCGCGAAGACGTGTGCCGCGATCCCGACGTCGAGCGCCTTCGCTCCGTCGAGCACGAGCACGGCCACACGGTGGTCACGGACGGTGTTCACGCTCGCGAACCTAGCGCGCATCGAACGCGCATCGATCACGAGCGGTGACAGCCGTCGCGATCCACCCGCCGACGAGGACGAGCACGACCGTACCGGCGGCCGCCGCGTACACGGCGCGGTACGGATCCGCGACGACTCCGAGCCCCGCGATCAGCAGCCCGGACAGCACGGCGCCGACGCGTCGGGTGTTCGTGAAGAGCCCGGACGCCAGACCAGGACTGGGGAAGACCGTCTGGAACACCGTCAGCCCGACACCGGCGACCGTGGCGAAGAACCAGGCGTTCAGCGGCTGCAGCGCCAGGAGCTGCCACGGCTCGTGGACCAGCGTCACGAGTCCGTAGTACAGCACGCCCGCGGCCCAGCCGGTGGCGAGCAGTGCGCGCGTCGGGACGCGCTCGTGGAGTCGGCCGATGGTCATCAGCGCGGGGATCTCGACGAGTGCGGCAGTACCCAGGACGACGCCCGCCCACCCGATCGGGGCGTGCAGGTCCCTCGTGACGAAGAGGGTCGCGACCGTGACGGTGGCGATGTTCGTCGCCTGCAGCAGGGTGAACGCCGTGACCACTGCCCATGGGGACCACCCGCGCAGCTGTGCGAGCAACCGCGGCCGCTGCGCCACGTCGGCCGCGGCCACCGGCCCGCGACGCCGCAGCAGGAGCAGCGCGCCGAGGACGTTCAGCAGGCTGATCGCGGCGAGCAGCAGGAACGCGGCGGACGTGCCGACCACGCCGGTGCTGAAGGCAGCGAGCGGCGGCCCGACCACCCAGGCGAACGACACGATCGCACGCGTGCGGATCACCCGCGCAGGCGGTGCACCTTCGTGCCGCAACTGCGCGAACAGCAGGGTCGATCCCACGCCGGGCGGCCCACCGAGCACCACGAGCGCGATCACCGCGATCGGCAGTGACCTCGTCAGTACCAGGGCCGCGACGAGACCGACACCGACGACCGCGCAGAACAGCAGCGGTCGCAGGTAGTCGCCGGCCCGGTCTGCCAGCGTCGGAACCACCAGTGACGCGACGAACCCGCCCGCGTTGTACGCGCCGAGCACCCATCCGACCTGCGAAGGCGTCGCTCCGTACACCGCGACCAGCAGGACGGCGAGCAGCGGGTTGAGGACCGCGAACTGGAGCGCCCAGAACCACGCGGCGACCGGCCAGAGCAGGCGCCCTGGCGCATGAGCGGTTCGTTCGATCTCCATGAGGACAACCAAACTGCCCGCTGTCGTCCCGCGCCATCGCTCCAGCGGACGTCGGTCGTACAGATCACGCCAAGTCGCGTGGTCAGACGGGGACGAGCGGCTGTCGCTCACCCGTCGGGAGCTCGACCCGGATGCGGTCTCCCGGTCGGACGGTCCCGCCGCTCACGACGACGCTCATGACGCCGCCCTTGCGTTCGACCGAACCGTCCTCCGCTCGGCCGAGCACCTCGCGGAGGAGACCCGACTCGAAGTCGTTGATCTGCTGGCACGGGTTCCGCAGCCCCGTGACCCGGACGCACGCCTCGTCGCCGAGGTGGAGCAGCGTGCCGGTCGGCAGCCCGAGCAGATCGACCCCGCGGGTCGTGACGTTCTCGCCCATCTGGCCCGGCTCGACCGTGTATCCGGCATCCGCGACCTCGTCGAACAGCTCGGCGTGGATCAGGTGCACCTGACGCAGGTTCGGTTGCGACGGGTCCCGTGCCACCCGGGAGCGGTGCTGCACGGTCGTGCCTGCGTGCGCGTCGCCCTCGATGCCCCACCCCGCGACGAGCGTGACTTCGTCCACCACCGACTTGCTGAACCGGTGCTCGCCGTCGCGACTCACCGCGACCACCCCTGCTTTGTCCTCGAGTTCCCCGCTCATGGCTCGATCCTCGCGGACTCCGCGGGATCGCGCGACCACGGTGTTGCACTGCGATCCGGTCGACTCAGTGACATGTAGCATGCCACTCATGGGTGAGTCGCGTGTGTTGCCGGTTGTCCTCCTCACCGTCGGCGCGGCCTGCGGCGGAGCTGCCGTCGCGCTCGCAACGGTCGGGCTGACGATGTTCCGGGCGGACGATCCCGGCGTGACCCAGTTGAACGCCTCGGCGATCTCGCTGGCGTTGATCGGAGCGGTCGCAGCGATCGTCACCGCTCAACTGCGACGTCACGGCGCGAGGACCAGTCGCTGACGAGCACCGGGCTGGCAATCGCCGTCCACGACACCGATCCGGACATGCGCGAGGTGTCCCGAGGTCGGGTCGTGCGGCTGCTCGACGGGCACGACCACCTCGACGCACTCCGCTGAGAGGGGCATGGTGGATGCATGACCACCACTGCAGCGCTGCGGGAACGCATCCAGTCCGAGCTCACCCGGCTCCGCGAGCAGCACGGCGTCCCGGGCGCCTCCGTGGCGATCGCGGTGGGGTCCGACGTCGTCGAAGCGGCCTCCGGCGTGCTGAACACCCGCACGGGGACCCCGGTCACCCCGTCGTCGCTGTTCCAGATCCAGTCCATCACGAAGGTGTTCACCGCGACCCTCGTGCTGCAGCTCGTCGACGACGGGCTCGTCCAGCTCGACGAACCGGTCCGGACGTACCTGCCGGAGTTCCGCACGGCCGACGAGGCGGTCAGCGCCGGGATCACCGTCCGGCACCTCCTGACCCACACCGGAGGCTTCGAGGGCGACCTCTGGCAGCCCACGACCGACGGCCCGGACGCGCTCGACCGCTTCGTCCGCGACCTGGTGCGCCACGCTCCGCAGCACAGTGCGCCGGGGCAGCGGTGGGCCTACTGCAACGCCGGTTACGGCACGCTCGGGCGGCTGGTCGAGGTCACGCGGGGCACGACGTACGAGCAGGCACTCCGGCGGTTCCTGCTCGAGCCGCTCGGCATCGAGGACGTCGCCTTCTCCGCGAGCCAGGCCCTGGCGTACGGGACGGCGATCCCCCACGTCCACGGATCGGACACGGGCGAGCTCGGTCCGTCCCGCGAGTGGGCACTCATGCCGCCGTCGAACCCGGCCGCCGGCAACCAGCTCGCCATGTCCGCGCCGGGACTCCTCGCCCTCGGACGGCTCTTCCTGGCCGGCGGGGTGGGCCCGACCGGGCAGCAGGTGCTCTCGGGGACGTCGACCGCGATGATGCTCCGACCCGAGGTACCGATCCGCAGCATCGGCCCCGTGCCGGCGTTCCAGTCGCTGGGCTGGGCCCTGCTCCGGCCGGGCATCGCCGAGCACGGCGGTGGCGCCCCCGGCGTGGCCACCCAGCTGGCCATCGCAGAGGACGGGTCGGTGGCCGCTGCCGTCGTCACGAACGCCGACGCGGGAGGGCAGCTCGCGCGCGAGTTGCTGGACCCGGTGTTCGCCGAGTTCGCCGACATCCGTCCGACCCCGCCTCCGCCCGTCCCGGGGCCGACACGCCTGGTCCCCGACGCGACGCCGTACCTCGGTCGCTACGCCACCCGGCAGACCGAGTCCGAGGTCACCCGCGATGCGGATGGGCGGCTCTGGCTCACCGAGGAACCCGTGCGCGAGGGCGCGGCCATGTACCGCACCGCGGGGTCGTCGCCCACCGTCGCGAGGTACGAGCTCCGCCCGATCGACGCCGAGACGCTCGGACTGGTCGCCGACGAACAACTCGTCGGCAGCGTCGCGTTCCTCGAGCCCGACGAGCACGGCAGGTTCCGGCTGCTCGCGAAGGCGCGGATCGCCGAGCGGCGGTCCTGAGCGCGGTCTGCCTGCCGGCCACGCTCCGACTGGCAGGCTGGGACCGTGCACACCACCTTCGACTCCGCGACCGACGTCGTCACCGGCATCCGCTTCCCCGAAGGGAACCGCTGGCACGACGGGCGGCTGTGGTACTCGGACATGCACACGGGCGAGGTCTTCTCGATCGACCCCTCCACGGAAACCGGACCACGGCTCGAGGCCACGGTCGACGGCCAGTCGTCGGGGCTCGGGTGGATTGCCGACGGGCGGCTGATCGTCAGCGCGATGGAATCCCGCACGGTCGTGGCCGTCGAGCACGACGGGACCACGTCCGTGTTCGCCGACCTGTCGGCGGTCGAGTCGTCGCTCGTCAACGACCTGGTCGTCGACGAAGTCACCGGCCGGACCTACATCGGCGCGTTCGGCTACGACCTCTACGGCGGCGAGGAACTGCGCCCGGGGCCCCTGTACGTCGTCGAGCAGGACGGCTCCGTCCGCCTGGCAGCCGACGGCCTCGTCTTCCCGAACAGCGCGAACGTCCTCCCCGGCACGCGGACGTTGGTCGTCAGCGAGACCTGGGCCCACCGCCTGACCGCGTTCGACATCGCCCCCGACGGGTCCCTGAGCGGCCGCCGCGAGTGGGCGGCGCTGCCCGATGGTGTGACCCCCGACGGCAGCACGGTCGACGCCGAGGGGGCGATCTGGGTCTGCTCGGTCGACACCGGTGAGTTCCTCCGCGTCCTCGAGGGCGGCGAGGTCACCGACCGCATCGATGCCCCGGGTCGGTGCGCGATCGACTGCGCCCTCGGCGGTCAGGACGGGCGGACGCTCTACCTCGCGACCGCGGACAGCTACGACCCGGCCACGACGGCGCGGACGCGGGCCGGGCGCATCAGCGCCGTCCGCGTCGCGGTGCCGGGCCAGGCGGCCGGCCGCTGACGGTCCGGCCGGCGCTCCGGTGCCGGCCACGGACGGACGGGAGGCTCGTGGCGGGCCCGCACCGTGCCTCCCGTCCGGTGCGTGGTCGGGACGGTCACCCGTCCAGGTGCGCGACGCGGCGGAGGAGCTCGAGGGCGAACCAGTCGCCGGTGTGGAGCCGCTGGTACAGGTAGGAGCTGGTCGCTCGTGCCTGCACGCAGGCGAGCGCGAGTCCGGCGTCGACGTCGGCGGCTGCCGCGAAGCGCCGGATCCGATCGCGGAACGCACGCTCCGGGTCGGTCGCGTCCAGCAGCGCTTTCCGCTTGCCCGCGGCGACGGTGAACGCGTCGTACGCAGCCGTGCCGCGCCAGCCCTTCGGGTCGATCGCCAACCACGGCTGCCGCTCCGCGCTGAGCACGTTGCCGAAGTGCAGGTCGCCGTGCAGCATCGTGGACGTCGACTCGGTCGCGAGTGCCCGGATGGTGCTCCTCGCACGGTCGACCACCGTCGTCGGCAGGGCGTCGGGAAGTGCGGCGACCTGCTGATCGAGCTCGGCCTCCCAACCCTGGGTCGTGTCGGCGAGCGCCGGCGTGCCCGCCGGTGCCGGGACCGCGAGCCGGCGAGCGAGGTCGCCCGCGATGTCGATTGCCTCCTCGGCCGTCGCGACACTGTCGAGCGACTGCGGCCCGGCCCGTTCCAGGAGCAGTGCGAAGGCGTCCTCGTCGGCGTCGAGGAGCCGGACCGCGCCGTCGCCAGCGAAGCTGCGGAGCGCATGTGGCTCGCTGCGGTTGCCCGGGTGCGGGAACGAGACCTTCAGCGCTGCCGGCACATCGCCCTGACGAACCGGCAGGACGACGGCGACCTCGCCGTGGGTCGGGGCACCGTCGAGCTCGCAGCCCCACTCGTCGAGCAGCCGCGAGACGATGACCGGCAGCTCGGCGAGCCAGGCGGTCCCGGCCGCTCCTTCGCGGCTCGTCGTCGCACGGGTCAGGCCGTCGGGGACGTCGATCATCCGGGACCCGCGATCCCGAGCTGTGCGAGAGCGGCATCCGCGCCGTGGACCGTGGCCCGCCAGTCCGGGCGTCGGAACCGCCGCCGATCGAGCCGGACGCGCACCTCGTCGACCGGCTCACCGGGGCGAGGTGCCACGCGCGTGACACCGTTCGGTTCGTAGCCGAGCGAGCGGGAGACCGCCAGTGACCGCTCGTTCCAGGACGCCGCGCTCGATTCCGCCCACTCCGCACCGAGCACGTCGAACGCGAAGAGCAGCAGGCCGGCACGCATCTCCGTTCCGAATCCCCGGCCCTGCGCGGACTTCGTCAGCCACGAGCCTGAGCCGACGGTCCGGCGATCGGCGAAACCGCGAGCGCTGAGGTCCTGCACGCCGACGAGTGCTCCGTCGACGTGGACCCCGAACGCGATCGACCAGTTCTCGGGCGACACCTGACGGAGGCTCCACTGGTACATCGCGAGGTTCCGGGGGATCTCCTCGGGGGCCGCATCCGTCCACGGCACACCGAACGGCATGCGGTCCGCGTCGTGGATGCCCTGCAGTGCGGCGACCGCCAGAGCGGGGAGGTCCTCGTCGCGGATCGGGCGGAGGGTGAGCCGCGGCGTCCTGATCTCGAGTGCGAACAGCGGCCAGACGTCGTCGATCCCCATACCGACGAAGGCTAACGTGGCCGCACGTCGGATCTCGGATCACAGGTCAGGTTCGGTCGAACTCCACGATCGCCGTCACGTGAGCGGTCGCCGTCACCATGCGCTGGTGCCACTCGCGGGGATCACCGTCACGCCGATCGACGTCCTGCCCGAAGTCGTCTCGCGCCCGGAACCGGATGGAGTCACCGTGGAACGCACCCACGGTCCCGCCTCGCGCGGCCACGAGCATCGGCCACGTGACGTCACTCGCGATCGAGGTCTCGCGGCTGTGCGTGACGATCGTCTGCGCGGTGGCACGGTTCATCAGGCGCATCGCGATCATCAGATCCCACCGGCCCTCGAGTCCGTTCGCCAGTCCGTAGACGTGGTTGACGAGTTCCTCGGTGCGTCGGAGTCGCTCCGGCGCCTCCACCATCGCGGCTGCGGAACGCCCGACGACGAGGAGGTCTTGGTCGCGTTCGGCCAGGCAGCGCTCCACCTCGTCCCGCGCGGTGCTCAGCCAGCGCAGGACGTGGTCGAGGTCGGAGTAGAACACCCGGGCGAGGCCACTCCCGACGCCGAGCGCGAGCGCGTCCTGCCGCGCCGTGCCGATCCCCACCGTGCCGGCGCCGTGCTCGCCGAAGGACGTCGGCAGGTCGAGTGCCCGCAGCGCGTCGATGGTCGCCGGGTGGGTCTCGGCCGTCGCGTTCACTCCCAGGGCGCCGAACACCTCGGAGAGGCTGCGGCCCGCGTCCTCGATGCCCGGGGCGAACCGACCCAGCGGGTCGTGGCAGGTCACGGCGAGCGCGACGTCGCTGGTGGTGCTCATCTCGACCGCCCGCCGTCCGGAAACGGGACGTGCTCGCAGAACCCGACGGCCCTGCCATCGACGCCCGTGAGCGCTTCGATGACGAAGGCGTGCGTGACCACCAGCACCGCAGCGCCGTCCCGGGGGAGTCGCGCGAGCGCTGCTGTTGCTCGCTCACGGATCTGCTCGGCCCCTTCCCAGCGTGCGCCGGCCTGCGGGACTCCGTGATGGTCGCGGAACTGCTGGGTCGCCCGCTGCCACCCGGCATGGGTCTCCGTTGCGGAGATGCCCGATTCCCACTCGCGGAGGTCGATGTCGACCGTCAGCGGGAGCCGTAACCGCAGCGCGATGATCGCCGCGGTCTGGAGCGTGCGGGTCATCGGTGAGCTCACGATCTCCGACCGACCGAGGCGCTCGAGCACTGCGGCGGCTTCGTGCGCCTGCTGTCGGCCCGCTCGCGACAACGCCGCGGTGTCCCGAGACCGGAAGTCGAGACCGCGTGCCTCGATCGCCTCGTAGTCCGGCTGCGCGTGCCGGAGCAGATGGATTCGGGACACCGCTCCACACTAGGACGGCTCCCTCGACAAGCGTGTCGAAACGCGGCACGCTCGGCTGCAGGACGAACGGGGGACGCAGTGAACCGAGTGGTGGCGTGGACTGCGGTTGCGGTCATCTCCACGCTGATCGTGGTCTTCTTCGCGATGTACCAGGTGAGTAGCTGTGCGGATGCCGCGCCAGGGCACGGCGAGAGCGTGTGCACCTCCGGACCCGCGATCGGCGTTCCCGGTCTCTGGGTGGTCTCGATCATCGGCGCAGTCGTCGTGGCCGTTGCCGTGTGGCAGATCGTCCGAGCATGGCGAGCCCTGCCACGATGACGTGGTGAACAGCGTCGTGCGCCTCATCCGTTCCGCAGCCCTCAGCGACACGGCGGAGTACGCGTACGCGGCCACGGCACCCAGCGGCACGCGCTTCGTGTTCCTCGCGGGTGCCTGCCCGCTCGAGCCGGACGGTTCGACGGCGGCGGTCGGCGACTACGCCGGGCAGGCCGCGAAGTGCGTCGAGACGATGCAGGAGGCGCTCCGAGCCGCCGGCGCGACCATCGGGGACGTCATCAGCACGCGGGTGCTCGTCGCGTCCGCCCGACAGGCCGACCTCGTCGCCGCATGGGAGGTCGTACGGGACGCGTTCGGAACCCACGACGTCCCGAGCACACTGCTCGGCGTCACCGTCCTCGGCTACGACGACCAGCTCGTCGAGATCGAGGCAGTGGCAGCGGTTCGCGACGGCGAGCCCGCCGACAGGTGACCCGCTCGAGCTGGCTCGCATGACGGGGAAGGCGTCGACGACGCGGACCGCGGCCGGTTCGGCAGGGTGGACGTCACCGACACGGCCGTGGCGCTCGCGGCCCACTTCCCGCCGGCGTGACCGGCCCGATCAGCGGGTCGCGAGGAAGTCCGTCAAGGACGCCCGCGTCGCGACGAGTTCGTCGATCCGCTGCGTCATCTCGTCGCGCATCCGCTCCACGGTGTCCATCACGGCTTCCCGGTCGACGGTGTCGTGCCGGCCGGTCACACACGGGGAGATCTGTCGGACGTCGTCTCGCGAGAAGCCGATCTCGAACATGGTGCGGATCGTCCTGGCGAGCTCGACCGCCGGTTCGGAGTAGTTCCGGTAGCCGTTCGCCGAGCGCTCCGCGGTGAGCAGCCCCAGTTCCTCGTAGTAGCGGAGGGACCGGGGGCTGACGCCGGAGCGGGCGCTGAGTTCGCCGATGTTCATCCCGAGGCCTCCTGCCCGCTTGACCTTCACATGATGTCAGACATTACCGTGACGGTCGACGAGGGACACCCCATCACGGCATCCCACCACGGAACGAGGAGCAGGACCATGCGGAAGACGATCGACGTCGGTGGACGTGCACGCACCATGACCATCGTCGGGGCCACGGCTGCCGACCGACCGCGTGACCTGCTGCTGGTGCTGCACGGGTCGAGGCAGCAGGGCGAGTCCCACCGCGCCTTCACCGGGCGGATGTACGACGGATTCGCAGCCGACGGGGGTGCGGTCGTGGCGTACCTCGACGGACACCGTGGCAACTGGAACGACGCCAGGCGACAGAGCTCGTTCCCGGCCCGACTCGACGACATCGACGACGTGGGTTTCGTCCGGGCAGCGATCGCGTCGCTCGTGGACTCGCACGACATCGATCCGACGCGCGTCTTCGTCGTCGGCTACTCGAACGGCGGCCAGATGGTCATGCGCCTCGTCCACGAGGTGCCGGAGCTCCTCGCAGGCGCGACCGTCATCGCCGCGACGATGCCGGCGGCGGAGGACTTCCTCGCCGCGGATGTCCTCGCTGTCCCGATGCCGATGCTGCTCGTCCACGGCACGTCTGACCCGATCGTCCCGTTCGGCGGCGGCCCGATGAAGCGCTGGGCCGAACGCGCGTTCAAGGTGGGCGGCACGGCGCTCTCGGTGCCGGACACAGCGGCGTACTTCGCCCGGCGCAACGGCATCGCGGCAGCTCCGACGACCGCGCGTCGTGGCACCGGGAAGGTCTGGACGGAACAGGTCGACCACGTCGAGCCCGGACGTGCGCCCGTGCGGTTCCTCGCCGTGCACGGTGCCGGGCACACCGTGCCCGGGCCGAAGCGCGGTCCGTTCGTCATCGGCCGGACGGAGCGCAGTTGGTCGATGGCCGACGAGATCGCGACCTTCTTCGGGGTCAGGACGCGCGCTGCGAGCGGGACCCGCTGACCGACGTGGGGCTCACGACAGCTCCACCCGGTCGTGCGGCACGGCGGCGAACCGCTGACCGGGGTACCGCAGGCCCGCGAAGTACATGTTCGTGTGCGCGACGATCTGCTCGCCGGTGATGACGACGCCGTCGTGCTCGGCGTCCGTCGTCGTGTGCGCATCGGACACCAGCGTGACGTCGAACCCGCGTGCTGCCGCTGCCTGCGTGGTCGTCCGGACGCAGTAGTCGCTCTGCGCCCCGGTGACGACGAGGTGCTGCACGCCCAGCCCGTCGAGCACCTCGGCCAGGTCCGTACCGGCGAAGGAGTCCCGGAACTCCTTCCGCACGAGCGGCTCGTCGGCACTGCGCACGAGCGGTTCCGCCAGCGCCCAGCCGTCTGACCCCTCGGCGAAGTCGTCGTGGTCCTGCACCCAGACGACCGGCACCCCCTCGGCGCGGGCACGATCGACGAGCCGAGCGACGCGGTCGAGCACGGCGTCGGCGTCGAAGCAGTCCACGACGACACCGCGCTGCAGGTCGATGACGAGCAGAGCGCTGGAGACGGTCACAGCGCAAGTGTCCCATCGCACGCCGGACTCTGGCATCGTCGAGCCGTGCGCCCGTCGACGATCCTCCTCGCCGCCATCACCGTCGTCTTCGGAGTCGCGACGGTCGTCCTCGCGGTCCTGATCGGTCCCGACGAGGGACAGGCCCTGTCCACCGAGCTCCGTCTCGGCATCCTCGTCACCGTCGCGTTCGGCGTCGCCTGCGTCACCACCGAGGTCAACCACCGCCGGCGGGCACGCCTCCGGCACAAGACCGACGCCCATCCCGGCACCGCGTTCGTCACCGCGCACGCGACGGATTCCACGGCGGCCGACCTCGCCGCCTGGAACCCCAGCCTGCGCATCTGGTTCCCGTGCGACCTCGGCTTCGACCGGACGGGGATCAGGAGCTGGTCGACGCGCGACGACGGGCAGGGGATGCCGATCGCCCTCCGCTCGGAGGTACTCGGCTTCGACGTGTTCCGCGAGCCCACGCCGCGCGGTGTCGCGTACCGATGGGGGATCGTGGTCCGCCTCGCACCGAGGAGGTCGGGCCCCGGAGCGGTCCACCTCTGGGTGGCCGACGACCAGCCGGCGCAGGACGAGTACGCGATGCGCCGGACGATCCGTCGGATCGAGTCCGCACTCGGCACCGGTCGCTGACCGGCACCGTCCGGTGGCGGTGACCGGTCACCGGACGGGAGGCTCGTGGCGGCCTGGCACCGAGCCTCCTGTCCGGTGCGGGACGCGTGAGCGATGCCGGTTCAGCTCCCCGACGCACCGGACCGGTTCAGCCGGTCTGCGGCACGGCCGAGCAGCCAGTTCACCGCCCAGCCGACGAAACCGATCACCGGCAGGAACAGGACGGCCACGGTCCAGGCGACCTTGACGACGTCCGACCGGCGCGGATCCCGCCACACCTGCACCAGCGCGACCGCGTCCAGCGCCAGGATCAGCGCCATCACCAGCAGGTGCAGTCCACTCAGGTTCTCGAGCACGTCGTCCTCCATCCGTCGCCCAACAGGTCGACAGCAACGTTACGAAGGCGTCGACGGCATCGCGTCGCTCGCGCGAACGACATCGCCCGTCCTCCCCGGGTGATCGCGGCTGCCCTGCAGACGGCAGCCGCGACCCATCGGATTCACTCCCCACCACGAGTCTGCGTCGGCCGGTCGGCCAGGGACATCCACCGAGAGGACGAATTCCGAGCCGAGGTCAGAGACCGACGCTGCCCTGAGAGATGCCGCCGTCGATCGTCACCGTCGTGCTCGTCATGTACGCGGCCTTCCCGGACGCCAGGAAGACGACGACCTCGGCGATCTCGTGCGGCTTCGCCGGTCGTCCGAGCGGGATGGCCGCGTCGAGCTGCTCGAGCTTGTCGGGATCGGACGTCGTCGCCGTGTTGATCGGGGTGTCCACCGCACCGGGAGCGATGTTCACGATCCGGACACCGTGCGGGCCGAGCTCGACGCCACCGCTCCGCGCGAGCATGCGCATCCCGCCCTTCGACACGCAGTACGCGAGGTTGCCCGGCATCGGCCAGTCCTCGTGCACGCTGGAGATGTTCAGGACCAGACCGCCGGAGCCCTGCGCGATGAACTGCTTGGCGGCCGCCTGCGTCCCGAAGAACGCGCTCTTCATGTTGACGGCCATCACCTTGTCGTACCCCTCCTCGGTCTCCTCGAGCAGGGATTTCCGGTCCTCGATGCCCGCGTTGTTGACCAGGACGTCGAGGGACCCGAACGAGTCGACGGCCTTCTGCACCATGCGGTGCAGATCGGCCGAGGTCGTGATGTCCGCGTCGACCCCGACCGCGTGACCGCCGGCCTGCTCGATCCGGTCGATCAGCGAGTCCGTCTCGTCCGGATGTGCGACGTAGTCGATGACGATGTTCGCGCCTTCGGCAGCGGCGGCGAGGCAGATCTGCTCGCCGATCCCGCTGTTCCCGCCGGTGACGACGATGGTCTTGCCCTCGAGCAGCATGCGGACTCCTTGTGTGGGGGATGGTGCGTCCCACGGTGCTCCGCCGCGGCTGGGGTCGCCCGCACGATCCGCTGAAGCATCCCGCAGGCGGGGGCGCTGCGGTGACCAGGTGGCGGACGGGAGGCCCGGTGCGAGCTGACACCGAGCCTCCCGTCCGTCAGGTGGGCGCGCCCACCGCGACGGCCCGGTTCAGAGTTCGCGCCGCCGGTACACGCGCACGGCGACCGCAGCAGACCCGACGAACAGCGCGACCACCGCCACGAGCACGAGCGCCGCGAGCCACGGTGCCGGTGTGAGGACGTCCGCGGGGCCGATCCCGTCGAACCACCCGGTCTGCCCGACGATGAACCCGACGACCGCGATGATGCCGACCGGGATGTAGATCATCGGCCGCCCGCGGGTGAACCCCAGTGCGAAGAACCACGGCAGTTGGACGGCGAACGAGATCCCGACGCAGGCGGCAGCTCCGAGGAGCATCGTCGCGACGATCGGCCACCCGATGTCCTGGTGGCGGACCGCCCCCATCACGAGCGTCGTCGCCGTCCCGATGCCCACCGCGACGACCGCGAAGACCAGCATCGACAGGTAGCGACCGAGCACGACGGCGGTGCGGCCGATCGGTGCGATGCCGTAGAGGGTGTCGAGCCGGCCGCGCTCGTCGCCCTGGAAGGGGATCGACGCCGAGACCGCCGCGACGACGGCCCCCACGGCGATGCCCATGCCAGGGACCGGCAGGGTGACGCAGCACACGACGGTGAAGAGCAACGGCAGCAGCACGCGCAGGGGCTGCGTGCGAGCCATCGCGACGAGGTCGAACCGAGCGAAGCGGATGACGGCGGCACTCATACGGTGATCTCCTTCCTGGTGGAACGGGTGTCTTCGGCGAGGTGCACGACCACGTCGTCGGTGGTGGCCTGGTCGATGACGACGTCCGGCCCGAACCACGCCGTGTCGTCGGAGCGGATGAGTCCCTCCCACCGACCGGTGGTGTCGTGCCGCACGCCGATCGTCGACGGCCGTGCCACCTCGGGGAACGGACCGGCACCGCGCACGACGGCGAAGCGCTCGTGCAGTTCGTCGACGGCACCCTCGTACGCGACCGTCCCGCCGGCGAGCACCACGAGGTGGTCGGCGAGGTCGTCGAGCTCCTCGGTGATGTGCGTCGAGAACAGCACCGTGTGGCCGGGGTCGAGGACGAACTCCCGGATCGTGTCGGCGAGTTCGCGCCGTGCCACGGGGTCGAGGCCGCTCGACGGCTCGTCGAGCACGAGCAGCTCGGGGTCGTGCGCGAGCGCCATCGCGAGCGAGAGCTTCACCGTCTGCCCGCGCGACAGTCCGCCGACCCGGTTCCCGGCGGGGACGTCGTACCGGTCGAGCAGGTCGCGGAAGCGGCGGTCGTCCCACCGCTCGTAGAGCAGCCCGGCGTAGCGGCCGACAGCGCCCACCTTCCATTCCGGGGCCGCACTCACCTGGTCGAGCACGACGCCGATCCGCTCGCGGACCGCGGCGTCCTGCGGGCTGCCTGTACCGAAGAGCCCGACGGAGCCGGAGTCCGTGCCGACCAGGCCGAGGATGCTCTTGACGAGGGTCGTCTTCCCGGCGCCGTTCGGCCCGACCAGCCCGGTCACGAGCCCGGTCGGGACCGTGACGTCGACGTCGTGCAGGGCGAACGTCCCCTGTCGTCTGTGGAGGGAACGGACCGCGATCGCGGGGTCGGTCAGTGTCGGTTCCATGCGTCTTCGACCTTCCGTCGGATGTCGTCGATGGTCATGCGTGCTGCGCGGGCCGCCTGGACGAGTTCGTCGGTCGCGCCGTCGACCCGTGCGGCCAGAGCGGACCCCGCGGCCCCGGCGTCCACGGCTCGGACCACGAAGCCGCGGCCGTGCTCGTTCCGGACGAGCCCCTCGGCCACGAGGTCGTTGTAGGCGCGCGTCACGGTGATGACGCTGACCCGCAGTTCGAGGGCGAGCTGGCGGAGCGACGGCAGGAGCGCACCCTCGGCGAGCTCCCCGGCGTGCACCGCGTTGCGGACCTGGGTCTTGATCTGTTCGTACATCGGCACCGAACTGGTGCTCGAGAGGATGATCCGCAAGCCGTGCTCCAACTGTTTATGTACAGCAGAACAGTACGCAACCGGCAACGGCCAGTCAAGAGGAGCACGATGATGTCGTGTCCGATGCGACGACGACGGTGTTCGGGCGAGACGTACGGACGTGGTCGACCCGACCGGGCGAACGGCTCGCCCGCGCGCACCGGAAGGTCGCACAACGGGTCGGCGGGCGCGCGGCGTCCACGCTCGGGCTCGTCGCCGGAGGCGTCGTCGTCGCGATGAGTACCGCCGCCGCGATCGCCGTCTACGACGACGTGACCGGTCGGTCCGGGGTGCAGCGACTCGACGGTCCGGCGCTCCGACTCGCGAAGCGCCTCCGCTCACCGTCGGTCAACACCGCCGCCGGCTCGATCGCGTACGGGTTCGGACCGGTCGGCATGCCACTGCTCACGCTCGGGACCGGCGCCGTGTTGGCGCTGCGGTCCCGCACAGCCACACCGCTCGCGTTCGTCGCGGCTGCCGGCGGTGGCTCCCTGACGATGACGTTGCTCGGGAAGCGGATCGTCCACCGCAACCGGCCGCCCCGTCGTGAAGCGGCCCCGCCGTACGAACACTCGCCGTCGTTCCCGTCCGGACACACCATCAACGCGGCCTCGGTCGGCGCGGTCGTCGCGTACCTGCTCGTGCTGCAGCAGCGGCGGCGAGGGAACGAGGTCGCCCTCGCCACCGCCGCCGGCACGACCATCGCCGCAGTGGGAGCGTCCCGGGTCCTGCTCGGCGCGCACTGGTTCACCGACGTCGTGATGGGGTGGACCACCGGCCTCGGCTGGGCGACCGCGGTCATCACCGCGCACCGACTCCACCTGTCGCTCTCCGAGGACCAGGCGGGCGACGCGGGCCAGGCCGACTGAACGGACGACGGGAGGCGCGGTGCCAGCTGGCACCGCGCCTCCCGTCCTGTGTCGTGACCGGATCAGACCGCCGCGGTCGCCTCGTCACGGTGCGGCAGCTTCCAGCCCGGCCGCACGAAGTGGCAGGTGTAGCCGGCCGGGTACTTCTCGAGGTAGTCCTGGTGCTCCTCCTCGGCCTCCCAGAAGTCTCCGGCGGGCTCCACCTCGGTGACGACCCGGCCTGGCCAGATCCCCGAGGCGTCGACGTCCGCGATCGTGTCGCGTGCGACCCGCTCCTGCTCGGGCGACGTGAAGAAGATCGCCGAACGGTAGCTGCGGCCGACGTCGTTGCCCTGGCGGTCCTTCGTCGACGGGTCGTGGATCTGGAAGAAGAACTCGAGCAGGTCGCGGTACGAGATCACGGACGGGTCGAACACGATCTCGACCGACTCAGCATGGTCGCCGTGGTTCCGGTAGGTCGCGTTCGGGGTGTCGCCACCCGAGTAGCCGACGCGGGTGCTGACGACGCCGGGTCGACGACGGAGGAGCTGCTGCGCTCCCCAGAAGCAGCCGCCGGCGAGGATGGCGGTTTCGGTGGTGGTCATGCTGGCCTCCTTCAGTCGTGCCACTGGTTCGGGCACTGCTCGATGCAACACGGGACGGGCGTTCCCTGTTCCCGTCGTCCGGGGCAGAGTCGGATCATGTCATCCTCCCGCCGGCTGCTGCACGCCCCTCGTGGGATGTCGATGACCGTCGCACCGGGAACGGCTGCGACCGGATCGTCACTCGTGCTCCTGCACGGATCGGACGGCCACGAGACCGACCTCCTGCCGCTGCCGATCGCGTCGCGCCCGGCAGCGCGACGATCGCACTCCGTGGCGCAGCGACGACCCCGCTCGGCCACGCGTTCTTCGACCGGCGAGCAGGCCGGACGATCGACGAAGCGCTGGTCCGCGAGCGCATCGATCCGGTCGTCGATGCGATCGAGTTCGCTGGGTCCGTGGTCGGAGGTGATCGGCGTAGGTGGGTGATCGGCTTCTCGAACGGAGCGGTGATGGCAGCAGCCCTGGTCGAGACCCGGCCGGACCTGTTCGCCGCAGCGGTCCTCATCCGCCCGGCATCACGCCTGCCGACGAGGACGTGGTGCGCACCTGGGTCGCCCTGCTGAAGCGGGTGGCCGAAGCGCAGCCGTGACCGCTCGTCACGCGTTCCGACCGCCGGACGGGAGGCACGGGTCGGGTCCGCACCGAGCCTCCAGTCCGGCAGGTGGCGGTGCGTTCACCGCCGGTCAAGTCGACGGATCAGGCGCGGCTGGCGCGTCGGCGGTGACGGGCGACCACGGTGAGTGCGGTGCCGGCGGCGAGCAGCGCTCCCGCGATCCCGAGGGGGACGGTGGGGTCGGTGCCGGTGTAGGCGAGCTCACGGCCCGGTCCGTTGCCGGCGCGGACGGCTGCCGCGGTCGGCGCGGACTGGGCGGGCGTCGGCGCGGCTGCCGACGGCGTGGGGGTCGCGGCGGCGCTCGGTTGCACGGTGATGGTGACCGTCTGCGTGTCGTTCGGCGCTGTCCCGTTGGACGCGGTGATCGTCACCGTCGAGGTTCCCGGCGTCGTCGGTGTCCCGCTGATGACGCCGGTCGTGCTGTCGATCGTGAGCCCCGCTGGCAGCCCGGTCGCTGTGTACGTCGGGGTCGGGGTGCCCGTCGCGGTCACGGTGTACGAGTAGGGCGTCCCGGCGGTGGCCGGAGTGGGTGCTCCGGAGGAGATCACCGGCGCGGTCGTCTCCGAGGGAGTTCCCGGGGTGGGGCAGCCGCTCGAGGCGGTGATCGTGTTCGTGTCGAGCGTCACCGCACCGGTGCGGGCGAGCAGGCGTCCGACGACGGTGGCGCCGGTGGTCGCGGTCACGGACTGCTGGGCGAGGACGGTGCCCTGGAACTGCGCGCCGCTGCCGATGGTCGCGGAGCTGCCCACCTGCCAGAACACGTTGCACGCGTTCGCGCCGCCCGTGGTGGTGATGCGGCTCCCGGATCCGATCGTCAGCGTCGACGCGGCTTGGAAGACCCACACCGAGTTCGCACTGCCGGCCAGGGTGAGTGCGCCGGTGTCCGCGAGCTGCAGCGCTCCACCGGAGTACACGCCGGGTGAGAGCGACAACCCGTCGAGCTCGGTGATGCCGGTCCGGGTCGGGGTGAGCGACGCAGCCACGTCGTACGCCGTCGTCGTGTCCCGCTGTGCCTGCGCAGCTGCTGCGTCGGTCTGGTGCACCGTGCCGTTCACGACGCCGTTCGGTGCGGTCCCGAACCCGGTGATCGACGTCCCGGGGGAGACCCCGAGGTCACCGTTGACGACGGAGGGGCCGGTGTTGGTGACGGCGCTGGCGCCGAGGACGCCGTACGTCGACGCGGTGCCGAGGCCCACCGGACCGTCGATCACCGTGGCTGCCGATGCGGACGACGGAGCGGTCACCGCCAGGCACGCGGCGAGACCGAGGCCCGTGAGGACGAGGAGAACCGGTTGGAAGGAACGGGACGTCGCCATGGGAGGCCTCTGTCTGAGCGGGAGAGGCACAAGGCGAACGTCGACGACGCGAACATGATCTCCGGTCTCCGCAGTATGCGCGTCATCCACCCCGAATGGTGAGGATCGCCCGAATCGCAGGTGAACGGTCAGGAACGTTCGGTCCGGAACGTCGGGTCCGGCCGTGCCAGACGGGAGGTTCGGTACCCGATTCCGTACCTCCCGTCTGTCACTCGCCCGCTCGGCCATCGGCCGCGTGCGCTCCACCAGACCCGAATCCGGTGGAGGTCTCAGTGCCGGTACAGCGTGTCTCGCGTCACGATGGCGAAGTCCCGCAGGAGGTCGGTCTCCACGGTGTCCTCCCGGCGTGGCGCCGAGTCGAACACGCAGACCGCGCCGATGCGCGTTCCGTCGAGGTCCTCGAGCGGGTGGCCCCCGTAGAAGCGGATGGGTCCCCGTCGCACGACCGGCGGGCGATCGGGATCCCACGCGTCACCGACGACCATCGGTCCGGAACGCAGCACCGTCGAGCGGCAGAACGAGTCCTGCAGCGCCGCGGTGCCTCGTGGCAGCCACAGGCTCGCCGCGGACCACTGCCGTCCCGCGGGCAGCAACGTGATGGCGGCTCCTTCCGTCCCGAAGAGCACCGCCATCTGCTGCACGATCCGGTCGAGCGCAGCGTCCGCTGGTGCGTCCACGATGCCGAGGCGACGGATCGCGTCGTAGCGGTGCTCGAACGGCTGCGGCTTCGAACGGAGCCACTGCGGACTGCCGGCACGGGCACGTTGTTGCTCGAGCAGGAGGTGCGTCACCTCCAGGAACAGCGCAGGGGCCGTCGCGTCCGGTGCGGTGTCGAGAACGACCAGGTCGTGCCGTGCCTGTTGCAGCGCGGTCACGAGGCCGGTCTGGTCGCCCTTGTGCGCGAGCGCGACCACGATCTCCGCGGTCGGTGCCAGATGCGGGCGCAGTTGGTCGACCAGGACGAGGGCTTGTCGGGCAGCACCGACCACCGCGGTGTTCGTCGTGCGGCTGTGGACGACGCTGCCCGACAGGCAGACCACCACGACGTCGTAGTTGTCGAGGTGCATCCCGACGCCCGCCGAGAGCAGCGTCTTCCCGGTCCAGCTCGACCAGGGCACCGCGGTGACGTCGGCACCCCGTCCTGTCCGTGCGCCGAGCGCGTTCGCCGTCCTCAGGGCGGCGTCGTGCAGCGAGTCCTCGGCGGCGAGGACCGCATCGCCGAAGACGAGGATCCGGTCGCGGTCCAGGCCGCTCGCGGACGCGGTCACGACACGCGGCGGCTGGGCGTGACTGCGGGGCTGCGGGGTGCCCGTCATCGTCATGGTCGACCTTCCTCTCCGAGGGAGCTGCGCTTCGATGGAAGTCGACGGTAGGCAGCCCGACGACCTCGGACCATCCGTTGCGCGCAAGATCACTGTCATCGAGCGCGGGATCGTGGCCGATCGGCACGAGCGCCGCCGGTAGAGTCGCGGAATGGCCAGGCCCGCGGCGGAGATGTTCGCATCGCATCGCGTCGCCGACAGCACGACCGCCGACGAGGCCGCGGCCGTGCTCGGCGACGTGTTCCTCCCGGTGCGGGTCGCCCCGTCCGTGTCGTCCCCTGACCTTCGGATGCAGCTGAACGCGGTCGTCGCTGGGCGGATCACCTTCGGGTACATGCGCTTCCGTGAGGCCGTCCACATCCGCACCGCGGAGCCCACCGACTACCACCTCGACATCCCGATCCAGTCCGAGATGACCATGCGCGCTGCCCGGGGGACGCACGTCCGAGGAACGGATCAGATCGCGGGGCTCTTCATGCCTGGCCGTTCCGTGGAGCTCGACTGCGGCGACTGGTTCGCGCAGGTCGCCGTCATGATCCCGGAGCGCGACCTCAAGACCGAGCTGCAGCTCCTCCTGGACACGCCCGTCTCAGCGCCGCTCGAGTTCGACGGCGTGTTCGACCTCACGACCGACGGTGGTAGGGCGGTGTCGCAGGCCGTCCGGCTCGTCGACCACGGCTCACGGCAGACGGCCGGTCTCCTTGCGCACCCACTCGCCGTGCGGGGCCTCGAGCAGGTGTTCCTGCACAGTCTCCTGTTCGGGCAGCCGCACAACCACTCGGTCGCACTCGCCACCCCGAGAGGCAGCTCCGGGGCTCGATCGGTGTCCCGCGCTGTCGAGATGCTCCGTCACGATCCGGCGCGTGCGTGGACCGTGGGGGAACTCGCCTCCGCCGTCTCGACGAGTGTTCGCAGTCTCCAGGAGGGCTTCCGTCGGACGCTCGACACGACGCCCATGGCCTACCTGCGTCGGCTCCGGTTGGAGCTGGCGCGTGAGGACCTCATCGCCGCCGGTCCGGCCGTCTCCGTGTCCGACGTCGCCGCCCGCTGGGGTTTCCTGCACGTCAGTCGTTTCGCCGCGGAGTACTCCGCACGCTTCGCCGAACTGCCGTCTGCGACCATGCGGGGAGCACCGAGAACGGGTCGCTAGTGGACCGTTCGGCGCGCCTGCTGGACTCGGTACGCGCGCGACGCAGACCGCCGACGGAGTCGAGCCGTCGGTCATCGAGCACGATGCTCACGGGCGGGCGTCCACTGCCGTCATCTGCTCGGAGATGGACCAGAGGCGTGCCGCGGTCTCCGGGTCCTGCGCCTGCTTCGACCGGCCGATGACCTCGGCTCCGCCGCGCATGTGCATCATGCGCTGCGGTCCGACGAAGGTCCCGCCGGGCAGGTCAGCAGTCGCGGCCAGGAGGGACGGCAGCGCACCGTCCTCCGGCTCCTGCCCGAGGATCGGGACGAGACGGTCCCACAGGTTGGGGCGCTGTCCGGCCGGTCGCTGGTAGATGGCCGTCTTCACCAGGCCGGGGTGGGCGGCGAACGCGCGCACGTGCGAACCCGAGGTCAGGAGGCGCCGGTCGAGGTCGGAGGTGAACAGCAGGTTGGCGAGCTTGGAATCGGCGTACGCGCGGCCGGCGTTGTAGGTGCGCCGGTACCAGTCGAGGTCGGTGAGGTCGAGCCGGGCCATGCGCTCCGCTTGGGAGGCGACGGTGACGACCCGGTCGGTGATCCGCGGCAGGAGCAGCGTCGTCAGCAGGAAGTGCCCGAGGTGGTTCGTCCCGAACTGGAGTTCGTGCCCGTCCGCCGTTCGCTGCAGGTCCTTGGACTCGACCCCGGCGTTGTTGACGAGGATCGCGACGGGCTCGTCGACGCCGCCCGCGAAGGCCTCGACCGTCTCGAGCCGGGCGAGGTCGAGGTGACGAACCCGGTGCGTTCCGCGTGTGCCGGGGAGCTCGGATGCGACCGCGCGCCCCTTCTCCTCGTTGCGGACCGCGAGGATGACGCGCGCTCCTGACTCGGCCAACGCGACGGCCGTCGCTCGGCCGATGCCGCTCGTGCCGCCGGTGATGATCACGGTCTCGTCGGTCGGTGCGCGACCGGTCCTGATGTCGTCCATGTCGCCAATGTAGACAGTGACCACTTTGTTGTCAACGCCTACACTGGGGTCATGAGTGGGCAAGCACGTCCGTACCATCACGGGTCACTCCGACAGGAGCTCGTGCGGGAAGGCCGTGCGCTCCTCATCGAAGAAGGGGAACAAGCCGTGACGGTCCGGGAGCTCGCGCGCCGCGTCGGCGTCAGTCACGGGGCTCCGTTGCGGCACTTCCGCGACCGCAGCGCCGTCCTCGACGCGATCGCCGCAGACGGCTTCGACGAGCTGCGCGGTCACCTGGAAGTCGCTCGCGGCACCGGGGACCTCGAAGCTCGTCTCACCGAGTACGTCCGGGCACACGTCCGGTTCGCCCAGCAGAACGGCCCCCTCGTCCAGCTGATGTTCACGTCGACCGACGACGGCTCACGCACCGAGCGCGACCCGGAGTCGCAGTCCGCGGCGGAGCGGTTCTTCGCGTTGGGCGCCGAACTGCTCGGTGAGCGCGACCCGGGGTCGATGGGCCCGGTTCCCTTCCTGCTCGCGGCGACGACCGAGGGCATCAGCGCACTGGCAGCAGCCGGCCGCATCCCGCCGGAGCGTGTGGACGAGGTCGTCGTCACGGCCGTGCGGATGCTCCTCCCGCAGATCGAGGAGCAGCTCGGCGGCGCCACCACGGCGTGACGAGCGCCCGGTTCGCCGGGATCCCGTCACGCCGCCAGCAGCGACTCAGACGCGGCCGAGCATCGCCTCGTTGAGGATGGTGCCGCCGAGCATCCAGCCGCCGTCAGCGACCTCGTCGAGGATCACGAGCGTCGTCGGGCGCGCTCGCTCGCCGTACACGTCGACGATGGCGTCCGTGACCGCGTCCTGCAGCTTCTTCTTCGACTCGGCGGTCAGGGTGTCAGCGGGGACCTTGATGTTGGCGAAGGGCATGGTGTTCCTCTCGGTTGGGGTGTCCCGGACGGTCCGGGGGTCAGAGTGCGGTGTTCGAGGACAGGAGGTCCTCGATGCCGACTCGGCGGTAGGACTCGGCTCGGATGCGGTCCGCGACCGCCGAGCCGGACATCAGACCATCCCGCCGTTCGCACGGATCGTCTGGCCGTTGATCCAGTGACCGTCGGGCCCGGCGAGGAACGCGACGACACCGGCGATGTCCTCCGGCGTGCCGAGGCGCTCGAGGGGCGGGACCTTCGCGAGCGTGTCGATCTGTTCCTGCGTCTTGCCGTCGAGGAAGAGCTCGGTCGCCGTCGGCCCCGGCGCGACCACGTTCGCGGTGACGTCCCGGCCGCGGAGTTCCTTCGCCAGGATCATCGTCATGCCCTCGACGGCGCTCTTGCTCGCGGCGTACGCCCCGTAGGTCGGGAACTGCGTCCCCACGACCGAGGTCGACATGGACACGAACGCGCCACCGGACCGCAGGCGACGGGCGGCCTGCTGCGCGACGACGAAGGTGCCGCGGATGTTCGTCCGGTGCAGTGCGTCGAGGACATCGAGGTCCTGGTCGGCGATCGTCGACAGTGCGAGCCGTCCAGCGGAGTGGACGACGACGTCGATGCCGCCGTGGTCGGCCTCGATCCGGTCGAACATCGCGGCGACGGCGTGCTCGTCGGCCACGTCGGCCCGCACGGCGACGGCGCGACCGCCAGCGGCGTCGATCTCCTCGACGGTGGCGGCGGCCGCCGCTGATCCGCTGGCGTGGTTCACGACGACGGTGAAGCCGTCCGCCGCCAACCGGGTCGCGACCGCACGGCCGATGCCGCGGGAGCCGCCCGTGACCACGGCGACGCGTTGTGGAGTGCTGCTCATTGCGGTGCCTTTCAATGATACGCGCTTCCGATTTCAGCGCTATCGGCAGAGTAGCACGGTTACGATCACTGATAGCACCTGCGTTACGATCGCTCCATGGCCCGATCTGACGAAGCACTCCGGAGCGCGCTGCTCCACGCGGCGGAGGAGCAGCTCATCGCAGCTCCCGACGGTGACATCGCCACCCGTGCCGTCTGCGAAGCGGTCGGCGTGACGCAACCCGTCCTCTACCGGCTCTTCGGTGACAAGCGTGGGCTGCTCGACGCCCTCGCCGACGCGGGACTGCAGCGGTACGCGGCTCGGAAGGCCGAGCTCGAGGTGTCCGACGACCCGTCAGCGGACCTGCGCCGCGGGTGGGACGACCACCTCGCGTTCGCACGCGAGCACGCTGCGCTCTACCGACTGATGTTCGCTCCCCGGCCGTGGGCGAGCAGCTCGGCGCGTGACGGCGTGACGGCGCTGCTCGAACGGACGCTGACCCGCTGCGCGGCCGCCGGCATGCTCCGTGTCGACGTCGGCGTCGCGGCGACGATGCTGCTCGCCGCGAACGTCGGACTCGCGCTCGACCGGATGGACACGAAGGGCCGTGACGACTCCGACGACGTCGCCGACGCACTCCGGAACGCGGTCCTCGATGCGGTGCTCGTGGGCTCGTCCAGCGGGGACCACCACGACGTCGACGCGGCCTCCCGACGTCAGCTCCGCGCGCGGCTCGAAGCAGGCGGATCGACCGCCCTGCTCCCGGAGGAATCCGCGCTCATGCGGCTGTGGCTCGACCGACTCGATTCCGAGGCGGACGCCCGGTGATCTCCACCTTCCTCGTCGAAAACGCACCACTCGTCCGCCCGGCGTTCTGGGTGGCGGTCGCCGTCACGGCCGCGCTCGCATGGCTCCTCCACCGCCTGCGGCTCCGCGGCGTGCTGCTGGGACTGTCCGGGGCGTCGCTCGTCGCGGTGCTCGTGCTGACCCTGCTGCCCGACGGCGCCCGGTCGGGAGGCATCACCTGTACCGTGCAGTTCTCCGCGCCGTTCCAGGGCATCGACACGCTCGCGAACGTCGCGATGCTGCTGCCGCTCGTGCTCTTCCTCGGAACGGCGACGAACCGCCCCCTCGTCGTCCTCGCCGGCGCGGTCGCGCTCTCCGCGTCGATCGAGGTCGTGCAGGCCCTCGCGCCGGTGCTCGGTCGTCGCTGCGACACGAACGACTGGTTCATGAACGCCGTCGGAGCACTCCTCGCCGCCCTCGTCGCCCTCGTCATCTGCGGGACCGATCGACGTCGCAGGACCGCGAGGTCCGCGCTCGGCAGCTGACCAGGGCGCCGCGACGGCCGAGTCGCTACGGCAGGAGTGCGCGCCCCGTTCTCGGCGCCGATGGCGCGGACCTCGTCGACGATGGCCAGGTTGCGGGTGAAGTTCTCGCCGGTGAACCGCGGGTTCGTCTTCCGCCAGTCGTCGGCGGGGAAGTCATCGACGGAGCGGATCTGTCCGGTGAGGAGGCCATGGCCGAGGGGCGAGTAGGGCACGAGGCCGATCCCCGCAAGCAGATGGAGGTCAACTTCTTCGGCCCCCTCAACGTCACGCGCGCGATCCTGCCCGTGATGCGCCAGCAGCGCAGCAGCCACGTGATCACGATCACCTCGACCAGGTCGAGGTGAAATGGCGGCAACACGCATGCCGGACGGCGGTTCATCACCCGACACACTGTTGTGAGAGGTGTCCCGTCAGGGCATCCCGCCGTTGCGCGGGGGCGGCGAACATCGGACTGTGACTACCTCGACGACCGCCCCGGTCCACACTGCACAGCCTCACTCGCGACGGGCACCTCGGGTGGCGCTGCTGCTGGGGTCGCTGGGGTTCTTCCTCATCACGCTCGACATCCTGATCGTCAACGTCGCACTCACGACGATCGGCCATGAGCTCGGCGGGAGCACCTCTGGTCTGCAGTGGGTCATCGACGCCTACACGCTGCTCTTCGCGTCCCTGCTGCTGTTCGCGGGGAACCTGTCGGACCGCATCGGCGCGAAGCGTGCCATCGGATGGGGCATCGCCGGCTTCCTCGTCGCCTCGGTCGCCTGCGCACTCGCGCCGACACTCGGTGCTCTGATCGCAGCGCGGGCGGTACAGGGCGCGGCGGCGGCGGTCATGCTGCCGGCGTCGATGGCGCTCATTCGCGAAGCGTTCCCCGACGCCCGCGAGCGTGCTCACGCGCTCGGCATCTGGGCGGTCGGCGGTGCGGTCGCCGGAGCCGTCGGACCACTTCTCGGCGGTGCGCTGACGACGATCGACTGGCGGCTCGTGTTCGCGATCAACCTCCCGGTGTGCGCCGTCATGCTGAGCCTGCTGGTGAAGGTGGCACCCTCACCCCGACGTCCCAGCCGGTTCGACCCTGCCGGTCAGGTGCTGGCGCTGCTCACCCTCGCGGGGCTCGTGTTCGGCCTCATCGAAGGCGGCGCACACGGCTTCTCCGCCTGGTACGTCGTCACCGCACTCGTGATCGCCGCTGCATCGCTCGTCGGGTTCGTCGCCGTCCAGGCGCGCGGTCGGCACCCGATGATGCCGCTCGACTTGTTCCGGTCGAGCGGGATGCGGATCGCGCTCGGCGTCGGGTTCGCGTTCATGGTCGGCAACTTCGGCAGCGTCTTCGTACTGAGCCTGTACCTGCAACAACACCTCGGACTGTCGCCCTTGCTCGCCGGCTTGGTGTTCTTCCCGTCGGCCGCGTTCAGCATCGTCGGCAACATCGTCAGCGGTACCCTCGCCAACCGCTTCGGTGCCCGCGTTCCGGTCGTCGCCGGCCTGACGACGATGGTCCTGGGTCTGGTGGTGATGGTCGTGCTCGCACCACTCGGTTCGTGGATCGCCGTCGCGGTCTGCACGATCCTGACCGGCGCGGGCGGTTCCGTGGCGATGCCGCCGGCAACCTCCGTGGTGCTCGCGAGCGTCCCCTCTGAGCGGTCCGGCACTGCGAGTGCCGTGTTCAACACGTTCCGGCAGGTCGGCGGGGCAGTCGCCATCGCTGTCTTCGGCGCGCTCCTGGCCGACCGGGCGCACTTCGTGGCCGGCACCCAGGTCAGCTTCGTCGTCGCCGGAGCCGTGATCCTCGTGGCCGCGGTCGCCGCCACCCGCATCCGGACCGCATGACGAACGGGCGATCGCGACTGGTCGTCAGAGGTTGGTCTGGTCGGCGACGCGAGCGGCGTCCCGCCGTTCGGTGGCGTCGATCGACCCGAGCAGCCGGAGGGCATCGGCGGTCGGTGAGCCGGGCTCGGCCGTGTAGAGCAGGAAACTCAGGGCAGGGTCGCTCATCAACCGGGAGCCCTCGAAGTACAGGTCGAGCGCGCCGACCACGGGGTGCGTGAAGTGCTTCTCCCCGGTCGCGTGCCGACGGACGTCGTGGGCACCCCACTTCGCGCGGAACTCCGGGCTCAGGGTGGAGAGCTCACCGACCAGGTCCTGCAGGTCCCGGTCGTACGGATCGTGCCCGGCGGCGGCGCGGAGGATCGCGACGCTCTGGTCGGCAGCGACGTCCCAGTCCGGGTAGAACGCGTCGGACCACTCACGGTCGAGGAACGCCGCCCGGGCGAGGTTCGGCCGTTCCGTCTTCCGGAACAGGTCGGCGTAGAGCGCTCGTCCGAGGGCGTTCGCGCCCAGGATGTCGAGGTGGTCGTCGCGGATGAACGCCGGACCGCCGGTGAACGCGTCGAGGGTGTGCTGCAGGCCGAGGCGGAGCGTCTTCGGTGTCGAGGAGCGGCGGCCGGCGCGCACCGGGGAGATGTTCGCGGCGCGGGCCAGGTCGAACAGGTGGTCGCGTTCGGCGTCATCGAGCAGCAGCGCCCTGGCCACGGCGTCGAGCACGCTGTCGGACACCCCTGAGAGGCTGCCGCGCTCGAGTCGGGAGTAGTACTCCACGCTGACGTCAGCGAGCATCGCCACCTCGCCGCGGCGGAGACCCTCGACCCGTCGGTTCGGACCCGCTGGGAGGCCGACCTGCTCGGGACGCACCCGCGCGCGCCGGCTGACGAGGAAGTCCTTCACATCGTCGCGGTTCGAGCTCATGCAGTGACCCTACGAGAGTGCACGTCCAAGAGGGACGCACTACCAGGGAACCCCTCACGGCAGCGTCCGCGACGACCATCGACCCCGACAGCACGAGAGGGGAACACCATGCAGCACCGCACACTCGGTCGCTCCGGCACCGTCGTTTCGTCGATGGCACTCGGCACGATGGACTTCGGGACGATGACCCCGGAAGCGGACGCATTCGCCGTCCTCGACGCCTACGTCGACGCGGGCGGCAACTTCATCGACACGGCCGACGTCTACGGCGGCGGGAAGTCCGAGGAGACCCTCGGCAAATGGTTCGCCGCCCGCCCGGCAGAAGTCACCGACACCATCGTCATCGCGACGAAGGCTCGGTCGCCGCTCGGTCCGGGCATCAACGACCAGGGCAACTCCCGCCGGCACCTCGACCGCCAGCTCAACCAGTCGTTGCGGCGCCTCGGACGCGACAACGTCGACCTCTACCAGCTGCACGCCTGGGACCCGATCACCCCGGTCGAAGAGACGTTCTCGTTCCTGCGGGACGCGATCAGTGCCGGCAAGATCCACCAGGTCGGCATCTCCAACTTCACCGGCTGGCAGCTGCAGCTCATGGTCTCCACCGCGAAGGCGATGGGTGTCGACGTACCCGTCACCATCCAGCAGCAGTACAGCCTGCTGTCCCGAGAGAGCGAGTCCGACGTGTTCGGCGGCGCCGCGTACAACGGCCTCGGCATCCTCGCGTGGTCACCGCTCGCCGACGGCTTCCTGACGGGCAAGTACCGCCGGGACAGCAACCCGAGCTCGGGCACCCGAGCTAGCTCCGACAACCCGGTGTACGAGTACACGGCGTCCTACCGCGCCGCAGATCCGCAGACGTGGGACGTCGTGGACGCGCTCGTCGCCGCAGCCGACGAGACCGGCCAGAGCCCCGCACGCGTCGCGCTGAGCTGGCTCCACGACCGCCCCGGCATGACCGCCCCCATCATCGGAGCTCGGAACACCGAACAGCTTCACGACAACCTCGCGGCCGCTGACCTGCACCTCGACGCCGCGATCCGCGACCGCCTCGACGCCGTCAGCGCACCGAAGGTCGGCCAGTACCCGTACGGCCCGTTCGGTGCCGCCCAGCGCGCCCGGAGCGTCGACGGCGGTGTGCCGCTGATGGACACCATCCAGGCCGCGCAGTGACGCCGCCCCGATGACGGACGGGAGGCGCGGTGCCAGCTGGCGCCGCGCCTCCCGTCTCTCAGTAGGGTGCCTCAGTCAGCGCCCCGCGTGCGCAGCGCCAGGAGCGTGAGCGGGACCAGCCCGAGGACCACGAGCCCGACGCCGATCGTCTCCGGGGCGGTGACACCGAGCGGGCCGTCAAGCGCCGCGCTCTCCACGCCGGAGGCGACCGCGATACCGAGGTTGAACGCCGCGACCGCGACCGCTGCAGCAAGAGTCGGCGCGGACGCGGCAAACCTCACCGCGAGGCCGGTCGCGACGGGCGGGACGGCCATCCCGGTGATGCCCAGAGCGACGACGAGCACCAGGGTCGGAACGGCGAACGCCGACAACGGCAGCAGGAGCGCCAGGACGACCCCGACGCCGACCGCGGCGCCGATGAACGTGCTCATCGGTCTCGTGTCGGCGCGTCGACCGGCGACGTTCGTCCCGACGAGCGCTCCGATCCCGAAGCAGACCAGGACGATCGGTACCGCCCACAGCGGCAGGCCGGTGCGGTCCGTGAGCAGCGGGGAGATGTACGCGAAGGCGCCCATGTACGAGCCGGTGATCAGGATCGTCGCGATCACCAACAGCAGGATCCGCCCGGTGAGGAGTGCCCGGATCTCCGCCATCGCGGACTGCTGCGCACGGGGTCCGTCGGCCGGTGCGTACCGGCGGATCACGACCGCGGCGACGGCAGCGAGGACGGCGAGAGCCCAGAACGATCCTCGCCAGCCGATGACCTGGCCGGCGAGGGAGCCGAGCGGGACGCCGGCCACCGTCGCGAGGCCGACGCCGCTCATCATCACGCCGAGCGCTCGGGAGCTCCGGGCGGGGCCGGCTGCGGTCGTGGCGACGACTGAGGCGACGGACCAGAACGCGCCGGTCGCGACCGCGGTGATCACCCGGGCGACGACCACGACGGTGAAGCTGTCGCTGAGGGCGGCGACGACGTGGCCGAGCGCGAACACCACGAGTGCGGCGATGAGCGTCCCCCGGCGCGGCAGCCGGAGGGTGGCGACGGCCATCACGGGGGCGCCGACGATCATCCCGACCGCGAACGCGGTGACGAGCAGACCGACCTGGGCGACCGGGACGTGCAGGTCGGCGGACATCTCCTGCAGGAGCCCGGCGACGATGTTCTCGCTCGTGCTCATCAGGAACGTGCCCACGGCGAGCAGCGGAACAACGAACGGCAGCCGGCCACCCGTCGTGGAGGCCGTGCCGGCCGTCGGCGTGCTGTCGGTGTGCGTGGTGTCTGTGCTCACGATCGCGGGCTGATCCGAACGGTGGCCGAGGTCGGGCCGTCCTGCAGCATCGGGGGCAGGTACTCACTGCCGGCGTACTTCGTCTCGTAGGCGGCGTCGATGCGGCTGTTCAGATCCGGGCCGGCCGCCTCGAAGGTGACGTCGTGCTGCGTGCCGGCGGCGCTGATCCGGCCGGCGCCCTGTTCGATCGCGGACCGGTACCAGCGGGAGTTCCGCCCGTTGTAGGCGCGGACGTAGAGGTCGCCGTCGACGACGACGGACCAGATCCAGGTCGGCGTGCCGTAGGTCACGCCGTCGGCCCGGAACGGGCTGACGTGGAGGTCATCGCTGCTGGCGATCGCGGCGATGGTGTCGGGGTTCCAGGTGGGCATGGTGCTCCTGTTCGTGAGGTGGGCCTCCGGCGGCGAGGGGGGACGCCGCCGGAGGCCCGGTTGATGGGACGGGCGCCGTCAGAGGCGGACGAGGGCCTTGATCGCGCGTCGCTCGTCCATGGCCTGGTAGCCCTCGGCGATGTCGTCGAGGGACACCTCGAGGTCGAACACGCGGCCGGGGTCGATCGCGTCGGTCCAGATGAGGTCGATGAGCTCCGGCAGGTACTCCCGGACCGGTGCCGGGCCGCCGAGCAGGTGCACGTGGGAGAAGAACAGCTCCTCGCCGGGCAGCTCGACGTCGTGGGAGACACCGACGTAGCCGACGTGCCCGCCGTTCCGGGCCGACCGGATCGCCTGCAACATCGACTCCTGCGTACCGACCGCCTCGATGACGGAGTGTGCGCCGAGCCCGCCGGTGAGCTCCTTGATCTTCGCGACGCCCTCGTCGCCGCGTTCGGTGACGATGTCGGTGGCGCCGAACTCCCGAGCGAGAGCCTGCCGGGACTCGTGACGAGACATGGCGATGATGCGGTCCGCGCCGAGATGCTTCGCGGCGAGGACCGCGAGGAGGCCCACGGCGCCGTCGCCGACCACGACGACGGTCTTGCCGGGGCCGACCTGGGCGGCCTTCGCGCCGAACCAGCCGGTGCCGAGGACGTCGGACGCTGCGAGCAGGGACGGGATCTTGTCGTCGGCGGGCATCTCCGGCGTCGCGACGAGGGTGCCGTCGGCGAGCGGGACGCGGAGGTACTCGGCCTGTGCGCCGCCCGCGCCGACGAACTCGACGTGGATGCAGCCGGACTGGAAGCCGGCCTGACAGATCTCGCACGTGTTGTCCGAGGCCATGAACGAGCCGATGACGAACTGGCCGACCTCGATGTTCCGGACGTCGTCGCCGATCTCCTCGACCACACCGACGTACTCGTGGCCCATCGGCGTGGGCTGCTCGGTGGGCTCGACGCCGCGCCAGGGCCACATGTCGGACCCGCACACGCAGGTGGCGACGACCTTGATGACGGCGTCAGTGGGCTTGACGATGGTGGGCTTGTCGCGCTCGTCGACGCGGACGTCGCCCGGGGCGTACATCACTGCTCCTCGCATGGCGGGAGTCCTTTCGTGAAGGGTGGTGGCGCACACGACGACGGCCGGACCGATGTGGTCCGGCCGCGACGGTGCGGGATGTCGGCGAGGGTGCTGTGCGGCTCAGTGGCCGGCGAGGTCCTCGTCGGTGACGTGCTCGAGCCAGGTCGTGGTGGTCGAGGGGTCATCGGCGTTCTCGAGCATCGCGAAGTGCTCCATGAACGTGCCCTCCGCGGAGGCGTGGAAGTGCTCCTCGCCGGCGGAGACGTACACGGTGTCGCCCGGATGTGCTGTGATCAGCGCGCCGTCGCGGGTTCCGAAGTGCGCGACGCCCTGGGTGATGCGGAGGAACTGGCCGCGAGCGTGGGAGTGCCAGGCGGTGCGGGCTCCGGGGGCGAACTTCACCAGCGCCAGCGTGGCGCGCTGGTCGTCGTCCTGCGGAGCGACGATCGGGTCGACCCAGACGTCGCCGGCGAACTGCTCCGGCGGGTTCTTGGCGGTCGGTTGCTTCGGCAGGATCTCCTGGGACATGGGTTGCTCCTTCACGACGGGCGATGGCAGCTGGTCGACGGACCGGTCAGCTGCACCGCGTTCGACGTTATGGCGCTGCGCAGCTGTGAGGGATGCCCTGACAGGGAAACCCTCACGGCGTCAGCTGGCGGCAGGGGCGGCGGTGTCGACCTGCGCAAGCCCGTCGAGGGTGCGTGGGTAGCCGATCTGGGGCAGGAGCGCGGTGAGGACGTCGAGCAGCTGCGCTCGGTTGTTGCCGACGTTGATGTTGGCGACGACGTGCGCCTTGACCTGGCTGTCCGCCCCGCCGAGGGCGACGCGCAGTGCGAAGGTGATCAGTTCGCGCTGTTGCACGTCGCAGCCGGTCCGTGTGTAGTGGTCGCCGAAGCAGTTCGCGGAGAGGAACCGCTGGAACCGCTGCGCGGCCGCAGGCGCGTTCGGTGAGGACGTCGTTGGTGATCGCGATGAAGTCGAGGACCCGGGCAACACCGACGTAGGCGACGGCCTGGTACGCCAGCTCCTTCACCTGCACCGGCGTGACACCGTTCTCGAGCGCTGCACCGAGCAGTCCACGGAACTCGCTCAGCGCGCCGATCGCGATCGTCTCTGCCGGCGGGTAGATCAGCCGGTCCTCGCGGTCGAGGTCGCAGTTGGCGAGTCCGATCGTGGCGTCCGGGAACAGCATCGAGAGCTCGTGCTGTGCGTCGTTGTGGAGGGTCACTGGTGGCTCCTGTCGTCGCTCCGCGGCCGGTGACCCGACCATGACACCGACGCTAGGAGCGGCGCGCCCTCGAAGGAAAGCCAGACCAGAGAACCCCTCAGCCGGTGTCAGCTGACCAAGAACATGCGCCGAGTCGGCATGTCGCCGTACTTCCTACCGCCGTCGTGTCCGGCCTCGCTGCCGAACGACCTGTCCCGTTCCGGCTCCGGGCGGCAGGCGTTGGGTGGTCAGCGGCGGCGGGCTCGGTCGAGATCTGCGCGAACGTCGGCCGGCTCCGCGGACAGCGGCAGGTTCGCTGTGTCCCCGGCGCCGTCGAGAGTGTCGTCGGGGTCGGCCGGGATGACGTCGAACACCGGTGTGAGATCGACCTGCTCCGGTCCGTGGTCGGCGACGAGCTCGAACGTCTTCCGCAGGGCGGTGGGGGTGGTGAGGCTTTCGACGAGGACGCGGGCAATCTCGTGTCGGGCGATGACGCCGTCGGCGGGGGTGCCGCTTTGGTGGGTGTCGCCCTGGCGGGGCGCGATTCGGAGTTGGTCGTCGTCGTTGTAGTCGAACCAGCCGGGCCGGACGATCGTGTAGTCGTTGCCGCTGGCGCGAACGAGTCGCTCACCGCGCCGCTTCCACTGGGAGCTGTCGCGGAGCGCGGTGACTCCGATGGTGGTCATCAGCGCGATGCGGACGGGCTGGCCGTCGAGGGCGTCGAGGACGTTCCGGACGGCGCCGTAGTTGACGGCTTCGACGTTGCTGTTGTCGCCGTGGGTGAAGATCACCGCGTCGATGCCGGCGACGGCGTCGCGGAGGGTCGATGCGTCGGTGAGGTCGCCGAGGACGTTCTCAGCGCCTAGGGCGAGGCCCTGTGCACGGTGCTTCTTCCGTGCGAGAGCGCGGGTGCGGTGGCCGGCGTCGATGGCGGTCTGGACGACGTGGCGTCCGACGCTGCCAGTGGCGCCGACGACGAGGACAGTGAGCTTGTCGGTCATGGTGGTGCCTTTCATGCCAAGCCCGCGGCGCGCAGCCACCGGTCGACGTCGGAGGCGTCGCGGACCTCTTCACCGCGGACGGCGAGACCGTCGTGGAGCCGGGCTCCGGTGTTCAGCTCGCGGTAGAACGACGCGGTGTTCCCGAGGCCGCTGACGGCGTAGGTGACGAACGGGTGGACGTCCTTGCCGGTGAGGTCCGCATTCTCGGCGAAGCTCGCCATGATCATCGGCGGCTGCACGTTCCAGATGGGACTGCCGAGCAGGACTCGCCCGTACCGGCTGAGGTCGGGAAGGGGCCGCGCGATCGCGGGGCGGGCGTCGCTGTTCTGCTCGTCGACGTTCCGGGCCACGGTGGGGTCGTACCGGTCCGGGTACGCGTCGGCGGCTTCCATCCGGTACACGGCGCAGTCGATGCGGTCGCGGATGAGGTTCGCGAGGACCTCGGTGTTGCCGACGTCGAGGGTGCGGCGGCCGCCGTTCCAGTAGTTCTCCCCTGCGCGGGAGAAGTACACCAGCAGCGTCGTCGCGGAGTCGCTTCGTGCGGGTGTGATGGGTGTGGTCACGGTGCGGCTTTCACGGTCGCGGGTGGTGCAGGCGGCCAGCAGCCCCGACGCGGTGGCGCTGATCGCGCCGGCCGCGGTGGTCCGCAGGAGCTGCCTGCGGGTGGGCTGCTGGGCGGGCATGATGGCTTAGGCCTCGGCGCGGCCGGTGAGCCAGCGGACCATGTCGGGGTCGACGTGGGAAAAGAACTGGGACTCGCCGGCGTCGAGCTCGGCGATCTTCGCCACCTGCTCGTCGGTGAGCTCGAAGTCGAGCACGTCGAGGTTCTGTTGCATCCGCTCGGGCTTGACGGACTTCGACACGACCACGACGCCGCGTTGGACGAGCCAGCGGAGGACGACCTGTGCGACGGACTTGCCGTGCTCGTCGCCGATCTCGGACAGGACCGGGTTGGTGAAGAGGTCGTTCTTGCCTTCCGCGAACGGCGCCCACGCCTCGAGCTGCACACCCTCGCCGTGCAGCAGCTCCTGGTAGTCGACCTGCTGGTGGAACGGGTTGGTCTCCATCTGGTTCACCGCGGGCACGACGTCGGCGAACGCGATGAGGTCCACGAGTCGGTCGGAGGCGAAGTTGCTGACGCCGATCGCACGGGCCTTGCCGTCCTTGTGGGCCTGCTCGAGGGCACGCCACTCGCCGTAGTAGTCGCCGAACGGCTGGTGGATCAGGATCAGGTCCACGGAGGCCAGGCCGAGCTTCTGCAGCGACGTGTCGATGGCCTCGCGGGCACCTTCCTCGCCGCGGCGCTGGATCCACAGCTTCGTGGTGATGAACAGCTCCTCGCGGGCGACCCCGCTGGCGGCGATGCCGCGGCCGACGGCTTCCTCGTTGCCGTAGGAAGCGGCAGTGTCGATGAGGCGGTAGCCGGCCGCGATCGCGTCGATGACAGCCTGCTCGGTGTCCTCGGCGGGGATCTGGTACACGCCGAAGCCGAGCTGCGGCATCGTCGCGCCCGTGTTCAGGGTGACGGTCGGGATGGTGCTCATGAGGGGGTCCTTTCGCGGAGCGGATCGCGGTGGTGCTGCCGATGACTTCATGGAACCGTGTTCCTCTCGGGGGCGACAGGCATCGCTGTTCGGTGTACTGGCAGTTTCTGTTTCACCGCGGTCCGCCCGGCTTACGCTGACGACATGGACACCGGAACCGAGGCCAGCGACTTCCTCCGCACCCGCCGCGCCCGGATCACTCCCGGCGCGGTCGGCCTCACCGCGTCGACGACCGGGCGGCGCGTCAAGGGGCTCCGCCGCGAAGAGGTCGCGACGCTCGCCGGGGTCAGCGCCGAGTACTACAACCGGATGGAACGCGGCAAGCTCGCCGGCGTCTCCGAGTCCGTCCTGTACGCCGTTGCCCGTGCGCTACAGCTCGACGAATCCGAAGAGCAGCACCTGTTCGACCTCGCCCGCGCCGCGAACGCCGAACACGCCCTCACCCGCCCGGCCCCCAAGCGCACGCCGCGCTCCCGCGCCAGCGCCCGGGTGCAGCGGCTCGTCGACGGGATGCGGGACCTGCCTGCGTACGCCCGCAACGGCCGGACGGACATCATCGCCATGAACCAGCTCGGCGCGGCCCTCATGCCCGGTTTGGTGCCCGACGGGAAGGAACCGGCGAACATCGCCCGGTACCTCTTCCTCGACCCCGCGTCGCAGGAGTTCTACGCCGACTGGGAGCGCGTCGCTCGCGACATGGTCGCCGCGTTCCGCATCGAGGCCGGCCGCACGCCGTTCGACCGGTCCCTGACCGACCTGATCGGTGAGCTGACGACTCGTAGTGATCCGTTCCGCTCCTGGTGGGCGTCCCACAACGTCCGCCTGCACACCAGCGCCACGAAGACGTTGCACAACCCCACCGTCGGGGAGGTCGAGGTCACCGGCGAAGCGCTCACCCTCGCCAGCGAACCCGACGTCACGATCATCACCTACGTCACCGAACCCGCATCCGTGTCCGAGGAGCGCATCCGACTCCTCGCGAGCTGGACCGCCAACACCGACCGGACAACGGCAGCCGCCAAGACCCAGTGACAGCGGCCGACCCGCCGCCAAGCACTGCACCCGCTCGACGACCAGGCAGCACCTGCCGCTGATCGTCGCGCCCATCGAAAGGACTCACCCGTGAAGTACACCCGCCTCGGTAACTCCGGACTGAAGGTCAGCAGCATCGCGCTCGGCTGCATGAGCTTCGGCGACCCCGCCAGCGGCCACCTGCAGTGGTCCCTCCCGAAGGACGACGCGCTGCCGTACTTCCGGCAGGCCGTCGATCTCGGCATCACGTTCTGGGACACCGCGAACGTCTACTCTTACGGCGACTCCGAGCGCATCGTCGGTGAAGCGATCCGCCAGTTCACCAACCGCGACGACATCGTGCTCGCGACCAAGGCGCACTTCTCCGACAAGCCCGGCACCGGTCCGGGCCTGCACGTCGCCGGCCTGTCGCGTAAGGCGATCATGCAGCAGATCGACGCCTCGCTGACCCGCCTCGGCACCGACTACGTCGACCTCTACCAGATCCACCGGTTCGACCCGGAGACCCCGATCGAGGAGACGATGGAAGCACTCCACGACGTCGTCAAGACCGGCAAGGCCCGCTACATCGGCGCGTCCGCGATGTGGACGTGGCAGTTCGCCAACATGCAGCACGCCGCGGACCTGCACGGCTGGACCCGGTTCGTGTCCATGCAAGACCAGTACTCCCTGCTCTACCGCGAGGAAGAGCGTGAGATGTTCGGCCTCCTCGCCGACCAGGGCGTCGGCAGCATCCCCTACAGCCCCCTCGCCAAGGGCCGCGTCGCCCGGCCCGCCGGCGAGCAGACCAAGCGCTCCTCCGACGACCCGGTGGGCAACAGCTTCTTCGCCGACACTGAGCGTGACCGCCCCGTCATCGACGCCGTGCAGCAGATCGCCGAAGCCCGGAACGTGCCGATGGCGCAGATCGCGACGGCGTGGGTCCTCAACAACCCCGTCGTGAGCGCACCCATCATCGGCGCGACGAAGCCGCACCACCTCGACGACGCGGCCGCCGCGGTCGACATCGAGCTCACTCCCGACGAGGTCGCCACACTCGAGGAGCACTACCAGGTGCGCCCCGCCGGCGGCTTCTGAGCACTCCAAACCCCGTAGGACGAAGCGACTCGACCACACGGCCGGGTCGCTTCGTCCTTCCGACGAGCGGGAAGTCCGGCAGTCTGAATAGCCGATCCTCAACCGGGCGGCGTGCATAGGTGAAACGACTGTCGCTCTCGCCCGATAGCCTCCTCCGCGTGAGCATCTCCGACCTCGACGTCGAGCCCAGAACCGGGTCGCGCTACGTCGTTGTCGTGCTCGGAATCGGGAGCGCACTCGCCGGAGTTCTCGCGATCATCGGGTGGCCGTTGCCTGTCATTTCGTCGACGCATGGCCGAGGCCAGCACGCTTGGGCACGGACCATCCGTGGAGTCCAAGACTGGCTTGCACACGACGGCTGGCGGATGTCCGGAGCATCGTGGGTCTACGGTACTTTCGCTGTCGTCGCCGCGGCCGCCGTGGTCGTTCTGCTTCATCCTGCTTGGAGCGGCCGCCGAGCCTCGCTCATCGTCGTCGTGCCGGCCGGAGCGCTACTCGTGTTGGGCCCTGCACTGCAATGGGCTCTCGGACTGCCATGGTCAAACTACGGGAGCGGGTCGGCCGGCGGCACGGCCATTGGCATCGTTGCGACGGTTGTGTGCGGCGCCGTCTTCATGGCCTTTCGTCGCGCAGCGAGGCGAAGGGCGCGACGCGCCAAAGAATCAGGGGACGTTCGCCCACTGATTCGGTGAGCCAGCGGGCCTCCGGGGATAGGCGCGAGACCGTCGCCCCGATGGGTCTCGTCAGCCGGTGGGCCACCGAGGCTCAGCAGCACCCGCGGAGACACGTGCTCCGCGGGCGCTATCGCTTGAGGGTTAGAGGGTGACGGTCTCGAACTCGAGGAGTTCCGCGCCGGTGGCGACGGGGTTGCTGCCGCCGTGGTGAGCGCCGGCCTGGCCGCCACGCCACGCCTGGTAGGAGTCCTCGTCGGCCCAAGTGGAGACGACGAGGTAGCGGGTGCCGCCTGCGGTGGGGCGGAGGAGCTGGAAGCTCTCGAAGCCGGGCTGCTGCTCGACGTCGTGGTTCCGCCCGACGAAGCGTCCTTCGAGGTCGGGGCCCTTGCCCTCGGGGACGGTGATGGCGTTGATCTTCACGACGGACATGGTGTTCCTCTCGATGGTGGTCAGTGCTGATGTGCGTGCGCGGCGGGTGTGACGGTGAACTCGTCGACGTTGCCCATCGCCTCGTGCACGTGCTCGGCGGCGTGCTCGGCGATGTGTTCGGCGTCATGCAGGGACGCTGCGGTGACCTCGACCGTGGCGGACCCGGTGAGGCGGTGGCCGACCCAACGGAGACGGAGGTCCCGGACAGTCTCGACGCCGTCGGTGTGTTCGAGGGCGTGCTCGGCCTTGCCCAGGAGGGCGGGGTCGATGGCGTCCATGAGGCGCGCGCCGATGGACTTCACCGTCCCCCAGAGCAGGACCATGATCGAGACCGAGATGAGCAGTCCGATGATCGGGTCCGCGATCGGGAACCCGAGCAAGACGCCAATCGCGCCGAGGACGACCGACAGGGACGTGAACCCGTCGAGGCGGGCGTGCACGCCGTCCGCCACGAGCGCGGCGGAGCCGATCTTCTGGCCGACGCGGATGCGGTAGATCGCCACCGCCTCGTTGCCGGCGAAGCCGATCAGACCCGCCAGCACCAGCAGCCACGGGTTCTCGATCGGCCGCGGGTTGATGAACCGGTCGATGGCCTGCCAGCCGGCGACAACGGCGGAGAGGGCGACGACAAACACGATGAACATGCCCGCGAGGTCCTCAGCACGGCCGTACCCGTATGTGTATCGGCGGTTCGCGACCCTGCGGCCGAGGACGAACGCGATCCACAGGGGCACCGCGGTCAAGGCGTCGGCGAAGTTGTGGATCGTGTCCGCGAGTAGCGCGATCGACTCGGTGAACGCGACGATCACCGCCTGCAACACCGTCGTGGCCAGGAGAATGAACAGGCTGATCTTCAACGCGCGGACACCGGCGGTGCTGGCCTCCATCGCGTCGTCGATCGAGTCCGCCGAGTCGTGCGTGTGCGGTACGAACAGGTCGTATAGGAAGCCCTTCACCCCGCCGTGCGGATGCGAATGCTCGTGCTCACCGTGGTCGTGACCATGATCGTGATCGTGATCGTGATCGTGATCGTGATCGTGATCGTGGGGATGGTCGTGTTCAGCGCGGATCGGCGCGTGTTCGTGGCCGGTCATGCACTCTCCCGCTCCCCGCGGTGGTGCGGTGCCGCGCCGACGACGTGCTCGGCCTGCTTCACGGCATCGATCACGAGTTCGGACGCGTGGTCGTCAGTCAGCCGGTAGTAGACGGTGGTGCCCTCCCGGCGGGTCGACACCATCCGTGCGAGACGGAGCTTGGCCAGATGCTGCGAGACGCCCGCAGCGCTCTTGTCAACGACCTCGGCCAGCCGGTTCACGGACAGCTCCTCCGCGCTACGCAGCGCGAGGATGATCTTCACACGGGTGGCGTCCGCGAGCATCGCGAATACCTCCACCGCGAGCTCGACGTACTCGGATTCCGGACTTAATCCGCAGGGCTGCTTGTCTACGTGCACATGCAGATAATACTAGCGTCGGGCCGATTGAAGGGCCTCGATAGCCGATTGCCTACCGGACGCTTTTTCGGAGGTTGCGGGGCGACGCGCGTCATGGCCACGGACGACCTTCGAGTGCCCGAAGTGGGCCGACGGCTGCTTCGCGCCCGAGCTCGTTACCGTCCGCTTGACCGAGCGACCATGCGACACCTGCGCTGGTGGTAGCGATCGCTGGTGCACCCGCGCTTTCGACGAGACGGGCGCTTGCTACGTCCCGGGCGTTGGCGAGAAGGAGCGGCTGGGCGGGGTTCGAGTGGAGAGCGTGGAAGGCGGTGGCCGGCGTGGTTCTGTTGTTCACCTGTTCAGTTCAGCCGAGCCACAGAGCGTCTCTGGCGGGTATCGGACGACGCGGTCAGCCTACAGGGGTCTCGATAGCCGGTCCGCCAACGGGTCCCGGGGTGCTTGCGAGGTCTTTGGACTCCGACGGCCCTGCTCCGGACCGATCACCGTCTCACATAGATGGTCCGCGAACTATCTCAGTGCACGCACGGCGTACGGACGCCTCGAGACGCACGAAGGCTGAACTGTGCCCTTGTCGAGGTAGCGGCTCCGCGCTGCCAAACAGCGGGTCCACATCCGCATCTCGGACACGTTGGTTGACAGTCGGACAAGTTAGCGGTCGGAGGACAGGTGGCCCAGATTGCAGTCACGGTCCGTCGTACGGAGGGGACCATGTCACCGGCGAGGAAACCATCCAGTTGGTACGCCGACGGTGCTCACTGAAGCATCGACGCGCAGTCGGCTGCTGCAGGTTGAGCTGCCTGCCGCTAGCTAGTGGACACGAAAGCCAGGAATCGGACACTTTCGCTCGGAATCCACAGCTGGGTCAACCGACGCCCCATCGCCGAGATCGCGCGACGTCTCGGACATCGCGGTGCTCCCTCCGGACAGAACGTCATCGGCGTGGACAAGAGGCGGTCGGAGTTCACAGCCGACGAACGCCTACTGCGGCATGTCCACGAACCGCGAGAACATCCCGTGGAACGCCACCGTGATCGTGTCCGTGGGCCCGTTACGGTGCTTCGCCACGATGAGGTCCGCCTCGCCCTGCCGCGGGTTGTCCTTCTCGTAGGCGGACTCACGGTGGAGCAGGATCACCATGTCGGCGTCCTGCTCGATCGAGCCCGATTCACGCAGGTCGGAGATCATCGGCTTCTTGTCTGCTCGCTGCTCGGGTCCACGGTTCAGCTGCGACAGCGCGATGACGGGGACCTGGAGCTCCTTCGCCATGAGCTTCAGCGCACGCGAGAACTCGGAGACCTCTTGCTGACGCGATTCGACCTTCTTGCCGGAGGTCATCAGCTGCAGGTAGTCGATGACCACGAGCTTGAGGTTGTGCTGCTGCTTGAGCCGGCGGCACTTCGCGCGGATCTCGACGAGGGTCATGTTGGGGGAGTCGTCGATGTAGAACGGAGCGTCGTTGATGCGCCCACGGGTCTGCGCGATGGTGGTCCAGTCGCGGGAGTCGACGGTGCCCTTGCGCATGTGCTGCAGCGGCACGCTGGTCTCGGCGGAGAGCAGACGCATCGCGATCTCGGCGCGACCCATCTCGAGCGAGAAGAACGCGGCGGTCTGGTCGTGCTTGACGGCTGCTGCGCGGCAGAGGTCGAGCGCGAGCGTGGACTTCCCGAGTGCTGGTCGGGCGGCGATGATGATGAGCTGCCCCGGGTGGAAGCCGTTCGTCAGGCCGTCGAGCTGGGCGAACCCGGTCGGGACACCGGTCATCTGCCCGTCGCGCCCCTTGGCGGCTTCGATCTCGTCGATGGCGGCACCGATGGCGTCGGTGAGCGGCACGTAGTCCTCGGTCTGGACGCCGCCGGCGACGTTGTAGACCTCGGCCTGGGCGCTGTTGACGAGGTCGGTGACCTCGCCTTCGGACGCGTAGCCCATCTGGACGATCCGGGTCCCGGCGTCGACGAGGCGACGGAGCACGGCTTTCTCGGCCACGATGCCGGCGTAGTACCCGGCGTTCGCGGCGGTGGGCACCATGCTCGTCACGCTGTGCAGGTACTCGGCGCCACCGGCACGGGACAGCAGACCGGTCTTGGTCAGCTCGTCGGTGACGGCGATGACGTCGGTCGGCTCGCCGTGGGAGTAGAGCGACAGGATCGCGTCGAAGATGACCTCGTGCTTGGGGATGTAGAAGTCCACGCCACGTGCGGTCTCGATGACGTCGGCGACGGCGTCCTTCGACAGGAGCATGCCGCCGATGGTCGACTGCTCGGCGAGGAGGTCGTGCGGCGGCGTGCGCTCCATGCCACCACGCTCCGCGTAGTCCTGCGGTGCGGGATCAAGATGCGCGATCGACACACGGTCTCCTCTTGTTCTGCGACCTGCCCCGGACGAAACCGGTCCAGGCAGTACTACCCCGAGCGACCGACATCCCCGAGTCGCTGGGCCAAGCTACGGGTACGAAGTTATCCCCACAAAACATGCCTGTGGATAACTCTGTGGACGAATCGCGAAACACGCCGGAAGTTCGTGTGGACAACTGTGGACAATGCTGTGCAGAACCGACCCACCGAACACACTTTCGACAGCTTGACCTGGGGTTTTCGATTCCACACTGTGTGTGGAGAAGTGGGGTTCAACGTGCAGTTGAAGGTTCCCGATTTGACGTTTCCACTGTGTAAAACGACTTGACAAACGCGAGCCTGAGGACAACTTTCCCGGCTGGCTCCCAGGCGCTCCCGGCGCCGCGCCGGACGTAACCGGTCAGGCCAGCGCACCCGAGCCTCCAGGCCGCCGCGCAGCGGATCGGTAACCGCCCAGCGCGACCGCGTCGACAGCCGAGATAAGCGAGACGCCGCGCCGGAGCCGAGACGCCGCCGCTTCCGACGGCGTCTCGGCTCGACGAACGCGTCTCGACGGACCGGCGGCGCCGAACCGCAAACCGAACCGCAAACCGCAAGCCGAACCGCAAGCCGAGCTCCAAGCACCGAGCGACCCGACCCGCGCCGCGCCTCAGCGCTCGGCCAACTCCCCGGCCTCGCTGCCCGTCCGCGTCGACGCCGTCACCAACGGCACCTGCAACGTCGACGCCAGCCCGGTCCCCAGGTGCACGAACGCCGTCCCAGGCTCGATCCGCGTGGAGATCGACGACCGGGAGATCCGGACGCCGATCAGGTCACCGGCGAGCGTGTCCTGCGGCGAGAGCAGCGCACCACGACGGTTCTTCTTGGCGTCGACCTGCCAGCCACCGAACCCGGCGGCGAGCCCGGTCGTGTTGCCACCGAGCAGCAACCCCTGCCGGTTGTCCGCAGCGGCACGGCCCCAGTCCCGCAACCACTTCGCCGCCGAGCAGTCGATGAGGAGCTCCCCGTCGTCGACGACCAGCACGGTCGGTGTCCCGGAGGGCGTCAACACGGGGGACAGCTCCTCCACAGTGACGTCGTCCCCGGTGAACACCGCGCGGACGCCGGGCAGCCCAGCCAGGTCCCGAACCGCACCCTGTCGCGGCGCGAGCACGACGAGCTGCGTCCCACTCGCGAGCAGCGACCGCGCCATCGACGCGAGCATCGTCGAACGCCCTGATCGGGACGGCCCGGCGACGATGAACGTGCCGCCTCCGGTGGACAGGTCGACGGTCTGCAGCTCCATGTCGTCGCCACCGATCCCGGTCACGGCGACCATCGGCGTCAGCGCAGGCGCCGATGACAGCGCGAGCGCCCCGTCGAGGTCGAGGTCCTTCGGCAGCGCGTCGACGCGGAACGGCCGCGGGGCCGGCGCGGACGGACCCTCGAACGAAGAAGCCAGAGAGACAGCCAACGCCCGGATCGCAGCCGCCTGCCCCTGCCCGGACACGTCCGGCCCGAGCGAGGCGAACTGCAGCTCGATGCCCGACTCGGCGCGGAACCCACGGCCGGCCGGGATCGACGCCGGGAGCTTCCGGTGGTTGATGCCGCCGAGGGAGTAGTCGAGCCGGTCGGTCAGGCGCAGGACGATCTTGTCGTCGGTGAGCGTCGACATCCGCGAGGACAGCAGCGTGCGGTCACCCGAGATCACGATGTGGATGCCGGCAGCCGCTCCGTCGCGGAGGAGGGACTGCACCGAGTCGGTCAGGGCACCGCCGTCGACCTCGCCCAGCGACGTCGTGAAGTTCTCCCACCGGTCGATGAGGACGAGCACGTGCGGCAGCTGCTCTCCTGGCGCGGCGAGGAGCCGCTGCTCGGTGATGTCCGAGGCACTCGCGGCGGCGATGACGTCGTGCCGACGGGCGGTCTCGCGACTGAGCCGGTCGATGAGCCGCGTCGCACGCTCGACCTGCGTGCGCTGCACGACCGCGCCGCAGTGCGGCAGCGCCTGCAGGGAGGCGAGCGCACCGTTGCCGCAGTCGATCGCGTAGAGGTGCAGGTCGGTGGAGGGGATGGAGGACGCGGCGGACGCGGCGATCGTCCGGAGCGCCAGGGACCGCCCGGATCCGGGGGCTCCGACGATGAACAGGTGGTTGAAGCGGTCGAGGTCGATCTCCGCCGCGCGCTGCTCCTGGGTGTCCGGCAGGTCCTCGGTGCCGAAGGAGAAGCGGAGCGCGTCCTCGTCGGCGGTCAGGGCCCGCCCGGCTCCGACGGCCGCCGTGCCGACGGCGTCGAGCGGCAGCAGCTCGGGCAGCGGCGGCAACCACGGACTGTGGAGGGGGCCGATCCCGAGTCGCTCACGCGCCTCGCCCATCGCACCGACGAGCACCGACAGGTCGGTCGCGGCCGACGCTCGGTCGCTCCGCACGGGTCGGGCGGGCGGTGCGGTCGCGAAGTCGCGCCAGTCGAGCACACGGACGAACGGGAGGCTCGTGGCCGGGTCCTCGTCACCGGCCCACTTCCCGCCGACGCGAGCCGATTGGAACGGCACGACCGACGAGTGTCCGAGGCGCGCGAACGCGCGCCCCGGCACGCTCTTCGGGATGCGTGCCGCATCCGCGACGTCGATGACGTCGGTGCTCTCGCCCGAGTCCGTCATCCGGAGTGCGACACGGAGGTTCGTGTTCGCGCGGATGTCCGGGCCGACGACGCCGCCCGGGCGCTGCGTGGCGAGGATGAGGTGCACGCCGAGGGACCGGCCGCGCTGGGCGATCCCGATCAGGCCGGACACGAAGTCGGGCAGCTCGGTGACCATCGCGGCGAACTCGTCGATGACGAGCACGAGCCGCGGCATCGCCTCGCCCGTGCCACCGCGTTCCAGGTGCGCCTCGTGGTCCTCGATGTCCTTGGCACCGGACGCCGCGAGGATGTGCTCGCGACGGGTGAGCTCGGCACGGAGCGACCGGAGCGCACGCTCGACGAGGTGCTGGTCGAGGTCGGTGACGAGCCCGACGGTGTGGGGCAGGTCGGACGCCACGCTGAAGGCAGCGCCACCCTTGTAGTCCACGAGCACGAAGGTCATCTGGTCAGGACGGTTGGCGAGTGCGAGCGACGCGACGAGGGTCTGCAGGAACTCGGACTTGCCGGAACCGGTCGTGCCCGCGACGAGACCGTGCGGGCCGTCCTTCACGAGGTCGAGCGCGAATGCGCCGTCGATCCCGACGCCCACGACCGCCGAGGTCGTCGCTGCGCCGCGCTGCCACCGCTCCGCGACGATCGCCCCGGACGGCTGCGGCAGGTCGACCACGTCGAGCAGTCGCGCCGCGTCGGGCACCAGGCCGTCGCCGTCGGAACCGCTCGTGTCCCGCAGCGGGGACACGGCACGGGCGACGTCGTCGTACCAGTCGTCCTCGACGCGGTCGGCGAGCACGAGCTCCACGGGCGCGGAGAGCTGCCGCCGCAGGACCAGCTCGGTCTCGGTGCGGTGGGTCACCGTGGCGACGCACTCCTCGGGGAGCTGCCACTCCTCCTCGTCGATGCACACCAGCCGGATGCCGCACGCCGGTCCGTCGCGGAGGAGTCCCACGACACCGGGCATCGCGCGCAGCCGACGGGCGCCGTCGAGCACGACGACGATCTCCGGGGAGAACCGCGCGCGCATCGAGCCGTTCTTCGTCCGCTCGGCTCGGCGCTCGGCGAGCACCTGGGTCAGCTCGGCCAGCCGGCGACCGATCGTCTCGCCGTCGGCACCGATCAGGGCGAGTGCGTCCTGGCCACCGGTCGGTCGCAGATGGGGTAGCCACATCGTCCATGCCCAGTCCGGCATGTGCTGCTGGGCGGTGAGGACGACGAACTGCACCTCGCGCGGGCTCTGCGTCACGGCGAGCTGTCCGAGCACCCACCGGCCGAGCTCGCGCGGCGACGACCCGGCCCCGGCGATGCCGAGCACGCCGACCTCGGCGAGCGGCACGGTGACCGGGACGCCCTTGGTGATCCGGTCCTCGTGCGTGAGGCCGTCGAGGTCGCGGTCGTCCTGCACGGTGACCGTCGAGGGCAGGTCGCCGATGCCGATCCGGACGTGCAGGTGGTCGGCGTCCGAGGGTCGCCGCTCCCAGAGTCGGCGCCCGGGGGTCGTCGCGACGACCCGCAGCGATCCGGCGTCGGACGACGACGACCTGCGCTCGTCCCGTTCGGCGAGTACGGCCGAATCGATCGCCCGCTCGAGTGCCGCGACCCGCTCCCGGTGCTCGGCGGTCTGCTTGCGGTGGCTCTTCTTGCCGGTCCGTCTGGCGGTGACGGTCTGCCCGACGACCATGATCGGCGTCATCGCGGCGAACAGCAGGTAGAACGGCGAGTGGAACACCGTCGCCATGACGATGCCGAACATCGCCGGGACGAACACCATGATCCACGGGATCGCGGACCGCTGCGGCGGCACGGGCGGCTTCGGGATCCGGAACTGCGTCGTCAGGAACGGGGGCAGTAACCGGGGAGGCCGGTTGAAGTCGAGCTGTCCCGAGTCCGGCGGACGGAGCAGCATGCGGTCCACGACCTCGACCGGGCGCACCGTCAGCACGGTCGATCCGAGGCGCACGAGCGCGTCGGGGACCCAGTCCACCCACTCGTCGCTGATCTCGTCCTGCTCGATAGTGACCAAACCCGCTGAACCGGTTACCGGCATGTCCACCGGTGCCTGCCGGACCGTCACGGTCCCGTCGAAGGCGATCCGAGCCTCCAGTCCGGGGTGGTCCGCAGCGTCCGCGCCGACCGTCGGCGACCCGTCGTCAGCGACGGCGATCCGGAACGTGCCCGGTGAGAGCCGGCGCGTCCGGCCGGCGTCGACACCACCGACGACCAGCAGGTGGACGATGCCTCGTTCGACTTCGGGGCGGTCCGCGCCGCCGACGTGCAGCACCGCGCCGTCGACCAGACCGCTCCTGGCGAAGGGGACGTCGCCGTCCGGTGCGTCCTGCGGCATCGCCGCGCCACCGGTGCGGCGAGCGAGCGCGTCGACCACACTGCGCATCGGGGTCTGGCCGGGCGCGTCGACGAGGACGTCGGAGGACTCGCCGGTGACGTCGTCGACGACGGTGACGACGACGCGCATCAGGCGTCCGCCTCCACGGCGTCCGGGAGCGCTGCCGGATCGGTCTGCGTGGTTGCCGGCTGCGTTGATGCCGCAAGGGGCATGGACAGACCGACGTCCATCCACCGGACCGTCCCGAGGACGTCCGAGACGTGGGTTCCGTCGCGGCGAGCCTCGATCGTCCACCGGGCGAGCGGGTGCGGCGCGGCCGCCACACAGGCCCACCGGCCGCCGGGCCGCTCGAGGAGCCGGGCGAGCTCGCGACCGTCCTCCCCGGACGGCACCTTCGCCACGACCAGGAGGCCCGGTGTAGCGTCCGCCGCGACAGCCGCGATCGCGTCGCGCACCGACACGGCCACACCGAGCGTCGATCCGGTGCCCACGCTGAGCACCGCGGTCCCCGTCGCCCACGGATCGGTGCGGACCTGGTCGACCACGCGGCGGAGCACCGCGTCGCGTGCGGCCTGCTCACCCCGGAGTGCGACGATCCCACGCACGCGACGCAGGTCGACGAGGACGTTCTCGTCACCATCGGTGCCGAGGGAGACCACCGTGGCGAACTCGTTCGGCGCCGGTGCGGTCAACGGCACGGCCTGCAGCGCCCACATCGGGGCCGACCAGGAACGACCGTCGGGGGTCGCGGACCACGGCTGCGGTGGTGCGATGGTCGGGGAGGCGAGATCGAGCCGCACGGTCGTGCCGACCAGGATGCGGACCGCGCCGGGGAAGACGACCCCCGCGGCCGCGCACGAGGCGTCCACTGCACGGAGGACCCGGTCGATGCCCCACGGCGCCGCCGGGTCGCGGCGGACCTGGTCGGCCCACGCGAGCGCGTCGGTCGCCGTGCGGCGACGGACGGCGACGATCGTCGGGATCACGAAGGCCAGGGTCCCGAGGAACAGCACGACCGACATCGTCAGGAGCAGGTGCGACTCGGGGTGGGCGAAGGACCAGGTCACGCGGCTCCTCCGAGCTCGGCCAGACGGCGTTCGAGGGTGGTCGGTTCGGCTCCGGGGACGTCGGTCCAGCGGAACGTGGTCATGATCGCGTCGAAGAGCGAGACGAGCGCGTCGGTGAGCTGACCGTCGGCGTCGGGCAGGCTGATCGCGGAGAAGGACATGATGACCCACCTGCCGGGCCGGTGCGGGACCGGGATCGTGTACACGACCTGGCGGTCGTCGACGACGGGGAGGTCCTGGCCGAGCCCGGGGAGTTCCGTACCGGGGTCCGCGCGCCGGATGGTGGTGTCGGTCCGGGCGGCGATGCCGCCGTCCACCTCGCGGATGCCGGGGTCGTCCTGGTCCCGACGGTCGGGCAGGGCATCGGCGAGGATCTGCGCGATCACCTGCTCCGGGGCCTCGTCGGACTCGTCGTCCACCTCGGTCTCGATGACGGACACCGGGGGCGTGAAGCCGTCGACGGGCTGCACGGGCAGGTACACCGCCGTCGCGCCGTTGTCGCCGGCCTCGACCACGGTCGCGGTCAGGCGCTTCCGCATCTCCTGTCGCAGCGGTTCGGCACGGTCGCGGGGCAGGTCGTCCGGGAGCGCGTTGGCGATCACCTGCCGGACGATCGTCCCGAGTTCCTCGCGGTGAGCCACGTCCGCGGGGAGTCGCGCCCACCCCGGCGGGACGACCATGAAGAAGGAGGCGGTCGGTTCGGTCATGCGGCCACCTCGTTGCGGATCGCGGTGAGCAGGTCGACGACCTCTGGTCCGAACACCGGCACGACGTCGAGGTCCCTGGTGCGCCAGAGGACGCGGGTGTCGACAGCGGGGCCGTCTCCGCCGCCTTCCCGCCGGACCGCACACACCGTCGCCCAGATCGCGCCCTCGTCGTCGAGGTCGTACCGGGTGACGACCGGCCCCTCGCCCCCGACGTGCTCGGGGAGCTCGTCGACCGCGGGCTGCTCCACGGGGAGCCCGCCCTCCGCACCGGCGAGTTGGAGGAGGCCACGGGTGTCCTGCAGGTCCCCGGTGTCGGCGACCCCGACCGAGATCACGACGGGGAGCGGCCACCGGTTCGGGACACCGAGGCCCGCGACGAGCCGGTCCCCGCCGTCGAGCGAGGCGCGGAACTCGAGCAGGGTGTCGAGCGCGGTCTGCGGGTCGACCTCCCGGCCGTCGTCGAAGATCCGCTGCTCGCCCTCGGCCTCGCGGTCCACGTGCACGATCGCCTCGAACAGCCGGAGCACCTCGGCGCGCCACTCGGGGGTCACGTCGGCGACGTCCGGGATGACGAGCCACTGCGGGGACTCGACGTCGATGCTCGACGTGACGGCCGGTGCTGCTGTGGTCATGGCGCTGCTCTCAGACGGCGATCGGGTGCTTGATCGCGTTCCAGTCGTCGGTCCACGGGCGCTTCTTGTCCGCGCCGTCGCCGATCGGGTTGATGACGAGCCCGGCGATGGAGTAGTTCTTGCCCCACACGGCCATCCCGCCGTTGACGTAGGTGTGCCACTTCGGGGCGTTCCCGACCAGCGTGCCGAGCCCGTTGGCGCCGCCGAACTTGCCGAGGTCGTTCCGCAGCAGCTGGAAGTCGACGCCGCCGATCCGTTCCGCCCAGCTCGTGAAGCCCTGCCGGGTGAACCGATCGGCACCGAACTGCTTCGAGATCGTGGCCCAGTCGTTCTTGATCGTCGTGCCGACCTTCGGGATGTTCCACCAGTTCGGGTTGTCCTTGAACTTGCCGGCGAAGTCGTCCAGCCTGTTCAACCCGTTCGTCCGGACCTCGTTGCCCAGCTGGTTGGCGTACCGCACCTTGGTCGCCGACCCGGCGCTCGTCCAGTCCTTGATGGCGGCGTCCCGGATCTTCGAGATCTTCCCGAGGTCGACCTTCGTGGCGTTCTGGATCGCGGTCTTGCCGGCGGTGACGCCCTTGCCGACCGCGATGGAGGTGGCCTTCGTGATGCCGGCACCGACCCCGAGCGTGACCACGCCGACGACCGCCATGACGAGGTCGAAGACGTTCCCCTCGCCGAGCGCGGTCAACCCGATCTGCGCGACGAGGCTGACCCCGGCCGCGACCGCGCCCATGATGGCCAGCACACCGACGCCGGGGATCAGGATCGCCAGAGCGGCCAGGGCGATGCCGATGTACGTGAAGATCTTGACGATCAGCTTCAGCAGCTTCGAGAAGAACGCCTTGATCTTGTCGCCGAGGGTGTCGTGCAGGCCGTCGTCCCATGCCGCGCGGATCGTCGACGCCGCCGCTTTGCCCGCACCGTCGAGTGCCGACAACGCGTTCCGCAGCTTGGTCTTCGCCGCGTCCATCGCGTCGTTCGCCCTGGTGGTCGCCGCGTGCTTCGCGTCGATCTGCCCCTGCTCGTCGTCGGTGAGCGGGGGAGCATCGTCGGCGCGGTTCTCGGAGGGGTCCGGCATCGCCGACGCACTCGCACCCGACTGCTGCGCCGTCTCCGCTTCCTGCAGTGCGGCTGCCGACTCGCTGAGCCCCTGCTCGAGCGACGGCAGGTACCCCGTCAGGGCATCCCGGATCGCGTCGTACCGGCCGGACATCTTCTGCAGGGACTCGGCGACCTCCTTGCTCTTCTTCCGGACGGCGTCGGCGGTCTCGCCCTTGAACTTGCTGTCGTCGCCGTCGCCGATGCTCTTGAGGACCGCCGCCTCGGAGGTGATCTCCGACGCCATGTCCTTGTAGTACGTGATGAGCTCCTGCATCACACCGGTGTCCGCGATCACCGGGTCGGTGGACTCGCCGAGCAGTCCCCAGTTGCCCTCGCGCACCGGCATCAGGCGTTCCCCGCGTCCGTCGTCTCGGTGGTGAGCTTCTCGCTGAGGTCGTGCTCGAGGTCGGTCCAGTTCTGGGTGACCTTCTGCATCTTGTCCCGCAGGTCGGCGATGGCGCCCTTCATCTTGTTGCGGTGGATCTTCCAGTCGCCGGAGAAGTCGTTCATGGCCTTGTACACGTCGTGCTGGCCGTAGACCTGGTCGAGCGCGCGGTCGTCGGACTTCTGGTGCTCCAGCTCGTCCGAGATGTGCTGCAGCTTGGTGGTCGAGTCCTCGAGGACTTCCTTCGTGATGATGAGGTCTGCCATGACTGCTCCTGGTCGGTGAACGGGATCGGAACCGGATCGGCCCCGGTGCTCGTCGTCGTGACGAGGACCGGGACCGATTCGCGGTCGCTACTTGATGGCGTTCGCGAGTTCCTGGTCGGTCTGCTGCAGCGCCTCGGCCGCCTTGTTCAAGTACATCGACATGCCCTCGAGGCCCTCGATCGTCTTCGTCGCACCGTCGTTGAACTCCTGGTACGAGCTCCCGAAGGCAACCGACGACTGGTCCGTGACGTAGCCACCCGAGATCAACGAGTCCACCAACGACTTCAGCTCACGCAGCTTCGAGGTGATGTCCTGCTCACCGTTCACGAGTCGGGTCGCGGCGTCCTGCATCTCGCCGTAGGTCACGTTCAAGTTGGGCATTGCCTGCTCCTGTCGTTCGTCTGCACCCCCGATCGAGGGACAGATGAGAGGTTATTTCACGATGAAACCGGTTGTCGGGGTACGTTTCCCGACGTGTTGCGGAATGCACTTCTTCACACGATTGTGCAGATTCCAGTACATCGGCGGCGGCGCACGGTCGATGCCGGGCGGTATTCGTATGTCACCCGTTATGAAATTCTGGGCTGTTCGGCGTGTCGGGATGCGCCGAGCGGACGTCCGGTCCTCCGAAAGGAGGACTCAGAAGCCGTGCACCAACGCGCCGGACGCCTCCTTGTAGCCGGGGACCCGCTCCTGGTCCGAGCCCCACCCGGTCGGTTTGATGCCCTGGGCGTAGATGAACGTGTTCGTCCAGCTGGCGACGACACGGCCGCCGGCGACGTACTTGTGCCACGCGGGGAGCGCGGCGATGTCCACGCCGTAGTCGCGCTTCAGAGCGACCTTCATCGCGTCCATCTCGATCTGCCGGTCGACGCTGAAGAGCCGGTCCGCGCGCCAGTTGCCCTTGGACAGGACGTCCGAGATCTTGCCCTTGTCCTCCGCCCACAGGGTCTTGTTCGGGTGCCACCAGTTCGGCTTCTCCTTGAAGCCGCCGAGGACGTTCTTCATCGTCGGGTCGACGCGCAGGTCGGTCAGGCGGTTGATCTGTCGGTCGATGGTGCCCACCGTGCGCGCGGCGTTGGGGTCGTTCAGCGCGTTCTTGACGTTGTACGAACGGACGTCCTGGAGCTTCTTGATCTTGTCGAGGTTCATCTTCTCGAACCCCTTCATGCCCTTCGCGAGCCCGGCGGTCTTCGCCACCGAGGCCGCCTTCGTGACGATGCCACCGACCCCGACGAGAACCAGTCCCACGGCCGAGGTGATCACGTCGAGCCAGGAGCCCTCGCCCATGCCGGCGAGGGCGATGTTCGCCACCAGGGTCACCGACGCTGCGACGGCGGCCATGAAGGTGAGCATGCCGACGCCCGGGATGAGGATCGCGAGCGCGGCGAGGGCGATGCCGATGTACGTGAAGATCTTGACGATGATCTTCAGCAGCGCCGAGAAGAACGCCTTGATCTTGTCGCCGAGGGTGTCGTGCAGGCCGTCGTCCCACGCAGCCCGGATCGTCGACGCCGCCGCCTTGCCCGCGGCGTTGATCCCGTCCACCGCCCGACGGAGCCGGGCAACAGCGGCATCAGCGCCCTCCTGTGCGCGGCTCGATGCGGCGTGCTTCGCGTCGATCGCCCCCTGCTCGTCGGCCGTCAGTGGGGGAGCGTCGTCCGCCCGCCCCTGCGAGGGGTCCGGCATCGCTCCAGCCCGGGTCCCGGCCGCGGAGGCGTCCTCGGCATCGCGGAGCGCGGCGGCCGATTCCGTGAGCGCGTCCTCCAGCGACGGCACGTATCCGGTCAGGGCGTCGCGGATCGCCTCGTAGCGCCCGGCCATCTTGTGCAGGGACGCGGCGACCTCCTTGCTCTTCGAGCGCACCGCGTCAGCGGACTCGCCCTTGAACTGACTCGTGTCACCGTCGCCGATGCGCTCCAGCACCGCGGCCTCCGAGGTGATCTCCTGGGCGATCGTCGTGTAGTACGCGACGAGCTCGTGGACCACGGGCACATCGGCCACGACCGGGTCCGACGACTCGTGCAGCAGTTCCCAGTTGCCGGCGCGGGCGGGCATCAGACGTCGCTCGCGTCGGTCGACTCGGTGGCGCGCTCGTCGTGCAGGTCCTGCTCGAGGACGGCGCGGGTGATGATGAGGTCAGGCATGGGTGCTCCCGATCGGTGAGGTGGACGCGAACGGCGCTCGGGGCCCAACCGGTTCGGCAGGCCCCGAGCGATCCGACTACTTGATGGCGTTCGCGAGTTCCTGGTCGGTCTGCTGCAGCGCCTCGGCCGCCTTGTTCAGGTACATCGACATGCCCTCGAGGCCCTCGATCGTCTTCGTCGCACCGTCGTTGAACTCCTGGTACGAGCTCCCGAAGGCAACCGACGACTGGTCCGTGACGTAGCCACCCGAGATGAGGGAGTCCACCAGCGACTTCAGCTCACGCAGCTTCGAGGTGATGTCCTGCTCACCGTTCACGAGTCGGGTCGCGGCGTCCTGCATCTCGCCGTACGTGACGTTCAAGTTGGGCATTGCGTGCTCCTTGTTCGCGGTTTCCGGTCGCCCCCGGATCGGAGGCCGCAATGACGCTAACCGGCCGCGCACCCCCGAACGGGGGTGTTGGTGAGTTGTTCACCGCAATTTCGACAGGGTGACCAGCACCCCCGTCCCGGCGACACGCCCCGGCTTCCGCGCAACGCCGCCGATTTCCGCGGCGTCTCGCGCCCACCGCGGCGTCTCGCGCCCACGGCCGCGCCGAGCGCACACGGCCCCGCCCAGCGCACCCCGCACCAGCGGGAACGACGAAAGGCGGGCCTCCCGGAGGAGACCCGCCTTTCGACGGAACAGACGCTGCCTTACTTGGCGGCGACGACCTTCAGCGAGATCGTCGCGACGATGTCCTCGCGCAGACGCACGGTGGCCTCGTGGTCACCGGTGGTCTTGATGGTCGCGGGGACCTCGACCTTGCGCTTGTCGAGCGAGCCGACGCCCTGGGCCTCGACGGCCGCGGCGACGTCAGCCGGACGCACGGAGCCGAAGAGACGGCCGTCCTGGCCGGCCTTGACGGTCAGCTGGATGGTGGCGTTCTCGAGCTTCATCTTGAGGTCCTGGGCCTCTTCGATGGTGGCGAGCTCGCGAGCGGCACGGCCGGCGCGGATCGACTCGACCTGCTTCTCGCCGCCCTTGGACCACGCGACGGCGAAGCCCTGGGGGATGAGGTAGTTGCGGGCGTAGCCGTTCTTGACGTCGACGACGTCACCGGCGGAACCGAGGCCGGAGACCTCGTGGGTGAGGATGAGCTTCGACATGTGTCGACCTCCGATCAGCGGCCGGAGCCGGCGTAGGGGAGGAGCGCCATCTCACGGGCGTTCTTCACGGCACGGGCAATGAGGCGCTGCTCCTGGACGGAGACGCCGGTGATGCGACGGGCGCGGATCTTCCCACGCTCCGAGATGAACTTGCGCAGGGTCGCAACGTCCTTGTAGTCGATGACACCGACCTTGATGGACTTCGCGGGAGCGGCGTTCTTGCCGCCCTTGCCGCGAGGCTTGCGGCGGTCGCCGCTGCTCTTTCCAGCCATTGTGTTCTTTCCTTAGGGAGAAGTTTGTCTACCGTGTGATCGCGAGGATCAGAACGGGGTCTCGTCGTCGTAGGTGCCACCGGGGGTCGACCAGACGTCGTTCCCCTGCTGACCACCCTGCTGGCCGCCCTGCGGGGACCACGGTGCGTCGGACTGGCCACCACCGGCAGCGTTGCCGCCGCCGTTGTTGTTCCAGTTCCCACCGTTGCCACCGGCCGGGGCACCGCCGCCGACCTGTCCACGGCCGCCGCCGCCACCCGTTGCACGGGTGACCTGCGCGGTCGCGTAGCGGAGCGACGGGCCGATCTCGTCGACCTCGAGTTCGATGCTCGTACGCTGCTGGCCCTCTCGGTCCTGGTACGAGCGCTGACGGAGACGACCCTGCGCGATGACGCGCGAGCCCTTCGTCAGCGACCCCGCGACGTGCTCGGCGAATTCGCGCCACACGCTCGCACGGAGGAACAGCGCTTCGCCGTCCTTCCACTCGTTCGCCTGACGGTCGAACGTGCGAGGGGTGGATGCGATGGTGAAGTTCGCCACAGCGAGCCCGTTCTGCGTGTAGCGCAGCTCGGGGTCAGCAGTGAGGTTCCCCACCACCGTGATGACGGTTTCGCCGGCCATCGGTTACTCGGCGCTCGCGGTCGCGGCGGCCGGGGCGGCGGCAGCGTTCGCTGCCTTGCGGGCGGCACGGGCCTCGTCGCGCTGCTTCTGCGCGGCGACCTGTGCGATGCCCTCTTCGGCGCGGAGGACCTTCGTGCGGAGCACGGCCTCGGAGAGACCGAGCTGGCGGTCCAGCTCCTTGGCGGCCTCGGGCGAGGACGTGAAGTTGACGACGGCGTAGATGCCCTCGGTCTTCTTGGCGATCTCGTAGGCCAGGCGACGACGGCCCCAGACGTCCACGTTGTCGACGGTTCCACCGTCGTTGCGGATCACGGCGAGGAACTTGTCCAGGCTGGGAGCGACGGTGCGCTCATCGATCTCGGGGTCGAGGATCGCCATCAGTTCGTACTGGTGCATGCGGAACCCACCTCCTTTGGTCTCGAACGGCTCCGGGCGGTTCCCGGAACAGGAGGGTTGATGCATGTGCGCCGGATCCGCAGGTGCGGTCGGCACAACCCCGCAAGCTTAGCGGACGGCCTGGAGGCGCGCCACCGTTCCGCCGGATCGGTGCGACCCGATCAGGCGGTGGCGTCCCGGGCCGCCCACCAGTCGCGCAGGCGCGCTTCGGCCGCCTCGGCGCCGAGAGGACCCTCGTCCATGCGCGCCTCCAGCAGGAAGCGGTACGCCTCACCGACGGCACGCCCCGGCGGGATGTCGAGGATGCGCATGATGTCGTCGCCGGTCAGGTCGGGACGGATCGAGTCGAGTTCCTCCTGCTTGGAGAGGACCTCGATGCGGTCCTCGAGGTCGTCGTACGCGAACGCCAGGCGATCGGCCTTCCGCCGGTTCCTCGTGGTGACGTCGGAGCGGGTGAGTTCGTGCAGCCGCTCGAGCTGGGGTCCGGCGTCGCGGACGTACCGGCGCACCGCGGAGTCCGTCCACGCGCCGTCGGTGTACCCGAAGAAGCGCAGGTGCAGCTCGATCAGGCGGGCGACGGCGGCGATGGTGTCGTTGTCGAACCGGAGCGCACGGAGTCGCTTCTTGGCGAGCTTCGACCCGACCAGGTCGTGGTGGTGGAAGCTCACGGCGCCGCCCGGCTCGAGCTTCCGCGTCGCGGGCTTGCCGATGTCGTGCAGGAGCGCCGCCAGCCGCAGGACCGTGTCCGGTGCTTCCCCCGCGTGCCGCTCGGCCTCGTACCCGATCGCCTGGGTCAGGACGGTGAGCGAGTGCTCGTAGACGTCCTTGTGGTGGTGGTGCTCGTCGATCTCCAAGCGCATCGCCGGCAGCTCCGGCAGGAACCGCTCGGCGAGCCCGGTGTCGACGAGGAGCCGGATGCCCGGGACGGGGTCGCTCGTGTTCAGCAGCTTGACGAGCTCGTCCCGGACGCGTTCGGCGGAGACGATCTCGATCGAGTCGGCGAGGGACTCCATCGCGTCCCGGACGTCGTCCGACACCGTGAACCCGAGCTGCGAGGTGAACCGTGCGGCGCGCATCATCCGCAGGGGGTCGTCCCGGAACGAGGTCTCGGCCATCTGGGGCGTGCGGAGCCGCTCGGCGAGCAGGTCCTCGACACCGCCGTGCACGTCGACGAGCTCCCGCGCCGGCAGCCGGAGCGCCATCGCGTTCACCGTGAAGTCGCGACGGAGCAGGTCGTCCTCGATGGTGTCGCCGAACGCCACCTCCGGCTTCCGGGTCTCACCGTCGTAGACGTCGCTGCGGTAGGTCGTGATCTCGACCTGCTCGCCCTCGACCCTGGCCGCGATCGTGCCGAACTGGCGCCCGACGTCCCACGTCGCACTCGCGATGGGTTCGACGATCGCCAGGACCCGGTCGGGGAGGGCGTCCGTCGTGAAGTCCAGGTCGGTCACCGGGCGACCGAGGAAGGCGTCGCGGACCGGTCCGCCGACGAGCGCGAGTTCGTGCCCGGCGTCCGCGAACGCGCGGGCGAGGACGGCGACGGGCGCGGTGGCGGCGAGTGCGTCGAGTCGTTCGACGGCCTGGGCTACGGACTGCATGACGTCCTCGATCATCCCAGATCGTCGCTGCCGGTTGTCCACCACCCTGGCGCGCACGCGAGGCTCTCATGGTCGCGCCTCATACACTCGTCCGAGGCCCGAACCGAAAACGGACCACCTCGCATGCACATTCTCCGCACCTCGCTCGCCGCCGCCGCATCCGCCCTGGTCGCCCTCGGCCTCGTCGTCACGCCCGCCGCGGTGACCGCCGCACAGGCGACGACCGCCCCAACGGCGAAGACCCACCTGGCGCACCCGGCCGCCACCGACGCGGGCAAGGCGACGATCGACATCGTCCCCACCGACCGGGGCGTGCTGCAGCCCGACCAGGACCTCAGGCTCTCGCTGACGGTGACCAACGACACCGACTCCGACCTGCCGGCCGGCAGTGCAGAGCTCGACATCTTCCGGCAGTACGCGGGCACGCGAGACGTGCTCAGCGACTGGCTCGCCGACACCAGCACGACCGGTTACCTCGGCGCCCCAATGGACTCCGTCGACGTGCCGGAGGTCCCCGCGCACCGCTCGGTGACCCTGAACGACGTCACGATCGTCTCCGGCAACGTCGCGCTCGGCGGGTACTCCTCCTTCGGTGCCCGGCGCATCGCGGCCGACTACACGGCGGGTTCCACGAGCGCCGTCGCCCGCTCGGCGATCACCTGGTACCCGGACTACGAACAGACCCCCGTCGGAGTCTCGGTCGCGATGCCGATCACCATGCCCGCGAACCCCGACGGCCTGATCTCCGGCAAGGACCTCGCGAGCGCCACCAGCGTCGACGGCACGCTCACCCAGCAGCTGAACGCCGCGCAGGACCACAATGTCGCGCTCGGCATCGACCCGAGGATCATCGCGTCGATCCGGATCCTCGGCGAGAACGCCCCGTCGTCCGCGACAGCGTGGCTGCAGCGACTCGAGCGGATGCGCAACGAGACCTTCGCGCTCTCCTACGCGGACGCCGACGTCACGGGCCTCCGTCAGGCGGGCTCCTCTGGCATCCTCGCCCCGATCTCGCTCGACCAGTCGATCGACCCCGACGACTTCCCCGGCGCCAGCACCCCGACCCCGACGCCGACCGCGACGCCGGGCAGCACCGGGACCCCGACCCCGAGCGCCACCCCCGACTCGAACCCCACGAACGACCCCGCCGCGGGCGAAGCGGACGCCGGGACGACCCTGCCGACCACCGCGTCCCTCCTCGACTTCCCGTACTCGATGTCGGCGATCTCGTGGCCGGCGGAGGGCACCGTCGCCACCGACGACATCGACGCGCTCGCGGACGCCGGCACCAAGTCGACGATCGTCTCGAGCGGGAACACCTCCGCCGGCGCGAACACGTCCCTGAGCGCCTCCGAGAAGATCGGCGACGACCAGGTCCTCGTGTCCGACGGCGGCATGTCGAAGCTGCTTCGCGACGCCGCCACCGCGACCACGCAGCGCGAGTGGTCGAGTGCCATGAGCAAGCTCACCGCGACACTCGCCACCGTGTCACGCCAGGGCGGCACGAACGGACCGGTCCTGCTCACGCTCGGCCGCGATTGGCCGACGGACTCCAGCCGCCTGAGCCAAGCGCTCGACGCCCTCGAGAGCACCGCGTGGGTCTCGCCGGCCGACCTCTCCACCGCCGCCGCGACGACTCCCGGATCCCTGACGCTCACGAGTTCCCCGAACAGCGACGCCCGTCTCGACCAGCTCCGCCGGCTCGTGCAGTCCGAACGGAACCTGACGGACTTCGCGTCCGCGATCGAGAACCCCGCCGACCTGACCGCTCCGGCGCGACTCGAGACCCTCGCAGCGGCGTCCAACGCCTTCCGCGCGGACGACGAGGCGTTCACCAAGGCCGTCGACACCCGCGTGACGCAGTCCGCCAAGACGGTCTCCAGCGTCGGGATCCTCGACGGCAGCAGCATCACCCTGCTCGGCGACCGGTCGTCCCTGCCCATCTCCATCCGGAACCGTTCCGAGTTCCCGGTCACGGTGTTCCTCACCGTCCAGCCCTCGAACTCGTTCCTGCGCATCGAGAAGAACGCGGTCAAGGTCACCGTGCAGCCGGACTCGTCCAGTCGCGTGACGTTCCCCGTCCAGTCCGTCGCCAACGGCAAGGTCGAGCTCACGATGTCGCTCACCAGCGCCACCGGCGTCCGCATCGCCGATCCCGCCACCGTCGAGATCAACGTGCAGGCGCAGTGGGAGACGTTCATCACGGCGGCAGCGGCGATCGCCGTCATCGCGATCTTCGGCCTCGGGATCTACCGCAACGTCCGTCGCCGGCTGCGCCGACGCCGGAACGGGGAGCCGGAAGAGGTCGAGGAGGACCCGAACCGTCCGCTCGAGGTGCAGCCGCCGGCACCGGGGGAGACCCAGCCAGGAGGCCCGTCCGACGCGGCCACGTCCGCTGCGGCCGTGCCCATGGCCGGTTCCACCGCCACGCTCACCGACCGCGACCCCGAGGAGCCGACCATCAGCGCCACCCAGCCCCAGCCCGCCGTCGACGCCGAGCCCGTCGCGGAGCGGAGCCTCGGGCGGGCGAGCGCCATGCTCGCGGCGGGGACGATGGCGTCGCGCATCCTGGGGTTCGCGAAGACGTTCGTGCTCGCGTTCGCCATCGGGCAGACCCACTCGCCTGCTGCTGACGCGTTCGCGGTCTCCAACCAGATCCCGAACAACATCTACGCCCTCGTCGCCGGCGGCCTGCTCTCGGCCGTGCTCATCCCGCAGATCGTGCGGGCGATGAAGCAGAACACCGACGGCGGCGCCGCGTACGTCAACAAGATCGTGACGCTCGGCGCGTCCGTCTTCCTCGTGATCACGGTCGTCGCCACGGTGCTCGCCCCGCTGCTCGTCCGGCTGTACGCGGCACAGGCGACCGACGGCAAGGGGTTCTCCGCTGCCCAGACCGATCTGGCCGTCGCGCTCGCGTTCTGGTGCCTCCCGCAGATCCTCTTCTACGCGCTGTACTCGCTGCTCGGTGAGGTCCTCAACGCGAAGCAGTTCTTCGGTCCGTTCACGTGGGCGCCGCTCATCAACAACGTCATCGCGATCGCCGGACTCATCGTCTTCATCGCGCTCTTCGGTGGCCGCGCCGAGAACTCCGGCGTCGACACGTGGACCCCGCTGAAGATCGCCGTCCTGGCCGGCAGCGCGTCCCTCGGCGTGCTGGCGCAGGCTGCGTTCCTTCCGCTGTTCTGGCGCCGCGCCGGTCTCCGCTTCCGGCCGGACTTCAAGTGGCGGGGCGTCGGCCTCAAGTCCACCGGGACCGCTGCGGGATGGCTCTTCGCGATGATCCTCGTGACGCAGCTCGCCGGCATCGTGCAGTCGCGGGTCGGATCGTTGGGCACGGGGAGCGCGGGCAACGCCGTGCTCCAGAATGCGTGGCTCCTCTTCATGCTCCCGCACTCGATCATCACCGTGTCGATCGCGACCGCCTACTTCACCAGGATGAGCCACGACGCCGAACGCGGCGACCTCGCGGCCGTCCGTCGGAACCTCTCGCTGTCGCTCCGGATCGTCGGACTCTTCACCGTGTTCGCGACCGTCGCACTGATCGTCGTCGCCGTCCCGTTCGGCCGGATGTTCGCGCCCGACTTCGAAGGCGCGCTGTCCGTCGGAGCGGTGCTCGTCGCCTACATGCCGGGACTCGTCCTCTTCAGCATGCTCTTCATCATCCAGCGGGTCTTCTGGGCGATGCACGACCACCGGACGCCGTTCCTGATGCAGCTCGTGCAGTCAGGGCTGTTCGTGATCGGTGCCCTCGCCGTGACCACCCTGCCGAACACCGCGATCGGCGTGGGTGTCGCGGCGTGCACGACGCTCGCCGGGACCGCCCAGACCATCGTCGCGCTGGTGCTCGTGCGCCGACGCCTGCACGGCATCGAGGGTGCGAACGTCACCCGGTCGCACGTGCAGTTCGTCATCGCCGCACTCATCGCCGGGGTCGCAGGACTCCTCGTCGCGAACTTCTTCGGCACGTTCTCGGCCGACGGGTTCGCGATGGCCGACTTCACGAGCGCACTCATCACCGTGGCGCTCAGTGGTGCGGTGATGGTGATCGTGTACTTCGTCGCACTCGTCGTCGCGAAGAACGGCGAGATCCGCGGCGCCGTGGACATCCTGAAGGCCCGCCTGGGCCGCTGACCGTTCCCGGGTGCTGCGGAATGCCGCGCCGGTACCATGTGTTGACCCGGTCAGACGCAACGGAAGGGCATTCAGGCATGCGCCAGCTCATCATCATCGGTTCCGGCCCGGCCGGGTTCACCGCCGGCATCTACGCCGCGCGCGCCCAGCTCGAGCCACTCATCGTCGCATCGAGCGTCGAGACGGGCGGCGAGCTCACGAAGACGACCGAGGTCGAGAACTTCCCGGGCTTCCCCGAGGGCATCCAGGGTCCCGACCTCATGATCAAGATGCAGGAACAGGCCGAGAAGTTCGGCGCAGAGGTCCTGTACGACGACGCCGTCTCCGTCGAGCTCACGGGCGACGTCAAGAAGGTCACCGTCGGCTCCGGCGAGACGTACGAGGCCCTCGCGGTCATCTACGCGACCGGCTCGGCGTACCGTCAGCTCGGCCTCGCCGACGAGGAGCGCCTGTCCGGCCACGGTGTCTCGTGGTGCGCGACCTGCGACGGCTTCTTCTTCCGACAGAAGAACATCGCCGTCGTCGGCGGTGGCGACTCCGCGATGGAAGAAGCGACGTTCCTGACGCGCTTCGCCGACAAGGTCACGGTCATCCACCGCAAGGACACCCTGCGCGCGTCGAAGATCATGCAGGACCGCGCGATGAACGACCCGAAGATCGAGTTCGCGTGGAACAAGGAGGTCGTCGGGATCACCGGTGCCTCTTCGGTCGAGGGCGTCACGCTGAAGGACACCGTCGACGGCACCGAGAGCGAGCTCGCGCTCGACGGTCTGTTCATCGCGATCGGCAACGACCCGCGCGTGCACCTCGTCCACAAGCAGCTCGAACTGGCGCCGGAGGGCACCATCGCCGTCGAGGGTCGCACCTCGAAGGCCGTGGGCGTCCCCGGGGTGTTCGTGGCGGGCGACGTGCTCGACCACACCTACCGGCAGGCCATCACCGCCGCCGGCTCGGGTGCCGTCGCAGCGCTCGACGCCGAGAAGTACCTCGCCGACCTCGAGGACTCGCTGACGGACCAGGCCGAGGGTGAGACCCCGGTCGAGCCCGTGACCGTCTCCGCCTAGGGAATTGCACGGCGGTCTCCGCCGTTCACCTCACTGACCGACCACTCCGAAGGAGTACACATGTCCAACGCCAAGGCAGTCACCGACGCCACCTTCTCGGACGAGGTCCTCAAGTCCGACAAGACGATCCTCGTCGACTTCTGGGCCGAGTGGTGTGGCCCGTGCCGCGCCGTCTCGCCGATCCTCGACCAGATCGCCGAGGAGCACGCCGGCAAGATCGAGATCGTCAAGCTCAACGTCGACGACAACCCCCAGTCGGCCATGAACTACCAGATCACGTCGATCCCGGCGATGAAGGTGTTCAAGGGCGGCGAGGTCGTGAAGACCGTCATCGGCGCCAAGCCGAAGCCGGCGCTCGAGGCCGACCTCGCGGAGTTCCTCGCGTAGGCACCCGCACACAGACCCGAACGCCCCGTCCTCCATTCCATCGGAGGGCGGGGCGTTCGCTTTGCCCCCGAAGAGCCACGGGACTCCGATCGGCCTGCGCCCGGAACCCCGGGTTTCCGGGTTGCATGTCGTACTGTGGCTGGAATGCCGAGTGAACGGAGAACTCGATGACCAACGGCAACAGTCTCGACCCCTGGTACGACTCCTACGCCCAGCGCACCGCCGGGCTGAGCGCATCCGAGGTACGAGCGCTGTTCGCCGTCGCGTCGAGGCCCGAGGTTGTCTCGCTCGCCGGCGGCATGCCGTTCGTCTCCGCGCTCCCGCGTGAGCTCGTCACGGGCTCCCTGGACCGCGTGATGGCCGAGGACGCCGCCATGGCCCTGCAGTACGGCGGCGGACAGGGCCTGCGCTCCCTGCGCGAGCACATCGTGGACATCATGTCGCTCGAGGGCATCCGTGCGAGCGCCGAGGACGTCGTGGTGACGACCGGCTCGCAGCACGCGCTCGACCTCGTCACGCGGCTGTTCATCGATCCGGGCGACGTCGTCCTCGCCGAGTCCCCGTCGTACGTCGGTGCGATCGGCGTGTTCCGCTCGTACCAGGCCGAGACGGTCCACGTGGCGACGGACGAGCACGGTCTCGTGCCGGAGGCGCTCCGCGAGACGATCGCGAACCTCCGTGCAGCAGGCAAGCGGATGAAGTTCCTGTACACGATCCCGAACTTCCACAACCCCGCCGGCGTCACCATGAGCCGCGAGCGCCGCATCGAGGTGCTCGACATCTGCCGCTCGAACAACATCCTGGTGCTCGAGGACAACCCGTACGGACTCCTCTGGTTCGACGAGCCCGCGCCGCAGGCGATCCGGTCGATCGACGACGAGGGCGTGGTGTACCTCGGGTCGTTCTCGAAGACGCTCGCACCCGGCTTCCGCGTCGGCTGGGCCCTCGCGCCGCACGCGATCCGCGAGAAGCTCGTCCTCGCCAACGAATCAGCGGTCCTCGCGCCGAACTCCTTCGGCCAGTACGTCGTGAACGCCTACCTCGACGCAGCCGACTGGAAGGGCCAGGTCGACACCTTCCGCGGCATCTACACGGAGCGTCGCGACGCGATGTTCTCCGCGCTGGGGGAGTTCCTCCCGGACCTGACCTGGACGAAGCCGAACGGTGGGTTCTTCGTCTGGCTGACCCTGCCGGAATCGCTCGACTCCAAGGCGATGCTGCCGCGTGCGGTCAAGGAGCTCGTGGCCTACACGCCCGGTACCGCGTTCTACGCCGACGGTCGCGGTCAGCAGCACATCCGTCTGTCGTTCTGCTACCCGACGGCCGAGCAGATCCGCGTCGGCGTGAAGCGGCTCGCGAACGTCGTCAACGACGAGCTCGAACTCATCGAGACGTTCGGGCCCGCGACGCGTCCGAACACCGTGGTGCGTCAGGGCTCCTCGGTGAGCGCTCCGCCGCCGAACATCTCCTGATCAGCACTTTTCACGCGCTTCACGCAGTACCCGGAGGTCTCCTCGCATGGCCGAGCTCACCCGTCGTCACGTCGTCGTCGTCGCTGGGGGCATCTCGCACGAGCGTGATGTCTCCCTGCGCTCGGGCCGGCGAGTGGCTGACTCGCTGACGGGGTACGGCTGGCAGGTCGACCTCCGGGACGCTGACGCGTCCCTGCTGCCGGCCCTCACCGAGTCCCGCCCGGACGTCGTGTGGCCGGCCCTGCACGGAGCGTCCGGCGAGGACGGCGCGCTCCGCGGCATCCTGGAGGCCCTGGACATCCCCTTCGTCGGCTCACGTTCCACGTCGGCCCGGCTGGCATGGGACAAGCCCACGGCGTCCGCGTTGGTCGCCAGGACCGGCGTGCACACCCCGCGCTCGGTGACGTTGTCCCACGACGTCTTCCGCGAGCTCGGTGCTGTCGGGGTCCTCGAGAGCATCGCGGCAGAGCACCCGGTCCCGCTCGCGGTGAAGCCAGCACGGGGCGGGAGCGCGCAGGGCGTCACGCTCGTCGAGGACACGAACGACCTCCCGCGAGCGATGGTGACCGCGTACACGTACTGCGACGACGTCGTCGTCGAGCAGCTCATCCGTGGCACCGAGGTGGCCGTGGGGATCATCGACACGGGCGACGGTCCCGTGGCCCTGGCTCCGGTCGAGATCGTGCCCAGGAACGGCTTCTACGGCTTCGAGGCACGGTACAACGCGGGGGAGACGACGTTCTACACGCCGGCCCGTCTCTCGGACGAGCACGCGGCGGCAGCAGCGTCGGCGGCCGTCGCTGCCCACAGTGCGCTCGGTCTCCGGCACATCTCCCGCGTCGACCTGATCATCGACGGCGCGGGGACCCCCTGGTTCCTGGAGGCGAACGTGCTCCCGGGTCTCACCGAGACCTCCCTGGTGCCGCAAGCACTGTCCGCGTCGGGGTTCGACCTCGGGTGGACGTACGCCGAACTCGCCGAGCAGGCGATGCGCGACCACAACGCGTAGTCGCGAATGCCCCGTGCGAGGGTTACCCGAGTGCGTGTTCCACGTGGAACGTCCATCGCAGCCGCGGTGATCGGCGCCGCTCTCGGAGGAGTCCTCTGGTCCGAGTGGGTGCACGCCCGTGCGTCCACTCGTCGTCTCGGCACCGCTCGGATCGGGGGAACGAGCCACGGCGTCGTCGTGGTGCTCGGGTTCGCAGACCGGGGGCCCACCGCGAACAGCATCAACCGATGGCGCGCACGGATGGCCGTCCGGTCTGCCGTGACGGGATCCTCGACGATCATCACCAGTGGGGGGTCGGTCCGTGGATCCGTCGCTGAGGCGACCCTCCTCGCCCGGTACATCCGCTCCGATCTCGGCTGGGACGGCCCGCTGATCGAGGAGACGGCGAGTACCAGCACCTGGGAGAACGTCCGCAACGTGATCCCCGATCTCGAGTCCGCGGACTGGATCGTCTTCGCATCGAACGCGCTGCACGCCGAGAAGGCGCGCGAGTACCTGCGGCGACAGCGCCCCGACCTCGCTGCGCGCCTCGTGCGCGGCCGGGAACACCGCTTCGGGGAGATGTCCCACGTGAAGCCGTTGTTCGCCGTGGTGGGGCTCCTGAAGCTGCGCGCGCTGCGCTGACGGACCGTCGAGTGTTCCACGTGGAACACTCGCGCTGCTGTCGGCAGCGCTGCTCTCAGCAGCATGCCGTGCGCGCGGTCCCGCACGGGGAGACGCTGAGCACATGGCTGATTCACCCTCCATCCCGATGTTCGACATGCATGCGCGTCGAGAGCTGCTCGAGCGGCGGGTCCTCGTCCTCGACGGGGGACTCGACGACGACAACGGCACGCTCCTCATGACGCAGCTGCTCACGCTGAGCGCTGACGACCCCGCCACAGACATCCAGCTCTGGATCCATTCGCCCGGTGGCTCCGTCCCCGCGATGCTCGCGATCCGCGATCTCATGCGGGCAATCCCGAACGACGTGAGCACGCTCGTCCTCGGCATGGCATGCAGTGCCGGACAGTTCCTGCTCTCCGCCGGGACGCCGGGGAAGCGCCGCGCATTCCAACACTCCCGCGTCCTGATGCACCAAGGGTCAGCGGGCATCGGCGGCTCGGCCGTGGACATCGAGCTGCAAGCAGACGCCCTGCGCTCCACCCGCGACACCGTGCTCGGACTCATCGCGAGCGACACCGGGCAGCCGCTCGACCGCGTCTTCGAGGACTCGCTCCACGACCACTGGTACTCCGCCCAGGAAGCACTGGACTACGGGTTCGTCGACGTCGTCCTCACGAGCGCCGAGGACATCGTTCCCACGCCGCGGGCCGGACGATCGCGGACGGGCTTCGTCGGTAGCGGCGTCGACGGTGTGGGACTGGAGGTGGCGCGATGAGCAGCTACACGATCCCCAACGTCGTCGCCCGTGATGCGCGCGGCGAACGCATCATGGATGTCTACTCCCACCTGCTCACCGAGCGCATCGTCTACCTCGGTACCGCGATCGACGCCGGGGTCGCGAACACCCTCATCGCGCAGCTGCTGTACCTGGAGTCCGACAACCCGGACTCGGACGTCCAGCTCTACGTCAACTGCGACGGGGGAGACCCCAGCGCGATGCTCGGCATCTACGACACGATGCGCTTCATCAAGCCGGACGTCGCGACGACGTGCGTCGGCCAAGCCGTGGGGGTCGGAGCTGCGCTCCTCGCTGCCGGCGCTGCATGCAAGCGTGCGGCCTTGCCACATGCCCGAGTAGTCCTCCATCAGCCGGCGTCACAGGGGCAGGGGACGATCCCGGACCTCATCCTGCAGGCGGACGAGCTCGTGCGCATCCGGAGCGACATGGAAGCGATCGTGGCGGAGCACTCCGGGCAGACGGCCGCACGCCTCCGCGCCGACACGGATCACGACCGCGTGTTCTCGGCCATCCAGGCCCGTGAGTACGGACTGATCGACCACGTCCTCGCGGCGCGCTGAGGTCAGGCCGCCAGCGCGAACTCCGTCCGGACCTGCGCGCCGGCGCTGGAGTCGTTGTTCGCGCGCGCTCTGAGTCCTTCGGCGACAGCACTGGTGAGGTCGAGGAGCGAGGTGTCCAGCGCACCAGCCACCGCGGCGATCATCTCGCTCGACGGCTCCTTGCGTCCGCGTTCCATCTCCGACAGGTATTGCGGTGACACTCCCGCGCGCCGGGCGACGTCGTTGATGGTGGCGGCTCGATCACGCCGGAGGTCGCGGAGTCGTGCACCCACCACGTGTCGCCACAGGGGCTCGGTGGAATCAGTGTCGGACATCGGCGTCTCCTCCCGTCGGCTGCAGGCCCAGCTTGGCCGCTCGACGCCGTTCTCGATGTTCCACGTGGAACGCCCACAGCGAACAGGTACGGCGGCGCGGCTCAAGGTGCGCTCCGCCACTGCAGGCGCCTTACCGGCCCGTCACACGCAAAGCCCACCGTTGGGCCCGCAGACGGCCATACAAGGCCGTTCAGCGCAGCTCCCCGATCCCTGTGTGTGCTCCGTTCCACGTGGAACATGCTCCCATCGAGCGTACCCGTCAGCCGTTGACGTCCTCAGCACCCAGCTCGCCGAGGATGCGGTTCAGGTCCGCGGCGTTGGCGAAGTCGATGGTCACGCGACCCTTGCGGGCGCCGACGGCGATCCGGACGCGGGTGTTCAAGCGATCACCCAGGCGCTCGGCGACGTCCGCGAAGTGCGCGTCCCGCTTGCTCGGCTGCGTCGGCGTCTTCTTCGGGCTGCCCTGCGCAAGTTGCTGCGCCGCGGCCTCAGCCTGGCGAACGGAGAGGTCCTCGTTCACGATCTTCTCGGCGAGGTACTCCATCGCCTCGGCATCCGGCGCCGCCAAGATCGCTCGAGCGTGTCCGGCGGACAGCACGCCAGCCGCGACACGGCGCTGCACGGGGGAGGGGAGCCGAAGCAGACGGATCGTGTTCGTGATCTGCGGGCGCGATCGACCGATGCGCTGCGCGAGTTGCTCCTGCGTGATCCCGAAGTCCGCGAGGAGCTGCTGGTAGGCGGACGCCTCTTCGAGCGGGTTGAGGTTCGCGCGGTGGAGGTTCTCGAGCAGCGCGTCCCGGAGCATCGCGTCGTCCGGGGTGTCCTTGACGATCGCCGGGATCGTCGCGAGACCGAGCTCCTTCGTCGCACGCAGCCGGCGCTCGCCCATGATCAGCTCGTACTGCGGCTGCGTCCCGGTGGCGCCTGCGAGTGGTCGGACCACGATGGGCTGCAGCACGCCGATCTCGCGGATGGAGTGCACGAGCTCCTGGAGTTCCTCTTCGCGGAACTCCAGACGGGGCTGCTGCGCATTCGGAACGATGTCGAGCGGGTTGAGGTTCGCAAGACGAGCACCGGGGACCGCGACGAGATCCTCCGCAGTGCCACCGTCGACGGCCGGCGCCGACGAGGGCGATCCACCGGTCGGGAAGAAGACGTCGACGGGGCGTTCCTGCTGGTCAGCCGCCGTGGGGATGAGTGCGCCGATTCCCCGGCCCAGTCCGGTCCGCTTGGGTGCCATCAGTGCTTCGCTCCTCGTGCTGCGATCTCGGCGGCCGCCTCCAGGTAGGAGAGCGAACCAGTGGAGTTGACGTCGTACGCCACGACGCTCTGACCGTAGCTCGGCGCCTCGCTCACCCGGACTGACCGGGGAATCATCGCCTTGAGCACCTGGTCGCCGAAATGCTCGCGAACGTCCGCGGCCACCTGGTTCGCGAGGTTCGTGCGGCCGTCGTACATCGTGAGCAGGATCGTCGACACCCGCAGGTTCGGGTTCAGGTGCCGCTCGATGAGCTCGATGTTCCGGAGCAACTGGCTCAGCCCTTCGAGCGCGTAGTACTCGCACTGGATGGGGATCAAGACCTCTTGCGCAGCGACGAACGCGTTGATCGTCAGCAGCCCGAGGGACGGCGGGCAGTCGATGAAGACGTAGTGGTACGGCTCGTCCAGCGACGAGAGGTACTGATCGAGGGCTGTCCGGAGACGCTGCTCGCGCGCCACGAGCGACACGAGCTCGATCTCCGCACCGGCCAGGTGAATCGTCGCGGGGACACACCAGAGCGTCTCGGACTCGGGGGAGCGCTGCACCGTGTCCGCGATGGGAGCCTCGTCGACGATCACGTCGTAGATGCTCGCGACCTCCGCCTGGTGGTTCACACCGAGCGCCGTCGATGCATTGCCCTGCGGATCGAGGTCGATCACGAGCACTCGTGCACCACCGTGCGCAAGAGCAGCCGCCAGGTTCACGGTCGTCGTGGTCTTGCCGACGCCGCCCTTCTGATTCGAGACCGTCATGATGCGGGTCTTGTCCGGCAGCGGGAACTGCTCTGTGGCGATGGCTCGCCGGCGCCGGTTCAGATCAGCGATCTCACGCGCGAGTGGCGTCGACGCGTCGTAGTCGGTCGATGAACTCAACGAGTGCCTCTTCCCCGGTTCGATGTTTCACGTGGAACGCGGGGCGCTGCGCCCGATCCACGAACGATCTCAGCGCCGCACGGCGTCAGTCAACTGTAGCCCGGAACACCCGCGTGGTCTCCTCGACCACACCGACTCCGAGTTCGAGCACCTCGACATCCGAGAGACGCTTCCGCAGGATGACCTTGCGTGCCGCGGTCACCTCGTCATCGACCCGCGCGCCCTTCATCAGGATGAGCTGCCCGCCGGACCGGACGAGCGGCACCGTGATCGGGATCAGCTTCGAGAGAGCGCTGACGGCACGCGCCGTGACCTGGTCGAGCACCAGGTCGTCCGACACGTCCTCTGCACGCGCGCGCAGCACCGTCACGTTGTCGAGGCCGAGCCGATCTGCCTCGGACTGCAACCAGTCCACCCGACGCTCCATCGGTTCGATGAGCGTCATGGACACGTCAGGACGGGCGATCGCGAGCACGAGACCCGGCAACCCGGCACCGGAGCCGACGTCGCCGACGCGACCATCAGCCTCCAGGAGCGGCGCCAACAAGGCGGAGTTGAGGATATGTCGCGTCCACAGCCGTGGGAGCTCCAGCGGGCCGATGAGGCCCAGCTCCTCGCCCCGCCGGGCGAGCTCGTTCGTGAACGACCGAGCCGCCTCGAGCCGGTCACCGAACAGCGTCGCGGCGACCGCCGGTTCTGCTTCGAGGACCGGGGCGTCCGTCATCGGGTGATGACCGTGTGACGGTCGCGACCCTCGCCCTCGGACTCCGAACGGAAGCCCTTCTCGGCGACGAGGTCGTGGACGAGCTTGCGCTCGTAGGACGACATCGGGGGGAGTGCAGCGGATGCCGAGCCGGCTTCGATGCGCTCGATCGCGGTGTCGACGAGCCGCTGGAGCTCCGACGCGCGGGCGTCACGCGAACCGCCGACGTCGAGGATGAGACGGCTGAACTCGCCGGTCTCCGCCTGCACGGCGATGCGCGTGAGCTCCTGGAGCGCCGACACCGTGTCCGGCTTCGCGAGGACGCGCAGCGCGTTGCCCTCGTCGGTCACCGAGAGGTAGACGCGACCAGCGCGCTCCTCGATCTCGATGTCACCGTCGAGGTCGCAGATGTCGAGGAGTTCCTCGATGTAGTCGGCCGCGATGTCCGCCTCGTCGCGGGTGTCGTCGTCGACCTCGGTGGGCTCGACGGTGGCGGCGATGTCCTGCTCGGTCACTTACTTCTTCCCGTTCTTCTTCGAGCGCTGCTTGCCGACCGGCTGCTGACGCTGGGTCGTGACGCGCACGGCCTCGATCTCCGCCGCACCCGCGCCGGCACCGGCCTCAGCCAGGACGCCTGCGGGAGTCCCGCGACGCTGGGCCTTCTTGGCCAGGCGGGCTTCACGGGCGAGGGCCGCCTCGGAGCCGGGCGTCGGCATGCTGCGGATGACGAAGTACTGCTGCGCCATCGTCCAGATGTTGGAGGCGAGCCAGTAGAACATGACGCCGAGGGGGAACGAGAGGCCCGAGATCACGAAGATCAGGGGGAGCACGTACAGCATCATCTTCTGCTGGCGGTACATCGGAGACTCCTTGGTCTCCGGGGACATGTTCTTCGCGACGAGCTGCAGCTGCGTGACGAACTGCGACGCCGTCATCACGACGATCATGAAGCCCGCGATGACCCGGACTTCCCAGCCGGACGCGTTCGTGAAGGTCTCGTGCAGCGGAGCACCGAAGAGCGAGGCGTTGCCGAACGACGCGGCGAGGTCGTTCGTCAGCAGGCCGATGCCCGTCTTGTTGATCTGGGCTTCGTGCAGCACGGAGTACAGCGAGAAGAAGATCGGCATCTGCAGCAGCAGGGGCAGGCAGGAGCTCAGCGGGTTCGTCCCGGTCTCCTTGTAGAGCGCCATGGTCTCGCGGCTCATGGCCTCACGCGAGAACTGGTCCTTCTTGCCCTTGTACTTGTCCTGGATCTTCTTGAGCTGCGGCGCGACCTCGAGCATGCGGCGCTGCGACTTGATCTGCCGCACGAAGATCGGGATGAGCGCGGCGCGGACCACGAAGGTCAGGAAGATGATCGACAGCACCCAGGTGATGCCGGCGCCCGGGTCCATGCCGAGGGACTCGAAGACCCAGTGGAAGCCGACCAGGATGGCGGAGACCACCCACTTGAGCGGCCAGAGGATCGTTCCGATGAGGTCCATGAGGACGGTCACGCCTTTCGAGTGCGCTGGGGGAGCAGCACCGGGCGGACCATGCCGACCGAGGACTGCGATTGCTGCTGGACCGGCGCGAGCACGAAGCCGAACCGGTTCACGATGAAGGGCTTGCGCCGCTCGGGGACGTCGTCGATGCCGCCGGCGGACCAGGGGTTGCACCGGCCGATCCGCCACGCGCCCATCGCGGTGCCGCGGACGACGCCGTACTGCTGGATCGCCTCCAGCGCGTAGCGGGAGCACGAGGGGTGGTACCGGCAGACGTTGCCGTACAGCGGGGAGATCACGGCACGGTAAGCGCGGAGCACGACGACGCAGGCGTTGCGAGGGAGCAACGCTGCCACCCACAGGGCCCGCATCAGGAGCGTCCGGTTCATGCTGCCTTCTCCACACCGCGCGCGAACGATCGCGAGACGTCTTCGAGCAGGGTAGGCCATCCGGCCTGCGCAGCGGCTGGCAGTGCGCGCACCACCACGTCGTGCCCGACGGGCACCGACCCGAGCAGCTCGTGCGCGATCGCCTTGAGCCGACGGCGGACGAGGTTGCGGGTCACCGCGTTCCCGACCGTCTTCGCGACGATGAAGCCGAACCGTGTGGGCGCCGACGTGTCCGACGTGCGACGGACCACCGAGACGACGACGTTCGCCGTGGCGCTCCTGCGACCACGACGCACGGTGTTCCGGTAGTCGTCCCCACGGACGATGCGGTTCCCACGGGCCAGCACGACGTCACCGACCGATCGCTGAGCACACCGAAGCGCCGCCCGGTCGGACACGGGGTCCGACCGACGCGGCGCGGGGTGCAGCTGCGACCAGGTTCGTCTTACGCGCTGAGCTCGGTGCGGCCCTTGGCACGGCGTGCGGCCAGGATGGCGCGGCCGGCGCGGGTGCGCATACGGAGACGGAAGCCGTGCTTCTTGGCGCGGCGACGGTTGTTCGGCTGGAAGGTGCGCTTGCTCATGATCTTCTCCACACGGCTGCTCGAGGCGAGCCGTCACGAATACGTTGGTTGACGCAGGTGGGCGCGACCAAGGGGGCCGCAGTCAACTGGTTAACGGTACGTGACAGCGGCGAGGAGGTCAAACGCCGATCACCTCGTTCATGACGACTGCCAGGACGGAGCACGTTGTCCACATTGGGGACAACTTCCGTTCGGTGTGACCCGCCTCGGTCCTTTACAGTGGTCGGAACGATCCGCCCGCAGGCCCGGTACGACGGGGGAGCACTCCGACCTCGCGGCCCAGGGCGATCGTGGACAACACTGTGGACAACCCTGTGGGAAGCCCGCGGCACGACGGCGTCGACGAAGCCACCCGAAGCCACGGACGACTCGCCGGGAACCGACCGCCGCCGCGCCCGCCCGTGCGCCCTGGCACGTCCGCAGCACCGACCACACGAGACCCCTGGAGACGAGCGCGACATGACGATGCCGGCCGACCCCGTCGAGGACCTCTGGTCGTCGGTCCTCGGACTCCTCGCGGAGGACGACCGGATCACCCCGCAGCTGCACGGCTTCCTCAACCTCGTCGAGCCGAAGGGCGTCCTCGCCGGCACCCTCTACCTCGAGGTCCCGAACGACCTCACCCGCGGCATGCTCGAGCAGCGCATCCGGGTTCCCATCACCGAGGCGGTCTCGCGCATCGGCGACGACACCGTGGCGAACTTCGCGATCACCGTGAACCCGGACATGGCCTCGGAGCCCCGCGTCGAGCCGACCGTGCCGACCTACGCCGAGCCGGTCGCCGCCGACCAGGTCGTCGAGCAGAGCGCGGCGCCCCGCCAGTACATCGAGGCGCCGTTCGTCCCGAGCCAGATCGACGCACCGGGGACGAGCGGTCGCCCGGAGTCGCGGCTGAACCCGAAGTACAACTTCGACAACTTCGTCATCGGCGCCTCGAACCGGTTCGCCCACGCCGCCGCGGTCGCCGTGGCGGAAGCGCCGGCGAAGGCCTACAACCCGCTCTTCATCTACGGCGACTCCGGCCTCGGCAAGACACACCTGCTGCACGCGATCGGCCACTACGCCGAGAGCCTCTACCCGGGGATCCGGGTGCGGTACGTGTCGAGTGAGGAGTTCACCAACGACTTCATCAACTCGATCGCGAACAACCGCTCGAACCAGTTCCAGCAGCGGTACCGCGACATCGACATCCTCCTGATCGACGACATCCAGTTCCTCCAGGGCAAGGACTCGACGCAGGAAGCCTTCTTCCACACGTTCAACACGCTGCACGACCACAACAAGCAGGTCGTCATCACGTCCGACGTCGCGCCGAAGCACCTCACCGGCTTCGAGGACCGGATGCGCAGCCGGTTCGAGTGGGGCCTGATCACCGACGTGCAGGCGCCGGACCTCGAGACCCGCATCGCGATCCTCCGCAAGAAGGCGCAGTCCGACCACCTGCAGGTGCCGGACGACATCCTCGAGTTCATGGCGTCGAAGGTGTCGAGCAACATCCGTGAGCTCGAGGGGACGCTCATCCGCGTCACCGCGTTCGCGAGCCTGAACCGGACGGCCGTCGACATGGCGCTCGTGCAGACGGTCCTGAAGGACCTGATCACGCTCGACGAGGACAACGTCATCGCGCCGACGGACATCATCAACCACACCGCGGAGTACTTCAAGCTCTCGGTCGACGACCTCTACGGGTCGTCCCGCTCGCAGGCGATCGCCACCGCACGACAGATCGCGATGTACCTCTGCCGGGAGCTGACGAGCCTGTCGCTGCCGAAGATCGGGCAGCTGTTCGGCAACCGGGACCACACGACGGTGATGTACGCGAACAAGAAGATCGCGGAGCTCATGAAGGAGCGCCGGTCCATCTACAACCAGGTGACCGAGCTGACCAGCCGCATCAAGCAGGACCGCCGGTACCGCTGAGCGCATCGCTCGCGACCGCCGGAACATCTGTTCACACCGACGGGAGGCCCGCCTCGGCTTCCTGAGATCGGCGCGCGTCGGCGCGCGTCCACCATCTGAGACGGTTCCGTGCGGCGGAGTTCTCACAGTGTGGAAAGCCTGTGGATAACTGTGGATGACACGCCGGATGGTTGTTCACAGTGGATGGGGCATCTGTGGAGACTGCGGATGGAAGTGGATAGATGAGATTCATTCATCCCGTTAACGCTCACACCCCGCCCACAAGTCACACGGTTGTAGTTCCCTGTCGCTGACAGGCATGCACAGAGTTATCCACAGTGTGCACAGGCGTTAACACTCTTATTCCTGCTTAACGATCGGGATCCCTGGGCCAACCTTGTGGACGGCGGGATGACAAGAAATCCGGGTCCCGCTGGGCTGTGCCACAATGGGGCGGCCGGACAGTCCAACGATCGACAGGGGTCCCAGCTGTGAAGTTCGAGGTCAACCGGGACGTCTTCTCCGAAGCCGTCTCATTCGCGGTGAAGCTCCTCCCACAGCGCACGACCCTCCCGATCCTGTCGGGTGTCCTCATCCACGCCGAGGGCGATCGACTGACGCTCTCGTCGTTCGACTACGAGGTCTCGGCGCAGACATCCATCTCGGCGCAGATCGACGACGCGGGCACGGTCCTCGTCTCGGGTCGCCTGCTCAACGACATCGCGAGCCGCCTGCCGAACGCACCCGTCACGTTCTCCACGGACGAGTCACGGATCACGGTCACCTGCGGATCCGCGCACTTCACGCTGCTGAGCATGCCGGTCGAGGAGTACCCGACCCTCCCCGAGGTCGGTGCCCAGACCGGTGTGATCCCGGGCGACGCGTTCTCGGAAGCCGTCTCCCAGGTCGCCGTCGCCGCCAGCCGCGACGACGTCACCCCCGTCATCACCGGCGTCCAGCTCGAGGTCGGCGACAACGACCTCTCCCTCATCGCCACGGACCGCTACCGCGTCGCGGTCCGCACCATCGCGTGGGACTCGGGCCGCGTCGGTTCCGAGCCGATGCACGCGCTGGTCCCTGCGCGCACCCTGCAGGAAGTGGGCCGCACGTTCGGCTCCGCGTCGACGGTGTCGGTCTCGATCAGCGGCACCTCGGACCGCGAGCTCATCGCGTTCCACGCCGACGACAAGACGGTGACGTCCCTGCTCATCAAGGGCAACTACCCGCCGGTCCGCCGGCTCTTCCCCGAGACCGTCCAGGACCACGCCGTGATCAACACGGCGGAGCTGGTCGAGGCGGTCCGACGGGTCTCCCTCGTCCTGGAGCGCGAAGCAGCGCTCCGGTTCTCCTTCACGGTCGACGGGCTCACGCTCGAGGCGATCGGTTCCGAACAAGCGCAGGCGTCAGAGTCGATCGATGCGTTGCTGACCGGTGAGGAAACGGTGGTCTCGTTGAAGCCCGCCTTCCTCCTGGACGGGTTGAACGCGGTGCACTCCGAGTTCGTCCGCATCTCCTTCACCAAGACGGAGAACCCCAACAAGCCGGGCCCGGTGCTCATCACCGGCCAGTCCTCCCGCGAGGAACCGGCGACGGACGGATACCGGTACCTGCTGCAGCCCAATCTCCTGCTGCGGTAAGCGCAACAGCCGAACACTGCGCTGACGCGCCACCCCTGCATCAGCGCGACGACGAACAGAAGAGGAAATCATGCACATCGGTCTTGTCGGCCTCGGTCGCATGGGCAACAACATGCGTGCCCGTCTCCGCAACGCAGGCATCGAGGTCACCGGGTACGACGCGAACCCCGCCGTCTCCGATGTCGCCAGCCTCGCCGAACTCGCAACCGCGCTCCCCGAGGGCAAGAAGCTCGTCTGGGTCATGGTCCCGCACGGCAAGATCACCGACGACGTGATCACCGAGCTCGCCGGGGTCCTCGGCGAGGGCGACCTCGTCATCGACGGCGGTAACTCGAAGTGGCTCGACGACACCCGGCACGCCGAGCAGCTCGCGGCGAACGGCATCCGCTACATGGACGCCGGCGTCTCCGGTGGCGTCTGGGGCAAGGACAACGGCTACGGCCTGATGGTCGGCGGCGACGCCGCCGACGTCGAGTTCGCGATGCCGGTCTTCGACGCGCTCCGCCCCGAGGGCCCGCGCGAAGAGGGCTTCTCGCACGCCGGTGCCGTCGGCGCCGGGCACTACGCCAAGATGGTCCACAACGGCATCGAGTACGCGATCATGCAGGCCTACGGCGAGGGCTACGAGCTCCTCGAGGCAAAGGACATCATCACCGACGTCCCCGCCGTCTTCGCCGGATGGCAGCGCGGCACCGTCGTGCGCTCCTGGCTGCTCGACCTGCTCGTCCTCGCGATCAACGAGGACCCGAAGCTCGCCGAGCTCGAGGGCTACGTCGACGACTCGGGTGAGGGTCGTTGGACCCTCGAAGAGGCGATCGAGCTCGCGGTCCCGATGCCGGCGCTCTCCGCGGCCATGTTCGCGCGCTTCGTCTCGCGTCAGGGCAGCGAGTCCCCGACGATGAAGGCCGTCGCGGCGCTCCGCAACCAGTTCGGCGGCCACGCCGTCAAGAAGTCCTAGGACTTCCCGGGGAAACCCGGCATCGGCCCGCGTGCACGTCGACCATCTCCAACTGACCGACTTCCGGAACTACCGGGAGGCGGACGTCGACCTCGCACGCGGGCCGAACCTCTTCGTCGGGAGGAACGGCCAGGGCAAGACGAACCTCGTCGAGTCCATCGCCTACCTCTCCACCCTCGGCTCGCACCGCGTCCCCACCGACGCGGCACTCGTCCGGCAGGGCTGTGACGCGGCGATCGTCCGCGCACGGCTCGCCCACGAGGAACGCAGCATCCTCGCCGAGGTGCAGATCAACCGCTCCGGGTCGAACCGGGCGCAGATCAACCGGGCGCCGATCAAGCCCCGCGAGCTCCCGCGGTACTGCACGAGCGTCCTCTTCGCACCGGAGGACCTCGCACTCGTCCGCGGCGAACCGTCCGGTCGACGCCGCATGCTCGACGAGCTCCTCGTGCAGATCGCCCCGCGGATGCAGGGCGTCCTCGCCGACTACGACCGGACGCTCCGGCAGCGCAACACCCTGCTGAAGTCCGCCAGGGCGACCGGTGCGAAGTCGGGATCGCTCGCGACGCTCGACGTCTGGGACGAGCGGCTCGTGGCGTTCGGCTCCGAGATCATCGCCGCGCGCGGCCATCTGACCCGCCGGCTCGCACCGTTCGTGGCGGAGGCCTACGCGACGGTCGCCGGTGAGCGGCACGAGGCATCGATCACCGGTGTCCTGTCGGTCCGCGGCGGCGATCCGGAAGACGCGGCGGCGACCGATCCGGTGCTCGGGACACCGGACGAGCCGGTTACCGTGCCGGCAGCCGCCGAGGCGTTCCGGGGTGCGCTCGAACGCCGTCGCCGCGACGAGCTCGACCGGGGTCTGACGCTCGCCGGCCCGCATCGCGACGACGTGCTCTTCCAGCTCAACGGGTTACCGGCCCGTGGATACGCGAGCCATGGCGAATCGTGGTCGTTCGCCCTCGCCATCCAGCTCGCGAGTGCATCGATCCTCCGCGCCGAGTCGACCCTCGGCGACCCGATCATCATCCTCGACGACGTGTTCGCGGAGCTCGACGAGTCGCGACGCGAACGCCTCGGCAACGCGGTGGCGGACTACGAGCAGGTCCTCATCACCGCTGCGGTGTTCGGTGACGTGCCCCAGCAGCTGGCGGCGCACACGGTCCGGATCGAGCACGGCACCATCGTGACCGACGAGGCGGACCCGGCCCCTGCCTCCAGTCCGGCCGAGCCGGACGTGTCGGAAGCCGGCAACTGATGCCGCGCCCCTGGAAGCCGACCGAACCCAGCCGGGTCTACATGCACTTCAAGCAGGTCTTCGGCGATCCGTCCAAGCGTGGCATCGACGCACGCCGCCGGCGGGCGAAGGAGTTCGAGTCCGACACGGTGCCCTACGGCCGCGGCCGGGAACCGAAGGGCCTCGGCGACATCGTCGGATCCCTCGCCGCCGAACTCGGCTGGACCGAGCCCCTCGCCCGCTCGGAGCTCTTCACGGACTGGCCGAGCGTCGTCGGCGACGAGCTCGCCAAGCACTCTCGACCCGTCACGATCGAGGACGGCGCCCTCGTCATCCGATGCGACTCGACGGCATGGGCGACGCAGCTCCGACTGATGCGTGCGAGCGTCACGACGACCATCGCGGAACGGCACCCGCAAGCGGGGGTGGAATCGATCCGGGTTTCCGGGCCGGACGCCCCCACCTGGAAACGCGGCCCCAGGACGGTCCAGGGGCGCGGTCCTCGCGACACCTACGGTTGAGCAGACGAAATCATCCTCTGGTCGCGAAATCGGCCGTCAAACGGCCGATTTCGCCCTCGAAAGAGGGCTCCTGGGATAGACTGGGCGGTGCAGTGCGTGGGTGTTCCGCGCGCAGGCAAGGAGCACTCTCGACATGACATCAGAATCTGAAGACGACCGCCAGACCTCTCCCGAACCGTCGTACGGCGCAGACCAGATTCAGGTGCTCGAGGGGCTCGAGGCCGTCCGCAAGCGCCCCGGCATGTACATCGGCTCGACGGGCCCCCGTGGTCTCCACCACCTGGTGCAGGAGATCGTCGACAACTCGGTCGACGAAGCCCTCGCAGGCTACTGCGACACCATCGACGTGACCATCCGCGAAGACGGCGGCGTCCGCGTGGTCGACAACGGCCGAGGCATCCCGGTCGACGTCCACGCGGCAGAGGGCGTCTCGACGCTCCAGGTCGTGCTCACCGTCCTGCACGCCGGCGGCAAGTTCGGTGGCGGCGGGTACGCGGTCTCCGGTGGTCTGCACGGTGTCGGTTCCTCCGTCGTGAACGCGCTCAGCTCCGAGCTCGACGTCGAGGTCCGCCGTCAGGGACACGTCTACCGGCAGAGCTACACCGACGGCGTCCCGGTGGCCCCCGTGTCCGAGGACGAAGCCACCGACGAGACCGGCACCACGATCACGTTCTGGCCGAACGCCGAGATCTTCGAGACCGTCGTCTTCGACTACGAGACACTCCGCGCGCGCTTCCAGCAGATGGCGTTCCTCAACAAGGGGCTCCGGATCAACCTCAAGGACGAGCGCACCCCGGACGAGGGCGAGGAGTCCCGTCACGACTCGTTCCGCTACGAGCGCGGTCTGGCCGACTACGTCGAGTACCTGGGCAAGCAGAAGAAGGCCGACCTGGTCCACCCCGACGTCATCGGCTTCGAGGCAGAGGACCCGGAGCGCAAGATCGCGCTCGAGGTCGCGATGCAGTGGAACACCTCGTACCAGGAGAGCGTCCACACCTTCGCGAACACGATCAACACGCACGAGGGCGGGACCCACGAAGAGGGCTTCCGGGCTGCGCTGACCACGCTCGTGAACCGCTACGCGCGTGAAGCCAAGATCATCAAGGAGAAGGACGACAACCTCACGGGTGACGACATCCGTGAAGGCCTGACCGCCGTCATCTCCGTGAAGCTCGGCGAGCCGCAGTTCGAGGGCCAGACGAAGACCAAGCTCGGCAACACCGAGGCGAAGTCCTTCGTGCAGCGCGTCGTCGGCACCGAGCTCACGCACTGGTTCGAGAGCAACCCGACCCAGGCCAGAGACGTCGTCCGCAAGGCGATCCAGGCATCGCAGGCACGCCTCGCCGCCCGCAAGGCCCGCGAGACCACGCGACGCAAGGGCCTGCTCGAGTCCGGCGGCATGCCGGGCAAGCTCAAGGACTGCCAGTCGAAGGACCCGACGCTGTCGGAGATCTTCATGGTCGAGGGTGACTCCGCGGGCGGTTCCGCCGTCCAGGGACGCAACCCGATGACCCAGGCGATCCTGCCCCTCCGCGGCAAGATCCTGAACGTCGAGAAGGCCCGGCTCGACCGCGCCCTGGCGAACCAGGAGATCCAGTCGATGATCACGGCGTTCGGCGCCGGCATCGGTGAGGACTTCGACCCGGACAAGGCCAGGTACCACAAGATCGTGCTGATGGCCGATGCCGACGTCGACGGCCAGCACATCACGACGCTGCTGCTCACGCTGCTGTTCCGCTACATGCGGCCGCTCATCGAGCGCGGCTACGTGTACCTCGCACAGCCGCCGCTGTACCGCCTGAAGTGGTCGAACTCGGCGCACGAGTACGTGTTCAGCGACCGCGAACGTGACGCGCTGCTCCAGTCCGGCATCGCCGCAGGCAAGCGCATCCCGAAGGACAACGGGATCCAGCGCTACAAGGGTCTCGGCGAGATGGACTACAAGGAGCTCTGGGACACCACGATGAACCCGGACACCCGCACGCTCCTGCAGGTCACGCTCGAGGACGCCGCAGCAGTGGACAGCGTGTTCGCGACCCTGATGGGTGAGGACGTCGACGCACGCCGCTCCTTCATCCAGCAGAACGCCAAGGACGTCCGGTTCCTGGACATCTGATCCCCGACCAGGAGGCGCGGTGCCAGCCGCGCGCCCTGGTCCAGACCACCTGTGGTCGCGCGCGGCGCGACGAACGGAACCACGGCCTCCAGGTCGGGTCGGCCGGATGGCCGAGAAAGGTACTGAAGCCACATGGCTGACGACAACGAGACGAACGACGAGCAGCCCGAGATCGTGCACGGCGACAGCGGGGACATCGTCGTCTCCGGTGACCGCATCTCGCAGGTCGACCTGCAGCTCGAGATGCAGCGCTCGTACCTCGACTACGCGATGTCCGTCATCGTCGGTCGTGCGCTTCCCGAGGTCCGGGACGGCTTGAAGCCGGTGCACCGTCGCGTGATCTACGCGATGTACGACGGCGGGTACCGACCGGACCGTGCGTTCTCGAAGTGCTCCCGCGTCGTCGGCGACGTCATGGGACAGTTCCACCCGCACGGTGACAGCGCGATCTACGACGCACTCGTCCGTCTCGTGCAGCCGTGGTCGCTCCGGTACCCGCTCGCGCTCGGCCAGGGCAACTTCGGTTCGCCGGGCAACGACGGCGCAGCTGCTCCGCGGTACACCGAGACCAAGATGGCGCCCCTCGCCATGGAGATGGTCAGGGACATCGACGAGGAGACCGTCGACTTCCAGGACAACTACGACGGTCGCACGCAGGAGCCCGCCATCCTGCCGGCTCGGTTCCCGAACCTGCTCGTGAACGGCTCGGTCGGCATCGCGGTCGGCATGGCGACGAACATCCCGCCGCACAACCTGCGCGAGGTCGCTGCCGGCGCGAAGTGGGCGCTCGAGCACCCCGACGCCACGCGTGAAGAACTCCTCGGTGCGCTCATGCAGCGCATCAAGGGACCCGACTTCCCGACCGGGGCGCAGATCCTCGGCGTCAAGGGCATCCAGGACGCCTACCGCACCGGCCGTGGCTCGATCACGATGCGGGCCGTCGTCAGCGTCGAGGAGATCCAGGGCCGCACCTGCCTCGTCGTCACCGAGCTGCCCTACCAGGTCAACCCCGACAACCTCGCGATCAAGATCGCCGAGCTCGTCAAGGACGGCCGTCTCGCGGGCGTCGCGGACATCCGCGACGAGACCTCCGGTCGGACCGGCCAGCGCCTCGTCATCGTGCTGAAGCGCGACGCGGTCGCCAAGGTCGTGCTGAACAACCTGTACAAGCACACGCAGCTGCAGGAGAACTTCGGCGCGAACATGCTCGCGATCGTCGACGGCGTCCCGCGCACGCTCGCGCTCGACGGCTTCATCTCGGCGTGGGTGGACCACCAGATCGACGTCATCGTCCGCCGGACCCAGTACCGGCTGCGCGAGGCCGAGAAGCGCGCGCACATCCTCCGCGGCTACCTGGCGGCACTCGACGCGCTCGACGAGGTCATCGCGCTCATCCGTCGGTCGCCCGACGTGGAAGAGGCCCGCACCGGCCTGATGGACCTGCTGTCCGTCGACGAGATCCAGGCGCGCGCGATCCTCGAGCTCCAGCTCCGTCGCCTGGCCGCCCTCGAGCGTCAGAAGATCCACGAAGAGGCCGAGGCCCTCGAGCTCAAGATCGCGGACTTCAACGACATCCTGGCGTCGGAGACCCGGCAGCGCTCGATCATCGGCGAGGAGCTCGACGAGATCGTCGAGCGCTTCGGTGACGACCGTCGCAGCGAGATCATGCTCGGCTACGACGGCGACATGTCCATCGAGGACCTCATCCCCGAGGAAGAGGTCGTCGTCACCATCACCCGCGGCGGCTACGTCAAGCGCACCCGCAGTGACCAGTACCGCTCGCAGCACCGCGGCGGCCGTGGCGTCCGCGGCGCCCAGCTCCGCGCCGACGACGTGGTGGAGCACTTCTTCGTCACGACGACGCACCACTGGCTGCTGTTCCTCACCGACCAGGGCCGCGTCTACCGTGCGAAGGCGTACGAGCTGCAGGAAGCCGGGCGTGACGCCAAGGGCCAGCACTCGGCGAACCTCCTCGCGATGCAGCCGGACGAGCAGATCCAGCAGGTGCTCGACATCCGCGACTACGAGGCGGCGCAGTACCTCGTGCTCGCCACCGAGCAGGGTCTCGTGAAGAAGACCGCGCTCACCGAGTACGACACGAACCGCACCGGCGGCATCATCGCGATCAACCTGCGCGACGGCGACAAGCTCCGCTCGGCGCTGCTCGTCGACGAGTCCGACGACCTGCTCCTCGTGTCCCGGCACGGCATGTCGCTCCGATTCACCGCGACGAACGACACCCTCCGCCCGATGGGTCGCTCGACCTCCGGCGTGAAGGGCATGTCCTTCCGCGACGGCGACTCGCTGCTCGCGGCACGGGTCGTCTCCGACGACGGGTTCGTCTGGGTCATGACCGAGGGCGGCTACGCCAAGCGCACCTCCGTCGACCAGTACCGCACCCAGGGCCGCGGTGGGCTCGGCATCAAGGTGGCCAAGCTGGCGGCCGATCGAGGCGACCTTGTGGGTGCTCTCATCGTCGGTGAGGACGACGAGGTGCTCGTCGTGCTCCAATCGGGCAAGGTGGTAAGGTCTGCCGTGGCCGAGGTCCCTGCCAAGGGTCGAGACACGATGGGCGTCGTCTTCGCGAGGTTCGCGGAGAACGACCGGATCATCGCGGTGGCCCGGAACAGTGAGCGGAACCTGGACGACCAGGACGACGCCGAGATCGAGCCCGCGGGCCCGGTGGAGTCGGTCAGCCCGGACGAAGCGGCCGCCGACCCCGTCGAGCCCGAGGCCGGAGAGGACCAGTCAAGCAATGAGTAGTGTCGCCGAGAAGCTCCAGAAGAAGGCGAAGCGGCCCGTCGGCACCCGTCAGGTGCGGCTGCGGCTCGTGTACGTCGACTTCTGGTCGATGGTGAAGCTCAGCTTCCTGATCGCCCTGGCCGGCAGCATCGTGATCGTCGTCGCGACGGCGCTGGTGTGGGTCATCCTCAACCAGACCGGGGTGTTCACCCAGGTCGACGCCCTGCTCAAGGACGTCACCGGGCAGAACAACTACTCGATCATGGACCAGTTCTCGCTGGGCCAGGTGCTCGGGTTCTCCATCGTGGTGGGCATCCTCAACGTGGTCGTCGGCACCGTGCTCGGCGCGATCGTGAGCGTGCTGTACAACCTCAGCGTGCGCATCACGGGCGGTCTGCTCGTGGGCTTCACGAACAACTGACACACCCGGTCCGGATGGGCCGCCCGCTCGATTTCGTTCCGACGGATTCGTACGGTAGGCTTTCATCCGGTCTGAGGGGCTATAGCTCAGGCGGTTAGAGCGCTTCGCTGATAACGAAGAGGTCCAAGGTTCAAGTCCTTGTAGCCCCACCATCCCCTTCCGGGGGCCTTAGCTCAGTTGGTAGAGCGCCTGCTTTGCAAGCAGGATGTCGGGAGTTCGATTCTCCCAGGCTCCACAATCTCATCCCCGCCGCCGCCCCTGCGGCGCGACGTCGCTGACTGTTCGGTCGTCGTGTTCGTCTGCGCCTCCGGCGCGCCGCTCCGCGATGGCCGGGTCTGCGCGTGCCGCGTCCGTCCGGTGCGTGGTCCCTTGTGCGTGACCGTCCGGTGGGTGGTCCTTTGTGCGCGGCCGTCCGGTGGGTGGTGCGTTGTCGCGGACTGGAGGCTCCGTGTCCGGCCGCCACGAGCCTCCCGTCCGTCGTCCCCCCCACACCGCAACGCGGCGAGTGGTCGCGACTCCCCGCCGGGACACCCTCGACTGGTCAGGAACCGTCGGTTCGGACCTGTGTCAGCGACTGGAAGCGACCAGTCGGTGGGCGTGAGCGGGGTGTCGTGACCGCTGGGGACGGCGTTGCGCGGGCGAAGGACGCCGGGACGCCCTCACGCCCGGGACGCCCGGACGCCCTCACGCCCGGACGCCCGGACACCGGGCCGGCGCGGACGACGAAGGGCCCCGGCGTGTGCCGGGGCCCTTCGTACGAACCGGGAGGTCAGGCGGCGGACTTGTCCGCCGAGTCGGCGTCGTCGGCGACCCAGAGGTCGTCGTCGGCGCGCAGCGTCTGGTACGCGGCGTAGGCGGCACCGGCGACGGCGACCACACCCACCACGATCAGGGCGACTCCGCCGAAGCCGATGCCCTTCTTCTGCTGCGACGGCACGTACTTGGCGGCAGCCTTCTTCGCCTTCTTGCCCTTCTTCTGGGCGTCCTTCACGATCTTCTTGACCCGGGGGTCCTTCGCGAGGTCGACCACGCTGAGCACGGATCCCGCAGTGGACACGAGGCCGGGGACGACCTCGGACTGGAAGCGGTGCGAGGCGTTCTGCGCGGCAGACGTCGCTGCGTGCACGCCCGTCGCGACAGCCGGGCGGATCCCGCTGTCGATCGCGTGCTGGACGCGGGGGGCGATGTCCTTGCGAGCAGCATCGGCTGCGTTCGAGCGGGCCTCGGCGAGGATCGCGTTCGCGTGCTCGAGCACCTTGCGCTGCTCACCGAGGAGCGAGGCGGTCTGGCCCTTGAGCTTCTTGATCTGCTTCCGGCGCTTGCGCGGCAGTTCGATCGTCGTCATCTGGTACCTCCATCGGAACGGCGTGACACCCATCCTGCCACCGGAGCACCTGACAGGTCACGGAGCCTCACCTGTGGGTACCGTCTGTACGCAGCGGACGCATGCGAGAATCGGAACATGTCTCTGCACACCGCTGTCGCAACGATCCACACGAACAAGGGCGACATCCGCGTCAACCTGTTCGGCAACCACGCTCCGAAGACCGTCAAGAACTTCGTCGACCTCGCGACGGGCCAGCAGGAGTGGACCCACCCGGGTACCGGCAAGGTCTCGACGGACAAGCTCTACGACGGTGTGGTCTTCCACCGCATCATCAAGGACTTCATGATCCAGGGCGGCGACCCGCTCGGCCAGGGCATCGGCGGCCCCGGCTACCGCTTCGACGACGAGATCTCGCCCGAGCTCACCTTCCAGAACCCCTACATCTTCGCGATGGCGAACGCCGGCATCCAGGGCGGCCGCGGCACCAACGGGTCGCAGTTCTTCATCACGACCGTGGCCACGCCGTGGCTCCAGGGCAAGCACACCATCTTCGGTGAGGTCGCCGACGACGAGTCCCGCGCGGTCGTCGACGCGATCGAGGGCGTCCCCACCGACGGCCGCGACAAGCCGCTCGAGGACGTCGTCATCAACAGCATCGACGTCGAGTCCGTCTGACCTTGACCGACCAGGCGTACAACCCGGCCAACTACTGCTACCGGCACCCGGACCGGCAGAGCTTCGTCCTGTGCCAACGGTGCGGGCGGACGATCTGCCCCGAGTGCCAGACGCCGGCGGCGGTCGGGGTGCACTGCCCAGAGTGCGTGCGTGAACAGCGCGCGCAGTTCACGGCGAACCGCCGCGCGTCCGGAGCCCCGAGCAGGGTCACGGTCGCGCGGCGGCGCTTCGCCATGCTCGACCAGAAGGCGACCGTCGTCATCGTCGCGGTCTCCGTGGTCATCTGGCTGCTGGACCAGGTGTCCAACCGGGCGCTCACCCAGCTGCTCGGCTACAACGCCTACTACCTGCCGACGCAGCCGTGGCGGATGGTCACGTCGTTGTTCGTCCACTCGGGCTTCTTCCACATCGCGTTCAACATGTGGGCGGTGTGGATCTTCGGCAGGATGCTCGAGAACATGCTCGGGACCTGGCGGTTCCTGGCGTTGTACTTCATCTCGGGCCTGGCTGGATCGATGGCGGTCACGCTGCTCGCTCCCCAGACGTCGGTCGTCGGCGCCTCCGGAGCGATCTTCGGCCTGTTCGCCGCCTTCTTCATGATCCAGCGCAGCCTCGGTGGCAACGCCGTCTCGTTGCTCGTGATCATCGGCCTGAACCTGCTGATCGGGTTCCTGCCCGGGACGAACATCTCGTGGCAGGCGCACATCGGCGGGATCGCTGCGGGCTTCCTGACCGGGTACATCTTCGCGAAGACCCGGAACGTCCGGAAGCGCGGTCTGCAGATCACCCTGCTCGTCGCCGAGGCGGTGCTGATCGTCGTCCTGGCGTACGTCGGGTACGCGATCGCGTTCAACTGAAGCGCATCGACCGCACGAGCATTCAACGCCCCGTCACTCTTCGGAGTGGCGGGGCGTTTTCGTACCTGTGGACAACTCGGTGAGTTACACGGGTGTGATTATCCCCACTGTGGATTCACCTGTGGATAACTCCGGGACGAGGGTGTGGAACAGCGTGTGGAGAACTCGACGAACTGTGGAGAACGGGGGAAAACCGCGCTGCTCCCACAGCGGCCTGTGGAAAACGAGAACGCCCGCCGCACCGATCGGTGCAGCGGGCGTTCGACGACGCGGAAGCCGAGCTGTCAGCGCCAGCGAGTGGTCATGAGGAAGCCGATGAACATGATGCCGAAGCCGATGAGGATGTTCCACGAGTTCAGCGAGGGAACCGGGAGGGTGCCCTGCGAGACGTAGAACACGATCACCCAGGCGAGTCCGACGAGCATGAAGCCGAACATGACCGGCTTGAACCACACGGGGTTGGGCTGGTCGCCCGCCGTGTCGACCGAGTCGGCTCGGGTCCTCCGGGCGGGCTTGGTGCGGTCCTTGTCCTTGGCCATGGCCGGTATCCTACCGTGAACATGTGTGTGCACAGGCTCCACGGAGCCTGCACACGACCCCCACGAGTACGGTGAACCGACCATGACCAGGATCCTCGTCGTCGACAACTACGACAGCTTCGTCTACACGCTGAACGGCTACGTCCAGCAGCTCGGCGCGGAAACCGACGTCGTGCGCAACGACGCGTTCCCCGAGTCCGAGATCGCGGACCGGATCGCCGAGTACGACGGCGTCCTGCTCTCTCCGGGCCCGGGCACACCCGCAGCCGCCGGCATCTCGATCGCGACCGTCCACGCGTCCATCGCGGGCGACAAGCCGCTGCTCGGTGTCTGCCTCGGCCACCAGGCGATCGCCGAAGCCCTCGGCGCCACGGTGACCCACGCCGAAGAGCTCATGCACGGGAAGACCTCGCAGGTCGACCACGACGGCAGCACCCTCTTCGCCGGCGTCCCGCACCCGTTCACGGCGACCAGGTACCACTCGCTTGCGATCGTCGACGGCACCGTCCCCGACGAGCTCACCGTGACCGCGCGGACCGGCGGCGGCGTCATCATGGGTGTCCAGCACCAGGACGCCCCGGTCTACGGCGTGCAGTTCCACCCGGAGTCGGTTCTCACCGAGGGCGGCTACCGGATGGTCGGCAACTGGCTCGAGACGACCGGACTCTTCGGCGCTGCCGAGCGCGCAGCGGGCCTCGGCCCGCTCATCGCGGCGCACCGCGCCTGAGCGGTCCCGCGATCGGTCACCTGACCTGATCGGCCCACCCGGGCCGTGGACGCGGCCGGTGGTCGGCCTGGAGGCTCGTGGCGGGCTGGCACCGTGCCTCCCGTCCGGCGGTCGGCCTGGACCAACGGTCGGCCGGGACCAACGGTCGGTCGGGACCGGCGGTCAGTTGCCGTCGCCGCCGTCGCCCCCGTTGTCCTTGCCGTCCCCACCGTCGCCGCCGCTCGGGGTCGCCGGGGCACTCGGCTGGTTCGACGCGGCGCAGTAGGTGAGCACGACCGTGCTGCCCTGCGCGATGTCGCCGGCCGGCTGGTCCTGCTGCGTCACCGTGCCACCGGTGCACGAGTAGGACGCCTGCTGCTTCACGGTGAGACCGAGGTTCGCGAGCGTCGAGTTCGCGGTCGAGAACGGCTGCTGCGTGACGTCCGGGAGCTGCACCAGGCCGTTCGACACCGTGAGGTTCACGACCGTGCCCTTGGTGTGCGAGGAGCTCGCCGCGGGGTCGGTGGACATGACGGTGCCCTCCGGCACGGTCGGCGAGTAGGTCGAGTTGACCGCCCCCACTGCGAAGCCAGCGGCCTCGAGCGCCTGCTGTGCGGCGTCCTGGGACTGGTTGGCGACGTCGGGGACCGCGATCTGTTCCGGCCCCAGTGAGACGACCACACGCACGTTCTGCTGTCTGGCGACGTTCGTGCCGGATCCCGGCTCGGTGCGGATGACCGACCCCTTGTCGACCTTGTCGGAGTTCTGCTCCACCTTGACCGGCACGAGGTCCCGCTTGTCGAGGGCCTTGGCGGCGGAGTCGTAGGTGGCGCCGACGACGTTCGGCACGCTCACCGACGACGACACCGGGGCCTGACCCGGCTGCAGGTTCGCGACCCAGAAGATCACACCGGCGATCACGGCGATCGTCAGGACGATGCCGACCCAGATCCACGCCACCGGCGGACGGTTCTGCGTGCGCTGCGGACGGTGCTCCTGCGTGTCGTCGAGCTCGCGGAACGCCACCTCCGGGTTGGAGGTCGTCCGCGGGTTCACGCCGAACAGCACGGTCGAGGCGTCGTTCGCGCTCTGCTGCAGCTTCTTCGTCGACGCGGGGACCTGTCCGGCGGCGGCCTGCTCGAGGTCGCGGCGGAACTCGGCGGCGTTCTGGAACCGGCGCGTGCGGTCCTTCACCAGGGCGTGCAGCGTGACCGCGTCGAGCGCCGGCGACACCGCGGGGGTGATCGTCGACGGGGCGACGGGCTGCTCGCTGACGTGCTGGTAGGCGACGGCGACGGGCGAGTCCCCGAGGAACGGCGGACGGCCGGTCAGGAGCTCGAAGAGGACGATGCCGGTCGAGTAGAGGTCGGTGCGCGCGTCGACGGTCTCGCCGCGGGCCTGCTCCGGGGAGAAGTACGACGCGGTGCCGAGGATCGAGGTGGTCTGCGCGACCGTGGCCGACGTGTCGGTGATGGCGCGGGCGATGCCGAAGTCCATCACCTTGACCTGCCCGGTGGCCGTCACCATGACGTTGGCGGGCTTGATGTCGCGGTGCACGACGCCGGCGCGGTGGGAGTACTCGAGCGCGGTGAGGATGCCGCTCGTGAGGCGGACGGCCTCGTCCGGCTCGACGGGTCCGTCGCCGATGACCTCGCTCAGCGGGCGGCCCTCGACGTACTCCATGACGATGAACGGCACCTGCACCTCGGCGCCGGACTGCTCGGTCACGGTCTCTTCGCCGGCGTCGTAGACGCGGACGATGGTCGGGTGCGCCATGCGTGCGGCGGCCTGTGCTTCCTGCCGGAAGCGCGTGCGGAACGCCGGGTCGTTGGCGAGGCTCGGCTTCAGGAGCTTGACGGCGACACGGCGGCCGAGCCGCGTGTCCTGGCCCACGTGCACGGTGGCCATGCCGCCACGACCGATGACATCACCGATCTCGTAGCGATTTGCGAGGAGCGTGATCCCCGCGGTCACACCTTCTGGCACGTACTCCTCCGAATGTCCGTCGGGGCAAGTGTACGACAGCCCATCCTGGTGAGACGCTGGCTGCGGGGCCGCCGCGCGAACCGTTACCGGAACGGTGTCGGCGGCCCCGTCGGGCCCGCTACTTGCCGGGCTCGGCGGTCGCGGACGGGCTGCTCGTCGGGGTCGGCGTGTACGTCGCCGACGCGGTGTCCGACGACGCCGACTGCAGGTCGCCGCAGTTCACGACGTAGCTCAGGCTGACGTCGCCCGGCTGCGCGGCGGTCACCTGGACGGCCGTGCCGCGGGTCGCCCCTGAGCTGTTGCCGGACGAGTCCGTGCCGTTCGTGATCGTGTACGTGTACCCGGTGAGCTCGTAGCCAGCGGGGCAGCTCCCGTACGCACTCCACGAGAACGTCACCTTGCCGTCGGTCGACACCGTGCCGGCGGTCGGTGCTGCCGGGCCCTCGAGCGTGGGCTGCGCGGTGTACGCACGCAGCACGATCGCGGTGCCGGCGGTCAGGCTGCCGGTCGGGCTGATCGACTGGACGGTGCCCTGCTTGTCGGAGCTCGGTGCGGCGTCGCCGTCCTCGATGCTCGTCTGGAAGCCGAGGGCGTCGAGCTCGGCCTTCGCCTGGTCGGCGTTCTTGCCGATGTAGTCGCTCTGGTTCACCGTGATCCGCGTCTGGGTCGGCGACGCACTCGGCGTGCGTGACTGTGTCGGGCGCGGCTTGGCGCTCGACGACGACGGGGACGGCGTGGGCTCGGCCGCACCGTTCGCGAACGCGAACGCGGCGACGACGCCGCCGGCGATCAGCACGACCGCTGCCGCCACGACCCACCAGATCCAGGCGCGCTTCTTCTTCGGTTCCTCGTCCTCGGTACCCGCGGGCGACCCCGGTGTCCGGGGGCCGCCACCGACGGCACCCGCCGACTGCGTCCCGATCAGCGCGGTGGCCGCGTCGTTCCCCTGCGGCGGGTTGAACGCGACGGTGCCGGCGCCACCGAGGGCGGGCACGGCGACCGTGGCCGCTGCGACGTCACCGCGACGGAGGGCCTGTGCCGCACGGGCCAGGTTCGCAGCGGTGGCGGGACGGTCGGCCGGCTTCTTCGCGATGCAGGACATCACGAGGGCGGCGACCGGCTCCGGGATGTCCCCGGGGAGCGCCGGTGGCTGCGCGTTGATGTGCGCCATCGCGATCGCGACCTGCGACTCGCCCGTGAAGGGACGGCGTCCGGCAAGGCACTCGTACGCGACGATGCCGAGCGAGTAGATGTCGGTCGACGGGGAAGCCGGGTGACCGCTCGCCTGCTCGGGCGACAGGTACTGGACGGTCCCCATCACCTGACCGGTCGCGGTGAGCGGCACCTGGTCGGCGATGCGCGCGATCCCGAAGTCGGTGATCTTGACGCGGCCATCCGGGGTGATGAGCAGGTTGCCCGGCTTGATGTCGCGGTGCACGAGGCCCACGGCGTGCGCTGCCTGGAGCGCGTTGGCCGTCTGCGCGACGATGTCGAGGACCTTGTCGACGGGCAGGGTGTGCTCGCGCTCGATCATCGTCGAGAGCGCCTCGCCGGGGACGAGCTCCATGACGAGGTAGGCGCTGCCGTCCTCCTCGCCGTAGTCGAACACGTTGGCGATGCCCTCGTGGTTGACGAGCGCTGCGTGCCGGGCCTCCGCGCGGAAGCGCTCGAGGAACCCGGGGTCGCCGAGGTACTCGTCCTTGAGGATCTTCAGGGCGACGGTCCGGCCGATGACGAGGTCGGTCGCCTGCCACACCTCTCCCATGCCGCCGATGGCGACCCGGGACGAGAGCTGGTACCGCCCACCGAAGGTGAGTCCGCTGGTGGGTCTCATTTGTTCAGCACCGCCTCCATGACTTTCTTCGCGACCGGGGCCGCGACCGTGTTGCCGACGCCGGACTGTCCGAGTCCGCCACCGTTCCCGACGACGACGGCGACCGCGACCTCGGGGTCCTTCGCGGGCGCGAACCCGGTGAACCACAGGGTGTACGGGTCGCCCGTTCCGCCTTCGGCCGTCCCGGTCTTCCCGGCGACGTCGACCCCGTCGATCTGCGCATTCGTGCCGGTCCCCGCGTTGACGACGCTCTGCATCGCCTCGGTGAGGTCCGATGCCTCTGACGAGGACAGCGGGTCGCTGTACTGCTTCGCCGAGAAGGACTCGACCTGCTTGAGGTCGCTCGTCGTGATCGAGTCGACGAGCGACGGCTGCATGACCTTACCGCCGTTCGCGATGCCGGCGGAGACCATCGCCATCTGGAGCGGCGACACGCGGACGCTCGCCTGCCCGAACGAGCTCAGCATGAGCTGCGCCGTCGAGTCGACGTCGGGGTACTGGCTCGCCGTCGCCTTCATCGGGACCTCGATCGCGTCGCCGAAGCCGTACTTGTCGGCCATCGCCTTGATCGTGTCGTACCCGAGCTTCTGCCCGAGCTCCGCGAACGGGATGTTGCACGAGTACTGGATCGCGGTGCGGAGCTTGACGGTGTCGCCGCCGCCGCACGAGCCGCCCTCGGCGTTGTTGATGTACGTGCTCGTCCCCGGCAGCTGCAGTCGCGAGGGGTTCGGGAACTCGGAGTCGAGGTCGTACTTGCCGCCCTCGAGCGCGGCGGACGCGACGACGAGCTTGAAGACCGATCCCGGCGTGTACAGGTCGCCGCCGATCGCGCGGTTCTGCAGCGGCGTCGGGGACTGGTTCAGCAGCGCGTCGTACTGCGCCTTGACGTTCGCGGTGTCGTGCGAGGTCAGCGAGTTCGGGTCGTAGTCCGGCTTCGACACCATCGCGAGGATCTTGCCGGTCTTCGGCTGGATCGCGACGACGGCGCCGGTGTTGGACCCGAGCGCGTCGTACGCGGCCTGCTGGACGTCGGGGTCGATCGTCAGGTTGACGTTGTCGCCCTGGACGTCCTGGCCGGTGAGGATCGAGTTGAGGTTCTGGAAGAACGAGTCGTCCGAGTTGCCGGACAGCACGGTGTTCTCCGCACTCTCGATGCCGGTGTTGCCCTGGCCGATCGTGAAGTACCCGGTCACCGCCGAGTAGAGCGCGCCGTTGGAGTACTTCCGCTGGTACTGGTACTGGTCGTCGACCGCGGTGGACTCGGCGATCGGCGTGCCGTTGACCAGGATCGCGCCGCGCTTCGTCGAGTAGCTGTCGAGGATGGTGCGGGAGTTCCGGGGGTCGGCGCGGAGGGAGTCCGCCGAGAAGAACTGGATCGAGGTCGTCGACACGAAGAGTGCGACGAACATGAGCACGACGACCGTGGAGACGCCGCGGAGCTGCCGTTTCATCGACGCCCCTTCCTGGTCCGGCCGAGGGCGTCGCCACGCTCGGACAGGACCCGTTGTTCCGCGGGGATGGAGTCGGTCAGCCGCAGCAGCATCGCCGCGATGATCCAGTTCGCCACCAGGGAGGAACCACCTGCGGCCATGAAGGGTGTCGTCAGACCGGTCACGGGGATGATCCGGGTGATGCCGCCGACGACGACGAACACCTGCAGGGCGATCGTGAAGCCGAACCCGATGCCGAGGAGCTTGCCGAAGTCGTCCTGCGCCATGAAGCCGACGCGGATGCCGCGGGAGGCGAGGACGATGAAGAGCGCGAGGATCGCGAAGACGCCGATCAGCCCGAGTTCCTCGCCGAGGGACGCGATGATGTAGTCCGCGTTGGCGACCGGGGTGATGTACGGACGACCCTGGCCGAGGCCGGTGCCGGTGATCCCGCCGTTCGCGAACCCGAACAGGCCCTGCACGAGCTGGTAGCTCGCCTGGGTGCTCGCGTTGTAGATCGTCGGGTCGAACGGGTTCAGCCACTGCTCGAAGCGGCCGTGCACGTACACGAGCGCACTCGCCGCGATGAGCGCACCACCGACGAACAGCACCAGACCGATGATCACCCAGCTGAGCCGCGCCGTGGCGACGTAGATCATGACGAGGAACAGGCCGAAGTACAGCAGCGCGGTGCCGAGGTCGCGCTGGAACACGAGGACGCTCATCGCCGCGCCCCAGACGATGAGGATCGGGCCGAGGTCACGGGCACGCGGGAACGTCATGCCGAGGAACTTCTTGCCGACGATCGACAGGCTGTCGCGCGCGGTCACGAGGTACCCGGCGAAGAACAGCGCCATCGTGATCTTCGCGAGCTCACCTGGCTGGAACGAGAACGGTCCGAAGCGGATCCAGACCCGGGCGCCGCCCGGGGCGTACCCGATGCCGGGCAGCATCGGCAGGAGCAGCAGCACGATCGTCAGGAACATGAAGATGTACCGGTACCGCTGCAGGAACCGGTGGTTCCGCACCACGACGAGCGTCACGAGGGCGAGCACCATCGCGAGCAGCGTCCAGACGATCTGCTTGACGCCGATCGCGTTCCACCCGGACAGGCCGTTGTGGATGTCGATGCGGTAGATCTCCGCGATCCCGATGCCGTTCAGGACCAGGGCTACCGGCAGGATGAACGGGTCGGCGTTCTTCGCGACGATCCGCAGCACGATGTGCATGATCAGCGCGAGGCCGAGGATCGTCGAACCGACCCAGAGCACCGACGTGTCGAACAGCTTCCCCTTGGTGCCGAGCTGCACGAGGACCATCGCACCGGCGCAGATGCCGCACGCGATGACGAGCAGGACGAGCTCGAGGTTCCTGGCGCGCGCGGGCTCCCGGAGCTTGATCGTGATCGCCTGGGTGAAGGACTGCGGGGTGGTCGCGGTCATCGGGCATCACCTGATGGGGACGGCGACGGAGTCCCGGTGCGACCCGGGGTCGGGGTCGGCGAGGACGACGCGCCGCCGGAGCCACCGGTTCCGCTCTGGTCCTGGCCCGTCCTGGCCGCGGTCCGCAATCGGTCGACGATGTCGCGCGCGTCGGACAGGGACTGCGCGTTGATCGTGGACCGGACGTTCTCCCTGGTGTACTCCGGCAGGTCCGACACGCTGATGTCGGAGTCTTCGTACACGTCGGAGAGCTTGATCGGACCGATCTGCTGCTGCACGCCCTTGTAGATCGCGACCGTGCCGCGATCGGTGCCGACGTAGTAGTGGTCCTGCACGATGCGCCAACCGAGGAACACCGCACCGACGAGCGCTGCGACGGCGAGGACGAGCGCGATCGTCCACGAGATCCGACGGCGCACCCGGCGTCGACGGTCCTCGGCGATGAGCTCGGCGAAGTACTGGTCGCTCTCCGGCTCGAAGTGCGAGTCCTCCGGTGCCGACGTGACCTTGAGCGGGTGCAGCAGGATCGTGGGGAGGCGGATCGGCTTGCGGCCGGTCGACGCCTCGAACGTGAGGGGCGCTGCGGCTGATCCGACAGTCGTCGCCGCGTCGTCGTCGTCCTCGGTCGGGACGGCGTCGGTGACGTCCATCACGACGACCGTCACGTTGTCGGGGGCGCCGTGGTCGAGCGTCTCCTTGACGAGGCGCTGCGTGACCTGGTTCGCGTCCATGTTCGACGCGAGCGCGTGCCGGATGCGCTCCTCGGCCAGGTAGGACGACAGGCCGTCCGAGCAGAGCAGCCAGCGGTCGCCCGGTCGGATGTCCATGATCGCCGTGTCGACCTCCGGAGCGGCGTCGACGTCGCCGAGCACGCGCATCAGGACGGAGCGGCGGGGGTGGACCGCGGCTTCTTCCGGCGTGATGCGACCGCTGTCGACGAGACGCTGCACGAACGTGTGGTCGGACGTGATCTGCTGCAGCTCGCCGTCGCGGTGCCGGTAGATCCGGGAGTCGCCGATGTGCGCGATCGCGATCTGGTCGCCCACGCGGATCATCGCACTCACCGTGGTGCCCATGCCGGTGAGCTCCTGGTGCTCGAACACCGTCTCGGTGATGAGCTGGTTCGCGGCGATCAGCGCCGACTGCAGCGCGAACTCGGCGTCGTGCGCCGAGGGGAACTCGCGGTCGACCTCGCGGATGCGACGGATCGCGATGGCCGAGGCGACGTCGCCGCCCGCGTGCCCGCCCATGCCGTCCGCGACGGCGAACAGGTGCGCTCCGGCGTAGCCGGAGTCCTGGTTGTTCGCGCGGATGCGTCCGACGTGGGACACAGCGGCGCTCAGCGTGCGAGCCGTCATCTGGGGGTTACCGCCGCAGCTCGAACGTCGTCGTCCCGATCGTGATCGGCGTGCGCTCCGCCACGGTCACGGGAGCGCTCACCTTCTGACCGTTGACGAAGGTGCCGTTCGTGGACTCGAGGTCGATGACGACCCATCCCGACGGCTGCAGTTCGAGCCGGGCGTGGTTGGTGGACGTGTAGTCGTCGCGGATCACGACGTTGCTCTCGCTGGAGCGTCCGATGGTGATGGGGCCGCGACCGAGCGGCATCTCCATGCCCTCTCGTGCGCCCTCGGTGATGACGAGGCGGGTGGCGACGTCCGCCGCCGGCTGCGCCGAGCCGCCGGACTGCGTCTGGTTGATGATGTCCGTGAAGGCCCCGCCACCTGGTGCCGCCGCTGCGTTCGCAGCGGGGATCGTCGGTGTCGTCGGGCCGGACGGGGCGCCCTTCGGATCGGTCGGGATCGTGCGGACGCGCTGGCCGAAGAGATCGCTCCGCAGCGCGAACACGATCACGAAGACGAACAGCCACAGCACCGCGAGGAACGCGAAACGCAGGACGAGCAGTGTCAGTCCTGTGGTCATCGCGCACCTCCGTTCTCCGGGATCACCCGGAACACCATACGGGTACGACCGATCTCGATGGTGGAGTCCGGCTCCACGATCGCCTGCTGGAAGCGCTCACCGTTCAGCTTCGAGCCGTTCGTCGAGCCCAGGTCGTTGGCTTGTGCGTGCTTGCCGTCCCACACGATCTCGACGTGCTTCCGGCTCGTGCCGGTGTCCGCGACGGTGATGTCGGCGTCAGTCCCGCGGCCGATCACGGTGCGTCCGCGCTGCAGCTTGTGGCGCTGCGAGCCGATGTCGAGCACCGCGACCCACGCGACGTCCCGCTGCACGGTCGTGGAGTCGATCTGCAGGATCCCGGTCGACAGGGTGCCGTCCTGCTGCAGGCGGATCGTCACGGGACCGGAGAACGAGTAGTTCTGCGCGACGGCGTGCTGCTGCACCATCTGCGTGAGTTCGTCGATGAGGGGACGACCGACGTCGTTCATGCGGGTGCAGTCCGGCGGTGCCAGACGCACGGTGAACTCGTTCGGCACGAGGATGCGGTCGCGTGAGACCACCGCGGCCTTGGTGTCGAGTTCTCGTCGGAGCGCGCTCGAGATCTCGACGGGCTGCACACCGGAGCGGAAGGTCTTCGCGAACGCGCCGTTGACGGCGCGCTCCAGCCCTCGCTCGAAGTTGTCCAGCAGTCCCATGGGTCTCCACGTTCTCGGTCGTCGACCCCTGCATGGTAGTAGGTGGCACCTGGGGGGCTCTGTGCATGGTAGTGTTTTCGGGCTGGCGCGAGTGGCGGAATTGGTAGACGCGCACGGTTCAGGTCCGTGTGCTGGAAACGGCGTGGGGGTTCAAGTCCCCCCTCGCGCACCAGTGCTTGTGAGAGCAAGCAAGAGAGAAGGCCCCCGATCGAGAGATCGGGGGCCTTCGTCGTTCCGTGACCACGGTTGCTTGGTGCGGCAGGACCCGGACGGGAGGCGCGTGGCGGGCCCGAGCCGGGCCTCCCGTCCCTCTCCCGGTCACGGTCCGCAGCCGCATCGGCCTACCGTGACCGGCATGAGCAGCAACCAACGCGTCGTGGTCATCGGCGGTAGCGGACACATCGGCACGTTCCTGGTCCCACGGCTCGTCCGTGCCGGACACCGGGTCGTGAACATCAGCCGTGGGCAGCGCCGCGCGTACGCCGACGCGCCCGAGTGGCAACTCGTCCAGCAGGTCACGGCCGACCGCGAGCAGGAGGACCGCGACGGCACCTTCCCCGACCGCGTCGCCGAGCTGCAGCCCGACGTGGTGATCGACCTGGTCTGCTTCACGCTGGAGTCGGCGACGGCACTCGTCGAGCGGCTCCGCGGCACCGGCGTGCACCTGATCCACTGCGGCTCGGTGTGGCGCGCGGGTCCGAGTGAGGTGCTGCCCATCACCGAGGACGCGATGACCCCGCCGTTCGGGACCTACGGCATCGAGAAGGACCGCATCGCCCGGATGCTCAAGCAGGAGACCGCCGACGGCGGTCTCGTCACGACGAGCCTGCACCCCGGGCACATCAGCGGGCCCGGCTGGGCGCCGATCGGTCCGCTCGGGAACCTGGATGCGTCGGTGTGGCGCACGTTGGCTGCTGGGGAGGTCCTCGAGGTGCCCGGGATCGGCGCCGAGACGATGCACCACGTGCACGCGGACGACGTCGCGCAGGCGTTCGAGCTCGCGGTCGAGCACCGGGACGCCGCCGCAGGCGAGGACTTCTCCGTCGTGGCACCGGACGCCCTGAACGTCCGTGGGTACGCGGCGCTCGCGGCGTCGTGGTTCGGCCAGGAGGCCCGGCTCGAGTCCGTCACGTGGGACCGGTTCCGCGAGACCACCGACCACGATGCGGCCGGCGCGAGCTGGGACCACCTGTCCCGGAGCCAGGTGTTCAGCATCGAGAAGGCGCGTCGGCTGCTCGGGTACGACCCGCAGCACACGGCGGGGGAGACCGTCGAGGAGGCCGTCCGGTGGCTGATCGACCACGGCGATCTCGAGGTGACTGCGCCGTTCTCGGCCGCCTGAGGAGATCAGTAGCGCGGGTGCTCGCGCCGCCCGCTCCGTTCGGCGAACGCGTCGAGCGCGTCGACAACGTCGTCGTTGATCCAGACCCGGTTGCGCTGCTTCGAGTTCGCCAACCGCAGGACCCCGAGATCGACCAGCTGCGCGAGTCCGTTCAGCACGGCCGGACGGGTCGCGCCGATCCGCTCGACCGCGAGCCGGGAGTTGAGCACCGGGTGCTCGATCGAGAACCGGGCGATCCGCCGTGCGGCTGCGTCGGAACGGAGCTCGCGCATGGCGAAGTCCCAGCGGGACTCGAGCTGCCGCAGGTCGTCCGCGAGTACGGACGCGTTCCGGACGCCGGCGAGCGAGGCGTCGGCGAAGACCTCGACGATGGGCGTCGCATCGCCGCCGCGGTAGGCCCCGAGTGCACCGAAGTAGGCATCCAGATCCGTGAGGAGTCCACTGCTCACGGGGATCGTCAGGTGCTGCAGCACCCCGCGACGGCGCAGGATCGACTGGACGAGTGCGCGTCCGGTGCGGCCGTTGCCGTCCGGGAACGGGTGGATGGTCTCGAACTGGGCGTGCGCGACCGCCACCTGGACGAGCACGGGGACGTCGTCCCGGCGGACGAACGCCACGAGGTCGTCCATGGCTGCTTGGACACCGCTCTGGTGGGGCGGAACGAACTCCGCGGTGTGCGGGAGTCGCCCGCCGATCCACACCTGCTCGTCCCGGTAGTGCCCGACCATCGACGGTGCCGACTCGGCGAGCAGGGCCCGGTGCATCGCGATGATCGTCGCTTCGCCGATGTCGTCCGCGAGGGCGATCGCTGCTTCCATCGCGCGGACGTTCCGCACGATCTGCGGTGCGTTCCCGGTGACGCGCTCGTCGATCTCTGCCTCGGAGATCGCCCGGGCACCCGCGGTCAGCTGTTCGATCTCGGAGCTCGATGCCGACTCGCTCCGCAGCAGGACACCGGAGAACGGCGCCGGGAAGTGTGCGAACTCCGCGTCGAACCGGGTGATCGCGCCAGACGCGTCGTCTGCATCGGCCCGAGCGTGCGCGGCGACCTGCACGTCGAGGTCCGCGATGCGCGGCACGACGGCTGCTCGGTACGGGCTGTCCCGCAGCTCGCGCTGACGCCGTGGGAGCAGGTCCGGGTTCTCGAATCGGGGGAGGACGCGCTGCTCCCACCTGACCGCCGTGGTGCCCATCGAACCTTTCCCTTACACCGTCCTTGGTGAAGGATACCGCACAACCTTTACCAAGGACGGAATGGAGGCTCGGATCCGGGCCGGCACCGAGCCTCCAGTCCTGATCGTGGGTGCCTTCAAGACGTGAGCTGCTCCGGTGACAGGCCCACGGCTCCGGCGATGGTGGCGACCACCAGGTCCTCGCGTTCCGCGCGGGACCGGTAGTCGACGAGTGCGTAGCCGTTCGTCGCGTCGACGAGTGCGAAGAGGAGGAGCGCGACGCGCTCCGCGTCGTCGGTGTGCATCGATCCGTCCGCGACGCCGTCGGCGACGACCGACCGGGCGAGGGCCTGCCAGTCGTCCATCACGGAGCGGGTGGCCTCGGCGAGGGAGGGGTTGGTCCGGCCGATGCTCCATGCGTCCGCCCACAGTGCCGCGACGTCGTCGCGCACGGGGTCGTTGATCGACGCGAGCAGGACAGCGAGCCGTGCGACCGGGTCTGACCGCTCTTCGACGATCGCGCCGACCTCGGTGACCTCGGCCGATGCGATCGCACGGAACGTGTCGGCGACGAGGGACTCCATCGACGGGCGGTAGTGCGCGACGAGCGAGGGCGCGACACCGATCGACGCGGCGACCGACCGCAGCGTGACCCCGGCGAGGCCGTCCGCGCGTGCGACGGTGACGGCTGCGTGGTCGATCTGGGACAGACGGTCCGCGGCGCTCAGTCGACGGCGGGGCTGGGCGGTCACACCGTCAGCCTAGGCAGTGGACCGTGCTTCAGGCGGCTGGCAGGGCGACGAACGCGGCCCAGACGTCGGCGCGGGTCGCGAAGAGCCCGAGGTCCCGATCGAGGAGCCGCGCGGCGTGCTCGATCCGGGCGCGGGCGGTGTGCCGGTGGACACCGAGGACCTGCGCGGCGCGGTCGTACTCGCAGTTCTGCTCGAGCCAGGTGCGGAGCGTCCGGGTGAGGTCGGTGCCGGCCGCGGCGTCGTGCTCCGTCACCGGGGCGAGGAACGCCCTCGCGATGTCCGCGGCGTCCGTGTGCGCGAGGTGGGCGAGGACGCCGTCGCGGGCCAGGTCGCCGAACTCGACGATGCCGGGGCGGCCCTCGCGGCTGCGGTCGAGTGCCTGGACGGCCTCGGCGCGGGCACGCCCGAAGTACCCGTACCCGGCACCGTCGGACAGCCCGGCGTGCAGACCGTACTGCGTGGTGAGGCGTTCGACGGGGCGAGGGTCCTCGGCGCTCACGCAGAGGAACAGCGCGTCGTCGACGGCGAAGAACAGCTGTCCGGGGGACTCCTGCACCCAGAGTTCGAGGAGGTCCACCACGGAGTCCGTCTGGTGGTCGGGCACGTCGATCGCGGCGACGCGGATCGGCTCGGTCGGCAGTGGTCCCCAGAGCTCGCGGGACGTGGTCTCGACGACCTCGGGGTCGCCGAACGACAGCATCGTCAGGAGTCCGGTGCGGAGCAGCCCGCGGGCACGAGCCAGCTCGCGGTTCTGCTGGAGCGCGAGTCCGGCGAGGGCGATGACGGCGGTGACGACCTCGCGGCCGGCCTGGTCGAGCGAGCCGGTCGCGATGGCCAGCACGCCGTCGAGATGCCCTCCAGACCCGAGTGTCTGCAGGGTGAAACCTCCTGTGGCGGTACTCATCGGCAGGCTCGCGCGCTGCCCGCCGCGGAGGAGTCGAGCCCCCTCGGCCTCGAGCTGTCTGCGCTCGTCGGACGGGATGCCGTCCGCCGGGAATTCGCGGTCGATCCGCCCGGACACGTCGAGAAGTCCCACCCAGCAGTCGAGTTGCCGGGAGAGTTCGGCGAGGGTGGCGCCGAGTCCGTCCGGGCGCAGGGCGGCGAGGGAGATGGCGCGCTGTGCCGCGAGGGCCCATGCGCTCCTGGCGTTCGCGTCGCGGGCGATCGTCTCCGCGTTGGCCTGCACCACGGCGATGAACGAGGTCTCGTACGGGACCTCGAAGAGCGGCAGCCCGTGGGCGCGGCACGCCTCGACGAGGGCGTCCGGCGTGCCGGCCCTGACGACCTCCGTCCCGAAGCCGAGCGCGACGACCCCGCGGTCGGTCAGTCGACGGACGTACGCGTCCGCCGCCTCGGTCGACACCTCGGCGTCGGAGTCGAACTGGGTGCCCGTGGTCAGCAGTGCCTGCCCGGTCCCGAGGAACGGCGTCGGGTCGGGGAGGTCGGAGCTGTGCAGCCACGTGATCGGGACGTCGGGGTCTGCGTCGGTCAGCATGCGGAGCCGCAGGTCGCGACGGTCGAGCAGGGATCGCAGGGTGGCCGGCATGCCATCAGTATCCACGGTGGCGATCTCTCCCCGCGCTCCTGTACGTGGTGGACAGTGAGTCGGCCGCGATGGGCTCCTACGATCGCCGCATGACCTCCACCGCTGTCCCCGCGACCACCACCGGCGGACCCGGGCTCCCGCAGGAGCGCCGCCTGGTCACCGCGATCCCCGGCCCGCGCTCCCAGGAGCTCCTCGCACGCAAGGCGGCCGCCGTGCCGTCCGGAGTCGGTGTCGCGGTGCCGATCGCGGTCGTCGCGGCCGGTGGCGGCGTGGTGGTCGACGCCGACGGCAACTCCCTGGTCGACCTCGGGTCCGGGATCGCCGTGACGAGTGTCGGGAACGCGCACCCCGGCGTCGCCGCAGCGGTCGCGGCGCAGGCGGTCGCCTTCACGCACACGTGCTTCACCATCGCGGCCTACGACGGGTACGTGGAGGTCGCCGAGGCGCTCAACCGCCTGACCCCCGGTGACCACGAGAAGCGGACGGCCCTGTTCAACTCCGGCGCCGAGGCCGTCGAGAACGCCGTGAAGATCGCGCGCAAGCACACCGGCAAGCAGGCGATCGTGGTGTTCGACCACGCGTACCACGGGCGCACGAACCTCACGATGGCGCTCACCGCGAAGAACCAGCCCTACAAGAGCGGCTTCGGTCCGTTCGCCCCCGAGGTCTACCGGGTGCCGATGTCCTACCCGTTCCACGACGGGCTCTCGGGCGCCGAGGCCGCAGCACGCGCGATCAGCCAGATCGAGAAGCAGGTCGGCGTCGAGAACACCGCGGCCGTGCTCATCGAGCCGATCCAGGGCGAGGGCGGGTTCGTCGTCCCCGCGTCGGGCTTCCTGCCGGCGATCGCCGAGTGGGCGCGCACGAACGACGTCGTGTTCATCGCCGACGAGGTGCAGACCGGCTTCGCCCGCACCGGCGCGATGTTCGCCAGCGAGCACGAGGGCGTCGTGCCCGACATCGTGACCACGGCGAAGGGCATCGCCGGCGGCCTCCCGTTGTCCGCCGTGACCGGCCGGGCGGAGATCATGGACTCGCCGCACGCCGGCGGCATCGGCGGCACCTACGGCGGCAACCCGATCGCCTGTGCGGCAGCGCTCGCCGCCATCGACGCCTTCGAGCACGACGGACTGATCGAACGCGCCCAGCAGATCGAGACGGTCCTGCTCGGCGCACTCCGCACGGCGCAGGAGCGGGACCCCCGCATCGGCGACGTCCGCGGGCGGGGCGCGATGATCGCCATGGAGCTCGTCGATCCGGACACGGGTGCTCCGGACCCCGGGTTGACCGGGCGTATCGTCCGGTATGCGTACGAACACGGCGTGATCGCGCTGACGGCCGGCACGTACGGGAACGTCGTGCGCTTCCTCCCGCCGCTCGCCATCGACGACGCACTGCTCGTCGAAGGCATCGGCATCGTCCTCGAAGGGCTGGCAACGGCATGACCCACGACCTCCTCTCCCGCATCCCCACCGGACTGTTCATCGACGGCACGTGGCAGGACGCCTCTGACGGCAGCACGTTCGCGGTGCACGACCCGGCAACGGGGGACGTCCTGGTCGAGGTGTCGAGTGCCACCGCGGCCGACGGTCTCCGCGCGCTCGACGCCGCCGACCGGGCCCGTGCCGACTGGGCAGCGACGCCGCCCCGGCAGCGTGCAGAGCTCCTCCGAGCCGCGTTCGACCTGCTCCAGGAGCGCCGCGACGACTTCGCGCTGCTGATGACCCTGGAGATGGGCAAGCCCCTCGCCGAGGCGAACGGCGAGGTCACGTACGGCGGCGAGTTCCTCCGGTGGTTCGCCGAGGAAGCGGTCCGCATCGGCGGCTCGTACGGCACGAACCCCGAGGGCTCCGGCCGGACGATCGTGTCCCACAAGCCCGTCGGTCCCGCGTACCTGATCACCCCGTGGAACTTCCCCCTCGCGATGGCGACCAGGAAGATCGCCCCGGCGCTCGCCGCCGGGTGCACCGTCGTCGTGAAGCCGGCGGAGCTCACGCCGCTGACGACGCTGCTGTTCGTGGACCTGCTCCGCGAGGTGGGCGTGCCGGACGGCGTCGTGAACGTCGTCCCGACGGCCGACGCCAAGGCGGTGTCGTCGCCGATCATCGCGGACCCTCGGCTCCGGAAGCTGTCCTTCACCGGATCGACCCCCGTCGGCCGGACCCTGCTCGCGCAGGCGTCCGAGAACGTCCTCCGTACCTCGATGGAGCTCGGCGGCAACGCCCCGTTCCTGGTGTTCGCGGACGCCGACCTCGACGAGGCCGTGGCCGGCGCGCTCGCCGCGAAGTTCCGGAACACCGGGCAGGCGTGCACCGCGGCGAACCGGTTCCTGGTGCACGAGGACGTCGCAGCGGAGTTCGCCGACCGGCTCACCGCCCGCGTCGAGGCGATGCGGGTCGGCCCCGGCACCGAGGACGGCGTCGCCATCGGGCCGCTCATCGACGACCGTGCCGTCGCGAAGGCCGATCGGCTCGTCTCCGACGCGGTCGAGCGCGGTGCGGTCGTCCGGACCGGCGGTCACCCGATCGACGGACCCGGGACGTTCTACGCGCCCACCGTCCTCACCGACGTGCAGCCAGGCAGCGCCATCCTGACCGACGAGATCTTCGGTCCGGTCCTGGCGATCGCGACGTTCGCCACCGACGACGAGGCGATCACCCGTGCGAACGACACCGAGTACGGTCTCGTGGCGTACGCATTCACGGAGGACCCGGCACGCGGACAGCGTCTGATGGAGCGGCTCGAGACCGGGATGCTCGGCCTCAACACCGGCGTCGTGTCGAACGCCTCGGCACCGTTCGGGGGCGTGAAGCAGTCCGGCATGGGCCGCGAGGGCGGGGCAGAGGGCATCTCCGAGTACCTCGAGACGATGTACACGCTGACGCCCGATCCGTTCCGGCAGCGCAGCACGACCACGACAGGAGACGCACGATGATCGAGCGAGACGTCGTCATCATCGGCGCCGGCGTGACCGGCCTGACCGCGGCGACCCGGCTCCGCGCCGAGGGCAGGTCCGTCGCCGTCCTCGAGGCACGCGACCGGGTCGGTGGTCGCACGTGGACCAACGACATCGAGGGCGTCACCCTCGAGATCGGCGGACAGTGGGTGTCGCCGGACCAGACCGCCCTGCTCCAGACCCTCGACGAGCTCGGCCTCGAGACGTACGACCGGTACCGGGAGGGGCAGAGCGTCTACATCGACGCGGACGGCACCCGCACCGAGTACACCGGCGACATCTTCCCGCTGCCGGCGGCCACGGCGAACGAGATCGAACGCCTGGTGTCCGTCGTCGACGAGTACGTCACGCACGTCGATCCGGCCCGACCGTGGGAGTCGCCCGACGCGAAGCGCCTCGACGAGACGTCCTTCCGCGACTGGCTGCACGGCCTCAGCGACGACCGCGTCGCGACCGACAACGTCGAGCTGTTCATCGCCGGTGCGATGCTCACCAAGCCCGCACACGCCTTCTCCGCGCTGCAGGCGCTCCTGATGGCCGCGTCCGCCGGGAGCTTCACGAACCTGGTCGACGCCGACTTCATCCTCGACAAGCGCGTCGTCGGCGGGATGCAGCAGGTCTCCCTCCGGCTCGCCGAGCAGCTCGGCGACGACGTGCACCTGGACGCCCCGGTCCGCACGCTGCGGTGGACCGACGACGGCGTCGTCGCGATCGCCGACGGTGGCATCGAGGTGCACGCGCGCCAGGCACTCGTCGCCGTCCCGCCGCCCCTCTACACGCGGATCTCGTACGATCCGCCGCTGCCCCGACGGCAGCACCAGCTCCACCAGCACCTGTCGATGGGCTTCGTCATCAAGGTGCACGCCGTCTACGACCGGCCGTTCTGGCGGGAGGCCGGGCTCTCCGGCACGGCGTTCAGCCCGTACGAGCTCGTGCACGAGGCGTACGACAACACCTCGTACGGCAAGGAGCAGGGGACGCTCGTGGGCTTCGTGTCCGACGAGCACGCCGACGCGGTGTTCGCGCTCGAGCCGGCGGAGCGGAAGGCCCGGGTCCTGGAGTCCCTGGTCCACTACTACGGACCGCAGGCAGCCGACCCGGTCGTCTACTACGAGAGCGACTGGGGCACCGAGGAGTGGACGCGTGGTGCGTACGCGGCGAGCTTCGACCTCGGTGGTCTCGCACGCTACGGCGCCGACCAGCGCGCAGCGGTCGGGCCGATCCGCTTCGCCTCCAGCGACCTGGCCGGTGCCGGCTACCAGCACGTCGACGGTGCGGTCCGGATCGGCCGCGAGGTCGCTGCGGAGATCGCAGCGGCCCTGCCCCAGCCGGCCACGGTCCGGTAGTCACCACGGTGCGGACGGGAGGCTCGGTGCCGGCTGGCACCGAGCCTCCCGTCCGACAGCGGGTCAGGACCGCCGCATCTCCACCGTGGGACCGAGCGCGCCGGTGAACTCGGTGCCGACTTCCCGGAAGCCGGCCTTCTCGTACCCGCGCCGCGCGCGGGCGTTGCCGGTGTGCACGGACAGCCGCAGCGGTCCGTCCGCCCAGCCGGCGATCGCGTCGAAGAGGGCGGCGAGCACCGCCCCGCCCCGCGCTTCGGGTGCCACGAAGACGCCGACGACCGAGCAGCCGTCCCTCGGGACCGGGCGGCCCTCGTAGTCCGGATCGCCGACACGCTCGAGGAGCCCGGTCGCAGACCCGATCCACGTTCCGGACTCGTCCTCGGCGATGAACTGCCGCGCCGTGGCTGCGTCGCCGGCGTCGTCCGACCCACCGGCTGCGCGATCCTGCCAGAACGTGTCGGGCAGCGATGCCGTGTGCTCGGCGGAGTCGACGAACGCCATCGCGGCGACGGGGTCGTGCACGGCGCGCAGGCGGAGTTCGCGGACGCGTTCCCACTCATCGGCATGGATCGGACGGACGGTGAACCGCTGCATCACCGCAGTCTTGCAGAGCGACTCAGATCACGCTGGCGGCGGCCGACGATCTTCCAGTCCTCCCCGGACAGCGTCGACCGAACCCGACATGATCGACGTGAGGGCTGCTCGGGCCCACCAGGAGGACCCATGCCGCAGTCGGCACGCACACCGTTCATCGCCGTCGGGCTCGTCCTGGGTGTACTCGGCGCGACGATCGCCGCGCAACCCGCGGCCGCAGCGGACGACCACCCACCGATCATCGGGATGATCGCGAACACGACCGCGCCGGACCGGTTCGAGCAGCCTCAGCTGTACGGCGACGGTGACATCGACATCGTCGCTGCCAACCGGAAGCACATCGAGTTGCGGTTCCGCGACCCGGCGAACGCGGCCTGGTCGAAGGACATCGACTTCACCCGATCGGACGGCGCGGACCTGACGGTCGGCACGGTCACCCTCGCCCACGACAGCCGGTGGGAAGTCCGGGACATCGCCTTCGACGCGTCCGGAGTCCCCACGCGCTTCGACATCACGTTCCTGTACGCCGGCTACAGCCCCGCGAACGCGTCGTTCGGGCAGGTCAGGATGGGGGAGCCGGAACAGGACGTCCGCTTCTCGAGCACGGACCTCACCTGGCCACAGACCGCGGTCGGGAGCACGCGCATCTGGGCGACCCAGGCGCTCCACAACGCGTCCGGAACGCCGCAGCGGCTCGGCCGTGCCGTCCTCGGCGGAGCGCACGCCGGAGACTTCGCGCTCACGGACGACGCCTGCAGCGGCACCACCCTCGCCGCCGGAGCGACGTGCACGGTCCGTGTCGGGTTCTCGCCGAAGAACGGCGGCCCCCGTGTCGCCGACCTCGGGATCCCCGTCGCGGGGAAGAGCGTGCGGACATCGCTCGCAGGCAGTTCGCCGGTCGGGACGAGCAGCCTCACGGTGAGCGGGAACAACTGGATCGCGCTGAACCGCACGCGTGTCGACGCCGACGGCCCGCTGGCGATGTTCCAGGGGTCGAACGGATCGCCGGGTACCGCGGTGTTCTCGTCGCAGCAGGTCTACTCGAGCACCACGGCGTTCAGCCGACTGTCGCTCACCCCCGTCGGGTCGTCGACGCTCGGGAACGGGACCTTCCGCGCCGGCGAGGTCGGGGACGGGTCTCCGCTCCTGCTCGACATCAGCCGAGCCAGTCGCGATTGCAACGGTACCGACGGGAGCGCCACGATCTCGGATCTGGCGCTCGCGCCGGACGGCTCGGTCGACCGTGCGCGGGTGCGGTTCTCGGTCGCCTGCGGGAACGACCCCCGCCCCGGGCCGGTCACCGGCGAGCTGCTCTGGCGGTACCGGAGCGACGTCACCGCGCCGCGTGGCGCGAGTCCGGTCACCGTCTCGACCGCGGGGACGCCGACGGTGACGTGGGGAACGTCGTCGTCGAGCGACGCCGCCACGACGATCGTGCGGCTCGTACCCGGCGACGGAAGCGGGGCGACGCCGACCTCGGGCGTGGCGGTGGCGACGAGCAGCACCGCTGGCTCCGCGACGATCGCCGGACTGCCGACCGGTCGGCAGTACTCGGTGATGGTGTGGGTCGTGGACCGCACCGGCAACGTGAGCGGCGTCCTGCGACGGTCGCTGACCACCTGATCCGCGATCCCTTCCCTGCCGATCAGATGAGGCGGGCTGCCGCTGCTCGCGCCGCCGTCGCCCACGGCCGGGCCGGGTCGGCCTGCGCGCTCGCCATCGCACCGTCGTAGAGCACGCACAACTGCAGCGCCGTGCCGTTCGGATCGTCGGCGCCGGCTTCCGTCAGGAGCGACTCGAACAGCTCGCGGACCCAGTCCCGGTGCTCGAGCGTGACCTGGTGCGTGGGGTGTCCAGCGCCGTACTCGGCCTCGACGTTGATGAACGGGCAGCCTCGGTAGCCGGGCTCCTCGAACCACTCGCCGAGCAGGTCGAACACCGCGAGCACGCGGTCGCGGGGAGTGTCGCCACGGCCCGGGAGTGTGGCCGCGACGTGCGCCTGCCACGCGTTGCTCCGACCACGGAGATAGCCCACGACGAGGTCGTCCTTCGTCCGGAAGTGCGTGTACAGGCTCGCCTTGGAGATGTCGGCCTCTGCCGCGACCTGGTCGACGCCGACCGCGTGGATGCCCTGCTCGTAGAACAGGCGATCGGCGGTGGCCACGGCACGTTCGTACGCGGGGCGGCGGCGGGTTCGCGGAGTGGTCTCGGGCATGGTTTGACTTTACCGTACAGATCGGTACAGTTACCAGCACCAAACCGAACCGATCTGTTCAGACAGGACATCGACCATGACCCAGACCGCTCTCATCACCGGCGCCACCAGCGGCATCGGCCGCGCGACCGCCGAGCTCCTCGCTGCCCGTGGACTGCACGTCGTCGTCTCCGGCCGCAACGCCGAACGCGGGGACGAGGTCGTCCGGACCATCCGCGCGACCGGGGGGTCCGCCGACTTCGTGGCGGCCGACCTGCGCGACGAGGCGAGCGCGAGGGAGCTCGCTGCTCGCGCCCTCGAACTCGGCGGTGGGGCGGTGGACGTCCTGGTGAACAGCGCGGGGATCTTCCCCTTCGGTCCCACCGCGTCGACGACCGCCGAGGGCTTCGACGACGTCTTCGACGTGAACGTCAAGGCCCCGTACTTCCTCGTCGCGGCGCTCGCGCCGGGGATGGCCGAGCGTGGAACCGGTACGATCGTCAACGTCACGACGATGGTCGCCGAGTTCGGCGCTGCCGGGATGGGGCTCTACGGCTCGAGCAAGGCGGCGCTCGTCCTGCTGACGAAGTCATGGGCGGCCGAGTTCGGCCCCGCCGGGGTCCGCGTCAACGCCGTGAGCCCCGGCCCGACCCGTACCGAGGGGACCGCCGCGATGGGGGAGGGCCTCGATGCCCTCGCTGCCGCCGGACCCGCCGGCCGTCCGGGAACCGCGGACGAGATCGCCGAGGCCATCGTGTTCCTCGCCACCGACGGGGCGTCGTTCGTGCACGGCGCGGTGCTGCCGGTCGACGGCGGTCGGATCGCGGTCTGAACGCACTCCTGTGCGGCTGCGGTCCGGGCCGCGCGTACGGTCCGGTCCATGAGTGACACGACCCCCCACGGATCCGACCGGCCCTCCGACGAAGCCCGGCAGTACACCGAGGACCTCCCCGACGGCTCGCGCACCGGCGACGCCACGGAGGACCCGGAGCAGGACAGCGACGTCGACTCGGGGGGCGAGCCGGCGGACCCGCAGTAGGACGGACGGGAGGCGCGGTGCCAGCTGGCACCGTGCCTCCCGTCCGGTGTGGAGCCGGGTCCGCGGATGACGTCAGCCGATGCGGATCAGCTTCTTGTTCACGAACTCGTCGGCCCCCAGGGGGCCGAGTTCGCGGCCGAAGCCGCTGGCCTTGACGCCGCCGAACGGCAGCTCCGGGCTGTCCGCGCCGACGATGTTCACGTAGACCATCCCCGCCTCGATGCGGTCGGCGACCCGGAGCGCCTGGTCGGCATCGGTCGTGAACAGGTACGAGCCGAGACCGTACGGGGTGTCGTTCGCGAGCCGGATCGCGTCGTCCTCGTCGGAAACCCGGTAGACCGCCGCGACGGGGCCGAAGAACTCCTCGCGGTACGCGTCGTTGTCCGGCGTGATGCCGGTGAGCACGGTCGGGGTGAACGCGTTGCCGGAGCGCTCGCCGCCGGTGACGACGGTCGCGCCCTGCTCCTTCGCCGCATCGAGCTGCTGCTCGAGCCGATCGGCGGCCGCCGGGGACGACAGCGGCCCGAGTTCCGCGCCGGGGGTCGTCGGGTCGGTCGGTGCCACGGCCGACATCGCGTCCGTGAACTTCGCCAGGAAGTCGTCGTACAGGTGGTCGGCGACCAGGAATCGCTTCGCGGCGTTGCAGACCTGCCCGTTGCCCTCGAGCCGGGTGGCGACGGCGGACTCCACGACGGCGTCGAGGTCGTCGGTGGACAGCAGGATGAACGGGTCGGAGCCGCCCAGCTCGAGGACGACCTTCGTCAGGTTCCGGCCGGCGATCTCGGCGACGGCGGCTCCCGCACGGGCCGAGCCGGTGAGGGAGACGCCCTGCACGCGGGGGTCGGCGATGACGTCCGCTGCCTGGTCGTTCGTCGCGAAGACGTTCGTGTACGCGCCCTCTGGGAACCCGGCGTCGTGGAAGATCCGCTCCACCGCGAGGGCCGACTCGGGGCACTGCGGGGCGTGCTTCAGCAGGACGGTGTTGCCGATGAGCAGGTTCGGGCCGGCGAAGCGGGCGATCTGGTACGCGGGGAAGTTCCACGGCATGATGCCGAGGAGCACCCCGACGGAGTCCTTGCGGATGAAGGCACTGCCCTCGGAACCCGGTGCGAGGGTGATCGGCTCGTCCGCCAGGAAGCCCTCCGCGTTGTCGGCGTAGTAGTCGTAGATGTCGGCGCAGAAGTCGACCTCGCCGATCGCCTGGTCGATGGGCTTCGCCATCTCGCGGACGATCGTGGCGGCCAGTTCGTCGCGGCGCTCGCGGTAGAGGTCGGCGACACGGTGCATGGCCGCGGCGCGCTCGGCGACGGTGCTGGTGCGCTCGCGGTGGGCGCGGTCTGCGGTGTCGATCGCGGTGCGGAGCTCCTCGTCGGTGATCGTCGGGTAGGTGGCGAGCACCTCGCCGCTCGTCGGGTCGGTGACGGCGTAGTCGGTCATCGTTTCCTCTCAGGCTTGTTCGTCGGTCAGCTGCTTGTTGACGCCGGTCACCGGCTGGTTCTCGTCGAAGCCCTTCGGCTGGACGCGGAACCCCTTCGTGATGACCAGGAGGTACACGAAGCCGATGGCGGCCCACACGCAGCCGGCGATGAGCGCGTCGGCGTGCAGCTGTGACCAGAGAACACCGGTGAGGAGCATCGCGACCCCGGGGAGCACGATGTACGCGAACCGGTCGCGCGCGGTGTGGCGGCGACCCTGGCGGACGGCGAAGTGCACGATGACGGTCGCGTTGACGAACGTGAACGCGATGAGGGCGCCGAAGTTGATGTACGACGAGATCGTGTCGAGCGAGAACGTCATCGCCAGCAGGGTCACCGCGCCCACGATGACCACGTTCGGGATGGGCGTCCGCGTGCGGGGGCTGACGTAGCCGAACACGCGCTTCGGGAGGACGTTGTTCCGACCCATCACGAGCAGCATGCGGGCGACGCTGGCGTGCGACGCCAGTCCGGACGCGAGCGCCGCGACGAACCCCGCTGCGACCAGGACCGCCTGGAACACGGGGCCGCCGACGATCAGCCCGATCTGGGGGAGCGGGTCGTCCGTGAACTCGCCGAACGGGGCGTTCGTCGGGAAGCGCAGCTGCGCGAAGTACGCCGACACCAGGAAGATCATGCCGCCGATGAGCACCGTCATCAGGATGGCCTTCGGCATGATCCTGATCGACTTCGCCTCTTCGGTGTACATCGTGACCGCGTCGAACCCGATGAACGAGAAGCAGACGACGGTGGCGCCGGTGAGGAGCGCCGACATCGTCACGCCGTCGTGCACGAACGGCTCGGTGCTCGCGATGGTGCCGGCCCCCGCACCGTGCACGAGCTCGATCACCGTGAAGACCACGAACGCGATCATCGCCAGGATCGCGCCGATGAGCAGGACCATGTTCAGGTTCGACGTGCCGCGCATCGACAGGCAGATGACCGTGGTGACGAACACCGTGTAGACGACGACCGTCACCCATGCGGGCAGCGCCGGGAAGACCTGCTCGAGGTAGAGCCGGATGATCAGCGCGTTCACCATCGGGAGCAGCAGGTAGTCGAGCAGGGACGCCCAGCCGACCATGAAGCCCGCGTTGGGGTGGATCGACTCGCGCACGTACGTGTAGGCGGATCCGGCTGCCGGGTAGACGCGGACCATCTTCCCGTAGCTCACGGCGGTCAGGAGCATGATCACGAGGGCGATCAGGTAGGCGCTGGGAACGGCACCCTCGGTCTCTCCGGAGACGATCCCGAAGGTGTCGAAGACGACGGTCGGGGTCATGTAGCCGAGGCCGAGGCCGACGATCGCCCAGAGCCCGAGGCTCCGCTTCAGGGAACCGCCGCGCGCCGGTGTTGCCGGGGCGGTGACCGCGATGGGTGATGCCATGGGCGTTCCTCCTGAGCGTTCGGTTCGGTGCACAGTACCGACGCCATGGGGTCCGCCGGACCCGCCGTGACGTACACCGGCACCCCGCTGGCTGTACTCCGGGGCGATTGCAGACCAGCACCCCCGTGGATGCCGGGAACCAGCCGCCGGGGAGCGTCGAGAACCCTCAGGAGTGGCGATCTCCCGGACGGCGGACTTCCCGGCGGTGCTCCCTACGATCGGCCTTCCCATGCAACGGACATCTCGCTCTCAGACCGTCACCGTGGTGGTCGTCGTCCTGGCGGTGTTGACCGCGGTGAACCTCGGCGTGTCTGCGACGTGGTGGACCAGGGCTGCCGCGGGTTCCCCGACGACATCCAGTGCCGCTGCTCCGCCGACCTCGGCCACGACCGCGATCCCGAGTGCGATCCCGAGTGCGATCTCGACCGCGGTCGCGACCGCCGAGCCTCCCGCCGACGGGATCCCGGCCGCCGAGGCGCCGGGGAAGACGGCCGCCCCGGCCACCGAGGACCTCGCGACGACCTGGACGCCCCCGGCCGGCATGCCGACGACCGGGCGGCTCCTCCGCGTCGCGATCCCGGCCACCCGGTCGCACTTCACGGCGCGCGACGCGCTGCTCTGGCTGCCGCCGGCCGCGCTCACGGCCGATCCGCCGCACCTGCCCGTCGTGGTCCTGATGTCCGGCCAGTCGAGGGGTGCAGGACCCGAGGACCTGCAGACCGGCGGGCACATCGAGGCGACGATGGACGCGCTCGCCACCCTGCACCGCGGCCTCGCGCCCATCGTGGTGGTGCCGGACCAGCTCGGCCCGGAGTCGGCCAACCCGATGTGCGTGGACGGTCCCCTCGGCAACAGTGCCACCTACCTCGAGGACGACGTGCCCGCGTGGATCACCTCGCACCTCACGGTCCAGTCGGGGGCCGCGGCGTGGACCATCGGCGGGTTCTCGCAGGGTGGCACGTGCGCCATCCAGATCGGTGCGGGAGATCCGGAACGGTTCGGGAACATCATCGACGTGTCGGGCGAGGACGGACCGAGTCTCGGATCCGTCCAGAAGACCATCGCGGAGGGGTTCTCCGGCAACGCGGCGGCCTACCGACGAGCGCAGCCCGCGGCGATCCTCACGACGCACAGGCTGTACCGGGACACGGACGCGTTCTTCGCCGCCGGCGGTGACGACCACGCCTACGGGCAGGTGACGCCCGTCCAGGCGCAGCGGGCGCGGGCCGCCGGGATGCACGTCACCACGTGGATCCTCCCCGGCGGCAGGCACAGCTGGAGCACCGCGGGGCCAGCGATCGCTGCCGGGCTCGCGTGGCTGGCACCACGGCTCGGCGTCGCACCGAGCTGAGCCCGGCGACTCAGGCGGGCTGTTGCTGCGTGATGCAGTGCAGGCCGCCGCCGCGGGCGAAGACCTCGCGTGCGTCGACCGTGCGGATCTCACGGCCCGGGTAGACGTCGGCGAGGATGCCCCGTGCGCGAGCGTCCGCCGCGTCCTCGTCGAACCCGCACGCGATCACGGCGCCGTTCACCACGACGTGGTTGACGTAGTTCCAGTCCACCGGGCCGCCGTCGTCGGTCAGGGTCGCCGGCGCCGGGATCTCGACGATCGTGGCGTCGGTTTCCTGTTCGATCGCGCGACGGATCTGCGGCATCACGAGGTGGTCGGGGTGGTCGGGGTCGGGTTGCGCGTGGAGCAGGACGACGTCGGTCGCTGCTCCCGCGAACGTGACGACCATGTCGACGTGTCCACGGGTTCCGAGCCCGTCGTAGTCGCGCGTCAGGCCCCGCGGCAGCCAGATCACGTCCGTCGCACCGATCGTCCGGGCGAGTTCCTCCTCGACGCGGGCGTGGTCCGCGTAGGGGTTCCGCCGCGGGTCGAGCTGCACCGTCTCGGTCACGAGCACCCGGCCACGGCCGTCGACGTGGATCGCGCCGCCCTCGTTGACCAGCAGCGACGGGATCCGTCGGACACCGGCGGACCGTGCGACGGTCGCGGCGATCTCGGCGTCGCGGGTCCACGTCGACCACGAGTTCGCGCCCCAGCCGTTGAACACCCAGTCGACGGCGCCCCGTTCGCCGGTCTCGTCGTCGACGACGAAGGTCGGACCGATGTCGCGCATCCAGAAGTCGTCGAGCGGCGCCTCGAGCACGTCCACCGAGCGGGACAGCAGGCGGTCGGCGTCGGGTCGTGCGACCGGGTCGACCACCACGGTGACGGGCTGGTACTCGCTGATGGTGTTCGCGGTCGTCGCCCACGCGGTGCGCGCGGCCTCGGCGCTCGCCGGATCGTCACCGAGGGTGTTGCCCGGTCGCGGGAACGCCATCCACGTCCGCTCCTGCGGAGCCGTCTCCGCCGGCATCCGCCAGGTCACGAGCGTGCTCCCGTCGGTCGTGCGGCCGTCTTCCGCGGTGACGGTCGGTCCGGGATGGAGGCTCGGATCGCCTCCGTCGCGCCGTGGTCGTCCCGATCGGGGTCGACCGGGGCCACCAGGGACTCGTACAGGTCGGGTCGCCTGGTCAGCGCGAAGGGGAACAGGCGGAGCCACTCGGTGCGGGCATCGAGGTCGAGGTCCGCCACGAGCACGACACTCGCGTCACGAGGTGCCTCGACGAGCACGCGACCGAACGGATCGGAGATGAAGGACGATCCGTAGAAGGTGATGTCGCCCTCGTCGCCCCACCGGTTCGGGACGACCATGAACTGCCCTGCGGTGATGCCGTTCGCCACGACGACGTGCCGCCAGATCGGCGCCGTGTCGAACGCGGGGAACGTCGGCTCCGAGCCGATGGCGGTCGGGTACACGAGGACCTCGGAGCCCGCGAGGTCGTAGGAGCGGGCGACCTCGGGGAACCACTCGTCCCAGCACGTCGGGAGTCCGACGCGGGCCCCGAGTCCGGGCGGCTCGTAGACGGGGAAGGCGTCGTCGTCGCGACCCGGGCGGAAGTAGGTGTCCTCGTAGTACCCGGCGCTGATCGGGATGTGCGTCTTCCTGGTGCGTCCGACGAGCGAACCGTCTGGTGCCACGAGGACCGCCGTGTTGTAGCCGCGCGGGTCGGCCGGGTCGTCGTCCTCGGCCGGCCGCTCGTACAGCGACGCGTGCACGAGGATCCCGTGCTCGCGGGCCTGTTCCCGCGCGAAGGTGATCGTCGGGCCGTCGTCGATCGATTCGGCGAGGTCCTTCGGGACGCCGCTCGCCGGGGTGTCGCCGGGGTATCGCAGCAGCGTCAGCTCGGGCAGGAACACGGCCTGCGCACCGTTCGCGGCCGCGGCGGCGATGCCGTCGGCGAGCTGGGCTCGGTGCGCTGCCGGGTCCTCGAGCCACCGCATCTGCACGAGGGCGACACGGGTGGTCCGACGGGGCTCCGTGTTCGCGTCGCGCAGCGGCGACTCGAGGTTCTCTGCGATGACGACGTCCATGGCGCCATTGTTGACCACATGATCAACGAACGCAATGGTCACGGAACGGTCACGACGAGAATCCGGTCCAAACCGTTTCCGGTGGGGTGCCGAATCCCATGCACAGACCGGGAAACACCCGGAGCGCTCACCAGCCGCAGATAGCTGGTTCTCCACTCCTTGTCGGAGTGTGTTCGGCGCGCTTTCAGTACGCCGCGCCGAGCGCGAC